>Ga0206117_100010_pt1 | contig 664214 bp, 574 predicted proteins | sample 3A5Ametagenome_FD_177997 | JGI IMG/M metagenome (GOLD analysis project Ga0206117, IMG submission 177997) | Enriched microbial communities from leaf-cutter ant dump, University of Wisconsin, Madison, United States - 3A5A | ecosystem: Environmental > Terrestrial > Nest > Insects nest > Nest dump... | reverse complement strand
CGCCTTCCTGGCGTTTAAGCGCAGAAACTATCTGCGTTTCAGTAAATCGTGTCTTTTTCATATCTCAGTTTAAATTTAAGCTTTTCGCTCTAACTTTAAACTGTCTGTTATATAGGGGCACTTACAGGTTACCTAAATTAATGATTTTTGGGAAGAGTTGTTAAAGGAAAATACAACTCCATCTTTCAATCAATCGCTTCAATTAAAGGCAATACGGGGTAAAATAAAACCGGAATAGCCAGTTTCACTGAACATAAAATGAGATATTTATTTATCCCATCGCGATAACAGTAATACCTCCTTTTAACTGACCGTTGATAAGATTGATATTCACGATGTCAAATCCCACTGCAGTGCCTTTTGACAAACCAAAATCAGGAATGGTGATTTGCATGGTAGTTTTTTCAACCGATTTATTCATATCCCTGAATGCCTGCAGATCCTTTTTATGGTCAGCGAAATTACTTTTCCCACTGTAGACGTTTTGTATGATGGCTTCCGTTTGCTTAAGTAAGCTGCTTTGCCGGTCTAAGCTCAGGCTTCTTTCATTAGCAGATTTAAAACTCCAACCTGCTTTATCTCTCTGCTGGGTCAGTTTCCCATTGGTTTTGCCTGTAAGTTCGATCTTTATGCTTCTCAGCAATTCAGTATTACGCATATTGCCAATCTTCAGGCTTCGCATATTGGGATGCTGGATGGCGTAAACCTGGTCCCTGGTCAATGGCATAAAAGCAATTGTTTCATTGGCGTTAGGCTGGTGTATGAGATTGAAAGCATATGCGGTATTTTGTGCCACAAAATTCAAATTCTTTTGTGCGATATGCCGGTCAAGCCTCGGATCCAGGGCGTGCAGGTCAAACGGTTTATCCAGCGGACTAAAGGAAAAGGTGCGGGCAAAAAGGCATTTATGGCCGGCTTCCGTTGCCGGCACATTGTACAGAAAATGTGCTTCCCCGTTATTAGCAGGCAAAAGAAGTGAGGGTAGCTGTGATACACCCAGGTATTTTGCAACGGTGGTGTTAAATCCAAGCGTAGGATCGGTCAGGAAAAACTCCACTTTGGGGTAAGGAACGATAAGATCGCCCCGGTTATGTAATCTCGTGCTGATATCATAAGATTTACCCGCTTCAAGGGTTGTTGTAAAATCCCCTAACTGTGATACAGGGCTGATAGCGATATCAGGCGAGTTCCAAAAAGGAATGTTTGAAAACGGCCGGGTACCGTTATCTCCATCATACGAGCGGATATACAGGAAGGAGCTGTCTTTAAACGTATCGGGTCTTCTTTTTCGCCTGTCTGCACCATATATTTTGGTAAGCTTCTCAGCTACATCAACTGTATATTTTGCTTCCTGTCCTTTCAGTTCGTTAAGGAACTTATTGAGTTTCTGAATATGCTTTGACATGATTTTTTATTGAGTGCGTTGAAAGAAAATATTGATTTAAATGAAATCAAGGTTCACTGGAGTAATGGGTTGACCATTTTTTTGCTGTGCATGCTGTAACAACTCTTTGGGAGCTTCCGGTGAATTCGGCCCATTGCTGTCTTTTTGTGTCCAGCAGGTGTAGGCATATCCCCTATCTGAATCCAGGTTAAAATCAGGAACATTTTTCCCGGTCATCACCCTGTCATACAATTCTTCTGCAAGCGTTACTGCATTACCGATTGTCGGAATGCGCTTTTTCTTCCGGAAAGCAAGCTTTATAAAATCAGCCAGTTTTTGTTCATCACCGGCAAGCGTGGCGAGAAAATCAATAAAATCCTTATCCAGCGGGATCTGGTCAAAAGCGAAATGTAATGATGTGGCAGCGAAATAGCTGTCAGGTCCTCCGATTACTTTGTTTGGCTCAGAAGCACTGGGGTCTACCGGCGGGTATACCAGGTGTTTTTCCCGATGAAACAGCTGGTCAAGGAACCCGCCATCGAGTATCACTTTCAGTTTGGGCAAGGCGCTTTTAAGATCGCCGGATACAAAACCGAACGGGTCAGGAAAGTTAGTGTTCTTGAATTGCCCAAAACGAACCTCTTCCAGGTGTTCCTGCATGGGATAGGCGAGGCCGTTGAGCGCCACTCCGAGCCGGAAGTTTTGGAAGGCATTGTATAAATGTTCATAGATCAGGCAGGCTGCAGCACGGATACCCGAAACAGTGAGTGTGGTGAGTGCTCCCAATACAGCATCGATGAGGGTAGCTGCCGCTGCAACTGCTGCAATGATGAGCGCAGCGAGAATAATAAAAATGGCGAGGATACTGAAACTGCCTGCACTATCAGCAGCATCTTCCAGGAAGTCGCCAATATCGCCCAGGTTATCCATGGCATTCTCCCAGACTTCTTCCAGCTCTTCACTTAATGAATATGGTACAGGTTCCGGAAGCGTACCGGTTTCAGTAGCATTGCGAAACCATTTATAGTAAAGCCGGTATGCGGCGTCTACATCCTCTGGCGTGATCTTTCTTCCATATTCATTGTCATTCGATGCACCACTTTCAAAAACCTCTGACAATGTATCTGCAATCAGTTTGGCCAGATCATCAGGCAGCCTTGTATCCGGATCAGGAGTGGGGTCTTCATCACCGATCGGGTTGATCGTTCCATTGAAATTAAAATTGTAAAAAGCATGTAGCTGCGACCGGTTCCAATCCTTATTTTCAGCAGTTAAAAAGTTGAATACGTCCTGGTAATTCTCCCCGGTCTTATGCCGTTGTGATTGAGTGCGGTAAGCTCCGCCGCTGTTGACGTTCACATAAGGGTGCCCTACGGAGTCACCACTTACATGGGTCAGGTAACCAATGGCATATAAATGAAGCGGCGAATCGGGTTTGGTCTTTTTCAGTAAGGCTTTTGCATACTCACCTGTTTTACGGTAATGCATGACATCAAACCACCACCATTCGCCTTTTGTTTGACCATCGCGGTAAGGATGTGCCAGCAGATCATACAGATTAAAGTCGGTGATATATTTCTTGATCATTTCCGTAAGGGAGGCCATCAATGCGTCCACTACCTGCTGCATATCACTAAATAATTCCTCCAGCTCAGTAAGCGTAGAAGAATTTTCCACCAACGCATCTTCCGCTGCTCCCAGCGCTTCCAGCGCATCAATGACCGGTTGCGGAACGATCTCCATCACCTTTTTCTTAAAGTCTTCAATGAAGTCGTATACCTCGAAATACATTTTAACAGCATCGCCTATTGGCAAGCCGCTCCAGTCTTTGGTATTGAAAAATAAAAAATCGGGTCCCTGGCAGCCCAGGAAGAGGTAGGGGAAATTTTTACTGTCGGATAACAGTGTTTGTAGCTTAGGATAATCTGCGCTGTTTCCAAGTCCGTTGCCTGATAAGATGTTTTGCTTAAGCTTGTTGGCGATGAGGTGGTGAATAGCAGGTCCCGGCATAGTTCTTAGTTTAAACTGTTAAGAAAATTGTTTCTGTGCTATTAACTAAACCCTAACAGGATGATATTGGAATAAGGTATTGAGCCGCTACAAGCGGCACTCCCGGCTAAGATAATTTGGCTACTAAGATGGAAGCTTGACTTAAGGTCTCGATTTGAAGATAGCTTATGACTGAGCAAATGATAACTCCTATAGTAATGTCTTGAACAGTATCATCTCAAGCTTCCTGTTGTATTTCAAACAGCATTGAAAGTAATGTATAAATAAAGAGAAGTCAATACCACATTTGAGGTACTCCAATTATTCCAAGAAACTTTGTACGCACGGTAATCCCAAAGGAATTTCTCGAACTTTACATGGATTAGAGGAGGGGTGACTTTATTTTGCTCAACCTGCAATAAATATCGCTAAATGTAGCTTTTAGTCCCGAAGAGCTAAGACGGATAACGAGATAACTAACTGCTCCAACGTATTCTTGCTAACTATATTGACCGACCTGTAAAGCATTCTTACCAGCTTTAAATTTTAATTACTTCTCAGTTTTAAATCGTTCTTTATTATGAAAAGTTCAAGTCCGGAACTATCAGATTTATCCCTATAAAGTGTTAGCGTACCAATAATCATCTCGTTCTGAAAATTAGCTGGCTTAATAAGTGCATACAAATAATATCCATTTTTCCTCTCATTTTTTATGTCTTTAAAAATAAGGCTGTCACCTTTAATCTCATAACTTCCCTTTATTTCGTTCACTCCAAAACAAACACTTCTTTCTCTAAACGTATAATTATCTTTCAATTTGAGCGTTGTAGTACAGTTTCCTCCCCCTTCTCTCTCCGCAATCAATAAATCTTTACCTGCAAGACTATCAAAGTCGATAAACCCAGTAGGCTTGAAATATACTGACAGAAGTACTGCAAATAAAAGAGCTGAGACGGCCACTCTTTTCTTATCATTAAATCTATTTTTGAGAATCAGAATGATTTGTCGAAACAGTATGACAGTTAGTACAACGTAAAAAACGGTCAATAAGAGAAACGCCGGAAATGCAAACAACCCTAACTTACCCTCCCAAAAGTAAGTAGTGTTAACTATTAGCAATAAAAACGCGATTGCTAGAATTATTCCTTTATACTTCATTCTGAAACATCTATAGTCCGACAATGCAGACAAATCATTCACCGTAGTACTTGCCTCACCTAATACGATTAAACCCCTTAGCATTCCCATAGTTCCGTTCTACAGCATTGATTTCTCCTTTGTCAAGCATCTGCTTTAGTTCACTCTTTGTAAAAAACAGCTCTTCATCTTTAACAAAAAAGTCGTCGTTATTCAACTTTGTAACAAATCCATGGTACTCCAAATTATTGTGGTACGCAATAACGGTGTCGTCATTTATACGAACAAGTCGAAGAAAGAAATAAGTGGTCGAGCTATTGTCATCCTTTCTTATCCGATAGACATCATCAACTTCTGGATGGGCAACAAATGCGGCCTTCTCTTTTTGAGTGCGAAAGTTTGAAATTATAAGAAAAATAATTAATGCAGCAACAAGAAGCGGTACTGCATATAAATATATCGGCGTTTTAGTAAGGCCTTCATAATGCTTCTGAAGAGGCTCGAACCTCATTGGCTCTCCGCAATTATTGCATCTCATCTTTACGCTCTTGTCGCCAAAAGGGAAAACTGGAATAAAAAATAAATGATAATAGCCCCGATAAACATTAACATTAAGGTCGAACACACCGCAACTCTTACAGGGGTGTTGATGATCTGTGTGCTTTTTGATTCTTGCTGTTCGTATTCCGTAAAGTAGAAACATTTGAGTGGTGGTTTAAAATCGTCTTCATTGTTATTTAGCTTAATAAGATATCTTTAGCGGACTGAACGGCCGCTAAAGATATCTTGCAAATTAACAGTTTTAACCTCGTCATACTCGTTTCTCTCTCCAAATACTTTGCTCAAAAGTCTTTGGAGAATTGATTGTGTATAAAACCGATAAGTAACGGTATTTTGAGGGCTATCAGGATAATAGCTTGTCGTAAGTTTCGATTTTACGGGCTTGCCATTCAGGTAATAAATCGTCTCGATGCCATTAAAGCCTTGATCCAAATAATTGCTTATACCCTGAACGTTAATTTCATTGAAATCAAGCCCTGGTGATCCATATTGTTTTTCCGTATCGAACTCGTACTTATATAGATGCTCAATCTCTTGTTGCCTGTTCTTGCCCGGAGTTGCAGGATTCAGTACATGAACGTGAATCAATGTCACCGGCGACAGGTATCCCACCTGAATGATCGTATCGGGATCACCTTCCAAAGTAGAATAGATTTCGATATCCGTATCACCTTTTGAAGAAGCAGATGCTAATTGAAAAGCACCAGTATTAACGAGCTTCTCTGTAAAGAAGTCCTTCCAGTCTTTATATGGTTGTGGGGAGTTCAGCATTTGATGGTGATAAATATACGCAAACCTTGCAATGAGCAATATGGAACATTTCCCCTCATTTGCATGTATCCTTTCTTTTACGGCAATGCCGTTTATGCAAAAAGGCGAGGGTCGGCATCTAATAAACAAAAATCTGTTAAACCGGTTAAACAGATATGCTCAAATAGATAAAATAGAGTTATTTGTATATACCATCACCAAAACCTTCTTTATGAAACGCTTCATCCTGGCTTTTTTCATGGCCCTGTCGGTAGCAGCATTGGCCCAATCCACAGAATTCGGCCCATCAGAGAACGGACTTATTTACACATCCAAAACGATCGGGCAGCTGAAATACATTGTTGACTCACTGAATCTCAAATTCAAAGTGTGCAATGCCAGCCCTTACTACCTCGCCAAGCCGCAAACCACAGGATATTTTATTTCTATGTCAGGGGTACAGTGCAATGCAGCGCGGAAAGACCTGCAAAACGGCATTTCTGTGTCGGAGCTGCTAGCTAGATATAAAGAGGTGACGGTATATAAAAACCTCGTGATCATCCGTTACCAATCTGATCCCGATGAACGCAAAAAGATGATCAATTTTCGTAGCATTGGCGTAGAAGAGAACAATGAGCAGTTCATTTCATTCGAAAGTAATTTTGCTAAATATGAAGGCAAACTAGCGGGCACATGGTTGATCAGTTATGAACCAGCAAGCAAAGACTATTCGGCTGAACTGGAAGCCTTTTATATCGAGAAAGAATTTGAAACGCCCCAGATACCACCTGAATATGCGCGGTGGATACAATATTCAGATTGTTTGGTTGACACATCTGCACAAATATTCACGGAACAGGCGACCCGGCGTGGCGGATGGAATTTTTCAGATCCCAAAAAGACGCCAAAGATCTACGCATTCGGTCAATACCTAAATGCACAATACGAAAAGGATTCCAGCTTTGAGCTGTCAAACCAGGATGCCCGGCTTAAACAATTGGCAGAGGATGCCTACACGGAAGCGATCAGGACCGGCACTTCAACAGGAGATTTGGAGAAGTATTTTGAAAAGCAAGGCGCTGCACCCCGTTCGCTGGAGTTAAAAAGAAACCGCATTGTGGTAGGCATGTGCAGCCAGGACCTGAGCCCCCGCACACATGCCTTGAATATCGCTACACTCGCTGCTGAAACGGTAAATTGGGAGATCTTCTTACGCGCTCACCTTGATATTATGAATGATAATTTTCAACGCGCATCGGATGGCAACTATGCCTGGGCCAGTCGGCAGACTTATTTGAAAGAATTGGAAGTGCTGGACATTAATGTACCAGACCTCCTGTTAGGCATCACGCTGCAGATATCCAATCCCGCGAAGAATCACTATGATGGGTATATTGGACGCATCGGCCGTGCGCTCGCCGAATACAGTCAGCCGCAAATGATGGAAAACAGATTGCTAGGTCTGATCGCTGATAACAAACTCGATGCTTATAACAGGGTGTTGATGTATTATCTGTTTCTGAACTATAACTATCATCTCAAGAACCAGGAGCGAAAACAGCGCAATGAAGAGCAACTTAAATTAGCGAAGGCCTGTTTATTGCTGGGTTGGCCGTTAGCTCAGGTAGGATCAAAGTGACACGTTAAAACAGCTTCTGTTGTACTTGAACTCACTGTTTCCCATAACCAGGGCGGGGAGAAGAATGAATGACTTCATGGGAACAGGACGCAGCATGCCCCATCTATATTGCAAATTCGACTGCAACAAATACGCATACATGCATCGTATATACTGGCTGACGATCTTTCTTTGTGCCGGCCTCTTATCCACTTCGCTGGCGCAAAAACCAAAAAGCGACACCTATACTTACGCGATCGCCTGGGACGAGCGAGGCGGCGAAACTCTTGACGCAACCTGCACGCTGATCATCAAAGGCGATTCCATCAAAGTGGTGCATAAAATGGGAAACCGGAATGGCATCCATGTTAAGCTGGAATGGTTAGCTTTGGATTTACTATTGAAGGCCCTTCACCTTCTTCTTTTGAGTACAGGAGAGTTCACTATCTTTAAACTGCAATACATCCGTAATCGCCTTTCTATGGACTATAACCCACTGCAAAAATGATGAAATACCGGGTCCTCATCATAACATTGCTTCTCTGTTTAAAAGGTATCACACAGGTGGTACCAAATGTTTCTATAGACTCACTAACTAGCAGGATATTCCCGGTTGTGATGGAAGCATTAAGGTCCGGCGTCTATGATTTGCCCCGGGATACCTCCTGGCAGTACCTCCAGCATTATGAATCGGAAATACTCTCATTGGAAGTGCCGGACAAATGGCTGAATCTGGGCGGGTTGGGGTCAGTAGTACAAGTAGCTTTTGACGGTTCGGGCCTGTATTTTCAAGAATCAATGAATGATCGGCCTGTGCTAGTAGGTGTATTTCTGCTGAATGTGGCGGGTGGTTCGTTAGAGGAAGTGAAAGAAACTACTTTGAAAGAATACCGGGCAAACACCGACCGCATCTTTGAGCCGGAATATGTTGACCCAGTGTATACATTCACCCTCACAGGCGGAATAAAATCCTATCTTCTCCATACGCGATTTTTCAGGAAGTCAAACCAGTTGAACCAAAGTAGATATGACCTGATCATTTTCTCTGAAAAAGTGGGAAAAGGATTCTCGGTAATGCTGTCAGTGCAGTACGCTGATCCTACTTACTCCTTTGAAAAAACCAATGCAATCGACGCTTTGGCTGCGCGGGTGTTTAATCGTGTTGTGTTGAGGTAATCCAAACAAAAAAAATTCCCCAAACACAGAGTATAGCAAATGGCTAAGTCAGACAGATTAAAACATGATATTTGTATCGCATCCATTAAAAGGCATACTGAGATGCAGACAAATTACAACTGGACGAGGTTCTATGAGAATAGCACGGCACTTGAAGAGACGCATCCGCAGATCAATTTCTCGCCAACAGAATATGAACTCGTTATTTGCTCTACGGTCATTGATCCTGACAACTATAGCATTCTAACGACTCAGCGATTAATCACCAGAGAAAATGGGGTAACGCATGCCGCCGATCTGGCTGGTGCAAAGAATAGGCTGTATGGAGATTTTAAAGGAACAAATTCGCAACCATTTACATTTGGCATTATTCAGACGGCAAACGGAGCTGACGTTCGATATTTTATAGAAACAGGGAAGGCATCGATGATCATGATATATGGTGTAAAAACCTTGATCAACATTCAATAATTAATAGAGTTTCTACCACTGCCGTACTCGATATACCAATCAGGCCTGAGTAGTAACCTATTTTAAATAATCTCCCGGCTCTACAATGATGCGGAATAGATAATTGCCTAACGTATCGCTATAATTATACTCAATGGTGGCAAACATTTTTCTAAAATGCGCGGCATCCAGGCTGGTCTTCACAGTATTAATGGTTGTTCTGGTAAGCGATTTTTCAAATTCACGGATGTCATAGGTAGTGGTATCGAATTGAAGTGTGTAGTTAAATCGGAAAGTAACGTCGGGGATAGCCACCGTACTTTCCAACTTGAGTACACTATCCACCTGGAGTGGCAAAGTTTTATTGATGTCGGTGGACATAGCCTTCAGGAATTCATAGGCTGATTTATACTTGCGTTTGCTTTGACATCCCTGGATAATAACGATGAGGCTTAGCAGTAATAGAAATTGCTTCATAATATTGGGGCCCTACCCTAAATATACAAACTCCTCATCAACCCAACTCTCATACTCCCTTGCCTGACCTCCAATCCAAAAGAACATAAGCCCAGTGGGAAGTTTTAACATGACATGATCAGCGAATTACAATAACAAAAGGATTATGGCGTTCATGAAAACCAGACATTCTCTCGACTATGAGATATTCAATCCTGCCCATCCTTTGGATGTATAACTCCACATTCGGATATACCCAGCAAGATAGCAATACTATTATAATCAACACTGGCACGGCAAAGAATAAACTCAGGGGCAAGATGGTTGCTTCTTTCAAACACATCCCGATATGATAAAAAATAATTGGCTGTTAGCCTTACTCTTGCTATCCACCAGCTCCTTTGCGCAGGATAACAGCGCATGGATAGCCACGCACAAGTACGTCCGCGATAGGAGTATCCAACTGAATACGCTTCAGGTACCGACAGGCTACACGGTTTACTACAATTGTGACTCCCTGTTATTTGTGCGGGGAAACTTCGGTGACACGATCAAGATTTGGACGCTGGGAATGCAGTGGGCGCACACATTGGGGGCATTTAAAGAAGTGGAGAAAAATCCCGAATTTGGCAGATCTGTTTTTGCAAAGTCTGTCTTATCCGATGGTAGAATACTTGTCGATTTCTATCGGGAAACAATGTTTATTCATCGAAGAGATTCTTTGTATGAACTCGTTGATACCTCTTCAAAACCGGCTGAATATACTACGATGATAGTTGACCGAACGATGGGATTCATCGACGATGCCAGGTTTAAGCAAATGAAGGACAGTCTCGACAACATATACGCTGGCAAGCACACTTACTCCGCTAAACTTATTTTCACTGCAACCCTGTTTTCGAGAGGAAAAACGAAGGTCAAGCTTTCAAAAACACTGAATTTCGAGGAGGACGAAATTGTATTGGAAAGAACATGGAAAGAAGATAACAAAACTTGTTACCTGGTCAGGATAAATAACTATTTCGGTAAAGAAAGAACGTCCTACGCCTATGCCTTTAACGAAGATATGAAGTTCGTCTGGTGGGAGGATTGTCAATTGGATAGCAATAGAAAATAAAATCAACCAGATCCCCGGCCTACCTACGACCACTCTTGTATTCAGCTGCTGGGATCGTCACGATACACACCTCTTTTCCTTGTCGGTCAGTATAGCGGGCCTGAATCTCAATATTGTTGTCGGCAAAAAAGGAAATATTCGGATTACGGCGAATCTCCTCAAGCATGGATTGCTTCGCGTTACCCATCAGTCCGGTGGTGTCGAACAGTGCAGTATCCACTTTCGTAAGGGTATAGTTGTACTGAAAGGTATTACCATGCAATGCGTTCACATAATCAAACCGGGTAGAACTATCGAGTATCACCGGTGCATGTGAATTGATCTCATTCGCCGCTTTGATCAGGTCATCATTGAGCGTAGTAGGGGACCTGTAAAAAGCCATTTTCAGCACAGCGGAAATAAACGTAAAGATGATGATCCCAAACAGGATTACCCGCCCTTCTGATTTTTGTTTAGTGAGTTCGTACATGGTGATGGACAATTAATGACAATAATAGATGCTGACAAACAAGGTAAAAAATAGACACGAAAGATAATCATTACCTCCACTATAGCAAAAGATTGACGACCTGGCGATGTCACTTCCTGTTCAATACTTCCCATTCTACTTCCCTATCGATCCATTGCTTTATGCCATCCTCATTTAAATATTCAATCTTTACCCGTGCATTGAACTTACCGGGCCTCAGGCCTACGGCCAGTTTATATTTCACAACGCCATCCTCTCCGACGGGATAAATCTTATCATCAATAGTGATCACTGGCTGCGCTGCTTTGGAGAAAGCCCCTATTCCAGCAAATATCTCCACCGAATCGCCTGGGAGCACACCTTGACTACTTTGTCCGATTATGGCGGAATAGGTGTCAAACCGGTCAATGAAACATCCCACATGCGCCCCGCAAAAAATAACTACAAGGGCGCCAAGCTGCATAATACTATGCCGGAGTTGCGTTAACAACACAGGCAACTGGTGTTCATTCGCGTTTTGCAATAATTGCAATTGTTCACTAATGGCTGACGGCGTTTCTTCCGGTGTACCCAAGCCCTCCAATGATGCCGCAAATTCATGATAGATGTTCTCATGGAGAGATAGGATTGCGTCCCGGTAGACCTGTACGCGATGGTGGACAGAGTCAACTAATCCTTTGGCATCATGACTATCATTACCTGATCCAAGGGCCTTGCGCTGCCGGGCAAAATAATCGGTCAACTGCACAGTCAATTCTTGTACCCGTCGGGCAATCGGTAGCCATTGCTTCGCTCTTTCCGCTGAACAGGGATGAAGCAGCTCTTCCTGCAAAGAAGCCAGTTTAGTCTCCATTTCCTGGCTCGCCCGCAGCGTTGATTGAGCGATTGTTTTATCCAGCGAATCAAGGAGTGCCTGGTCAGATCGATGTTTACAGGCTGTAAACAGAAGCAGGCAACTAAAGCCAAAGGCAACTTTATGCTGGGTTTTGATAACAGAGAGCATAGTATTGGTTTGAGCTTGTTCAACGGTATTCGATGCCGGGTATTGCAAACACACAACGTATATTTTGTTAAACTGCTCCTGCCTCCAATGCTTCGCCGCTAACCCTGCCCAATTCCTGTATATTCGAAGCTGAAAAAATCCGGAAGCCATGTAAGTGTACTATTGATCCACCCATCAATCTCATTAAGATAATCTTTGAAAGACGTAAAAAGAGCTCTACGTTATTGAAGTACTGATCGTTTGTATACTCAAACCGAAATTTGATAAGTCCCATAGTAAAGTCTTTGATCTAATGTACCATAGTCCATTGGTGTTTCAAAACAACACATTTTCACGTCAAGCACCATTTGGAGGAAGGAAAATTCTGCACGACAGACTATTTCAAATAAACCACCAGCCTGATCTGCCGGTAAAGGTTCTTGTCCCGCTTGAACATGAGGAGATAAACCTTCGGTTTCTCAGGACTTAACCATTTGCAGTCATCTCTCCGCGTCACATTGGCATAGCCAGGCTCGATGTTTATCTGTGACGGGTTCCCAACTGTACGGGTGATTTCATCTCTTACTTCCGAAAACTGTTTGGCTAATGCATTCTGTACAGGCTTGTCATAACCAGAATCTCCACGATTAATCCCTCCTGGTCCTACGGTAGGCATGTTCCATTCGTAAAGCACGACCCGGATAGAATCGTCCGGTGATGTGTAATATTCAATAGTATACTCTAACCTGTTATCTCCGGCTGGTCTGCGGAATCTCTTTTTATTGGCCAATCGGTATCCTTGCTGATTAGGATACAAGCTCTCTCCTATTGATACAGGATACGAATAGGATACATCAACAGATTACAGGCTGTTTTCCCATTGGATGATCTCGCTGCATGTTTTTGACAGTGGCCCAAAATAGACGGATTCAGTAAAAATGCTGGCCGTTTTAATAGCACGACAGCTTCCAAATAAAACCATGGCGAAAATCCAAAATCCTTTCATCGTAGTACCCGTTATTTTTATTTACCTTAAGTAAAACTTCAGATCTTGTAAAAGATTCATCCTGTCACTGTTCATTTTTAATTTACTCAGGTCAAGATGGTTGTATAGTTGATTGGCCCTTTCGAGTTCAGCCTTTGACTTCGTTGTAAATAATCTTGTCGCTTTTAACTTCCACTTTTCAAGTAGTTGCCAGGCTAAGTTTTGAATAGATATATTTTCGTCAGTTAAGGCAAGCAGAAGATCTCCAATAATGTTCCAGCCACCAATTCTGTTGAATAGTGTCAAAACTGTCCTTTTTATTTCATGACCGCCTTGGGTATAAATGTCTCTGATCCTCTCTAATATCTGACTTTCGTTACTTTTTGCTAAAGTTTCAACTGCTTTATTCCGGACTTTTGTGCTTCCATGAGCAAGTAATGCTAACGCATAGTTCTTTGCGCTGTCTGGACTGAACTTGTTGATAGCCGTTAAAGAAGCAACAACAAGTTTATTTTTTCCGCTATGGATATACTGTTCAAAGGTTGACAGGTCTTCTTCATTCCCGGTTTCAGACAGTCCCAGTAAGCTGCCTGAAAGAAATCGTTTATCAGCAATGCTCTGCCTGTAGTATTGAGCAAAGTCTATTCCATTATTCTTCAGTAAATGTCTGCTCAATTCGCGCACGGAAGCCGCTTCATCAGAGAGGAGTACAGTGATTTGGTCTTCAAACACTGGGCTGAAGTTTTTACTTGCATATAATGCCTTCAGCCGCACTACAGATGACTGATCCTGTAGAAATCGTCCAAGGAGTTCTTTTTGGATGGCCTGGTCAAATCGTGTAAGATATTTTAGCAGTTCTGCGCGGACCAAAAAGTTTCTGTCTGCAATAATTCTATAAACCTGTTCTCTGGTTGGATGTTTATGGGCCAAAAAGTTTTTATAAAATCGAACCCTGATTCTATCGTCCAGTCGCCTTATCTTATGGTAAAAATCTTCAGAAAATTCCTGGTTTACAATAAACTGAATAATGCGCTGGTGGATTTGGCTTAAATCCATGCGTTCGATTTTAAGCAACTGATCTATAGTTGGCAGCTGCTTTAATAGGTCATCCGTGTAAGCATCTTCTAAAAAAGAAGAGACTGCTGTGGTTGCGACTTCCCTGACCGCTGCGACCCAATCGCCGAGTCGCAAAAGAATAAATTTAAGTCCGTCAGCATTCTTTATCCTGGCAAGCTCTTTTACCGCCTTTTCTCTTAAATACCCATTGCCGTTTAAGCTTGCGATCCCTAATAATTGTACATAAGTACTTTCATCGAAGTTAGCCTTATAACGATCGAGATCGCTTTTCTTGACCATCAGGTGCTTCAAAGTATTTGCATAGTCATTCAAAGATTTCAGCTTTTCAAAAAGATATAAGACAGTTTCCGCAGCCTTTGTTTGTACCAGTATATTATCACTTTTTAAAAAACCAATAAGCGAATAAATCGCAGAAGTAGTTCCAACTCGTTGAATGGTATCGAAACATTGAAGCTTTCCAGCAATATTCTCTTTTTGAAAAAACCATTTTGGCTTTTCATTCAAAATCTCAATACAATAGCCTATATCGGTAGGACTCATTCGCAAAGTTTATCAATTATTAGCTTCAATGCTCTAATATACGTACTCTCGTTACATTAATGGGGCATTAATCAGAATCCACATGCTGGACCTTGGTCTTGAAAATCGGGATATTGAATTTCAATCCAAAGCTTTCCACTTTTTTCATGTAGCGTGAAGATCCAGGAATTTCCCTCCTTGCAGCCATAGAAGTATTGTAAGTGAGAAGTGTCCGATATTGGAATGGAGTCGGATATCGGAAATAGGTCGGCTTTGCCCATAAGATTGAAATGAGATAATAAGAGATACTCCTGATCAATGGGACGGAAACTATTTTTTGATAAGAAGCTCTCTACATCTTTTTGTTCAAGCTGGTATTTACCACCAGCTTTTAACTCTCCCTGATCGAACTCTGATATAGTAGAGATACTGCTGGGAATAGAAACTCTTGTGACGCTCCGAATAAAAGGCAATACCGAACTGTTTTCATATAAGCAACCCGGGAAAAGGGTGAATACCCCCAAAATGACAATTACGATACATAGAAAGCGGGATGTCAGCATTGATAGGTAGATGCCTAAGCGCCTTAATTCCATAATAATTACCAGGTAGCTGCCGGGATGATACATCTTTGATCGCTCATTCAATGCCAAAGTTCATATCATCCGCATACTCCTACAAGCAGCTATGGACAGGAAGGTATCTCCGTCCATCCGCAAGGAGAAAAATAGTTTATTCGGACGCAATCAGGCACTTCTCCCTTGTCAAGATACCGATACACCTTTGGCTGATCAGGCAATAATCGGATAAAAATAAAAGCACCTGCCCGACTTGGCCGGTATCCAAAGTCCGGTTTGAAGCTGCCTTTATAACACTTGCCCTGAAATTCATATTCAATATAGTAGTGCGAACCATTTTTACTGGAACCGATTTTGACGATTTCAGCAATATAGTATACTCCCCGCTTGGATAACTGGACCCGCTGGATTTGCGTGATGACTAGCAGGTAAAGGAGGTATAAGCCAACGATCCCTAACCCGGTGGCGGATACTTTCTTTTCCAGGGTCAATTGCCTGAACCAATTTAGTAAGGTATTGATTATCGCTCTCACCACCGGATCATTTTCAGGAACTGGTCAAATTTTTCAATGCCCACCTCTGCCGGGTAATACCGTTCAAATTCCGCAGGTTTGAACGGTACTGCAAAATAGCTGAAATGCCACTTTCCCGAAAACAGGTCAAAATGGACATGAAGCGCTTCCTTGTAGGGGTCGATAAGTTCATCATTACTGACCACAAGTTTGTCCATGGATGAATAAGCAAATAACCGGTCAGATAAACCGACCTGGCGGATATGTTGAATAAGGGCTCCCATTCGGGTGTATAAACCGCCAAAGTCCTGCTCGAATCGACGCTCGATAAACTCCCAGGATTGTGGCTGCGTTGAATAAAAACGATAAGGTCTTTTCGTGTTAATGTCCTTGATCATGTTCTTAGTATTATTTGCCAAGAGCTTCCGAAGTTATATTGCCGGTATACATTGTCGGTCAGCCTCTCCAGCGTTGCAAGATCGTCCCCAAACTTTGCCGACAATAACGCCATAAGTTGGTTGGCATCTTTGCGGAAAGCAAGCGCACATTTATAAATAGCTTCTTGATTACGAAGAACCTCAGCAGGATTCATCGTGTAAAATAGCTGTTTTTGTTCAATTCGTTATAATGTTGGATGCTGAATTACCTCACATACGCATTATATTGTGGTACATGAAAAAGGATTGCCGCTGGAAAATATGGTTGTTTATTCAGACAGAACTGAAAGCGTCGCTACCCGCCATTAGCTCATTCTTCCAGTCTGAAGATCTCACTTACGACTACGAAAATGTATGGGAATGGATCACTGGCTATAGCTCACGGTTTAAGACGCACATCAATCTTTCACGCCGGCATGATAGTGGGAATGTCTTGTATAAAGAACCGGCAGTAATAATAACAGACTTTAGCCAGCCAGCCTCCGGTGCATTGGAAGCGACCGAAGAGATCGCACTCGCCATGACCGCGGCGTTTGGTTGTCCGGTTTATTTTGGCTGGGCAACAATGAATGCGGATGATCGCTACACCTTGGAACCATTGCGGTGCTTTCAACGTCTAGCGGAGGGTTGTAAAATAATGAATGAGAATAGAAGTTGCCCTCTACCTCGCCCGATATCGGCAGGCGAACAGGATAGGAATGCAGAAGGATGGGAAAAGTTGAGCGAATATGCGCAGCAGGTAGCAGCAGAACAAACAGAGGAATTTATCCCATTGGACGCATTGGGACCAGTGCTCTTCGCACAGATCAAAACCCTTCCGGCATCGGTTGGGGCGTTAAGGCACATAACAAAAGTGCAACTGTATGGGAGTTCCCTTAAATACCTGCCGCCGCAAATCGGCAACTGGGCAAGTTTGCAGTATTTTGATTCCTATACCTCCTATGACCTCCACTGGTTTCCGTATGAGATCACCCGGTGTACGGCCTTAAAAGACAGCAGGGTTAGCACACGGGCATTGTATGGGAACTATAAAAACAGGATGCCATTCCCCGATTTGTGTGCACATATTATCCGCTATGAAGAGAGTGATCTGGCGTGCAGTATCTGCCGAAAAAAGATCAGCTATGAGCAGACCAATCAGTTATGGATCTCGCTGAAAATAGGTACGGACGTATTACCATTGCTGGTAAATGCCTGTTCAGACAAATGCCTCGAAGCCTTGCCAGCACCTCCAATAGGTTATCTGCCCTGGCCGCACAAAGGTGGTAAACAGTTGGTGCAACCTTTAAACGAAGAAGAAATCTTTTTGCTGGAGATGGAGGCACAAGCAGAACAGGTACAGCCTTCGCTTCGGCAAACCGAACGCTCAACAAGTAGAACTGCCAAAGTGAGCCAGTTAATCCGCCTGGTCAGGAAGATATGGGATAAAAAATAGAAGATTACTGCATGGAGTGTTCTTTACTCGCAGCCAGATTAAAACTGAAATAAAGGGAAGTCCAAAAGGAAGCCAAAATTTTATTAAATCCTCTTTTAGTGATACTACCACTTTTATGAATAGCAGCCAATGTAAAAAGGTGTAGACTAAAATGAATCCTATAGCAATGAACAAAAATCGCTTGTAAATTTAGCGCAGTTCGTCAGGAAGTTCTTTCATGTTCGTCAGTTGGTGGTTTTGTGTATGACGGCATATGGGGGATCCGAGAACTCATAAATATACGCAACCAACATTTACTGTGTGGAAGGTGTCATTACAATTTTGGAGAAACAACAAAATAAGTTTATCAATCCTTTTCACACAAAGGCGTCAGGCCTGATATAAACGCTTAGTGTAAGATGATCTCCGGATACGCAGATCGCAACGCGGTGTAATGAACAAAGCAGGCAGAGTTTTTATCTTTCTTAATGGATTATATGGCATTTTTGGAGCCGCTCATTACCAACGTCGCTTTTTCATTAGCCAGCCCAATCGTCGCAATTGTTCCGCTATTGAAATTTAAAAAGTCGCTTTCAATACCATCACTGAATATGATTCCTTTTACCGGCATTAAAGACTCTATGGTTAAACTATACCGTTCCTTTATAATACCAGCGGTAATGCCGATTTGTGTCCGTATACTCTGGAAAGGTTCTCTGATGGCAAAAACGAGATCATTTTCTCTCAGCATAGGTCGTTTTAATTTTAGGTTCTTCTCAAACATTCCGGTTACACCATAAGCCATATTGAAAACAGAGCTTAGCCAACCTGTTGAGCCCGCCTGGGTCGAAACAATAAGGCCACTTGATGATTGTTCTTCTTTTTTATTATTAAAGGATATCCTGTACCTTGCGGATATGTGCGAAGAGGCTCCAATAAACAGATCATTAAAAGCGAGAAGCCTTTGCCCGTCATTAAGTTTGGCTTCTGCAAGCCGGATTGTTCTATAATGATATTTCCCTACTAAGACCTTTTCAACGCCATAAATAAAATTGATGGGGTCAAATGGCAAAAGCACACCGTCATAGCGTTCTTTATCAGGATTGACAGCAATTATTGGAACTCCCCGGGAATACTTGGCTGTATTTGCGACCAGTCCATCCTGTCCAACAACAACAATAAGATTCTTTTCTGTAAAAATATAAGAGGGTACGTAAGCTCTTTCAACGATCTTATTCTTTATGACTTTTGAAAGTTGAGTTTGCAACAACACCAAAGAAGTATAAAATGTTTCATGCTCCGAAACATAATCGTCAAAATTTCCACCAAGCCGTTCAATATAAAATTTGGCCTGTGCCTTTGTATTGAATCGTTCAATTAAAGCTTCTAGCCGCGTCTTGTTTTTTACGATAATAGCATACTCAATACTCATCGTTTCTCCCGCTTATCGTTCAGTATGGAATCTAATAATTCTGGGCTGATGTTGAGATTACCGATCTTATCTGCGTTCTCAGCAATTTGCCTAAATGCCAATGAAATATTGAATTTGGGATCAGGATTATTATTAAGAGCGGTTAAGGTTTTCCAGTCAATATCTTTGTATGGTTTTAATGTCGTTTCAATAACATACCCCTGCGTTTCTGCCTCTTTTTTATCATTTGCAGTCTTCTGTTCGATCAGCTGTTTACGTTGATTTTCTACTGCAATATCTGCGGCCAGTTTCATTTCCCTTAATTTCCGGTCGTTCTCCGCTTTTTGAACTTCAGATTCCATTTTCTTCTCTGCTATCTGCTTTTGTTTTTCTTCCACCGCAATTTCAGTGTTCAGTTCAGATTCTTTAATTTTCCGTTCCTGTTCAACTGCAAAATTCCGCCGCTCATAAATTGCCTGATCGGCTTCCTGCTGAAGTTTTTCCCTTGTTTCAGTCTCCAATGCTCTTGACATTTCAGGTGTTGCCTGTATTGCTAAAATATTAGCACCCAAAATTTCGATCCCAAGCATGTTAATAGCTGACGAATTTTTAAGGCCTTCCAGGATATTGGTTTCAATTTTCTTTGCTGACCGAATAGCCTCTTTTAAAGTTATTTCATGAATAAAGGAAGCCGTTGCGGTTTGAGCTTCATTGATGATCCTTTGATTAAGCTTTTCAATGTCATTCTTTTTGTATTGCCCGTTGTCGGTCACTGTGAAGTCCAGATTATCGGCAAGTGTTTTAGGATTACCTACTTTATAGCTTATTTGCCCTTGGATAGAAACCACTTGATAATCGTTGGTAGTCTCGCTGAATATAAATGGCAGGTCATTGCTTCCTAATGGTATTGCTGCAATTGAACTATTGGGTGCAAAATAGAAAAAGGAAAGCCCGCGCCCTTCACGTTTTATATTTCCGTTTTTATAATGAAGGACGTACGTCATAGAATCAAATTTGATGTGCTGAATTCCAAACATATTTCTTTGTTATTATTTTGTTGTCTATTCCTATTTAGTCGAATGTCGCAAAATGCTACATGCAGCAATAAATATACATAACTCCTATAAGGTTAGCAATACCAAAATTCTCTGTCTTAAATACTATCTGAAGTCCTAACTGACCGTCATCTTTTTTAGGTGGTGCCAAATTACAAACGGTCAAATATTCTTTGTCAGAGTTTAGCAGTTCTGAAATCTTGTGAAAATCGCTGCTTGTAATAGCTTTGATGTTTTTCTTTGTCATGGTGAGGAATGTCGCTTAAAATGCCGAACAATTCGCAAGTATGCTCAACTCAATAATTAGAATACGTTAATCATCCTTGCTTGAAGATGGCACATCTGAAGTTCTAAAGATTACTCAATCTAAGTGGTCCTCGAAGCATTTAGTCTATTAATCAGCAATTCAGCAATAAGAATTGAGCAAAAATAACAAACTACAAAGGGCTAAAAATGAATAAATTATGAATTGTAGTCCCAAGGGTTGAAGACTCGAACCGGTTCTTGCAGGATCTGAGGGAATTGGGACATTTTTGGATAATACATAGCTCAAATGGGGCAAGAAAAGTTCGAGGAATATTTTTGGGTTCTTTGAATTCAGAAACTGTATCATAGAATGGCAATAAGAGCTAAGGCTTTCTGTTGTGCTGGTATTCCGTAATTCGTTCAGTCCGAACTGGAGCTGATAAAACGAATGGGCGAACAGTATATTCTTCACCCAGCTAGCAGAAAGCTCCTTGTTATCTGCATACCCTTCGTATAATAACCCTACTCAAATAATAATTTTGCCCCGCCAATCGAATCGAACGGATGAATAGTCGTTAAATATCGTTTTTCGATTTCACTAAGATTTCTACCTCCTAAAATGGATATTGTACTATTGTTACTTATATGATTCAGTGTAATTGTTAGTCGCACCCCCGCATGCTGTTGAAATGGTCTGAAAACTGCATTAAATAAGGAGTTGTCATCTTCAAATTCGATTTGCCCAGATTGTTCAGACCAAAAATGTGAATTAAACCATTGAATGAATATCCTGACGTAATTCTGGCGGGTGTTATTGAGGTTTTTTTTATTCTGTTCAAAACTACTTTAGCAGGTTTTTCAAACTCATCCAGCCAACTTAAATTCTCAAAAATATCTTGGGACATTGGGAAATCAATATGTCGTTTGCCATTTATTAAACGGTTGAGGCCAAAAGAAGAGCTCGAATATATATTGAGCTTCTTCATTGCTAGAAACTCAAGTGAGTTATCAGATTGGCTGAGCTTACAATATCTGTATCGCAATTCTACCGTATTGGGGATTAATTATGCCTATACGACTGACTTCAGTACCCGCATTACCGATAGCATCAACAGAAACCAGATAGTAATGATCCCACGTAATGTGGGTAACCTGCGAAGCCTGTCATTTACCTTGACACAAACCATAGAGCTCCATAAATGGTGGGATGTCACACTGAATGCCGTCAATGAAGTATTCAGGCATACCAGCCAGGTAGATATTGCACTGCAAAAAACATTCGGCAAGCATGCTGTTATCCAGCTTTCGTTAATGACATTTACAAAGGAACCCGCTCACGCAGCGTGCAGGATATGGACCAGTTTTACATTCGCAGCTACGGTTATTATGAAACCAGGCAGGTGCGTCTCAACTTTACCCGGAAGCTGATAGATAAGAATAGTAAAGCACCCCGTGTACGCAGCTCTGCACTTGAAGCGGAGAACGGAAGAGTGAGGTAGATGCTAATTCGGCGATAAGAATAAGTTGTTATACTCAACACTTGCGGACATTGTCAAGTAAGTCTAAAATAACCGCACAGTTTTAAGCCCTCAATATTTTCAACTGAAGTTATTTGCCGGATCAAAACCGAGTTTTACAAATAAATGGGCTAATACGTTTTTTAATTTCTTACAGTTTTATAATCTTAATATTGGTTATATAAATGCCGACATTCTTGCTACTGTGGTTTGTGATGTTTTCAAAATAAAAGGAAGTGAATTTTGCTCCTTCCGGCAGCTCGTTAAATCCGGGAATTGGCTTACCGTACTTGTCCAATGCCCCGATTTCTTTGCCATCAATAAAGGCTCTTACTTTGTTTCCTTCTTTGATGATAGTAAAATGTACTTTGCTTTTTTTGTTACTGAAATCATTGTTGGACTTCAGTACATCGGCATATCGCAAGGTGCTGTTCATGCCTGTGTAGGTGGCTTTCAACCGGGTATATCCGGTGGGGTTCTGTGTAAATTTTTCATTGCCTGCTTTTATGTCAAGGTCGATAAAAATTTGCTTGGGCGCATCCTTATAATCACCATTGGGAGTCATTATTTTGTTGTGGATTCGTAGCAAAAAAGCGCCACCTGTATTTTCTGTAAAGTCCTTATCGGTAGCCGCATCAAACTCCATTTTAAAATTGTCGGGCAAGGGTTTGTTGTCGTAATTAGGCATCAGCCAGTGTTGCTCCAGCTTTACCCATTTACCGGATTCTCCCGAAGGTGTTGTAACAACCGACGGTACGCCCACACTGGGCACATACCATCCCTGTGGTTTTTCGCCTGTGCTATTACTTGCGAAATCCTCAAAAAAATATACATTGGCAGTCAGGTTTTTAGTAGCTGTTGGTTTGCTTTCCTTCTTGTTTTTGAAAGAAGCCAAATGTGATTTTTGTACTTCTGCATTCAGCGTAGTGTAGGGCTTATTCTTTACACTTTCCGGACGGAAGAAGTAATCATACACGTATTCAAAGTTGAAATGGGTGATCATACTGCGGTGTATTTCTCTTGCATAAGACGCATTCTGAATATTCGTTGGTTGCCAACTAATACAAACCCAGAGCGGCTGGTCCTGTTTACTTTTTTGCAGCACATCATCTTCGTAAGTATAAATACCGTAGGTGTTATTCTTAAAATTTTTTGCATCTTCGATATCAAAAATGTCATTGTATGTTTCGAAGTTGCTCATCCAGATGCCATTCGAATTTTTTAATTCAGCAGGAATGTTTAAGGATTGCCGATACTTGTCCCTTAGCTTTTGAATATTTGCCTTCCAATAAGGCAGGGTTTCCTCATCAAATTTTTTTACCCATTTTTGCTGGGCTTCTTTTCCATAAGTTCTGTTTTCGGCCCTGATTTTCTCCCTTCTTTTTTCTGCCTCAACCGTAATTGCCTGCTCACACATATCCAGTACTTCGCCCCGGTTGAGTTGGCGAATAGGCATTTTTCCATTGGGGGTTATATAAACAGCTACCAGTGGTTGGCAACCTTCGCCGTCGCAGCCGTAATATTGAATGATGTATTTTCCAATCTGTGGATGATCTTCCAATTTGAGTTGTCTTACCAATTGATTTCTTCGTTCGCTGCTGCCTTTAAATGCTCTTTCAATTTCCGGAGATCTTCTCGTGAACACAGCTCGACCAGTAATAGTAAGCATAGGAACAGGTTCGGCATCTATAATATTATTAGTAATGATGAAAATTCCGTTTTCAGAGTGCGGTTGCCTTATTACTTTAGTGCCTGCCTTGTCCCACATGGCACGCCACATTGCCGCATTGATGCCTGTGCCATAAGGCTGCACTTCCTCTTTTTTATTGGGCTCGGCTATGGCATAGGAAAAATCTAACGCCCCGATAGGGATATAACTTTTCTGCAGCCACTTAGAAAAAAGCTCTGGGTACTTTAGCTGTGTCTGTGAAAAGGTTCTTGGGTAGCTGGAAGCGTTTAATTTAGGAATGGCCTTCCATGTGAAAATACTGTCTTCCAGTTGAGAACTTTTATCACGTTGACCAAAAGAATTTATCACTATAAACAGCAGACAGAATAGGATTGTTGCTTTTTTCATTACATAAGAATTTTAAATATCAACACATCATTAATACACGAATATTCCCCAGGCATAAGTGCCGCTGTTGTTGGTATGGCTCACACCGTTTTTCCAGTATTTGGCCTGTATGCCGGAATTGATATTGCCGCTGTAGCCGGCGACGTAAACATCTTCCTGAGCGGTTATGAAAATGGAGGATGTTTGTGCATCTATGCTTCCGTTCGAAAGATTGGTCATTATGGTGTTATTTTTCCAGACCCGGGCTATATTCACCCCCTGTTCATTTTCGTACGCAGCGACATATATATTGTTGTTTTTTACCGCTACACCGGTGGCGTAACTGTTGTTTGTTGATGTGCCCAATAAGGTTGGAGTTCCGTTTTTCCACACCGTAGCTATATACTTACCACCGTTTGCTGCATCGAACTGCTGGTAACCGGCTACATACACATCACTGCCATTAACACAAATATTATTGGCAACAGACCGGACGGTACCCGAGGTTTGTGACAATAATACCTCGCTACCGCTTTTCCAATACCTGGCTCTTTCCGTTGGTTCGTTCATGTTGCCTGCCACATACACATCATTACCTGAAACAAAAATGGAGTTGGCCACTGCGTATTTAGCACCATCTGTAAGATTATATTCCGTACCATTCACCCAGTATTTTGCCTGCCTTTGTCCGGCAGTTTCCTGCGATCCGGAAACATATACATTATTGCCCGAAACCACAATTCCGCTGGCAAAGGCATGTTTAGTGCCGTTTGACAGGTTGATAGCTTGCCCGTCTTTCCAGTATTTTGATACATATACACCACTTGCATTATGTTCTTCTCCCGCAATATAGGCACCAGTTTCATTTACAAATACGCTTTTGGCAAAGGCATGACGTGCCCCATCCGATAAGTTGACAATGCTTGTATTTTTCCAGTACAGGGCCCTGTTCGGGCTTCCCTGTAATTGAATAGCTACATATACGTTCGGCTCGGCGGGTGGTGCTGTGGTTGTAAATGTTTTTTCATCACCATAAGCTGTACCTACGCTGTTGGTAGCGTAAGCCCGCACATAATAAAGCGTGCCGGGAGCTAAGCCATTCATTGTGCTGTTAAACTGGCCGGCACCGGTTCCATCACTCGTTTTCGTGGTTAAAGCTATTGTAGGGGTAGCTACAGTACTCCATATAATTCCTCTGGCAGTAATGGCAGCTCCGCCATCAGTTGTTATGTTGCCGCCCGATACAGCGCTGTTTCCGTTAATTTGAGAAATGGCTGTTGTTGAAATTCCTTGTGGAGGTTTGGATACAGGTGTTGGCGCATCATCATCTTTGCTGCATGACATCAGCAAAACGAGAATGGGTATGAGATATAAAAACAGTTTTTTCATTTTTTATACACGTTTTATTCCTGGGTTATTTTCCTGATCTTATGATTATTGAAATCAGCAATATAAAGCGTGCCATCTGCAGTGGCAGCTAAACCATTAGGTTCGTTAAAAACAGCATCCTCGGCTTCTCCATTCATAAAGCCAGCAGAACCGCTCATACCGGCCAGTGTTTTTACATTGCCGTTAAGGCTTATTTTTCTGATGATGTGATTGTATAAATCTGATACATATAAGTACCCATCCGGAGACATGGCAATGCTATGTGGAAAATTAAATTGGGCAGCCGTACCAACGCCATTAGCGCTACCCTGTATACTGCCTGCAAGCGTGGTAACCTTTCCGTCAGGCTGTATTTTTTTTATTTTATGATTTCCGTTGTCAGCTACATATAAATTCCCGTCTGTGCCATATACAATACCGCTTGGCATTTTAAAACGAGCCAAAAGACCGACATCGTTAATGTCGCCAATAAGGCCTCCTGCAAATGTTGTTACATTGCCATTCAATGTTATTTTTCTAATTGTACTATTTCCAAAATCGGCCACATAAAGTGTACCGTCCGATGCAGTTGTAATTCCAAAAGGATTAAAAAATTGTGCACTCACTCCTGCGCCATCTGCATTTCCTGCCGTACTTCCAGCCAGGGTAGTTACCACACCCTGGGGTGTTACTTTTCTTATCTTATGATTCGACATATCGGAAACATAAATATTACCGTCTGTTCCAACCACAAGGCCAATAGGAATATTGAATTTTGCAGCCGTTCCTGTACCGTCTGCATAGCCTGCCACACTTCCGGCCAGCGTATTCACAACACCCTGCGGAGATACTGATCTTATTTTATGATTGGACCGATCCGCTACATACATGGTTCCATCAGCGCCAAAAGCAACGGCAGCAGGCGCATTAAACTGGGCAGCCGTACCGGTGGCATCATTATAGCCAATAGTACTTCCGGCAAATGTACCCACCTGCACATCGCTGATAAGGTAGGTAAATACAGGGCCGTTTGAAGTGTTGCCGTTCATTTTTACAGTTACATTACCGGTATATGCCCTTGGAGGAACTTTTACTTTTATTTGTGTATTAGTTATACTGGTTATGGCGGCTTCTTTTCCATTAAAAAATACCTGCACAGCAGAGGAATTGGTGCCAAAATTATTTCCGGTTAAAGTAATCTCAGTGCCTTTTATTGCCTCTGCAGGGTTGATATGTGTTATTGTAGCCGGTGTGGGTGTTGGGCTTTGGTCATCGCTTTTGCGACATGATGCTATCAACACGAGGATAGGTATCAGATTAAAAAAAAGTTTTTTCATTTTATAAAAGTTTTTAAGGGTTTTAAAGATTTCTATTTCTTTTTATAGTAGGCAGTGCCTCCTAAATAATACACCTCATCAAAGCTTTTCGGATTCCTGGTGGGTGGCGCTGAAAATAAACGTGTAACAACTCTACCATCGCTATACTTGAACGAAATGGTAAAATTTTCGATGTTATAGGTTCCGTTACCACCGGGGCAATTGTTTGCATAAGCGGTCCCATACAATGTGCTAAAGATTCCTCTGTCTGTAAATGTTCCATCTTTTTTAAAATAAATGACTGCCTGGCAACCGGGTTCATCGAGGTAGTTCAATTTTGGGTCTTTACCCCAGTTTGGCGCAATATGCGTATAGGCTCCTTCAATCCGCAAGCCATCTACATCAATGCACTTGTGAAAGCCGGCCGAGTAACCATCTCTGTCCATTCTGTTGGCTGATCTTTTTGTAACAGCTATATCATTGTATTTACTTTTGAACCTTCCCTTTGTCCCATTCATTGTAAACCTGCCCCATGATTCAGGGTGATAGGATTTATCAAAGTTTGTCAGTCCTTCATGTGGTACATTGGGGTAATAGTCACCATTAGGATAGATTACATAATAATCGATAATGGTTCGCTGCATGGCAAGCGGGTCAGCCACATCCCATGAAATACACCTGGTCAAAGACCACAACCCGGGTTTGCTTTTACTATTGCCTGAAGAGGTGGGAGTTGCTGGTACTGTGCCCTTGTTTTTTGTGGTGGCTGAATTTTGCTTTAGTGTAACAGATTCCAGGAAGTCCTCCATTTCCTTTTGAAACTTATTAGTGTTGGTGAGGATTAATATATTCACCATCCTGTTGCTTTTAGAACTGTTTACCAGGATGACCGTTCCGTTTAATCCATCTTTTTCAAACGGAGCCGAGCCCATACGTGTTTGCCAGCCATTATCAGAAGTTCCCGGTTGCATGGTGGCTGTTCCGGCTCCCAACTTATTCATAGCCATTGTTTTCCAGCTAAGATTAAAGTTAGACTGGGCATCTGCTCCTGCTTCTACAGATTTGCAGAGGGTGATTACACAGTAATCCCCCTTATCATCTTCGTTACTTAAAGAAAGTGTCTCTACGGCAGAGGATTTTTTCCAGCCAGTTGGCGGTTGGTAGTATAGGATGTCAAATTGTTCCTGAACAGTTTTTTCCTGTGCCTGCTGTCCCTGCCCGCATGAAACGTTTAACAGGAAAAAGAATACGAGTATATTTTTCATGATAACTTTTTTAGAATGCTGCAATGGTTACGCCACTTAATATTCCGGTACCAGAAACGCTGCCCTGCCCGCTGATAATACCGATACGGCCTTCCACGCCTATTGATACGCTTTTTTCAATATTGCCTTTTCCGGGAGCGTCTTTATCAATCACATTCGTATTCACACTTACATCTGCTCTTCCGGTGAGCGTTACTTCTTTGGTACCCTTGCGGTCCATCTCAATTTCTACGCTTACACCAGCCTTCACACCGACCTTTACCGGCCCCACGGGTACACTTCCTTTTCCTACCTCAGCAGTTACTTTCACCGTGCTGCCGATATAAGTATCGCCCTCGGCCCGTTCAAAATCATCCTTGCGGATATACTCGAAAAAATCCACGTCAATCTCCGTGGTCATACGGCTGCAATCATTTGAGATTTTCATGAACTTCCAATTCAGCTTACTATGGTATTCGCAATGCACATCGTCAAATTTTTGCAGTTTGGTTAGCTCCGGTTCGTCTTTGAAATCGTTATTACATGAATATTCATTGAGCGTGATAGAAACAAAGGGATAACCTGATCCATAAGCCGGTGCGCCAAAACCTTTTTTCAGGAAATTGAGCCATTCTATCTGGTAATCATATTTTGCCACCTGGAACTCATCCGGCCACATCATATACAGAGCATAGTGAGCCGATTCATTAATCATTTCTTTTTTGAGCGTCAATGCATCCAGGTATAACGCCTGTAATTTGCCATTAATGTCTTTGAGGTATTTATCCGTAGCAACCCGGTATTTGGGGCAATAGGCTTCATTCTCCCGGTGATCTCCGGTCTGGGCTTCATCTTCCTTTCGCAGTTTTTTCATTTCCTCATCGTAAGCCTTTTTTAGCTGCAGGGATTCTTGTGTATAAAGGCTCATGCGGGAATTGTATGCTTCCATTTTCCGTTGTACCAAATCCAGGGTTGCTTTTAATTTTTTCGTAGCCCTGATGGCGTACATGGGTACTGCAAGCATTTGCCGTCCGGCTCCAGGATTTGCCTTAGCCGATTGTATGAAGGCAATATTTTCATTCATTCTTTGCTCCTTTCCTTTCATGGCCGCATCCTCGGCATCTTCTCTGAGCTTAGACAGGCTGTTTATTTTTTCGTCTATTTGTTCATAAAATGTCTTCCATTCTATTTCAGCATTGATACATCCCCGGGAACTCATGGGAAAAAATGGAGAACGAAACCCATCCAGGTTCAGGGCATCTGTTTTGCGACGTGGCGGCAATACATATTTCGTATGTGATACCTTTTCACCCAGTTTCGCCAGTTTTTCTTCCTTTTCCTCGGTATAGGCATGCTGCATGGATTTTTTTATGGCATCTTTCGCTTTTTCTTTGTTCCCTTTGCTTTCGGCAATGGCCGCTTTTGCCATATTAGCTTGTGGGTGCAAAGGGTACAATACTAAGGCCTTGTTTAAATATTCTTCAGCTTTTAGCAGTTCGCCCAACCCCAGCCAGGCCTGCCCCAGGTTATTGAGCAGGGTGCTGTTGCCGGGGAATTTCACATTGAGATTGTCAAGAATGGGAATAGCCAGATGCTGTGCCCCCTGCATGGAAAGCATGGCAGCATAGTTGCTGAGGTTATCGGTATTGGAGGGGGCATTGGTGATAACTTTTCCCAACACATACAAAGCCATTTGGGGCTTGTCAATTATCCAGAGCGCTGCGGCCATATTGCCTGCTTCTGCACTATTGTTACTGTTGGACTGGATGTAGTTAAAAACCTTATCACCCATTTTTATCAGCCCGGCATCCAGCGTGGCCATCATTTTCTTTTGGATAGTGGCAATATAGGTTTCCATCCGGGCATCGGTAACACCTTTGGGTATGGCAGCAATTCTTACGGCATCCCGCTTTGGCACTACCCGGCTTTCATCTTCCCATGCCTGGGCCAGTTGCTTATCTGAAACTTTGGGTACATTTTTAAAATCGGGTATTTTAATTCCGAGGCTATCCATCATTCTTTTATCTTCCTCGCTTAGTTCGCCCATTATTTTCTGCGCTTCCTTCATCATTGCCTCCATCTCACTTTGAGTGGGAGGTTTCTCTTTGGGCTTGGTTTGCGCCATAGAGGAAAAAGCGAAAAGACAACCTACTATAATGGATAACAACGGCTTCATTTTCAGTATTTTTGAAATCAAATTTCTATCCTTATCGGCAACCTCTTCATCGTTAGAAATGATGAATTTTAAGAATGCTAAATCATTAAAAAAGAGGGGGTATTGCGTAGTAGAAAATTTGTCATTTTGTATAAGAAAAGATTTTTGGATTTATGGGGATAAAGTTTATCATGATGACCTTGTTTTGTTTTTGCCACATCGTTCACACGCAATCGCAAAAGCTGAGCGACTCCTTATTATGGAACAAACAGGCGTTAACACAAAAAATAGAACAGATCAGAAACACTCCTTTCGATACCGTCCATGTAAACCAACTGAAAGACCTGGGTTATGATCTGTTGGAAGTTGACAGTTCACTGTCTCGTCAACTGCTCGAAGAAGCCCTTAAAAAGAGTTTGAAACTGAAAGAAGAGTACACTATTGCCAACTGCTACCGTTTATTGGGCATCTGGCACAATTATTTTAGCGAGCCCGACAAATCCTTGTACTATTATCATTTATCCATGCAATATGCCAAAAGCAGTAAGAACCTGTACTTGTACGGCGGTGTTTGCTATAATATAGGCAATGTAAAATATTATACGGGCCAATATGACAGTTGCATCTATTACTATACAAAAGCCCAGGATGCTTTTAATGACCAGCACATACTGGCAACACCCTCCGTTACCGAAAAACTGCTGGATAGAAAAAAGTCGGATCTCTACTCTAATTTTAGCGCCGTATTTAATTCGCTCGGAAACCTGCCAAAAGCAGAAGAATATATAGACAAGGCTATTGCCATAAACAAAAAATACGATGGTCCGGCGGCGGCTGATGCCCTGGCTTATTATATGCAACAAAAAGCCGATAATTTTCATGAACAGGGTCTTATAGAAAAAGCGCTCCGGACGCGGTTGACCTTTTTGCCTCAGATGGAGCAAGGCAAAGGCACGAGAGAATCGGTGCAGAGCTGTTATCAAAACATTTCAGAAGAATTATTTTTATTAGGAAAAATTGACTCGTCAGCAATTTTTGCACACAAGAGTTTACAACTCGCTGCAAAAATCAATTCTGTTTCAGGTACAGCTCATGCCAACAAGCGACTGGGACTTATCGCCATGCATCAACAGCTGTATAACGAAGCCAGGAAGTATATGGAAATAACCAAACCCTACTATGAAAAGAGTGAAGACCTTACAGAAAAAAGGAGTTTTCATGAAACCATGTATCAGTTGAATAGCAAATTGGGGTTATACAAAGAGGCGATGCAATACGCAGAAAAATTTATTTCTGTAAACGACTCTATAATGATTGGAGAAAAAGCCAAACAATTTTCTGAACTGGAAGCAAAGTATGAGAATCAAAAAAAACAATCTCAAATAATATTACAACAAGAACAGATCAAGCAAAAGAATACGCTCAATTACATCTTTTTGGGTAGTGCTATAGCACTGATCATTATCTCTTTATTGGGGTATCGGAATTACAGGCATAAGCAAAAGCTACAACAGGTAAAAATCGAAGAGCTGGAAAATGAAAAACAACTTACAGCCACTCAATCCATCCTCAAAGGCGAGGAGCAGGAGCGTACCAGGTTGGCCAAAGATCTGCACGATGGATTGGGGGGTATGTTAAGCGGCATTAAACACTCGTTTCAAAATATGAAAGAAAATCTTATACTCACGCCTGACAATGCGCAGGCTTTTGAACGCAGCATTGATATGCTGGACAGCTCCATCAGGGAAATGCGCCGTGTAGCTCACAACATGATGCCCGAAATGCTGTTAAAATATGGACTGAACGTGGCATTGAAGACATTTTGTAGTGAAATAGACCGTAGTGGTGCGGTGAAAACTACTTATCAGTCTATTGGAATGCAAAATATGGCCATAGATCAAACCACCGCTGTAACGATTTATCGCATTATCCAGGAACTGGTACACAATGCGATCAAGCACGCCAATGCACAAAAAGTACTGGTACAGGTAAATGCTTCGCAAGAGGATAGTATGCTGTCTATAACTGTAGAGGATAATGGAAAAGGATTTGATACCACGCTGTTGCAAAACGCACAAGGTATAGGCTGGGGTAATATCCAAAACCGGGTGGACTTTCTGAAAGGGAAAATCGACTTGAATTCAGAGCCGGATAAAGGAACGTCTGTGTTAATAGAAATCCCCCTGTCATGATAACAAAACTTTTTATTGTTGACGATCACTACCTGGTAATAGAAGGTATCCGTTCTATGTTACAAAATGAAAAAAATATGGAATGGATGGGACACGCCATGAATGCCGCCTCTTGCCTTGCTTTCCTAAAACATCAACAACCCGATATCATCTTTATGGATATCAATCTTCCTGACAAAAGCGGGGTTGATCTTTGTAAAGAAGTGAGTGAACAGTTTCCAGCCGTGAGTGTTCTTGGCCTAAGCACCTATAATCAACAGCCCGTTATTCGAAATATGATGGATAATGGAGCAATGGGGTACATACTGAAAAACGCAACCAAACAAGAAATCCTGCATGCCATTACCACCGTAAGGCTGGGAAAAACATTTTTGAGTTTTGAAGCGGGACAGTCTCTTCTCGAAACAGCAGATGACACTCCAGAAATTACTCGTCGTGAGAAAGAAGTGTTGCAACTCATTGCCGAAGGGCTTACCAATGCAGAAATAGCAACAAAGCTTTTTATCAGTGTTCCCACAGTAAATGCACATCGGAAGAGCCTGATTGAGAAATTTGATGCTGCCAATACAGCGGTGCTTATAGGTAAAGCGATAAAAAGCGGAATTATATAGTTTAGTTAGGAAGTGTAATTTCGAAAGATGAGATTAAACAATGTACAACCCGAGGCATTATTGGTCTTATTTTCTTAAAAAACGAGAAGTTCTTAAATCGCTGGGGAAAATTTGAACTGGTCGAAGAGCGGTTAAAAAGGGATATCTACCAGAAAGTCCGGGATTCTTTGAGTCTCAGTAGCCCCAAGGGTTGAAGACTCGAACCAAATTTTGCTGGATTTAAGGGAATTAAGTGTGTTACCGGAGAATTATGGACATTATGTATGAAAACACACTATTGCCTGAAAGAGTTTTCCGGTATTAATGGCAATCTCACACTTAGCGGCTCAATTTTTTTAAATAATGTATCTATTTTAGAATGAACTGAGGGGTTCGTTAAACGATATAGCTCCGTTAAGAAATCTGTCGAAACAGGTTTTGGATTCGGGAATTTATGTTTCTCAATAAAACTTCTCAGTACTTCATTTACCTTTTGCTCACCTATTAATTCACTTAAAAGATACATAACCACGGCTCCTTTTGAATATGATATATGCGTTTCTCCTGCCTGAACCTTATACAATGGTTGTTCTATTGAAAAGCCTTTGTTGAAGGAATAAATATCGAGGTGCATTTTTATGCGATCCAACATTTTTTCTTTGCCATACATTTTTTTGAGCAACATCATTTCGGTGTACATGGCAAGCGTTTCGGTAAGCATGGCCGATCCATCTCTGTCGTCAGGACTTATTTGATTATTGCCCCACCACAAATGAGCTAATTCATGCCCAGCTAATTCATTGATCACATCCTGTTGCTTATCGGCTTTAATATTGGAGTGAAAAATCATGTCTTCTGTCATGTAGATGGTTGCAGGATAAGCCGTGGCCGCAAATCCCCTGGTAAAACCCGATACTTCTGCAAACCGGATGGTTTTAAATGGATAGGGCCCGAAGTTTGTTTCACAATAATCCATGGTTATCCGTGCATTTTTCAATAGATGATCTACATTTTCAGTGTGTGTTGGATGATAATAGATCTCAAAACTTTTGCCCTTATACGTTTCCTTTTTTATGGCATATTGAGCAGAGGATACACCAAACCGAAACGGAATAGGATCATCGGTTTTGTACTGAAAATAATTCCTGTTTTGCTGTTTCCAGCTTTTGGTTAACTCCCCTATGCCAAGGGCCGTTTGATTGCCTGATGTCGAGATCGTCATATCAAGCATAATGAAATCATTATTGGCAGTCTTTGGTGCATCAAATGCAGTAAGTGCTGATTTGGCTCCCAACTTGTATTTATTTCTGATTGTTTCATCTTCAATTTCATTTTCCAGTACATATCCAAAATGAGGATAGTAGCGACTAATCCGCATAAAGGAGCCGTTTTCAACAATGGCATTAAAAGAAGTATGACCGTTCACCGCTTTCCATTTGTAGGAAATATTAAAATCAAATGTTGCTTTTTGATTTGGCAGCAATGCTTGTTGAAGTGCAAGAACCCGGTACTGATCTTTGACCGTAACTATCTCATCACCATGGCGAAGAACAGCGCTTTTGATGTCAAAATCATCTGCAAAATTGACAAGGATGGTATCGATATTTGAGTTGGTTTTGTTTTCGAGCGTGTATGACCCTTTTATATGGTATGCGTTTTTTTCAGGAAACAAATCCACTGCCGTAATAATGTTGGTAACGGTTGGTTGAGGATAATTCCTGTATCTACGGTATAGGGTTTCATAATTTGCCTGCGCCGACAAACCGGCTGTTTCACTTTTGTGTTTATACCCATCCAATAATTTTATTCCGAACCAAAAAGAAGCGGACACTGACACAATCAACATCATCCATACCTGCCATTTTCTATTGGTTTTCTTTACCAGGTAGTAAATGATGAGCAGCGTTGCCAAACAACAAAAACCATAAAATATCCCTACTTCAAAATAAGAGCCATACTGGCCAAATCCATTCATATCACTATAGTTCAATCGAATGCCGTAGAATATCTTCGCCAGGGGGTAGGTGATAAAATTTTTACCAATTGACGTTGCAAATAGAAAAACGAATAGTATTGCAACACCCAATCCTACATATTTCCGGTTTATTACTTTTTTAATCAATAACAGAAACCCACTCATTAATATCAATGGCAGCGAGATAAAAAGAAACAGGTTGCTATATACTTTCCATTCAATGATTGGGTAGTTGTATAATAGCTGGAATGCAATTCCTTCAAAAATTAATGCAACGGTAAATAGTATTGTTACCAGGATTAATGATATCCACTTTGCAAAATAACAGGTTGAGATATTGGCGGTGCTGTTTTCAATCAGGTTAAAACGTACGGTGTTACTTCGCCAAAAAATATCAAAAGTATAATACAACACTATTATCAAACCCAATTCATAAAAATGCTGAATGACGGTAGCGGTCATTAGTCCTGAGCTTGCATAATGCTGCGGTATCCTGATGCCCTTTTCAATTGCTGCATATATTTCCATCCCTACCCCAAAAAGTACGTACAACAAAGCCAGTATAAAGGGGATGCTTTTTACAATATAGGTTAAATGTATTTTGGAAAAGGAAAGCAAAGCTTTCAGGTGTGCCTGGGCATGATGCTGTGTGGTTGTTCGTTTGTAGCTGAAGCTTAGATTATTCTCGTTACTGTTTTCTTTTGATTTGGACCGGAACTTTGATTGTTTTTTTAAAAAACTAAACTTTCTGGCACTTATATAAAGCAACAAAAATGAGACAAGTACAACAATCATCCTGTTTAGGGCAAACAATCCCTTCACCGGAACCAATTGAGTATTTCTTTGCTCAACTGTCCAGGTTGATGTTTGATAAAAGTATGCGGACATTCCAAATGGATCCACAACAGCACTGATTAACCTGGATTGTTCCGATTGCGGCAGTGCCCCCGCCATTAAGGGTGAACCCGAATAAATGAGGGTGGCCATATATAGCATGTACAGCAATAGTCCACTCACGTATATGATCAGTTTGTTTTTTGAGACCCATCCGGCAAAGCTTAACACAGCCGTTATAAAAAGCGTGTTGATGAAAGTAAACAGGAGAACAGGTTGTATATAATAGAGCAATGAAACATGCTCTTTCCGTAAGTTGGTAGCCGATAAAGAATGGCCAAGCAAAAAGCTTCCTGTAAATAAAAGAGTAGGTAAAAAACTGATTGTTAACAATGATGCAAATCTTGCTGCAATAAATTGATTTTTCCTGATTGGAGTGCTGAAAAATATCTGCTGAAAATTATTGTCCAGCTCTTTGTTTGCATGCTGGGCTACAAAAATGGTTGAAAATAATATAGCTGACAAACTGAAGAGTGCGGTGATAAAAGAAATTTGATAAGGTGAATTTTGATAAACACTTTCGCTTATTGTAAAATGTGCATCTTTTCCTATCACTACGCCCAATGCAACTATCAATGTCAGCAATACATAGGTGCTCCATCTCTTGAAGAAACGCTTTATATCGAATAAGAATAAGGCAGTCATAATTAATTTGAATTCTGGTTAAGTATAGAGAAATACACATCTTCCAGGGTGGGGTCTATGGGCTGGAACCCAGCAGGCATCATATCGGCCATGATATGAATATTTAGTTTGCCTGTTATGAATTGTGAGGATATAACCCTGTGATCTCTTTTATAACTGTCAAGCTCCTGCTTTATTATTTGCTTTCGTCCGATGCGTCCTTGAAGGCCTGCAATAAGATCATTAGGATTACCTTGTTTCAAAACAGACCCGTTATTAATGATAGCCATTTGCGAACACAAATTGCGAACATCTTCCACGAGATGTGTGGAAAGAATGATGATGATGTCTTCTCCCAGCTCACTGAGCAGACTGTTAAACCTGTTGCGCTCTTCGGGGTCAAGTCCTGCAGTGGGCTCATCTACAATAACAATCTTCGGATTGCCCAATAATGTCTGTGCAACGCCAAATCTTTGTTTCATGCCACCTGAAAAAGTATGTACTTCCTTTTTTCGATAAGCATATAGATTCACTTTTTGCAGTAGCGATAATATTTGCTCCTTTCTTTCATGGGCATCAGTAACTCCTTTCAAAATAGCCAGGTGGTCCAGCAGGTCATATGCAGCTATTTTAGGATACACACCAAAATCCTGCGGTAAAAATCCCAGCTGTTTTTTAAGGAAGAAAGGATCATCCACAACATTTACGTTGTTGAAAATGACCTCGCCACTATCGGCATGTTGCAGTCCAACTATAGTGCGCATGAGCGATGATTTCCCTGCACCGTTGGGCCCCAGCAATCCAAACAAACCATTGCTTATTTCCAATGAAATGTTGTTGATGGCTTTTACTCCATTGGAGTAGGTCTTGTTTAGATCTTTGATCAGTAATTTATTCATAGCAAAGCTTTTAGGCAATAGAATTCTATGCACTCCGGTCGTTCCGGCTCGTGTCCGATTTGTTTTCCAAATCAAGTGTATATGATTGGGCATAATCACAAAGGCATATACATCGATCTCGCCTTTGTTACTTAAATATTCTAAGGGAGCTTACAACAACGTCTTTGTATTCGTTTTGTAATAACAATTTTTGCCATTGATGATCATGGCTGTCTAAAAAAAACCTCGCCAATTTTTATGTATGATTTTTTATCCCTTATAGGTCTTCTTTCCATTCATGTGCATAACAAAGATATTGTTTAAATACTGTATCTTGCAATACATAATACTTTGTTTGGTTTATTAAGCTGTTGAATGGTCAATTTTTTTAGATGACCGGTCATCAGGGCAATTCGACTTGGTTTGTTGGGTTTCATTTTGGTACCTGCAGCATGGAAACATTGCCGGGAAGCCACATTGAGCGATAATATATCGCTCAAACGGGACAAAACAAGTTCGAGTACTTCCTGCTGGGTTTTAAATAAATTTTTTTGGGCAATCATAATTAATCGTAATATTGCGATATGGGAGCAACGAAAACAGATTTATTCACGAAACAGCAAAATGAAATTGCCAACATGGCGAAGGCAATTGCCCATCCCGCCCGTATAGCCATCCTGCAATACCTGGTGAAAAAAAATGCCTGCGTTTGCGGTGATCTTGTAGAGGAATTAGGCCTTGCTCAGGCAACCACCTCACAACACTTAAAAGAGTTGAAAAATGCAGGTATTATACAAGGTGCTATTGAGGGGGTAAGTGTTTGTTATTGTATAAATCCCAAGATATGGAAACGGTATAAAGAACTATTCAATTCATTTTTCAAAGATGTACAGTTGACAGACGCTGAGTGCTGCTAAATATTTTTTTGAATTTTTTAATCGCATTATTGCAATAACACGATAATACAAAAACATGCAAACAGAACAACAACTGAAAGAACTGGTAAAGCAAAAATATGGTGAGATTGCCTTACAGGATAAAGAAGTTAATCAATCTTCGTGCTGTGGAGCCGGTGGATGCAGTACTGAGGTGTACAATATCATGAATGACGATTACACCTCCTTAAAGGGATATAATGCCGATGCGGACCTTGGTTTGGGGTGTGGTCTCCCTACTCAATTCGCAAAAATAAAAAAGGGGGACACCGTTATAGATTTAGGATCTGGGGCTGGTAACGATGCCTTTATTGCCAGAGCTGAGACCGGTGAAAGTGGCAAAGTGATCGGCATAGATTTTACACCTGCCATGATAAATAAAGCCAGGGCCAACGCAGAGAAGCTAGGGTATAACAATGTGGAGTTCCGTCAGGGAGATATTGAGAAAATGCCCGTAACGGCGAATGTGGTAGATGTTATAGTAAGCAACTGCGTATTGAACCTCGTTCCCAATAAAGAGGCCGTAATAAAAGAGATTTATCGTGTTTTAAAACCTGGGGGACATTTCAGTATTTCGGATATTGTATTAGAAGGAACATTGCCGGCTAGTATCCGCCAGGCTGCTGAAATGTATGCAGGTTGTGTATCAGGTGCTATTCAAAAGCAGGCATATCTTGAAGTCATCAGGGGAAATGGTTTTGCTAATATGACTATACAAAAGGAAAAAAAGATTCATATACCAGATGATATCCTGGCAAACTACCTGTCAGCGGAAGAATTAAAGGAGTTTAGAAGTGGTAATACAGGTATTTATAGTATTACTGTATATGCAGAAAAGCCTACGGAAAAAGTCGCTTGTTGTGAACCCGGTTGCTGTAATTAATCCCAATCGACGTAAAGGAAAGTTTTTATCTGTCCTGCTGAAAAGGAGCTGACTCAATTAAAATTAAGCTGATTATGTCTGCAGACAACTGTTTCCCGGCCGCTGAAAGAAAAAAACTCGGTTTTCTTGATCGTTATTTAACCCTATGGATATTTCTAGCAATGGCCATTGGAGTAGGAATAGGGTACTATTTTCCAAGTGCACCTACGTTTATAAATTCATTTTCCACCGGAACTACCAATATCCCCTTGGCAATCGGCCTGATCTTGATGATGTATCCGCCTTTGGCAAAGGTTAGATATAAGAAAATGGATGAAGTGTTTAAGAACACAAAGGTTCTGGGAACTTCTTTGCTTCTCAATTGGATCATCGGGCCTGTATTAATGTTTTTTTTGGCCATAACATTTTTGAAGGGATATCCCGAATACATGATTGGATTAATACTGATCGGCCTGGCCCGTTGTATCGCAATGGTAGTGGTATGGAATGAGCTTGCTGAAGGTAACAGGGAATATGCAGCGGGATTGATAGCCTTGAATAGTATTTTTCAGATATTGTTATATAGTGTGTATGCATATATATTTATTACCATATTGCCACCGCTATTCGGGCTTAAAGGACTGCAGGTAAATATTACTATTGGAGAAATTGCCAAAAGTGTTGCTATTTATTTAGGAATTCCTTTCGCAGCCGGGCTGGTAAGCCGCTATGCGTTGATCAGGCTAAAAGGTGAAGAGTGGTTTCAGTTCAAATTTGTTCCCTTTATTTCTCCTGTTACTTTACTTGCGCTGCTTTTTACCATTGTTGTGATGTTTAGTTTAAAAGGACAACTGATCGTAGAGATACCCATGGACGTGGTGCGTATAGCGATTCCGCTGGTCGTCTACTTTATTGTTATGTTCCTGGTAAGCTTTTTCATTGGTAAGTCTATGGGCGCTGATTATTCAAGGAATACCGCCATAGCCTTTACCGCCACCGGAAATAATTTTGAACTTGCTATCGCTGTAGCCATAGGCGTATTTGGCATTAATAGCGGTCAGGCATTCGCCGGGGTCATTGGACCGCTGGTGGAAGTGCCCGCTCTCATCGCCCTGGTAAATGTTGCTTTTTGGCTCAGGAACAAATATTATTCAACACCTCAATCAGCTTAAATTCTTAAAGTATGAAAATTGCACTTTTTTCAGATGTACATGCCAACCTACCAGCATTAGAAGCATTTTTAAAAGATTTGGACAGTCATAGGCCAGATGCAGTCTACTGTTTAGGAGATTTGGTCGGTTATAATATCTGGCCAAATGAGGTGATAAATGAAGTGCGTAAGCGGAATATCCCTACGATTGCGGGAAATTATGACTTTGGTATTGGAAGGGATAGCAACGATTGTGGGTGTGCTTATAAATCAGACGAAGAAAAATCAAATGGAGCCATTTCCATTAGTGTTACCAATGAACTCATAAATCCGGAGGAAAGGCAGTATTTAAGGGTGCTGCCGGCACATATTAAAGTTGAGTTCCAATTAAACGAGGATAAATTGAATTTGCTTCTTGTACACGGTAGTCCTCGTAAAATCAATGAATATTTGTTTGAGGACAGGGATGAAAAAAGTTTGTACCGGATTATGGAACAGGCAGATGCAGATATTATGTGTTTCGGACATACTCATAAACCTTATCACAGGACGCTAAATGTGGTTAGGGAAAATGGAAATCATTTCCGGCATGCTGTAAATATAGGCTCAGTAGGAAAACCAAAAGACGGTGACCCAAGAGGCGGTTATGTAATGCTCACAATAAATCCGCTAAGTAACACCAAAGTAGCAGAAAGTATAGAAGTTGAATTTATTCGTTTTGAATACGATGTAGAAAAAGCTGCAAAAGCAATAGAAAATTCAAATTTGCCAAATGGGTATGCCGAAAGTTTAAGAAATGGTATTTAGTAAAGCGATCTATTGGATTTTGCCTGTATGGATAACGTTGAAGTAGATAAATTTTAGATTTTTCCTTATTCTTTACCCTTGTTTATTAATTAGAAGAAGTACCGTAATCCAGCCAATTACTCGAACTTTACATAGTCGTTATAAGTCAATAGTTTATCATTGACAGAGGCTTGATTTTGTCCAGAAAATGCAGGCTAATGTCGTTTGTAGTCCCAAGGGTCGAAGACTCGAACCAGTTCCTGCAGGATTTGAGGGAATTAGCAACATTTCCGGATAATATATAGCTCAAATGGGGCAAGAAAAGTTCGAGGAATTCCTGTTGGCTGGTAACTGTTCCCAAGAAGAATTAGCTATTTCCCGTTATAAGAAAATAACGGGTTAATCTCCTTGAATAAAAGGCGGCCACTTTGTATTGTTCGATCAAGATGAAAGCCTTTGGGAAATTCTTTAAGCCTCTGTTCTCGTCTCATTTCCTCCATAACTACATCAAAAAATATACGAGATAGGCTCTCCATGTCCCAAGCTGCTTCTGTAGCTTCTTCCCAGGAAAATTCTCTTCCATGTTGTTTTTCGAGAAGAGTTTTTATTTGTTGAATTTTCTGGTCTGACGGTTCCATTATTGTGTATTAACTTCTATCTCTTGTCACTCTAAAGTGATGTGTTTTCCCGTCTTCTTTTTTAATGAGGTATGTCGTCATAAAAATTGCATGCAATGTTGCCTGCCATTTTTAGTCGTTATACTCGTTTGGATGAAAGCTGTCCACCCTTCCATTACTTTCTATTCGCATAGAATAATAATTGCCATTGAAATAAAGAGACTTTTCTCCGTATGTTCTAAAGTCAAGACCTTGCGAAAGCCTTGCCTGAATTTTATCTTCAAGTTGTTCGACTGCTATCGAAAGAATTCGTCGTATATCTTTTTGTTTGTAGGCAAATGGTGTCTTCGCCTTAAAATGTCCTGCTGGCTGCAATTCATCACAGTGTCTCAAGTATATGTGTAGGTAGCTTTTAAAATCCCAATAAACTGGTATTGGTGATTTTGTATAAGTAAGTACATCATCATCAAAAGTTAGAGCTGTCTTGTAAATCTCCAGGTAAATATCTGGATGGTCAGCCTTAAATTTTTCTAATGAATTAATTCCTGTTTTTGTAAGCTCTGTTTTTAAAATCTCAAATCTCTCAATTCGTCTATTTTTCAGGAGAATTGAAAACTCATTTAATTCTTCTTCAGTTATATCTGAATTTCTATGTTTAGCAATAAGCTCATAAAATCGTACTTCTTTTTTCTTGCCACCATCTTCATTGAAGATTTTGTCCTTTAGGTTTTTATCATCCTTTATTTCTGGCGAATAATACAAATTATAGCCACAGTATTCGTCCCATTCGCCCTTTATTAAAATTCTACCGTCCCTTAGCCTCATATTTAGATTGTATAAGGCTAACTTGCAAGGGTCGACATCGGAAAAATCTACATCTATATTAATTGTATTTGGGATTTCTTTTTTCCCTTTCTGAGCATAAGCATTTGATAAAGGGGTATTGGAATTTAATATTTCATAAATATCTCCTGAATTAAATCCAACTTCAATCAATTCCTTGACTTGCTCATCTGATAACTTATAGTTAGATGAAACATCAATTTTTACAGGTCCTTTGGTTCTCGGAATATTGTCAGAGTTAATTATTGTCTCTAAGTCTTTTCTTTCATTTTTGCCGTAAACAAAAATGCCGCCTATGTTACGTCCAAATTTTTTCGCTGCGTCTGAAAATTTGTGAAACTCAATTCCTACAAACTTATCATATTGACCGTACATGTAGTAAAGTTCTTCTACTGAAAATTGAAATGACTGTTTGCGTTGTTCTTCAATATCATTTTTAAAGGTTTCTAATTCTTGTTTGTAATATGCTGCTTGCAATTGAAGCTGTCCAATTTCATCAATTTTCTCTTTTGATGTTTCTCTCAAGTTGTGTTCAACATTTTGTAGCATTCCCTCCACCATGTCGTGAAGTAGGTAAAGAGAATTGTCGGAAATTTTATGTGTTAGTCCAAACATATTTGATTAGAATAAAGGTGTCGAATAAAATAGCAGGCAACGGGCAGGAATTGCCGATGGTGGGGGATTAGTATTCAGTCCGCCCGGAACTGCTGCCTGGCTTTTTGATAAAGATAAATATTAAGAACTAAAGCTGGGCTTTGCAGGTCAAGCCCCGAACCACAGTACAACAGAATTACCGCTGCTGATTGCTTCAATGTCAAGCCCCACTATTGGCAATACCAATGTTGGCTGCAGCTATTTTGCAGCTTCGTTGTTTAGTCTCTTTAATAATTCTTTATTAAATGTCTTACGAAAAACTGCTAAGTCATGATAAATTATTCCTTTATCGCTGTCCTCAATTTCCGTTGTCAAAAAATTGTGCACTAAGTCAATTTGTTTTTTTGCTTTTGAGCTGTCAATATTTATTGGGTTGATTATTTTTCCTTTTGTCCTTGGTTCTCCACTTTTTGGTTTTTGTAACCCTATATAAATTGAATTTTGTTTTAAAATGTCTAGCTGCTTTGAACTTACGAAAGCGTAAAACTTTTTATCCGTCTTGTGAAAAATCTGTCTCATAAAGCTTAATTGTTTCCCTTTGTGGTCACCAAATAACAGTTGTATCCATTCTGTTTCAAATGGAATATCTGTTCTTCCATCAACCTTAGAATGAAAGACAAAATGGTCTGCCCAAAATGCTTTACCAATTTCTTCCATTGCAATGACTGAAATAAATAAAGCTGTTGAATATGATTTTAATTTGAATAAATGAAGGGAGTCAAAATGGAGTCTGATTCCATTTTGCAATGAAAGTCCCGCAATTTGTTGAAGTTTTCTAAGATTAAGTTTCATTTGTGATTGTGTGTCTATAGTTGCAGCCGATGTTTCCCCTGCAGTTATTCTTTAGTCAGTGCTTGAAGAATTTCGGAAAACATTTTATCCCGATGAGCTTTTGAAACTATTCTTGTCCCGTCAATGCAATTAATATTTTTTAACTCACTGATATTTTTCCAATATTCAACTGCCTTGTCTGTTGGCTTAATCTGGAATTCTTGGACTTCAAACAAATAATTGTCGAGATAAACAGGAATAAAGACCTCACTCCAATTCAGATTTTGTTTTTCTCTGCCTTGTGTGAGTTCATATTGACAAGCCGCACTTTTTAAAGAGTTACTTGATGAAATAAAAATAATTCTTTCGTGCTTTTTTATTTCAGATGACATTATCTGTTTGAGAAATTTCCCTCCAGGTGCATCTTTCTCCCATAAAAAGCAAGAAACATTTTTTGATAATAAATAGGCGTGAATTTTTGATACGCTTGCTTTATCCTTAAAACTGTATGAAATAAACGCACTATTATATTCAGGATTTGCTTTTAAAGACTTTGCTAAATCAAACACTTTATTGTCATTGATTGAAAAATACTTTTTCAATATGTCTTTGTTGACACTTTGAGAATTACGTATTGTCTTTAAATCAAAATTTGCTGCAATTGAATCAGGGTTTTTTGATTCGAAGGCTTTAGTCGTTTTGAATGTTGTATTTGAAACTGAACAATTTAATAACGAAGCTCCATAAAGATGACAGTCTTTAAAAGTTGATTTGGTTAAGTTTGAGTATTCAAAAGCTGTGTTGTCAAAGTGGCAAGTGTCAAAAATTATACTTCTGTCTTTGCTCTTATACTTGTAAGAATCGTTGTGTCCAATTGTCTGAAAACTTGCGAATGAAAAGTTGCAGTTAGTAAAAATAACTTTGTCAACTGGGTATATTCCTAAAAACGAGGTGTTATAAAATTCAGTGTCATTAAAGGTTGAATTGAACATCATTCCTTCTTCAAAATTTGTATTTCGAATGTTGCAGTGTTCAAAAGAATTTCCTGTCCAGTCTAAATCAATGTGGCTAAATATTGCGTTGTTAATGAAACAATCTTTGAAATGACAATCTTCGAAGTATAGGAAAAAGCCTTTTATATTTTCAAATGAACATTCGGTGAATTCACAGTTTTTAAAGCGTCCTATCAATGTCGCACTGCTGGTAAAAGTTTTGTTTTTAAACTTTCGTCTGGTTAGTTTTACCTCGTCAGCTTTAAATTTTTCTGTGTCTTTAATGTCCATATGCTGAGGTTATTGGAGTGTTCGTTATAGTTGCAGCCAACTCTTAAATATACGCAACCTAATAATTAAGATGCGTCAATCATCCATTACTAAGGTCATTGACGCATCTTAATTAAAAAAAATCCATTCAACCCCGAGCAATCCTCGAACCACTTAGTTTATTAATAACCAACCAATTAATTAAGGCAGAAAAAATCGGGAAAAGTGTACCAGATTCAAAATGAACCACATGCAAGAATGTAGTCCCAAGGGTCGAAGACTCGAACCAATTCCTTGATGAGTTGAAACATTTAGCTACATCAGAGGACATTACCTGATACTTTCGGGACATATTGAGTTCGATGTATTCCTGTTAGGTTTGAGGGCTGTTGTCTTTTTGTCAGCAAGAAAAATTGTTTTAAGCTTTCCCCAAACTATAGACTTAATAAATGAAATAAAAAGATCACTGATAAGGGGAGCTATACGGCCTCCTCAAAGACCTGCTGATACTTTCGGTACAATTCAATGTAAATTTTATCCATCAAATTAAGCAATGCAAACCAAAAGTAATAGTTGTTATAATGGTAATTGGGATCTGCCAACGTCTTCAACGATGGCAAATTTTCCTGATAGGAAAGAAGATTATGAGCGCATCTATTCCTATGCCTATACAGATGGTCTTCGTAAACTTTCTTCAAAGAATAAACATTGTTGGCTTCGGCAAGTAACGTGTTGTCGTCGTTAGCAAAGTGGTTATGCTGATACACAGTTATTAAACTCTCGTACTTCTCAAAAATTTCCTGCGTCCAGGATAACAGTGAAGTTCCTTTGAATATCTCCTTGATTTCACGACGGGCTGTCCTTATGAGAACAGGTCTGCCAATATCACTAGCCACAGCATAATTTGCATACTTTTTTATTTGCAAAATCAAGTCTTTATAAACCTTCGCCTTGTCCTCGTAGTTTGAAAATTCACCCATTGGCTTGCGTGTAAAATTGTAGCGATACTCGTAATCATCAGTCGCCAGCTCCCAGCATATACATTTCATCTTTTGCTCTTGAAAACCAGTCATTTTCAAAAAAGTCGACTGCATCACATACTCGGTCAAGGGGAAAGCTTCAATGCCAACACCCACGCCAGCGGTTGCTGATACTACATCCTTAAGAATGCCCGTAACAGGCGATAGAATAAAATCAGTGTGCCTACCCATTTAAGTAGTTATTATATATTTCGATGGATGAAGTGATACGGTTGCGCAGATATTTAAGTGCGCTAGGAGCTTTTTTATGGGCATCTACACTTTTGAACTCAGCAATTTTTGCATCAATATCAGCAACGAGTTCCGCTCTCCTCGGTATGTCAATAGATCTATTCTCAAATATGATGGCATAAATAAGCCCAAATAAATAAGTGTCCATTTCAATAATTGAAGTAAACTGAGTGGGTATATTTAATTCAATTATTGTCTGAGCCAACCTTTCGAATCGAGGCTGAAAATTATCATCTGGAAATACCTCTGCAAACGGTTTAAATTTATTCGATAGCTCTTCTCCGGCAACAGAGTAAATGTATTCTTCGTAATAATCTTCCATTCTAGACTTGAATCCCGCTGCAACTTGATTTGCATTCTCATCCTTATAATATTGGGATAATAGGGCTAAAAACCTTAGAAAATCTACAGTACTTTCGGTGCTGTAATTCTTGATAGTTATCCGCTTCATGAAAGCCGGATCAAAAAAATCTCTTAAACCATCTTTTAAAAAGTAAAGAGATGCCCTGCTTTCTTGGGGAAATAATCTTTGACCTGCAATATTTATGCTTCTGAAAACTGATGAATAATACTTTTGCTGAACATGCTGGTCATCATTTTGCGGCACTAGGTAGGAAAACCCTAAAAAAGTCTTTTTAAGAAAACTCTCATCTATCGCAAAGTCGATGACTTTGTAATTACCGGGTGTGATTCGCTCCAGAATGGCAGCTTTATTATTGCCTTTCTCAGTTAGGTTTTTAAAATTCCACAGCAGTATATTGTCAAATTGTCCATCATTATCAATATCATCGTCATTTTCATTTGCAAGTCTATCGACAATCCCTTTAAAAAGATCTTTGTCAGGAAATAAGCCTAAGTATGCCAGTAAAATTGTGGTTAATCTTTGCTGACCATCGAGGATCAAATTTTGTGTTGCATTATTTATATTGAACGCTCCAATGGTAATTGGTGGAACGAACTGTTTGTTTTTAAATGCTTTTATTAAGGTGCGGACTTTCTCTTCATCCCATACGAAAAAGCGCTGATAGGCTGGAAGAATAATGTTTTGCTTCAAAATAAGGTCAAGCCAATGCTTGAGGGAATACTGTCCGTAATATACGCGATTGTCCATTGTGCATCTAGATATATGGGAAATTGCAACAATATACACACTTCTCCCATTTGAAAATTATCATATGCTTCAGCTTCGGACAAATTATCCGTTTTGCTTGGAGGCCTTAACATCAACCCAGTAGGAATTGATCGAACTTTATAGACGCACTAATAATCAAAGGCTTACAAAAGAGAGTGAGCTGGTTCTGTCTCAAAAGAGCAGGTTAATGTCGCTAAATGCAATAAGTAGTCCCGACAGGAATCGAACCTGTATCAAAAGTTTAGGAAACTTCTATTCTATCCATTGAACTACGGGACCACGCTATCCCAAAACGAAATAACGGGTCGCAAAAATAGCAGTTTCCACGCTAAATTCCCGATTAAACCAGAGATTTATAACCCGATCCGGGCACCTACCCCCAGCACCAAAAGGTCCTCCTTCATTCACCCTAAAAAATCCGTCCTCTTCTTCCACCCTCAAAAATATTTTTTCAATTCCCCCAATCCTACTGACACAGGGCTGTCACTACCCCATCGTTGCTTTGTATCGTCAACGCAATCATCACCCATAAAATCAATAAAATGTCAGCAACAACCTTAACCCCCGCCCCAACCGCTCTTACCATGGACCAACTTTTCAACCACTGGATGGGCCATCGCAACCTCACCCGCAAAATGATTGAAAAGTACCCCGAAGACCAGCTCTTTACCTTCTCTATCGGCGGCATGCGCCCCTTTAGCGAACTGGTACTGGAATTCCTCGGAATGGCCATCCCCTCCCTGCATGGCGCCGCTTACCGCGAATGGAAAAAAGAAGAAGAATTGCCTCTCCTGGCCGGCTGGAAAACCAAACCAACCACTAAACAGGAACTACTCGACCGCTGGGACTTCACTACCAAAGAACTTCAACGGATCTGGAAAGACCTGACACCCGAACGCCTCCAGGAAGAAGATGTCGCTTTCGGCCAATGGCCAGGCACCATGTACTGGCTCCTGATGTACGTGATCGATAACGAGATCCACCACAGAGGACAAGGATATGTGTATTTGAGAGCGCTGGGGATTGAACCGCCCTTCTTCTGGGACCGCTTATAGTACTAATGACACGAATATGCTCTTTTATAAGATGAGGCTTTTTGAGCGCCGCGAATGGCGCGAATGGGCACACTGGTTTTTGAAAAGGGTTTGACATACAGACAAAGATTGTTCTCGGGATCAGGAATTATTTTCAGGTAAGGATACTGTACCATTCGCGCCATTCGCAATATTGGAAACATTCTATTATTTGAGTCGTATTCGCGCTTATCCACCCGACGCTCCTTTCATCAGAATTTATTCGTGCCAACCAAACCAAACTTTCCACTCAACCATTATACCATTATGCTATCACTCATTGCAAACAAAATTGATCATGACGACGACAACCATACCAACCGCAAATCCTGTTACCATTACCCCGGAAGTGATGCTGGCCTACTGGCAGGATGAGCGCCGGCAAACACGGCAGCTCATTGAAACTTTTCCGGAAGATCACCTGTTTTTTTATTCACTCAATGGCATGCGTCCCTTCGCGGAATTAGTGCTGGATATTATCAGCATGAGCCTTCCTGCTGTTGTGGGCATTACCACCGGTCACTGGCAGCCTACCGGCAGTTTCAGCCGCTCCTGGAACGGAGAGCCGAAACCGCTGAATAAAAAAGATCTGCTTGAGCTTTGGGATAAAACGACCGGAGAGATCGACAGGCTATGGGCAGAAATGCCTGAAGACCGCCTCCTGGAAAAACAAACTGTTTTTGGACTCGGCTCCGGCCCCGTTTATTCCTTTGTTCTCCGCTATATTGACCAGGAGATACAACACCGCTGCCAGGCAATACTTTACTTACGGTCGTTGAACCTGGGGTGATTTGTTGCTGTTGCCGGTTGGCCGTTGTTCGCAAAATCCTTTACATGATACCTCCAATCCATGCAAAGATTCTGCGAACAACGGTCAACCTCTTTCTGTATATTGCTGTAATGAAGCATTCCCTGTCATCCCCAATCCCGCGACTTAACTCATCCGCCAACTCAACATTTTTAAGTCGCTGTACCCCCCGGTTACTCCTTTTTGCCGGTCTCCTCATCGCCCAGTTCTGTCACGCTCAAACCAAGCCCATGCCCCGACTCAACCACATCGCCATTTACGTAGTCGACCTCGAAAAAAGTACCCGCTTCTACCGCGATATCATCGGTCTCGACACCATCCCTGAACCCTTTCATGATGGCCACCACACCTGGTTCAACATTGGCCCCGGAAGCCAACTGCACGTCATCAGCGGTGCCGCCAATACAGTCCCACACGATAAAAATGCCCATCTCTGCTTTTCTGTCCTTTCAATAGATCAATTCATCACCAACCTCAACAAACATCAGATCCCCTATGAAGACTGGGCCGGCAAGCAAGCCTCCATCACTTCAAGGGTCGACGGCGTAAAACAAATCTGGTTTAAAGACCCTGATGGCTACTGGATCGAAATCAACGACAACCACGAATAGCGCTAATAATGTCTATTAAGGGAGGGGCGGTGTACAGCCACGAATGATGCGAATATTGCCCTATAGAAGAAATTTGCTTAAAGGACAGGATGGCATGAATAAGGATCTAAAATTTGTAGGATACGTATTTTCTTAATAAGCTTTACCGAATTTTATTCGGCTTTTCCTCCATAAGATATCATTCGCACCATTCGTGGCTGCGCACCGCCCCTCGCTTAATAGACATTATTAGCGCTATTCGTGATTTTCCTATCTTTGCGAGCCCTTAATAAACATATTAAGGCTATCTAACGTATGAAATTTTATAATCTCCTGATCAAATATCGCCTCTGGATCGGCATCGTGCTCGCCGCGCTGGGAGGATATGTGAACTATTCTGCCGGGTTCTGGCCTGCCTTTCCGCTGTATTTTGTCGGCCTGATCCTTATTCTTGGCCATTTCTTTTTTGGCCCCCTCAGGCTGATACAGGAGTATATGGAAAACGGAGATATGGATGGCGCTGAAAAAGTGCTGGCTTCCATTCATTTTCCTAACCTGCTCTATAAGCCTATCCGCTCCGTGTACTACACGCTTAAAGGCAATATTGCCATGATGAAGCAGGACTTTGATGGCGCTGAGAAAATGATGAAGAAAGGGCTCGATCTGGGCATGCCCATGAAAGAAGCCGAAGGCGCCAGTATGCTGCAAATGGGAATGCTGGCCATGCAGAAAAATGATCTTAAACAAGCTGAGTCCTACATCCGCGCAGCTATCCGCAAGGGACTGCCTGATAAAGAAAATGAAGCGGCCGCTTACCTCCAGATGTGCAGCATTATGATGAACAAACGGGAGTTTCGCGCCAGTAAAGATTTTTTCCGTAAAGCAAAGGCTTTAAAGCCCACTACTCCACAGATCGTTGATCAGATAAAACAGATAGAAAAATATATTTCCAGGATGCCTGGATAAGAAGGAATTATTCAGACTATTATATTAGTCTAAGTAGTTCTGCCTGATATTAAAAAAGGCCGATGGTTGAGTGTAATTTCTCAGTCATCGGCCTTTTTAATATTAGCTCCCGGATAATAGTCAACAAGTGATCGTCTAGTCGTTCTGCTTCAGACTTTTTACCGGGTTCACCAGCGCGGCTTTCACTGATTGGAAGCTGATCGTTATCATTGCGATCAGGATAGCCAGCAGGCCCGATAAAGCGAATATTGTCCAGTTGAGATTTGTTCTGTAGGCAAAATCCTCCAGCCATTTGTTCATCGCATACCAGGATATCGGAACGGCCACCACAATAGCTACCAGCACCAGCCTGATAAAATCCCGGGCCAGCAAACTCACAATACCCGGCACAGATGCGCCAAGTACTTTCCGTACGCCTATTTCGCGTGTGCGCACCTGCGCCGTATAAGCAGTAAGCCCCAGCAGTCCCAGGCAGGATATGAGGATAGCAATGCCGGCAAAAATATTGAACAGGGTCCCGGTGCGCTGTTCCGTTTGATATAATTTATTAAAGCTTTCATCCAGGAAAGTGTAGTTGATCGGAAATCCAGGATTATATTTTTTCCATTCCGCCTCTGCTGCTGCTATTGCTTTTGCTGCATCTGTACCGGTTGTTTTAACAGAGATCCTTGGGGTGTTTTTAGGATCATAATAAAGCACCACCGGTTCTATTGCCTTCTTCATGGAAGCAAAATGAAAATCCTTTACCACTCCCACGATGGTCGCTTCATTCTTCCATAACCGGAAGCGCTTGCCGATCGGATCCTTAATGCCTGCATTCCGCACAGCAGTCTCATTTAATATAACGTGTGATGAATCGGCCGGCATACCGGTGAAATTGGCTCCGGCTGCCATCTTCAATTTAAAAAAAGGTATATAGTCCTTATCGATCGATAAAGGATACACCATAAAGGTTTCTCCCGGTCCCTTGCCATCATAATCCGTATTACCCGTAAGACTACCCAGATCAACGATCAGTTCGTTGCTCGATCTGGTTACTTCCTGTATGCCCGGGCTCTTCAGCAGGTTTGCTTTCACTGCGTCGTAGTGCGGAGCCATATCTTTCATATAAAATGAAAAAACATGGTCCTTATCATAGCCCAGTTCTTTGGAACGGATATATTGCAATTGACGGCTGATCACAAATGTGCCGGCGATAAGTATAACGGAAAGGGCGAATTGTGTTACTACCAATGCTTTCCTGAAAAACACATCATTGATCCGTAAAGCTATTTTTCCTTTTAACGCTTTCAGCGGTTCAAACGAAGAAAGCAACAGGGCCGGATAGATGCTTGATACGATCAATGTGCCCACTATGGTGCCGCCGATCACCTTCCATATATGCGGGTTGCCCAGGTTAAATTCCAGTTGTTTGCCTGAAATGGAATTGAACAGCGGCATCAGCACCGGGATAAGCATCATTGCCAGTGTTGCTGCCAGCACAAACAGCAAAGCCGTTTCAAGAATGAATTGAAAAAAAAGCTGCAGCTTGCCGGCCCCTACTATTTTACGCAGGCTTACTTCCCGCGAACGCAGCATGGACCTGGCCGTGGAGAGATTTACATAATTAATGCAGGCAATCACCAGTATCAGCAGGGCAATGATGGTGAACATCCGTACAGTTGCCATCCCCGCTTCTGTTCCATCAGCCCTGAACAAATGCATTTTCCTGATCGGAAAAGGTAAATAAACAATGTCCGTATCATCCGATTTCATCCGCAGGTGTATGTTCCGCAACCTGGTAGCCAGCGCACTCAGCGATGTACCTGGTTGCAACAACAAATAAGTCTCATAGATATACTGGTTAAAATCGGTGTCAATATTGTTTCCTCCAAGTAATTGCTTTTTTGCAAACAGCGACATGGGAAACAACATATCATAATTAAGCGATGAGTTCTTCGGAAAATCGGCGATCACTCCCGTAACGGTCAATCTTGTACTGTCTTCAGCCGTGATCACCTGCCCGATAGGATCGTTATCTCCAAAATAACGGCGGGCTGTTGAAGCTGTCATTACAACAGAATAATCATCTTTAAACGGTTGTTCCTTATTTCCCCTGATCAGCCCGAAATCAAATACGCTGAAGAAGGAAGGGTCAGTGAAAAAAACTTTTTCTTCATTAAAAATTTTGTCGCCCGTATGAAACTGGTTGAAATAATAATTATAGCGTACCCTCACCATATCCTTTACTTCCGGAAGTTCCGCTTTGGCCAGTTTTCCGATAGGAGCTGCGGTTTCTTCCCAGATCTGTATACTGCTGCCGGTGCCTACCCTGTTCTCCAATCTATAAATATCAGCTTCCTTCTTATGAAATGCATCAAAGCTTCGTTCATCCTGCACCCACAGCAAGATCAGCATTCCCACACAAAGCCCTACTGTAAGCCCTGCAATAGTGATCAGGGAATAAAACTTATTCTTCAATAGATTCCGCCAGGCTGTTTTGAAGTAATTTTTGAGCATATATTTATCGATAATGGAGAAAGGACAATACCTCCACCGGGCCAAGAAAATGCCAGATTGATAAGATTCTGGCTTTCAGACGTTAACCTTTACAAAACAGATCATAAGTGTCCGCTTTTGATACGCGCGGTGTTCAGTTATGATCATTTAAATAATTTACTTTGCATTCTTTACTACCAACAATGAAAAAGATACTTCTATTCCTGACGCTTGCTTTTGCAACCTGCCTGGCTTATAGCCAAAAACCAGTCCTCTCCCTCGTGCCGCAACCTGTTTCGGTTACACAAGGTGATGGTTATTTCGTTTTAAATGCTGATACACGCATTGTTGCCATGCAGCAATCGCTGGATACCCTGGCCAAACAGCTTGCCCTCCGTATCAGCCACGCTACAGGCTATAAAACTTCATCCCGTGTGCAATTGCTAAAAATGGTCCCCCGCAACACCATTGCTATTGCCCTTTCTCCTGCATCTTCCCTGCCAGCTGAAGGATATGAGCTGGAAGTGAGTTCCAATAATATCCTGCTGAGGGGTTCAACTCCTGCCGGCATCTTCTATGGCATCCAAACCCTGCTGCAATTATTTCCCAAAGAGATTGAATCGGCGTCACCTACTACTGCAAAATGGCAGGTCCCTGTTGTAAAGATCAGCGATCATCCCCGCTTTGGCTGGAGAGGCATTATGCTGGATGTGTCCCGTCACTTCTTTTCCAAGCAGGATGTGAAAACGTTTATCGATAATATGGCCCGCTACAAATTCAATTTGCTTCACTGGCATCTTACCGATGACCAGGGCTGGCGCATTGAAATAAAAAGTCTGCCTAAACTTACTTCGGTCGGCGCATGGCGGGTTGACAAGACCGGTACTTTCGGCAAGTTCTCAGCACCCACTCCTGACGAGCCACGTACTTACGGCGGTTTTTATACGCAGGATGATATCCGCGAGATCGTTCAATATGCAAAAGAACGCAACATCAACATCCTTCCTGAGATCGATGTGCCGGGTCATAGCATGGCAGCCGTTGCTTCATACCCCGAGCTAAGCTGCACACCGGGCACTTACAGCGTTAACTCAGGCGAGCAGTTTATGATCTGGCCTGCGGGTGGTCACTTTTATGGACTGATCGATAATTCCCTTTGTCCTGCCAATGAAAAAGTTTATGCGTTCATGGATAAAGTGATCACCGAAGTGGCACAACTTTTCCCTTTTGAATATATACATATCGGCGGCGATGAAACGGCCCGCAACTTCTGGGAGAAATCGGAAGCCATCAAAGAGCTCATGCAAAGAGAAAAGCTGAAAGACCTTGATGAAGTACAAAGCTATTTCATCAAACGCATGGAAAAGATCATCAATGCCAGGGGCAAAAAGATGATCGGATGGGATGAGATCTTGCAGGGTGGCCTTGCACCCAATGCAGCTGTGATGAGCTGGCGTAATATGAAGCATGGTGCTATTGCCGCTAAACAGGGACACCAGGTGGTGATGACCCCAACGGAATTTGCTTACCTGGATTATATGCAAAGTGATGTAGTGATGGAACCTCCCGTGTATGCTTCCCTGCGTTTAAAAAAGACCTATCAGTTTGAACCGGTTCCTGATAGCGTGGATCCATCTATGGTCAAAGGAGGACAGGGTAATCTCTGGACTGAACAGATATACAATCTCCGCCAGGCGCAATACATGGTATGGCCACGTGGCATGGCTATTGCAGAAATATTATGGAGCCCGAAAGAAAAAAGGAACTGGAATGGTTTTGTGACAAGAATAGAAGCACAGTTTCCCCGCCTTGATGTAGCAAAAATAAAATATGCACCCAGCCTGTACGACGCAGATTTTAAAGTGAAGAAAAAAGATTCCAGCTCTGTAATAGTAGAACTCATTCCTGAAATAGACGGACTTAGCCTGCATTACAGTTTTGATAATTCTTATCCGGACGAGTTCTATCCTGTATACAAAGAACCATTGCTTGTGCCCAAAGATGCAGTGCTGATGCGGGTGATCAGCTATCGCAATGGCAAACCGATCGGCAGAATGATCAATATGCCTGTAGCAGAATTGAAGAAACGTGTAGGAATAAAGCAATAAGCTGCTTTACCTGGCTGAAGCTATAACAAAAACATTAAACTATTTATTTCTGTGAATCGCATAGACCGTGTCACTGCTATCCTTATCCAGCTTCAATCGCGCAAAGTGGTGAAGGCACAGGATATTGCGGAGCGTTTTAATATCAGCCTGCGCACGGTTTACCGTGATGTAAAAACCCTGGAAGAAGCGGGAATACCTGTAATTGGAGAAGCCGGCATCGGCTATTCCATCATGGATGGTTATCGCCTGCCGCCGGTGATGTTTACCCGTGAAGAAGCAACTGCTTTCCTTACAGCTGAAAAAATGATCGAGAAACTGGCCGATGCCTCCACTGATGAAAGCTTTAAATCGGCCATGTACAAGATCAGGGCAGTATTGCGTGGCACTGAAAAAGATGTGCTGGAAAACCTGGATGAGCAGATACAGGTACTGAAAGGACGGAGATTTACCAATCAGCAGTTAAACGTAAATCCCATTCAGACAATCCTGAAATGTATCAGCACAAAAAAAATTCTATCGCTTAATTATTTTGCATCACACAGCCAGCAAAGAACAGAAAGGCTTGTAGAACCCATGGGAGTTTTTTACCTGGACGGCTACTGGCATCTTATCGCTTATTGCCGCTTGCGGAAAGATTACCGCGATTTCCGTCTCGACCGGATAAAAAGCTTTAAAGAAACCACTGAAACGTTTGACCAGGTGCACCCTACCCTGAAAGCTTACCTGCAGCAATGGAGCAGGGAGATGGACCTGCAGAAAGTGATTATCCGCGTTGATAAAGATGCTGTGCGATATCTCGAGAATCAGAAATATTACAGTGGATTTATATCCGAACGGGAAGTGGACGGCAAAATAGAAATGACTTTTCTTACAGCTTCCATTCACGGGTTCGCGCATTGGTTCATGACATTCGGTACTTCCGCAGAAATTGTGCAACCGGTAAAGCTGAAAGAAAAAATAAAGGAAGCGGCTGAAGCGATATTAAAGAAACTCAACGTATCATAAAAATCCAAAACCGTCCTACCTTTATCCCTATGGCAAAACCTTCTCTTCACGAACAATTCCAGCTAGCGTATAACCAGCTTAATGAACAACAACGCAAAGCTGTGGATACCATTGAAGGGCCTGTAATGGTGATTGCGGGACCAGGTACCGGCAAAACGCAGATCCTGGCCAGCCGTATCGGTAAAATATTGCTGGAAACAGATTCGTTGCCGGAAAATATTCTTTGCCTCACTTACACTGATGCCGGAGTAGTGGCCATGCGCAAGCGACTGCTGCAATTCATCGGACCTGATGCATACAAAGTCAATATCTATACCTTTCACGCCTTTTGCAATGATGTGATCCAGGAAAATCTTTCCCTGTTTGAAAAAACAGCCCTTGATCCTATCTCCGACCTTGAAAAGATCCAGCTTTTTAAAGAGCTGATCGACTCATTCCCCAAAAACCATCCGCTTAAAAGATACCGTGGTGATGTATATTTTGAAGTAAACAACCTGCAATCGCTTTTCAGCACCATGAAAAGGGAAGGTTGGACTCCTTCTTTCATTAGTCAGAAAATAGAAGCTTACCTGGCTGATCTTCCCAACCGGGACGAATTCATATATAAAAGGAAATATAAAGAATTCAATGCCGGCGATCTGAAAAAAGATAAGCTGGATGAAGAAAAGGAGCGGATGGAAAAATTGCAGGCAGCAGTCAACGAGTTTGAACACTTCCAGCAATTGATGCGCAAACGCAACCGCTACGATTTTGACGACATGATCAACTGGGTGATCAGGGCTTTTGAAGAAAACAAAAACCTGCTCGCCAATTACCAGGAAAAATTTCAATACATACTGGTGGATGAATACCAGGATACCAGCGGTACGCAAAACCGGCTGGTGGAACTATTGATCAGTTATTGGGACAAACCCAATGTATTTGTAGTAGGCGATGATGACCAGAGTATCTATCGCTTCCAGGGCGCCAACGTGGAAAACATGCTGCAGTTTGCCAATAGCTACCGCAACGACCTGATGACGGTTGTGCTCACCAGCAATTACCGCTCCACTCAACCGATTCTTGATATTTCCAAAACGCTGATCAACCGGAATGAAGAACGGCTGGTAAAACAGATTGATGGCCTGAGCAAAGAATTAATATCCAGCAATTCGAAGATCAGTCAGCTTATTCACCCGCCCCTGGTACAGGAATATGAAACCCAGCGCCAGGAAATGATCGGCATCACCCGGCAGGTGCAGGCCTTGCTGCAACAGGGAATATCTCCCGGCCGCATTGCCATCATTTATAAGGAAAATAAATACGGGGAGGACCTTGCGCAATATTTCAAGCTATTGCAAATACCTGTATACAGTAAACGACATCTCAATATTCTCGAACTATCACTTGCGCAAAAGATCATTCTCCTGTTAAGATACCTCGCAGCGGAGCATGATATTCCTTATGGCGGTGATGAAATGTTGTTTGAAATACTGCATTTCGATTGGTTTGGTATTCCTCCTATCGAAGTAGCAAAACTGAGTATTGAAGTGGCAGATAAACGCACATCAGGAGCATCGCCTTATTCCATCCGCCGTTTGCTGGTTGAAAAAGCAAAAGAGCCTGCAAAGGATTTATTTACACCCACTATGCATCCTGGATTGGTGAAAGCATCAGTAGTGATAGAGAAACTGATTGCTGATGTGTCCAATACCACGCTCCAGTTGCTGTTTGAAAATATCATCCGCGAAGCCGGAGTGCTTAATCATATTATGCAATTGCCCGATAAGCACTGGCAATTGCAGATACTTACCGGCTTATTTGATTTTGTAAAAGATGAAACACACCGCGCTCCATTGCTTACGCTCACAGAACTGGTAGGGCTGATCGACCTGATGGAAAAAGAAGATATCAAACTTCCGCTTGTGCAGGTAAGCGGTAGTGATAAAGGAGTGAACCTGCTCACGGCGCATGGTTCCAAAGGGCTGGAATTTGAACATGTTTTTTTAGCCAATTGCAATGCTGCCTCCTGGGAGAAAAAAAGGAAACCGGGTGGAGGATATAAGCTGCCGGATACGATGTTTGATCAATCCACTTCCGGAGCCGGTGATGCAGAAGAATTGCGGCGGTTATTTTATGTGGCCATTACCCGGGCAGAACAGCACCTGCTCCTTTCCTATAGCCGGTTTAAAAATGATGGAAAAGAACTGGAGCCTTCCATGTTCCTTGCAGAGATACAGGACCAGCATCAATTGCCTGTTGAAAAAATGGTGTTTGACGAAGAGGTGCTCACACAATTTGCTGCCCTGCATTTCATGGTGCTGCAGGCGCCTGAGATAGAAAAAATGGAAGAGGATTTTGTGAGCCGTATGCTGGAGAAATTCGTTATGAATGTAACGGCATTAAATAACTACCTGAAATGCCCGCTTGAGTTTTATTTCAGGAATCTCGTGCGTATCCCTTCGCCCAAAAATGAAGCCACGGAGTTTGGTTCATCCGTTCACTTTGCATTAGAGCAGCTTTTCCGGAAAATGCTGGATAAAGACCAATTCCCTCCGCGCCAGGAATTCATTGCCGATTTTGAATGGTATATGCGCCGCCACAGGGAAAGTTTTACCAAAGAGCAATTTGACCGGCGGATGGAATATGGCCAGTTGGTATTGACGAATTATTACGATAAATACATTGACCAGTTCAACAGGATCGTTACCATTGAACGGAATATCCGTAATGTGGTCGTAAAAGGTGTGCCGCTGAAAGGGAAACTGGATAAACTGGAGTTTGACGGAAAATCAGTGAACGTAGTGGATTATAAAACCGGTGATCCTGATAAAGCTCTTTCGAAATTGAAAGGTCCTTCTGAAAAAGACCCCAATGGCGGTGATTACTGGCGGCAGGCGATCTTTTATAAAATACTGGTGGATAATTATGAGCAGAAGAACTGGAGAGTTGCCAGTACCGAGTTCGATTTTATTGAACCCGATAAAAAGAAGAACTATCGCCGTGAGAAGCTGGTGATCACGCCTGCCGATATTACTACAGTGACCCAGCAGATCCAGGAAACCTGGCAAAAGATACAGGATCGCGATTTTTATACGGGTTGCGGAAAAGAGGATTGCCACTGGTGCAATTTTGTGAAAACGAATAACCTGGCAGTGGCGCTGCACGAATTGGAAGAGGAGGAGTGACCGTTGATCGAGTGGCAGATGATCGAGTAGCTGTAGATACGCAAGTCGATCAACGGGCAATGCCCTTTATTTATAGGATTATTATGAATAAACAATCCCCCATTTTCTCCAAACGGCCTAAGTTTGCACCCGCATGAATTACAGGAGTCTTATATCTATTATTGCTCTCGGCTTTATTCTTTTCTCCAGTATTGTCAGCGGACCCGGCTGCGCCAATATTGTGCCTCCGCAAGGCGGTTTGAAAGATACCCTGCCCCCTGTGGTAAGAAAGGTCACTCCCCGTGATTCCTCCCTCCATTTTGCAGACGACAGGATCAATTTTGTTTTCGACGAATACATTGAGCTGGATAATCCCCTGCAAAACCTGATCATGTCGCCTCTTCCCAAGAACTCTCCCAATGTTTCCCGCAAACTGAATACCATGGTGGTAAAATTGAGGGACAGCCTGGAACCCAATACCACTTATTCCCTCAACTTCGGAAACACGATCAAGGATGTGAATGAAGGGAATATCATGAAGAATTATACCTATATCTTCTCTACCGGCCGTTATTTCGACTCTTTACAGTTTGCCGGCAAAGTGATCCTGGCTGAAACAGGAGGAATAGACACTACGCTCACAGTAATGCTCCACAGAAGCGCCGATGACTCGGCAGTAAGAAAGGAAAAACCGCGTTATATTACAAAAACCGATAATACAGGCAGTTTCCGGTTCCGCAATCTCCCTGCAGGCACTTATTACGTGTACGCACTGAAAGACGAAGGAGGTGGTTATCTCTATATGAACCCTGAGGCGCTTTTTGCTTTTGCAGATTCTGCTGTAAAAGTGCAAAAAGAGACTCCGTCCGTTACTCTTTATGCTTATGCAGAACCTAAAAAAGCTTCTCCGCCCACTTCTGCTTCCAGTTCCGGCAAACCCAAACCCGGAGATAAACGGTTAAAATTCTCCAGCAGGCTGCAGGAAGGCAAACAGGACCTGTTAGGCCCGATGGAGCTGGTGTTCGAAATACCGCTGAAAGTGTTTGACTCTACAAAAGTTCATTTTGCAACAGACAGTACTTATACTCCTGTAACCGGCTTCTCCTGGCAACTGGATTCGCTCAAAAAATCACTGACTTTTCATTATAACTGGAAAGAGAATACGCCCTATCATCTGATCTTTGAGAAGGAATTTGCTACCGATACACTGGGCCAGCAATTGCTGAAAACAGATACTCTCCATTTCACTTCGAAAAAGGTCTCAGATTATGGCAAGATCTCGCTTCGTTTCCGCAATCTTGACCTGTCTAAGAACCCTGTATTGCTCTTCCTCCAGAATAATGAATTGAAAGGGTCCTATCCCTTAAGTTCTGCCATGTTTACCCAGGCCATGTTCCTCCCGGGAGAATACAGTCTTCGCATATTAGAAGACCGTAATAAGAACGGTAAATGGGACCCAGGTGAATTTTTTGGCAAACACCTTCAGCCTGAATTGGTTAAGTCAATCGAGAGAAAGGTGGTAGTGAAAGCCAACTGGGAAAATGAAGCCGAGATAGATGTGAATGCAGCCCCTGCCCCGCCAGCCACTCCCGGCAAAGGCCCTGCTCTACAACCCAGTCGTGAGCCAAGGCGGCAAATTTCAGGAGGATTACAGCAGTAGCTATCTTTGCCGGATGCAATTCTCTTCTTCTTTACTGGAAAATGCTGTCAACGAGTTCGCGAAACTGCCGGGTATTGGTAAAAAAACAGCGCTCCGTCTTGTCCTGCACTTGCTGAAACAGGATACAGGCGATGTTCAGCATTTCAGTGAGGTAGTAGCAAGAATGCGCAGTGAGATCAAATTCTGCCAGCGTTGTTTCAATGTGGCAGATGGGGATATTTGCTCTATTTGCGCCAACTCCATGCGTAAGGCAGAAATGATCTGCGTAGTAGAAAATATCCGTGATGTGATCGCTATAGAAAGTACACAGCAATACAATGGCGTGTATCATGTATTAGGAGGTGTTATTTCTCCATTGGATGGCATTGGCCCTGATCAGCTGAACATTGAGTCGCTGATACACCGCATTGAAAAAGAAAAAACGACCGAGCTCATCTTTGCCCTTAACCCTACCATCCAGGGCGATACAACGATCTATTACATACAAAAGAAGCTGGAAGCAAACCCTGCCACAGCTTCGCCTTTGCGTATCACTACCATTGCCAGGGGCATAGCCTTTGGAGGTGAACTGGAATATGCAGATGAAATGACCCTTGCCAGGAGCCTGCAGAACCGGTTGCCCGTGGAGAGGTACGTGCGCTGATCGGCCATCGTTTTGATTTAACCAATAGTTATAGTAGCTTTGTCCTCCACAGGCGGATTTGTTTATTGTTCGGCCTGTCTAAAAACTGAACTAATAAACGCCGAGAAACTCCCCCATACAGTTTCCCTACGTTTAAGATTCAGTTAAGATCATTTGCCAGTGATAGTATCACTAATTGGCTATGCCCGCCAGGGCCAATAGCATTATTTAAAACGAAACGACTATGGATATTCGCCAGGAACTGGAAAAACGCATTCTTATTATCGATGGTGCAATGGGCACCATGATCCAGCGCTACAAGCTCAACGAAGCTGATTACAGGGGTGAGCGGTTTAAAGACTGGCACCTGGATGTGAAAGGGAATAATGACCTGCTTTGCATTACCCGCCCCGAGATCATTACCGAAATACACAAACAATACCTGGATGCCGGCGCTGATATTATTGAAACCAATACATTCAGCAGCACATCCATTGCAATGGCCGATTACGAAATGCAGTCGCTCGCTTATGAATTGAACGTAGCCGCAGCCAAATGCGCCCGCGAAGCCATCCGTCAGTCCGGCAAACAGGCCTGGATAGCCGGTGCTATCGGCCCGCTCAATAAAACATTATCGCTTTCGCCTGATGTAAACAATCCCGGCTACCGCGCCGTCACTTTCGATGAAGTGGTGAATGCTTATTACGAACAGGTAAAAGGGCTTGTGGATGGCGGGGTGGATCTGCTGCTCATTGAAACCATCTTCGATACATTGAATGCAAAAGGCGCCATTTTCGCGATCAAAAAATATTTCAGGGACACAAAAAAACCGCAATTGCCTGTCATGATCAGTGGCACTATCACTGATGCTTCAGGCAGAACGCTTAGCGGACAAACACTGGAAGCATTCTATACTTCCGTAGCGCATGCACGGCCTTTAAGCGTTGGATTGAACTGTGCACTTGGAGCAAAAGAGATGCGCCCGCATATTACCGAGCTTTCACAGATAGCTTCCTGTTATGTATCAGCTTACCCCAACGCCGGATTGCCCAATGCCATGGGTGAATATGATGAAGATCCTGCAGATACAGGCCATTACCTCGAAGAATGGGCAAAAGAAGGATATGTAAATATTGTAGGTGGCTGCTGCGGCACCACGCCCGACCATATACGCCATATTGCTGAGCATGTAAAAGGAGTTACACCCCGGAAGCTGCCTGTTGTAGAAACAACACTCGATTTAAATAATTAAACCCGACCATAAAGTGCGGGATCCTCAATAGCGATAACCTGCACTTTTGCTATAACGAGATATTATGTCAGATCAAGTTCATATTCAACCTTACCTCCGCTTATCCGGCCTCGAACCACTTGTGATCCGCCCGGAAACGAATTTTGTAAATATCGGTGAACGTACCAACGTGACCGGCTCCAAGAAATTTGCCCGGCTGATCCGTGAAAACAAATTTGAAGAAGCTCTCAGCGTTGCCCGCCAGCAGGTGGAAGGCGGCGCGCAGGTCATCGATATAAACATGGACGATGCCCTGCTCGATGGCGTAAAGGCAATGACCACTTTTATCAACCTCGTGCAAAGCGAACCGGATATTGCCAAGATCCCGATCATGATCGACAGCTCCAAGTTTGAGATCATTGAAGCCGGATTGAAATGCGTACAGGGAAAATGTATTGTGAACTCCATCTCCATGAAGGAAGGGGAAGCCAAGTTCATCGAACAGGCGATCATCTGCCAGAGCTATGGCGCTGCTGTGATCGTAATGGCTTTTGATGAAGCAGGACAGGCAGATACAGAAGACCGCAAAGTGGAAATATGCCACCGTGCTTATAAGATACTGACCGAAGTTGTAGGCTTTGATGGACAGGATATCATTTTCGATCCCAATATTTTTGCGATAGCTACCGGTCTTGAAGAACATAATAATTATGGTGTGGATTTTATCAAAGCTACCCGCCGTATTAAAGAGCTGATGCCGCTTGTAGGTGTAAGTGGCGGCGTAAGTAACCTTTCTTTCTCCTTCCGTGGCAATGAGCCTGTGCGCGAAGCAATGCATGCCGTGTTTTTATACTACGCCATCAAGGCAGGTATGAACATGGGCATCGTGAATGCAGGGCAGATGGTAGTATATGATGAGATTGAACCTGCACTCCGCGAGCTGTGTGAAGACGTGATCCTTAACCGCAACAATGCCAACAACGAAACCACAGAAAAACTGATCGCCTTTGCCGAAACGGTAAAAGCCAAAGGCAAAGTGGAAGTGAAAGATGAAGCATGGCGCAATACCAGCGTGGAAGAAAGATTGAAACATGCACTCGTTAATGGTATTACAGACTATATAGATCAAGACACAGAAGAAGCCCGTTTGAAATATCCCAAACCGCTTGAAGTGATTGAAGGCCCTTTAATGGACGGTATGGGCGTGGTAGGCGATCTGTTTGGTGCAGGAAAAATGTTCCTGCCGCAGGTAGTAAAGAGTGCCCGTGTGATGAAAAAATCGGTTGCCTGGCTGACTCCCTTTATTGAAGAAGAAAAGAAGAGCAATCCCAATGTACAGAATGGCAATGTAAAAAAGATCTTGCTCGCCACTGTAAAAGGAGATGTGCATGATATTGGTAAAAACATTGTGGGTGTGGTACTGGGATGTAATGGCTATGATATTGTAGACATGGGCGTGATGGTGCCTGCTGATAAGATACTGGACACAGCAGAAAAAGAAAAAGCAGATATCATCGGGCTCAGCGGATTGATCACTCCTTCACTGGATGAAATGGTGAATGTGGCCCATGAAATGAAACGCCGCGGCATGCAGCAGCCCTTGCTGATCGGTGGCGCCACCACTTCACGCATGCATACTGCTGTAAAGATCGCACCACAATATAACAATGGCGTGGTGCATGTGCTGGATGCAAGCCGCAGCGTGACCGTTGCTGGTTCATTGCTCTCCGAACAAAAAGGCAATTTCCTCGATAAAACCCGGCTGGAATATCAGAAGCTCAAGACTGATTTCGAGAACAAGAAAGTGGTGAAGGAATATCTCTCCTTCCCTAATGCACAGGCCAACAGGGTAAAGATCGACTGGGCTGGTTATACTCCCGTTACTCCCACTTTTACCGGAACAAAAATCTTCCATGATTATGACCTGGCTGAGATCCGCCGGTATATCGATTGGAAACCGTTCTTTATATCCTGGGAGCTGCATGGCAATTTTCCCGATATTCTTTCTGATAAAAAAGTGGGAGAAGAAGCCACCAAACTTTACAATGATGCCAATGCTTTGCTGGATAAGATCATCAATGAAAAATGGCTTACCGCACAAGGCGCGATCGGCTTCTGGGAAGCTTCCGGCACAGCTCCTGATACAGTTGTGGTGAAAAACGGAAAAGCCGATATCAACCTGCAATTCCTCCGCCAGCAGATCAAGAAAGCACCGGGTCAACCCAATTTAAGCCTGGCTGACTTTATCCGCCCGGCACAGTATGCAACAGCAACACCTGATCATATCGGTGCATTCTCTGTAACCATCAAGGGTATTGAACAGCATATCAAACGCTTTGAAGCCGAACTGGACGATTATAATAAGATCACGCTGCAAGCGCTTACTGACCGCCTTGCTGAAGCTTTTGCTGAATGCCTGCATGAACGCACCCGTAAGGAGTTCTGGGGTTATGTAAAAGATGAAGTATTAAGCAATGAACAGCTGATCAAAGAAGAATATAGCGGCATCCGCCCTGCTCCGGGCTATCCTGCCTGCCCTGATCACACAGAAAAATATAAACTGTTTGCCTTGCTGGGTGGCGAAGAAGCAACAGGCATTCATCTCACTGAATCACTGGCGATGTATCCTGCTTCTTCTGTTTGCGGTTGGTATTTCAGTCATCCGCAAAGCCAGTACTTTGGCGTTGGCAAAATACAGCCTGATCAGTTTGAAGATTATGTATCCCGCAAGGAGTTGAGCAAGGAGGAAATGGAACGCTGGTTAAGGTCAGCAATGGAATAATCGGAAGCCAGGAGTCCCGACTTCCGATCCAGCTACTATTTCAATAACGATTTCAGCTCAACCACTTTAAACTCCGGGCTCGCCTCAAAGCAATGCTTCAGTGTGGGAATATGTGCATTTCCAAACAACACAAGTAATCGATCATTAGGTCCCGGTTGAGTTTTGAGAATATTATTGAATATCCTCAGGTTGCGGCTATACCACCACATAGCAATAATATCCGGGCCATCATTATTGAGCGTATTGAACCCACCGGTGAGGTATGCTCCCTGCATTCTGTTCAATACCGGAGGTTGTGCCATCAACAGGAAGTTTTCCAGTATGGTCAAAGTTTTATCTATCGAGTCGCCCACGTTATATAACCTGTCGTAAAGTTTATTCCAGTAAATATCACGGGCCTTATCCACCGGTTTGCCATTCCACATGCTGTCGATCCATCTGTATTTCCTGGAGTTTTCAGTAGCAAAGCTACTTGCATCCACTGCATACATTTTGGGAAGGTTAAGTTCTTTTCCGACACGATAAGCCAACTGGTATATTTCATTGCGGTCAAGTTCAAAATTACCACCCAAATATTCTTTATATAACGAATCGTGAAAAGACTGGCGGGTTGATTCAATATAGATACGGGTAGGCTTGAACCGTTTGATCACCTCGGCCAGTTGTCTGATCTCTTTTTGCCGCTGATCAGACATCACATCCACATAAAGGGAAGAATCAGTGATATGCGCATCCAGGTTTGGATAAGCAAAGTGGAATGTGCCCAACAGCAGCACCTGACCCGGCTGCCTTTCACCTGATAATAATAGTTTATCCGGATCAAGGGAATTCAATTTTTTCCAATTCACTTTTTGAGCAATAGCCGGCGTAAGCATCGCCAGGAAGACTAGACTGATCATGTATCTTTTCATAAATAAATTTTTATCAAAATTTGCCCGTAAACACGACGCCTGCAACCGCGATCTGCCAACCTTAGCTATCTATCTGCCAACCCCTGGCTGCAGGATCGCAGATAAAAAGAAAGGGTTTGCAGACAAACCCTTCCCTGCCAGCACCATTCGCTTATTTTAGTAGTATGACGAAACGCCAGCGTATACTTAGCTACTGCTTCACCCTGTTCATCATGATCTGGGGGCCCGATATCATCAATACTGTTAAGCTCAACCAGAAGGTCCACTTAAGTGAGGCGCTCAATATTTTTAATATTTCCCAACTCATTTACGCGGGTGCCACCATGGCCCTGATGCACTATATCTGCAACAGGTACTTTCTCTCTAAAAAATACCTGCGCTTTGCATTAGCCATTGCCGGCCTGATCCTCTTTTGCGTTTTATTACGCTATTTCATTGAAGAGAAGGCATATCCCGTTCTGCTCGGGGCCAGGAACTATCCTGAGAAATTGCCGTTCCTGTATTACGTTCTCGATAATATTTACTCAGCGTCCGTTTATATCATCATTGGGTTCCTGCTTTTTTTATTGGATATGCAGATCGGCAACCAGAAAAAACAGGCAATGCTGATACAACAGAATAAGGAAGCAGAACTTCAATTCCTACGTTCCCAGATCAATCCTCATTTTCTTTTTAATACCCTGAACAATATTTATTCGCTGGTGTATGAACAATCGCCCAAAGCGCCTCCTGCCATGCTGCAGTTGTCTGACCTAATGCGTTATATGCTATATGAAAAGAAAGAAACGGTGCCTGTAAGCAAGGAATGGAATTACATCCAGAATTTCATTACGCTGCAAAAGCTCCGGTTTGATTATGAAATTCCGGTGCAACTGACGCTTGAAGGAGATACAACCGTCCATCTTATTCCACCCTATCTTCTCATTCCTTTTATCGAAAATGCTTTCAAGCATGGCGATTTCCGGAATGATCCATTAAAGGTCATGCTTATTGTATCAGTCAATTCCCTGCAATTCACTATCAGCAATCGTATCGGGCATCAGAATAAGGACGAGGCAGGAGGCATTGGGCTCGATAATGTAAAAAGACGGCTGGAGCTTCTTTATCCCGGCAGGCATGAATTGGAAACCAAAATAGAAAGCGGATCCTTCACCGCGCAATTAAAGCTATTCTTTTAATTTTACCCCGATGATAAAATGCCTTATCATAGACGATGAGCCCCTGGCAGTAAAATTATTGAAGGATTATGCTGCCAAAATCCCTGACCTGGAAATAATGATGGCAGGCAGCGATGCATTTGCCGGTTTGCAATTGGCACAAAACGGCGAAGCTGATCTTATCTTCCTGGATATTCAAATGCCGGAACTTACCGGTATTCAATTCATGAAGGTGCTGAATGGGAAATGTAAGATCATCCTTACTACTGCTTATGAAGAATATGCCCTCCAGGCCTTTGATCATGATGTGGTGGATTATCTGTTAAAACCATTCTCGCTTGAACGGTTCATGACGGCCGTTCAGAAAGCCCGGGAAAGGATCGGACAGGGTAAGCCTGCTCCTGAAGCAGCCAAACCTGATTACATCTTCGTCAAATCAGAATACCGCATCATCAAGATCGAATTGAAAGATATCCTGTATTTTGAAAGCCTCCGTGATTATGTAGCCATTCATACGATCTCTGCCGGTAAAATACTGACCCTTCAGAGCCTACGCAGTTTTGAAGAAGCACTGGATGGGAAAGATTTTCTAAGGACCCATAAATCCTATATCATCGCAATAGATAAGATCAGCTCTATTGAAAGAAAAAGAGTAATAATACAGGGAACCTATTTACCTGTAGGCGAAACCTATCTTGATAATTTCTGGAAAAGACTTTCTGTTAACTGACCAGTTTAGTTATCTACATCCTCTGTTTCTTCCTTCTGCTCTTCCAAAGGCAATTCATCTCCTTTGCCCAGTCTTATCCGGGGATTCTGGCCAGTGCCTGTAATATTCATCGGGATGCCTATGATGCCAAACGGCGGCAAGCCAAGCCGGCATTTCAGTTTCAGCTTACCGTCCAGGCTTGTCTGGCCCTGCAACCGGAGGCGGAAACCTGCCACTTTGATCTTGGTCTTCTCCAGTGTTACTACATTATTCTGGATCTTTGTTTTGAAATTGATCTTGCTGAGGTCGGGGTCATTCAATCCATCCTTACCGGTTGATTTGCCCATTGCGGAAAACAACCGGAATCCCTTCATCTTTACTTTTTTTATCGACAACACACCCTCTCCTTTCAACGATGGCATAATGGGATACATATCCGCATTCAATTTCCCTTCCAGGTTGTAATCAACAGAAATAATGCCTTCAGCTTTGCCTGCCGCAGGCGCCAGCTCTCGGAACAATTCCACTTCCTTGTACATTCTCTTTACATCAAAATCGTTCATGGTGATATGATAAGTAAAGAATGCTTTATCCGGCGAAAGGCTTTTATACGTTGCATCCATGGATGTGCTGGCGCCAGCCATGGTAAAACCTGTTTTTTCCACTTTCAGCTGACCGTTCTGGATCTGCACATTCCCTTTCACATCAGTTAAACGGAGTGTATTATAATCAACATTTTTTACTGCTGCGTTCAGCTGCAGATCGAGGTCAGCCGGTAAAAGCACAACACCGCTGCTTGCAGCAGGAGCAGCAGTTTTTGCAGATGTATCAGCCGTTGTATTGAATGCCATCCATTCATCCAGCAAAAGGTGATCGGAATTAAGATTGAATTTCCCCTGCAGAGCTCCATGTCCTGCCAGGTAGCGGAATACATTGAATAAAGAACCATTCAATGCTATCACGGAGCTGCCATAGCGGGCATTGAAGGATTCAAATTTCATCTGGTCCTGCTGAAAACGGAACCATCCACGGTCAATAAAGAATGGCTGCGGGTAGATATCTGTTGACACCACAATATTGTTCACTTTCAGTGTGCCCCTGTTATTCAACCGGCTGAAGCGTTGCGCCATTGCATCTGCTTCATTCCCTTTAAGGGAAAGATCTGTTTCAATTGTTCCTTTCACATCCAGCCCTTGCTGTGCAAATACCTTATATATTTTTCCGAGATCTATCTCTCCTTTTGATACAATATCATAATGAAGGTTTTCCAGGTTGTGCAAGTCAGCTTTTACAAGGAATGGCTTGCCTTCAAATTCAAAAGAGATCGGTTGAATGTCTACTGCCAGGTCGCGGAAGGTCCCTTCCTTATTGGCTATTGTAGCATCTACCTGTATCTTTTGGATAGGAGCAGGATAATATTTAGTACGGAGCAGGGCATTTTCCAATTTTAACGCCGCTTCTGTTTTAGGGAAGATCTTTTTTGCAGGAATATATTGCCCGCTTGAACGGACTTTCATCGCCAGTTTACCTTCGATTTGCATACTGTCGAGCGGATAGAACTGTGCAATATCCGGGAGATTGATCATTGCATCCAGTTCTGCATCCACCGGAAAATCGGCTGCATTCCTGATCTTCAAAAAACCCTTTACATAATTGTTCAACACTTTTGCGTCCAGGTTTTCGAGCAGAATGCTTGTATGGTGATAATTATTATCCGGGCAACTTACCTGCAGGTTAAATCCAAGTTTCTCTACCGGTTTTGGCAAAGGTGTATAATGGATATAACCATTTTCCAGGGAGGAATTGAGCGTAAATGCAGGAATGCTTGTTACAATAATATCTTTCCGGAGTTTGGTAGGGTTTTGCCCGGTCGCATATTGACCGTTGGCTGAAAACTGAAGGTTCAGTTTTCCTTTCAGATCATAATCGGCCAGTCCCAGTGCCCTGTCGAGTGTAGCAAGATCAAGTGTGCTGTTGGCCTTTGCTTTTATATAAGGAGCTGAAAATCCTTTTATATCCAATGCAGTGCTGAAGTAATCCTTACCGACGTTGAAAAAAGCAGAATCCACTTTCAGTTCCTGCTTTTCCATATTCAGCAGCGGCAGGCGATAATCCATATCAAGGTAAAGATTGCTCAATGCCACCGGTGCTTTATCGTATGCGATAGAGCCTTTGCGCACCTGCATGTCAAGCGAAAGATCAGGCATGCTGTCGGTGGAAACAATATACTTTCCTTTGAGGGCAGCTTTTATATCCGACTTCCCTTTAATGCTTGTTTTGGTCAGCCAACCCTGGTATTGCGGTGGCAGTGCTGACATCACATCATCCAGGTCTGCATCAGCGCTGCTCAACTGGAAATTCATGTCATATCCATTGTTGAGAAAATCAAAGCTGCCATTGAAATCCATCGGAAGTTTATTGATATGCAGCCTGTTTTTGGGAAAACGCAAAGCAAGCGAGTTTGTATTGATACTGGTAAGCAGATCAGCATTGAGCTTTTTCTGCATCACATAAGGGTACTTATCATAATACAGGTCAAAGTTATCTACAGTGAGATGGCTGGTGAGATCAAAAACAGCTTTGCTAAGATCGCCGCGCCCGGTATAGTTCAATCCCTTTGCTTTGATCAGCATGGCAGAAGAAAGATCATCATAGAGCAGGTCAGTTTTTTCGATAACGATCTTTTTGATCTTCAGGGCTGTTGTAGTGTCTTCACCTGAACTGCTGGTATCGGAAGAGGGGGCCGATTGATAAACATTGTAATTGGCTTCTCCTTTTTCATTTACAAGTATATTGATCTTTCCTTTGGTAATAAAAAACTGGTCAACCTCGATATCGCCTTTTATCAATGCCAGGATATTAATACCAAATGCCACTTCATTAGCTGCCAGCAAAGTGTCTTTCTGATAGGGTGCTGATCCTTTCAGGGAAAAATCATGCAGGCTCATGGTCAGCGCAGGAAAATGATTGAAAAATGAAAGGCGGGCGCGGGAAAAGTTAACTTCCCCGTTAATGGACCTGTTTACCAGCTGCTTCACCTTGGTTGTAATGGTATCGGGAAGAATATAGGGTAAAAGAAAAAGAATAAGCAGTAAAGAACCAACAGCGATCCCGGTGACCTTTGCCGTTTTAAAAAGAATGTTTTTGATAGTACGCTTCATATCCAGTATGGGCCTTTAATTTTATAAGGCCTTAAGCGGTTTTCATACGATATGGAAGCAGGATCAGCGGACTTTTACAACAGTGGTTTTTGTCCAGCTATCATGCCAGGGACTGTCACCAAAACCACTGAACGGTTCAAATGGAGCAAGACGCGACAGGCTGCGGAGAAAAGCATCCCGGATAGTAAGTTCACCACCATCCTGACGCACTGCCCTGGTGCCTGTGATCAGTTTCCCCAATGTATAACCCCTGAATGCTTTTTCACAAATGGTGTAGTAGATAAGGTAATTGAAAATAGCCACGAGGTAGGTGATCATAAAGAAATCAATACTGTCCTGCTTTTCAACGATGCGCAACGTGTATTCAGGAAAGAGGGTGCCCAGCAGGTAGCCTACTGCCGTACCCGTTATATAGCTTAGTCCCCAACTCATCAGAATATTATCAACGATCAGATTCACTGCGCGCTGCCCTTTTGTTGCCTGCTGGTACTGAGCCAGGTTATGCATTTCTTCAGAGAAGATCGATTCAACTTCGGAAGTGTGTTGTTGGTTGTTGTCCATGGCGTTGATATTATGGTAAGATATGCAATCTTTCGAGTTCTTTTACCAGTTCTGCGGCGCCCGTAAAATGGATGGACCGGATACCCAGTTCTTCTGCCGCTTTCACGTTCCGGAGATTGTCGTCAATGAAAATAGCTTCTTCCGGGCTCACCTGGTAGCGGGTCAGCAGGCGTTGGTAAAATTCCGGGAATGGCTTCCTCGTCTTTTCTTCACCACTTACTACCCTGCCATCAAACCAATGCAGGAAATTGTATCGGGCAAGGGCAACATCAAAAAGGCCGGCATGCCAGTTGGTCAAAGCATAGATCCTGTATTTCCTGGTTTCTTTCAGTTTCCTCAGCACTTCCACAGTGGCGGGGATCGGAGCTTTCAACATATCCGACCAGCGACCGTAATAGTCGCGGATCTGCTGTTCCCATTCCGGGAATTTCTCTACCAGTTCCTGGGTAGCTTCCACATAGGAGCGGCCGGCATCCTGCTCCTCATTCCAGTCGCTGGTGCAGATATTTTCGAAAAAATATTTCCGCTCTTCAGGGCTCCCGAAATAAGTGTCGTGGTATACGTAGTTAGGATTCCAGTCGACCAGCACCCCCCCCAAATCAAAAATAATCGTAGTGATCCGGCTCATTTCTTATTATATCGAAGTTTGAGAAAAATCATTGTCGATGACATGGCAAGAACAACTGCGTTAGTGAGAATAATTACCCAATTATCCAGCAATGCTCCATAAATGATCCATAGTATTTCATTGGCGGCAGCGATCAGAAACATCAACAGTGAAATATCCCTGGCAGATTTCTCTCTCCAGGTTTTGATCACTTGCGGTAAAAAGGTCAATGCGGTGATGGCACCTGCAATATAACCCAGCACATCTACTGACATAGTGGTTGGCTTGGTGATAATGGCGGGCAAACCTACATAAAAAAACGTTGCCCAGGGGTATATCCCAATTCTATAAATTTATATCCTACAAACCCTAAATTATGTGGAAATTATATGCTGTATTATCAGCCGTTTTTGCAGCCCTGACTGCCATACTGGCCAAGATCGGGGTAAAGGGGATCAATACCAATGTAGCTACCGCCGTACGCACCCTGGTTGTATTGTTTGTAGCCTGGGGAATTGTTCTTGCCAGCGGGCAACTGAAACAGGTAAAAGAATTAAGCAAGGCCAATCTTCTTTTTCTCGGTCTTTCCGGTATAGCCACAGGCCTTTCCTGGATCTTTTATTTCAAAGCCCTGGCACAGGGGCCGGTTTCAAAAGTAGCCCCTATCGACAAACTGAGCGTGGCCATTGCCATTGGCCTGTCTTTTCTTATTCTGAAAGAACCGGTTGACTGGAAAGTGCTCACCGGCGCTTCATTGATCATTGCAGGAACGATCATCTTATTACAATAATCATCGGATGATTTACTGCTAAAACCAGGCTGGCAGCCATTGCCCGCTATCTATTATCTTTTCTCGAACAGCCACCACAACCGCTTTCTTGGCTTTATTTTATAGTTTGTGGTAATATAGTTGTGGATATGTGCCATGGCCTCATCCATATCGTCTGTAACCAATACCAGTTCCATGTCCTCTTTTGCAATAGTGCCTTTCTTCGCCATGTCTTCAATGGTTTCCAGCAGTTCGCGATAGTATTCTTTTCCAAATAAAACGATGGGGAACTGCGTGATCGTTTTGGTTTGCACCAGCGTAAGCGTTTCAAAAAATTCATCCATGGTGCCAAAGCCACCGGGCATAATGATGAATGCGTAGGAATATTTGATCAGCAACACCTTTCGTACAAAGAAATGCTCGAAGGTCACGGATTTATGGAGATAGGGATTCTCTTTCTGTTCAAAAGGGAGTTGGATATTACAACCAACGGATGCCCCTCCGCTTTCGTAAGCACCGCGATTAGCTGCTTCCATAATACCGGGACCACCACCCGTCATGGTAGTAAAACCCAGGGCTGCGATCCGCTTGCCGAATTCCCGGGCCTGCTGGTAATAGGGGTGATCTTCTTTAAAACGTGCAGAACCGAATACAGTAATGCAAGGCCCCATAAAATGCAGGGCGCGGAATCCCTTGATAAATTGCCTGAAAACCCGGAAGGCAAATCCCAGTTCATAACCCCGGCTCTTAGGCCCATCCAGGAAAATATGTTCTTTGGCAGGTATGATTCTGTTTGTATCACTCATAAGAAGAACTTTGAAAAAGAATTAAAAATAAAACATTTCGGGTCAAACAGTATGGATTTGGGCAGGAGTAAAATTATCCTGTACTTTGAACGACAAATAAACCAGCTATGCGCATCATCAGTTATAATGTCAATGGCATCCGTGCTGCTATTAACAAAGGATTTATAGAATGGTTGAAAACCGATCCTGCAGATATCATCTGCATTCAGGAAACCAAAGCGGTAAAGGATAATGTGAATTACAAGCTCTTCAATGATCTTCAATATGAGGATTACTGGTTCAGCGCGCAGAAAAAAGGATATAGCGGAGTGGCTGTTTTCAGCAAGATCAAGCCTGACAATGTGGAATATGGCACTGGCCATAAGATCAGTGATGATGAAGGAAGGGTGATACAGCTTGATTTCGGTGATGTCCGGCTGATCAATGCCTATTTCCCTTCCGGCACCAGTGGCGATGAGCGGCAGGGGTATAAATATGTATGGCTGGATGAATTTTATACCTATCTCGATAAACTGAAAAAAAAGTACCCCAAGCTGATCGTTTGCGGTGATTATAATATCGCACATAAGGAAATCGATATCCATGATCCTAAAGGCAATAAAAAATCATCCGGTTTTCTGCCTGAAGAAAGGGAATGGATGAGCAAATTCCTTGACAGTGGCTGGGTTGATACTTTCAGGGAATTTCATGCAGAACCCCACCGCTACAGCTGGTGGAGCCAGCGTTTTCCTTCTGTAAGGTTGAACAATAAAGGCTGGCGGATCGATTATATCAATGTAACCGCACCGCTTAAGAAAAACCTGGTAGCAGCAGAGATTTATCCTGATGTTAAACATTCAGATCACTGCCCGGTGTACCTGGAGCTGAAACCATAACAGTACAGCCTTTTATCATTACTCAAGATTATTTATATGGGTTCAGAAGTTAAGGAAGCCATTGTTTATAATGTAACCACCAAAGTAGCAGAGCCGGTTGCAGACAAATGGCTTCAATGGATGAAGGAAGAACATATTCCGGATATCATTGGCACAGGATGCTTTACGCATGCCGTTATTTTACGTTTAATTGAAGTGGATGAAACAGAAGGGCCTACCTATGCTGTACAATTCTTTTCAGAAAGCAAGGCATTATACAACCGTTATATCGAAAATTTTTCCGAAGAAAAAAGAAAAACAGCTCTCGCAAAATGGGGCAGCAATGTTATCTCATTCCGATCAGTGCTGCAGGTTGTGAATTGAGTGTGCAAAACATTAATTATTAATTTTGCCGGTTCAAAAACAATTGTATATTCCTCTGGAATCCTTTACCCGCCTGCATTTCAGCGGGTGCGCTGTGAAACATAGTACTGTAGAGGGTTTCAAAGGATCAGCGGAAATTCACTCGTAAAATCACCAATGCGAAAATTCGCTAAAATCCTTACTCCGCGCGGCTTGTGGCCAATTGTTATCTGTTGGTAAAAAAGATAAATAATTTTTTCCGGTATCAAAAAGCATATAATTTTGTCGCCGTTACTAAATACCTAAAAAACAAGATTATGAACAAAGCTGAATTAATTGCGCAACTTGCTGACGATGCAGGTATCACCAAAACACAGGCTAATGCTGCGCTGGATTCTTTTGTAGACGCTGTTACCAAAACGCTGAAAAAAGACGGCAAAGTTACACTGGTTGGCTTTGGTACTTTTTCCGTTTCAAAAAGAAAAGCTCGTAATGGCCGCAACCCCCAGACTGGTGCCGTGATCAAGATCAAAGCCCGCAAAGTTGCCAAATTCAAAGCTGGTAAAGAACTTTCCGCCAAACTGTAATTGAACTATTCAACACATTAAAAGCTCCAGTGCTTAGTCAGTACCGGGGCTTTTTTATTAACTTCGCAACTAATCTGATCAATCTTTAAAACTTAATTATGGGTAGAGGAGATAAAAAAACCGCTAAAGGAAAACGCTTCAAAGGCTCTTTCGGCAAAAGCCGTCCTGCTAAAAAAGCGTCACCCGCCAAAAAAGCAGCCGCTAAAAAGAAGGCTTAAAAGAATAAAGGTTTAAGTGTTTATCAGTTTATACCGAATAACCGGGGCCTTAAACTAATAAACACTTAAACCTTTAAATATTATTAAACTCCTCAAGGAGCCAATCTCTCTGCTTTCCAGCTTCCGTTTTCCAACAAAGAATATTCAAAACGATCATGCAGCCTGGAAGGCCTTCCCTGCCAGAATTCGATCAGCACCGGCGTCAGAACATATCCACCCCAGTGAGAAGGTCTTTCAACAGCGCCATTTCCCGCCTTCTTTTCCATCTCTTCATACTTCTTTTCCAGCCATTCCCTGCTTTCAATAATGCTGCTTTGCGGCGACACTGCTGCGCCTATCTGGCTACCCACTGGTCTTGAATGGAAATACTCATCACTTTCGGCAGCGGACACTTTCCTGATAATACCTGTTATCCTTACCTGGCGTTCCAGCTCTTTCCAGAAAAATACCAGACAGGCTTTCGGATTTTCAGTAAGCTGTTTGCCTTTGTAACTATTATAATTGGTGAAGAAAACAAACCCTTCTTCCGAAAATCCTTTCAACAATACGATACGTGCAGAAGGGATCCCGTCGGACGAAGCAGTAGCCAGCGTCATCGCATTCACTTCATCGATCTGCGAATCCATAGCTTCCTGCCACCATTTGCCAAATTGCACGATAGCATTTTTATCAATGTCTGCTTCTGAAAGGCTTTGACGGGCGTAGGTTTTGCGGATACCTGCTATATCTGACTGCATAGAAGGGGTTTTGCCCGCAAAGGTACAAGCTTATTTCCCACGGTGAGATTATATGTTTTTCCCACAAAGCCACGAAGAGCACAAAGAATAGGTTTGATAATCTTTTTGTGCTCTTCGTGGCTTTGTGGGAAAATAAAAATTCCAATCTTTGAGGGAACCTCACGAAAAGGGAGGGTGCTGCGATGGCTGTTGTTTCTGCATTAGCTGGTCCCTCTCTTCCGATACCAGGTGAAGCATGCTTTCCAGCTCTCCGATACGCCTCAATTGCCCTTCCAGTTTTTTATTTGCATCGGAAACCTGTTGCAGATCGTTATTGATCTCTTCCAGGTAGGTCACTTTCTTTTGCAATTGCTGCCGTTGAAGATTCGCTTCCCGCAGTTTATCCTCTGTGATATTCAGTTCCTGCTGCAATTGCAGGTTTTCTGCGGTAAGCGACTGGCTTTTTTGCCTGTACCGCTCTATATCACTGTTAAGTTTGATATGCTCTTCTTTCAGATCTTCAAATTCCAGGCTTTGCATGCGGGAAGAAGTGAGTTGCGCTTCCAGTTTATGTATTTTATCCTGTAAAATATTGAAGTCGCTGTATGCATGGTCGAGCATAGCGCTCATTTCTTTGGTCAGCGTTTCTTTCTGGCGGATCGTATTGATCTCCGATTCCTTATCGGCCAGTTGCTGGCGCATATGATCGATCTGGCCGGCAAGCTCCTCATTTGTTTTGGCCATTTCCTGCTGCAGTTCTTCTTTTTCTTTGATCACTTCGATATTTCCCAGCAACTCATTGATCTTTTGGTTATGTTCCAGCAAAGAGCGTTTCGCATCCATCAGCCGGTTGAGATAATCATCCTGTGGATGTGCCGGCTCTTCGGCTGCCTGTTTGCCGGCAGATAATTCTTCCTGCAATTGCTGGTTCTGAGCTCTCAACTCTGCTATCAGGTGTTGCGCACTTTCATCCTGGCTGCTTGCCTGTCTCGACATTTCGATTAACTGCTGCCTCAGCTGATCATTTTGTTCTTTCAGGCCGGCGATCAAAGATTGATTGTTTTCTTCTTCGTGGTTATGCTGCTGTGCAGACCTGAGTTGTTGTTGCAATTGATCATTTTCCTCCCTCAGCCTCATGAGCTGTTGTTCTTTACGATTGCTTTCTGCAAGTACCTGTTTTGCATAAGCCACCTGCTCCTGCAGGTTCCTGTTTTCTTCTTTTAATGCTGCGATCTGTTGCTGTATATTTTCGTCCGGGACGGTTGCCTGGCGGGTTGTTTCGATCGTTGATTTCAGTGATTTGTTTGTTTTCTTCAACTCTTCCAGTTCAATCGCAAACTCATCTGCATTCTCTTCAGCAATATTGACACGGTTCGTAAGGGCAGTTATTTCCCTTTCTTTTATCTCCATGTCATTAAAATATTTCAGCTTCCATTCATTGCGTGCGAGGTCGGCCTTGCTTCCGGATTCTTCTTTAGGTATGCGCAGATTTTTCCGGCTGGTGATAAAAAAATGTATGGTGATGCCCAGGATGATAGCTCCGAGCAATAGCACGACAATTTCAACTACGGACAGGGTAAGACTGGCAGCCATAACATGGTGGTGTTAAGATTCTGAAACTATAAAAATTAAAATGGCGGATATGGCATTTTTAATCTTTCACAAGAAGGGCTCACAAGATAATCGGTATATTTAATTAATAAAAGTATTCTTCCCAAAATGGTAAATTTCCGATATGTGATCCTCTTTATCATTCTTTTCAGCCTTACCAAAATGGCTCCGGCGCAGAATGCTTATTGGTATAAATGTTTTAAAGGAACCGTTGATAAATATCCATTTACGTTGCATTTGCACAAGCTGGACCACACTTATTCAGGATATTATTACTATAACAATACGCAGCAGCCCTTGTCTCTGTTGGGTGAAGATACCAGTTCTTCCGGGCAGATAAAACTGCTTGGTTACTCTCCCCGTGTTGAAGCTGAAAATGAATTATTTACCTTAACACTACAGGGAGACTCCTTAAAAGGCAAATGGAAGAAGGACCTCTCAGCTTCGGGTGGGGAGCTACAGGTTAAGGCTGCCGGGGACCAATCGACTGGTCTGCGGTTCAACCTGGTTTACACTTCAGGCAGTGAAAAACTCCGCCCCAAAATGGAACAATCCCCTGTAGCAAGCTTTGAGGCTGCAACAGTTTGGCCTAAAGGAAGTTCTGCCGCGATCACAGTCCTGAAAAAAATAATCGCAACTGAATTGGGGGCTAAAAACAGCCCTGTTGATATCGGCCCTTATCTGCTGGCTAAAAAAAAGAGTTTCCTGTCAGAATACCTGAAAGACAATAAAGCTGTACCTGATAGCGATCTGGTGAATTTTTCCTCCGGGTATTCCCAGGACGTTACCACCCGGTTATTGATAGTGTATCATTCCCCTACCATCCTCACCATAGCTGATTTTAACTATGCATATACCGGGGGAGCGCATGGAAACTATAATACCAACTATATCAGCATTAACCCCGCCACAGGGAAGCAATACACGCTGGCCCAGGTGCTCAACCCTGCCGGAAAAAAGCAGTTAAATGCCTTACTGGCAAAGCGTTTCCGGAAAGATTGGGGGCTTTCAGCCAATGCCCCTCTTACCGAAGGCGGTTTATTTGATGATAAATTGGAGGCTAACAAGAATTTCTTTCTTACCGGCACTGGCATCGGCTTCGGTTATGCCCCTTATGAAATAGGACCATTTGCCATGGGGGAGATCATTATTTTCATTCCTTATTCAGAATTCGGAAAGAATTTAAACCCTTCATTCAGGAAGTAAGGGGTTGTTGGCCGATGTTCGAAAATCAACCTCTCACCAGAGTCCCTACTTTCTCGCCTGTTACCACCCTGCGAAGATTTCCTTCCTTGTTCATGTTAAAAACAATAATAGGAAGATTGTTTTCCATGCAAAGTGTAAAAGCTGTCATGTCCATCACACGGAGATTTTTAGAAAGGCATTCCTGGAAAGTGATGGTATCGTATTTCGTGGCGGTAGGGTCTTTTTCAGGATCGGCAGTATAAATGCCGTCTACCCGGGTGCCTTTTAATATCACATCTGCATTGATCTCGATCGCTCTTAATGAACCGGCTGTATCGGTGGTGAAATAAGGATTGCCGGTGCCTGCGCCAAAAATCACCACACGTCCTTTTTCCACGTGGCGGATAGCGCGGCGGCGGATATAAGGTTCTGCGATCTGCTCCATTTTGATAGCGCTCTGGAGGCGGGTGTAAACGCCTACTTTTTCCAGTCCAGCCTGCAGGGCCATCCCATTGATCACGGTGGCCAGCATACCCATATAATCACCATGCGCCCGCTCAATACCCGTTTCCGCTTCATTCATTCCCCGGTAAATATTACCACCACCGATCACGATCGCTACCTGCACTCCCAGATCTGTAATGGATTTGATGTCCTGGGCATATTGGGAAATCACCGCAGAGTCCATCCCAAAATTTTTGTCGCCCATTAAAGATTCACCGGAAAGTTTCAGCAGAATACGTTTGTACTTAGGAAGCATGCAGTAGATGTTTTTGCGCTGCGAATATAAGCAAAAAAGCTGCCCGGTTCAGGGGCAGCTTTTGCAATTTATTCTTTTATAAGATTAACCTAAGGCTACTCTTTTGAACTCAGTTACCTTCACATCGCCAGACTGCTTCAGGTATTCACCCACGCTGATACCAGCATCTTTCACAAAAGGCTGCGCAGTAAGGGTGTTTTCTTTGAAGAATGCGCCCAGTTTACCTTCAGCGATCTTAGAGATCATTTCTTCAGGTTTACCGGCCATTTTAGGATCAGCTTTCATCTGGTCAACGATGATTGCTTTTTCGCGGGCAACGATATCAGCAGCTACATTATCTGCATCAACTGCTACAGGGTTCAGCGCAGCGATCTGCATTGCTACGTCTTTACCAACTTCAACAGCTTCTTTGCTAAGGCCAACCAGCACACCAATACGGTAAGCGCCGTGGATATAAGAGGCTACATAAGGAGCATTTACCCTTTCAAACTTAGTGATACCGATCTTTTCACCGATAGCAGCCAGTTTATCATTGATCAGTGCAGAAACTTTAGTACCGTTGATAGATGCTTCGTTCAGCTCTTCAACAGAGTTAACCTTGTTGGCAATAGCAGCATCAGCGATGCTTTGTACGAAAGCAACAAAATCTGTGTTTTTGGAAACGAAGTCCGTTTCGCAGCTTACACAAACTACGATCCCGGATTTGTTGTCGGTAGTTGTTTGAGCAATCACCACACCTTCTTTTGCTTCGCGGTCACTTCTTTTAGCAGCAACTTTCTGGCCATGCTTACGCAGCCAGTCGATAGCAGCTTCAAAATCACCATTCGTTTCAGTCAATGCTTTGCGGCAATCCATCATGCCGGCGCCAGTTGCCTGGCGGAGCTTATTAATGTCCTGTGCACTTATTGTTACGGTGCTCATATACTCAATAGTTTAAATTAAAATAATCGGGTTCAGCCGGTTTAAGGGTTTAAGGTTTAAAAGTTTAAGGTTATCGAAATTCGGGATAACCTTAAACTTTTAAACTATCAAACAATTAAACTTTTTTTATCTTTTACCACCACCTGGGCCACGGCCACCGGGTACACCGCCACCAGTACGGCGTCTTTGACCGCCACCGGCTCCGGCGCCACCGCCAGTGTTACCACCGCGTCCGCCGCCACGGCCACCAGCACCACGTCCGCGGCCTGATTCAGCCTGAGCTTCTGCTTCGAGGCGTGCTGCTCTTTTTTCTTTATCGTCGTCATTTGTTTCTTCTGCTTCGTCGTCTTTAGCAGCCTGGCGCTCAGCCAAACCTTCAGCGATTGCAGCAGTAAGGTAGTTAACAATGATAGCGATTGATTTGGTAGCGTCATCATTCGCAGGAATAGCGAAGTCTACTTTATTGGGATCGCAGTTGGTATCAACGATACCAAAAGTGGAGATGCCCAGGCGTTTTGCTTCAGCCAGTGCGATATGCTCATGGCCGATGTCAACGATGAACAAAGCGGCAGGTACACGGCCCAGTTGCGCGATACCACCCAATACTTTCTCCATTTTATCTTTATCGCGGCTCAAAGTGAGGCGCTCTTTTTTAGTGATGCTGTCGAAAGAACCGTCGCCCAGCATTTTTTCAATGCTCTGCATTTTCTTTACGCTCTTGCGGACAGTGTTGAAGTTGGTCAGCATACCACCCAGCCAACGCTCGGTAACGAAAGGCATGTTCACTCTTCTGGCACATTCATTCACGATGTCTTTCGCTTGTTTCTTTGTACCAACGAACAGGATCTTTTTACCGCTGCGGGCGATCTGTTTCATGGCAGCCGCAGTTTCCTGCAGGCACTCAACAGTTTTGTTGAGGTCAATGATGTGAATACCTTTCTTTTCAGCAAAGATGTAAGGCAACATCTTGGGGTTCCACTTCTTTTTCAGGTGACCGAAATGAACACCTGCTTCCAGAAGCTGCTGTTGTAAGGATGTATTATTTTCCATTGTCTTGTATTATAATAATTGATGATAGTTGTGAATACGGGTCGCAACCAGTAGTAAACATTAACGTTTAGAGAACTGATAGCTCCTACGGGCTTTTTTGTGACCGAATTTCTTACGTTCAACAGATCTGGGATCACGTTTCAGCAGACCGGCTGCTTTCAGTGCAGGACGGAACTCAGGGTTCAGTTCAACCAGTACGCGGGAGATACCCAGCATAGCAGCTTCTGCCTGGCCTTTCACACCACCGCCGGAAGCATTGATCTTTACATCAAATTTGCCAACCGCATCAATTGTTTTGAAAGGGCGTTCTACCTGGTTTTGCAGGTAAACCAGTGAAAAATATGTTTTGTAGTCTTTGTCGTTAACTGTGATGTTACCGTCTCCCTTTGTGAGGAAAACCCTTGTCACAGCTTCTTTACGACGACCAACACCATTTTTTTGCTTTTCCATTATATATTATTTGGAATGTTTGAATTTTTGTTTGGGGATCAGAATTTCAACTCTTTAGGTTGTTGTGCAGTGTGCGGATGCTCAGCGCCGGCATACACAAAAAGTTTCTTGTACATTTTGCGGCCGAGGCGATTTTTAGGAAGCATGCCTTTTACTGCTCTTTCGATCACCACTTCTGGGCGGCGTTTTTGCAGGTTGGCAGCAGTTTCTTCTTTCAGACCACCAGGATAACCAGTGAAGTGGTCATAGATTTTCTGCTCCAGCTTATTGCCGGTAAAAACAACTTTCTCAGCGTTGGTCACGATGATATAGTCACCAGTGTCAACATGAGGCGTGTAGTATGCCTTGTTCTTACCGCGCAGGATCGCAGCAATTTTGGCACACATACGTCCTACGGTTTGATTAGTACCGTCCACAACATACCAGTCGCGTTTAACGGTAGCCTCGTTCGCATGTTTGGTAGTAAAATGTAATTTGCTCATTATGATTTCTTTTTACGCCGCCGCTATCCCGGCGACAGATTTAAAAATTCCCAAGGGTTGATTTGGGGCTGCAAAGATAGGTGTGAAGTGGGGGAAGTTCCAAAAAAGAAGAAGGTTAATTTTGAAAGACACCTTTGTAACTAAATGATTTTCAATAAAATTTTTATCTGCTAAAATTCATCACTTCGAAAGTTGGCAATTAACCAACTCGTTTTTAGCTTAGCCTACCTGCCTGCAGGTTTTTTTGGCCTTCATTTTTCAGGAAAAAACAGTTTTAAGCGGTGTTTTTCCTATGGTTCATTTTCCCCGCCAATTTAGTTTCGGGTAAAGAATATGATAATTGTAGGCCTGGGAAAATTGATTGAGTTTGGAAGAAAACATGCCAATGCCAGAAGAAGCCTGATAGCCTGGAAAACTGCGACTGAGTAAGCCAATTGGAAAACAAAACAGGAAGTCCTAAAAGATTTTCCATGAGCCAGGATCATTTCCTCTTACAGAGCCAGGTTTGAGATAGTGCATAATCTTTACCGGCTCATTGCCCAGATCTTTTATGAAAAACGAATGGTGGAAGTCCGTTTTATCGGAACGCACAATGAATACGATAGAATTAACCCTAAAACGATTTAATCATGCAGCAACAATGGTATATTATTGAAAATGAAGCCGAATATAAAATGGCCGTGGCCCGGTATGAACAAATCAGAGAATCAAAGAAAGGCAGCCTGAGTTATCGTGAGTGGCATCTGCTTATATTCCTGATAAGTCAATATGAGGAAGAAAAATGGAAGAAGGAAATGCCCGAGCTCGACCCCATCGAACTGATCAAAATCCGCATGGAAGACTTCGGCTATACCGCCTCCGATCTTGTAAAAGCATATGGCGATAAAGGGACCGTAAGCAAAGTACTGAACTATAAACAGGCTTTATCCCTGAATATGATCAGGAAGTTCAGCAAACTTCTCCGCATTCCGGCTGATGAGCTCACAAAAGAATATAAATTGCAATCCTAGTCCCCTGCTTTTTCAACTACTATCCGCTGAGGACTGAGATAAGTAATAATCACTTCCAGCTTATCCCCTTCCTTCATCTCCCCCTGCCCTTCTTTCAGATTGATCTTGGATTGTATTTTTCCATCCAATATATCCAGGTATGCGGCATAAGGCGAAATCCGCACCACTGTTGCTTCTACAGGCTTTTTATCCTTGTATAACTGTTGCGCCTTGCGGTATTCAGGTATGAAGTCATGGGAAAATAACTCGGCTACCAACTGATTGGGTTTATCCAGGTTCTGAATACTGAAACTGATCACTTCATTCAGCGCCTGCTCTGCCGGCGGCTTCTCCCACCTGGAAAGCCGGAGGGGAAAGAAGATATAACTGCCATGTTCTTTTATCAGCCATTCATCATCCACTTTTTTCAGGAAACCGGCAAAACGGTTCTCTACCATAGCCTTGTTCAATAACACTTCCAACTGGGTATTATAAAGGAATTTCACATTGTGGGCAGTCATTTTATCGCCCCTGTCCGAAAGCCGGAGCTGGAATTGTACATTATCCCCCATCCTGAAATGATGCCGCTTTTTTCCGTCTGCGTCAAGAGTTTTGCAGTTTACCGACCTAGCTTTGCCATTTTTCACATAATCAATTGTGGCAAAATGCTTCTCGTAATTCACAAATGAAATATGTCCTTTATAAATCTCTTCGCTCATACCGCAAAGGTAAGCTATTGCCGATTGCTGATGTTTGATGGCTGATGACTGCCGACCGATGTTCGAATAAACACGCAAGCCGGCACCAGTCATTCGAACATCAGTCATCCAACAATAAAATTACCTGTAACTTGGAGCACTAAAACAAATTAACCCCAATGGCTATTTACCAGCTCGGCCGCTCTGTTTTTGGCGACCCCAGGAATAACGGAAACCTGATGACGATCGAAGAAGCGAATACTCTGCTCGAAGAATGGGTGCCCAATGAAAGACTACGCTTGCACATGAAACAGGTAGCAGCAGTAATGAAAGCCTGGGCTATCGAAAAGGAGAATGCCGATGCCGCCACAGCCCTCAAATGGGAGCTGGCAGGGCTGCTGCATGATGCAGACTGGGAGAAGCACCCCGATGATCATTGCCGTGTCATTATCGAAGAGCTGGAGCGCCGGCAGATCGATCCTGAAGTGATCCATTGCATTGCTTCGCACGGGCCTAAATATTTTGGCGTAGAACCGGAAAACACGATGGATAAAATGATCTATGTGTTTGATGAGTTAAGCGGGCTTATACATGCTTACAGTTTAATGCGCCCCGAAGGATATGATGGCATGGAAGTAAAAGGAGTGAAAAAGCGGCTGAAAGAGAAAAGCTTTGCAGCAAATGTGAGCAGGGATGATATCAATGACGCCCTTTCCCGGATCAATACATCGCTTGAAGATATCATTCAATTTATCATCGATCATCAATCTTCTATTCGCTGACAGTTTCAGTTCTGCCAAACAATAAAGCAAAAAACTCCGGAAATGATCCCGGAGTTTTTTGCTTTCGTACTGACCATAACCTGGTTACAGTTTGGTCAGCTTATATGAATTATCGAAAAAGTCGACAGTTATTTTGTAATTACCAGCAGTCTCTGGACTTGGAATGTTTTGTCCTTCAGGAACCAATGTGCCACCAAGTTTAATATTTGCTTCTGTGTTGTCTTTCACGCCAAATTTCATACCCCAATTACCATTCTCCGGAAGCAGGAGGTATTCTTTATTATTTCCCAGTGCAATTGAAGCAAGTTCAAATTGGGTTGAGTTGATCCTGGTGAACTCTTGAGAAGGTGTTGGCACAGGATTGCCCCAGTCGCCGGGTGTAGCATTCCCAACAATGAATAATGCTGAAGGAAGGCCATGCTGTTGTGTAAATGGCTCTACCTTGAATTTACCAACCTGGAAATCGACGGTGATCTTATACAATCCTGCATTGGTTGGCCCCGGAAAGTTTTGAGCAAGATCATACCCAAAATCTCCTCCACCGTTCAAGCCAGGTATCGTGTTATCCTTTACAGAAAATTTGTGGTTCCAATCGCCGTTTACCGGTAATAAAAGGAATTCCTGGCCGCCATTCAGTTGGAATATGCCGCCAAAAGTTGTTTCGCTTATCCGTGTAAGTTCCTGTGCAGGCAGCGGAACAGGATTGGTCCAACCTCCGGCAGTAGCACTACCTACAATAAACAATTTTCCTGAAGTCGGCAGCGGCACTTTGGGAGGTATCTTATATGGCGTCATTTTAATTTTGACCACATTCGACATCAGCCGCTCATTGTTATTAAGGTAAGAAGAAACAACCCTTACTTCCATGTCAACAGGAGCGTTGAATGCATAACCAAAACCAAGCAGGATATTGTTCAGTTCTTTCGCCGTATAACTTGTATTCAGTCCTGGTGTGATCTCTTTTGAAACAGCTCTTGCAAAATTCTTCCCTGTTGAATCAATCTGCACAACATATTTCATGTGATTGCTGTCTGTGGCATAATCTGCGCTTGTCCAGTTCAGCGTCAGGGCTGTATTGTTGGAATCAGCAGGCGCCGCAGCAATGGTAGTGGCAGAAGCTGTCAGCACAGGAGCTTTACCACTTCCATAATTAGGAAGATCGTCTACTTTGTCACATGAAGCCAGCATCAGCGCAAAGCCTGTGAAAAGTGATCCTATTTTTATTATTGCTTTCATATGTAATCGTTAATGAGGTTATATTTTGGTTAGAGTGAATCGGCCTATCTGGAAATTGACCTCGATCTTATAATTACCACTTGCTGGTGCCATCATATCTTCTCCACCTGCCTTGAATGTGTCTCCATCCACATTGTTCTTATTTTTCTCACCTGTAAATCCAAATTTGGCATCCCAGCTACCATATACCGGAAGGAAGAGATAAGATTTGCCGCCATTCAGGGGAATATTCTCCAGCACATACACTGTTTCTGAAACCTTGGTGAAAGTCTGATTAGCGGGCGCTACATCTGTAGGGCAGCCACATTGCCAGCTGAGAGGGGTTGCATCACCAGTAATGTACAATTGACCGCTTGCCGGTGGAGCAACTTTGGGAGGAATTTTATATGGGGTGGTTGTAAACTTCAGCACATTTGAAGTAAGCAGCAATGCGCCTGTCGCCAATGAAGCTTTAACCCTCATCTCGATATTATGTGGCATATCGGGCACCAGTTGAAGTGTATTCAGCAAATAATCGTTGAGTTCAGACTGGAGGAATGATCTTTCCAGGCCACCGCTTATTGAAACAGTTTGTCTTTTCGGGTTCGTGAAATTGGCACCCGTTGTATCGATCTCAATCTGGTATAAAACCGTTTGAGAGCTTACGCCTGTTGTAAACCTGTAATCAGGATTTGTCCAGCTCAATGTTAATGCTTCACTGCCTTGCGATGCAAAAGTAAGAGGGATGGTATTGGCAACATCGGCCGTTAATACCGGGGCCGTTCCTCCTTCGTTGTAAATTTTGTTCTCGTCTTTTGAACAGGAAGCCGCCGCTACCATAAGCAGAGACAAACACAGACCGTTGAATATATGTTTCATGTTGATCAGTATTAAGGATTAATAACCGAGGTTTTGCGCCAGGTTTGAATTGGAATTGATATCGCTGGAAGGGATCGGGAACAGCTTACGGTAAGCAGGTACTGCTGTGCCGGAACCAACACCGCCTTTCCATGGCCAGAGGTAAGATCCTTCTACAAACTTGTTGAAGCGTATAAGATCTGTTCTCCTGTACCCTTCCCAGTAAAACTCACGGGCTCTTTCATCAAGTATGAAGTCAAGGTTCAATTGCGTAGAGCTGATATTACCTGAGGTATTACCATATGCCCTTCCACGAAGTGTGTTAATGTATCCCAGTGCTGTAGCCAGGTCACCGGTTGTTCCCCCTCTCAATACAGCCTCCGCATAGATCAGGTACATTTCTGCAAGGCGGAATATTGGAAAATCGATATCGGAGAACAGCGGATCTGATCCTTTCGCATTGGTTTTGGTCAGGTTCCTGTATTTCGTAATCGCATATCCTTCTGTAAAAGCCGGGGCAGGGTCTGCTGAAAGTTCCAGCGACTGCCCGTTTGTATAGAACTGCGCACGTTTGTCCGCTGCGCCGGTCACGTCAGGGAATAATGCAGGAAGGTTCTTGGTTGTACGGATACCACCCCATTTCTCATTTGTACCATAATCCGCAGGTATCATTGAGCCGCCAATTGAAGCATTGGTCAGGAAAGTAGTGCCGCCATACCCCTGTGTTCTTTTACCATCATAGTTGATGGTCAGGATAAATTCGCTGGTGTTAGTTACATTGTTATCTGCGCGCATCAGTTCTCTGTAATCAGGTATCAATGTATAACCGGCATCGATCACTTTCTTTGCATAAGTAATAGCGTCATTCCATTTTGCCGCACCGGTATAAACTTCGGCATTGATATAAATACGTGCCAGGAGGGCCCAGGCAGCGCCTTTGTCTGCACGGCCATATTCATTCTGACGGGCATTTACCAGGTCGCCTTCAATTGCTTTCAGTTCACTTTCCACATATGCAAAAAGATCAGCTCTTTTGATCTGCTTTGGAAGGGATGAACCCAATTCATCGGTTTCTGTAACAAAAGGAACATTCCCGAACATGTCCATCAGTACCCAGTATTGATAAGCCCGCAGAAAACGTGCTTCTGTTTTATACTTGCGTACTGCGTCAGCATTGGCGCCTGTGATGCCTCTTTGGGCGAGTTTATCATCAGCTGACTGGCGGATGAAGTCGTTCGCCAGTGTTATCTGGTAAAAAGAACGGTAATAAAGCCCTTTCAGGATCACATTATCGGCTGACCAGTTCATCGCATGGTAATTATGGATACCGGGATCATTCCAGCCAGCCTGAACCACAGCCTCGTCAGTAGAGATCTCCTGCATCCACCAGAACAGGCGGACAAAGTCAGAAGTACCTTCATCAATTCCCTGCACATCACCATTACCTGCAGGGCCGCTATTTCCTGTAAGGGCAAATGAGGCATATACTTTTGCAAAAGCCTCCGTATAACCTTGAAAAGTGCTGTACACCTGCTCAGAGGTTACGTCGTTTGTTGGCAGCCTGTCAAGCTTTTTGCTACAGGAGATCAGACTGATCAGAACCAAGGCGATACTGCCTGTTTTCAAAATATGTTTATTCATAAAAACGATTATGATTATGATTAAATCTTCTTCAGTTAATTAGAAATCCAGGTTTGCTCCAAGTACGAAAGTTCTTGGTCTTGGATAAAAATTGTTGTCGATACCGCCACTGATCTCAGGATCCAGGCCTTTGTATTTAGTGATCACAAACACGTTTTGAATGTTTGCATTCAAACGGAGTGTTGCCCTTTTCTGGAATACCTGGCCTACACTGTACCCGATATTAATGTTATCCATACGCAGGAAAGAAGCATTCTGTACATAATAATCGGAAAGGCTGTAACCATTTTTTGTTCCGCTGAGTCCTGAATTCAGTACTTCTACAGAAGCATTTCCTACAAAGCCGTTTGCAAAAATGGCATTGGTGATCCCTGAATTAGAGAAGATATTATTATAAACATAGTTACCAACGTTTGCCCTCATTACAAAGCCAGCATTCCATTTCCTGTAGGTAACCCCGGTTGAGAAACCAAAGAAGAAACGGGGATCACTGTTCTTATACCTGTAAAGATCTTTATCATTTACGATACCGTCCCTGTTCCTGTCCTCAAACAAACCATCGATTGGCTTGCCGGTTGCCTTATCATAAATCTGTTGGTATACATAAAATGAACCACGGGGAGATCCAACTGAATTGATCAGGATCGTCTGGCCTGTACCACCGGAGATACCGCCATACTGCGCTCCGGGATAAGTAGGATCATCTGAGATAGTAAGTTTGGTGATCTCATTCTTGTTATACGTAGCATTGAAGCTCACATTCCATGTCAGGTCTTTCTGACGGATCACATCAGCATTCACAAGGAATTCCACACCGCGGTTTTCCATATCACCAACGTTTGCCACAATAGTGTTGGAGAAGTTCGTACCTGCAGACTGTCCGATTGAGTTCAACAGGTCTTTTGTTTTCTTATAATAAACCTCGATGCTACCATTGATCCGGTTGTTGAATAAACCGTAGTCCAGACCAACGTTATATGTAGTGGTCTCTTCCCATTTCCTGCCTGCATAGTAACCACCCGGACGGTAGAGATTATAGAACTGATTACCCAACTGGTACTGGGCTGTATTATTGCTCAGGTTGTAGTAGGAAATGTAGTCATAATAGCCAATTCCATCCTGCTGACCGGTAACACCGTAACCCAGGCGTAGTTTCAAATCAGAGATCACATTGCTGCTGCGCAGGAAACTCTCCTGGCTCATTCTCCAGGCAAAGGCAGCAGAAGGAAATACACCCCAGCGGTTGTCTTTTGCAAAACGGGAAGATCCGTCAGTACGCACTGCAGCTGTCAGTAAATATTTATCATTAAAGGCGTAGTTCAAACGGCCATAGTAGGAAAGTAATGTATACTGTGGCTTGTCGAGGTTGAACTTGGGAGAAGTAACAATCGTAGCATCTGATGTATAGTCAGGCGAGTTGATCGTTGTGGTAATGAAATCGTAATAACCTGTACCTGCTGTTACATCAATACGGCTGGATATTCCTTTCAATTCTTTTACATAGTTCAGATAAAACTCAACCACTGCATTATCCTTATACTGGGAGTAGTGGTTTCTCACCCCGCCATGATATACGCCGGAAAGGTCTTTGAACCTTTTATAAGACATTGCAGCACTGTCATTCACTAAAATTTTGCCTGTGCCTTGCGATAAATCATAGCCCAGGTTCAGATTGGCCCTCAGCTCCGGAAGAAAGTGGAACTTATAGTCCAGGGCAATATTACCAATACTGCGAAGTACCGTACTGCGATCATTGCGCTGCTCCAGCATTGAAACAGGATTTCTCGGAGAAAGCGCCAGCAGGCCTGTTTCAGAACTTGGATCAAGATATTCAAAATAACCCATGTACTGGGATGTCTTACTGGAGTAAACAGGCTGTGTAGGGTCAAAGAATACCGAAGCCCCGATAGCACCCGTATTAGCAAATCTTGATTTGGATATAGAACCCTTAATATTTACATCAACACGCAGATGGTCATCAAAAAATTTAGGGCTTAAACTGATACCAACAGATGTTCTCTGCAAGTTGCCAGTTCTGAGAATACCATCCTGGTTAAGGTAGCCTACTGAAAAACGGTAAGGCATATTCCTGGTTGCCCCGGTTATGCTTAAATTATTATCTGTTGCGATAGCTGTGTGATAGATTTCGTCCTGCCAGTCAGTATTGGCATCGCCGAGCAATGGACTGTACTGAGCACTTCTTTCGCTATTGTTCACAATATCCCTCAGTTGATTGGCAGACAGTACATCTACTTTGTTAACCGGTACGGCAGCCGATATCTGGGTATTGAAATTGAAACGGGTCTTGCCGCTTCTGCCTTTTTTTGTGGTGATGATGATCACACCGTTTGAAGCACGTGAGCCATAGATTGCAGCAGCAGATGCATCTTTCAGGATATTGAATGATTCAATATCATTTGGGTTGATCAATGAAAGAGGATTGGGAGAACCGGAAACACCGCTATTGTCAACCGGCACACCATCAATTACGATCAATGGATCATTGCTTGCATTGAGCGAAGCGCCGCCACGGATCCTGATCGTGCTTCCTGCACCAGGTGCACCACCATTGGAAGTGATCTGCACACCAGCTACTTTACCTGCAATGAGTTGCTCAGGTGTAGTGATTTGGCCTTTTACGAAATCCTTTGAAGAGATCACGGACACGGCACCGGTCAGATCTTTCTTCTTCGCGGTTCCATACCCGATCACCACCACTTCGCCAAGCGAAGTGCTTGCAGTGGCCAAAGACACATCCAGCATTGTTTTGCCGGTAATATCAAGCTCTTGCGTGGTAAATCCAATAGAGCTGAATACTAATGTATTCACACCGGCAGGTATGGTTATACGGTATGTACCGTCCGGGTTTGTCTGCGTTCCGGTTGTACTGCCCTTGGCAGTAACATTGACTCCCGCAACCCCTGCCCCACTGGCATCAGTTACTTTACCGGAAACCACTTTGTCTTGAGCGAACGAGAAAAGAGAGAGAAATAGCATTACAGATGCTAGCAATGCCTTAGGCAGATTTTTGCAGGACATAAGCAATCGTTAATTGTTAAGCTAATCAGTTTCGTTAATACACAATGTGTATTTAGAACACAATGTTAGTGCATTTTTATTTCAGGAAAAAAATTAATTTTTTCCGAAGCCAAGCCCCTGCTGTATCTCAGGCAACCAGGGGACGCTGGTTGCTGCTTTTACGGCGCAGGGTCTTCCGCTTGAATTCAGGTTTCAGTTTGTACAATTTCCCGGGTCTGTGCGGTACATCTTCTTCCATTTCATTGAGATCGACCAGCCAATCCTTGATCGCGATCTTCTTCCGGAAGTTCCGCCGGTCGAGCTCCACGCTAAGAATGGCCTCATACAGCTCCTGTAATTCCCGGAGGGAGAATTTCTCCGGCAACAGGTTGAATATCACCGGATGTTCCATCACCTGCTCCCGCAGCCTGTTCAGGCAGGTGTCGAGAATGGCTTTATGATCAAAAGCCATTTTTTTAATGTTTTTTACCGGATGCCAATGCAGATCATTATTTGTCAACCGGAGTTTCTGGTGCTTGGCGTCTATCAATGAATAATACGCCGTAGTGATAACCCTTCCTGAAGGGTGACGGTCAACACTGCCAAAAGTATGCACCTGCTCCAGGTACACATCTTCCATTCCTGTTCTTTCCTGCAATATCCTGTAAGAAGCTGTGTCCAGGTCTTCATCGAGCCGCACCAGATCGCCCAGCAGGGAATACAGATTGGAAAACTCTTCGAGGTCCGACTTGATCACCAACACTTTCAGTTCTTTATTTTCATAGCAGAAAATGACACAGTCTACAGACACCGCGATATTGAAATAATCGAGGTGGCTTATTTTTTCCAGCTCTGCCGTTTTCAAATTAATGCCTTTCGCCATATAGAGTTGATTAAATAAGGTTATGGAATCAGGATCTTGATATATTGATGTTGCCTGTCAGCATTTATTTTCAACAGGTAAATACCAGCCGCCAAATTATTGATTTTATCAGTAAGAGCTACCCTGTGCTCTCCTGCACTAAGCTTGCCGGAAAAAACCTGGCGGATCACCTGCCCCTGTATGGTCTGCAATTCAGCATTCACCTGCGTAGCTTCCGGCAGTTTCAGCCTGAGCACAGAAGCAGCCGAAGCTGGATTTGGATAAACAACTGCTGCAAGCACATTATCGGGCCTGTCAATATCCGTAACAGGAGTAGTTACTGCGTTTACAATATTCTTATTAAGGTAAACATGGTATTCGCCTGGCTGCAGCGGAATGGTTTGCAGGGCACCGGTTGCTGTAATGGTCGCACCGGTGAGGTAATCATACCAGGTGCCGCTGCCCTGAAAGCTTACGCTTGCATTGGAAGGCACCACATCAAAATTCGCAACTACCAATGCGTTCAGGTCGGTGGAATTGATCTTAAAATATTTCACTGCATTGACAAGGTTATAGCTGAAATCAGTGCTGTTGAACAAAGCTGTTTGTGTTGTTCTCAATTTGATCAATGCTGCCGTTACATCATACAGGCGTTTTCTTTTAATGTCCTGCATATATTGCCAGCGGGGTTCTTTCCGGCTCAGCTTGCACTCCTCATTCCCGTAAGGTTGAGGAATACTATTATCGGTACAGGCAAAAATGGATTTATCATATCCCCTTTCCCCAAACTCCCAGACCATTTTTGGGCCAGGTATGGTGAAGAACAGGCTGGAAGCGGCTTCCATCCTGCGAAGTGCAATAGAATCGTTTTTGACGGAATAGGTGCCGGAAGAATTTCCAAAAGCAATGTTCTTATACATCAGCCTTTCTTCATCATGGCTTTCCATATAACCTACCAGGTGAGGATTGGCAAATCCCCTTTCACTGCTGTTGTATACGACGGAAGAGAAATTGGATTTATTATTTTCATTATAGCCCATCGTGGCTTCATTGTATGCCACATTCTCCCGCTTGCCTCCCCAGAGCAAAAAGCCCATGTTTTGCAGTGCCTGCTCTTCATTGGTTGCTGCCAAATGCTCAAGAATGATATAGGAAGAAGGGAAATATTTCCAGATCGTATCGGCATAGGTCCTTAAAATATCCACCCGGCTTTGATCATAAGCGCTGAACTCTGCATCATTAGTGGATGGTTTTTGTGTAAGCCCTTTGGTAAAATCCATCCTGAACCCATCCATTTTATATTCCCTCAACCAGAAATCAAACATCCTTTTCCAAAAGTATTTTGTAGCAGCACTTTCATGATTAAAATCGTTGCCAAAACCAAAAGCATGGGGCTGCACTTCATTCAGCCAGGGGTTATTGGCTGCCGGGCGGTTGAGTGTGGCATTCCAGTAAAGCTGTGCCAGTGGTGATTGGCCATAGCAGTGATTGGGTACCACGTCCATGATCACGGCTATCTGTTTGCTGTGGCAGGAATCGATAAACTCTTTCAACTTGTTTTTGGTGCCATAATATTTATCCGGGGCAAAGGAGAAAGAAGGATTATATCCCCAGCTGTCATTTCCTTCAAATTCGGTCACCGGCATCAGTTCAACCGCATTAATGCCCAGGCGTTGAAGATAACTGAGCGTATCGATCATGGTTTGCCAGCGATGCGCATCCGTGAAATCGCGGATCAACACTTCATAAATAATGAGATTGCGTTTATCAGGGCCATTAAAACTATTGTTCTTCCAGGCATACGCCGGCGCAGCGGTTTGTACAACGCTTACTATTCCTGTTTGACCGGCAGGATAAGATTTCAGGTTGGGATAAACATCAGCGGGTATGCTGCCATCATTGGCAGGGTCAAGCACTTTTTCAGTATACGGGTCAGCTATTTTTAAAGTGCCGTCCACCAGGTATTGAAAGGCATACTCCATTCCAGCAGTCAATCCATCAATTTGCAGCCACCAGTAATTGCCATCAGGCGTTTTGTTCATTTGATTCGAGATCTGCTCCGTCCAATTGTTACCCGGGAATTCACCGATAACACTTACACGGTTTTTACCAGGAGCATAGAGGACCAGGACCACGGAAGTATTATTGGGCAAATAATTGATGCCGTCCCTGACACCAGCGGGCAGTGGCGCAACAGGCACACCACCGGTGACAAAGAATTTTACTGAATCTTTTGTAACGGTTGCACCATCCACTGCTTCAGCAATAATGGTCGTATTGCCGCCTGCGGTGAGAGTTGGATTGGCGGAAATGGTTGTAGCGCCTGCAGCAGTCTGTATCAGGGTGCCATTCAGATAAAGGTTCAAGGTGGCAGCTTTATTTGAATTGGCTGTGAGCGAAATATTATCATTCACCGTTTTTGTCAGCGGCTCTGGTGCAGGAACAAATATGGGTTGAAAAGGAGGAGCCGAAAAGCGTATCGCCACATCATTTGTATATATGGGGATGAACATATCGCTGCCATCAGCATTGGCCGCTTTCTTTACCAGGTCGGGATTGGCATTGGCATCACGGAACAGGATACCAATTTTCTGAATGGTTTCACCTGCCGGCACACCAAAAAAGCTGCGGATATTAGTAATGGTATACTGATACTTGTTATTACCAAGGGAAGTGGCTTTCAAAGCCGGGGTGGCACTGCCCCAGGAAGCCCCGGTACTGCCATTCACATACAACCATTGCTGACCGCCATTGTTGCTCAGATTGGTGGTAACACCGATATGAACATAAATATTATTAGGGTTGCTGTAATTATTCAATCCCTGGTTGCCTTTGGTGGCATCCAGTACGATAGTAATATTATCATTGTCTTTGGGAAAAGCAGGCGTCCAGGTCAATAACTGGGCAAAAGAAAATACAGGGGCGCAAAGAAGGACCAACAGGCCCGGCAGCAATCGTTTCATATAAACAATTTGTTTTTAAAGCGGCTGTCGGGATCAATTTCAGCATCAAAATGCAAAACCGCCAGTGTTAACGGGTGATTTTTGCTTTTTTATTTTGAACTTTATACTGATCCAATCATGTTGGGCAACAGCCAGCACAAACCAGTTTTGGCAAAACCGGGAATGAAGATACAAATATGTACTTACAACACATTAATTATTTTTCCGGCTTTGAATCCCGTTATAGCTCACTCCGGGAGTTTTCCGGTTTGTACTGAAAGATCAATTTTGGACTCTTGAATCTTAACCGGTTTTACTAAAATCTCCGGTATTGGCTCCAGCCTGAATATTTTCCCACCAAGACGACAAAGGCCACAAAGATTATTTACCTTATTTATACACTACCCTAAGGAAGATGCTTTGACAATAATTCTTTGTGGCCTTTGTCGTCTTGATGGGAAAACCTGATCGCCGAAACCGGGTATTCCTAATCCCGGTTTTCAATAAGAGGCCCTAACTTTACTTTGAAACTGAAGGATATGTATACCCAGGATGCTACCAAAGAACTCCAGAAACAAAGTCTTGCCTTATTAAAAAGCAGTGCCAAACATGCCATTGAGCCCGGCAAGGCCGGTCAATTGAGAGATGTGCTCCGCTTCCATGAATACCGCTATTATGTATTAAATGATCCGTTGATCGCCGATGGTGAATATGATCAATTGTTCAAGGAACTGGAAAGAATCGAAAAAGAAAATCCCTCGCTGATCACCCCCGACTCCCCTACCCAAAGGGTGGCCAAGGGTCTGACAAAAGATTTTCCGACAGCACAGCACCTGGTACCCATGCTTTCGCTCGACAATTCCTATAATGCCGACGACCTGGTCGACTTTGACCGGAAAGCCCGCGAACTGACCGGGCTTAAGGAGATCGAATATTGTGTGGAGCCAAAGTTTGATGGCGGCAGCATCTCCCTGATCTATGAAGATGATATGCTGGTGCGTGGAGCAACGCGCGGCAACGGAGTGGAGGGAGACGAAATAACCACTAATGTTAAGCAGATCCGTTCCATTCCCCTTTCTGCCAAATTCTCCAAATATGGCATACAAACCGTGGAGATAAGAGGAGAAGTACTGATCAATAAAAACAATTTCGCACGGTACAATCAGCAACTGGTAGAGCAAGGATTGGCTCCCCTCGCCAATCCCCGCAATGCCGCTTCCGGCACATTGCGCATTAAAGACCCCGCTGAAGTGTCAAAAAGAAGCCTGGAAGCTTTTGTGTACCATATCAGTTATTATACCACTTCCGCGCTCAAAGACCTCCCTTTTACTACACATTCCCAATCGCTGGAATTGCTTTGGGAATTGGGATTCCGCAGTCCCAATAAAGAAAAAAAAGTGTTCAAAGGCATACAGAATGTAATTGATTATTGCCTGGAGTTTGAACAAACCCGTGATAGTCTTCCCTATGAAATTGATGGAATGGTGATAAAAGTAAATGACCTTGACCTGCAGGATAAGATGGGTATGACTTCCCATCATCCGCGTTGGGCCATTGCTTATAAGTTCAAGGCCCGCCAGGGAACAAGTAAACTTCTCGGCGTGGAATTCCAGGTAGGAAGAACAGGCTCCATCACACCGGTAGCCAAAATACAACCTGTGCCCATCGGCGGAGTCACGGTTTCTTCCATCTCCCTTTTCAATGAGGAAGTGATCAAAGAAAAAGACCTGATGATCGGCGATACTGTGCTGGTAGAACGTGCCGGAGATGTGATCCCCTATATTGTAAAATCACAGGCAGAGCTGAGAAAAGGAGATGAGAAGCATATAAAGTTCCCCAAGAACTGTCCTGTTTGCGATAGCAAACTGTTTAAAGAAGAAGGGGAAGCTGTTTGGCGGTGTATCAATATTGAATGCCCGGCGCAGGTGGTGGAGCGCATCATTCATTTTAACAGTAAAGATGCGATGGACATCCGCGGCTTTGGAGATGCTATCGTCCGCAAGTTTTATGACCTTGGTTTATTGAAAGATATTCCCGGCCTGTACATACTCGATTTTGAAAAGATCGGAAAGCTCGAAGGGTTCGGGCAAAAATCAGTAGACAACCTGAAAGCTGCTATTGAAAAATCCAAAACACAGCCATTGAACCGCCTCATCTTTGGATTGGGAATTCGCTTTGTGGGTGAAACAACAGCTAAAACCTTAGCGCATGCAGTCGATCATCTGATGGATTTCCGTCAGTTCACTGTAGATGATCTGAAAAACCTGGAAGATATTGGTCCGAAAGTGGCCGGCAGCATCCATCATTTCTTCAGTAATGAAAGTAATCTCCAGATGTTGAAAGAATTGGAGAAGCTGGGGCTTTCCTTAAAGAATGAAAAGAAAGGGCAACCGGAAGGAAGCGGCAGCCTGGCAGGACAGACATTTTTGTTTACCGGCACACTGCCTACTTTAAAGCGCGATGAAGCAGAAGCGATGGCGGAAGCGCAGGGTGGCAAGATCGTTAGTGGAGTAAGCGCCAAGCTTAACTACCTGGTGGTAGGAGAAAGTGCCGGCAGCAAACTGGAAAAAGCAAAGAAGATCAATTCTATCAAGATCATTTCTGAAGCAGAATTTTTAAAACTGCTGCCCAGGTGATAAAGCAAAGGATAAAACAACTGATCAGGGATATTGCAAAGCCGGTATTCAGGAAAGAAATACAGATCATTCCTGCGATTACTGCCCTGTACCAGGAGATGATGTTGGAGAACGAAAATGCCGATACAAGTTGCGAAGCCATTGTGTTTTCTAAAGACAGGGCTATGCAATTGCATGCTCTGTTATCCAGTTATTATGAACAGGTAAGCCACCCGGTGAAATTGACTGTTCTCTACACCACCAGCGATGAAAGGCATTTCCGTTCTTATGAAGAACTGAAGCAGTTGTTTAAGGACGTTCATTTTATCAGGGAGCAAGACTTTAAAAGAGATCTGGAAAACCTGTTGGAGAGTATTACATCCGCAAAGCTTTTCTTCATGACGGATGATGGTCTTTTTATTGACCAGTTTGATCTGCAGGATATTCTTCCTTTTAATTATTTTGAAGTGGTGCCAAGTGTGATCAAAGGGATGGACCTTACTTATTGCTATATACAGGGGAAAGAACAGGCGCTGCCGGTTTTTATCCAACCGGCCGGGTTTGATTTACCACGGGGTATGAAATGCTGGGAATGGTCAAATGCGGAAGAAGGATCGGACTGGGCTTATCCCTTATCGTTGGATACTACATTTTATAATACGCGGGAAATACATGTAATGATAAAACAGGCAGCGTATAAAGGGCCCAACAGCCTTGAATCGGCCTTGCATGAATTGTATGCACCAGTTTTTTTACAACGAAAGGGAATCTGTTACGAACGTTCAAAGTATGTAAACATTGTATGCAATGTAGTGAATACGGAACATGCCAACCGGAATACAGGAAAGCATAGCACAGAAAGCCTTTTGAAAAAATGGGAAGAAGGTTACAGGATAAAATACGAAGCGTTGTATGGAAAAACCTGTGGGGAGGCCGAACAATCTTCTTTTGAGTTTACAGTACGATAAACTTTTACTTTTGAATCTTGAACTACCAATAGAAATATCATGTTACAACCTAGCACACTTCAATTCTTACGCAGTCTTAAAAAGAATAACAACAAACCCTGGTTTGATGCCAACCGCCCTAAATATGAAGCAGCCAAAGCTGATTTCATTCAATTTATTCAGCAGGTTATCGACACACACGGGAAAAAAGATCCAACCATCCACAATCTCGTAGCCAAGGATTGTTTGTTCCGCATCAATCGCGATATCCGTTTTTCAAAAGATAAATCACCATATAAAACCAATTTCGGAGCGGCGATGAATAGAGGCGGAAAACAAACCACTTCGTCTGCCGGTTATTATTTCCACCTTGAACCCGGGCAAACTTTTACCGGTGGCGGTATTTGGATGCCGGGGCCGGAATTTCTCCGCAAAGTGCGCCAGGAGATTGATTATAATTTTGACGAGTTCAGGAAGATCATCGGTTCAAAAAAATTCAAATCTGTTTATAGCGACCTTTCGCATGAAGCGGAATATAAGCTGGTGCGGCTACCCAAAGGATATGAAGCGGACAATCCTGCAGCAGAGTATTTAAAGCTGAAAAGTTTTATTGCATCTATTGAGATCAAAGACGCTGATCTTACCAGCAAGGACCTGGTAAAGAAAACGGTAAATGCGTTTGAGACTTTACAACCAGTGGTAGAGTTTATTAATCAAAGTATGGAGGGGTAAATCGTTACAGGCCAGGTTAGGCTAACCTGGTAATCTTACCAAAACGCCTTTTCGCTTTACAATGTTCTTATAGTCCCATTGGATGGTTTTTGATTTTTCCAGCCAGCGCTGGAGATCTTCTTTATTGATCTCTTTTTTGGAGATATAGCGGGCTTCGGCTGCTTTAAAGCTTCCTTCCGGTAGCAGGCCAGGTTCATCAAAAGATTGGCCACTCCAGAACAGCAACCGTACTTCGTTTTTCAACTTGCTGTAACCGACGATAGGGTTGCCATCAAGAAACCAGACGGGATGGCGGTGCCAGATCTTGCATTCTGCTTCTTTCAGGGATTTGTCAATTTCGCGTGCCAAGGCATTGCAGATGGCAGCATCTTCAATTGACAAGGTGTCGTTGTAGGCTTTAATGTCTTTGTTCATGATCAGGCTTTCGGAATAAAGTTAAGGATGAATTTAGCGAACGCTGCTCTATTTATCATAAACACACAGTTACTGTCAATCCTACTTACAACTACTGACCTTTTTCTTCCAGCTGTTCCAGTCTTTTTGCTAATTGATCAATAGTTTGCTGTTGCTGCTGTAAAAGCTTGTTCTGCTGAATAACCTGCAGGGTCAATTCTTCCAGGTTTTTTAATAGCCCTGCTTGTGTATCCGCTATGTCTATACCTTGCTGCGCCACTTCATTTGCCGATGCAATACCAGGCAAATGTTTGTTTTTCTGAATAAATGCTTCAAGTTCACTTAATGGAGATAACCGGTAACCGGAATCAAATACATAGTCTGGCCAGTTCGGATACTGCTTTACCTTGATACGGGTAAATATTGCATTCCCATTCACTGCAAGGAGATAGCCCTTGGTATCAGATGTTCCAATCCCGATATTTCCTTGTTCAGTAATGCGGAAGCGTTCGGAACCGTTGGTAAAAAACAGGACGGGTGTATTGTCTTTGGAACCCACTGAATAGCGGGCACTGCCATTATATCGTTCTGCAGCTAAAACAAAGCCATTTGAAAGGCCGCTAACGTTCTCTTCCATTAGCCTTATTTTGGCTGAAAAATCCGGATTACTTCCATCTGTTCCAAAATAGGTGAACCAACTGGATGAAAGATTGACGCCCTGCGTCCTGAACTCGGTTGGAAGACTGATGTTACCAACAAGATGCAGTTTCGCCTGCGGGTTATTTGTGCCAATGCCGACATTCCCGGAATTGGTGTTATAGATATCTGTGCCGGTTGTCCATTGAGCGTTTGACAAAAGGAACGGAAAAAGCAAAAAGGTTAGAAAGAGGAATTTCATGATGGTGTATTTTATCTTAATGATTTTGCAGGTTGACCGGGTTAAGATAGGATGTGAAAAACATGGCAACCTTTATCTGTTGAGGCGAATATAAATGAATAAAATGAGCGGTTCTCTTGTGTTGCAACAGTTAAGAATAAACCCCTAAAAACCGCTCATGGAATCCAACGACACCCTAACCATTTAACTTTCAATAAGATAAAAAATATTTTGCATATTCAATGTTTAAACATTAATTTTGTATTCTAAACTTAATCATTATGGCAACCTGGACAATCGACCCCGCTCACTCCGAGATAGGTTTTAAAGTAAAACACCTTGTTATTTCTACCGTCTCCGGAAAATTCAACTCTTTTGAAGGAAAACTTGTTGGTGATATTGAAGACTTCACCAACACTAAAATTTATTTCTCTGCTGATATCGACAGCATTCATACTGGCAATGACCAACGTGATGGTCACCTGAAATCTGCTGATTTCTTCGACTCCGCTGCTCATCCCAAACTGACTTTCGAATCAACCAGTATAGAAAAGAAAGGCGACGATTATAAAGTAAACGGTAACCTCACGTTGAAAGGCATTACCAAACCCGTTAGCCTCAATGCAGAATTCGGTGGTGTGGAGAAAAGCCTTTATGGACAAACTGTAGCAGGCTTTGAAGTAACTACAAAAATCAACCGTCGCGATTTTGGTCTCACCTGGAACGCGGTTACTGAAGCTGGTGGTGTAGTAGTAGGTGATGAAGTAAAACTGGCAGCTAACCTGGAACTGATCAAACAAGACTAAAAATAGTTTAAGGGTTTAAAAGTTTAAGGTTCCGTAAGAACCTGAAGGCTGTTCACTGATTTGTGTTAACCTTAAACTTTTAAACCTTTAAATCTTTTAATCTACCATCCATTTATAACAATCCCTTCCCAACCAGGTACTCTGCGATCTGTACAGCATTCGTTGCAGCACCTTTCCGCAAATTGTCGGAAACGATCCAGAGATTAAGGGTATTGGGTTGCGATTCATCTCTTCTTAAACGACCCACAAATACTTCATCTTTCTCATGTGCATCCTTGGGCATGGGATATTGTGCATTCGAAATATCATCTACGAGCACCACGCCCGGAGAAGATGACAGCAGCGATCTCACTTCATCCAGTGTATAATCTTTTTTAAATTCAACGTTGGCACTTTCACTATGGCCGCCCATTACAGGTATGCGCACAGTGGTAGCCGTTACACGAATGGTGTCATCGCGCATGATCTTGGCCGTTTCTTTCACCATCTTCATTTCTTCCTTGGTATAGCCATTGTCCATGAACACATCGATCTGCGGGATCACATTCAGATCGATCGGGTATTTGTAAGCCATTTCACCGCTTACACCTTTCCTTTCATTCATCAGTTGGTTCACTGCTTTCACACCGGTTCCTGTGACACTCTGATAAGTGCTCACCACGATCCTTTTGATGCCATATTTCTTATGCAGCGGATTAAGTGCCACCACCATTTGTATGGTTGAGCAATTGGGGTTGGCAATGATCTTATCGTTTGCCGTCAGCACATCAGCATTGATCTCAGGCACCACCAATGGTTTGGCAGGATCCATTCTCCAGGCAGAGGAGTTATCAATAACAGTGATGCCAGCTTCTGCAAACTGGGGGGCCCATTCCAGGGAAGTGCTGCCTCCGGCGGAAAATAATGCTACTGCGGGTTTAGCTGCAATCGCGTCTTTCAGGCCCACCACCTTGTATTTCTTACCCTTGAATTCCACTTCCTTACCCACTGATTTTTCTGAAGCCACCGGTACCAGTTCAGTTACCGGGAAATTCCGTTCTGCCAAAACCTGTAACATTTTGGTGCCGACCAATCCTGTGGCACCTACGACTGCAACTTTCATTGTTTTGTTTCCCCCTGCCCGCCTACGCTAAAGCTTCGGCAGGCCATTTAGTTATTAATAATGGTTAAAAAAAACAGGCCCTCCGTTAGGAAGGCCTGCCAAGTCTTTTATGTTACCATACATAACGCTGCAAACCTTCCCTAGGGACGTTTCTTTATGCGCTTTGTATGTTTCATCATTTTCATATCGTTGTGCTGCTACACAAAATCCAGTAGCATAGCAAAAATAACCTCCCGTTTTATTCACTCCAAATAATGTTTTTTTCCCATTCCCGGGTTCCACCCCCTTTTGAACTTTATCCCATGAAACACAATATGACCGCCCTCCCTTCATGGATGAAACGTTCGTTATTATTTATTGCAGTGCTCATGCAGTACTGGCTACACGCACAAGATCGCTATACCGTGGTCATCAATGAGATCATGGCCGACCCAACGCCCACTGTGGGGTTGCCAGATTACGAATGGGTGGAATTAATAAATACAAGCGCTGAGCCTGTCAACCTTCGCAACTGGCGGCTGGGAGATGCGACCTCTCTCTCAGGTCCATTCCCCGAGTTCCTGCTTCAGCCCGATAGCCTGGTCATTATCTGTTCAGGATCAGCCCGGCCTTTCCTGCAAGCCAGGGGGCAAACACTAGCCGTAACCAGTTTCCCTTCTCTGAACAATGACGGAGAGCAACTATTCCTTCAATCAGCCAATGGCAGGGTTATACATGCAGTCCATTATTCAGTTGATTGGTACGCTAATCCTCTAAAACAAGAAGGCGGCTGGAGTCTTGAAATGATCGATGCATCCAACCCCTGTTCCGGTTCCGGCAATTGGAAAGCATCCATTCATCCGGCAGGCGGCACCCCGGGCCGGTCAAATTCTGTATTTGCGGTAAACCCCGATACTAGTCCACCAAATCCATTGCGCTCCTATATGATTTCGCCGACCAGCTTTATCCTGCTTTTTAATGAGCCACTCGATAGCTTATATACAGCTACGCTTAGTCACTACGCTGTTGATCATGGACTGAGCTTTACCAAAGCAAGTTGTCTGCCGCCCTTTTTTGACCAGGTCCAACTTGAAGCAAGCAGTCCTGCAGACAGCCAGGTAGTTTATAACATAACCATCAAGCAGGCAAAGGACTGCCGGCAAAATGAAATGACTGCAGCCATCACTATTAAAGCCGGACTGCCAACAGACCCTGGCCCTCGAGAATTTATTATTAACGAAATCCTGTTTGACCCCAAACCCAATGCCTACGATTATGTCGAGATACATAATCCCGGACCTAAAATATTCGATGCCAGCAAACTTTATCTCTCCAACCGGAGCAGCAATGGCCAGATCAATACACCCATAGTTTTAAGCCCTTCACCTTTCACGATCTTTCCCGGCGATCATATCATACTCACAGAAAAGGCTGCCAGCCTTGCATTGAATTACCTCGTCAAAAATCCTATGAACATACTCGAAGCCCGCCTGCCCTCCTATCCCGATGATGAAGGAAACGTCCTATTGCTGAACGCACAGGGGCTGATCATAGATGAAGTCAATTATACCCGCGACTGGCATTTCAAACTCATCGACAACCCCGAAGGTGTTTCGCTGGAAAGAATCGATCCATCCGCCGCCTCATCCGAACCAAACAACTGGCACTCCGCTGCATCCACAGCCGGATTTGGAACGCCCACTTATACCAACTCCCAATCACGAAAACAGCCACCCATCCAAGCTCAGTTCGAAATAACGCCAAGTCTTTTCTCTCCTGACAATGATGGTTACAACGATATCACTACCCTCTACTACAAAACCACCGAGCCCGGCTTGGTAGCCAACATATTCATCTTCGATGCGGCCGGCAGACTCGTAAAACATCTTGCCCACAACAGCCTGCTGGGCAATAACGGGCACTGGAACTGGGATGGGACCGATAATAAAGGACAACTACTACCCATCGGCATCTACATAATACAAACCGAATTATTCAATCTCAACGGCAGCAAACAAAGATTCCGCCATGCCGTAGTATTAGCAAAAAAACTAAACTAGAAAAATCGCTGCCCATATTATTTGTAATAGCTACTACTTAATCGGACAATTGATTGCTGGTGGTTGGGAGCTTATCTTACAATATAATATTTGGATCATATCTTCATCATATGAAACCAGTCTTCCCTGCAACTTATTCTACCCTTTGCCCTATAGCGCTATCCTCGGTGATCTCAGAAAAATACGGAGTAGGCAGTGTTAAGTGCGAACTCTTGGTTCGGGGAGTAGGCGATACCTACTTGGTTCAATCATCCGAAGCCCGCTTTATATTTCGGGTTTATCGCTCTTCACATCGAAGTTTGCTGCAAATAAAAGAGGAGGTGGAATTGCTTTTAGCGTTGAAGCAGGCGAATGTATCCGTGTCTTACCCCATTTTTGATATTTTGGGAGGGGCTATTCAGCAGTTTGAAGCAGTTGAGGGGGAAAGACATGCCGTGCTATTTAGCTATGCGCCCGGCCATGCAGTCAAGCTGCTGAATGAAAAACAACTTCGCATCCTTGGTCAGGAGATGGCACGCTTTCATAATGTATCATCGAAAATCAGGCTGGGAGAAGAAAGGTGGAATTTTGATCTTAAAACAACCCTTTTTAAGCCCCTGGAAATGCTGAAACCCGTCTTTGCAGAAGATCCTGAAGGGCATGTCTGGCTACTGCAAGCAGCGAGGCAGGTAGAGAACAAGTTGTCGCAACTAAATACATTCGACTTCTCAAAAGGCTATTGTCACTTTGACTTCCTACCAAAAAACTTTCATTTTGAAGATGATTCGATTACCTTTTTTGACTTTGATTTTATGGGTTATGGCTGGCTGGTGAATGATATTATGTCCTTTTGGCAACACCTTATCCTAGATGTATATACTGGAAGGATGACGCAGCAGGAGGCTAATGACGCCTATTCCATTTTTCTGGATGGATATCGTACACACCGTCCTATAAGTGAACAGGAATTAGTTGTCGTACCTTACCTCTCTCTGGGATTCTGGCTTTTCTACATGGGCTTCCATACTACTCACGATCAATTCTATACTTTTAGCCAACCTTCACAAGTAAAGGCGTACACCGGACTTTTAAAACATATGGTCGCCACTTATTGGAACAAGGCGGGCGATTAAAGCCATCACTCTTCACATCCTCAAAATAACCACCAACGAAAACCCAACTCCTGCAATCAATCTCATCAGTATTCACTTTTCTAATCCTCCAAATTCATTTTTCCTATCACCTTCTTACCCATACTTCCATTTTTCACTCCTTCAAAACCGGACACCATTCGCGTCCATTCGTGCCTACATTCGTTACCGTCACACCAATCATACCCATTCGCAGTATTCGCGTTTTAATGTACCTTCCTCTCATGAATCCCCGCCGCCACAACCTCCTCCTCCATCCCCTTTTCCTCCTCAGCCTTTTCCTCTTACTACTAAACGATATCAGCCTTAAATATGAATTCCACAACGGCTTCACCGGCAAATTATCTGACTTTACCGGTTTGTTTGTATTCACACTTTTCTGGATGGCTATCTTCTCCAGGCATAAATGGCAGGTAACTTTAGCAACTGCCCTGATCTTCACCTGGTGGAAATCACCGCTCTCTTCTCCCTTTATCCATTCATGGAATGAAATAATGTTTGTACCAATCACAAGGGTGATCGATTACTGGGACCTTACAGCTTTGACCATGCTGCCGCTTGCCTGGTTGCTGGCCCGCATTGACTATAATCCTCAAATAAAATACCGTCGCATTTTTATGCCCCTGGTAGGATGTATCGCTCTGTTCTCGTTTTGTTTTACTTCTCCACCACGCTATGCCCTCTATTATTATCCACCCAATCAAATACGGTTTTACGGAAATTTCAAAACATCCAAATCAGAAGAACAGATACTGGATAAACTGACCAGTAAAAATATTTCGTTCCATATAGATTCTGTCTCTTACTATCCGATCGGCGATGGAGAATATTATTTAAGAACAGATGAACCTATTGACAGCAGTAAATGGGTGAGGGTAAACAATACAAGAGATTCAGTTTTATACAGGCGAATGGTAGAGCGCCCATTTTATCTTATCCCTAGTTATAACCTGGATGGGCAGGAACTGAAAAATGTTAAGATGAGAATTACGCAAGGCAACAAAAAAATTTTTATTTACGTAGAGAGCTTCCAGACAGACAGCAAAACAGAATACAACAATAAACTGGAGAAGCAATACAAAAAGCATTTCAAGAAGCTATTTGAGTAGCATTTCTTTTCATATTCTTCAGCACCCAGGCCAGCGTGAAAGAGGGAATGAAGTCTGTACCCGGCAATATCTCTTCCACAAAATTAAACGCCCCTCCCAGTAATCCTTTCCAGCCACCAAAGCTGATACTGAAGATCAAAGCCGACACTGGTGCCCAAAAAAGATCACCCAGTTCCCCAAACACCGGGATGGCATAAGTAAGATATCCTGCTGCATCCATGAGGAGGCAAAATATCAGGGAAGGAGAGCCGTTTTTACTATTCATGCTACAATAGATATAAAAAAAGTCCCGGTAGTTGCATGCTCAAAGAGTCAAAAAGATATGTTATAGCCCCTGGTTCGTCGTTAGATTTTGCCTGTTGACCGCTACTCTCAAGGCTACTCCCCATATCAAGGATAATTTTATACTGTATTATATACAACATTCAAAAAACATGGTATGTGTAGAATCCTTTACCTATCTACCTTCCTCCTCTTACTAACAGGCATTGCTACCGCACAGGATAATGCGCAATTGCCCGCAAAGTGGACACTGGAAGATTGCATTAATTATGCAAAGGAAAATAATATACAGATCAATACCCTGAAACTCTCCTCCGATGCAGCGAAGCTGGATTGGCAACAATCAAAGAATAACCGGCTGCCTAATGTGAATGGAACCATCTCCCAATCACTGGTTAACAGTAATAATGCGGACCCTGTGATCGGTGGCTTCCAAACACAAGCCAACTTCTCCAGCAACTATGGCATTAATTCTTCCATGACCATTTATAATGGAGGCTATCTGAACAATGATATCAGATCAAAATCCCTGTCGCTTGAATCCGCGAATCTCACTGTTCAGGAAACAACCAACAATATTACCCTCAGTATTACACAGGCATTTTTAAACATACTGCTGGCGAAAGAAAATATCACTTATCTCAAACAGGTGCTGGCCACTTCTGATGCACAATTGAAACAAAGCCAGCAAAGGTTTGATGCCGGCTCTATTTCAAAAAAAGATCTTTTACAGTTTCAGTCACAACTCGCATCGGACAATTACAATCTTGTTACTGCTAATAATAATTATCAAACAAATATTGTTAACCTGAAACAGTTGCTTCAATTGCCAGCCTCCTATCAAATGGAAGTAGCAGAGCCTGCATCGGTAGAACCACAACAAGCTGTTGTTTCATTAAATGAGGCCATGTCTGCCGCGCAGGAAATAAGGCCTGAAGTAAAGAATAGTGAAGTTGGCGTTAGCATTGCCGAAACAGAACTGGCAAAAACAAAAGCTGGCCGTTTACCAACAGTCAGTCTTGGAGCCAATTTATCTTCCGGCTTCTCAGACAATCGTGATGCAAAATATTTTTCACAGCTGAATAACAACTTTTACCAGTCACTCGGCGCAACTATTGCTGTCCCCATCTTCAGCAGGAAACTGAACAAGACCAATATCGCCAAATCAAAGATCGCTATTGAACAGGCTAAGCTCGATTTACTGAACACTAAAACAGTATTGAACCAACAGGTAGAGCAGGCTTATATCAATCTCCGGAACGCCCAGGCACAATTTGTAGCTGCACAAACCCAGCTCAAGGCAGCCGAGGAAAGTTATCATATCACCGACGAACAACTGAAACTGGGCGCAGTAAATGCCGTGGATGTAATGACACAGCGGAACACGTATGTACAGGCATTGCAATCTTTTGTGCAGGCAAAATATTCTGCTGTGCTGTATAATAAAATATATGATTTCTATACCGGCAAACCGGTAACATTCTAATTATAAAAAGCCCGACATGAAAAAATATAAATGGATAATCTGGGTGGCAGTAATAGCAGCAGTGGCCGTGGCGGTTTGGTTCTGGAAATTCAGGTCAGAAAAAAGTATTATTGTTTTGGAGACTGAGCATCCAAAAATTGGTACGCTCACACAATCGGTAACAGCTACCGGCACAGTTCAACCAGTCGATACAGTGTCAGTTGGTACCCAGGTTTCCGGGACTATCCAGAAAGTGTATGTCGATTTCAACTCGGTCGTAAAGAAAGGGCAATTGCTGGCGCAGCTCGACAAGTCTTTATTGCAGGCACAAGTGGCACAGATCAACGCTAACCTATTGTCTGCCCGTGCCAACAACACCTACCAGCAAAGTAATTATGAACGTCAACAAAAATTATATGACGTGGGCGCCATCAGCAAATCTGAACTGGAAACAGCCCTCTATCAATACAATAGTGCAAAAGAAAATGTGAACAGCATAACGGCTCAGTTGAACGCAGCTCAAAAGAATCTTTCGTTTGCAGATATCTACTCGCCAATTGACGGTACGGTGCTGTCGAGAAGTGTGAGCGAAGGCCAAACCGTAGCTGCCAGCCTGAGCACCCCTCAACTCTTCAGCATTGCAAAAGACCTTACTAAAATGCAGGTACAGGCATCTGTTGATGAAGCAGATATTGGGAATGTGAAGACAGGGCAGCGCGTGATCTTCACCGTCGACGCTTTTCCTGCCGATACATTTGCCGGTACCGTGAAAGAGATCCGCCTCCGGTCCAATGTTTCATCCAATGTGGTCACTTATACCACTATCATTGATGCGCCTAATGCAGAACAGAAATTGAAACCAGGGATGACCGCCAGCATCACTATTTATACCGAAGAAATAAAAGACATCATGCTCTTACCTGCCAAAGCAATCCAGTTCAGGCCTGATTCAGTGTTAGCAAAACTTTACCAGGTAGAACACAGGCCAGGACCGGAAAATCGTCAGCAACGACCCGGAACTGACAGCACAGGAACGCCGGCTATGGTTTGGATAAAAAAAGACAGCAGTCTTATTGCGCGTCCGATCCTGGCAGGTGAGAACGATGAAACGCAGGTACAGGTCTTATCGGGGCTTTCGATCAATGAGGATGTAGTGACTGGTTATAAACAAGTGACCAAAGATAAAAAGGCGGCCGCTACAGAAAAGAGCCCTTTCATGCCAACAAGGCCGGGAGGCAATAGAGGAGGTCAGGGGCGGCCATCAAGGTAATTAAGCGAAGAATAACAGTTAATGTTCAACGATTATTAAAATGCCAGCAAAAATTCTTGAAATACATAATCTCAAACGCGAGTTCAGGATGGGCAGTGAAACAGTAAGAGCCCTGAAAGGAGTTTCGTTTTCAGTGGAAGCAGGAGAGTTTGTTACCATTATGGGCAGCAGCGGATCAGGCAAAACGACCATGCTTAACATTCTCGGCTGTCTCGATCAACCATCTGATGGAGATTATCTCCTGGACGGTGTAAACGTCAAACAACTTTCACGCAATGAACTGGCCAGGTTGCGCAATAGAAAGATCGGCTTTGTATTCCAGTCTTACAATCTCTTAGCCCGTACATCCGCTTTGGAAAATACTGAACTGCCTTTATTGTACAACCCAGACGTTTCTGGTAAGGAAAGACAATCCCGGGCTGTAAAGGCACTCGAAGCAGTGAAGCTGGGCGATCGTTTACATCACCTGCCCAATCAATTATCAGGTGGGCAGCAGCAACGTGTTGCTATTGCAAGAGCACTGGTAAACGAACCGATCATGATCCTGGCAGATGAAGCCACCGGCAACCTGGACACGCGCACTTCTTATGAAATAATGGCTCTCCTGCAGGAGTTGAATCAGCAGGGGAAGACCATTGTATTCGTAACGCATGAGCCGGACATTGCTGCATTCAGCAGCCGGACCGTTACGCTAAAGGATGGTAAAGTGGTAAAAGACATGAAGAATCCGGCTGTCAAATCAGCAAAAGATGCGCTGGCGGCTTTGCCGGTGAATGATGATTATTAAATATATACCGATGAACGTTCTTAATCTTTTACAATTGGCCTGGCGGGCATTGCTCAGGAATAAGCTGCGTGCATTCCTTACCATGCTGGGTATTATCATCGGCGTTGGCGCTGTTATTACCATGGTGGCTATTGGTGAAGGTTCAAAACAAAGCATCCGCAGCCAGCTTTCTTCCATGGGTTCCAATATGGTCACCATCCGCCCCAGCAGTAATCAAACAGTAGGAGGAGGTGCAAGATTGGGTGCATCCGGCCTGCAGACCCTGAAAGTGACCGATGCAGAATTATTGAAAAAACAGGCGACCTATCTCACTGCCGTATCACCGGCCGTTTCAGCGAATGGCCAGGTAATCAACAGCGCAAAGAATTGGCCTACTTCCATACAGGGTGTCAGCCCCGAATATCTATCCATCCGTGACTGGAAGCTAAAAGATGGCATCTCTTTCTCTGATGAAGATGTGAAGACCTCCAGCAAAGTTTGCCTGCTCGGTCAGACGGTAGTTGACAATATCTTTGATCCGGGTGAAGACCCTATTGGCAAAACCATCCGGTTTGATAAGATCCCATTGAAAGTGATCGGAGTGCTGGAAGAAAAAGGAGAGAATACATTTGGGCAGGACCAGGATGATATCATCCTTGCTCCTTATACCACGGTACAGAAAAGAATACTGGCCATTGATTTCATTCAAACCATTTATGCTTCCGCTATTGATGAAAACAGCTCTGCACTGGCCACTGCAGAAGTAACTACTTTGCTCCGAAAAGCACATAAACTGCAAAGCGGGGAAGATGACGATTTCACGGTGCGGACACAGGCTGAACTGATCAGTACGATCAGTTCTACCAGCGAATTGCTGACGGTATTGCTGGCAGCTATTGCAGGCATTTCATTGGTAGTAGGTGGTATCGGGATCATGAACATCATGTATGTGTCCGTAACAGAGCGCACAAAAGAGATCGGTCTGCGGATGTCTATTGGCGCAAGAGGTTTGGATATACTGTTACAATTCCTGGTGGAAGCGATACTGATCAGCATCACCGGTGGGATTATTGGCGTGGTCTTCGGATTGACGGCGTCCAAACTGGTAAGTATTTTTCTTTCATGGCCTACATTGGTATCTCAATCATCGATCGTGTTATCCTTTGCTGTTTGTGCAATAACGGGTGTATTCTTCGGGTATTATCCCGCGCAGAAAGCATCGAGATTGGATCCTATAGAGGCACTGAGATATGAATAGGGATGCGTTTGAAGCTGGGCGTTGGGGGTAACGCCAAAGGCGCAAAGAATAGAGAACTTAGCGTTCTTTGCATATCCTTTGCGCCCTCGGCGTTACTACTATCGTCCTAAGATCAAATCAGTTCTATCTCAAAGCTCACCAGTTGCTTGAACTGCTCGATCCTTCTCTCGATATCTGTTTTGCTTACTTCTTTCAATCTTGTTGGTCCAAATTTCTCCACGCAGAAGCTTGCCAGTGCTGAACCCACAATTATCGCCCTCTTCATGTTTTCAAAGGAGATATCGCCTGTCTTGGCAAGATGGCCCATAAATCCGCCTGCAAAAGTATCGCCGGCTCCGGTAGGATCGAACACTTCTTCCAGCGGAAGGGCAGGCGCAAAGAACACATTATCACCATGGAATAATAAAGCTCCGTGTTCACCTTTCTTAATGATCAGGTATTTCGGGCCCATCGACATAATGCTTTTAGCGGCTTTAACCAGTGAGAATTGTCCGCTGAGCTGGCGGGCTTCTGCATCATTCACCATCAGCAGGTCAACATGCTTTAACACCTCTTCCAGGTCGGGCATAGCCACTTCCATCCAGAAATTCATCGTGTCCATTACGATCAGCTTGGGTCTTTTCTTCAGTTGCCTGATCACGCTCAGTTGTATGGCAGGCACCAGGTTGCCCAGCATCAGGAATTCTGCACCTTGATAGGAATCAGGGATTTGCGGGTTGAAATCAGCCAGCACGTTCAGGTCGGTCACCAACGTGTCACGGCTGTTCATGTCCTCATGATAGCGGCCGCTCCAGAAAAAAGATTTTTTATCAGGTACGACCTCCACTCCTTCCAGTTGAACGCCTCTTTTCTTCAGTTCTTCCATTTCTTCTTTCGGAAAATCATATCCAACAATAGATACCTGCTGGATAGGCTGGACGAAATTAGCAGCGGCATAAGCCACATAGGTAGCAGAGCCCCCAATGATCTTATCTGTTTTGCCAAAAGGGGTTTCGATCGCGTCAAAGGCCATAGTGCCTACTGTAATTAAAGACATAGATTAAAATTAGGTTCAAAAAAAGCCGGGATCCGGGGCCGAACGGCCGGAAGCATTGGTTATAAAACGGCGTGCAAACCTACATGAAATTTCAACATGAATTACAATAAAACCCAATCAGGGCTTATCTTTGGGTATGGCTAAAATTCAGCGCAGAAAGGCCTCCAAAAAGGACCTCATCCTGCAAAAAGCAGCCCTTATGTTCCGGGAAAAAGGCTTTGCCGCAACTTCCATGCGTGACCTCGCCGAAACGGTGGGGATTGAAGCTGCCAGCCTGTACAATCATATCCAATCCAAATCGGAGATATTGCAAGACATTACCTTCCGTATTGCCAATGATTGTAATGAGCATCTCGACAGCCTGAACAATAATGGGATGAACTCCACTCAAAAGATCGAATCGCTGATCCGGTTTCACGTACAGATGATGATCAACCGGTTTGAAGATTACTATGTAATGGTCAACGAGTGGATGCATCTTTCCGAGCCTTATCTCACCAATTTCAGTGTGCAGCGCCGGAATTATGTACGGAAAATGGAAGGCATTATACAGGAAGGCATTGACAATAAAGAGATGAAACCTGTCAGCCCCTATGTTGCCGTACTTACCATCCTGTCATCTGTCAGAGGCCTGGAGTTCTGGCACAGAAGCCACCAGCGTATCACCCCCGAAGAGATGGAAGATAATATGGTGAACCATCTTATCAATGGGCTCAGGACCCAATAAGCAAATTGCCATTTGAAATCAAACAGCCTTATGTCCCTTCATTTCCATAAACTCCGTGTAAAAGATATCCGGAAGGAAACAGACGATTGTGTATCCATCAGTTTCGATATTCCTAATGCCCTTAAAGATGTTTTTCTTTTTGAACAGGGGCAGAATATCACGCTCCGGCGTGATCTGAATGGTGAAGAAACAAGACGCTCTTATTCCATCTGCACTTCCCCTTTCGAAAATGAGCTTCGCGTTGCGGTTAAAAAAGTGGAAGGAGGATTATTCTCTTGCTTTGCTCATGCTGAGCTCCACGCAGGTGATGAAATCGAAGTGCTGCCCCCTACCGGTAAATTCAATACCAAACTGGACCCTCTCAATGCCAAGAAATACCTGGCATTTGCTGCCGGCAGCGGCATCACGCCTGTGATTTCGATCATTAAAACTACTTTGCAAACAGAGCCAGGCAGTTCATTCACCCTGGTATATGGCAACCGTAGCCGTCATTCCATTATATTCTTTGAAGAGCTGGAAGCATTAAAAAATAAATACCTCCAGCGCCTCAATCTCATTTATATACTCAGCCGTGAAGGAACAGACACTCCTGTTAATGCCGGAAGAATAGATATAAACAAATTATCTGAACTGTCCAGGCTGGTCAATTACCACTCAATGGATGAGATCTTTATCTGCGGACCAGAAGAAATGATCTTTACGGTAAAAGGGTTTATGGAGAAAGAAAAGATTGATGCAGATAAGATCCATTTTGAGCTTTTTACTACACCAGGGCAGAAAAAGAATATGTTCCCCGATCCTTTTTCTAAAAAGGAAAAGGGTTCTGATAAAAGTCTTATCACTATCAAACAGGATGGCCGCACTATGGATTTTGAGCTGGCGCCCGATAGTGAAGACACTATCTTAGACACGGCATTAAAGCTTGGTGCCGACCTGCCTTATTCCTGCCGTGGCGGCGTTTGCTGCACCTGCAAAGCCAAATTGCTGGAAGGAAAAGTGGAAATGGACACTAATTGGGGGCTTGAAAAAGAAGAAGTGGAACAAGGTTATATACTTACCTGCCAAAGTCATCCCAGGACACCGAAAGTGGTGGTGGATTTTGATGTGAAGTAGCGCAAAGAACGCAACGTTGCGCACTTCGCGTTTCCGTTGCGTTCTTTGTGTTACTCTTACATCAAACTAAAGTACTAATGTAGCTATCGAATGAGGCAGACTCTTCACTTCAACTACCTTTCCTCCAATCCACAAACGATAAGGAATAGTTTTACCTCCTTTGTTCATCACCACCACAGCCACTTTTCCATCTTCATTCAGGAAAGCTGTAGTCAGCAGATCAGTACGGTTCGATGAACTGATAATACGTTTGGCACCCGGGCGGATAAACTTGGAGAAATGCCCGATATAATAATAGGAGTTGGTATAATAAACCTGCCCTGTTTTAGTATCTCCGTGAACAGGGGCAAAACAGAAATTCTTAACATGATTGGGCCCACCCATCTCATCCAGGAGCACGTTCCAATCAGTCCAGCCAACAGTACCTGCATTAAAATCATTGATCATCGACATGCCATATCTCTCACCCAATGCCCATGCGCTCATACGCGCAGGATTAAATGATTCTGCACAACCCTCAGTAAAGATCAGGTGCTTATCAGGGAAAGTTTCTGCCACACGTTTCAGGTTTTCAAATTGCATATCACCACCTGTCCAGGTTTCGTACCAGTGATAGCCGATACCCCAAACATATTTCGCCACTTCAGGATCCCGCAGCGTTGTGCTTACACGCTGATAAATGAGGTCGCGGTTATGGTCCCAGATAATGATCTTCTTCTCACCCAGTCCTTCCTTTTGCAGTGTAGGACCCAGGCTCGATTTCAGAAAATTCGCTTCTTCCTCGGCTGTATAAATACAGGATTCCCAGGTTTGCCTTGCCATGGGTTCATTCTGAATGGTTACGCCCCACACGGGTATGCCTTCTTTTTCATAAGCCTTGATAAATTTGGCGAAGTAATGAGCCCATGAATCATAAAACTCAGGTTTCAGCTTGCCGCCAAACAACATATGCGTACTGTCTTTCATAAAAGCAGGAGGGCTCCAGGGGCTGGCATATAAAGTAAGCTTACCTCCAGCCTGGGTAATCGCTTGTTTGATCAACGGAATGCGGAATTGCTTATCATGATCAATACTGAAAGAAGTCAGTTCCTTATCTCCTTCTTTTACATAAGTGTAACTGCCGCTTGAAAAATCACAGCTATGGATATTGGTACGAGCCAACGTATACCCAATACCATTTACCGGATCGTAATAAGCTTTCAATATCTCTTGCTGTTTTTCTTTTGGCAGCTTGGCAAAAGTTTCTGCAGATGCATCAGTGATGGCACCGCCTATGCCCAGCATGGTCTGGAAGGTTTTGGTAGGATCTACAAAAACACAAACCTGTGTTTCCATCGGCTGACCGAAATCAGCAAACTGAAGACTACTGTCGGTCAATGATAACCGATAGTTGGTGCTATCGGCCGTTGTATACACATTTACTTTCTTTCCATCCAGTGAGTAGGCGGCAGAGGAAGGTCCTCCAGTTGTTTTCTGCTCCTCTTTTTTTGGATCCGTGCAGGCAAACAACAATCCTGCAAGGGAAACAAGCCAGGTCTTTTTCATCAGTATATTTTTTGGTTTATTTATAGGTGTCAATGAATTTGACCTTACCAAACATATGTACCTACACTGTTGGCAGGTAGTGTTGTAACCGCCCATTTGCCTTTAAACTTCAGGTTGAACGTAGCATTGGTATTGCCATCATTCAGCACTACCAGGACTTTCTTATTATCCGGAGTTACAAATGCTACCGAGTAAAGGCCGCCAGCACCGCTATCGCTATACACTCTTACGGAACCAGGCGGCACAAACTTGGAAGCATGCGCTATAATATAATAAGACACATTCCGGGAGTAAGATGTACCATTGATCGTTAATGCACCTTTGCAGGTAGTGCAGCCGCCTGCTGTGTGAGGCCCGAAATTCGGGTCATTGGCCAGGTTCCATTCCAGGGCATTACGGCTCCAGTTGCGCATTGACCCGATGATAACATTTTGTAAATGCCATTTCAGATCTCCCTGGAAAGCACCGGTTGAAGCGGTATACTGTTCGGTAAAATAAAGATTCTTATCAGCATGTTTGGCTTTTACAGTTGATAATGCGCTGATATCTCCTGCATACAAATGGAAAGCAGAGCCATCCACAAAAGCCTTTGCAGCCGGGTCGTCCAGGATAGTGATCGGATACCCCGGATCATCGCAGTTGTGGTCCCAAACAATGATCTTGGTAGTTAGCCCTGCAGCCTGGAAAGCAGGCCCCAGGTTATTTTTCACAAAATCCCTTTGTTCCGTCGCAATCATTTTCATACTGGGATTATTGCCATCGTGCATTGGCTCATTCTGCGGCGTAATGGCATCGATAGTAATGCCTTCGGCTTTCATCTGCTGAATGTATTTCACAAAATAACTGGCATATACGCTATAGTATTCTGTTTTTAAGCTGCCCCCTTTAAAGCTGCCGTTATCCTTCATCCATACTGGTGCGCTCCAGGGTGTAGCGAGGATCTTGATTGCAGGATTCACCGCCAGTATCTCTTTCAATAAAGGAATAAGGCCGCTGCCAAACGATTTATCCGGGTCGAGGCTGAAATTTGCCAGCGTCAGATCAGTTTGCCCTGCCGGCATATCATCATAGCTATAAGTGGTGGCACTAAGATCGGAAGCGCCAATGCTGATCCGGAGATAGCTCACCCCAATAGAAGCTGCATTAGTGCCGCTTCCAAAAAGCTCCTGCAACAGAGTAGATTTTGTAGCAGCAGGCAATCCATTGATCAATGAAGCGCTGCCGCTGGTAAGCGTATAGCCAAATCCATCTACTCCCTGGAATTTCTGTGTACTGTCTACAGTAATATTCAGGTTCGAATTAGCCGTTGTTACAAAAGAAAGAACAGTAGATTGCTTTTGTAATAAAGCGGTTTGGTCGCCGCGGGTAAGCCAGAAGTCCACTTCATTGGTAGCAGGTGGCGGCGGTGGTGGTGGAGCCGGAGGATTAGGTGCGGGAGTTCCGCCACCACCTGAGCTTTTACCACAGCCCATGCCGGCAATCAGGGCCAGCATTATCAACCATGTTCTTTTTTGCATAGAATGAGTTTAAAAGGTACTGGTTATTATTTCACCCATTTTATATCCGCTGATTTCACATCTCTTGAGTTGCCGCCGATCATAATGGTGAAGTCGCCGGATTCCCAATCATATTTCAGATCATAATTATAAAACTTCAGATCTTCCGGAGTGATATTGAACGTAACAGTCCGGCTTTCTCCTGCTTTCAGTTCTATTTTCTGGAAACCTTTCAATTCTTTTACAGGGCGGGTGATGCTGCCAACAAGATCACGGATATACAGCTGAACAACTTCTTTGCCATCGCGGCTGCCGCTATTCGTTACTGTAACACTTGCTTTCAGTGTTTGAGCGCCTTTCAGGGAAGCACTGCTCAGCTTAATATCACTATAAGTGAAATTGGTGTAGCTCAATCCAAATCCAAAAGGATACACGGGATCATTGCTTACATCAAGATAGTTAGAGCGGAATTTAGAAAACCATTTTCCTTCCTGTAATGGGCGGCCTGTGTTCTTGTGGTTATAAAAGATAGGCACCTGCCCAACATTCTGTGGGAAGGTAGTGCTCAGTTTACCAGAAGGATTTACATCACCAAACAGTACGTCCGCTATAGCAAAACCTGCTTCTGACCCACCAAACCATACATTCAGGATGGAAGGCACATTCTCCTGCTCCCATTTCAATGCCAGCGGGCGTCCGGTAAACAATACCAGCACTACAGGTTTTCCTGTTTTCAGCAAAGCTTGCAACAATTCTTTTTGAATGGCCGGTATTTCAATATTAGTGCGGCTGGATGATTCACCAGTCATTTCAGCTGATTCACCCAATGCAGCAACAATCACGTCGGCCTGGTTGGCAACAGCCAGTGCTTCTTTTAATATTTCTGCAGCAGGCCGGCTATCGCGGCCCAGTGCCTTGCCAAACATCCCTGCGTTCACTTCAAATATGCTGTCTGCATCCAGGTTCGAACCTTTTGCATACAGGATCTTTGCATCGTTGCCGGCCACTTCTTTCAATCCGCTGAGCAGTGAAATGGATTTAGAGAAGTCCGCAGCCACACTCCATGTTCCAGGCATGTTTTCTTTTGCATCTGCCAGTGGCCCGATCAGTGCAATGGTTCCGCCCTTTTTCAGTGGCAGTATCTTATTGTCATTTTTCAGCAACACAAAACTTTGTGCAGCGATCTCACGGGCAGCTTTACGGTTTGCGTCGGTGAAAATTTCGGTTGCAGCCCTGCTCTCGTCGCAATAGCGGTAAGGATCTTCAAACAAGCCGAGTTTGTATTTTGCTTCCAATACCCTCCTGCAGGCCATATCGATCTGTTGCATGGTCACTTTTCCTTCTTTCAGTGATTTGGCAAGTGTTGTCAGCATTCCTTCTCCCACCATGTCCATATCAATACCTGCATTCAATGCACGGGCGGTAACGGTTTGCAGGTCGCCAATACCATGATCAATCATTTCATTGATACCGGTATAATCTGTTACTACAAAGCCTTTGAATTTCCATTGATTGCGTAATACATCGGTCATGAGCCATTTATTGGCAGTAGCGGGTACTCCATCCACTTCGTTAAAGGACGCCATCACACTTCCAACACCGGCATCCACGGCAGCTTTATATGGAGGAAAGTATTCGTTATACATTCTGACATGGCTCATGTCGGTTGTATTGTAATCACGGCCAGCTTCAGCAGCTCCATACAATGCATAGTGCTTTACACAGGCCATGATGGTATTATTCTTTTTAAGGTCATCACCCTGGTAGCCCTTCACCATTGCTTTTGCAATCTGTGAACCCAGGTACGCATCTTCACCACTGCCTTCTGCAATACGGCCCCAGCGTGGATCACGGGCAATATCCACCATCGGGCTAAAGGTCCAGCAAATACCATCCGCACTTGCTTCGGTGGCAGCGATGCGGGCGCTTTTTTCAATCAAAGGCATATCCCAGGTGCAGGAAAGACCCAGTGGAATAGGAAACACCGTCTGATATCCATGTATCACATCCATACCGAAGATCAGCGGTATTTTCAGGCGGCTGTTTTCCACAGCCACTTTCTGCACATCTCTGATCTTCGCTACTGATTTTATATTGAACAGGCCACCTACTTTTCCTTCCTTGATCTTTTTAGCAATATCTGAATTACTTGCCTGGCCGGTAGTAATGTCGCCGGCACCCGGCAGGTTCAACTGCCCAAGCTTTTCTTCCAATGTCATTTTTTTCATCAGCGTAGTGATGAATGCATTCATTTTAGCATCCTGCGATGTTTGCGCCTGCATTTGCAAACACAGTATCATTGCTAAACCCGTCATTAACCTTTGTAGCCTTTTCATTGTGCTGTTCTTTTATTTTTTCATTAAATGAGGTTCGATCAGTTTTTGCCAAAGTGCATATCCCTGCTCTTCTTCTGTTAACAGGTCAGCCCTTTACTCTACTTTCATCACTTTTGTGCGTTCTGAAACACCATTCTCATTAATAGCCTCTATCGTGAAATAATAAGGCTTTTCCTTATCCATCACTTTGAACCAATACTCGTTTGCATCATATACCATCACACTGTTGTATAATTTATCAGGTTCGGTGCCGAAATAAATATTGTATGCATAAGCATTACTTACCGGCCCCCACTTAATCCAGGCATTACGCTTATCCTTTTCTGTACGCAATACAATGAACTGCTTTACCTGCGATGGTTTTGCACCGTTCCCATTCCCGAACACACGTAATCCGCTGATCGCAAATTTGCCGGTAGGCATATGTATATTTTCCAGCCTGATAAACCGCGCCTGAACAGGCTTTTCCAGCTCCACATAATCATGGGGTACATCCGTCCGGTTATTGCTTTTATCAACCAGGGTGGCCCATTTGCGGCCATCTATTGAGTAAGACAACTTATACTGGTGAAAAGTACCAAGCTGCTTGCCTAAAAAAGAGCTATCCACATCCTGATCAGCATAATTCACCTGCACTGCATTTACTGTTGATACATTTCCCAGGTCTGTTTGCATCCACTCCCCCTTGTTACCGGTAGCAGCGCTCCAATAGGTTTTGATACTTTCATCCACCGCATTGTTGGGATAATAGCTGCCCAATGTGGAGGATACCTGTACAGGTTTCTTATAATTCAGCAGCATCCACCCGGTGAACAGGCTTTTCAAATGATCTGCCGGGCCGGAGGGCAGATAATGGGGATAATCGCCAAAAGCAGTATTGCAATACATCACGTCATCCTTATCAAAACCAGCAGGCCATATACCGATCCTTCTTTCAAAATTGTTCTTTACTGATATTGCAATGGTGGACACATGCCAGTAATTGTTATATACGTCTTGGAAAGTAGCTCCATGCCCTGCTCCTCTTGCAAACCCGCCAGGCTTGAAACTGAACGGATCTGATTGCGCTGTGAATGGGCCTAATGGATGATCGCCTACTACCACGCCATCTGCATAACCACTGAACTCTGTGCCAGGTGCACCATATTGCAGGTAATATTTTTTATTGTGTTTGGTCATCCATGCTCCTTCTATGAAGGGATCGAGGAATGTATCATCCATGTACTCTCCGAATCTTTGCCAGCCATAGCGCCATGATTCCAGCAGGTACATTTCTTTACGGGTACCGATTGGCTCCATAGTTTTCCGGTTCAGTTCGATACCATATAAAGGATAGCGGTTGCTGCTGCCATTATACATATAAAAGCGGCCATCATCATCGGTGAAGAATGCAGGGTCCCATCCGCCAATGGAGAAAGAATCGACCAGGGGCTTCCATTCATCGGCTTTGGGATTGGTGCTCATCCAGATGGTGAATCCGCTGGTGTAAGTAGAACCGAACACCAGCATGGTATCGCCGATCACGCCAACTGCAGGTGCGCATAATTCATCATAACCTTCATTCCATGGCCGGAGAAATTTCCTGGAAATAAAATTCCAGTTCAACATGTCCTTGCTCCACCAATATCCCCATTGGTTGGTGCTGAATAAATAGTATTCTCCTTTATACGTAACGATCACCGGGTCGGCTGTAGCCCGATGGCGGCCCCATTCAGAAAAATTGGGAATAGGCGTATAACCATAGTCAATATTGACAGGATTGCAATAGGTTTTTTGCTGGGCAACAATTCCTGACTGGGCAACAATTAAAAAGAAGATAAAAAGAATAATCTTTTTCATGTTTTCTGTTTAAATCCTGTGTTTACATGAATAGGGTATCGCCAAGGGCCGCAAAGAATACAATGTTTGACTTTGTGCACCTGGCAATTCTTTGTGATACTTTTATTTCAATTAATGCCTTTCCTATTTTCTTAACCACGGGCTTTCAAATCCCAGCTTCTTTAATCCTTCTTGTATTTCCGGGCTACTCATAAATAGTTTCCATAACAACCCTGACCGATAATTCTCCATCATTACCACAACCGGCCCCTGGTCGATCGCCAAATAATGCGGAGGGTACCAATTAGCCGTTTCACTGAACGCATCATAAAATCCATAAGGCCCCCAAAGCAAATCTTTCTTATGGGTATACCAATTCCTCATTGCTGCCATCGATTGCTCAGGCGTATAAGGAAAGGATGAAAGCGCGGCTGTAGGTGATATCACGCCCAGGTCATTCAATGAATCCGGGGCATGCGCTGCATAACCGGTTACTGAATAGCTTGCAGTAAGTCCCCAGCTTTCGGCATTATACCCCTTATATTTTTTCGGATTGTCAACACACCATTGATAATTGATTAATGCCTGGTTGCGTGTTTCTTCTTCGTAATTGCCATATTTATCTTTAAGCCCCCGTGGATCAAGCCCCAGGTAAGAATAATGAGCCCAAAACAGCGGCCCCCCATGAGGAGGATTACCCTGGTAATGCATACCCAGTTTATAACCTCCATAAGAAGCAGAACTATCTTTTATCTTTCCATTCTCTGCCCATCCTTCATGATACACTTCGGCAGGCACTCCATGTGTTGGTGAAGAAGCCGCCAGCACATAAAGGATCAGGCATTCATTATATCCATGAATAGGAAAATTCATCTTCCAGGCAACGGTCGGACTCCAGTGCCAGTACATCACATTCTTCCCGTTCCTGTACCAATCAAACTCAACGCTTTTCCACAATGCATCCATACGGGCTGCCAGTTTCTTCTCCACTTCGTTGCCACTTGCAAAATATTGCCTTGCACACAAAAGCCCCTGCAGCATAAAGGATGTTTCCACAATATCACCACCATTATCATTAGCGCCGAAGGGTATTACTTTACCCGTTTCACCATTCCACCAATGCGGCCAGGCACCATGAAAGCGATCGGCTGTTTCCAAAAAGTGAACGATCTTTTCCAACCGTTCCCGCCCCTGGTCGCGTGTGATAAATCCTCTTTCGATCCCAACCAGCAAAGCCATTACACCAAAACCTGCACCTCCACTGGTAACGGTGCTCTTATCATTTTGAGGATAAATATTATCAACATGAAAACGTTCTCTTGCTAATCCGCTTGTAGGTTCAGCCCCATCCCAGAAATACTGAAAAGTCTGCTGCTGCACCAGTCTGAATAAAGCAGTATCGGAAAGCATCGAAGAATCGGCGTTTGCTTTATCCGTTGAAGCAGAAGAAGGTTGATTACCTGAACCGCACGACAGGAGAGTAAAAGCAACAAAGATGAACGAAAGTATTTTCATATCGGTTTTGAATGAGTTATAAATAAGGTGCTGTAAAACCAAGCGCACTCATACCTGTTTTGATTTCAGGGCAGCTTGTAAACAAATTCCAAAGCAAGCCGCTCCGGTAGTTCTCTATCATGATAATGACCGGTCCCTGATCAATTGCAAGGAAAGAACCGGCAAACCAGGGGCTACTCAATGAAAATGCATCGATAAAGCCGTATTCTTTCCAGAGTTTATCGCCTAATACATAATAAAAGAATTTCAACGCCTTCATCGATTCAACTGGTGTAAAAGGAAAAGACGACAGAGCTGCCGTTGGTGCTATAAAGCCGGCATCATCGGCAGGCGAACTGGCTTTATAACCACCTTCAATATCGCTGGCTGTAAGACCCCACACAGAATCGCTGTAGCCGTATTTTTTCGGATTGGCAACGCAATAGCTATAATTGATCAGTGTATGATTTTTTGTTTGCAGGGCGTAATCCGTATAGGTATCAACAAGATCGACAGGTTTAATACCCAGGAAAGAATAATGCTCCAGGAACAATGGTCCGCCAAAATCGGGACCTAAGGGAAGCTGGATCCCAAAAAAGGTTTTGCCGTTTTTCATTCCTCCATTGGAAGCCCAGCCATTATCATACACAATTTTTGGAACAGCATGCGTAGGTGATGAGGCCGCCAGCACATAAGTGATCAGCGATTCATTCCATCCCCTGATCGGAAGGTTTATTTGCCAGGCTTTATCAGGGCTCCAATGCCAGTACAATACATTTTCATTGGTTTCCTTCCTGAACCAGCTCCATTCCACCCGGTTCCAGATCACATTGATATCGTTGCGCAAATCCGTTTCGGCTGCATCTGCTCCATTAAAATACTGACGCGCTGTAAGCAAGCCCTGTACCAGGTAAGATGTTTCAACCAGGTCCGCTCCATTGTCATTTGCACTAAAGGGAATAACATTGCCCGTTGTACCGTCCAGCCAGTGAGGATAGGCTCCATGAAATGTTTTCGCTGTATTTTTCAAAAAACCAACGATCTTTTGCATCCTGGCCAATCCATCAGCACGGGTCACAAATCCTCTTTCAATTCCTGTTACTATTGCCATAATGCCAAACCCCGATCCGCCGGATGTAACCAGGTTAGCGTCTCCATTGCTTCTTTCTCTTACAAGACCGGATGTTGGGTGTGCAAAATCCCAGAAGTACTTAAAAGTTTGCTGCTGCACTTTAGTCAGCAATTCATCATCACTAAGAGTGGGGAATTTCCTGGAAGAATCAATTTTGGTAACAAAATCAATCTTCGCGGTTTCTGTAAGGCCGATGCCGTCAGTCGATTTAAGGCCACTGGAAAGAGATACAGTAAATTTTGTAATAAATGGCAATGCTGCAGAAGGCTTCACCAGCATAATGCTGTCGTTATTTGAATAGGTAACATTGAACGTGTAAGCCGCACCTTCTTTACTGCGGAAGCTTACTCCCGTATTGGTTGAATTACGGTCAACCGGAGCATTGAACCTGAATTGCAGTTGAGCATTTTGAGGGTCGATGGAATAATAAACATCACTGGCTGGCAGGTTATTCAACTTCTTTTCAGCAAGCTTGAATGGAACAGGCGGTGGTGGCGGTGGTTCCGGAGCTGAAGAACTTTTACCACAGTTGGTAAAAATAAAAGCTGAGCACACCCCTATCATCAACAGTCGCATTGCACTATTCATTTATTATTCCTGTTTTAAGCAATTAAAGATCCTGATGGCTGTATCTATTCATTAACCGAACCAACAAATTTACAGTAATCTCAGTGGTTACCCGGATGAGGATCCGTTAAAAACTTACCAAGACTGATCATTTGTTTGCGGCTTTCTTCGGGATAAACTTTTATGTAATGTGTTCTCATCGAAACCGCTGTGGCTGCATCTGCGCCTTGCAGATATACAGCAATAGCATGCGATTGTTGTTTTGGTAAATGGCAATCAATACAATTCTGTGTAATAGCAGGCCCAATGCTTGCACTCATTTTACAGAAATTGTTTTTTTCTTTTGTATGGCAGTTCATACATCGCTGCGAAAACAAGGCTAACTGCCCCTTTTCATTCTTATGAGTATTATGACAGGAATTACAGGTCATCTGGCTCATGGTAAAGCATTTGCTGGCAGCCAGCAAGCCGAGTTGATTACCATGCACGTCTATATCGGCTATATTCCGGCCAACAGTATCAAAAGAAAAATAGTCCGTCAACTTGTCTCCCGTTTCATAAGAAAATGAAGGCTGAGTCTTATTCAGCCGGCCGCCATGGCAAAGTGCGCAGAGGTCAAGGCTTTGCTGACGGGAAAATCTGGCGGGGTCAACTATATATTTGGCTGTTGTATCACCGGGATGTTGTTGCTGATATTCTACATGCCTTCCTCCCGGGCCATGACATTTCTCACATCCCACGGTCAGCAATAACTGCGATCTGTCAAACTCCTCCGGTATTTTCCCGGGCTCAGATATTGTTTTTGCAAATGTGCTATGGCATTCGAGACAACGGGAAGTAATGGGCCTGTTAAATACAATCCGGTTGGGAAATCCGGGACTGTTCGACCATTGATCAGCCGGCCCGAAATAACTTATCGGCAATTGAAAAAGCCGTTTTTCCATCCAGTACAGATATGTTTGCCCTTTGTTGCCAGAGCCAACCACAATATCAAACCGGCGGCTTTTTGTTTCTTTTCCATCTTCATACGCTACCTGGTAAAGGGAGCTATCCCTTTTTTCCATCATGATCTTTGCATGCCGGGTATAGATGAATTCATTTTGCCCTGCATCAAAGCTGCCTTTAATATTTGTTGCTGAGGCAAATTGCGTGCTGTTGAAATGCCCGCTGCGGATATGATCTTCATATATTTCTTTATGACAACCTGCGCATACTGCCGAGCCGGTAAACACTTCTCCCCTGGCATCTTTGATCGTGGTATCTTCCTTTTCCTTATTCCCGGTGCATTGAATGAGGAGGAATACAGCCAATACGATCAGGGCAAGTGTTATGACAGTACGCCGGTGAATAGTCATTTAAAAAATCTTTACAGCCTAAAAAATAAAAAGATTGTTCATGGGCATGAACAATCTTTTTATTATCAAGCATTTTTATTTTTTGCTGTTAAACAATTCTGTAACCTGAGAGGCGCTTAATGCTTCCCCGTATAAACGGAACTGATCAATGTCACCCTTAAAGTTGCCCATCCAGTCGTCAGGTGTTTTTCCCAACGCATAATGGCCTGCACCACCCACTACAATGCCTCCACTTTGTGAAAAGTCAGGAGTTCCTCCATCGTTGTTGAATTTACCTGGAACAGCTGTGAATTCTACTGCATCAATATAGAATTTCAGCATTGAAGTAGTTCCATCAAAACTGAATACCAGATGATGCCATTGATTATTGAGCACATTGGGCAATCTATTAGCTTGAACGTACTCATACCATTGATCTCGTAAATAAAACTTCGCTGCAGCGAGGTCAGCAGTACTGGGATTACCTGCATCTTCAAATTCCAGGAACATATCCATTTTTGTCCAGATATCTTTAGAAGTAGCAAGCCCGAATGCAAACGAAGTACCCGCCCCGGCAGGGTTAGGTCCATTTTTCTTCATCCAGAAAGAAACAGTAAAGCTGCTGGATTTTTTGAAATCATTTGCGGAAGGATAAACAATATAACCATCGGCGCCACCCTGAAAAGCCTGGCCACTTATTCCCGGCACATACGTTATGTTGTTATCTGTTCCAAAATTGGCCCGTATGCTGTCAACATTTGTGTTTTCATACGCTGCATAAAATTTTAAAGGGCCGCCCGGAGGGTTGGTATCCTTCGGATAGTCGCCCAATACCGGGCGTTTTTCTTTTTGGCAACCTATGGCGGCCAATGCAATTACCGAAGCCAATAAAACACTTCTGGTAATTATTTTATCGTTGAACATAATTTTAAGTTTTATGAATGAGCGGTTAAATAAACAGGCTACTGCTGAAACAGCAGCCTGTTGTAATAAGATCTATTGCCATTCCGGGTTTTGCTTCAATACGCCTCCGGCCAGATCAATTGCTTTTTGCGGTATCGGGTAATACCGGCACCGGTTGGTATAACCCAGTCCTCCTAATGCAGACAAAGCATCGCCCCATCTTACCAGATCATAGAAACGGTAGCCTTCCATAGCGAACTCAAAGCGTCTTTCTGCTTTAATGGCTGTACGCATTTGCGCCTGGTTCGCATAAACGATCTTGGGAACGATCAGGCGGGCAGGCCCCAGGTTGCCACTCGCTCTGTTCCGGATCAGTTCAAGATTGGCTTCTGCAGTGGGACCATCATTCATTTCGTTGGCAGCTTCTGCCAGCATGAGTATAACATCTGCATAGCGGAGTACCCGGTGGTTGATCCAGCGGGCGGCGCCACTGGAATTGATCATACCAGTGAAGGCCCTCATGCTGGGATCGGAGTACACTTTTTTATTCCAGTATTTCTGCGCAAGACCTCCGTCTGTGCCTTCAGGGTTGGTATAAGGCGGCAATGTAGCGCCATACCCACCTTCAGCAGGGCCTCCATCAGATTGGCCTGAGAAAAGAACGGTTTTACGCTTACGGGGATCAGTATCATCCCATGCATTTACCAGGTTATCTGTCGGAGTGTTCCATCCCCATCCCAGATTCCATTCAACTGAAGCTCCATTTTGCCTCACATTCTGACAGGTGCCCCACCAGTTCCCATTATCCACTTTATCATTACTTGCTCCGTTTTTCCCTACCCAGCACTGTGTTTCAAAGATGGACTCAGGCCCGTTTTTCCCGGAACCATCCAAGCCATCTTTCCAGATGTCCTGGAAATTAGGCATAAGCGAATACGCATTTGTACCAATGATCTCATTACAAAGACCTACAACACGACCCCAGTTTTGACGGAACAGGTAGGTTTGTGCCCATAATGTATTAGCAGCCCCCCTGGTGATCCTTCCGTCAAAACCAGCGCCATACTCTTCAGAAAGTATAGGCAACAGTTGCACAGCAGCCTGCAGATTTGAATCAATAAAAGCATACAACTCCGGTACCGTTGCTTTAGGCCTGATACCATCTGAAGGGTTAACGATCTTATAATTGATCAATGGTACTTCACCATAAGTCTTAACCAGTTCAAAGTAAGAATAAGCACGGAAGAATAAAGCTTCTCCAATATTACGTATTGAAGCAGCATCCGTTACTTTAAGTGAGTCTGCCGTATGCAATGCATTGTTGGCCGCATTGATCATAGCGAAGTGATCATTCCAATATGCATTAGGAGCCCAGTCGTCTTTAACATATTGAAATGTTTCAAACTCTGTCAGGACTTCTTTACCGTCATTAGCATCACTTCCTTTCTGTGCATCGTCATCGCGGATGCTATGAAAATCAAGCCACACCAGTTCAGAAAACCCTGAGTAAGTGCGCAGGATATTATAGATAGCAAATATCTGGCCTTCCAATGCACCCTGATGCAGATCATCCAATGTTGATTGCAGAGGTTTGCGGTCAAGGAATTTCTTACACCCTGTCACCCCAATGAAGAGGGGAAGCAGCAGGATCACCAGCAACCCCCAGAAATAGTTTTTATTTAGTTTCATAATAAGTCAGTTTTAAGATTAAAAAGTAACATTGAGGCCGATAGTGCTTACAACCGGAATTGCTCCGCCTGCATTATCATATCCGAATGCAGTAGCATCACCTCCAAATTCAGGTGTATAACCCAGGTTATGCTTCCAGGTCTTCAGGTTTTGCACATTCACAAACAAGCGCAGGTTCTGAATCCTTAATTTGGACAGCATATTCTTGGAGAAATTATATCCCAGTTGAATATTCCTGAGCCTGAAATAACTTCCATCTTCAATGTTATAGGTAGATCCGTTATAGTTGAAGCGGTGTCCCTGGCCAAGGATAGGTGTCCAGTTGGATGTACCTTCTCCATGCCATCTGTCCAGTTTTTCAAGAGGATAGTTCACACGTTGGAAAGGAGATTCCAATGAACCCCATGTCCGGAATACCTCATTGCCATATACACCTACCATATCAATACCCAGGTTAAATCCTTTCCAGGTCAGATTGATAGAAGTACCATAAGTGAAATCAGGTGTTGGATTACCAATGAAAGTTCTGTCATCAGCAGTTATTTTTCCATCCGGGCCTTTTCCATCCGGACCATTCACATCAGCAAACTTCAGATCACCAGGACCGTATGCTCCAATGGCAGAAGCATTAGGTGAGCTCAGGATATCTGCATAAGACTGATAAACGCCGGCTACTACATAACCATAGAAAGAACCGATCGGATGTCCTACCTGGGTGCGGCTTTCTGCACTTCCGTTGTTCTGGAAGCTTCTGAAAAGGTAACCGGTAGGCAGATCTTTACTTAAGCTAAGCACTTTGTTTTTAAGGAACGTGATATTACCTGATACTTCCAGGCGCAGGTCGCTGCTAAAATTTTCTGTCCATGTAGCAGAAATCTCCTCGCCCCAGTTTCTGATACTACCGCCATTTTCCAGTTTGTTTTTCAAACCGATAGAAGAACGGTCGACATAGGTCATCAGGTCATTCGTTTTCCTGTTGAAATAGTTGGCTTCAAAATGCAGCTTGTTCTGGAATGCGCTCAATTCAACACCTATTTCGTAAGCAGAAACAGTTTCCCATTTCAGATCAGGGTTAGCCAGGTAATCTTCGGTAGCAGCAGTATATACATTGGTACCGAAAACTGCATTGGAACCAGAAGTAAGGTTAGGATAGAAAGGATAATTAAGCGGTGTACCATCCAGCCTTGAAGCGGTTTGGTTACCCAGTACACCAACGGATCCTTTTAATTTCATGAAATTGAAAATATGTTGACCTTGCATGAAATTCTCTTTGGAAATATCCCATGCTGCGCCAATAGCCCAGAATTTCTGATTGCGGTTCTTCTCAGGGATCCTTGAAGACGCATCATTCCGGAAAGAAGCGTTCAGGAAATAAGTGTTCCTGTAGCTATACAATGCCCTGGCGAGATAAGAAACAGTGGTGTACTCGCTCTGGCTGGATGAGGTGGAGGTGGTAGAAGGATCTTCAAAACCATTTGACATATACCAGAAACGCTCATCATCAGGAATAGGAGAACCGACAGTTGTATTCTGGCTGACCTTACCTGTTCTGTTGAAATTACCAAAATAATAAGTGGTGAAACCACCGGTAGCCGTGATGCTATGCTCACCGAATGCTTTCTTGAATGTCAGCACATGGTCTTGTTGAAATTTTCTCCAGGTTTGGTCATCTTCCTGAACCTTTGTAACCTGGCTGTACAGTTGAGGTATATCGGTTTTAGGATTGTAAGCATAGTACAGTGGAGTATACTGGCGCTTGTTGAGGTTGCTGACATCTGCATAAAAAGTTGACCTGAAAGTAAAATATTTCAGGAAGTTCACTTCTGCATAAATGCTTCCCACATTCCTGTACTCAATGCTTTTTACTTTATTCCACTCATTCTCCACTCTCAACAAGGGGTTCACCACACCAGAATTCTGAAGGCCTACATCCAGACCTGAGTACATGTCCATATAAAGGCTATCTGCCTGGTAAGGATTTTTTACAAAAAATTGCTTGGTGCCCGGAGATACCTGCGGCATTACTTTCCTTGCATCATCCAGTACGGAAGTAGCATCATAAGGATTTTCCTGTCTTGAAGAGTTTAATACGAGACCCACTTTAATGGCTTTGCTCACTTTAAACTCATCTGTAAATGACAGTTGCATTTTTTTCAGGCGTTCGTGCCTGATAATACCTTCATCAGAAAGGTAACCCAGGCCGAGATTAAACCTGTTCTTGTCTGTGCTTCCGGAAATGCTCAGGTTATTGTTATTGAAATTACCAGTCCTGGTCACAGCATCTATCCAATCAGTATTTGCTGTGAGGCCGGTATAATCATAAGGAGTGGTAATACCATCATATGCTCTTTCTTCAGCAAACAGCATGGCAAATTGTTCTGCATTCGCCAGCTTGATCTTATCCACAAGTTTTTTGGTACCCCAGCTGGTATTGAAGTTTACTGTTACCTGCCCGGCTTTTGCTTTTTTGGTAGTAATAGCGATAACACCTGTAGCGCCTTTTACACCGAAAATGGCAAGTGAAGAAGGATCTTTCAGAATTTCGATTGATTCGATATCGTTAGGGTTGAGATAATCAATGTTGTCATTGAAAATACCATCCACTACATACAGGGGATGCACCTGGCCGATACTTACCGTACCACGGATACGGATATCGGGGGCCTGACCGGGTGTGCCTGAGTTTACTACAGAAAGACCTGCCACTTTTCCCTGCAAAGAAGCGATCGGGTTAGTGTTGGGCTTATCGGCCACGTCCTTGCCTGCTACTTTAACAATGGAGCCGGTGAGGTCTCTTTTGCTGGCAGTACCATAACCGATCACCACCACCTGGTCGATCTGCTTCACGGCAGGTACCATTTTTACATCCACCACGGTGCGGCCGGCAATAGCCACTTCCTGTGTTTCGAAGCCGATAGTGGAAATGATGATCGTGGCATTATCACCAACAGTAAGGGAGAATTCGCCGTTATTGTTGGTGGTGGTGCCATTGCTGGTGCCTTTTTCCTGGATAGAAACTCCGGCAAGAGGTTCGTTCTCAGCGCCTGTGATCTTACCGGTGATGCGAACTTCCCGGTTTTCTTCGGCATTGGTGGAAATAACAGCAACCAGGTTTTTATTGACTAACTTATAAGTCAGCCCGTTACCGGTAAACAACTGGTCGAGTGCAGTGGAGATAGAGAGGTTTGAAGCACTGAAATCCACTTTGCTTTTCAGCCCCTTCAGATCGTAATTGTACAGGAAGCGGTAGTTTCCCTCCCGTTCAATCGTCTTCAGTATTTTGCGGATTTCGGTATTTTTTACGTTCAGGCTGATATTTTGCCCTTTCACCTCATGAGCCCTGACCTGTAAAGCAGTTAATAAAATGATAAAGATGGTAAGCTTCATGATCGTAAGGATTTTCAGAAGCGACCGTGTCGGGAAAGCCCTCCCCAGAGGTACACTTTTTTTCATACATTTGATTTGAGAGTTAAACAATGTGAAACCTCTTCTAATGCAGTTAGCAGGTTTCAGGTTTTCTTTTACCGGGAAATGTTGCCGCATTTTCCGGTTTTTATTCTTAACTGGTATTTGGTTGCTTAATCAGTAATATCCACTTCATTATTATTGATTTTATAATTGAATGGGGCTATGTATCTCAGCGCCTGTAAAGCTTCATCGATCGTTTCCCTGTCAAATGAACCGCTCAGCCTGTAGTTCGCTATTTTTTCATTCTTGAAATTAATTTTGATATTAAACCAGCGTTCCATTTTTACGGCCACTTCGCGAAACGAATCACCTTCAAACAATAAGCGGTTATACACCCAGGAGGTTTCTGTCAGGGAGGAATCCGCTACATTGGGAGGTAATGCCGTAATAGCGATGGCCATTGTTTTATTATGGGAAGTATCTCTTCTTATTTCTTTTTGATTACCTGCCGGTAATTCATTTATTTCTTCGGCCAGTTTATTGAATACCAGTTTTTCCTTTGGCCGCAGAATGATCTTGGGCGCCTGGGGTTTATTCTTATTGATCACTTCGATCATCCCCCGGATAAGCGTGGTCTCAATAGTTTTTTCCTGGGGATAGGATTTTACATTGAAGCTGGTACCCAGCACTTTTATATCAATAGCCGAGGTATGCACTATGAAAGGGCGCTTGGAATCTTTCACCACATCAAAGTAAGCTTCCCCTTCCAGGCTCACTTCACGGGTAGTGCCAATAAAGTTTTCTGCGTATTCAAGCTTACTGTCCGAGTTAAGCCATACCTGCGTACCATCCGGGAGCACCATTTTGGAACGGATGCCTTTGCCGGCTACCACTTCATTTCTCTTGACATCAGCTGCAAGCACCCGGCCTGCCTTTTTCGGCATAAACATCCAGGCCCCCCCAGCTATGGCAGCCAGCAGGGTCGCAGCCACGGCCAATTTGCCGATCCTGCGAAGCAGTCCAGGCCTGGGAGCAGGCTCTTCCTCCGGGTCAGCAGCCATTTCCAGGATATGCGCAAAATGCTGATCAGGAGCATGATCAAGGGAAACATGCTGATCAGGACGATGATGCCAATATGTAAGAAGGATTTCGGTAAAATACTGATCGCCAGGATTGGATTGCAACCAGTGCTGCAGCTCCTCTATTTCGGTAGCAGTCGCTTCGCCGGAGAGTTTCCGGGACAACAATTCAGTTAGCCGGTCATTATTCATATAGCAATCCTTGCTAGTATAGACAGGCATTCACAGAAATGACCCTAAAAGAAAATAAGTTTTTTTTAACATTACTGGATTTACAGGGCCTACCTCCCAAAGTCCCCTTCCCGTCCTTCCCGCCTTACCGGTAAAAAACTTACCGGTAAGGCGGGAAGGACGGGAAGGGAGTATTTAGACAGAATCTATCTTATTTAATCAGAAAAATTTGTGGCAAATGTTAGCTTTTTCTTGTGACGAGGCGGGGAAGGAAGTCGAAGTGCCCCTTTACTTTCTCGCTGATCTTTTTTACAGCGATCACCATTTGGGCGTCAACGGTGTTAACGGAAATATGAAGGATGTCGGCCACTTCCTGGTATTTCAACCCATCTTCCCTTACCAGTTTGAAGATCATTTTGCAGCGAGGCGGCAATTCTTCTACAGCAGCCCGGATGCTTTTGAAGATCTCGGACGTGATCATTTGCTGATCAGGGCATTCCTCGTCCTGCAGCTGGATATTGATAAAATCAAAAGAATCCGTGATCTGTTCATTGGCCTTGCGGGAGAGAAAATTGAGAGAAGCGTTTTTGGTGGCCGTATATAGATAAGTGGTCAGATGCTGTATTTCAGTGATCGATTCCCGTTGTTTCCAGATTTTCACAAAAACCTCGTCAACAATTTCGGTAGCTCCCTCCTTGTTTTTGAGAATGGAATATGCAAAACGCGTGAGTTTTTCGGCATAGTGGTCAAACAATTGCCGGAACGCACGTTGGTCACCAACGGCTATTTGCTGTTGCAGTGAGTGCAATAATTGATCAGTCAAAACAATTGGGTTGTTCATGCAGGCAATCGTTATCTAAAATTAGAACAACTTTACAATTTGAGACAAATTTTGTTTTCGAGAAGCTGCTCACCGATGGAAGAAACATGATCGTGCTACATTCAATATGATGAGGAATGAAAATTTTCATCACCTATTTGAGGTAGCGTGATAATTGTCCATACGGCTTTTTAAATTTGTAATGCCCTGTGTCTGCATATTTCTCAATCAACTTTCTTGCCGGTTCTGATAAATACCATCCCAAAGGGATCCTGTCGCCTTCAAATCTGGTTAATTTGAAATTGATGCTGTTGAGATCAGGGTCAAGTTTTACCGACATTGCCCGGGCACCATTGATCCAACGGAATAATGTATTGACCCCACCCTGTAATGGCGCAGCTTCATAACCCGCACCCATCGGTGTTTTATGAATGCTGGTATCCGATCCGTAAGAAAGTGAAATGATCACCGGTACTATCTTCTTCGATCTTGTATCCATCCGGCGGAGCATTGATTTCATCATCATCACTGTTTGCTGTGCTGTTTGAACAGCCGTGTTCTCAAAATATCCTCCGTCTACCAGGTGTCCGAATTTTTCTTCTTTACCATTTACCCGTTGCATCATCAATCCCGGTGGTGTGATCGCAGGAAAGCGTGCCGAAGAGACCATGCCTTCCTTCATAGGCACCAGCATTTTGGTAGCGTCCAGCACATCCAATGCATCTTCATAATAATCTTTCGAAATTTTATAAGGTGCGAATATGGCTTTCTGCCCTTCCTCCACATATAAACTGTTAAACAGGATTACCGGCCTGCGGTATGGCTGCCCATCTTTCAACCATGGCGTAAGAATGGATTGATCAAGCAAAGTGGAACGCTCTTCATTCACATACGTATGCCGGGCAAAAGCGAGGGAAAAACTTTTATTCAGAAATGCAGCCCGGTCGAACGACCGGATAGGCCAGGGAAGCAAGCGCTGCATAAGATCGGGAAACAGGAATCCATATGTAACTCCTGTCAGAAAATCTGAAGCCGTAATCGTATCAAGCGGTGCATAAAATTCCGGAGAGTTCAATGCCGGAGCGCCCTGCTTTGATTTTTCAAAAATGTAATTATAAAAAAAACTGAGTCCTACAGTACCCCCTGAAGCACCTGTTACTGCAAACGTATTATTATAGATTTCCGGGTGTGCGAGATGTATCTTTTTCAGCACCTGGCTGGTCCAGTAGCATGCACGGATGCCACCTCCCTCGGCTGCCACCAGGAAAACAGGGATGACGGAATCTTTTTCAAACAGTAAATGGTTGTCCAGTTTATAGTTCAGCCACTCTTTAAAATAAAGGCTGTCTGGCAATCGCTGATCGATCTGGCTGTCGAGGCTGCTGTCTTTTAATTTGGCCAGTGCATGATTATTATTATGTGGAAGAAAAAATATAAGTGCCAGTACCAGCAGGAAAGTAAAAAAAGGAAATTTCAGCCAGTTGGAAATATACATAATGAATAAGCTGACCACTGTATAAAATATCAATCCGCATAATATAACAAGACCAGGCTTTCCATCAAGCGAGGGCACCGACTTTGCAGTAAGCCATGCATATAAAAATGCCCCGATAAATACTGCCGGGATCAGGAACCTGGTGGTGTTCGTTAAATGTTGCGCCCGCACCACGATACGCACGTCCGTTTTTTCCGGCAAAGCAAACCGTGCATCACCAGGCGTTGCAATACGCTTGCTTTTGGCAATAATATCAGTACGGTAACACAGGTAGATAATATGGACAGCACCTATCAATAGCACTATCAGTATCTTGATCACACGGCCATCTGTAAAGCCATTCACGCCCCAGTAGGCCCAGGCAAAGATGAGATAAGGAGTGGCGGCCAGTATGCGGGGCATCACTTTGGCAAGCAGTTCTGTAGTGCGTTCATACTTGCTGTCGACCGTCACCACAATATGATCTTCTTTCAACATGCAATCTTTGCTGCAATCCGGATTCTGCAAAGAATCCCTGAGGCCTGCCCGCTTCTGTACGATCCTTCCCAAAGTGGAAGTGGTAAGCGCAATGCGCGACACATACCAGATCACCCCGCTCCAAACTATCAGCAGTCCGGTAAAGCTGAGCACATACGGGTGAAAAAGGTCCAGCTTTCCGAAAGCGATCATCAGGTCCATCCCCTGGTCATTCACCCCAAAAGCAAATGCTCCTACCAGGATCAGGATCAGCAAAAAAGGGATTTTTCCAAGAATGAAGAAGCTGCCCCGGATCCAGAGAAGGGGCCGGAACTTGCGGAAGATATTTTTCATTGATCAAGGTTTACGATTGCAATCACCGAAAGTAATCAGATTTTTTGGGAGCGCTAAATGCTACATACACCCGTTAGTTTTTACTAAATTTGTGTTTATGTCAGTTTTAATCAACCAGGAAGAGCTGTTCCAGGACAGGGTGGACAACGAAATAAAGATCGAGCCGCGCGACTGGATGCCGGATGCCTACCGCAAAACGCTGGTAAGGCAGATCAGTCAGCATGCCCACAGTGAAATTGTCGGAATGTTGCCGGAAGGCAATTGGATCAGCCGGGCACCATCACTGAAGCGTAAAGCCATCCTGCTCGCAAAAGTGCAGGATGAAGCCGGTCATGGGCTTTACCTGTATTCTGCTGCGGAAACATTAGGCACTTCGCGGGAGCAGATGATCAATGATCTGCACAGCGGCAAGGCCAAATATTCTTCCATTTTCAATTATCCTACGCTCACCTGGGCTGATATCGGTGCAATCGGCTGGCTGGTGGACGGTGCTGCCATCCTCAACCAGGTAATGCTTTGCCGTACATCGTATGGCCCCTATGCCCGAGCTATGGTAAGGATCTGTAAAGAAGAAAGCTTTCACCAGCGCCAGGGCTTTGATATTCTACTGACACTTTCAAGAGGAACACCAGCACAAAAAGAAATGTGCCAGGATGCCATCAACCGCTGGTGGTGGCCAAGCATGATGATGTTTGGGCCGCGCGATAGCGAAAGCACCAACAGCGACCAGAGCATAAAATGGAAGATCAAGCGCAAAAGCAATGATGAGCTGCGGCAGAACTTTGTTGACATGTGTGCCGAACAGGTAAAAGTGCTGGGAATGACCCTGCCCGATGCTGATTTGAAATGGAATGAAGCTGAAGGCAAATATGATTTTGGCGAAATTGATTGGGATGAATTCTGGAACGTCGTGAAAGGCAATGGCCCCTGCAATAAACAAAGGCTCGATGCAAGAAGAAAAGCCTGGGAAGAAGGAGAATGGGTAAGGGAAGCCGCCAGCGCGTTTGCCAAAAAACAACAGCAAAAACAAAAACAGGACAAAGCAGCCTGACCATAATTATAACGATATGTCTTTTCAGATACGAAAATTCTATTACGGCGATATACCGGAAGACAAGGCCGGCGGAGCCATCGTTTCCAAACAAACCGCCAATGACTGGCCTCTCTGGGAAATATTCATCCGCAGCAAACAGGGACTGGACCATAAACATGTAGGTAGCCTTCATGCAGCCGACGCACAAATGGCTATTGAGAATGCCCGCGATGTGTACACACGCCGCATGGAAGGTGTAAGCATCTGGGCAGTGGAATCAAAACATATCCATGCCAGCAACCCTGATGAAGCAACGAGCCTTTATGAGCCGGCGAATGATAAAATATACCGGTACCCTACATTTTATGATCTGCCTGACGAAGTGGGCCACATGTAAATGCGTTGGCAGTTGATCGAAGAGCAGATGGACAACAGCCAACGAAACAACAAGCACTATGTTCTTACTTAACTACACGTTATATCTTGCCGACAACGCGCTCCTTCTCGGTCACCGCAACAGCGAATGGTGCGGGCATGGACCTGTGTTGGAGCAGGACATTGCCATTACCAATATCTCCCTCGACCTGATCGGGCAGGCACGCAATTTTTATCAATATGCTGCTTTGCTGAAAAATGACGGATCTACAGAAGATACATTTGCCTATACCCGCGATATCCGTGAATTTAAAAACTGCCTGCTCAACGAATTGCCAAATGGTGACTGGGGACAAACTATTTTGCGCCAGTTTTTATTCAGCAACTATCAATACCTGTTGTATGAACAATTACAGCATGGTCATGACCAGCAACTGGCTGCTATTGCCGCCAAAGCATTAAAAGAAGTGACTTATCATCTGCGCTGGAGCAGTGAATGGGTGATACGCCTCGGTGATGGAACAGAAGAAAGCCACCGGAGAATGGAACAGGCTATTGCAGAGATATGGAGCTATACAGGTGAATTGTTCATCCCTGCTTCTTATGAACTTGAAGCAAATACCAATGGTATAGCACCTGACCTGAAAACACTGGAAGTATCCTGGCTGCAAAAAGTAAATGAAATATTCACGGCCGCTTCTTTATCCGCCATAGCTAAAGCTACGGCGGATAAAGTATACATGCACAAAGGTGGTAAACAGGGAAACCATACCGAGTATATGGGATACATCCTGGCAGAGCTCCAGTTCATGCAAAGAGCTTACCCCGGTGCAGAATGGTAAAATATGCTACACACAACCGACATAGCGACCCAGCCAGTGTGGACCATACTGGAAAACGTGATGGACCCGGAAGTGCCTGTGTTGTCGGTACTTGATCTGGGAATTGTACGCCAGGTATCCGTAAACGGCAATGAAGCGGAAGTGATCATTACACCTACTTATACAGGTTGCCCGGCAATGGATACCATTAAAGCATCTATACAAATGGAGTTGCTGGCAGCAGGATATTCTCCTGTTTCAGTGAAGCAGGTGCTTTCACCGGCATGGACCACTGACTGGATGAGCGAGGAGGGTAAGAGAAAACTGAAAGAATATGGTATTGCGCCGCCCAATCCCAAACAGCAGGTTTGCCATCAGCATCTTTTTGTAGTTGACGAAGCTGTTCAATGCCCCCACTGCCAATCATGGCATACCCGCCGCATCAGCGAATTCGGCAGCACTGCCTGCAAAGCGCTTTATCAATGTAATGACTGTAAAGAACCTTTCGATTATTTTAAATGCCATTAACCCAACTGCATGTCTTCAATCCTTTTTGAAATCAGTAATCATACAGCAACCATTACGCTCAACCGGCCTGATAAACTGAATTCTTTTAACAGGGAAATGGCTTTGCTGATGCAGGAAAAACTGGATGCCTGCCGCGACAGTAAGATCCGTTGTGTTTGCATAACCGGTTCAGGCAAAGCATTTTCCGCCGGACAGGACCTTGCTGAAGTAACGGATCCCAATGGGCCGGGGATGCAACGTATTTTATCAGAGCATTACAATCCTGTTATTACCCGTATACGCCAACTGGAAAAACCTGTAGTGGCCGCTGTGAACGGTATTGCTGCCGGAGCAGGTGCTAATATTGCTTTGTGCTGTGATATTGTAGTAGCCGCAGCATCGGCTTCTTTTTTACAGGCCTTTAGCAAGATCGGGTTGATACCGGATAGCGGCGGCACTTATTTTCTGCCGCGCCTCATTGGCTGGCAAAAAGCTTCTGCCCTGATGATGATGGGAGAAAAACTTTCTGCTGCCGATGCAGAAAAGGCCGGGATGATCTATAAAGTGTTTCCCGATGACTCTTTCGTTGAAAACACCACACAGATCACCGGCTATCTTGCTTCCATGCCCACTAAAGGATTGGCCTTTACAAAAGAAGTATTGAGCCATTCTTTCACCAATACACTGGAGCAGCAATTGACAACAGAAGACATGTATCAACAAAAGGCTGCGCAAACATCCGATTACAAAGAAGGAGTAAATGCCTTCCTGGAAAAAAGAAAAGCTGATTTCAAAGGAGAATAAAAATGGATACTAATTCAAAGCCTCTACCCGCACAGGTCGTTGACAAAATGATGAAGGATGATCTCTTCAGTCAATGGCTTGGTATAACTGTTATTGAAATAAGAGAAGGCTACAGCAAATTAAAAATGACGGTACGCCCTGAAATGATCAATGGCTTTGGCATTGTTCATGGCGGAGTGGCCTTTTCATTAGGCGACAGCGCTTTTGCTTTTGCCTGCAATAACCGGAATAATCTTTCTGTGGCGTTGGACACATCCATCAATTTCACCAGGCCTGTGCACGTAGGCGATGAGTTGACTGCTGAAGCAAAGGAAATACACAATGGAAAATCTACCGGGCTTTACCATATCACCATCACCAACCAGCGCGATCATGTAGTAGCTGTGTTTAAAGGAACCTGTTTCCGTACAGGAAAGCCGTTGATTTAAGGCTGCATATTTTCCATCGCTACTATTGTTTTTGCCACAAGTAACGGGTATGCTTTCGCCATACTTTCTTCCAGGCTCAAACCTTTCGCCTCAAGGGGGTAAACCGATGCCAGTCCCATATCCGTGATCTCATCGTTATCCGCTTCCAGTATTCCGCAAAAAGCAATACAGGGTATTTTATATTTACGCGCCAGGGCAGCCATAGTACCTACTACTTTGCCCAGCCCGCTTTGACCATCAATCTTTCCTTCTCCTGTAATAACCAGGTTTGCGTTATTCAACTCCTTTTCCAAACCATTTGCCTGCAACACCAACTCAACGCCCTTTTTCATTTCCACTTCAAAAAAAGCAGAAAGCCCGGCAGCGATACCACCCGCTGCACCGGCACCAGGAAAGCCGGCTATTTGTTTTCCAAATTGTTTTTCTATTACTGCAGATATATTTCTTAATCCTCTGTCCAGTTGCGCTACCATCGCAGGGTCAGCTCCTTTTTGCGGGCCATACACATAAGCAGCACCATTGGTTCCATATAATGGATTTTCCACATCAGCAGCAATTTCAATACGAACAAGCGGCAGGCTTACTGGAGGAATGATCCTGTCGATCTTTAAGAGGCTCTCTCCTACAGGAAGAAGTTCTTCGCCGGTTTCATCAATAAAGTGGAACCCGAGCGCAAACAAAATCCCTATTCCTGCATCATTGGTAGCACTGCCTCCCAATCCCAGGATGACCCTGTCGGCACCCCTTTCCAATGCATGCCGTATCAGCAGGCCTGTGCCGTAAGTAGAAGTCAGCAATGGGTTCCGTTCATTTTCCTTCAGCAATACCAGGCCGCTGGCTGTGGCCATTTCTATGATTGCGATCCTGTCATGTTCATTCCATTGATAGGATGCCTGCATCGGGCGTTGAAGCGGGTCAACCGTATTCACCAGTACAGGTGTTGTATGAAAATAATGTTGTAATACGCTGTTGAACCCATCGCCGCCATCGGCCATAGGAAAATGCAGGATCTCTGCATTTTTATTCTTTTGAGTGATCCCTTCCGTGATAGCTTTACAAACCTCAACGCTGGTCAATGAGCCTTTGAACTTATCTGGTGCAATAATGATTTTCATGATGATCAAAAGTAAGGATCATTGCTTCAAACAATACCTTTGAAAAAAAATCAAATGTTTTACACTTTCAACGGTTTTACCCCGGTTGTTCACTCCTCTTCTTTTGTGCATCCACTGGCGGCTGTAACAGGTAATGTGATTATCGGTAAGAATTGTTATATCGGCCCGGGTGCTGCCATTCGTGGTGATTGGGGCCAGATCATTATTGAAGACGGTTGCAATGTGCAGGAAAACTGTACCATCCATATGTTTCCGGGGCTAACGGTCACTCTTAAAAAAGGAGCCCATATCGGTCATGGTGCTGTAATACATGGCGCTTCTATTGGAAAAAACTGCCTTATCGGTATGAATGCAGTGGTGATGGACCATGTACAGCTAGGCGATGAAAGTATTGTAGGTGCGCTTTCCTTTGTAAAAGAAGGTGAGCAGTTTCCCCGGCGCAGCCTGGTGGCGGGCAGTCCTGCCAGGTTAATCAAAAAAGTGAGTAATGAAATGATGAACTGGAAAAAGGAAGGCACCCAAATTTATCAATCCCTGCCTGCACAGTTATTTGCGGCCAGCCAGCCGTGTGAGCCCCTGCGGAAAAAGCCTGCAGAGCAAAAAATACAGAATGCTGTGTATCAAACCTGGCAACACCGGAAAGATACGGGTAGCAATAAACGCAAGCCGGTAAAGGCAACAAAAAACTAACCCGCAGAAGTTTTTAGCCAAAGGAGGTCGTAATCACTATCACTATATGCGTTGTACGGGTTCTTAACGGGAACCATCTTTGGAGGCAAGGCCCGAATAAGCAGAATAGTCCACAGGATATAATACATCCTGCTGCATGTCATTTGCCTCTTCTTTCAAGTTATCCGCCTGTTGAAAAGGGTAAGGCTTATAGAATTTAGCAGGAAAGCTTCTTTTTTCAGTATTAATCTTCCGGCTTTGAAGGGGTTTAATAGTTAAACCAGGCTGAAAAGAAGAGGTATTTAAATAAACATTATTATCAGGTCTTATATTTTGTGGTTTTGATCTGCTTTGCATGTTTACCTGAGCGGATATGCTTCTATTCTCTTTCTGCTTCAGTGATTGGTTTATAATCAGTGCGTATACCGCGACAAGCAGTAAAATGATTTTCATAAAGGTCAGTATGGAGTGATAAAATCGGATTGTCCAAACCAGGATAATACTATCAAACAATATGCCCTTATTGAAAGGGGCATATTAATAAAATGAGATCAAGGCATTTTGTTTATAAACTCATTCCTGGTCCTGGAAGTTTTTGATCTTATTGTATAATGTCTTCCGATCTATATTGAGCATTTCGGCTGCTTTCTTTTTATTAAAATTCACCTGTTGCAAAACTGCCATGATCGTTTCATATTCTGCGCGGCTGGCTGCATCCTTAAGGTCCAGTTCCTTTTTGGGAGCAGACACATGGTTGGTCGTTATGGATAATGTTTTTTCCTGGTTAGCCGCTGCTGAGAGGGCATTTGCATTGGTGATCTCCCAAGGAAGGGATGCCGCTGATATTTTTTCACCTGCTGAAGTAAGCAACACGGCCCGGCGCACTACATTCCTGAATTCCCGGAGATTGCCTGGCCAGGAGTAGTCTAAAAAGGTTTGTAATACATTCTCTTCAAAACCGGCTACTTCCTTATCCAGCTCCGAAGAAGTTTTTTCCAGGAAAAATTCTGCAAAAGCCAGTATATCATCTTTCCGCTGTCTTACAGGTGGCAGGTTAATGGAAAATTCATTGAAGCGGTGATACAGATCTTCACGGAACTTCCCTTTGCGGTAAGCATCCTGCAGGTTCTCATTGGAAGCTACAATGATCCGCACGTCGGTATTCATTTCCTTATTGCCACCTACCCGTTTGAATTTTCTTTCCTGTATTACCCGCAATAAAGTAGCCTGCACATCCAGGGAAAGATTGCCTACTTCATCCAAAAAGAGTGTCCCGCCATTCGCCAGTTCAAAATGTCCCTCTTTATCTTGCAGCGCGCCGGTGAAAGCACCCTTAACATGTCCAAACAATTCACTTCCGGCCAGTTCTTTTGAAAGAGTTCCGCAATCCATGGCAACAAAAGGTTTGCCTTTTCGGTTGCTCCGGTCATGGATGGTTTTGGCAATTACTTCTTTGCCTGTTCCGCTTTCACCATATAATATGATGCTGTAATTGGTAGCAGATACAATATCAATCTGGTCATACAAGGCTTTGGTAGCAGGAGCTTTTCCGATCATAAACTGATCATCACCAAAAGTAGGTTTGGAAACAGCCTTTATTTTCCCCAGGCCTCCTTCAATTGTTGCAGCAGGGGCAGCAGCATGAATAGCTTTGTTGACTACACTAAGCACTTCATCAGGTATAAGGGGTTTTACGATATAATCATAAGCACCCATTTTTATCACTTCCACTGCTGTTTTTATATCCGAATAACCAGTTATCATCAATACTTTAACAGCAGAATTTTCTTTACGCAAAGCCGTCAGCACATTTATACCCTCCATATCACCGAGGCGGTAATCGCAGATAACCAGGTCAAACTTGTACTCTGTAAATTTTGTTATTCCTTTATTGCCTGAATAGGCCATATCCACCTCATATCCATTTTTTGAGAGAAACTTTCCAAGCAGGGTACATAAATCCATATCATCATCAATAATGAGGATTTTTTTGCTCATAACACGCAAATTGATTAGTTAATGAAATTAACATTTTTATACCAGGTAACACGGTCATATAAGCGTAAATCATGCCGGACTTGAAGGTTTTTATATCCGGGTTTACTCTTATTATTGCTTTGGCAGGTAAATTGATTTTTTTTGTGTATGATAAGGTTTCATGGTATACTCAATCCAGCCCCGATCAATGATTGAAGAAAAAAATAAGCTACAGGTTCTGATCATCGATGACGAAGTGGATATCTGCTATCTGCTTAAAGGAATTCTTCGTTATAAGAATGTCGAAGCGCAATATGTGACAAGCCTGGAAGCAGCAAAAACCATTCTTACCGAGGAAGATCCGCCTGTGATCTTTTTGGATAATCATTTAAAAGATGGCTTTGGTATCGATCAGATCACTTATTTCAAGAATAAATATCCCAACTCTAAACTGGTGATGATCACTGCACATGATACTGCGCTGGACCGTGAAAAAGCTTATAAAGCTGGTGCTGATTTCTTTATCAGCAAGCCTTTTAGCAGAGATATCATTATCAATACGATAGAAAGAATAGGCTTATTGGATGCTAAACACGGGGAAATATTTCCACATTAAGCCAGCACCTCCCTTTTTGTACTGAGCGTAACAATAAAAACGGAGCCATTTGCTTTCTGACTGGTCACTGTAATGCTTCCCTTGTGATTGAGTATAATATTTTGCGTATTGGTCAATCCCAATCCGTTGCCTTTTGCCTTGCCTGTGAAGTAAGGATCAAACAGTTTTTGTAAAGTATCTTCATCCATTCCGCTTCCATTGTCTTTTATCTCTACAATGCATCGTTCGCCTGATTTGCTGGTAGTGATCTGAAGAACGCCTTCTTCCTGCGGCATGGCCTCTATTGCGTTCACAATAATATTCAGGAAGGCCAGCTTGATCTTTTCCTTATCCACCATGATCTCGCAAATATCGGTTGCATAGTTCTTCTCCACTTTAATTTTGCTCAGCTCTATGCGGTCCTTTGCCAGTTCAAGCGTTTCATCCAGCACCTCATTGATGTCCGCTGAAGCATATTCAAGTTGTGCAAACCTGGTAGAATTCAACAGGTCTGAAACAAGCTGGTTTATTCTTGTCACGTTCCTGCCTACCATTTCCAACAGCATTTCTGCTTCCTGATTGGAATGGTTAAGGTCTTTTAATTGTTCTGTTGCAAGTGAAATATTGGTCAGGGGGTTTCTTACTTCATGCGCTATTGTGCGGGCAATACGGCCGGTGGAAGTAAACTTTTCAACACTCCTCAGTTCTTCCAGTTCGGTATTTACCTGCTTTAATTCTTTTACCCGCTCTTCCAGTTCAAGGCTGTACCGTTTCACTTTATTGTCCGAAGCTTCTTTTTCCTTGTTACCTCTATTGTATATGAATAGTGAATAGAATATCGTGACCAATACAATAACGAGTGATGTAAGAGAAATGATTTCTGTTCCGGCAAAAAAACCTTCCAGCCGGCTATTCTTTTCTTCCCTGAAAACCAGTTCTTCCCGCTTCACACGACTGATAAGTTGGCGAATGCTATCCATGTTTGATCTTATCGCGTCACGATCATTTAAAATGGAAGCATTGATCTCGAAGCCGCTGCGTTGAAAAGAGTTAACCGTTGCTGTCAGGTAATAAAGCTTCCGGTTGATCAGTCGCTGAAGTGTATCCAACTCTTCTTTATAGGATTTATTAGCTGGCGTAAAACCGCGCAGCCCGTCGAGCAGGATAAGCACATTCTTTGAACCTGAATTATATGCCTGTAAAAAGCGTTCATCCTTATAAAGTATATACCCTCTTACATTGGTTTCTGCATCTGTAACTGTGGATCGGACCATTTCCAGGTTGTTAACCACCGAATAAGAATGGTTCAATTGCCGGGCTTCACTCATCTGCTTATTAATGCTAAAAAAAATAAGGAAGTACGACAACAACAACAGGAGAAAGGCAATGAAATATCCCCACCTTATCGTTGCTTTTGATAATGGCATATAAAGGATTGAACTATCTGCACAAAATATCCTTGCTAAAGTACAATAAAAAAACCGGCGAATGTGTTGCCGGTTTCTTAACACTTTCTTTTCTCATCACCATCATACATCGTTTTTGACGGAGCGACCAAATACCAGTGAAAGAATAAACAGGATAAGAAAAATAAAGAATAAAATCTTTGCGATGGAAGCAGCACCAGCTGCTATACCACCAAATCCGAAAATTGCAGCTACAATTGCAATGATCAGGAATATTACTGTCCAACGAAGCATAACAAAAAATTTTAGGTTCAAACAATCATGTTTCCTTGTCTTAACATACTTACATCTCTCTTCTTCAATTTTCCTTTACTGCCATACTTACAACTTAAAAAAACCATGCCGGTAATTTCTCTGCGTTCAAATTCAGTTACCCTTTCCCTTCTTGTGGAAATATTTTCCCTCGTTGAACGCCCCCTTCCCGTCCTTCCCACCTTACCGGTAAAAATTTACCGGTAAGGTGGGAAGGACGGGAAGGGGGCGTTTAAGATAGATAGTGGCCTGTATTTCCCGGTGCTACCATAAATTCCTGACCAGTTCAAACACTTATCTTTGTGCGTCATGGAAAAAAGCAACTTTGTTGACCAGATAAGGATTTTTTGCCGCAGCGGACATGGCGGGGCCGGCAGCAGGCATTTTATGAGGAATAAGTTTACCGCCCTGGGAGGCCCGGATGGTGGAGATGGAGGCCGTGGCGGCCATATCATCCTTAAAGGAAACAGTAACTTATGGACACTCCTGCATTTGCGCTATTTCAAAAACGTGCTGGCAGAAGATGGTGAGGGCGGCAGCGGCAATAATAAGACCGGCCGCTTTGGGAAAGACATCATTATCGAAGTGCCCCTGGGTACTATCGCCCGGGACGAAGAAACCGGCAAGCAGGAAGTGGAAATCCTGCAGGACGGGCAGGAAGTGATCTGGATGCCCGGCGGAAAAGGCGGGCTTGGCAACAGCCATTTTGCTACTCCTACCAACCAGGCACCAGAATATGCCCAATCCGGATTGCCAGGTGAAGAGGGTTGGAAAGTGCTGGAACTGAAAGTGCTGGCTGATGTAGGACTGGTCGGTTTCCCCAATGCCGGCAAATCTACCCTGCTCTCCGTGATCACTGCTGCCAAACCCAAAATTGCCGACTACGCATTTACCACTATCACCCCCAACCTGGGCATGGTGGAATACCGCGATGGGAAAAGCTTCTGCATCGCCGACCTGCCCGGTATCATTGAAGGGGCCGCAGAAGGGAAAGGCCTTGGGCATCGCTTCCTGCGTCATATCGAACGCAACTCCATTCTTTTATTCCTGATCCCTGCAGACAGCACTGATCACAAAAAAGAATTTGATATACTCGTTTCTGAACTGGAACAATACAACCCAGAACTGCTGCATAAGCAATTCGTGATCGCCATCAGCAAAAGCGATATGCTGGACGATGAACTGATGGCAGCTATTAAAAAAGAATTGCCGGCAGATATTCCGCATCTTTTTATTTCCTCGGTAACCAATAAAGGGTTGACTGAACTGAAGGATTTATTGTGGAAGGTGCTGAACACGCCTGTGGAGTCTTAAATCAGAGAATATTTTTCCTGAGTAAATACCTATATCCATAATTCAGGTAAAGGGATTCCCTTTGTATTGCCGTTCAGAGTGGCGCTGTAACACACTATCTTTGATCATCTAAATAGTTCATCATGAGAAAAATCACTCTAACGTTTGCCTTCTTTTTGCTGCTCGTTGTAAGGTCTTTTGCAGATGAAGGAATGTGGTTGCCCTTATTGTTGGGCCAGCAGGTGTACAACGACATGGCCAGGAAAGGATTGAAACTTACCAAAGATCAGTTGTACAATATCAACAAAGCATCGTTGAAAGATGCGATCATCATTTTTGGTGGTGGTTGCACGGGAGAGATCGTCAGTTCCGAAGGATTGGTCTTTACCAACCACCATTGTGGCTATGATGCGATTGCCAATGCAAGTACGATGGACCACAACTATCTTAAAGATGGTTTCTACGCAAAAAATAAAGGAGAGGAAATACCTACCACTTTATCTGTACAGTTTCTTTTGAGAATTGACGATGTAACAGCTGAAGTGATGGATTCACTGAAAGGATTGAGCGGGGCGGAGCGTGTGCAAAGGCAAACATCCGTGTTGGCTTCCATCAATAAGCGTATGAGCGATGCATCACAGAATATTGAAACAAGAGTGAGCCCGCTTTTTAAAGGCAATCAATTCATGGCTTTTGTGTACCAGCGCTATACAGATGTTCGCCTCGTAGGTGCTCCGCCTGAAAGCGTTGGAAAATTCGGCGGCGACACAGACAACTGGGAGTGGCCCCGCCACACCGGTGATTTCTCCGTTTTCAGAGTGTATGCAGGCAAGAATAATCAACCGGCAAAATATGCAGCAGACAATCAACCATTGAAACCAAAATGGTTCCTGCCAGTTTCTCTTAAACCCTTGAAAGATGGCGATTTCGCAATGATCTGGGGTTACCCGGGCAGCACTAACCGCTATGAAAGCTCTTATGGCATTGCCCTCTCTATCGACATCAACAACCCTACCCTGGTGAAACTGCGCGACGTTCGGTTGAAATACATGTTTGAGGAAATGAAAAAAGATCCGGCTATCAAACTTCAACTGGCTTCTTCTTATGCAAGCATTGCCAATTACTGGAAGTTTTATGATGGAGAAACAAAGCAACTCATTAAATATGATATACTGGGTCAGAAGAAAAAAGCGGAAGCAGCTTTTGCAGCCTGGGCCAAAGGCAAACCTGAATACCAGGACCTACTGACAGATTGGGGTAAAGCCTATGAAGCCTGGAGGCCTTATGCCGAACATCGCCAGTATATCAACGAAGGGATATTTGGTTCACCATTGATCGCCTTTGCCGCCACACTTACCTCTGTTGAAGCAGCGCTGGTCCGCTCGGGAAATGTTAGCCAGGCATTGGCTGCAGCCAATGAAGCAAGAGCCGCTTTTTTGAAAGGAGAAAACAAAATATCTGATCAGCGCATTGTAGCAGCAGTTACAAAAATGTTTTATGATGATATACCAAAAGACCAGCATCCCATTGGTTTTTATGGTGCGATAAAAAACAGTTATGGTGCTTTAAATGATGAAAACACGTACAAAAAACTGGCGGCAGACATTTTCAGCAAGACGATCATCTTTGATGATGCCCGCTGGAAAGCTTTTGTAGCCAGCCCGGATGCCAATGTGCTGCAGGATGATCCCGCTTTTGCTTATGCAAGCGCCTTTCTTTCCAATTATACCAGCAAATACGCCTCTTATTATCAGCAGTTCTTTACAAAGAATGCGGATTATGGACGCATCTACTTAAAAGGCATTATGGAAATGGATACCGTAAAAGCCAAAAAAATGTATCCGGATGCCACATTTACCATGCGGGTAAGCTATGGCGCCGTAAAACCTTACCGGCCAAAGGATGCAGTGTTTTATGATTATGTTACCACTTCCAAAGGCATACTGGAAAAATATATCCCTGGTGATTATGAGTTTGATCTTCCTGCAAGGCAGATTGAATTGCTGAAGAACAAGGATTTTGGCCAGTATGCAGATCCCATCCGTAAAGACCTGGTAGCGTGTTTTATTACCACCAATGATATCACTGGCGGTAATTCAGGCTCGCCGGTCTTGAATGGCAATGGCGAATTGATCGGACTTGCTTTTGATGGTAACTATGAAGCTCTTAGTCATAAGCTGGCTTTTGATAAGGACCTGAACAGGACGATCAATGTGGATATACGATATGTGTTGTGGTGTATTGATAAGCTGGGCGGAGCTACCAATATTATAAAAGAACTGAAACTTGTAAAATAAAACGGACAGGAAGTCAACCTTCTTCGTACCAGAGTATCGTCAAGGGTGCAAAGGATGCGCAAAGTAAGTTACATAGTGTACTTTGCGCCCTTGACAATACAATCTTTTCTTACACTATCTTTCTTTCCATCTTTCCCAACCACGCATCGCTGACAGTTGCTCCAAGCCCCGGCACTTCCGGCACTTTTACCACTCCATTCTTTTCATATTGAATGCCTCCGCTTACAGGATCTTCAGAAAACATAAGTGCTGTGTCAAAATCAAAATGCTCTATCGAAGGGCTGCACAAAGAGAAATGAGCAAATGCAGTCATCGCCAGCCTCGATTCCATGAAAGCCCCTACCTGCAAATGGATATTTGCTTCTTCTGCCAGTTTAACCATTTGCAAGCCTTTATAGATGCCGCCTGATTTGCCCAGTTTGATATTCATATAATCACAGGCTTTTAGTTGTATCAGCCGTTCCACATCATGTTCATCACCACAGCTTTCATCACTCATGATCGGTATGGGACTTTCCTGTCTTACCCGGGGCAATTGCATAAAAGCCCAACGGGCGATAGGCTCTTCGCAATGTTGTATACCATAGGGCGCCAGTGCTTTTAATGTTTCAATGGCTTCTTCCACTTCCCAGCCCTGGTTGGCATCAATACGCAGCGGAATATCATTGCCTACTGCTTCACGGATGGCTTTGATGCGAAGCACATCAGTTTTCCCATTGCTGCCCAGTTTTATTTTAATGGCAGGATATCCTTCTTCTTTTATTTTTACTGCATCTGCAGCCATCCGGACAGGTTCGCCGATGCTGACTGTATAATCAGTAATGATCGTCTTGCCGGTATTGCCTCCGAGATAAGCATATAGCGGGAGCCCGGCCTGTTGCGAAGCAATATCATACAGGGCCATATCAAAAGCGCTCTTGATGCTGCTATTGCCATAGATGATCTTATCCATGGCTTTGATATGATCATTTATCTCCAATGCATCTTTTCCTTTCAGCCATTGAGCAAAATACTGGCCAACTACCATCCCTGTATCTGCACTTTCTCCATTAATGCTCATGAATGGGCTACATTCACCAAAACCAGTGATACCTTCCTTTGTATGGATCACTACCAACACGTTTTCTGCATTATAGATCGGCCCCAGGGAAATAACAAAAGGCTCTTTGAGAGGAATGAATAGTTTATAGAGTTCTATTTGCTTGATCGTCAGTTTTGCCATGGAAGTTTCTTATGTTTTGGTCAGAATAAAATGCGGAAGCCAAGGTTCAAATACGCGGTAAGGGGTGCCTTATCATTCACATAAAGATGTTTGTTTGGATAATCCGTTGCCGGAATAAAAGTTTTTATTTCCGAGTAAAAGAAAATATCGCCACCCATCGGTTGTTCAAAACCAAGACCCAGATCATAGGTCAGCCGCTTAAAATTTCCTTTGCCCGGCAATACAGGAACATTGTATAAAGAAGTGTCGATTGCCGTAGAAGCAGTGCTTTTGGCAGAGCCGAACATCAAACCAAAACCCAGCATACCATAAAGGTTCCACTCTTCATTGGCATAATTGCCTTTCAGATAATGCCTCCATCCAACGGACATTTGTTTAAACCCGATCTCACCCCGGTTGGTGTATGCGATCTGTGCAGGCACTGTAGCGGAAGATTTAGCAATTGCTTCCACCTCGTTACTGACTTTTCCTTTTGAATAATAACAAAACCCGATATAAGCGGCGTCTTTCGGAGAAAGATTGAGCTGTGCTGAGATCGTTTGCCCGAAACTCCAGTAGCGTTGATCTTTTTTGAATGCGTGTTGAAGACTGAAATCAGATGAAAGGCTGAGGCGCGCCTGCTGTGAAAAAGCACAAACGCCCAGCAAAGCAGAAAAGAAAAACAGGATGATTGATTTCCGTATCAAAAGGGTATTTTGGGTTACAATTATACAGTTAATTTACCGGATCACTTACTATCCAGTTTTGGCGCATTGTCTTTCCATCCCCATAAATGCTTGCAGGCATAGGTTCTGTAGGGCGACCATTTTCCTGAAATACGCAACAGGTCCGCTTTGAATTTCTTTTTATCTGTTCTGTCCAGTTTATACAGCCTGATCATCGCATTCTGAATACCCAAATCATCAATAGCAAATATATCTTCACGCCCCAGTGCAAACATCAGCAGCATTTCTACCGTCCATCTTCCTACGCCTTTGATCTGCGTAAGATAAGCGATCACCTCTTCATCATTCATTTTCTGCAATTTCTTATAATCCATGCCGGGCTCGATACCAAATGCTGCTACGTTTTTTACATAACTGACTTTGGCATTGCTCAGGCCAATAGCACGAAGCGTTTCGGAAGGAGTGTCGAGTATTTGTTGCGGTGTAGGCTCCTTTCTCTCATACAAATTGAGAAAACGCTGATAGATCACATCTGCCACTTTTGTTGAAAGTTGTTGGCTCATAATGGAAGCACAGAGATAAATGGGAATGTTCTTTCTTTTTTTTAACTGGTGGAACTCAGCGTTGTCCAACAGTTTTTTAAATTTTTTATCCCGGGAAAGGTGTTCAACATAATGCATGGAATGAAATTACGAAGTAATCACGATAATTATTCTCAATACACTCTTACGGCAAGCTCACGAATACTACCTGGTAAACAAAACACTTTCTTAAACGCCCCCTTCCCGTCCTTCCCGCCTTACCGGTAAAACTTATATACCGTTTTACTATTTTCTTACCGGTAAGAAAATTTTACTTCCTGTTTTGTTTTACCGGTAAGGCGGGAAGGACGGGAAGGGGGCGTTTAGGGCTGTACCATTTTATTAACTTTGTGACATGTTAAGGGAGATTATTCTGACTAAGGATGGATCGCATTCGGTATCTATTCCTGAAATGAAGGTGACCTATCATTCCATTCATGGAGCGGTGCAGGAATCAATGCATGTTTTTATCCATGCAGGGCTTCATTATATTAAAGATATTTTCCCGGACGGTCCTATTCATATCCTGGAAGTAGGTTTTGGTACAGGGTTGAATGCATTGTTGACCCTGCAGGAAGCTGCGACCTGGCAAAGGCAGGTACATTATACGTCGCTTGAGCTGTTTCCGCTGGAAAGGGAACAGGCCCTGCAATTGAACTATGCTGACCAGCCGTATTTTGCTACACTGCATACCAGTGAGTGGGAAGAAGATGTGCAAGTGACACCTTTCTTTACCCTTCACAAAAAAAAGATCAGTTTGCCTGACTTCTCTTCTGTACCCGCTTTCCACCTCGTCTACTTCGATGCATTTGCACCGGCAGCGCAGCCTGAATTATGGGCCAAAGAGGTTTTTGAAAAATTGAGAAATGCATTGTTTTCTTCGGGAGCATTGGTCACTTATTGCAGCAAGGGTGATGTGCGCCGGGCTATGCAGGCAGCAGGGTTTAAAGTAGGAAAAATAGCAGGGCCGCCGGGAAAGAGGGAAATGGTGCGGGCTGTAAATGATGGCCGGTAAACAATTAGCCGGCATTCTGCAAAATGACCCTGAGACAATCAGTTGTCCTGTAGAATGCCGGCTATCGATCTACTCGATCGTCCAGGTCATTTCCCCGCCTTTTTCATCTTTCAGGGAAATGCCTAACTGAGCAAGCTGGTTTCTTATTTTATCAGAAGTAACAAAATCCTTTTTGCCTTTTGCCTCTTTGCGGATATCGATCAGTAATTGCATAATGCCCTGCAGTTTGTTATTATCTGCTTCTGTTACACTTTTTAATCCAAGGATCTGTTCTATGTAAAGGGCAAATTGCTTTTGCAGCAATTCAAATGTTTCAGCCGACAAAGAAGATACAGGAATGGCTTTATCTTTCATGGAGTTGATGGTGTGGACCAGTTCAAACATATTGGCCAGCACTTTAGCCGTATTGAAATCATCATTCATGAAGAGGTCAAATTCCATGACCAGTTTTTTTACTTTTTTATCTAACTCTTCATTCACAGGGCCTGTATTTTCCCAGTTCAATTTCTTCAATTGCTCATGAGCTTCCCATAAGCGCTTCAATCCTTTTTCAGAAGCCTGCAATGCTTCATTGCTGAAATCAAGCGTGCTGCGGTAATGCGTTTGAAGAATGAAGAAACGGATCACCATGGGATGATAGGCTTTTTCAAGGATGGGGCTGTCGCCGCTGAACATCTGCGTCAGCGTGATCTGGTTGTTATAACTTTTTCCCATCTTCTTGCCATTAATGGTGATCATATTGTTATGCATCCAGTAACGGACCGGGGCTTCATGATTGCAGATAGTGCTTTGGGCTATTTCGCTTTCATGGTGTGGGAACATGAGGTCCATTCCGCCACCATGGATATCAAAGCGGCTGCCGAGGTATTTGGTAGCCATTGCGGAACATTCAATGTGCCAGCCGGGGAAACCAATGCCCCAGGGGCTTTGCCAGCGCATGATATGCTCGGGCGCTGCATTTTTCCATAATGCAAAATCTGCCTTATCCCTTTTCTCTTCCTGGCCTTCCAGGTCGCGGGTGGTTTCCAGCAGATCATCGATCACGCGTCCGCTCAGTTTGCCATAATCGTAGTCCGATGCGTATTTTTTTACATCGAAATAAACGGAGCCATTCACTTCGTAGGCATATCCTGCGCGGATGATCTCCTGTATCATCCCGATCTGTTCTACAATATGGCCTGTGGCGGTTGGTTCGATGGATGGGGGGATAGTATTGAACTGGTCCATGGCCCAGTGAAAAAGATTGGTATACTTCTGCACCAGTTCCATCGGCTCCAGTTTTTCCAGTATGGCTTTTTTGGAGATCTTATCTTCTGCATCCCTTCCTTCTTCTTCAAAATGGCCGGCATCAGTGATATTGCGGACATAACGGACCTTATATCCGAGATGGGTAAGATAGCGGAATACTACATCAAAGGTAACATAGGGACGTGCGTGGCCAAGGTGGCTTTCTCCGCTCACGGTTGGTCCGCACACATACATGCCCACATGTCCCGGTGTAATGGGTGTAAACACTTCCTTCTGGCGGCTGTAAGAATTATAAACTTTCAATTCACTCATAATCGGCAAAAATAAGTTATCTCACTGAGTCGGTTATTTTACTTTGTCTTTTTCAGGCTGAGATCTGCTATCAGCATAAAATGATCTGAGTAGGGTTTTACTATCCTGTCAAACGCGTCAACCCTGAAATAGGGGTCTGCAAAAATGTAGTCGATCCGTAAAGTGGGTGAAAGGGCAGAGAATGTTCTTCCGATCCCGAACCCTTTTTTCAGAAAAGCGTCCTGCATATCTCCCCGCACCTGCTGGTAGGTATAAGAATTGGGGACATCATTCAGGTCGCCACAAAACAGAACGGGATGTGGACTGTCGCCTAATACCTGGGCAATAATATCCGATTGTATTTTCCGGCCCGACATCCCTCTTCTCAGTTTTGCAAAAATTAATCTGGAATTGGATACCATACCATCCTCACCTTCCTTGATCTTCTCGATCTTTTCGTAATCCGCAGTGTTGAATTGTATCGATTGAAGATGCGTGGTGTACACCCGTATGGTATCGTCGCCCACTTTTATATCAGCATGCATCAATGCATCGGGCAGGGTTGGCCGGGGATAACGGATCAGCCCGCTGTCGATGATCGGAAAGCGGGAAAAAATAACGCTGCCTGTAAAATGCTTATCCCCATCATCATCATGCGAAAAAAAATAGTAAGGGTAGTTGAAATGCTTACTGATATAAGTGAGATTAGGATAATAATCGGAAGCCTGTGAGTGAAAGAATTCCTGGAGGCAAATAATATCAGCGTTGGTTTGCTGGATCTGCTCCATCATCCGAAGGCGGGTTTGACTGCCTTTATTATTATTCCGCTTCATCTCAATAAAGCGTGCCACATTCCAGGTAGCCAACCTGAGGGAAGAGTTTTTCCGGCCTTCTGCAGATGCTTTTTCACCGGAAGGGTGAAAGGCAAAAAAGATACTGATGCTTCTGATACCGAGCAGAAGGGCTATTGCAGAAATAAGCGCCAGCCTTCTTTTTACAAAAAGCCAGCCTGCCAGGAAGAGGATAACGATCACGAGGAGTATGGGAAAGCCGAGCCCCAGCACAGAAATAAACCACCAGCGGTCAGGATCAACAGAAGGCGCCAGGCATGCCAGCAGAAACAGTAATGCTGCCACTGCATTCAGGAACAAGAGGAACCCTTTTGTAAATGATCGAACCTTACTGGACATGAAGCGAATTTCGCATTTACTTTTTTGCCTTGATGCAAAAAAGTAACAAAAAAGATCAAGGCTGCAGAAAAATGGCTAAAAATTACTGTGTAGGCCGAGCGCGCAGGGAACTCGCTCCGAGCTTACGTTTAGGTTGAAGACACCACGGGCTCAAACAACCTCGCGCGCTTTCCTGCTGCGCAGGAACGGCATACACAGTAATTTTCTTAACGCCATTTTTCTGAGGCCGCTGCGGCGTGATAATGGAAGAGTTCTGTAGTCCAGATATATCCTGGAAGTTAATAAGTGGATCTTAAATATCTTCCTTGCTGGCTCTTTTCAGCAATTCTTTTTCTTCTTCTGTAAGGGAATTGTAACCGCGGAGATTGATCTTATCGAGTATCTCATCAATCCGCTGAGCGGTAACATTGGGTGTTCTTTTATAAGGGTGGGCAGATGATTTATAGAAAAGTTCCTGCTTGATGCTTTTTCCTTTCCTGGGCCTGTCAGGATTGAACAGGTCATTTACCCAATCATAGGCGCGGTTCATCCATCCTCCCCAGTCGTGACCACGGCGGAATGAATAAACAAAGAGGAAGCCGGTGAGTGCGCCGGCCAGGTGGGCGATATGTCCGCCAGGATTATTGAGCGGAATGGTAGCAAGATCGATCACCAGGTAAAAAATGGTAATGATCCAGATGGGTATGCCGCCATTCAGCATGGGGAAAATGCGGTAGCCGGGAGCGATGGTGGTAACAGCCGCTGCAATAGCCATTACACCTGCAGAAGCGCCGATGGCAGAGGCTAAAGGCATCATTGGCTTCAATGCCGGAAGAAAATTATAGGCAAGGATAAAGGCCAGTGCACCGCCGAGAGCTCCGTATATATAGATAGGGAATATTTTACGGTTGCCGGTCAGGTCCTGGAGGATATAACCGAAGACCCATAACCAAAGCATGTTGCCAACGATATGCCATACGCCGGTATGCACAAACATATGTGTGATAATGGTCCAGGGCCGGGCGATGAGCTCGTGCATATTCGCCGGTAATGCAAACCATTTCAGTACGCGGGCATTGAACAGGGCTACGGGATCGGCGCCGGTTTCACCATGTTGCAGGTAAAAAATGGCCTGTATAAAGGCCAGGATCACAAACAATACCAGATTAATGGCGACCAGGGTGATCAGCGCATTTTTTGCCTGTGCAAAGGATAGGCGTTTTTGGTATTCCTGTTCGTGTTCGTGATATGCCATACTGCGAGTTAATTAATTAGAAGAGCAAAGCAGAAAAAATGCTGCTTCCTTCTTTCCCGTTTTTCTTATTAATAAAACGTCCGGCGGTTGGTTTTGTTCCAAATAAATACAATTATAAGGCCGGTTATTGCGCCTCCGAGGTGGGCGAAATGGGCGACGGTGTCGCCGGCAGAATTGCGGATAGCCAGCATTAATTCTATCGCACCATATATGAAAACAAACCATTTTGCTTTGATCGGAATGAGAAAATATACGTAGATAAGCGTATTGGGAAATAAATAACCAAATGCTGCCAAACAGCCGAAGATAGCACCTGAAGCACCCACCGTGGGAATGTTTACCCTGAAATCAGGCGCATTCACCAACTGAAGTTGATAATCCGCGGGAAGAGTTTTGAAGTAGGCCATAACCGGCTCCATTTCAAAGTACAAAACCACTAGATGCAACACAGCCGCACCTAGACCACAGATAATATAATATTGCAAAAATCTTTTTGCCCCCCAATAGTTTTCCAATTGACTTCCAAACATCCAAAGAGCCAGCATATTAAATAACAGGTGATCTAAACCTCCATGTAGGAACATATAGGTAAGGATCTGATGTGGCTTAAAAAAAACAGAATGAATATCGTGAAGGGCAAACAAATTCACGAACGTGTATGAATTGCTCCAAATAGTTTCCTGGGCGATAAAAATCAGTACATTAATTATTATCAGATTCTTTACAACCGGGGGAAATGCGCTTGGCCTGTAATATCTAAAATCATTCATATCTCGCAAATTTAAGCTAAGAGGGCAAGAGGAAAAGGAAAAACAGGTCCATTACCGGCTTTTTAGCCTTTTGTTTTAAGTTTAAGTTGTACCACATTCTCAATATGCAGGGTATGCGGGAACATATCCACCGGCTGGATCCTGGTCACCTCATACTTTTCATCCAGCCAGTTAAGGTCGCGGGCCTGAGTAGCGGGATTGCAGCTTACATACACGACTATTGGCGCAGCCATATCCAATATCTTTCTGACCAGCTTCTCGTGCATGCCGGCACGGGGCGGGTCAGTAATAATCACGTCCGGCTTGCCATGGGCGGCAAAAAAATCGTCATCACAGATATCGATCACATCACCGGCATAGAATTCCGCCTCTTTCAATTGATTCAGGGCTGCATTCTCTTTGGCATCTTCGATAGCCGCTTCGATCACTTCTACTCCCACTATTTTTTTAGCCCCTGGACTAACAAAAATGCCAATACTGCCGGTGCCACAATACAGGTCATACACCGTTTCGTTTCCTGTAAGCTCAGCAAAATCACGGGTCACGCGGTAAAGCTGTTCCCCCTGGCGGGTATTGGTCTGGAAAAAAGATTTCGGCCCGATCTTGAAAAAAAACTCCTGGCCGCCTTCCGCAGCAGCCAGTTTTTCCATCACATATCCTTTGCCATAGTAGACCACTGGCTCCAGATCGTGCAGACTGTCGTTTTTCTTGGTATTGATCGTATACAGCAGTGTGGTAATTGAAGGAAATTTTTCCAGGACATACTCAAGCAGGGCCTTACGCTTTGACTCATCGTCTTCTCCAAAAACAATATTCACCATCAGTTCGCCAGTAGTACAAAGTCGCACCATCATGGTCCGCAAAAGCCCTTCATGATTCCGTATATCATAGAAAGAATACTCATGTGCCCGGGCAAACTCTTTAATAATCAACCGGATAGCATTAGTAGGCTCTGCCTGCAGGTAACAGGTTTCTATGTCCACAATCTTGTCAAACATGCCACGGGCATGAAAGCCTACCACATCCTGCATGCCATTGACAGTGGAGTCATTCAGCTCTTCCCTGCTCAGGTATCGCTTGTTGCCAAAGGTATATTCCATCTTATTGCGGTAATAGCGGGTATCGGCAGCCCCCAGGATAGGTGCTATCGGCGGCAAATTCACTTTGCCGATACGCTGCAGGTTATCTCTTACCTGCTTTTCCTTGTATTGCAATTGTTTTTGATATGGCAGCATCTGCCATTGGCAGCCGCCACAAACCCCAAAATGCTGGCAAAAAGGTGTTGCCCTTTCCGGCGAATAGGAGTGGAATTTCAACGGCACCCCTTCAGCCCAGTCTTTTTTATTCCTCCCAAGGCGAACATCCACCACATCGCCTGGTACCACATTTTCAATAAAAATGACTTTACCATCCACTTTCGCGAGGGATTTACCCTCCGCAGCGTAGTCCTCCACCAGAATATTCTGAAGAACAATGTTTTTCTTTTTTCTACTCACGGGCGCGAAATTACGAAGAGAAGGCTTCTCAGAGCCAGGAGTCTTTAGTCGGCGGTCTGAGGCTTAAAAGGATTTACATACCTATTCCGACATCGTAAAGCTTGTGCTGACTCGATGAACGATCAGGCTGCCGGCTCTGAAACAACCCTTAACCCCCTCTTTACATCTTTTACTTATTGAAAATGCGTTTTTTGAATAACTTTACTACCTATTCAGTCTTATGAAAAATTTGATCCTCATTCCTTTACTAGGCATTACAGCCCTGGTTTCCGCACAGCAGGGGTATGAAATAAAAGTAACGCTCAAGCCAATTACCAACCAATATATTTACCTGGGTCATTATTCCGGTAAGCAGTTTCCCGTTATTGATTCTATTAAGCTCAATGAAAAAAGTGAGGGCGTATTCCGTGGAAATAAGGAACTGGGAGGCGGGATTTACATCATTGCTTATCCCAAAAAAGACCGGTTCCTTGAATTACTGGTAGATAAACAGCAGCATTTTTCCATCATTGCCGACACTACCGACCCCATCCGCCATAGAAAATTCATCAACTCACCTGAAAACGATGCTTTCACTCTTTACCAGCAGGAAATGATGGGTAAGGGAAAGATCATCGATTCATTCAGTACCCAATTGAAAAAATCCACTAATGCGAAAGATTCAACATACTGGAGCGCCCAATTAAAAAAATCAACCGACGATATCTCCGCCTTCCGCAAACAGGTAATAACTAAAAATCCCAATACCCTGCTGAGCCTGCTGATGCAATTGATGGAAGAACCTAAGGTCCCGCCTGCAGATAAACAACCTGGCGGGAAATATGATTCCACTTTTGCCTATCATTATTTCAAAGATCACTACTGGGACGGGATCAATTTCTGGGACGACCGCATCACGCGCACACCAGCGTCCCTGTTTGAAGAGCGGCTGGATAAATATTTCAATACCCTGGTTTATCCTTCTCCTGATTCTGTTAATAAAGAGATTGACCGCATGCTGGCTTTTGCCAGCCCCAGCAAGGAAGTGACCCGTGTGTTGCTGGTACGCTTTGTGACCCGCTATCTCAACATGAAATACATGTGGGAAGATGCAGTGTTCGTTCACCTGTTTGAAAAATATTTTGCTCAAAAAGATTATGACTGGCTGACGCCACAGGGAAAAAAGCTGATCACCGACAGGGCTTACAGCCTGATGGCAAATATCATGGGCAATCCGGCTGAAAACATTTCACTCCCTGATACGGCAGGCAATGCAAAAACCCTGTATGCCGATACTGCCCGCTTCACGCTTGTCTGCTTCTGGGACCCCACCTGCGGACATTGCAAAGAAACCCTCCCCCTGCTCGATTCCATGTACAGGGCAAAATGGAAGGCCAGTGGATTGAAGATATATGCAGTGGCCCGGGAAACCGACGGAACAAAAAATGACTGGCTCAATTTTATCCGCCAGCATCACCTGGAAGAATGGACCAATGTATATTATTCCAAAGAAGAAGAAAAGAACAGGATCGCTGCCAATATTCCCGGATATATACAGTTATATGATGCGCAAACAGTGCCCACGGTTTATTTGCTTGACAAAGACAAGCGGATCATTGCAAAGAAACTGACCTGGCAGCAAACGGATGAGATATTGCAACTCAGGTTGAAGCAACCCTGATGTTACCATACATTACACCATTGAAACCATCACTATGATCAAAAACTGGCTGCCGGCGATCGCATTGTCCCTCATCGCAGGTTCTGCATCTTCGCAAACCCTGTTTACCTATGGCCCCCACAAAGCCGATGCAAAAGAGTTTGTAAAAGCTTTTGACAAAAACAACCAGCAATCCTCTACAGCAAAAAGCAAGGCCATGCAGGAGTATCTTGACCTGTATATCAATTCCCGCTTAAAGATCCGCCAGGCGTACGATCTGGGTTATGATACATTGCCACAAATAAAAGCGGAAGCAGAAAATCTGCGCAACCAGATCGTAGATAATTATATGAGCGATCCGGATGCTATCAGCCGCCTGACCAAAGAAGCATTCCAGCGAAGCCAGAAAGATATTCATGCTGCACATATCTTCATAGCTTTTAGCAGCGACACAACGGAGGCCGGCCAGAAACTGGCCACTGTACAAAAAAGATTGGCCAAAGGAGACGATTTTATGCTGGTGGCACAGCAATTATCCGACGATCCTGCAGCTAAAACCAATAAAGGCGACCTGGATTATATCACGGTATTTACCCTGCCTTATGAATTTGAAAACATCCTTTACTCCACCCCTGCAGGCCGTTATTCCAAACCCTATACCTCCAAAGCAGGTTATCATATTTTCAAGAACCTTGGTGAAAGAAAAGCAGCAGGCAAAATGAAAATACAGCAGATATTGCTGGCTTTTCCTCCTGAGATGACGGAAAGCGACCGTCAAAAAATGGCACGCCTGGCAGATTCGCTGTATCAACGCATCAATAAAGGAGATGATTTCGGCCAGCTCGCCGCCACTTTCAGCAATGACTATGGGAGTGCAGCCCGCCAGGGAAGTTCTCCTGATGTGGCAGTGGGCCAGTATGAGCCTGTATTTGAAAAAACCGTGTGGTCATTATCCAAAGATGGCGCCATAAGCAAACCTTTTACAACCGAACATGGCTACCATATTGTAAAAAGGACCGGATGGGTGCCGGTCGTTTCCAATCCGGCAGATAAGGAAAACAACCAGGAACTGGAAATGAAAGTGAAATCGGATGACCGATGGAAAACAGCGAAAGATTTTATTTATGCCAGGGTCAAGGCTAATCCTGGTTTTCAACACGGCGCTTATAGCAATGCTGCGCTATGGGCAGCAACCGACAGCCTGCTTGCCGGACGGCCGGTAAAAGGCTTTGAACAACAGGCTGAGCTTTTTCATATCGGGGATGCTGTATTCCATATGTCTGATTGGATACAGTATGCACAGATGTACCGCTATATGCCGGGTGGAGCTTCCACAAGGCCTTACCCTGCACTCTTTGAAGAGTTCAGCAATAATTCCATGTACCAGTACTATCGCGATCACCTCGAAGATTATAATGAAGAATTCCGCAACCAGATGGCTGAATTCCGCGATGGCAATCTGTTCTTCGAGATCATGCAAAGGGAAGTCTGGAACAGGGCGCAAACCGATTCGGCAGCTCTTCTATCCCTGTATGAAAAGAATAAGGCGCAATATAACTGGCAGCCCAGTGCCGATGCTGTCATCTTTTTTTCTTCCGATCAAACCACTGCCAGGTCACTGGCAGATGAGTTGAAAAAAAATCCTGCAGGCTGGAAGATACTGGCAGAAAAATTAAGTGATAAAATTGTAGCCGATTCTTCCCGTTATGAGTGGACACAATTGCCGGGAAATAATGGTAAAAATGCTCCAAAGCCAGGGACAATAACGCCACTTAGCGTAAATCAAACAGATAATACGGCGTCCTTTGCTTATATCATAAAAGTGTATCCCCAACCTGGTACCCGTTCTTTTAATGAAGCCAGGGGACTGGTGATGAATGACTACCAGGTGATGCTGGAAGAGCAATGGACAAAAGAACTACGGAAAAAATATCCGGTAGTAGTTGATGAAAAAGTATTAGGAGAGATCAGTAAGTAAAGGTTAAAGCAACTGCCTCACCACATCTGCCACCATATGCGGCTTCCCTAACGTATAATAATGTAATACCGGTACCCCATTTTTCTTCAGATCCTTTGACTGTGCCAACAGCCATTCTTTTCCTATTTCCTCTACCTCCAAATCCGTCTTGCATTTCAGCACCTCATTTGCAAGCTCTGCAGGAAGATCTATATGAAAAGTCTTGGGCAATACCGTCAGTTGTTTCTTATTGTAGATCGGCTTTAAACCCGGAATGATCGGAACCGTAATGCCGGCCTCACGACAGGATTTTACAAAAGCGTAAAATTTTTCATTGTCAAAAAACATCTGGGTCACAATATAGTCGGCACCACAATCCACTTTCTCTTTCAGATAGCGGAGATCGGTTTGCATATTGGGCGCTTCAAAATGTTTTTCAGGATAACCAGCCACCCCAATACAGAACTCTGTTTTCTGTGTGCTCTTCAGATCTTCTTCAAGATAGATGCCCGCATTAAGATTGGTCACCTGTTTCAGCAATTCGCTGGCATAGCGGTGGCCGCCAGGCTCAGCATCAAACGTAGTCTCATTTTTTGCTGCATCGCCGCGAAGCACCAGCACATTGTCGATACCCAGGTAGCGGAGGTTGATCAGGGCATCTTCGGTTTCATTGATGTTAAAACCTCCACAGATCAGGTGAGGCACAGTATCCACATTGTATTTGTTCATGATGGCAGCGCAAATGCTTTCTGTACCCGGTCGTTTCCGGATCACTACTTTCTCAAAGCTGCCATCAGCACGTTTTTTAAAAATATGCTCGCTGCGGTGATAGGTAACATTGATAAAGGAAGGCTTGAATTCCATTAAAGGATCAAGGTGTTTATACAAAGCCTCAATTCCCTTTCCTTTCAGCGGAGGCAGCACTTCAAAAGAGATCAGCGTTTCTTTTGCCTGTTTGATATGGTCGATAACTTTCATAGTAGTTTTTAGGCCCTCGGGCTATTCGTTGGGGTGCAAATCTAATACAGAAAGGCTTAATAATTCAAGCTGATGTGATTGTTCGTTGGCCATCGACTACATTCAAAAGAATAGCTAAAACTTCCCTCCGCCCTTATAATCAGCCCGGCATGCCTTATTTTTGCCACCCATGTCAATAGCTATTTATGCCAAAAACCTTGTAAAGCGATACGGCAAGCGCACAGTCGTGAACCATGTCAGCTTCGAGGTAGGGCAAGGAGAGATCGTAGGGCTGCTCGGCCCTAATGGCGCCGGTAAAACCACTTCGTTTTACCAGGTGGTAGGTTTGGTACGCCCCGATGAAGGCCAGGTATTCCTTGATCAGGACGATATCACCTCCCTGCCCATGTATAAACGCGCCAAGATGGGGATCGGCTACCTGCCACAGGAGGCATCCGTATTCCGTAAGCTAAGCGTGGAAGACAATATCAGCGCCGTGCTGGAAATGACCAGTCTTTCCAAAACAGAGCAAAAAGACAGGCTGGAATCCCTGCTCGACGAATTCCGCCTGCACCATGTACGCAAAAGCAATGGGGACGTATTGAGCGGTGGCGAAAGAAGAAGAACGGAAATAGCCCGGGCCCTGGCTGTAAGCCCCAAATTTATCCTGCTGGACGAGCCCTTTGCAGGTATTGACCCTATTGCCGTGGAAGATATCCAGGCCATTGTGGCCCGGTTGAAATATAAAAATATCGGCATACTTATTACCGACCACAACGTAACGGAAACCCTTTCCATCTGCGACAGGGCTTATCTGTTGATCGACGGTAAAATATTCCAGCAAGGCTCTGCCGAAGAGCTGGCAGCAGATGAGCAGGTAAAGAAACTCTACCTTGGCCGCAACTTTGAACTGAAACGCAAAGATTATCTGCATGAAGAAGCGCTGAAAGCTTCTGAAGGAAGAGAATAGCTTTTATCGATGATTCCCTCAAATTAGTTATTTTGCCAGCGACTATGAGCCTGTTAAGCCCTGCCATATCATCCCTTGCCCGCATGCGCCTCTGGCGCATAGAAGGATGGAAGAAAAATCCGCTGGATGCACAGCGGGAGGTATTGCAGGACCTGGTCACTTCCGCCCAATACACCGAATTCGGGCGGAAATACAATTTTGCAGAGCTTTTTAATATCCGCTCGTTCAAACAGGCTGTACCAGTACATGAATACAACGACCTGAAGCCCTATATCGAACGGATCATGCACGGCGAACAGAATATACTCTGGAACACGCCCGTATTCTGGTTTGCCAAAAGCAGCGGCACCACCAGCGATAAAAGCAAGTTCATCCCCATCAGCGAAGAAAGCCTGGAAGACTGCCATTTCAAAGCAGCCAAGGATGTGCTTACCATGTATTATCAGTTCAACCCCGACTCGGCTTTGCTTACCGGCAAAGGCCTGGTGCTTGGAGGCAGCCATAATATCAATCCTATGAACAATGAAGCACAATACGGCGACCTGAGCGCCGTGTTGCTGCAAAACACACCTTTCTGGGGCCATTGGCTGCGCACGCCCGATCTTAGCATCGCTTTGATGGACGAATGGGAGAGCAAGATTGAAAAACTGGCCGAGAGCACCATCCATGAAAATGTGACTTCCATTTCCGGAGTGCCTACCTGGACGCTGGTGCTTTTCCGCAGAATACTTGAGATCACCGGCAAATCGACTATGGCGGAAGTATGGCCTTCCCTTGAATTATACATGCATGGAGGAGTTTCCTTCACACCCTATAAAGAACAATTTCAGAAACTGATCGGGAAAAACATTCATTACCTGGAAATGTACAATGCCAGCGAAGGTTTTTTTGCCGCGCAGGAACGTCCGGGCGATGATGGCATGTTGCTGTTTACCGATCATGGCATATTCATGGAGTTCATGCCCGTGAGTGAATACGGGAAAAAACATCCGCGAACAGTAGGGCTGCAGGATGTTGAACTGGGAAAGAACTATGCCCTGGTGATCAGTACCAACGGAGGGCTATGGCGTTATATCGTCGGAGACACCATCCGCTTCACTTCCCTGGCGCCCTATCGCATCAAAGTATCCGGAAGGCTGAAGCATTATATGAACGCTTTCGGAGAAGAAGTGATCGTCGATAATACAGATAAAGCCATTGCTGAAGCCTGCAAAAAAACAGGCGCAATTGTAAACGATTATACGGCCGCTCCTGTTTATTTTTCCGACAGCTCCAATGGCGCCCATGAATGGCTGATCGAATTTGAAAGACCGCCTGCAGACCTGGGAGCATTTACCCGTGAACTGGATACCGCACTCAAAAATATCAACAGCGATTACGAAGCCAAGCGGCATAAGAACATGGCATTGGGATTACCTGTAGTGCATGCCATGCAAAAAGGCAGTTTCAACGAATGGCTGCGCAGTAAGGGAAAACTGGGCGGGCAGCATAAAGTGCCTCGCTTAAGCAATGAAAGACAATATGTGGATGCAATATTGAAGATGAACACTGTTGCCAAAAACGAAGCAAAAATCCAACACTGAACTATTAAAACAAATAAATGAAACTGGTAGAAAACAAAGTAGCTATTATAACAGGTGCCGCCCGCGGCATCGGCGAAGCCATTGCACTTAAACTGGCAGAACATGGAGCGAATATCGCTTTCACTTATGTAAGCGACAGCAGCAAGGAAAAAGCACTGGCGCTTGAAGAAAAGCTGAAAGCCCTGGGCGTAAAAGCCAAAGCATATCAAAGCAATGCCGGTGATTTTGCCCAATGCGAAGCGTTCGTCAATGATGTGCTGAAAGAATTCGGTACAGTTGATATCTGCGTGAACAATGCCGGTATTTCAAAAGACAATCTCCTGCTGCGTCTTACACCGGAACAATGGGACGAAGTGATCCGCGTGAACCTCAACAGCGTTTTCTACATGACCAAGCAGGTGATACGCCCAATGATGAAGGCTAAGGCCGGCAGCATCATCAATATGAGCTCTATTATCGGTGAAATGGGTAATGCAGGGCAGAGCAGCTATGCAGCAAGCAAAGCAGGTATTATTGGTTTTACCAAAAGCGTGGCAAAAGAACTGGGCAGCCGGAATATCCGTTGCAATGCAATAGCACCGGGCTTTGTGGAAACAGATATGACGAGTTATCTGAAGGAAGGAGATGCAGCAGAGAAATATAAAGCGGGAATTCCTTTGGGAAGATTTGCTTCTGCGGAAGATATTGCGAATAGCGTGTTATTCCTGGTTTCGGAGATGGGTTCTTATATTACGGGACAGACAATCAGTGTGTGTGGTGGATTGAATATCTAACAAGAAGACTAATCGATAAAAATAAAAGAGCCGCGGCAAACCGCGGCTCTTTTATTTAGTTAATACGTTTCATTAAAAAACATACGATACAGATAAACTGGCATGTAGTTGATTAACATTAGTATGTACTTCTTTTCCTGCCGTGTTATATTGATACCTCCATTGATAATTCAATGAACGCACGAAGGAAAGATTCGCCGAATAAATAAAGCGTTTACAATACCAGTCTTTATACGCATTCAAAGAAAGGTCAACCCAATGAAATCTTGGGTTTTGCATTGAAGCAAATGCTTCATAATAAAAATCATTGTTCCTTACTACTCTCTCCAGTGTAAAGCCAAGTTTTTTTACCCCTTTGATCCAGCTAATGCCAAGTGTCTGGCTGTTCGAGCCAGGGCCAATTCCTGCACCCATAACCTGCCCGCGATGGGTGTAGCCATGCCTTACCTGGTAATGCGTATACCAGCCTTCCTGCGGCCTGAGCCAGGCTGTTGAGGAGTTTTCCAATTGGGTTAGCTCAAACATCAGTTCCACGTCTGTTTTCTTAGCTGTGGTGAAAATTTTTCTTCCACCAATGATATAAGCCCTGGCATGTTCTGGTTCCAGCATCAGGTCAGTGAAGTTCTGGGAGTGGTCGTTTCTTCCAAATTCAGCATAGAACTCTGCTTTTTCTTTAGGCAATATCAGTCTCGCAAAAACAGACAGTAACTGATCTCTCCTTTTTTCATCTTCTCCATCAGTCTTTCCTTTAAAGAATGCACCAAATACAGGGAGATATCCATCCAGGGATTTTTCTACGTCTGAGCTATACAGGTAAAACATTCTTGAAAATCCCAGGTATAGATTCTTGGTCCACTTAGGTTGCCAGGTTATGATCATTCCATTCATATACCGTTTGCTGTCAACTTGTTTGGGGTCATACAATTTGACTCCATCAAATGTCCTGGCTGTATCAGGCGGAAGAATTCCCGAGCCTTTGGTCCACCCGCTGACGATTTGCCACTCGAAAGAACCGATACCTGTTGTAACCGGGGTCAGTGTATTAAAAGTGAAATGAGGAAATCCTGGAGCATTGTTGCTTAAGAGCAGAGAGTTCCGGATACCTGGCCCCCACCAGAGGTTTTCAGTTGAAACTCCCAGGGATAATTTTTTATAATTAAATCTGACACTTGATTGACCTGCAAAAACTTTCGTATAACTGCCATTACCGAATCTTTCAGGATTGTCGATCCGATTAAGTGTGTGATAGTAATACTTCCACAATGTATCATTCTGCCAGGCAGGAAATTCTTCAAAGCTGGCATTCTGAGCATACACGAATTCTGGTTGCAATTGTATACTCAATGGACCGATCTTAGTGTACACACCCACAGAAGCCTGGGCCTGGTAGCCCTTGGCCTGGATCATGGAGCCGTCGTTCCAACCGTAGGGATGATGGGAATTATATTGTTGCTTGACAGTAGCAGGTAGAAAAACAAGATCACCTTTTCCTTTGGCATAGCTCAGCCGGGTAGGTTTGGCAACATTGGCCATCCAGTTTTGAGGATTGTATAAAGAGTCTAAATCTTCCGGTGCATAAGCAAACAGTGGGCGGATTGAAAAGGAGGAATTACTGGAGCTGGCACCAGTGATCTGAAGTCGGCGTGAGGTCTCTTCAAGAAAAGGAGTGCCTATGGGCAGGCTTTGGGATATGCCGGGAACAGCTTTCACAAGGAAGAAAAGCAAAACAAGGAGGTATAAGGCAGGGGATTTGGCCACGTCTTGGAAGAGCTTCGTTCAAAAATCGAAGGAAATCAGTATGCGTTTTTCTCCGTTTTGACCATGTTCACAAGGGTCTGAAGAATGATTTGAAGATCAAGCCAGAAAGTCCAGTTTTCCATGTACCAGACATCGAATTCGACCCTTCTCTGCATGAGATAAGGCTTGCGGGTTTCGCCACGGTAGCCATTGACTTGGGCCCAGCCGGTGATTCCGGGTTTGACCCAGTGGCGCATCATATATTTCTCGACGTTGTCTTTAGACTGAATACTGAGTGGAACAGGGTGTGGTCTCGGTCCAACCACTGACATTGAGCCGACAAAAACATTGAAGAATTGAGGCAGTTCATCAAGATTGGTTTTTCTCAGAAATGCACCAATCCTGGTAATGCGTGGATCATTTTTCTTCGCCTGCTGGTAAACTCCTTTCTCATCTACATCCTGGCTGGATACAACCATCGAACGAAATTTATAACATACAATAGGTTTATTATTCAATCCCCAGCGTTCTTGTTTGAAGAATACCGGCCCCTTGGAAGTAAGCTTGATTATCAGGCTAATAATAGGGATCAACCAGCTGAGTAGCAGCACTATGACGAGAAAGGAAAAGACAATATCGAAAATCCTCTTATAGGCTTTGTTATCCACCACATCCAGCGGAAGCGATCTGAGAGTAATGATAGGCAGCGAGCCGAGCGTACCAACATGGATCTTACCTGTACTAAATCTTTGATAGTGAGGGATTATCTTCACTCTTTTTCCTTCCCTTTCCCCAGCAGAAACGATCATTTCAAGCTGCGATTCGTCATTGATGGGCATGGCCACAATTATATCATCCAGCTCATGAGTGGCAATCACTTTATCAATATCAGCAGTTTTACCCAAATAGTGGCCATTTACAGAAGGATTGATATTATCGTCAATAAACCCGGCCAGTGAATATCCGTAGTGATTATCTTTTACATAATGCTGATAGAAATTCATCCCAGAATCACCTGCACCTACGATAAGTACTTTACGGCGGATCTGCTTACTATTTCTCAGTTTCTTAAAAAATATGCGTATAACCAGCTTCTGTATAGGAAAAATAACAAAGATCAGTGTGGATTGAAGGAATAGCAGGTTCAGGTTAAACGGGTATTCCTTAATTACTTGTGAAAACAAAAAGGAAGTCACCAGGGAATAAATGATCAGGGTCTTTAGAAAAACCGTCCATTCGAAAGAAAAAGGGACAGCCCGGAAATCTTTATACAGTCCCATAGACCTGGCTGAAAAGAACCAGCAGGCGAGGCTAAGTGAAATAATAAGAAAATTACCGCTTGATAACAGGTTCGAATCCGGCAGAACAAAAGTCCCCTGCACTGAAAGGATGATCAAAGCCAATACAATTAGATCCGCCAAAATTTTTGCCCGAATCGAGGGATTATAGGATGATCTATGCATAAGTTAAGGTTGAGGTGATCTATTGGATTTCCAAGTAAGTTAATCTTGACAATAATAGTTATAGCAACGTTGCTTGCCGATTTTAACTAATATGTTTTTTCTTAAGCAATTGGAAGGCCTGATTGCCCTCCCGTAAGGTTATTGAGGAGTATTTCCCGGAGCACCTGTCCTTTTTCTCATCCGCTCCTTTATTACCTTAAAAAAGAAATATGGCACTTCAAGAATGTACCTTTTCCACACTTTTCTGGGTTGAGTGAACAGGCGCCAGACTCCTTCAAACCCATTTGACGATAAAAACTGCGGTGCCCTTTTCTCTTCTTTAATCAACCAGCGGAACATTGCACCTACCGTTATAAAAATTTTTACATCCAGCTTTTCAAAATTTGCGGCTACCCATTTTTCCTGCAAGGGCATTCCAAACCCTACCAGCAAAACATCCGGTTTTGCTTTATTGATCTGCCTTATCATTTCATCATTCTCTACACCTTCCTTGTTAAAAAAGCCATGATGAGCCCCCACAACTTTCAATTCTTTTGCTTTCTCTTTCAGACGTTCTGCACACCTTCCCGCAATGCCATCTTCATCTCCCAACAGATAGATCGTTTGCCCGTTCTTTGCCAGGGCCTGACACAGATCATCGATCCAATCGGGAGGTGTCATTCTTTCGCCAATGGTTTTCCCGAGTATCCTCGCCCCAAGTTTTACTCCAAAACCGTCACAGAATACCAGGTCCGCATCATTAATTACATCCGCAAATGCTTTGTCCTTAAAAGCAACATTAAATGCATGCACATTCAGGTGAAAAACCCGGAGCTTTTGGTGGTCTTTTATTTTTTCAGCGATGTATTCAATTAACTCGGACGGGCTTGTTTTATGAATCTTGAGATCAAGAATGGTCGCGGCTTCCATTTGCTGTAATTAGCTGCTTGTATATTGATTCTATCGTATCAGTTATATAGGAACTTCCATATTCGGTGGTAACATAGCTGTTCAATTGTTCTCCGATCTTCCGGGCCAATTCCCTGTCCTCAACAAGACGCCGGATCGCTTCTCCTATTTGGGCTGCATTTTCTGATTCCACCAGGATGCCTGTAACATTATCCTTTATAGTTTCCCCAAGACCGCCGACACTCGTTGCAATGACCGGCCTTTTAAAAAAACCTGCTTCCACTGCTACCAGTCCTGCTGACTCCTGACGCGAAGGTACCACAATGATATCGGCCAACGCATATATTAGCTCAATATCCTTGGTTTCATCAATAAAAGTAACGGCAAGAGCATTTTCTTTGACATAAGCTTGCATTGTTTCCTTTTCCTGCCCTTTTCCAACAATAACGGTTTTTATCCCGTCATTCTTATAATATGTCAATGCCTGTAACAAAATATCAAATCCTTTTTCAGGATGAAGCCGGCCAATGCCAGCGACAATAATATCATCCTCACTCAGGTTCAGTGACCTTCTGTATTCCACAATTTCTTCTGCCAGCGGTACTCTCAACTTCCGTGGAATATTTCTCACAAACGCGATGCTATCTGTTTTTACCTTGAAATCCTCTATCAGCATCTTGTTTACTGCATTGCTGACCGCAATAATTTTATCCGAACGGAAACTCAACATTTTTTTGCCTTCCACCAATGCATGAGCGGAAATAACTGTTGGCGTACTACCCGGCAAACTGGCAACATAGGAGAAAAAATCAGCTAGTCTGTTATGTGAATGGAGAATATCTACTTTGTACTTCTTTATAACTTTCCAGATCTTCGTGACACTTGACAAGGAATTCTTCAAATTCTTTTGCTTCTGCAAGATGGGTATCGGCACGAAATCCATTCCACTGTTAATAAAATCGTTTACCATCGTTCCTCCCGGAGCACCTAATATTATCTTGTGCCCCCGTTGCTTTAACTCTCTTGCCAGTGAAAAAACACTTTGAGAAACACCACAGCAATAATTAAACTCTATGCTTACAAAAAAAATGGTCATTTCAGGCTACCTCGTTCATTTTATTCATGATCATCTCCGATAAAGACACATCAGCTTTTATTCTGGGAAAAACTGATTCTACCATCAACGCCCTTGCATTCTCGGCAATACATGTTTGCAGTGCCCTGTCATTTATCAACAAAGCAATCTTATTTGCCAGATCCGCAACATTCCCGGGATGGGCAAACAGGCAATGTATATTATCCTTCAAAAGAAAGGGAATTCCTCCCACTGGTGTCAGCACAGCGGGCACACCCAATGTAAAAGTTTCATAAGCCACTCTTGGGAAACCTTCACTATAAGAGGGCAATACAAAAATCGTTGAATTTCTGAGTGCATCTTTCAATGCGTTCGTATCCTTTATTTGCCCTTCAAAAAGAACACGATCTTTAACTCCGCTGTTCTCTACCAGTTTTTTTAACTCTCCCAATGCCTGGCCATCGCCAATGATCTTCAACTGGCAATCCGGAATTCTTTTTTCTTGTATTAACAGAGAGAAAGCATTTACAAGATCAAATATGCCTTTTGCATGCCGCAATTCTCCACAGAAGGTGATCACATTGGCCGGTCTGTCTGATATGGAACTGACCATGTCCCTTTCATCCACATTTATCAGCGGCGGGGTTAGGAATACTTTGCCGGTATCTTTATAAATCTCAGCATATTCATACGATGACGTAATTACATAATCTGCTTTTTTAATGGCCTTAATAACCCATTTATCGACCATAACAGCAACCAGCTTTTTGATCCTTTTCTTTATAAAGCCATTCCTTTTCTCAAAAGCCTGCTCCCTTCCATAATACCCTCCTATATATATTCCAAGAGTTTTGTATCTTCTGAATAAGGTAAGTATCAGCGTACTCCAAACCCCAAATGGTGCCGGAAGGAAGAGAAAATAGTCAGCCCTTTTGAAATTAAAGAAGGTGAGGCGTGTGAATAGAAGAAGGTTATTCCAGCAAAACCGCAAGAAATTAGTGTCTGGCGTGTTACCTTTCGACAGCTTTAATTGAATGTTTTGACTCAGGCTTTCATCATTTGAAAAGTCAAATCCCGTCTCACCCGGACAGATATAACCCGCAAAAATGGTCAGCTTTTTTACATTCCGGTGCTGCACCATTTCATTAAAAAGCCGGGCATAGTTTTTCAGGCTGTATACCTGATTTTTTTCCGGCATTGCCATATTGCCAATGAATACTACCCGAATATCATGTGCAAGTCCATCAGAGTTTTTGTATACGCTTTTATGGATGCTTGTTCCTGAAGTTTCCGTACTGTTTTTTACTACTTCCAAGGCTTTAAGTTTTCAACAAGGAATCGATTTGCAGATCATCCTCTTTGTTATTCTCCTCTTGCGGATAATAAGATGACTGATGGAAATGAGCAGCCAGATACATCATTGGAAACGTTAGTGCAGATGAACTCCAGTTAGAATAAGGAGTAAAAAATCCCTGCAAAACAACCAATGCCAATAGCGAATAAAATGCTGCTTTAAGGTTTCTTTCCAACCGGTCGGTTGTCTTGTAGGATTTCACTCCTTTTACAATTAAAACCAGCGATACCAGGAATAATACAAACCCAACTATCCCATATTCTGCAAGCAAAGAGCTCCAGGTGTTTGTCCTGAATAAGAAGCCAGAGTTATTTTCATTATCAAGATTAAATTCGAATTCAAACAATTTGGAGTGGACAGATGCATTACCTGCAGCAACACTTCTGCTGGCTGCAATCCATCCATATTGTCCTGCCCCGACGCCAAAGAAAAAATCAAAGCCGGATTTTTTTATTTCATTAAATGCTATTGGCCATGCCAGTGTTGGCCCGATATTCTCTACTCCTATCGTATTAATAGCAATATTTGCTCTTCGAAGGTTTTCATTGGTATCTTTTATACTCATTATATACGCAATTCCACTGAAGAAAAGAATAAACAGCGCTGTTACGACAGACATCTTTGTTAATACTCCTCTTGCCCTTCTTATCAGATCATATACAAATAAAACACCTATTATGAAAATATTTATGGCTATCACTTTCTCATTCTTGGGAAATGTTGATATCAATAAAAATCCGAAAGACCAGAAAAGACTGCTATATTTTTTTGTTTTGATATAATCATAAAAAAATACAATAGAAAACACTGCGAGATAGTCTCCAAACATATGCGCATCCTCAAAGAAGCCATTTATATTATCTTCATAATACCCATAAAAAGGTATTTGATACAACAAGGCAATCACAGCACTAAGGCTAATCGCAACAGTGAAAAATTTGGTAAAAAAAATCAATTCAGATCTCATGATCTGGCTGCCCTGGAGCACCACGACAAAGAAAAGAAAAGGAGCAACACGTATGTAGATATCCTGGATTGCATCTAAAGACACATTACCGCCCAACACAAGAGCCGCTATGGCAATAATCAGGTAACCGAGAATACACAGGTTAAGTATAAGAATCCTTTTTGTCATTTTTGTTGCAAGTGCCAATACATACAGAAAGACGATCAGCAGCAGCTCCAGAATTCTTACCGGCTGAGGAATGGGAAAAAGATGTACAACCTTATATGTGGGAAGTGCATCTGCCATCCGGGCATTGCTGTAAATTAAAACCCACCATGTAGCCAGGAATAAGACAACCTTACGCATGTTTTATTTTATATGCCAGCCGGTAACATATCATGTCTAATCCTCTCTCCGCCGAGAGAAGCATTTGCTGTAAGAGCTATTTTTTTCTGTTAAGGATATACCTGATATTCTTTGTAAAAAGGAAATATCCGGTTACGCAAAGCGCAAGGCTGAGGACACATTTTACAACAATATTCAAATCAAAATAAGTAGTGATAGAGACTGTCAACAACGCTACAGCAAATGATACTGCAAAATGCTCTCTGTTAAATCCGATATGATACAGTTTCTCGGATACCACCCAGGAGGAAACAAGTAAGGTGAAATAGCTGATCAGTAAACTCAATGCGACCCCCATCAATCCAATACTGGGTACCAGCACAAATAGAGAGATTATATTAACGGCCGCACTAAACAGGTAAATATATGTGCCATAAATCGTTTTCTTACTGATCAGCGGCCCCAGATCAATCGGGTATTTAACAATTATCAGTGCATTTGCGAGTATCAGGATCCCGATAATTGGAGTTGCGGAATAATAATCTTTCGTAGTAAGAATCATCAGAATCTCCTTGGAAAAGAAACTCACCAGAATAGCCAAACCGAACACTAATAAAGTAACATACTGGGAAATTTTGACAAACACCTTTCTGTGTTCTGCATTATTTTCAAACTGCTCATAAAAAAAAGGATACCATGACAGGCTAAAAGCATTTTCTATCAATTGAAAGCCTGAGGCTATTTTGGCAGCTATGGTAAACAGGCCTATATCTGTCAAAGACAGATAACTCAGCATAATGAACCGGTTAAAATATGCATTGGCAATACTGCCCACTCTTGCCGGTAACTGCGGTATGGAAAATCTGAAAAGCCCCAGTATGAGCTCCTTATTCCAATAAAACTGCAGGGTACTTCTTATGCGATACAAGCTCGCGGCCACTGCGATGAGCAGCCCCAGGATCTGTGCATAAAAAACTCCGATTATCCCTAATTTCAGATAGACCACAAACCATATCGTAAATAAAATGGTTAGTAGAAGTTGAATCAGTACTATAACCAGATAAGCCACTGGCAACTTCATATACCTTATAATCACGGTAGAAAATACAAACAGGTTGGATAAGGGAATACCTACAGCCGCTACGATAATAGACAAGTAATATTTTTCATCATGAAACAGCACTACTGATAGGGGCTTTGAAAATAGAGCACTGATAAGCAGCCATAGAATGGATAAAACACTTACTGTCCAGAAAGTGGTAGAGATATATTTCTTTCTTAGTTGCTCATCCTTTACTTCAAAGTAATATCGTTGGATGGAAGATTCTAATAATAACATTCCAAGCAATGAAATTATTATAACCACGGTTTGTATCAAATCAATGATCCCATATTCTTCAGGAGAAAATATCCTGACATATATAGGCATTAATAATAGCCCTATAAACTTTCCGATACTACCTGCCAATCCATATAAGAAAATCGACTTAAGAAAATCCTTGTACATGCTAATTCAGTGCGTTTATAAAGCTAACCAGATTCTGAGCCTGAACCTTATAATTAAATGTAGTATACGCTAACTTTTTCCCATTCTGGCCAACCCTATTTGCAAATTCAGGATTGGAAAGAACATGGTTCAATTTCCCGGCAAAGCTTTCAACATCCGGCTCTGAAAGAAAAGCATCAGTGTCATCTATAAGGTAGCTCGGGATCTCGCCCACTTTTGTTACAACTACTGGTCGGCCGGTGGCCAGATATTCACCTAATTTGGTCGGGAACCCTCCTTCTGTTTGCTTGCTGTTGGGTCTTGATAAAACCAGAGCTGTGGCATTGTTAAGATAGCCCGGCATTTCATCCCGGCTTATCCTTCCGGTGAATACAATCTTTTCATCCAGTCCCAGATTTTTCATTTGTTGCTTCAATTCATCTGCTTCACCAATGCCAACAGTATTGCCGATTAAATACAACCTGATGCTGGTATGTTTTTCCGATACTATTTTGAATGCATCCAGTAATAGCGGAAGACCATCCTTATTATTCCTCATATCGCCACAATAAGCGATATAGTTATCATTCGTTGGTCTTCGGCTTTCTTCCTGGAATCTCCGGGGATCAACGATCATTGGGAATTTTATCATTTTGGCTTTCTTCCTGATCTTCCCCTTGAAATAGTCCATCAAAGCATCATTCACAACAGCCAGCCCGTCAAAAAACCGATAAAAGTATTTAGTATACAGGAAAAGGGTAATCTTTCCGTATGCCGGTTTATGAATAAACGGGTATTCGGCCTGATCCCTGATAAGTTTAATCCCTAAAGCCCTCGTAATAAAATAAGCGAAGGCGACAGAAATATTTGAAAACGTTTGAATAATAACGCAGTCAACCTTTTGTTGCCTGTTTTCCCGCCTCAATACCTTGCAAAGTTTTATAGAAGCCCTTATTGTACGAATCTTCTGCCATCCTGAAATCCCGGCCTTCTTTTTATGATCCAGGTATTCAACTTCAATATCATTGAGTATTTTTCTTTCTTCCTGTTGATCAACTCTTGCCAGTGTTATTATTTTGACAGAGTGGCCCGATTCATAAAATCCTCTTGCGTAGGCTAATTGCCTGTTCTCCTGTGCAGTACCACTAAAAAATGACTCATCAGATACTATAACTATCTTCATTTATATGCAATTAAACCCCATTCCCGGAATTACATCTTTTTCCAAACAGTTCTGTTAATGTAATCAGTGTAACTCATTACTATTCTTACAACCTTTTTGGAAAAATTGTCCACGTCATAATCATTGACCAGTTTAAACTGCCGTTTCTCTTCGGAGAACTGCGATGTAACGATATCAATTGATGTAAGCACATTCTCTTTTTTAAGGCCGGTCATAATAAGTGTACCTTCATCCATTCCTTCCGGCCGTTCGTGTGCTTGCCTAACTGTGATAGCGGGGAAATTTAAGATTGAAGATTCTTCCGTGATTGTACCACTGTCTGAGATTACACAATAGGATTCTTTTTGCAGCTTAACGTAATCAAAGAAACCTAATGGTTTTAAAAATTGGATCAGCGGATTTATATCGCTTCTGTTCAACGCTTCTAACCTTTTTCTGGTTCTGGGATGGGTTGATACAATAACAGGTCGTTTGTATTTTTCAGCTATTGCATTAAGTGAATCGAGCAGGTCATTAAAATTAACTTCAGAGTCTACATTCTCTTCTCTGTGCGTACTAACAATAAAAAATTCCCGCTTTTTCAGATTTAGTTGCTCCAGCACCTTTGAGCTATCGATTTCCTGGGTATGGAAATCCAGGATTTCCTTCATAGGCGACCCTGTTTTGATAACTGTTTCAGGCTTTACTCCTTCAGCAATCAGGTATCTTCTGGCATGCTCTGTCAATGGCATATTGATATCGCTCAAATGATCAAGGATCTTTCTGTTCAGCTCTTCAGGAACCCGCTGATCAAAACACCTGTTCCCCGCTTCAAAATGAAACACCGGAATCTTCCGCCGTTTGGCAGAGATCACGGCCAGGCAGCTATTCGTATCGCCATATAAAAGAACTGCATCAGGCTTTTCCAACTCCATCACATCGTCAGATTTCGCAATTACATTGCCTATCGTATGAGCGACATTTTTTCCTACTGCATCAAGAAAATGGTCAGGCTTCTTCACTCTCAAATCGTCAAAGAAAATCTGATTTAGTTCGAAATCAAAATTCTGACCTGTATGAACCAAAACATGATCTGTATATTTTTCCAGTTCTGCAATTACTCTGCTTAGTTTGATAATTTCAGGACGTGTGCCTACAATGGTCATTACTTTCATAATCTAATCAAGTTATATTTTAATTATTTTTGAGCTTCTACAAATACGCAGAGCCAATCCAGTCTTTTCTCTATTCTATTGAATTCAGGCTTTCTGAAATCTGAACTATCATATTCTGTTGCAGTTTTTAAGGTCACTTTTGAAAACCCCGCAGCATACAACATTCTTTCCAGCTTGGAGAAATCAAATGCGTTGATGTGACCCAGATTTGTATCCTTAGTAATTTTATCTTTATTAAGTAAGGAAACACACCATTTCGCAAATTCATATTTATCCAATTCTGCAAATTTCTCTTCAAAAACTTTCTTATCAGCAATCGGTCCGCCGCCAGTTTCAATATATGATGCCAGCACCCTGATTACATTGTTATGTAAACTAAGCGACTCTTTTGGAAGAGCGCCCTGCTTAATGGAATTGAAGAGCCACATACTATTGGACAGAAAATAATAAAGATCATCCTCTTTGTATGCTCTTATGGCTTTATCCAGATCCGGGCAGACAACCCTGAAACTCCCCCCCATGTTCAGAACCCGATAAATCTCAGAAAAAAGCTTACTTACTGATTCATCAGAAATATGCTCTATCATCGCGGAAGAATAAATGGCCGAGCAAGATGAATTGTCCAGAGGAAGCTTGGGCTCATGGAAATTTAATACGTAATCAGCATCTGTAATATCAGCAGTCTCCCAGCCCCAACAAACAAAATTTCTGTTCCTGTCGCCCAAATTGACTTTTTTCGGTGACCAGGATTTTCTAATAAGCTTACGGAAAATGCCTCCGCTTAAAATTAGTCTTCTGTAGAGGGTATTAAATTTTCCCAAGACCTTTCTTATAAGTGCTAAAATGGAATTCATATAATAATATTAAATGGCTTCTAATAAAGTTTTTGAAACATATTCTATCTGCTCTTCTGTTAAGCCGATCCATGTTGGCAGGCAAATGCCCCTATTAAAGCACTCGATCGAATTTTCAAAACCCTCATCGGTTAATCCAAAATCCTTGAAGCAAGGTTGTTTATGCAATGGATAAAACACTGAGCGCGGTTCAATTCCCTTGGCTTCCATATGTTTCATCACTTTTTCTGCATTCTCCACAAAAACAACAACCCTGAAAGGAATATAAGTAAAGTCTTCCCGCACTTTCAGGAAAGTAACTTTATCGCCCAGGTATTTTTTGTATGATTTGAAAAGGTTCTGCTTATAGGATATGATATACTCCAGTTTTTCGAGCTGGGCTAATCCTAAAGCTGCCTGTAAATCTGTAATCCTGAAATTATACCCGATCTCAGGATGAATGAATGTGCCGCTTTTTTTTCTACCCTGGTTTCGCAGGTACGTCAGACGTTCATTTAGTGCTTCGTCGTTTGTAACAACAAAACCACCTTCAGCGGTTGTAATAGTTTTATCAGCATAGAAAGAAAAGGTCCCGATCTTTCCAAAAGTGCCGCAATGACCTTGTGCATTCTTGATAGCAAGTGCCTGGGCGGCATCTTCGATTAAGATCAGGTTATTATCCTTGCAAAATGTTACGATCTCCTCAATATTGCTGCAGGCCGTGCCAAACAAATGAGCTATAATGATCCCTTTCGTATTAGGCGTAATCTTGATCTTTTTCAGATCAATAGTCGGATCGTCAAAGGAAACAATATCGGCAAATACAGGCTTGGCTCCTATCATTTCAACCGCATTTGCCGTTGCTATAAAAGTAATGTTCTGAACAATGATCTCATCGCCGGGCTTAATATTCAATGCCTTTAATGCCAAATAAATGGCCAGGGTGCCATTGCTGGCAAAACAACCATATTTCGAGCCTGTTATAGTAAGAAGCTCTTCCTGGAATTTTTTTGCATAAGGTCCTTCAGCTATATAGTTATTCTCAAAAACTTTTTCGAGTGCCTGATAATCTGAAGCTCCGACAAAAGATTTAAACTGGGGTATTTTCATTTCTTTATATTATTATAGTAATCTTCATTGGCTAATCCTGTCATCATCTCTTTCCAACTGGGAGTTTCCAGATTCATGATAGCACGGAGTTTGCCTCCGTTCAAAGTTGGTTTCGTTGAAAAACTGTCGTCTTTTGCTATATCCACATCGATATTAAAAGCATCCCGGGCCAGGCATAGCAGGTCGTATTTAGAGATCGGCTCCGGTATTGCCAGATTATATAACCCGTTAAGATCAGGATAATCAGTAATGATATCGCCAATTACTTTTGCCATATAAGTTGTAGACACACCTGAATACAGTGCGTTGGTAAACCCTTTGATCTTCTTACCACCCTGGGCTAAAAACCATTCCAGCAACTCCGTAAAATCAGCTATCTCCCTGCCTATGAAAGATGATCTTATCGTTAAGGTATGATCATACCTGATTTCACCAAGCGCCTTGGTTTTTCCATACACATCTTCTCCTGTTGTCAAACTGGTCTCATCGTAATCCCCGATCTTTCCATCAAAAACGCAATCGGTGCTAAAATGAATCACCCTCTTGTTGTGCTTTCGGGCCCAGTTGGACAAATAATGAGGGAAATACGCATTAGTAAAAATGGGGGGCAACGGAAACTCCTTTATGATCTTTCGCTTGGTGATCCCAATACAGTTCAGAATTACATCAGGATCAATCGCATGAAGGATTCCTTCCAGATGAACGGTATCGTTCACATCGGCATGATCAATTATGTTAACTGTGTTTAACTGAGGGAAAACAGAAAGCTCCTTTCTATCTTTCCTCATAAACCCATTTACATCAGTAAATCTTTCTGAAAATTTAAGCAGAAGTTTATGTCCAATCAGCCCTGAACAGCCGAGCACCAATATTCTCATTCGATGGTTATTTTAATTTACAGACAAAATTGATGATAAAGTCATTTTTAATTTCCTGGCCAAAGTCTTTATTGGGAAACGTGTTAACGATTTGCAGGCCTGCATCACTGAGTGCGCGTTTTATTTCCTGGTAGGTAAAAAAGTAATTATGCAAAATGGCTTCTGCATTTTCCTGCAATTGATCCTTTTGATACACGCTAATTTCGTAAGTATGATAGGACCACTGTTCAAAAAGATTGGTAACAGGCGTTACTGTTCTAACAACCTTAATATCTCCATTTTGAACTTCTTTCGATTTAACTTTCGGTGCTTCCTTAAAAACCTCGATACCATTCCAGGCATCAAAAATGAAAACAGAATCCTTCTTCATGCCTTTTGCGATTGAATCAAAAAAAGCGCAAAGGTTATCATAATTTCCCAGGGAATTCACCACATTGAAGAGAGAGGTGATTATATCAAACTTATTATTATCACTGCCTTCAAAAAATCTGTCAAAAAAATCAATTTCAGGATATTTCTGCTTTGCGATCGAGATCATTTCTCCTGAAGGATCATACCCACACGCCTTGAATCCATTCTCCTTGAAAAGGATAGTAAAGTTTCCTGTTCCACAACCTACATCCGCCAATGTTTTACCCGGACCCGGGTGAAACTGTTGAATTGCCGACAGGACTGCCTGTGCTTCAAAGGCATAGTTCTTTGCAGTGTTTATTAGGTCATAATACTTCGCAAATACCGCGTTATAGTCATTCCTCATTTTAATCTTCTCCTTTCCAGCCAAGGTTCGTTCCATATGAATACTCTTCACTACTTGAGATGATTTTTTTGATCTCTGGTAATGACAAAATCAGCTTCTTTGTCTGTTCCAAATCAAGCCTGTCAGTGTTTTCAGATGTATAGTCTTCTGTAGGAAATACATCCTTGCTGCCATCGATGTAGTATTTATCGTAATCGACCCTAGTCAGGGTTTTTATCCTGAAGTATTTATCGTACTCTTCCGACTTGACGAGCTCTTCTTTTGTAACCAGGGTCTCATGCATCTTTTCACCTTCACGGATGCCGATAATCTTTTTCTCTTTATTATAATCGAAGATTTCTGCGATAGCATTGGCGATAGTCTCCACTGTTGAAGCAGGCGCTTTCCTCACCAGTATATCACCATTCTCGGCATTTTCCAAAGCAAAAAGTACCAGGTCAATTGCAACATCCAGAGGTAAAAGATACCTTGTCATGTCTGGATTGGTGATAGTCAACGGTAAATTATGCTTTATCTGTTCAATAAAAAGAGGAATCACTGAGCCGCGGGAATACATAACATTCCCATACCGCACACCACAAAAACATGTATCAGAGGTTGAAGTGCTTGCATTAGCCAGGGTGAGCTTTTCCATGAGCGCTTTGGTCATGCCCATTGTATTGATGGGATAAACAGCCTTGTCAGTGCTTAATACAACTATCTTTTTTACATTATTCGCTTCCGATGCCTTAAGAATGTTATAAGACCCCACAACATTGGTCTTGATGGCTTCCATCGGATAAAATTCACAGGCTGGCACTTGCTTCAATGCCGCGGCGTGAAAAACATAGTCGACGCTCTTAAAAGCCCTGTTCACTGAATCTTCATCCCTTGTATCCCCAATTACAAAATGAAGAAAGTCAAAATCTTTGTATTTGATCCTTAAATCATGCTGTTTCTTTTCATCCCTGCTAAATATGATGATTCTCTTTGGAAAATCTTTCTGATCAGTATGATAAAGGATCCTCTCAAGTAATTTTCCGCCAAATGATCCCGTGCCTCCAGTTATTAAAATCGTTTGATCCCGTAGAATACTTGTTTTAATCATACATTTTTTTTTAGATAATTTATTTTTGATTTTTCCAAGACAAATCCAACCAGCATCATCTACTTTTTACCAGTAATACCGGCTTCTGTGCCCTCTTTTTTAAATAATAGAAAAAGAAATGCGCCTCCTACATACAGTAGCCCTGCTACAAACGAAACAACAACCATTAAGAAAAGCCGGCCTTTCTTTTTGTTTTCCAAAAGATACCCGGGACTATCCAATATTTGAATGACAGGTGTCTGTTGTGAAAGCAACACCTTACTTGTCTCAAGGTTTTTTGTAACCTCAGCATATAGAGTAGCAAGTACTGTTTTATCCCGGTTAGCAATCTCTGTAGGTACGATCGCGGTACGGGCAGCGGGATTGACATCAAGTAGCTGGCTGGCCGCTACCGCAAATGATTTTCTGTTCAATAGTATCAGTAAAGAGTCAGACCGGTGTTGCAACTGGGCAATATTGGCTTCCGCCGTGCCAACCTTGATGTCGAGATAGAGCTTAGCAGCTTCTTTTACCAGCCGTTCCGACATTAACCTGGCAAAAAGGCTGTTCTGAACAACAACAGCGACTCTGATAATGGAGCCCTGCTTATTGGTACGGTCAACCTGCAGATTCTTTTCTGTTACTTTTTTATAAATAATATTCAGAACACTGTCTTCTATCGGGCTTATCTGGCCATTTGCTTTGCTAAAATTAATCCCTGTCAGGACTGGCTTCTCTTTCCAACTGTTTCGGAGACCTGTGAAATCAAGGTACAGGTCGGCTAAAGTCTGACCTCCCTGCGCCGTACTGTCTACCGGGCTTAATAAAACTTCTTGGACAACCTTCTTTGACCTCAGGATATCCAGAATATTATCTCCGGCAAATAATCCACCACCGGCGTTTAATCCACCCAAACTCAAACCAAACTGGGAGGCTAACCCGGATAAGCCTCCGGCTGCTGATTTTTCTTCTAATATAAAAGTGCAGACTGCTTCGTATTTTGATTTTTGAAAACTATGGTAAACAAGCCCCAGGCCTGCTCCTCCTAGTCCAACCAGGAGCAGCACCCACCACTTTCTTCGAAGATATACTAAGAAAGAGCTGATCACCTTGACAATCTCGTTCAAGGAATAGTATTCTTCTTTACTATCTTTCATTTATTAAATAATTTAACGATTGACCTGCAATAAACACAGCTTCGCCACCTCAGTTACAAACAGGGTTTTGAACTGACCATTCCTTCACACAAACTAAATTGCTTAAAGAGAACCTCCACCACATCATTGCTCTCTTTTATTGCTGCATCATCCGTTTATCATGATCAACGGGTAATCAATGTTGCTGCAGTTATCAAGGCAGTTATAGCGGATATAAAAATTCCGGCCTTGGCCACATCAAAGCCTTCCTTCTTCGGTTTCTGCGGAATAAAAATATTCGACCCTGGCGTTATCTTTGGATAACTCCGGAATATTCCCAAAGGCCGCTTGATCTTCGCTGCACTTCCATTCGCATAAATCACAAATGCCCTTTTCTTACTTCCCGCTGGCGTAGCCCCTCCTGCATCATTGATATAATCACCCATTGACTTGCCATTCTCATACATTATATCCAGCGGCTTAAACACTTCCCCACCAATACTAACTGTATTATTGATCCTCGGAATAATCAGCTCATCACCCTCTTCCAGCGTAATATCATCTGCACTGCCAGGATGTTTCAACACATAATCCAGGTTAATAGCCACTTCTGTTGTATTCTTCACCACCATACCCGCAGCAGTTTTAGATGAGTCTTTTTCTACCGAAGCAAACAGCCGCTTTAATTCTGCTGTATCAGCGACTTCTTTCTTCTTCCGCACCAATTTGGCGCCACCGATATTAGCTGTATACAGTAAGCCTCCCGCTCTTCGGATCAGCGAGCTCAATCGCTCTTCCCTGCTTTGTAAGGAATATGTAGAAGGAGACAATACTTCACCAGAAACTTTCACACTGATCTGCCTCTGATAATAGGGATCTTCTTTTATCGCGACAATATCAAAAGGCATCAGGGTTATATCAGCAGAATTGCTGGCCAGATCAAGCGAGTCGTTCACTCGTATGATCTCCACGATATCACTTCCCGGTTGGGTAACGTTAACATCCCGCTTACGTCTTGATATCTCAATCCCCTTTCCTGTTGCATCGTCTGTAAAACCATCTGCTTTTAAAATGAGGGATTTCAATGAAAGGCCTTCTTCATAACGGTAAGTTCCCGGTTTCCGCACAGCACCATTGATCGTAACAGAAACCGTATCCTTCAGATCGAAAATAGATGCTACATGCACACTGTCTTCTTTTATCAGGTATAATCCGTTATCCTGTCCCGAAAGGATCGGTTTCAGGTCAACTGCGATATATTGTTTTGTGAGATCAGGTTTTGTGCGTACTACAATCGCTCTTCCATTGTATACATCTTCCCGCAATCCATGCGCTTTGTTGACCAGCTGCTTCAGCGTCATCCCTTCTTCCAGTGCATACGGACCGGGTTTGAACACCGCTCCACTGATACGGACCCTGTTCTGATAGCGGTTGATCACTGAGTCAACCAGGAACTCATCACCATTCTGCAGCTTGAAATATGCTAGGGAATCGCCTGATATATCCACGATCCTTCTTTCATAACCCGTGATCCTTGAACCGGTGATCCTGCCTTTGAATGCCTGACTTTTGAAGCCGCCGGCATATTCAAGGGCTTTTTCCAGTGTTTCTTCAGGCTTCAGCTCAAAAATGCCAGTGCGGTTTATTTCTCCATTTAATGTTACCAGCAGGTTGGCAAAAGGGACCCTTATCACGTCATTATCTTCCAGGCGCACATTGGTCAGTTGGTTTCCCCTTACCAGGAAATCATACAGATCAGCAGTCTCTATCACTTCATTATTACGGATCAGTTCAATTTTGCGGAAAGAACCATTTTCAGCTGGGCCACCGCTCACATAAAGCGCATTGAACAAAGTAGCCAAAGAAGGTAATGTATAAGTACCCGGTCGTTTGATCGCACCGATCAGTATCACCCTGATGCTCCGGATATTTCCCAATGTCAATTGCAGTTTGGTTTGGCCAGAGCTAAGACCAGGATAATACCTGGTCAGCCTGCTCTTCAATATAGAAGTAACGGCATCCACCGTCAACCCGCTTACATTGACCACGCCTGCATATTTCACATTGATCGTGCCTTCAGGACTTACCTTTAATGTTTGTTGGGAAATATTAGCACCATAAATGTTCAGCAGCAATTCATCATCCGGACCTATGGTATAATTTTTGGGAGTAGCCATGCGCAGATCAGGTTCAAAGCTCAGATTGGCATTGGCAAAGAGTTCAGATCCGAAAATCTTTGGACGCTTGCTGATGATATCCTCCAGCACCGCGTTCATGCTGTTCATGGTTTTTGAAACCTGGCGTGTACCATTGAGAGCTGGTCTTTCAGAATTTATCGCAGTCGAATCTGAAACAGGTAAAGAACCACTTTCCAGTTGTTCTATCCTTATTTTAAGTTCTTCCAATTCTGAAGCTGGCAACCCACGGCGCAATAACTCCGATTCCAGTTGTGCAGTGGTAATACCATTAGCTTTAGCCTGGTTCAAATATTGTTGTAACTGGCTATTAGAAATCTGGGATGCCTTTACCCCACTAAGATCAGAAGGGATTTGAGCCATTACAAAGGAACTGATAACAGTAAGCAGGAGAAGGAGAAAGCCCTTATAAAAGTTCATAGTTAGGTATTGGTTAGGCATCGTGTCAGAATACGTTGTTTAACGTGTATTCGGACACGATATTGAATTGGTAAGTTTAATTTTAGTGAGACTTACCTGTACATGCCTTCCTGTACTGAGGTAAGAAATAAGATGGGAATACAAACTCCGGATGGAGCAGAACCTGGAAAATGTATGTTTGTGAATATTCATTGGATGTTCATAGGCCTTTATGAATTACCTGATATTGTATAGATGCAATAATCAGTTAATTGCATTATTTCAAGGAATTATATTGTCATCAGTACAGTCCGGCACTAATAGAATAGTACTCTCGAACGGTATGGCAGCAATTCTTGAAAAGATCTAATTAGGAACACTTAGAACCCACTAAGATTTTTCACCGCAAAATTACGACTTTCAATATTAGAAAATTCAGCTTCAAAAACGCTACCTGGCTGATTTTGATGATTTATTTCCACACTGACAACCAAAGTAATCGTTTACCCCTAGTTAACTGTGTTAAAGTTTTCCAGTCCTTTCATCAACACATATATCATTGAAAATTAATATTCAAGCTTCTGATACAGGAAGTAATGAACGAAGCAATAGATTTGGAACCTCTGCACAGGCTGATCCATTTTGAGAATACTCATATTAGCTCATTGCCTGGCAGCTATAAGAAGTGCTGTTGTATTATTTTTTACGAAACCCGGCGATTGCCTTTTTGGAAAACTCCTTAACCACCAGCCGTCCGCTGATAGCTGCCCGTTCCAGCAGCAGCTTATCCCAATCCTCCGTCCCTTTCCAGTTGATCTTTTTGAGTTCAGCCATTGCTTCCGGACTTGAATGCGCTAAGGTATAGGTGAGTCTGGCAATGGATTCATCCATGCCTTCTGTTGTAGGATGCAATTCTGCAAATAATCCCTTTCTTCTTGCCCAATCCCCATTTCTCCACATGGTAGCATCAATGGCCAGTTGGGAAAAAGCTGAAAGCCCGATCTTTCTTTCCACCGCCGGCCCCACCACAAACGGGCCGATACCAATAGCAAGCTCACTCAGTTTCACTTCTGCGGCTTCAGTAGCGATCGCATAGTCCAGCGCAGCAACAATACCGACTCCTCCACCCACACATTTACCGTGGACCCGGCCTACGATAATCTTGGGGCAGGTACGCATGGCATTGATCACGTGTGCAAACCCGCTGAAAAAATGCAAACCTTCTTCTGCGGTTTTGATAGCTGATAGCTCATCAAAAGACGCGCCTGCACAAAAAGCATGTTCTCCCCCGGAACGCAACAACAGCACTTTCACTTCTGCTTCATTCCCTGCGCTATGGATGGCCTGGGCCAGCTGTTCCAGTATCTTTGCAGGCAATGCATTGCTTTGCGGATGGAAAAATTCTATTGTGGCAATTCCATTATGTAACTCGGTTCTTACATATGCTTCTTTGATATCTGTGCTCATGAACTAAAGATATTTGGAAACAAAAATATTGAAAATAGTTCTCTTCCCATTGTCACCCCATCCTACCTTTTTTTTGCAACCATGGTCAAAATGGTTGCCACCCCCACTACCGGTTCATCCGTTTCATCCAGTATTTCCACCAGCCATTTCACAATGCCCCTGGCTATATCCGTTTCATCTTTTTTGTCCTGTGGCAATTTTTCCTTGCAGGTAAAACGTACATAAATAGTTGCTCCGGGATAAACAGGTTTGGTAAAACGCAGTTCATCAATTCCATAATTGAGCAATACCGGGTTCTTTTCATAACTGTCGACAAATAATCCCGCTGCCGCACTCATAATAAAGTAACCATGTGCCACCTGCCGCTCAAACATGGTACCGGTAAAATCAGTTTCCCGCAGGTGGGCATAAAAATGATCACCACTCAGGTCTGCAAAACTGTCTATATCTTCTGCTGTAATCAGTCTTTTAGGTGTGATCAACTGGTCGCCCACCTGCAATTCCTCATAATATTTCCGGAATGGATGTTGCCCCGGATCTTTTCCTTTTGAATAAGGCTGGTACACGTTGGTGATAGCTGTGATCATCGTTGGCGAGCCCTGCAAAGCCACCCGCTGCATATAATGCTTTACCCCACGTAATCCACCCATTTCTTCGCCGCCGCCAGCGCGACCAGGACCTCCATGCACCAGCAATGGCAGCGGAGAACCATGACCGGTGGATTCTTTCGCACAGGCTTCATTCAATACCAGTATCCTTCCATGATGTGTAGCTGCGCCAAGCACATATTGCCTTGCCAGTCTTTCATCGGCTGTTACAATGGAACTGCACAAACTTCCTTTTCCTTTTTTACTGAGCGCAACAGCTTCACCCATGCCGCGGTAAGGCATGATCGTGCTTACCGGTCCGAATGCTTCCACTTCATGTGCTGCAGTATTTTCAAAAGGCTTTTCATTCAGTAAAAGGAGTGGTGAGATGAACGCGCCTTTAGCGGCATCTGCATCCAGCACATTCACACTATCGAGCGAGCCATATATCAATTGGGAAGAGGCCAGCAGTTTCTGCACCTGCGCTTTTACTTCTTCCCTTTGGGTTTCTCCTGCCAGGGAACCCATGCGCACTTTTTCATTGAGCGGGTTGCCGATCACTGTTTGCGAAAGGGAAGACGCTATCGCTTTCCATACATCTTCCATTTTATTTTCGGGTACAAAGATCCTGCGGATGGCCGTGCATTTTTGGCCAGCCTTGGCGGTCATTTCCTTTCTTATTTCCTTGATGAAAATATCCCATTCCGGCTTTCCCGGTTCCACATCTTCTCCCAGCACGATACAGTTCAATGAATCCGCTTCCATATTGAATGGTACCGATTCACTTAATATTTTCGGATGCGAACGCAGTTTTAATCCGGTGGAAGCGCTACCTGTAAACGTTACTACATCCTGCGAATTCACATGGTCCAATAAATCACCGGCGCTGCCGCAGATCAATTGCAGCGATCCTTCGGGCAATATCCCTGATTCAATGATCTCCCTTACCACGGCTTCTGTGAGATAGCAGGTTACGGTGGCCGGTTTCACCACCGCCGGCATACCCGCCAGCAGATTCACGGCAATTTTTTCCAGCATTCCCCACACAGGAAAATTAAACGCGTTGATATGAATGGCCACGCCTTCTTTTGGCACCAGTATATGCGTGCCCATAAAACTATTTTGCCTGCCGAGGTTATGTGCCTCACCATCCAGGCAAAAAGATTCATCGGGTAATTTGCGCCGCAGCGAAGCATTGGCAAATAGATTACCAATACCTCCTTCGATATCTATCCAGCTATCGGCTTTGGTGGCACCGGTCTGATAACTGATCTTATAAAATTTATCGAGGTGCTTTTGCAAGTGAAGCGCCAGGGCTTTCAGCCGGTTTCCTCTTTCATGAAAACTGAGTTTCCGCAAGGCCGGGTTGCCTGTATTCCTTCCGTATTCAAGAATGCTTTTAAAATCCAGTCCCTTTGTTGAAGCCGTTCCAATCAGTTCTCCGTTCACTGCATTGTATAAGGATTGTCCTTCCCCGTCTCCATTGATCCACTTGCCGGTAATGTAATTTTGAAATTGGGTCATAGTATGCAAATTCGTTAGGGTTGCTAAATTAGTTCAAGTTGCTGTAATCATAATTTATAAGAAATACCTGATCAATGATTTTCCCACCAAGACGACGAAGACCACAAAGAAATGTTGTTTGGCATTTTCCTTAATCTTGGCTTTACAAGTAAAATAACAAAGGGAAATATTTCTTTGTGGTCTTCGTCGTCTTGGTGGGAAAATTTGATTGAGTGGCTGAGTCTTTACCAATATCTCAGAAATGATGGTTAATTTGCGCACTCAATCAGTTAGTATGAAAATCACCGTTTTTCCTGTTATAGCCTTCGCCCTTTTCCTTCTCTCTTGCGGAAACCAGGAAGGCACACGCCCCCAGGCAAAAACCCTTTCCGACAGTTTGTTGCAGGATGTACTGCACGGACATGACATTGGCATGGCCAAAATGAGAAAGCTCACTCAACTGGAACAGCAGACCCAGCGCCTGGTTGATTCGATCGGAAAACTTCCTGCTAAAGCACGCCAGGCATCTGCTCCTTACCTGCAAAAACTGGATTCTTTATCAAAAGAATTGCAGTATGCAGAATTTGCCATGAATAAATGGATGGAAGAATTTAAAGTGGATTCTGCCAATGATGATACGGAAAAACGTGTTAAGTATCTTGGCGAAGAAAAGGAGAAAGTAACAAAAGTGAAAGACGCTATTCTTTCTGTTCTTCAAAAAGCTGATTCACTGCTGAAATAACTATGCATTCAGGGGCACTACACCAAACTGGCGGAGATGGTGAAGTGCATGCTTGTAAAGCAACTGCACATTCTGTTCAAAATTCAGGTCACCGTAAAAAGGATTGCGTGTAACAAGAGCCTGATCATTTTCAAACACTTCAAAGAAATAGATCAGCTCTTCATGCAGTGCCCCGATAGCTGCCTGAAGGGTATTGAACCGTAATGGTGCCGGGTCTTCACCCAGCAGGGGGTTCTTCAATTCTTTTTTAAAGGGCTTATTGCTTACAAGGAATTCCTGCATTTTGAAAAGCTGCTCCGGCGGGGTCAGTATCACCGTGAATTTCGTTTTGCCGCTTGCTACCCTTACAGCATCAATATTAAAATGCTCTACCATCTGCTGCACGCTCATCTTGCCCCATTTGGGTGGGGTGGCAGGATCCAACTGCTGCAGATACTTTATGAAACGCGTACGAAGAAAGTTTTCCTTTTCAAAGTTCATTCGGCAAGTTTGAGAGCTGCAATTTTACAAAAACAAGGCAAATCAGCTTACCCTATTTTTTTATCAATATGCAAAGCGAGGCTGGAAAATACATCGTCAATACCACGCATGCCGTCAATATGCACCACTTTTTTGAACTTTTCATAATGTGCCGCCACGGGCAGGGTTTCGTGTTTGTACACTTCCTGCCTTTTACGCTGGATGGATTCATCGGCATCATCGCTGCGGCCTGAGGTTTTGCCGCGGTTAACCAGGCGCTGTATCAATTCGTCTTCATTTACGTCCAGGAAAAGGACAAGAGCGATAGAAGATTTTTTCAGTTCAAGCAGTTTATCCAGTGCTTCTGCCTGGGCTACCGTGCGGGGGAAACCGTCGAAAAGGAATCCGCGGGCAGTAGGATTTTCATCCAGGGCAGAACTGATCATACCAATCACCACTTCATCAGGGACAAGCTGGCCTTTGTCTATAAATTGCTGGGCTTCAATTCCAAGTGGAGTCTTCAATTGACGCTCTTTTCTGAGCAGATCTCCTGTGGAGAGATGGATCAGGCCGTATTTTTCAACCAATTTAGCCGACTGAGTGCCTTTTCCGCTACCAGGCGGACCAAATAAGATCAAATTAAACATATTTATAATAAGCCTTAGTGAGCAACAAATATACGTGTACACGATAAAAAAACCGGGCTAACCGGCAAATTCATTGACCGTTTTCATATATATATTTTTAATTGTCTAAAGATCATACAGGTTTATCAGAAAATTTTCATCGCTTCAGGTACGATAGTGCGAAAATTCAATAGCCCATTCCAACGAAATGTTAAGCTGGTATATTAGCAATACAACCCAAACAAGCTTACCGTAAATTTGTTAAACACATAGTATGAGGTCGCTGACAAAAAATATCCTGGTACTCATTTTTGCGGGTCTGCTGCAACAGTGCAGCTATTCGCAATCCGGCACCAACCATAATAAACCTGATAATATGGACTCAACAAAGAAAAGCTCCGTTTACTCCCAAACAGATACGTCCAAAGTAGAATTAAGCGAAGCAGAATGGAAGAAGATCTTACCCGAAGACGTTTACAATATAGCCAGGCAAAAAGGCACTGAGCGTCCCTGGACCAGCAAATACGAGAGCCTTACTGACAAAGGAACTTACTATTGCGCAGCCTGCGGCAACCCCTTATTTAAAAGCGATACCAAATTCGAAAGCGGCTGTGGATGGCCCAGCTTTTACGAGCCCATCAGTAAAAGCAGCATCATTTACACACCCGACCACTCGCATGGCATGACAAGAACAGAAGTACAATGCGGCCGTTGCAAAGCCCACCTCGGCCACGTCTTTGATGATGGCCCTCCCCCTACAGGCTTACGGTATTGTATCAACGGAGTGGTACTGGATTTTGAAAAAGCCAAAGAAGCAGAAAAAAAATACAATCAAAAACAGTAATAACGTCAAACATATTATGTTCTTTCAAATGCCTCCCACCAGGAGGCATTTTTATGTTCAAACGACCCCTTCCCGTCCTTCCCGCCTTACCGGTAAAACTTACTTACAGGTTTTCTTTTTTTCTTACCGGTAAGAAAAATTTACTTCCTGTTTTATTTTACCGGTAAGGCGGGAAGGACGGGAAGGGGTCGTTTTGATTAATTAATTCCTTGTATTTTTGCGGGCGAAAACCTAACGGTCGTTAACCTTAAAATGTATGTGAATGAAACTTTCACAGTTGTCCGAAACCTTAATAGGCTCTGAAATTGTAAAACTGGGTGGCGAGATCAGGGAAAAGATCCGCCAGGGTGAGCGGATCTATAATTTTACTGTTGGCGATTTCGATCCCTCTATTTTCCCCATCCCAAAAGAGTTGGAAGACGCTATCGTGGAAGCTTACCGCAAGCATTTTACCAATTACCCGGCAGCCGAAGGCAATCTCGACCTCCGTGAAGCCATCCTGTCATTTACCAAAGAAACAGAAGGGTTGGATTATGGCACCACTGAAGTGTTGGTAGCATCCGGCGGACGCCCTTTGATCTATTCTGTTTTCCGTGCCATCTGCGACAAAGGCGATAAAGTGATTTATGCCGTGCCCAGCTGGAATAACAACCACTACACTCATTTTGTAGAAGGCGAACATATCGTGATCGAAGCAAAAGCTGAAAATAATTTCATGCCTTCTGCTGATGATCTCCGCCCTTATATCAAAGAAGCCACACTGATCGCTCTTTGCTCCCCACAAAACCCTACCGGTACTACTTTCAAAAAAGAAAACCTGGAAGCCATTTGCGACCTCGTGCTGGAAGAGAATAAACGCCGCAGTGATTCAGAAAAGAAGTTATATGTGATGTATGACCAGATGTACTGGCATCTTACTTACGGAAAGATCGAACATTACAATCCGGTTTCACTCCGCCCTGCCATGCGTGAATACACTGTTTTCATTGATGCGGTCAGCAAGGTGTTTGCGGCTACAGGTGTGCGTGTGGGCTGGAGCTTTGGTCCTGCAACCGTGATCAGCAAAATGAAAGCGATCCTTACGCATCTTGGTGCCTGGGCGCCAATGGCGGAGCAAAAAGCCACTGCTCATTTCCTGGGTAACCGCGAAGCGATCAGAAAATACCTGGCTCATTTCAAAACTGAGCTGGAAGAACGCCTGCGCAGCATCTACAATGGTTTCATGCAATTGAAGAAAGAAGGATTGCCTGTGGATGCCATCTCTCCGGAAGCAGCTATTTATCTTACTATCAAAATAGATCTTGCAGGAAAGAAAACCGCACAAGGTGTTGTGCTGAAAGATCAAAGTGAAGTGACCGCTTATGTTTTGAACGAAGCAAAACTGGCTGTAGTACCTTTCTATGCTTTTGGCGCCAGCCGCAGTTCAGCCTGGTACCGCCTCAGCGTGGGCACCTGTAAAAAAGAAGAGATCGATGAGATGATCGGAAAACTTCGTGAAGCGTTGAAGAAACTGTCCTGATAAAGGAGTTTAATTCTTATTGATCAGGAAACGGAATGGTTTCAGTTCTGTGTACCGTATTGCTTTCAGGATCTTTCCCGGGCGGGAAGTGATCCGGTTACGGTCAACTAATTCATGAGCCACGCAAAATTGCTCATCAGATTCCGCGATCAGGAGAATATCGTTCAGGCATTCCACTTCATGATCAATTGCTTTTTGACTCATGAATTCATTTTTCAGCAGCACCAATAAATCACGGTTAGGCATTTTCATCGCCGGTAAAAATTTAATAGCCAGACATTCCTTTATGGCTTGGGCAGCCGCAGTTGCTTCCCTTGCCGTTACCTGAATAATAGTTCCTGTTACAAGCCGAGACAACAACCATGCCTGCCAGCAGGACCAATAATGCTATTTTGTTTATCGTCTTCATTTTAAGAGTTGTAATTTAAAACTATTTTGCGACCAAAATAGTATACAACGGGGATAAAATGACAAAAATTTCCGGGAATAAACCCTTGGTAAAAAAACAATCCGGAAGGCCGCGGGTTCTCGTGGCTCCACTCGATTGGGGGCTGGGGCATGCCACGCGTTGTATACCTGTTATTTATGAATTACTAAGGCAAAATGCCGATGTTTGGCTGGCCGGAGAAAATGCCCAGGAAAGTTTACTCCGCGAAGCATTCCCTTCGCTGCCTGTTATTCCCCTGAAAGGTTATAGGGTAAAATATTCTCATTCAGGCTCAGGGCTGTGGAGAGCGATCTTCCGGCAATTACCCCGTATCTGGCAAACCATCCGGCAGGAAAACAAATGGCTGAAACAAGCCGTAAACGAGTATGACTTAGATGCCGTTATCAGCGATAACCGTTTTGGTCTATCCCATCCCTCCATTCCCTGTGTTTTTATTACGCACCAGCTCTTTGTCAAAAGCCCCCTGGGAAAATGGACGGAAAGCAGGATCCAACGCACCAATTACCGGTTTATAAATAAGTTTTCCGAATGCTGGGTACCTGATATAAAGGAAGGCAGCAACCTGGCTGGCGAACTTTCCCATCCTTCCGTGCTACCCCGCATTCCCGTTCTTTATACCGGCATACTTTCAAGATTGCAGCGCAATAACGGGCATACACAAAAGAATCATTTGTTCATATCCCTGTCCGGCCCTGAGCCGCAACGGACCATCTGGGAAAACAAGATCATCCAGGAAATTGCGCATTACCCCGGAACAGCCACTATTGTAAGAGGTTTACCGGATGCCGCTAAGCTTATCCCTTCCACTAATGATATCCACTTCTTTAATCATCTGCCCGCGGATAACTATGGCCAGGAAATGAGTAAGGCTGAATGGGTGATCAGCCGTAGCGGTTATTCGACTGTAATGGATATTGCAATGCTTGAAAAAAAAGCCATCCTTATCCCGACGCCTGGTCAGCCTGAGCAGGAATACCTGGGAGAATATCTTTCAGCAAAAGGGTTTGCTCCGGCTTTAGCACAAAAGGATTTTTCACTGGCCAAGGCCCTGGAACTGGCAAACAGGTTCAATTACCAGCCATGGGAAAATACATCAGCAACCGGGTTAACAGAAGCCGTGACGTCTTTATTAAAAAAAATAAAAGAGAAGAATAATCTTAAACCGGATCAGGATGCCACTGCCTTAGGATAGTCAAAAAACCAAAACTCCTTCTTCGCCCTTTTAAATTCGCTCCAGCTTTGTACAGAAACTTTCACTGCAAAAATGCTGCAGGTAGGCATTTCATCAATCCTTGTATCAGTAAGCGTATTGGCGAAATCGGTTATGCCGTTATTGTGTGAAAATACAGCGATGGTACCGTATTCATCAGAAACCTGGCTGATCGCCGTAGCAAAAACTTCAGGCGTAGCAAGGTAAAGCTCATCTATAAAGATGATCGCTTTTTTAGGTTGATCATATTCTGCTGCAAAATATTCAGCCGTTTTGCGTGCGCGTTTTGCAGGACTGGATATAAACGCATCAATCGCAATTTTTTTATCCAGCAATCTTTTCGCCATTGCCGGCGCATCTTTTTTACCTCTGTCATTCAAAGGCCTGTCAAAATCCTTTATGGAAAAGTCAGCCCAACTGCTTTTTGCATGACGGACAAGAAGTAATTGCTTGCTCATATGGGAAAAGGTTTAATATCCTCTCACATTCTTTCCTTCCATATAATTCATGAAGGCCTTGTTCACTACTTTGTTTCCGCCAGGTGTGGGATAATCGCCGGTAAAATACCAGTCGCCCAGGTTGCTGGGGCAAGCCTGATGCAAACCATCCACTGTCTGGAAGATGACGTCTACGGGTATCTTTACTTCAGGTGGAGTAATGAGCTGGGCTATCTTTTGGGAGATCTCTTCATCGGTAAAACCCTTATACAATTGCTTCACCACATTTTCTGTATGCAATTGATTATTCCGCTGAAGCTCTTTACATTTTTCCAGCATTTCTTTCAGGCAATCTTCTTTGCCTCTTTCTTTCATCAGTTCTACGGCTGCATTAAAGGCAATGAAATCACCCATTTTGCTCATATCAATACCATAGCAATCGGGATAGCGTATCTGAGGGGAAGAAGAAACAACAATAATACGTTTGGGTTTCAGGCGCGCCAGCATCCTGATAATGCTTTCCTTCAGCGTGGTGCCGCGAACAATGGAATCATCTATCACCACCAGTGTGTCTTCACCAGGGCGCACTGTTCCATAGGTTACATCATATACGTGCTGCACCATTTCATTACGGCTTGCATCTTCAGTAATGAAAGTGCGCATCTTCACGTCTTTGATCGCGATCTTTTCCACCCTTATCCGGCGGTTGATCATTTCGCTGAGCTTCTCTTCATCATATTCTTTGTTCCAGCTCAGTATTCTTTCCAGCTTGATGTTGTTCAGGTAGCGCTCCATTCCTTTTTGCAGACCGAGAAAAGCAACTTCAGCTGTGTTGGGGATGAAAGAAAAGATCGTGTTCTTAAGATCATGATCGATCAGGTTCAGCACAGGCTCGCTCAGGTTAAATCCTAATGCTTTTCTTTCTTTATAAATCTTTTCATCGCTGCCGCGGGAGAAATAGATACGTTCAAAGCTGCAGGCTTTTCTTTCTTTTGGTTCCAGCACCTGGCTGATCTCAATCTCGCCTTTTTCATCCACGATCAAAGCCTGGCCAGGCATCAGTTCCTTCACCTCATTTTCGCCTACATTGAATGTAGTGCGGATCGCCGCTCTTTCAGAGGCAGCCACCACCACTTCATCATTTATATAGTAGTAAGAAGGACGTATACCATGTGCATCGCGGAATACAAAGCCAATGCCGCTGCCCGTCATACCGCCTACATGAAATCCTCCATCAAACAAAGGCAGGGCTTTCTTCAGCACTTTTTTGATATCCATTTTTTCCGGCGAAACCTCATCTTCCTTACAAAGGAGAGTATGCATCAGTTCGATCATAGCGGCCAGATCGCTGAAGCGCATGATCTCACTTGGCTCTTTCCCTACCAATGTAAAGAGCTCATCTGTATTCACCAGGTTGAAATTACCGGCGAGCGCCAGGTTGCGGGCAGGAACCGTGTCGCGGTTGATAAATGGATGACAGTATTCGAGTTTGTTTTTTCCCTGTGTGCCATAACGGAGATGACCCAGCAGCAATTCTCCCAAAAAGTTCACATGCCCTTTCATCAGGCCGGGATGGGTTTTAATACCGGGGTGGTATTTTTCCAGTTCAGCCACTTCGGCACCTATCTGCTCAAAAATATCCGAAATGGCCTGGGGCGCATTGCTACGGCGGCGATGCATAAAGGGGTAGCCGGGTTCCACATTCAGTTTCACAGCTGCTACTCCTGCGCCGTCCTGGCCGCGGTTATGCTGTTTTTCCATCAGGAGGTAGAGCTTATTAAGCCCCCACATGACGGTGCCATATTGTTGCTGGTAGTAAGAGAAGGGTTTCCTTAACCGGATGAACGCTAATCCGCATTCGTGTTTGATCGGGTCGCTCATGTAATTGTTTGGGAGGTGCAAAGGTACGCTCATTCAGGCAGACTACACAAACTGAGATGGTTAATCTCCGGGCTCAGCTGAATGAACTTTTACATTTGGCATAACAAGCGTCAGGTTCATTTTGTTGAATGCGGATGGATGGTGTCCTAAAATGCTTTCCCGTCTTCTGATCTGTATTTGGCCAGTTGCTGGCAATTGTTCGCCGATTCATCATCTACAGAAATATAATAAGTAGGCAGTTTGGTGGTGATCCATTTATTCAATGCCTCTCCTTTTTTCTGCTCAAGCGCTGCCTGGGAAATTTTGCTGTAGTCGTCGCGCATATTCATGCGGTGAGGTTCTGAGCGGGATTTGAGGTAAACGATCCTTACACCTTTTTTACCCTGCTCATCTGTAAATACTACAGGTGCGGAGTAATCACCCACATTCATTGTGCGGATGGTGCTCACCATATCCTTATCCAGCTGATCGATGGTTACATAAGGAGAACCATCACGGTTCAGGATAAATGCCCCCTGGTATTTTGCTGATTCGTCTTCTCCGTATTTTTTGGCTGCTTCATTGAAGCTGATCGCTCCGTCAATGATCTTCGAGCGCACTGAATCCAGCTTGGCTTTGGACTGGTTGATCTCTGCATCAGTGATCGGAGGTGTGCGGAGAATGTGGCGAACGATCGCATCATCACCGCTACGGTGTACCATCTGGATGATGTGGTACCCGAATTTACCTTTTACAGGCGGTGATATTTCACCGTCTTTCAGCCTGAACGCCGTAGAAAGAAATACAGGGTCCCATGATTTTTCGTTCCGGTTGATCTGGTACTGACCTCCACGGTCTTTACTGCCCGGGTCCTCTGAATAACGTTGAGCCAGTTGCTCAAAGCTCGCCAGTTTGGTTTCCACCTGGCGTTTATAATTATTCATTTCGGAGATAATATATTGCTCCAGGTCGCGGGATGCTTTGGGAAAAACAGAGATCTGGCCTACTTCCAGCTCAGATTCAAAGAAAGGCAAACTGTCTTTCGGTATCTTATCAAAATATGCTTTTACTTCTGTAGGAGTGATCTTTACGCTACCAACGATCTTTTGCTGCATGGCTTCTGCCAGCTTTCTTTCTTTCACTGACTCACGCGCATCATCTTTGATCTGGTAGATCGTTTTGCCGGCATATTCTTCCAGTGCTTCGCGGGTACCTAACTGGTTCACGAAATAACGGATACGCTGGTCGAGCTCTGCTTCCACTTCCTCATCCGTAACAGGCAGGGAATCCTTTTCAGCCTGCAGCATCAGCACTTTAGAGATCAGGGCCTGTTCCATCAGCATACACTCAGCATTATCAGGTACATTGCTGCCCTGGCGCCTTGCATCTTCAATGGAGTTGCGGATATCGGAATACAGGATGATCCTGTCTCCGACCACGGCCACGATCTTATCTACCACAGCTTTCCGGGGCTGGGCTTTAGCAGCCAAAGCACCCAACATCAGCAGGCAGACAATACTCAGTATTCTTTTTGTGTAAAGCATGATCCAAAAATAGTTTGACCGGTTAAACCCTTCAGGAAATTTCCGGTATTTAACAAAAGTTCAACAAGCTATAGCGTTCTCTTCACTTCTTCTTCCTCGTAAGCTTCCACTACATCCCCTACTTTAACATCGCTATAGTTCTTGATGGTAAGACCGCATTCCATACCAGCCTGCACCTCTTTCACATCATCTTTAAAGCGTTTCAAAGAAGCCAGTTCGGCTACAGCGCCTTCACCCACAGGATACACCACGATACCATCGCGGATCAGGCGGACTTTTGAATCGCGTTTGATCTTTCCATCGCGTACATAACAACCGGCAACGGTAGCTTTGTCGAATTTGAATACGTCCCTTACTTCCACGTTGGCCACGATCTTTTCCTGCACTTTTGGTTCCAACATACCTTCCATCGCGCTGCGGATCTCGTCGATCGCCGTATAGATGATAGAGTACAGTTTAATTTCCACCCCTTCTGTTTCTGCAAGCCTGTTGGCCTGTACAGAAGGGCGTACGTTAAAGCCGAGGATCACTGCATCGGATGCTGTTGCCAGTACTACATCACTTTCAGAGATCTGTCCTACCCCTTTCAGCAGTACGCGAACAGCGATCTCTTCTGTCGACAATTTCTGTAATGAGTCGCTCAATGCTTCTACAGAACCGTCCACATCACCTTTGATGATCACGTTCAGTTCTTTGAAGTTTCCGAGTGCCAAACGGCGGCCGATCTCATCCAGCGTGATATGTTTCTTCGCACGCATGCCCTGCTCACGCAGGATTTGTGCGCGACGGTTAGCTATTTCTTTTGCTTCAGCTTCATCGTCATACACTTTGAATTTTTCACCAGCCTGGGGAGCACCATTCAAACCCAGTATCACAGCCGGTGCAGAAGGTCCTGCACTGTCTTCCCTTTTATTCCGCTCGTTGAACATGGCTTTTACCCTTCCGTAATGCTGACCACTCACCACCAGGTCACCTGCATTCAGGGTACCGTTTTCTACCAGCAGGGTTGCCACGTAACCGCGGCCTTTATCCAGCGATGCTTCGATGATGGTACCACTGGCTTCCCTGTTGGGGTTGGCTTTCAGGTCCAGCAATTCAGCTTCCAGCAGAATTTTTTCGAGCAGTTTATCAATATTCAATCCCTTTTTCGCTGCTATTTCCTGGCTTTGGTATTTACCACCCCATTCTTCTACCAGCAGGTTCATTTGTGACAACTGCTCATAAATTTTTTGAGGATTGGCTCCATCTTTATCGATCTTGTTGATCGCAAAGATCATTGGTACACCGGCTGCCTGTGCGTGGCTGATCGCCTCACGGGTTTGGGGCATCACCGCATCATCGGCTGCGATCACGATCACAGCGATATCGGTAACTTTTGCACCACGGGCACGCATCGCGGTAAACGCTTCGTGACCGGGAGTATCCAGGAAAGTGATCTCCTTGCCATTGGGAAGCGTTACCTGGTAAGCACCAATGTGCTGGGTGATACCACCGGCCTCGCCGGCTACCACATTCGCACTACGGATATAGTCAAGCAAAGATGTTTTACCATGGTCAACGTGACCCATGATGGTCACGATCGGAGAGCGGGGTTCAAGTTCGCCCTCTTCATCTTCATCCTCTTCCTCCTCCATTTCAGCCTGCTTTTCCATGTTGATGAATTCCACATCAAAGTTGAATTCACTTGCCACGAGTTCTATGACTTCCGCATCCAGGCGCTGGTTGATTGACACCATGATGCCGAGGCTCATACACTTGCTGATCACTTCTGCAAAACTTACATCCATCAGGTTGGCCAGTTCGCTTACGCTGATGAATTCTGTTACCTGCAGTTTGTTGTCATCACCAACTTCGCCCATGGCCTCTGCCATTTCCTGGCGTTTTTCACGGCGCATTTTGGCTTTCAGGTTTTTACCCTTGCCGCCACCACCGGAAAGTTTGGCCTGCGTTTCCTGTATTTTCTTTTGAATTTCTTTTTCGTCGATCAGCCTGTCTTCACGGCGGGTAATGCCGACTCCGCGATTGTCGCGACGGCCGCCTTGCTGACCACCTCTTCCCTGTTGGCCACCACGGTTGAAATTGCCACCACCAGTACCACCCTGTCCTGGCCTGCGGTCTCTGTTCTGCTGCTGGCCTTGACCCTGACCTTGTTGACCGCTATTGGGACGTACCTCCTTTTTCTCAATAGGAATACGTTTGCGTTTACGTTTCTCGTCTTTTTTCGGCCTGGTATCACTATCTACAGGTAGATCTATTTTACCCAGGATCCTGGGGCCTTCGATCTTTTCAGCCTTGATGTTTTCAATTACAGGAGGAGCTTCCTCTTCTACTGTTGTTTTTTCTTCCTGCACTACGGGTTGCTGCTCTTCTTTCTTTTCTTTTTCTTTTTTCGCCACAACTTCAGGCTGAGCCACTTCTTCTTTTTCTTTCTGGGCAGGCTTCACCACTTCAGGTTTTGCAACTGCTTTTTCTTCTACCGGAGCTTCAGCTACAGGTTCCTGCTCGCCTTTTTTCTTGATCGTCTTTTTGGGACGGGTCGAAGAATCAATAGCCGAAAGATCGATCTTGTCGATGATCTTGGGCGTAGCAATTTCCGGAGCTTCTATTTTCACTACCTCTTCTTCCTTAGGCTGCTCTGCTTCTTTGGGTTTGGCAGGCTCTTCTTCCACTACAGGAGGAGGTATAACAACGGGCTCTTCCTTTTTGGTTACAACGGGCTTCTTCTCTTCTTTCTTGAAGTTGATCTCTTCGTCTTCTTTCTTCTTTTTTGCTTCAGCCTGCGAACCCTTGGGAAGGTCCACCTGGTCGCTCTTCATTTTTGCCGCCTTGTCGCCCTGGAATTCCTGTTGCAATGCACGGTACATGTCTTCCGTCAGCTTTGACGTAGACTTCAGGTCGTCTTTGGAAAATCCTTTACCGATCAGGAAATCCACAAGGGTTTCCTGGCCAACGTTGAACTCCTTGGCGGCCGCTAATACTCTTGGAAGTTTTAATTCTGCCATTAAGCTTTTTTATGTTTTCTAGTCTCTTCAGGGAATTAAAAAGTCAAAATTTAAAAGTAAAAAGATGCATACTGCCAAAAAAAGCCTGTTTTTACTTTTTAAACCTTGAATTTTTAATTCATAAAATTTATTCTTTCTCGAACTCTGCCTGCAGCACCTTTCTTACGTCTGCGATGGTCTCTTTCTCGAGATCGGTGCGGCGTTCCAGTTCTTCAGGAGTCAGGTTCAGTACGCTACGGGCCGTATCGCAACCTACCCTTTTCAATTCATCAATTACCCATGTTTCGATCTCATCGCTGAATTCTTCCAGGTCCACGTCAAATTCTTCTGTTTCTTCTTCAGAATCGCGGTATACATCCAGTTCATAACCGGTCAGTTCGCATGCGAGCTTGATATTTACCCCACGACGGCCGATAGCCAGTGATACCTGGTCGGGTTTGAGGTAAACACTTGCGTGCTTGTTTTCTGTATCCAGGTCCATACTGGTGATCTTGGCTGGTGTAAGAGAGCGTTGGATCAGCAACTGGATATTGTTTGTCCAGTTGATCACATCGATATTTTCATTTTTCAATTCGCGAACAATACCGTGGATCCGGCTTCCTTTCATACCCACGCAGGCACCTACTGGGTCGATCCTGTCATCATAAGACTCCACAGCTACTTTAGCTCTTTCACCCGGGTCGCGAACGATTTTTTTAATGACGATAAGACCGTCAAAAATTTCAGGCACTTCTATCTCCAATAATTTAGCCAGAAAATCAGGAGAAGTACGGGAGAGAATGATCACAGGATTATTATTCTTCATATCAACCTTCTTCACCACTGCCCTGATATTTTCTCCTTTTTTGAAATAGTCCTGGGGAATCTGTTCGCTTTTGGGAAGGATCAGTTCATTGCCTTCTTCATCGAGCAGCAGGATCTCTTTTTTCCAAACCTGGTACACTTCTGCGCTGATGATCTCACCGGTCCTGTCGCCATATTTCTTTGCCAGTACATTTTTCTTCAAGTCGCTGATGCGGCTGGCCAGTGTTTGTTTGGCTGCCAGTATCGCTCTCCTTCCGAAATCATACAGGTCAATTTCCTGGAATAGTTCTTCTCCTACTTCAAAATCCGGTTCAATCTTGGTAGCCTCAGAATATGCCACCTGCGCCAGGGGATCTTCCACCTGTCCATCTTCCACGATCATCCTGTGCCGGACGATCTCCAGGTCACCCTTTTCAGCATTCACGATAACATCAAAGTTTTCATCACTGCCGAATTTTTTACGCAGCAGGGTTTTGAAAACGTCCTCCACCACTTTCATCATCGTGGGACGGTCAATGTTTTCCGCATCCTTGAACTCCTGGAATGCTTCTATAAGATTGATACTTGCCATAGAACTGAGTTTGTAGCCTGCAACCCAACGCCGTTAACGACTCTGCCTGCAGTTGTAATTTGAATTGATTGTTGTTTTCTTTTTATTTAAAATTTGATTTGGACTTTCGTCGTTTTGATTTCGGAAAAAGGGATGGAATGCTGCACCAGTTCTTTTTTCTTTCCTTTTCCTTTTTCTTCTTCTATCACGATCTCCGTTTCAGTGGTACTGATCAGTTTACCTTCTTTCTTCACCCCGTCCAATTGCAGCACTTCTACAAAGCGGCCTGTATTTTTCAGGTATTGCCGATGCATTTTCAGCGGTTCATCAAGTCCCGGAGAAGATACTTCCAGTGAAAAATCCCCACCAGGGAAAATGTTCTCCTCTTCGAGCTGCTTGTACAATGCGCGGTTGTACTGGATGAGCCGGTCAATGCTGATGCCAAGATCCGAATCAAGAAAAACTTTCACGTTATTGGTCGGCTTGATCCTGATCTCTACCAGGAAAACATCTTTATCTGCTGCTATCAGGGCATTTACTTTCTGCTCCAGTACCTGTATATATCCTTCTGTGCTCATAGTAGATAATAGAAGAAGGGAACGTTCTCCGTTCCCTTCTTACTGCCTTTTTCCAATGCAAAAGTAAGGAAATAAAGGTATTCGTTCCAAAACTTATACTGTTCACCGATATCAGGCTCTCACTCACCGGCCTTTAACGAAGTATTAAGGTGATGATAGGGCTGGTTATGGATTGTGTTGTAGCTTTGTTGCATGTGGACGACGATCTTATATATTTTACTGGCCTGGTTTCTTTACAACCTGATCTTTAAGTTCATTATCCCGGTGTACCGGGCGAGCAGGAAGATGAAGCAGCAGTTCCGGCAGATGCACGAAACAATGCAGGAGCAGATGAGGCAACAACAGGGCGGTCAAAGCTCACAGGCGCAGCAACCGGGAAGTAGTTCCAGGCCGAAACCGGCGGGGGATTACATTGATTTTGAGGAGATTAAATAGTGCCTGTAATTTACTCCCACTCAATCTCTTACCTTTCAACTTATAGCTTACTAATCAAATTTGTGTGATTGCGCTGAGGCCAATCAATAATTATTACCGGGTCGTTTTATCGACCCTTTTTTTTTTGATCTCGCATACTTGTACAATTCTGGATTTTACATTACTTTGTATTTCAAAGTACTTTTTTTTCATTGTAAAACCAGATTCTCCCATGAAAATTGATATTATCATCGCTTACGTACGCCGATATGAATTCGGCCACGAAAGAGACTTCGTACCGCCCATTACCGGTATTCATTTAGCTGCGATCACTCCCTCAAAACATCAGGTGCGGGTATTTCATCAACAGGTTGATAAAATAGATATGAATACCGATGCAGATCTGATCGCCGTTTCCTTTTTCAGCGGCTTTGCCATGGCAGCCTATGAACTGGCTACCGGCTTTCGTAAAAAAGGAAAAATTTTAGTCGCCGGAGGTCCGCATGTAACCTATTGCCAGGACGAAGCGCTCCGTTATTTTGACGCCATCATTACCGGTGAAGCTGAAAACATGTGGCCTGTTTTATTGGACGACGTAGAAAACGGGACGCTAAAGCAGGAATATAAAGGTACTCCCTGTGATATGCAGGACCTGCCTACGCCAAGATATGATCTGCTGCCCTCCACCTTCTTCATTAAAAAAGTGATACAGGCCACACGGGGATGCCCTTTCTCCTGCTCCTTTTGCACCGTACCTTCACTCAACCCCGGCTTCAGGCTGCGGCCCGTGAAAGATGTGATCCGCGACGCTTCGTACGACCGGTTTGAATACTGGTGGCAGCGAAAGATCGTTTGGTTCTGGGATGACAACCTTACCATTAAGCGACCCTACATCAGGCAATTGTTGCAGGAAATGATCCCCCTGAAAAAATGGTGGCTTACGCAAGCCAGCATGGACATTGCCAAAGACCCTGAACTGCTGGACCTGATGAAGGCTTCCGGTTGCATTGGTGTTTTTCTGGGCATCGAATCTTTTGGGATCGATTCACTTTCCGATGCCAATAAGCGACAAAATAAAATTGCCCACTATGCTACTGCAGTGAAGGCTATCCGGAAACGCGGTATTGCAGTGATGGCCGGTTTCATTGCCGGTTTTGATCATGACGATGAAAAGAGTATTGTCCAGATGGCGGACCAGTTGATGGAGATCGGCATCGATGTTCCCTTTCTCAGTATCATGACACCTTTCCGCGGAACGCCGATCCGTACCAAACTGGAACAGGAAGGCCGCATTCTAAAAGATAGAAACTGGAATTTCTACAACGGCTATAATGTCGCTTTTCAACCCCGGCAATTGACCGCGGCCCAATTACTAATGGCGCATCGCGGTTTGTGGAAGAAGTCCTTTTCTCCTTTGTATGCATTCAAACGAATCCTGGGCGGCGTGTTCAGGTTGCGATGGGGTGCATTCCTTTTATCCTTATTCATGAACTCTTTCTACTGTTATAAAAGAATCCGTAAAAATTATCCGATTGATATGAGCAAACGGGCTGACCTGTATGAATTGGAAAAACCGGGGCCGCTGGTTGTTACGGGCAGCATCCCTGCAAAGGCATACGGCAGCGTTTATTGAATCAATAAAGGAGATTCACCAGCGTTGCCCAACGTGTAAACGGCGACGATCATTAAACAGAGAGCCCTGTCTCCTTGCGGGACAGGGCTCTCCTGACTATACTTCAAAGTGAAGCTGGTTGGTTTAATGGTTAAATGGTGATGGGAAAAATCCGGGAGTTGTTAGGATTTCACTGCTTTCTTATAAACACTCCAGCTACTTCCATCTTCTGATTTCAGGATCAGTTTTGAATCGGCCTGCTCCAGGGTAATATAATAGCTCGTGCCTTCTGCATTCGACAACTCAAAAAGTTCGCTGATCCAACGTCCGCCATAATCTTTCTTAAGTGAGGTTTGCAAATGCATCGGCAGATCAAGTGAACTGATATTACGTGCCAGTCCGAGCATTTCTCCATCGAAAGAATAAAATGCTGTCACGTGCTGTGCGTTATAAACGAAATTTGCTTTGTAAAACTGGCTGCCGCTGGTCCAGTTGACTTCAGTGGCACCTGCAAAATCTTTTGAAAAGGTGTTCAGTACAGAGGCGTTTACATTGGTCTCATTAGCGAATACAGCAAGAGAGCAAACAGCGATAGCGATTGTAAGGATGATCTTTTTCATAATTTTTTTATTTAGTTGGTGTGGTTTGTTTGAACTGTTATTGTTTCAATGACAGGACAAAACTAAACCGCCATCCGCCTCAGGGCAAGGCAATTGTGATTGCCGGAACACGATGTTAATCACCGTTAATGGCTGTTATTCCGTTTTAACATTCAGTGGATTTCAGGAGCAAAAATGAGCCTATTGTTAACCACGGTTAATGAAATACAGTTGCTATATACAAGATAGAACACACAAAAGGCCTGAATGGAAATGAACAAGCCATCGAGATAAAGAAGCAGCAAAAGATCTTCTACAAAATCTGGCAGATCTACTTCGAAAGCAGATAGTAGTTGAGGTTAAATCCCATTCGACTGAATTAACTTTATTACGTTAATAGCTCTTTCCTCATATGGAGTTATCAGTTTACCGGCAAATCCTTTACAAAACGCCAAAGTCGCCTAAAGGCGACCTTGTAAAGCATTGAAAATTAAGTGGATCCTGCTGGGATCGAACCAGCGACCCTCTGATTATGAGTCAGATGCTCTAACCGTCTGAGCTAAGGATCCGGCGCTGTAAAACAGCCATATCTTTGCCCCGGCCGGGCATCCATCTTTGCAAAAAGCCTGTTTACCTGCCAGAGAGGCGCAAAAGTAGCAAATAAAATTATTACTAGCTTCTTAACCTATCTTTAACCGAAAGAAAAATATATTTGCGACCTTAAACTGATTTATGAAGAAAGTTGTTCTGTACGCTGTTAGTTGTTTGTTGATCACCTCTTTAGTTGCACAGGAAACACCCGAAGCTCCCAAAAAGAAAAAGCAGCCTATCAACCTGGCTGGCCGTGCCAATGACCATTTTATGATACAGCTTGGTTATACAGGCTGGGCCGGTAAACCCGATACGATTAGTACGAGTGGCTGGTCGAAGAGTTTTAATGTTTATTTCATGTTCGACTTCCCTTTCAAAACAAATCCCAAGCTGAGCATGGCTTTTGGACCAGGCATTTCTTCTGATCATATTAAATTTTCTAAGACTTATGTCGGCATCAAAGAGCTGACACCCACCCTGCAGTTCAGGGATGTAGCAGATACCAACCATTTCAAAAAAGTAAAACTCAATACCACTTACCTCGAAGCTCCTATCGAATTCCGCTATACAGCCAACCCGCTGAACAGCGACAAGAGCTTTAAATGGGCCATTGGCGTGAAAGTGGGTACGATGATTGATGCTCATACCCGCAACAAGAACCTGCAGGATAAAAATGGCAATACCCTCAATGATTACAAGCTGAAAGAAGCAAGCAAAAGATATTTCAACAGCACCCGCCTGGTAGGTACCGCCCGCGTTGGCCTCGGCCACTTCAGCCTCTATGGCAGTTACCAGATCACAACCCTGTTTAAAGAAGGGGTGGCAGCAGAGATCAGACCCTGGTCGATTGGCCTGACCCTGAGCGGACTCTAAGAGTGCAAATACACTATTTAAAAAGTCAAAAGTGAAGACGGTACGGTTTTTACTTTTGACTTTTTAATTTTGAACAAATCCCAACAGGATTTTTTATACTAATTACTTATGCTGGAAAAAAAGAACATATTAAAAGAAGAGAGAGCCGTGCTGGTAGGATTGGTGCATAAGGACCAAACAGAACAGCAGGTGCAGGAGTACCTTGACGAACTGGCCTTCCTGGCAGAAACAGCCGGCGCCGTTACCGTAAAGCGTTTTACTCAAAAACTACCACATCCCGATAGTCGCACATTTGTGGGCAAAGGCAAGCTGGAAGAGATCCGGCTCTATATCCAGGGAAAGAATATCGGCATTGTGATCTTTGACGATGAACTGACCGGCGCCCAGATCAACAACATAGAAAAAGCGCTTGAAGTAAAGACTATTGACCGCTCAGACCTGATCCTGGATATTTTCGCACGCCGCGCCAAGACGGCACAGGCCAAAGCGCAGGTGGAACTGGCCCAATACCAATATATACTCCCCAGGCTCCGGGGTATGTGGAAACACCTGGAACGTTTGGGTGGTGGTATCGGAACAAGAGGCCCTGGTGAAAGTGAAATTGAAACGGACCGCCGGATCGTGAGGGATAAAATATCATTGCTACGCAAACGACTGGCAGAAATAGATAAACAGGCCTACACTCAACGGAAAGATCGTGGTGAATTTATTCGCGTAGCCCTCGTAGGATATACTAATGTGGGAAAATCCACCCTGATGACTTTGCTCAGTAAAAGCGATGTGTTTGCAGAGAATAAACTCTTTGCTACACTTGATACTACTACAAGAAAAGTCGTCTTTGAAAATACCCCCTTTTTGTTGAGCGATACAGTAGGTTTTATCAGGAAACTGCCTCACCACCTGGTGGAAAGCTTCAAGAGCACCCTGGATGAAGTAAGGGAAGCCGATATCCTGCTGCATGTAGTGGATATTTCACATCCTGCTTATGAAGATCAGCTCGGGGTGGTGAATAAAACATTGCAGGAGATCGGGGCTTTTGATAAACCGACACTGACCATTTTCAATAAGATGGACCTTTACGAAGAGCATACTTTCGATGAATGGCTGGAGGAAAGCACGAAAAAAGAAATACTCGAAGACCTTCGTGAAAGATGGAATAATGAGACCAATGGCAATGCGATCTTTATTTCTGCGATCGAACGGCGCAACCTGGACCAACTGAGAGCGGGGATCCTGGAAAAAGTGCGGCAAATGTACAGGGTCAGGTATCCTTATAAAACTGAATTTCTTTATTAAGCATCTGGTTCCTTTATACGAATCAACTCTCCCTTAACACATGGCAGAGAAAAAATACATCTGGCACAAGATCGCTGATCATATTAACGAGATCGACTTCTCTTCCAATAATATGACCGAAGCCGAAGTCGGTGGTAAAAATCTATGCCTGGCACGGTTCAATGAAAAAGTTTTCGCCGTTGCCCGGAAATGCCCGCATGCGGGAGGGTGGTTAAGCGAAGGATATATTGATGCGCTGGGAAATGTGGTTTGCCCCCTTCACCGGTATAAATTCGATTTGAAAAATGGCCGGAACACAAGTGGTGAAGGATATTATCTGAAAAACTGGCCAGTGGAAATCCGGGAAGACGGCGTGTATGTAGGCATAGAAGAAAGCAAGCTATTTGGCTTGTTTTAAGCAGCCGCCACAAAATCCCTTAAGTATTCAAGTTTGGTATCCAAACTGACCGGCCCGGTTCGAAGCGGCTGGAAGCATCCCCTTTAGCATCTGAAGCAGGCTGTAAAACAACAAACCGTTCCATCTTCTTCTGTGCTGTGGACCATCAACTGGTTATGTTGAGACTCTACCAGTCTCCTCGCTTGTGCAAGAGCAGGAAGCTGAGTACCGTTGCCGTGTAAAAGGTCCTGCATTTTGTCAGGATCAATGCCTTTGCCTGTATCAGCCACTGAGAAAGCAATCTCAGTTTGCTCTCCATCCATCTTCAGGCAACTGATGGTGAGCTGGACATAGCCTTTATAAGTGAAGCGCATCGCATTGTCGAGCAAGCCGTTCAATATCTTACCCAATTTTTCGGCATCCCCTGAAAGCGTATGTGGTATCGCCGGGTCAATAGTATGTAAAAGGCGTATGTTTTTTTCTTCGGCCCTGGAATAAAAAGATCCCAGCACCGATTGCACCAATTCAACCAATTGAAAGCCTGGTTGTTCCTGGCTTGGCAGGCGGGTAAGGGGCGAGGAAGGGATAGGATAAAGATTATATGAGGCTACCCCCCCTGGAATATATCCATTGGGTACACGATTAAATGAGGGTCCGGGTTGAAAATAGTGCGCATTTACGGCGTGTCCCAGGTAATGATCATTTTCCTGGTGAAGATGCAATACATCTGTTGAGGCAGACATATTGCCAAAATTCTTGTCCAGTTCCTGCTGCGATGGCCAAAGTACGCGGACAACCCCGGTCCTTTCGTTATCGTTTGCCCCCTTGCTATATCCTTCATGAATAGAGAACACACCGCGAAAATCTTCCTGTGCTACAGGAGTGATATTATTTTCATGGCTATACGGTGGGTTCGTTTCGTTCTTTTCTTCCAGCATTTCTGCCGCAGGACCAGGCTCTGCCTGCTTACGCAACTGCCATAAAGCATAGAGTATAAACAGGTAAATAAACACAGCATAGAAAATTGTCAGAAACCTGGCCTGGTTGGCGGCATCTGCGTTTGCCTCGGTTTTTCGTTGAAGAAGCAGTTCCTGGCGTTCGAGCAGCAGTCGCATAGGCGACTGTATTCTCGCTGTAAGCCGGCGGTTCAGGCCATAATAGCCCATTTCTGTTCTCAATTCCGGTGTAATAGAATCTGCCCTCATTATAGTTTGCTGGAAACTGATCTTGTTTTGAAGTGCCTGTTTTATTAAAGCGAATTTTTTCTGTTGCAAAGGATCGGTTTCCATAACGGCAGTTTCTTCCAGCACGCGGTATACACGTCCATGTATGGCAAAAAGGGATCTCTTCCATTGCTGATCACCGGTAAGCAAATATGATTGCAGCAGAGATTCGGCTTCTGTGATCGAAGAACGAATACTCTCGATGTTCTGGATCACTTTATTACTCAGTTGTAAGGCTGATTCTCCTGTCTTTCTTTTCTCACTGTTATCACTGATCAGTTTTATCAGGAATACCAGGCTCAGGATTGTAAACACAAAGAGCAGAAGCGCGTTGCGCCTGGCTTTTACGATATAAAGCAGGGATTTCATAAGCAAAAAGCTGGTTGAACAGGCTTAGTGTCCTGACGAATAGGAGAATAAATACCAGAGAGGGAATTCTTTGCAGAAAGAATAATAGCGGTGGTGAAGCCGCTGGTGGATGGCTGGGCTTGCATGGTTTTTCTAATTGGATGCTTAAAAATATAAACAATGAGTTAGAAAAAGGAAATACGACAGGGAGAAACTTATATAAGACGAGGGTTTTCCGCAAAAAACAATTCGTGTTTTTTCGATATGTCTGAGAAAACTAAAAGAATTGCCGGTGAAAAAATTTGCATGCCGGGGTTTTCATTTCCCCGGATGGTGCGGGATTTGATTTTTGAAATAAGGTCCTTTTCTGAGAATACTCAGGAGTAACATTTGCTGTAAGCGGAAAACCGCAGCTTAACGCTTCGATAGCATTACGGTCATAATTCCTTTACATCAGCCGGGTACTTTTAAACAGTTCACCCAACCTGAGTTTATGCCTACCTCCTCTCATCAACGTGCCTGGCTTTACTTTCTGCTGTTCCTCGCTATAACGGTCAATTTCAGCGGACTGTTTGTAGTATTGCTGGGAGCAGACGGCCCTTTGTATGCCAGTATTGCCCGCACAATGGTGGAGAAAGGAAACTATGTTGAACTATTCTCTCATGGCACCGACTGGCTGGATAAACCGCATTTTCCTTTCTGGGCAACAGCGCTTTCTTTCGAAGTCTTTGGATTCACTACCTGGGCTTATAAACTACCGGCGATCCTGTTCCTTCTGCTGGGTGTATGGTATACTTATTTACTCGCGAGAAAATTATACGATGAGAAAACAGCTTATTGGGCTGTGATCATTTTGTTGACTGCCCAGCATATTGTTATCTCCAACAATGATGTGCGGGCAGAGCCCTATCTTACCGGGCTGATCATCGGCAGCATTTATCATTTTTACCGGTCATATACTGAGAAGAAAAACTGGCAACTCATTCTCGGGTCTTTATTCGCTGCCTGCGCCATCATGACCAAGGGGCCTTTTGCTATTATTCCGATCGCAGGAGCAATTGGCGGAGAGTTATTGTTCAAAAAGAACTGGCAGGAGTTATTCCATTTGCGTTGGTTGATCGCAGCTTTGCTGATCTTCCTGTTCATTACGCCTGAACTGTACTGCCTTTGGTACCAGTTTGATCAGCATCCTGAAAAACTTGTCTTTGGCAGGACAGGTGTTTCAGGGATCCGGTTCTTCTTTTGGGATAGCCAGTTTGGCCGTTTTCTCAATACCGGTCCTATAAAAGGAAAAGGTGACCCGGCTTTTTTTCTACATACGCTGATCTGGGCATTTCTACCATGGTCGCTGGTTTTATATATGGCGCTGGTCAGGATCTGGCAAAAGCGCTGGCGCAAGTCGGCACAACATATAGAATGGCTGAGCCTCTCAGGTGCTTTTATTACGTTGCTGGTTTTCTCATTGTCCAAATTCCAGTTACCACATTACAGTAATATAATATTTCCGCTCTTAGCCATTTTACTATCAGGCTATTTGCAGCAGGTGAGGCTATCGAAAGAATGGAAGGCGATCCATGTGGTGCAGACCATTGTTATCGCCATCATGGTCATTGCGCCGCTATTGCTGCACTATTTTTTCAGACCGGCAACGCTTTCCTGGCCGGCGCTGATCCTGATTTTTGTGTTGATCATCCTATTAGTTTTTTTACCGGGAATGGGCTCTTTTCCTTCCAAGACTTTACTCTTTTACCGGACTGCACTCGCAGCATTGATCGTCAATTTTTACCTGAACAGTATCGCTTATCCTTCCATTATGCATTACCAGGCGGGAAGCGAGGCGGCATTTTACAGTAATAAAAAATTTCCGCATATACCGGTAGTGCAACTGCGGAAGGATTATTCGTATGCGCTGACCTTTTACCTGCACTCACGGGTGATCACGATCGACAGCCTGCAACAATTAGAGCAAATCCCCTACTCTTCTTATTTATTATATGTCCCGGACAATGAGACCGAAAAACTGATCAGTGAAAAACCAATGCCCATAAAAAAGGAATTCGACTATTTTCCTGTGAGCATGTTAAACGGGAAGTTTATTAATTATAAGACGAGGGAAGAGGAACTCAGTCAATTTGCATTGGTATTGATGAGCGAGCCGGAATTGCATGCAGGCAGGTCCGGAGAATAATTATTAGAAAAGGTTCATTTGCTTGTGAGAGTTTGTAGATGACAGAGAGGGTTTTCCTTCAAACAAACTGATCTTTCCAAACACTCCATCATAGCCGGCCTGCCTGATCACTTCGCCGTCCCGCATGCGGCGGATGGCTTCAGCCAGCAAGGGATTGAACCGGTGGATATCATTGATTGGTACTGCCTGTAATAAATCGAATTCATTACCAAACATGTTTATTGCTTCTCCGTAAGCCGTCATTACTTTTTTCGACTCTACTCCGGTTTCATGTATCTCGGAGAGTATTTCCGCAAGGGGGATAATATATTTGAAAGAAGCCGCTTGGAGAGGTCGAACTGGTTCTGTCCGGTCGGCCAGCCGTTCTACGCGTTGCATTACCCCAACCGTCAGCTGCTTTCCGCATTGAGGGCAGATATTATTTATAGCTATGGCCTCTGCGGGAGAAAGGCAAACGCCGCAGTTACGATGCCCGTCATAAGAATATTTTCCTTCTTCCGGAAAGAACTCGTAGGTGCCTAAGAATCCTTTCTGCATTTTGATGGCTTCGAATAAAGCTTCGTAGCCGAGTTCAGTCTCAAAGAGATTGGCTTCGCGGCCTAATTTCTGAAGGGAGTGTGCATCTGAACTGGAAAGCATGGTGAACCTGTCGAGTTGACTCCAGCGCCAGTTCATCGCAGGATCAGAAGAAAGGCCGGTCTCCAAAGCAAAAATATGGGGCGATAAATCGCGGAAACATTCGTCTACGCTGTCATAGCCTCCTTTCGAACCCAGAGTAGAAAACCAGGGAGTCCAGGCATGCGCTGGTACGAGGTGGGTTTGCCGGCCAGGCGTTTCCAGTACCACTTCCAGCAGATCCCGGGAAGATAAGGAGATGGTAGGCCGTCCATCGGCGGCAAGATTGCCGAAACGTGATATTTTTTTATTGATCCAACCCGCGGATGAAAAATCCGGAGCATAGACCAGATTATGGTTTTTTCTTGTTTTACCGCCGTAGGTGTATACAGATGATATTTCTGTGGAAAGGCAAAAACGGATATCAGCTGATCTGGGTTTTATGCCAGGTAGCGCGGGTTCTTTCGGGGGGTTCTTAAGTCGGAATAAGCCTTTGCCATCGGGTTCCAATTTATCCTGCAGTTCTTTGAACCAGGCAGGATGAGTAAAATCTCCGGTACTGATCAACTGTATACCTTTAATAAGTGCCCATTGGTAAAGGGTTTCCAAGGTTAGAAATTTGCTGCAGGCTTGAGCGTAGTGGGAATGTGTATGAAGATCGGCGATGTACAATGTCAGGGAATTCTAAGAGTGAAAAATCAAAATTACTAAATATTGTAGCATTCCGGCGGGTTTATTATTCTTTCTGGGTTAGTGTTTATTAAGTTTAAAAAAAGCGTGGGGAATAATTGAAAAATTGCTTTTTAAAAGACTGATTTTCCCTATTTTTGCTGCCCCGAAAGGGAGGGTAGCTGGCGAAAGCTGCGTACTCTGATAGAATATATTCCTCCTTAGCTCAGTTGGTTAGAGCATCTGACTGTTAATCAGAGGGTCGCTGGTTCAAGTCCAGCAGGGGGAGCTTGAAGGGCTATCAGAAATGGTAGCCTTTAATTTTTAGCTATAATCAGATATTAATCAACGAGTTTGAACGTGGGCTATTTATTTTTTTTGGTTAGATATTTCTGCTATTGAGCGCATAGAATTTACAGATTTGTCAAGACGTTGATTTTCAAACGCTAAAGGTTCAAGTCCTATAAGGTAATTGTGAGTATATAAATTGGTCAATAGTTTTGTAATGGAGCCGATCCATACTGTAGCAAATAGCTGAGACTTATTCACTATCACTTTCCTTGGCATATAAATGATACAAAGCGTAAGATAGCTCATAGACAAGTGAGCCTAATTCCTGTTTTTGTTCTTCTGATAGGTTTTTAAAGGCTTCAATAGTTTCTATTTCCTCCGAAGTGAGTTTGAGCGTGCTACTTTCCTTCATATTTTCTTTTGTGGTTGTACTAAATGGTTGAAATTGATTATTCGTTTTTGTGTGATTTAGGGCAATTATTATCTACACCATACATTTTTAAAGGTATTCTTTCTGTATCGAAAACATAAAAATATTTTAATAACTAATTGCCGCTTAATGCATATTAATTGTTTTATAATAGCAATAAAATTCTCTTTAGAATCAATTTTAAACAAAAATGAAATTTATCAAAATCGTTTATATTGTGGGCTACAATAACAATTTATTCATCTAATGAGTAAACTAATTAAGCCTCAAAGGAAGCCAGAACGTCTTATTATTAATCGATTGGCTGCTGTTTTAAAAGAAGAGCGAGTTTCTAATAAGGATCTTGCCCAAGCGTTAGGCTATGAACCGGCGACGATATCAAAATGGAGCACTAATACTATTCAGCCTCCGCTCTCAACTTTTTTTCGAATTGCCTTAACTGTTAACCGAGACCTCAAGGATTTTTTTATTTCGACCAAGGAAATCGAAGCGGAGGAAAAGAAAAAAATTCTCAAGGAGTTGATGACGATTGCCGAAAAGGCGAAACGAACAGGGAAAGATAAAAAGTAAGCTTAAGAATATCAAATCAAGAATGTGCAATGGAAGAGTTCAAAGCTTTGTAAATAGAGTACTTCAAAAAATATTAAAAACATAGACCAGGATGGCCATCAAGAAATCTGAACTCTATTCTACTATTTGGGCAAGCTGTGACAAACTACGTGGGGGCATGGATGCCAGCCAGTACAAGGACTATGTGCTGGTGCTACTTTTCATAAAATATGTGTCGGATAAATATGCAGGTAAGAAGAACGGGGTAATTGCCGTCCCGCCCGGAGCATCTTTTGAAGACATGGTAAAACTGAAAGGCCGTAAGGATATAGGGGATAAAATCAATAAGAAAATCATCAAACCTATTGCCGAAGAAAATGGTTTGTCCGGCATTATTGACGTAACCGACTTCAACGATGAAGAAAAATTAGGCAAGGGTGACGAAATGGTAGATAAATTGTCTGGCCTTATTTCTATTTTTCAGAACCCGGATTTGGATTTCAGCAAGAACAGGGCTGATGGTGATGATATATTGGGGGATGCTTACGAATACCTGATGAGGCACTTTGCAACAGAATCAGGAAAAAGCAAAGGCCAGTTTTATACACCCGCAGAGGTGAGCCGGGTGCTGGCAAAAATTTTAGGCATCAATGAAAAAAATACTACTCCAAAAACTTCCGCATACGACCCGACATGCGGGAGCGGAAGTCTCTTATTAAAAATTGCAGACGAAGCAGGAAAACCAATTTCCCTCTTTGGGCAGGAAAAAGATGTGGCAACAGCGGGTATTGCAAAAATGAATATGATTTTGCACAACAACCCTACCGCAGAAATTGTCAAAGGTCAAAGCACATTGTCCCATCCCCTGTTTACAACAGGGAATAATCTAAAGCAATTCGATTACGCTGTTTCAAATCCCCCGTTTTCAAGCAAGAACTGGATGGACGGATTTAAACCATCTGATGATTTATACCAACGCTTTACAGGGTACGGCATACCGCCCACTAAAAATGGTGATTATGCTTTCTTACTGCATATCATCAAATCATTAAAGAGCAGTGGCAAAGGTGCTGTTATCTTACCGCATGGCGTATTGTTCCGGGGTGGTTCGGAAGCAGCCATACGAAAAGCCATTGTTGAAAAAGGTTATATCAAAGGCATAATCGGGTTACCTGCAAACTTGTTCTATGGTACAGGCATCCCGGCTTGTATCATTATGATTGATAAAGAAAATGCAGAAGGACGAAGGGGCTTATTCATGATTGATGCCAGCAAAGGATTTGAGAAGGACGGTAACAAAAACAGGTTGCGGGAGCAGGACATACACAAGATTGTTGATGTATTCAACAAGCAAACAGCTATTGAAGGTTATTCCCGGATGGTTCCGCTTGCAGAGATTAGAAAGAACGAGTTTAATCTGAATATACCCCGCTATATTGACAGTCAGGAAACAGAAGATATACAAGATATAGAAGCACATTTGTTGGGAGGAATACCCAATTCAGACATTGATGCTTTGCAGTCTTATTGGAACGTATATCCTTCATTACGCAAAGAATTATTTAAGACGAGCAAACGAAGCCATAAGTACAGTGAGTTAAAAGTTGAAGCCAAGCATATCCGGGTAACAATCTTCGGGCATCCAGAGTTTACCAGCTATGCGAACAGCATCAACAACCTTTTCAATAAGTGGAAGCAAAAGAATATCCCGTTACTCACAGCTATAAAAGTTGGTGATAAGCCTAAAAAAATAATACACCAGTTATCAGAAGATTTATTGGCATCATTTACTGGAAAGAAGCTGATTGATAATTACGACATTTACCAGCACCTAATGACATATTGGGCTGATGTGATGCAGGATGATGTTTATACGCTGGTAACGGATGGATGGGAGGCAGGTAAAGAAATTGAAAAAGATAAAAAAACATGGGAAGGTCGTTTGATACCCAAGAGCATTATCATTAATGAATATTTCTCTAATGACAAGAAAGCAATAGAAGAACTGGAAATGCAACGGAATGAAATAACCCGGCAAATAGAAGAACTGGAAGAAGAACATGCCGGAGAGGATGGAACATTATCGGAAGTATTAAACGATAAAGGAAAACCCACCAAAGCACTCATTCAAAAAAGAATCAAGGTGCTTGAAAGAGAAACAGCGAACACCTTATCAATAGCTGCTGAACCGGAGCCGGAATATGGAGAACCGGAAGACGACGAATTGACTGTATTGGAAACCTATCTTTCTTTATTGGAGCAGGAATCCGCATTGAATAAAGCAATAAAAGAGGCTGAATCTGCCTTGGATAAGGAAGTGCTTGCTCAATACCCTAAGCTGAAAGAAGCTGACATAAAGCATCTGGTGGTTGAACGAAAATGGATGAATACCGTTCAGCTTGAAGTACAAAATGAAATGGACAGGATAAGCCACCGATTGGCCGAACGTATTAAAGAACTGGCAGAGAGATATGAAATTACATTACCGCAGTTGTCTTATGAAACAGATGAACTAACACAAAAGGTTAATGCTCACCTAAAGAAAATAGGGTTCACATGGAAGTAAAAAAAGGATATAAGAAAACGATAATGGGAGAAATCCCTTCTGACTGGCATTTGTGTGAGTTCTCAGAAGTTATGGACGGTTTCACAAGCGGACAAACGCCTTATAGAGCCAATAAGAAATATTATACAGGTAAAATACCTTGGATAACAAGCGGAGAGCTTAACTATAATACTATTACTGATACAAACGAAAAAATCACAGAAGAAGCCGTAAGGAATACAGGATTGAAAATTATTCCGAAAGGCACATTTCTATTTGCCATTACAGGGCTTGAGGCAGAAGGCACAAGAGGTAGTTGTGCTATTACTGGCATTGATGCAGCAACAAACCAGTCTTGTATGGCCTTGTATCCAAAAAAGAACAAGCTTATTACCTTGTATTTGTATCAATATTACTTACGACACGGCAAAGACCTTGCCCTTAAGTATTGCCAAGGAACAAAGCAACAAAGTTTTACAGCAAAAATTGCGAAGTCACTTCCAATTATTTTGCCTTCTTCAATAAAAGAGCAGGAGAGAATTGTTAAAGTCCTTCAGGATGTGGATGAATTAGTTTTTGACTTGGAAAGGATGCTGAACAAAAAGCGGGCAATAAAAATAGGAACAATGCAACTTCTGTTGACAGGCAAAAGTAGGTTGCCCGGTTTTACTGAGATATGGCAGACAAAAGAGCTAAAAGAGCTATTGACATACGAGCAGCCTGTAAAGTACATTGTCAAAAGCAGTGAGTACAACCAAATTTCTGGAACACCTGTACTAACTGCTAATAAATCCTTTATTCTTGGTTACACAGATGAGACAAATGGAGTATTTAGAAATGTACCAGTTATTATTTTTGATGACTTTACAACTGCAAGCAAATATGTATCGTTCTCGTTCAAAGTGAAATCATCGGCCATCAAGATTCTAAGGCCAAAAAATAATCAAGTTAACTTACGATTCGTCTACGAGAAAATACAACTAATCCAATTTAGTTTAGGAGACCACAAACGCTATTATATATCCGAGTATCAAAAAAATAAAATTGATATCCCATCAATTGAAGAGCAAGATGCCGTATCTCAAGTTATCTCAAATATGGAAAGTGAAATCGAGCAGTTGGAGGAGAAGCTAATAAAGTATAAGCAAATCAAATCTGGATTGATGCATCAATTACTTACCGGACAAAAACGACTTTCATGACATCAATAGGCCAAATAGAACGGGAAACCCAAAACAGGATTGTTAAACTGTTTAAAGAGCAGTTGGGTTACCGCTATTTGGGTAATTGGGAGGAAAGGGGTGGCAGCAACATAGAGAAAGAAGAATTGAGAAAATATTTATCTGCAACAAAAAAATACTCAAAGGAATTACTTAATAAGGCTGTTTATGAATTAAGCAAGGTGGCAGGCAATCAGAGTGAAAGTTTATATGATATTAACAAAGCGGTGTACCTGATGCTCAGGTACGGGGTTAAGGTCAGGCTGGAAGCCGGAACCAATATGGAAACGGTGGAACTAATTAACTGGAAGCAATGGGATAAAAATGAGTTTGCCATAGCGGAAGAAGTATCTGTAAGAGGAGAACACCATAAACGACCGGACATTGTATTATATGTTAATGGCATTGCTGTCGGGGTTATAGAATTAAAGCGAAGCACCATTTCCATATCCGAAGGTATTCGCCAGAACCTCGATAACCAGAAAGGGACATTTATCAGAAACTTTTTTGTAACCATTCAACTTGTGATGGCTGGCAATGATATTGAAGGACTGAAATACGGCTGTATTGAAACAAAAGAAAAATACTACCTGAGTTGGAAAGAAGACAGCGAGGAGGAGAACCCCTTAGACCGGGGTATCCTGCAAACATGCAACAAACAACGACTATTGGAGATACTGCACGACTTTATTGTATTTGACAGGGGAATTAAAAAGCTGTGCAGGCCAAACCAATACTTCGGTGTAAAAGCTGCACAAGAGCATATCAGAAGACGTGAAGGAGGAATTATCTGGCATACACAGGGAAGCGGTAAAAGCCTTACAATGGTATGGCTTACCAAATGGATAAAAGAGAACATTACCAATTCCCGTGTACTGGTGATTACCGACCGGGAAGAACTGGACGAGCAAATAGAAAGGGTCTATAACGGGGTTAGTGAAAAAATTGTACGCACCACAAGCGGAAAAGACCTGATTGATAAATTGAATGCAGACAGCCCGTGGCTGCTATGCTCCCTGATTCACAAGTTTGGCAAAAAGGATGAAGGCGATGTGGATGAATATGTAGATGAATTAAAGAAGTTCTTGCCTCCCAATTTCAAGGCAAAGGGGGATATTTATGTATTTGTGGATGAATGTCACCGCACCCAAAGCGGTAAGCTGCATTCAGCCATGAAAAAAATCCTGCCCAATGCCCTGTTTATTGGCTTCACTGGCACACCCTTGCTGAAAAAGGATAAAGAAAGCAGCATGGAAGTATTTGGCAAATACATACATACCTACAAGTTTGATGAAGCCGTAAAAGACAAGGTTGTTCTCGACTTGCGATATGAAGCCAGAAACGTTGACCAGCAGATAACCTCACAGGAAGGAATAGACCGATGGTTTAACGCCAAGACAAGAGGGCTTACCGATTATGCACTTACAGAACTAAAGAAGCGTTGGGGTACGCTGCAAAAAGTTCTAAGTTCAAGAACCCGCATCTCTCGAATTGTAGCTGATATACTCATTGACATGGAAGAAAGAGAGCGGTTACAAAATGGCCGGGGAAATGCAATGCTGGTAGCAGGAAGTATTTTTCAGGCTTGCCGTTATTATGAATTGTTCCAGGAGGCTGGATTTACCAAATGTGCCATCATTACTTCTTACAACCCTTCCATATCCGACATAAAAGGGGAAACGGTGGTTGAAGAAGCGGATACGGAAAATGTATTCAAGTATGACACCTACGTAAAAATGCTCAATGGTAAAACACCGGAACAATTTGAAATAGAAGTAAAGAAAAAGTTCATTGAAGAACCCGCCCAAATGAAACTACTGATAGTAGTTGACAAACTGCTGACCGGGTTTGATGCCCCGCCTGCCACCTACTTATACATTGATAGCTCCATGCAAGACCACGGTTTGTTTCAGGCAATATGCCGTGTAAACAGGCTGGATGATGACGATAAAGAATACGGGTACGTTGTTGATTATAAGGACTTGTTCAAACGACTGGAAAAAGCTGTAGCTGATTATACTTCCGGTGCTTTTGATGCCTTTGAAAAGGAGGACGTGGAAGGGTTGTTAGCCGATAGGTTGCAGAAGGGAAAAGAAAGGCTGGACGAATGCCTTGAATCAATCAAAGCTTTGGTTGAACCTATTAGTAATGTGAAAGACCAGTTACAGAGCATCCGGTATTTCTGTGGCAACCCGGAAAACCCGGAAGATTTGAAGAATACAGAGCAAAGAAGGATTTCTCTCTATAAACAAACTGTAGCGTTGATAAGGGCTTTTGCCAATATAGCCAACGAAATGGAGGAAGCGGGATACACAAAGAATCAGGCAGAACAGATAAAAGAGGATATAAAGTTTTTTGAGAACCTGAGACAAGAGATAAAACTTGCAAGCCGGGATTATATTGACCTGAAACAGTATGAGCCTGCCATGAGGCATTTGATTGACACCTACATAAGTGCTTCGGATAGTTCGGTCGTATCTGCATTTGACGACATTACCCTGTTGCAGTTGATTGCTGAAAAGGGAATAGATGAAGCAGCCAATAGCCTGCCAGCCGGTATCCGAAAGAACAAGGAGGCAATGGCTGAAACCATCGAAAACAATATACGTAGGCTGATTATTGATGAAATGCCGACAAACCCCAAATATTACGAAAAGATGTCAGTATTGCTTAATGAACTGATACAGCAAAGAAAGCTGGAAGCATCGGAATACAAAAAATACTTAACTGCTTTGGCCGACTTAATTAAGAAGGTAACAAAGCCTGAAAGTTCAAAAGATTATCCAAAGAACATGAATACAAAAGGCAAAAGGGCTTTATTCGATAACCTGAACAGGGATGCTGTCCTTGCTTTGCAGGTAGATACAGCCATTCTTGCTGTGAGAAAAGATGATTGGCGGGGAAACAAACAGAAAGAAAGAGAAATCAGGATTGCTATTGGCGAGTACATAGAAGATGAAGAAGAGGTGGACAGAATCTATGAAATCGTAAAAGCCCAAACACAGGAGTATTGAGATGGCAAGAATAGTAGTTGGCAATATCAGTATTGATGTAGAGAAGAAGGACATCAAAAACCTGCATTTGGGAGTATATCCTCCCAATGGAAGGGTCAGGATTGCAGCCCCCCTACGTGTTAATGATGATGCAATAAGGTTGTTTGCAGTGTCAAAATTGGGCTGGATTAAAAAGCAGCAACGTCTTTTTGAAGGTCAGGAAAGGGAAACGGAAAGAGAGTATATTTCTGCGGAGAGCCATTATTTTAATGGCAGACGATATTTACTGAACATCATACCTACAACCGGGAAGCACAAGATAGAGCTAAGGCATAAGCATATTGACCTGTATGTTAAAAAAGGTACTCCCGTTAGGAATAGAGCAGCGGTGATTGCTAAATTTTACCGGGCGTACCTGCAAGAGCAAGTATCAGCTTTAATAGACAAGTGGGAAAAGAGGATGAAAGTAAAGTTGTCCGGGTACGGGATAAAGAAAATGAAAACCAAGTGGGGGGCTTGCAATATAGAGGCTAAGCGGATTTGGATAAACCTTGAATTGGCAAAAAAGCCACCTGCTTGTTTGGAGTATATTGTTGTTCACGAAATGGTTCACCTGTTAGAAAGGCATCACAATGATATATTCATTGCCTACATGGATAAATTTTTGCCACAATGGAGAGTGTTAAAAGCCGAACTAAACAAATCCCCGATCAGTCATTCGGATTGGGAATATTGATTAGAAAGAACGGTGAAAATAAAATTGGTTACGTAATTAAATATATTCAATGAGCCTTCCCGTAAATATCGAACAAATCCTGAACGGCCAAACGGTTGAATGGGAGCGTATTGAATGTAAGCAGGGCTGGAATCCCGAAGATGTAATACATACCATTGGCGCTTTTGCAAACGATATCAACAATTGGGGAGGTGGTTATATTTTTATTGGTGTTGCAGAAAAAGAGGGTATACCCCAATTACCTCCTGTTGGTTTACATGCGGGAAACCTTGATGGTATTCAAAAAGAACTTTTGAACCTAAGCCATAAAGTACAGCCTTATTATGCCCCTGTTTATCAACCTTACATACTTAACGGTAAACATATCTTAGCCATATGGGTTCCCGGTGGTGATAACCGTCCTTATAAAGTACCGTCTACATTAGGCGCTAAAGGGCAACACAGGTATTATGTAAGGCGAGGCTCAAGCTCTGTTGTAGCTAACCAGCAGGAAGAGCGTTTGTTGCTTGAAATGGCAAAACGAATTCCTTTTGATGACCGGGTTAATCATCATTCAAAAATTGAGGACTTAAATTTTGGGCTAATCAGGTCTTTTCTTGAAGAAATAAGGAGTGATCTGGCAAAAGAAGCCGCCCACATGCCTTTAAGTGAATTGGCTCAACAAATGCGCATTGCCGGCGGACCGCCTGAAGCCCTGCTGCCATTGAATGTGGGGCTGTTGTTTTTTTCTGAAAAGCCGGATAAATATTTTCCCGGTGCAAAAACAGATCTTGTTATTCACCAGGACAAGTCAGGTACTGTGTTTACCGAAAAAATACTTAGTGGGCCTATTCAGCAGCAGTTGAAAAATGCCCTGTCATTTATCCAAACCAATGTCATCAAAGAAAAAGTCATTAAAGTATCTGCAAGGGTTAAAGCGGAAAGAGTGTACAATTTTCCTTTGGCTGCCGTAGAGGAAGTAGTAGCCAACGCTTTTTATCACCGGAGCTATGAACAGGACGATCCTATAGAAATAAATTGTTTTCCTGATCGTATTGAGGTGTTAAGTTTTCCCGGCCCGTTGCCTCCTGTTACAAAGGCTATTCTTAAAAGAGAAAAAAGAATTGTGGCGAGGAAATACCGTAATCGCAGGGTAGGTGATTTTTTAAAAGAACTGAGGCTTACCGAAGGAAGAGCAACCGGTTTTCCAACGATTTATAATAGCATGCAGCAAAATGGTTCGCCCAAGCCTGTATTTGATACCGATGATGAGTACACTTATTTTTTAGCTGTCTTGCCTGTACATCCCGCATTCATAGTAAATGCTGAAGAGCCTACAGAAAAAGAACTCCAGGTTTTATTGTATTGCATTAAGCCCCAAAAGCGAGCAGCCATTTTGAAAAAAATCGGACTGAGCAATCATGCAAAAAATTACCAGAAGTATATAGTCCCGCTAATCGAAAAGGGATGGCTGTCTTATACACTACCGGATATACCTACCAGTCCTAACCAGCAATATATAGTCACAGAGAAAGGGAAGCAGGTATTGGGATAGTCACTTATGCACAAACGAGTGTACAAGCAGTGTGTAAGTTAAGATGTTAAGTTTGAACTGAATTATTGGGAAAAAGGATTACTTATTAACTTATACACAAATGAGTGTATAAGCAATGTATAAGTCACATAAATTAAACAGATATAAAAAATCTAAACATCATACCGGAAAGAGAAAAGATAAAGTATTGTATACCAATGTTTAACAATCTTCATCTCCGCCAAGATGACAGTCCGGTAAATCGCAAATCTTTAAAAGGTCATCGAAAATTTGGTCAGATAGCGGTAAAGCAGGGGGAGCTGATAATCAATCTTTAATAAAAGTCGCCTAGTGCGACTTTTATTATTTGCAAACAAAAATGAGGCTAAAAAAGCAATACTAAAGTTACAAAAAAGCTGAAACATTTCTTTCAACGCTAAGGATATATCGCCCGGAATAGTCACGCTGCTTCTTTTAAAGAGTTGATTTTTGAGATAAAACCAAGCTAATTTAAATGCCACTACCAACGAAAATAAAGGTCTGCAAACGAAATTTGTTGAATCTAATGTCGGGCATAATTAATGGCAGAATGATAATAAGGTAAGGTTATTTTCCAGGCAAAAACGAACATTCTCTTTCGTCTGTCGAATACTATCGTAAGCCATTTCTTTTTCTTCGTCCTCCTCATATAACTCACTTAACTCTTCATCTGTAATTGTAATATTTTTAAATTGTTCATTTAACAGAAGTAAGTCGGCAGTATAAAGAACTCCATGAACAGGCCAATCCTGCACTTTGGGTAATTTGAAAAGTGGACGTTCGTTTAAAAGCGTGTTTTCAATTTGCATTTTTACCCCAAAATCAGTTTCAAGATACCTGTTAATAAAATCGGTTTCGTAATACAGATTGATTTCATGGGTGCCTGAAAGAACTTCTCCCCAATAAGCACTTATTGCTATGAAAGCATACCAGTAGGAATGAGCAGACTCTTTATGATAGGGCTTGTCAAAAATTAAATCCTCCAGTGCCTGTTTAGTGGTTACGCTTCCTGGAAAATCCTGTGAGGAATAAAGATCAAATGTCTCACTGTCTAATATATCATCAAACAACGATTTATTGGAGGAACCGATTGCTTGCTCAATGGTAGCAAGATTTACAGCATGCGAAAAAATATTATACCCCACAGTTAAATTTTTTAAGGTGAAATAGCTTAAAGGTCAGCGGATAATTCAATTAGCAGCACTGCTGGATTGTAGTTTGAAAATACGAAACAAAGGAACTGCTGCATTCAGGCAGCCGATACCACCATCCAGTTCACTCTCCATACCTAATACAATCTTGAACACTTCATTTGCCTGAAAAGACCCGGCTATCCCGCAGGTTGTATTCACAATACCCGCGGTCGCACAGTTTAGTAATGCGTTTTCCTTTAATTCGGTTAGTGAAAATATATCAGCTAAGGTTATTTTCTTTTGGTGATGGAGTACCGCTATATAGGCTTCCCAATCTTTTACCGCTGCATATACCAAGGGGATTCGAAGCGCATTACAGGTTTTATCGAGAAGTATTCGGGTAGCTGCGTCGTCGGTACAATCGCAGATAATATCATAGCGTTGCAACAAGTTTAGTGCATTATCAACTGTTATCATGAACGGATAAGTATCACAGCTCAATGCCGGGTTTTGCATTCTTAGCTTTGCTGCCAGCGATTCCACCTTAGATTGTCCCAGGTCCTGTTCCTGGTAAAGAAACTGCCGGTGCAGGTTAGTCTCCGCTATCCTGTCGGCATCTGCAATTCCTATGGTTCCTACTCCGGCTGCCGCCAGGTAAACCGCCAATGGTGTTCCAAGTCCCCCGGCTCCAACGACCAACACTTTAGCAGCGGCTATTTTCTGTTGCCCCTGTACACCCCATTCCTCCACTATGATTTGCTGAGTATAGCGCATTCTTTATTTTCGGTTGATTTGAGAAGTGATCGTAGGGTCTGTTATTTTATCATCTTCTGCCAGCAAAAATGCTTTTGATAATATGATCGACAATCCATTGTCGCCTTCAAAAGGAAGAAACACATCAGAGGTGTGATCCTTTGCGCTGCGGTCAGGAACAATACACAAATACTGATCATTTGGCTCCATCAGGATATTGGTGCTGCCTATATGAATTTTGTAAGTCCGAAGCTTACCTTTTACCACCAGAAACTTATCCCGAATAATGGCAATGTCTCTGATCTTTAAGCGAGGGAGCAGGGATGTTAATATTTCTTTCCGGCTCTTCGCTATTTCTGATAACTCACCAAAAGAATAACTTGTCCAAAAATCGCGATATGTTGGAGGGAGCCCCCCGGTATCCGCCCAGGTTGGGTCATTGCCTACACTGGCCACTCCTACAAACAAGTCTACATCCCGCATCACTTCTGAAAACACCAAGGCAGGTACATCAATTAGATCTATTGTCTGCGAGGTTTCGGTATTGATAAAGCGAACCTGGTCGGTAGTTACATAAGTCCAGATACCAGTATCATTCATGGCATTATTTGCATTTACTTCTCCTATCCAGTATTCTGCCCTTATCCCGGCGCTTGGTATCAGCAAGCTGGCTTTGTCATTTTCTATTCCATTGTCAAATGCACCCATCAGCGAATAACGCCATCCCCTTGCTTTAGCCAGTGAATTGAACTGGTGCTGACGGAGCAGGTGTGCTGCCATCCTGTTACTATAGGAACGAGTGTTTATTTCCGCATCCGTAAGCAGGTATACTTCCCGGAAGGCTTGCTTTAATGGCTGCTGCAATTCATGAAAAACAAAAAAGTCACGCCACTCTTTAATCTCTGCTATCGTTGCCTGAACAGGATGCCATAAGGAAATTTGTGCTGTTTTATCTATTTCAACAATTTCATTTTTTGCGCTCACCCAATGTTCATTCATCCAAATAGCCGACTCTGTTTTACTTGTTATGGTAAAGTTCCAGATCAGTCTTTTTGCCAGATAACTCATCAGGCCATGCTCTAAATAGTATTTTTCAAACCCGGCCCATGTCATTTGCCGGCCTTCCCGGAACATCCGGTCAATCCGGTCCCGTTGGGCGGTGATTGTCTGCTCCGCTTGTTTGGCAGTTTCTTTGAGCTTCTTAAATTTGACGGCGTGTTTATCTTTTACAACAGCAGGTACTGACTTTTGCAGGCTGCCATCCGGTTTGTACCAACGTTGTTCCACTTTACCTACGCCTGTAACCTCTAAACTGGTCTTGAATTCATCAAAAGAAAAATCCCGCCGGCCGTTTTGGAACCCCGCATCATCTACCGCCATATCCTCAATCTCACTGACGGTAACGCCTTGTTCCATAGCTGCCGCCTGCAGGTATTTGTCAATCTGAGCCTGGGTACTCGCTTGTTTGATGCGCAATTTCAAACGTGATAACTGCCCGATCCCATCAAGACCCTTTGACTTGTAAAGCGCATACAAACACGCATTTCCTACCGATGCTGCTGTTGGGCCTTTGCTGGGTATTTTCCGGTAGGCTCTCTCCGCCAGCGCCGACAGTATTTGTATGGTACTGTTATCATAAAAATGGGAACAGATCCAGATCAGTCCCTTTATAGCATCGGCATTTACTGCCGTGATGAATTCCGTTGTGGTGTAGTTATATGCCGTTCCGTTTTCATAAGTATATGTATTCTGATGTTCCGTTTCCTTCAGCTCTACCAGGAACTGCAACCAGCCATGTACCGTTTTTTTAAAAGAGTCTGTACCCAGGTCCTGGATAATCTTTTTTGTTTCGGATAAATATTTAGCAGAGGGCTTTGCTCCTGTTGCCTTTTGAGCCAGGGGCAATAGTTTAAACCAATACTGTTGCTGCTCTGGCGGCATCGCTTGCAGGGAATGGTTGGCCATTCCTGCAAACGAATCAACTCCCAGGAATTTAGCTGGCCTAACGGCCCCTTCGCTGGCAGGGGTGAATAGCATGCCATCCACTTTTTCTATCATCTTGATACGCTCTTTTTGTCCATAGGCATCCTGCAAGCCGGACAATGTTTTTTTTATTTCTTCCAGTAGCTCCTTCAACGAGGATGATAACACTTGCTCCTTCCGTTGTCTTTCCAGCTGATTGAGAAAAAGACCAACAGGCCAATGAGTAAAATTAGTCCAGAGACTGGGCCGATAATGAAGAAAAAGCTGACCAACCATTATCGCTTCCTCGTCATTCATTTCCAGTTTGTGACGGAAGAGCAATTGTATATAAGCCAGCTCGGTATTATAGAAATGGGTTTCCCGATCCTCGTGGTTCCAGTTTTTATTTTTGCTAGCGAAAGCGTGTATCCTGGGAACAAGGAATTGAATAAATCGAATCTTCTTTTGATCGGACCATCCTTTCACCTGTTTATTCCAGGTTATTGTGGTACTGATATCCGGCGACCAGAAATATTGATTAGCCGTTGCATAGTCCCGATACGTCTGACTGACTGTTGTGGAAAACTCCTGAACCTCTTCTTCTACCGGTATAAATAATTTTTTGATGCTATCAAAGATGCCCATGTTATCCTCCTACCAGCGGTGTTAGTTTCACAAAACCGATGTGCATATCGGGAGACAGCCTCACTTCCTGTTCCAGCGAAGTTGATTGCAGGTTATCAACCAAAACAAAAAATCCGTTCTTTTGAAAGGCATCCAGCGCCACATATACCTGCTTTTCGGCATCAATTTTTTTTCTCTCCCGCAGCTTAAACCCATTGATGGTTTTTTCCGCATCAGACGGCTGTACAAGTCCGTTATAATAATCAGGTAATCTTTGGTTGTAATTTTCTACTTCCTGCCGCACCCGGGCTTCAATAATATCCCGGATAGTGACAAGAGAATTTGAAAACTCTACCCAAAGCTCTTGCAATAGTTTGCCGGAAAAGTTCTCGTCTTTGATAGAAATGGTGACAAGCTGAGACATTTGTTGCTGTTTTGTTACTAAAAGTATTAAACGAAACTGAAACCATCAAGCGGCTCTCAATTCAAAAGAGCCTTGCCAGGGAAGCATAATTACCTTTTATTCAATGCCTCGTTTTTAAAATCGATTAAGCGAAGCGCCAGTAATCCCTCGTTTCTTCTTTCTGCAAACTCGGGGACTCTTTTTTCCTGTATCGCAGAAGCTAAGTTAGTTCTTACGAAATGTAACCCGGCTTCATACTGCCGAACTATTGCTATAGATTCAAAAATGCTGGCATTGTAACAGATGCTGGCACTAATTTAGACTTTCTTTACACAAGCCAAACTATCAACAAAACTAGTCCAATCGGATTTGGGGAGAAGGGGAGTAAATTTTCCTGCAGTTCTTATGGAACTTGTGTCCAAGCCCCTTCTGATTTCATTACCAAGTTTATAATTTGTCACCCTTATTATTCCGTTTTTGCCGTAAAAGCCCTCAGCTAAATCATAAATAGTTCTTTCTGTTCTTGAATTTTCATTAGGATTAGTTGGGTCATACTCAGGATCATCGGGCTCTAACTCTTCTGGATATCTTCCTCTAACTTTTCGATTAGATAAAAGCGAATTCAGGGGACAGCTTGCCTACCTTCCAAAAGCAGCGTAGACTGTGAAAAAAATAAAATTTGCGCAACCGTTTGGCTTCACATATATTTGCAACCGAACGGCTTCATAACTATAACTCATGAGACGCGACATTTTTCAAGCAATTGCAGACCCCACCCGACGAGCTATCCTTGTCCTCGTCGCCGTGCAGGCAATGACCCCCAATGCCATTGCGGAGCATTTTGACATCAGAAGGCAATCTATATCCAAACACCTGCGCATCCTGTCCGAATGCGACCTCCTGGTTCCAAGACAGGAAGGCAGGGAGATCTTCTATGAACTGAAAATCGATAAAATGAAAGAGATCGATACCTGGCTCGACCAGTTCCGGAAGATCATGGAAGAAAGTTTCAAACAACTCGACGATGTATTATACACCTTAAAAAATAAGAAAAAATGAACTTGCTATTTGATTTTACCGTAGACAAAGCAGCGCAAAAAGTATTCATCATGAGAGAATTCGATGCTGACCTGTCACTTGTATGGGATGCTTTTACCAAAGCAGAGATCCTTGACCAATGGGTAGCCCCCAAACCCTGGAAGTCAAAAACGAAATTTATGGACTTCAAGGTTGGGGGACGAAGATTTTATGCCATGGTAAGCCCCGAAGGATTGGAGCGTTGGGCAATTCAGCAATACACTTCAATTAGCCCAAAAACCAATTTCAAAATGTTTAATGCTTTTGCTGACAAAGATGAAAACCCTGAATTACCTGGTTCTGATTGGGATTACACTTTTAGCGAACAGAACGGAAAGACAACAGTGCGTATTACTATTTATAATGAATCCCTTGCCCGTATGGAGAAAATGATCGAAATGGGCTTTAAAGAAGGATTTACTATGAGCATGACCAACCTGGAAAATCTATTGACGACTTTGTCGAAACAGTCCTGATCGCGATAGCTGGCATGATGATAAGGCAAAGTAAGCCCCACCATATCTCGTTGAAAAACAACGTTACTTGTTTTCAATTGAATGACTTATTAATTCCATGTACACTTATGGGCTTACGTAATTACTAAACGCTGGCAGGTAATTGCAGGCTGTTATAACAGATTGGTGTAACTTGGTTAACCAATTGCGTAAGTTAAATGCATTATCACAAAAACTTATTGCAACTGATTTTTATTTGCATGGCAACAGTTGCCAGTGCACAGGTAGATCAACAACGCGCCTCGGAATATTTCAAAGAAGCTCAGGCTCTTTGCGAGCGGGATAATGGCCGTTTATGGGGGATTTCCATCTGTGGACCAATGGTCATCTTCGACATGCAAACAAAGACGATTGCTACCAGCAAAACTGCGCCAGATGAGACCAGGCCCCGGCTTCTTGGTCTTGTGAATGCACCCATTCAATGGGGCGGGGAAACATGGGGAGCTTACATCTGGAACGATGTAGCCGCCAAATCTCCACGTGACCGAAAAGAACTTTTTCTTCACGAATTATTTCATGGCATTCAACCTCAGCTCAAATTAGGTGCAGCGGCGGGTACACCCGAACATCTTGATTCGAAGGAAGGCAGATATTGGTTGAGACTCGAGTGGAAAGCATTGGAGAAGGCGCTTCGCAGTTCCGGCAGGCAGCGAAAGCAAGCTATTTCCGATGCTCTTGCATTCCGGAAAGCCCGGCGACTTCTTTTTCCTGCCAGTGCCGAAGACGAACGGGGACAGGAAATTACCGAAGGACTTGCTGCCTATACTGCTACAGTGCTTGTAGCGGATTCTGATAGTGATGCTATCGTTGGTGCTCTTGATTTGCTTGTCCATACTGAAAGGATTGCTAAGGATGCCAGCTTCGTTCGCACATTTGCTTATTTTTCCGGTCCTGCATACGGACTTCTGCTCGATGCAAGTTCTCCCGATTGGAGAAAGCGAATAAAAAATACAGATGATCTTGCTGTATTCCTGATGCAAGCATTAAATATTAAACCGGGCCGTAAGGCCAGCATAACTGCTGCCAGGTATAATGGTGCAGAAATTCTTTTGTCCGAACAGAAGAGAGAAGAAGATCGCCAGGCTCGCCTCAATGAGTTGCGTAAGACTTTTGTTGAAGGCCCGACACTTTCGTTTCCTGGCGGTAATCACAGTTATGATACCCGGGGAGCTGTTTCGCTCCAGGGAATCGGAACGATATATTTCGGACCTTTTCGTGCCTCAGGTGCATGGGGAAAGCTGGAAGCGGAGAAGGGTGTGCTCGTGTCGAGTGATGGCAGTTTTCGTCGTGTTGCAGCACCAGTTAAATCCGATGAAACTACTTTTTCGGGAGACGGCTGGAAATTATATTTAGCACCTGGGTGGATTGTGAAAGAAGGTGAAAGAAAGGGAAGCTTTGAGGTAGTGAAGGAGTAAAATGTATTTAGCACAGCATAACAAAAAATGTTAGTCCGGCAATTCGCTGAAAGCGATTAACTCTTCCCAGTTAGAAGAGTTCATAAAATATGCCATGACCCAATTCAACTAGCTGCAGAAATCTGAAGCAGTTAAGAAATTCTTTCCCAATAATATAAGCCAAATCCAAAAAAATATTTTTCTGAGTGCAATTTAATTCATTTACTTTGTAATTCAAAGTACTTTTTATTTATTCAAATGATAAAAACCTGACCTATGAAGATTAAACTATTATTAGGGATCATACTATCATTAGCCATCTTTAGCAGTGCTTCTGCACAGCCATTAGACAAAGCAAAACTTGACCAACTTTTTGACCGCCTCCTCGAAAAAAACAAAGGCATGGGAAGTATCACCATCGCCAAAGACGGAAAAGTCCTTTATACCCGCTCTTTCGGCTATGGCCAGATCACGGAAACAATAAAGACCCCACTGACTGACCAGACAAAATACCGGATCTCATCGATCACAAAAATGTATACTGCCGTCATGATCTTTCAGTTGATCGAAGAAGATAAACTGAAACTCAGTGACAGGCTTGACAAGTTCTTCCCACAAATCCCTAATGCCACAAAGATCACTATCGAACAAATACTGTCGCATCGCAGCGGAATACCTAATGCCACTCCCGACGGCTCGGGAATGCAGCCAAGAACAGAGGAGGAAAGAGTCGCTGAAATTGCCAAATTGCAGCCTGATTTTGAACCCGGTACCCGGCATCTTTACAGCAACTCAGGTTATGTACTGCTGGGCTATATTGTAGAAAAAGCAGGTGGTCAATCTTACCAGGAAGCACTGAAAACACGCATCGTGTCTAAGCTCGGCCTTCAAAACACCTACATGGGAACCGGAAACACAAACGTAGCCAGGAATGAAAGCCTTTCCTACAGGTATGTAGGTGGATGGAGAGAAGCAAGGGAACCGGATTTCAGCATCGTTGCCGGTGCAGGCGCAATCGTTTCGACTCCCACAGATATGGTAAAATTTATCCAGGGCTTGTTCGACCTAAAACTGGTCTCACAAAACAGCCTTGATCAGATGAAAACAATGATAGATGGCGAGGGTATGGGAATGGAACCATTCACCTTCGCCGGGAAAACCTTATATGGTCATACTGGTGGAAGCTCAACCTCAGGGGCATGGCTCGCTTATTATCCGGAAGAAAAACTGGCAATGGCCTACACTACAAATGCAAAGATTTACCCGGTAAAGGATATTATCAGCGGTGTTTTTGATATTTACTGGAACAGGCCGTTTGAGATTCCTTCTTTCGATGTGCTTAAGATAAACCCGGAAATTCTCGATCAATACACAGGTGTCTATACTGCGTCCGGTGCACCGGTAAAATGGATAGTTACAAGAAAGGACTCAACGCTTTTCATTCAGCAGGAAAGTGGCTCTGCTATACCAGTCGAACCTATTGATGAAAATAAATTCACGATCACTACCGGAGTAACGTTGGAATTCGATACTGCCAAAAAGCAAATGACCATCAAACGTCCGCAGGGTGAACGGGTATTCACAAAGGAAAATTAAATATAACCTGGGAGTAGATAATACTTCAGATTATATGGTTTTGTGATTATTTCTCAGATAAAATCCAGGTCTCGAAGTCTTTATTACAGTAAACATTTTAAAACATCCCACAACAAAATTTCAAAGCCCTACATTCCTAACCCTGATCAATTTCCCATTAACCTCATCAGAAAGTATATACAACTTACCTGCAGGACTCTGAACCACTTTCCGGATCCTTACCCTGTCATCCGCAAAAAGCTCCTCCGCACTTTTTATAGTTTCACCCTCTATCACCATACGCCATAAACTACCCCTCGATAACCCGCCCACAAGAAGATTATGATTCCAGGCCGCAAATTCATTACCCGAATAAAAATGCAAACCTGTAGGAGCAACAGTTTGTAGCCAGGCCCATACAGGATCGGTATTTACCTATCCGGTTTAAATAATTAGACACACAATTTAGCGAAATTGTATTGTCATTATTCGCAGCATACAACAAAAAGCCCCGACACTTTTGTGTCGGGGCACTGATATTTCCCATACCGCAATAATCCCGCTCAAATATTAAACTCGATCCCCTGTGCCAATGGCAAATCCTTCCCGTAGTTTATCGTATTCGTTTGCCTGCGCATATACACTTTCCATGCATCTGAACCACTTTCCCGGCCGCCGCCTGTTTCTTTTTCCCCACCAAAAGCACCGCCGATCTCTGCTCCGGAAGTGCCGATATTGACATTCGCAATGCCACAGTCTGAGCCTGCCGCGGACAGGAATAGTTCTGCTTCACGGAGGTTTAAGGTCATGATAGCCGAGGACAAGCCTTGCGGCACATCATTCTGCATAGCAATGGCTTCCTCTATATTCCTGTATTTCATTACATATAAAATGGGAGCAAAAGTTTCTGCCTGCACAATAGCAAAATGATTTTCTACTGCTGCAATACAGGGTTTTACATAACAACCCGAAGCGTATTCTTTTCCATCTACTATACCACCCTCCACTATAAATTCACCGCCTTCCTTTTTTATTGCATCCAGGGCTTTCATATAGCTGGCAACTGCATCTTTATCAATCAAAGGACCAACATGATTTTTCGCTTCTAATGGATTCCCGATCTTCAATTGTGCATACGCCCCTTTCAGCTTTTCGGTGAAACTGTCAAAAACGCTTTCGTGAATGATCAGCCTCCTGGTTGAAGTACACCGCTGACCGGCCGTGCCAACTGCGCCAAATACAGCACCGATAAGTGTCATATCCAGGTCTGCATCTTTGGAAACGATGATGGCATTGTTTCCACCTAATTCCAACAGGCATTTACCCAGTCTTGCTGCAACAGTTATGTTAACAGCTTTCCCCATTCTTGTTGAGCCCGTTGCTGAAACCAATGCCACGCGTGTATCCTGCGCAATCCATTCGCCTAAATTCCTGTCGCCCTGTACGAGGCTGCAGAGCCCTCCCGGCAAATTATTCTTTTTAAAAACTTCAGCAATGATCTGAAAACAAGCCTGTGCAGATAACGGTGTTTTTTCAGATGGCTTCCATACACAAACATCGCCGCAAACCAATGCCAGCATGGCGTTCCAGCTCCATACCGCTACAGGAAAATTGAACGCTGAAATGATCCCTACAATTCCTAAAGGGTGCCACTGTTCGTACATTCTGTGATTGGACCTTTCTGAATGCATGGTTAGTCCATGCAGTTGTCGTGACAAGCCTACCGCGAAATCACAGATATCAATCATTTCCTGTACTTCTCCCCTGCCTTCCTGCAGGCTTTTTCCCATTTCGTAAGAAACGAGTTTCCCCAGGTCATCTTTATATACCCGCAAGGCTTCGCCTATCTGACGAACGATCTCACCACGCTTGGGTGCCGGAACAGTTCGCCAATACAGGAAGGCTGTTTGTGCCTTGGAAATGATCTTTTCGTATTCTTCTTTTGTAACGGTTTGCGTGTCCGCTATTCTATTACCATCAACAGGCGACCAGGAAGTAATGGTTTTTCCCGAGGAAGGAATAAAGTTTATGCCATCAGAGGCGCCGGTATTTTGTTCATTAATGGAAAATGTTCTTAAAATAGCTGCTATCATAATTGAGGAAATATTTGCTAGTTGCTTTTTGTTTGCGAGGTATAAGTGCTTTCAAAAATCTTGTCTGCATTGCCTGTTTCAAAACCATCACGGCGATGTTCCCTACGTATCTGCTCCTTGGGCAGATGGGCAAACTGGTCCAGTACTTTTCTTTCTGCAAATTCTACATATGAACCTGCAATCATTTTCTTTTTACCATCTGCAAAAGTGGCTTCGATCATTTCGGCAACAGTAGAACTTTGCAGCAGCTTTCCGTCGGGGCTTTTTTTGATCTCGCTGCCTGCTGTATTTAACTTAAAGCCATTACGTTTCAGGAATACATTAAATTCTTCCAGTGTGTTGAAGCCTTCAGGAAGATTATGAACGCTGACAGTAAAATGGTTGAGATAATAATGGTTTAGGATCACCCAGGCTGCATATTCAGTTTCTGCAAGCAAGGCATCATAATCTTCCAAAGTAGGGGTACGCCAAAGACCGCTATGCAAATATTTGTCTACGGCAACGGCATCATCCAGGTTGATCTGGGAAACGGGATCAACTTTCACTTCATCAGTATAGCTGCGGATGATCTTTTGTATGCTTTCGCTCAGATCACCTACCCGTAGCTCGCTTATAAAGATGCGTGGGTAACGATTTTCGGGTGGGGCATACCAATAAGCGTCCAGTTTCTTTTCTTTAAAAAAAAGATGGCTCTTCTTCTGATACCCGTAATGGAGAAACACTTTTTCCAAAGATTGAATCCCCAGTTTTTCCACGCCCATTGTACGGAAGGCGATATGATCATTCTCAATATCACCGGCATTTTCAATAATGCCTTCTCTTATCATAGCCTCGATGATCGCGCTTACATCCGGCACACGCTCCTTGTAACGCTGCATCAGCCCATCTAATATATTATCCAACATAATTGATCAATTTATATGATTTTGACTCATCACTTCATCCAGGGCCACCACCATATCCCTTGCATTCTGCTCGTTAAAGACCAATGGTGGTTTTATTTTCAGAACATTATATAATGGCCCGTCTGTACTGAGCAGAAAACCCCGTTCTTTCATTTTTTCCACCACAAGATTAATTTCCGCCACAGCAGGTTCCTTTGTAACCCGGCTTTTTACAAATTCAGCACCCACAAAAAGCCCATGGCCACGTACATCCCCAATAATGCTATACTTATCCATTAGTTTCTTCAGGCCTTTCAGCAAAACCGTTCCAACCTGCCGGGCATGGCTTTGCATGACTTCATCTTCTATTACCTGCAACACCGTATTGCCCGTAACCATTGACACCGGGTTCCCTCCATACGTATTAAAATACTCCATGCCATTATTGAATGCATTCGCTATCTCATCAGTTACCACTACGGCAGCTAAAGGATGACCGTTGCCAATGGGCTTACCCAATACTACAATATCCGGTTCCACACCCTGCAATTCAAAACCCCAGAATGCTTCGCCGACACGTCCAAACCCTACCTGCACTTCATCTGCAATACATAAGCCACCGAAAGCACGAACATGCTCATACACCTTTTTCAGGTAACCATCCGGTAAAGGGATCTGCCCGCCTACGCCTAATAAAGTTTCGCAGATAAACGCTGCAGCGCCTTTGTTGTTTTGTTTCAGTCCATTTAAGATATGCAGTACGCTTTCGGCATATTTTTCACCAGCATCTGTATCACCGTACTGATAGTCTCCACGATACATATCCGGTGACACGGCCTTATGAATATAAGGCTGCTGCCCTCCGCCACCTTTACCGTCAAACTTGTACGGGCTCATTTCAATAGCTAATGTAGACGTGCCGTGGTACGCATGGTCCAATACGATCACATCCTTTTTACCAGTAAAATGCCGCGCCATTCTTATTGCCAGATCATTGGCTTCACTTCCTGAATTAGTAAAATAACAAACCGAAAGCTTTGCAGGAAGCTTTGCCGTGAGTGCTTTTGCATAATCCATCATTGCATCGTTCAGGTAACGCGTATTTGTATTGAGCGTGGCTATCTGCTTTTGCATGGCTTTTACCACTACCGGGTGGCAATGTCCTACATGACTTACGTTGTTTACACAATCAATGAAAGTATTACCCTTATCATCGTATAGGTACTGGAATGCTCCTTTCAGGATTTTCAAGGGATTTTTATAACTGATGCTGAGGTTACGTCCAACATGCTCCTTTCTTTCAGATAATAATGATGCATAATCATCTTCCGCCTGGATGAGTGAATGAAAGCCGCATGCTTTTCTGAAACTGTCGGAAGCTTTCACCGGGTTGGTTTGCAATAACTGAAACAACAGCTTCCAGGCAGGCTGCTCCGTCAGGAAATGATGCTCATTATCACTGTTATGGGATGCTTTTTCTGCTGATTGTGTTACACTGATGCAAAGTCTTGCAGCAATCAGGTAATATAAAATATCCGTTTCCTGTACTGTTAAAGGATATTGCTGGTGATAGGATTTGACAATATGCGACGCTACAGAAATGGGATCATCTGTGTGTAGCATAGCGTAGGTACAGGCTACAGCCAGGTTATTGATCAATGCAGACCATACCATATCGCCAAAATCGATCAGTCCGCTTACCTTTCCGTTTTGTACTAATACATTATAGTCATTCGCATCATTATGAATACAGGCTTTGCGCAATGATGAAAGAAGGGGTACTACTTCTGTCTGGAACTGCAGCAGGAAGTACGCAGCCACTCTTCTTTTCTCATGATCATGGATATGATGCAAATCTTTTTCGGCGTCAGATGCACGGCTGATATCCCATTCATAAGAACGCTCTACAGCTTCATGGTACAGTCCCTTCAGTGCTTTGTCCATTGAACCCAGGAATGTACCCAGGCTTTCATACAATGCGGCAGTTTTTTCTTTTTCTTCCACCCAAAAATTTCCTTCCAGGAAACTCAGTATTCTCACATAGTACATTTCGCTTTCCTGCGTACAAAATGACACAACAGCGCCTTCCTTATTTAACAGGTACTCCTGGAAGAAAGGTTGCACAGGAGTTTTTGCCAGGTGCTGCGTCACTGTTATCTGCGCATTAATGAATGCCAGATTGATATTACCGGTCGCTGCCTTAAAAATGTACTTCTTCCCGTCAGTCGCACGCAATAAAAAATTCTGCTCTTCATAGCCATTCAGCGTGGTGGCTACTGCATCAATATTGTAATGCGCTTTGGCAATTTGCTGTACTGATTCCTGATGAAGCGGCATAAATTATTTCGATTGTAATAGCATTAATATATGAGCGGCAGACCAACTGAAATTTGAAGAATTCAGCGGTTCACCGGTCATGGGGTGATAGTTTTCATGTATGGGTTGATCTGCTGACAATCCTTTTGCGTTCTTTAAAAGTTTTTCGGTAAATGCGTTCGCCTGTGAGTTGTACCCATATTTTTTCAACCCATTTACTCCAAAATAAAACTGGTCTAACCATACTGGTCCACGCCAGTATCCTTTTTTTGGATTAAACTCCGGATGGTCGGCGGTAAGTGTAGGCAATGGAACATAAGTGTCAAACTTATGTTCGTCGCCCATTATGCTGCTGACGGCCATTGCTTGTTGTTTACTGGAAATGCCTGCCCACAAAGGGATCCACCCTCCCGGTCCCTCAATAGTAACTAATTCATCTTTCCCTACAAATTTATCGTAATAATATCCTTTGGCCGGGTCATAAAATGCCTGATTGATCTTTTGCTTTAATGTGGCTGCCTCTTTTGTCCAGTTAGCTGCTTCTTTTGACCTTCCTAAACTTGTTGCCAGTTTAGCGAGATATAATTTCTCCGCATACAGATAGGCATTCAAGTCAACACTTTCCTGGTTAAGCGACCATGCAGAAGCATTGTTCTGTAACATAACGGCTTTGTCAAACCGTACTGCATTGTCCATGCCGCTTTCCCATGCTGCGGCAATGCGTGTGCCGTCAGTAGAGCCATATTCACACAATCCGTTCTGGTCGTGGTCCCTGTTTTTATACCACCACTCATGATAAGCTACTAATTTCGGATACAATTCTTTGACAAAATTTTTATCCGCGGACTTACCAAATACCTCCCACACAGCCCATGCAGCTAATGGAGCTTTAGTGTCGCGCCAGTTATTTTCCGATTTATCAGCATAGATACAATCTGCCACCATACCATGCTCATCCTGGTAATCAAACATGCTACGGATATTCTCCTGTGCCAAACCAGTATTAAAAAAAGCCAGGCCAACGGCTTGTTTCCAGCTGTCCCAGCTCCACACACCATAGAAGCCCTGATAGCTCACAGAAGGAAAAACACCATCATGCAGGATATCTTTGAACGCGCTGCGCCAGTTGGTCATCAATGTGACGATACTCTTAACGGCAAGCCTCTTTTTATCGACACTTAATCCCGGAGCTTTGGCAAAATATTTTGCCAGGTATTGATTCCAACGGGTTTCATTCTTTTTTAATTCAGCCGGGAAGTTAAAGGCTGTTGTCCGTTCCTGTTCACCAGCTGCATAAAACGACTGCTCCTGCAACAGCTCAATGTTTTGTTGCTTTTTCAACAACACTGGCTTGTACGTAGTTATGTATTCCTTACCATTTACAGTGACCGCCGGTTTTTCTTTTCCCGGGTAAAGGATATGGAAATGATTCTGGCTTTCCCCAAAATTCACTTTTACTGTATTATCATTGCCAGTTATCTCTGCATCCTTATTCAATAATTCACCCCTGAAAGAAATAACTGCAGTTTTTTCAGCCGATCCCGTATTGATAACCTTTGTATTGATCAGTGCCTGCCGGTTGGATACAAAGATCAATTGAATTATAATTTTTAAATCTTCCAGTGCCAGTGTTTGCTGCAACATTCCTGGAAAATAATCTGCCGACGTTTTAGCATTGGCTAAATCCAAAGCCTTTCCGTCTACAGCAATTTGCAACCTGGCAAAATCTTTCGCTAACCAGGTACCTCTCATATCCATCAGCAGTGGCCCGGTAAACCCACCATAACTTTCCTTGTCTGCAGGCAGAGCGTATGCATGCCATGCTCCCATATCGCTGAACACAGATGGTGTAATAAACCGTCCGTTGCTGAGAGTGCCTGTTAAGCTCAGCACATTGGCAAAACTACTGCGTGGCTGTGCCTGGATTTGTGTAGCAAACAATATCATCAGGCTGGCAACCAAAATGAGATTGCCTTTTTTTACATATTTTATCAATATCATCTCCATCACTATTTTGCTTTGTTTGTCATTACATCATTTTCTCCAACAGGGCGTAATGTAAATGTATATTCATAATCCTTATAAGGCAGCTGATATTCCGCATGAGGTCTTGCTCCCCAGGCATTATCTCCAGCTACACCAGATTGTCCATAATCAATATTCCACCAGATCAGGTCTTCGTTGCTCATAGAGCCGCCATGATTGTTTTGTGCAGCATACCGGTCAAATTCCAACCTGTTCATATTAAAGTGAAGTACGCCACTGCTGATAAGTGACTTGCCAATGGCCATCAGCCCTATACCGGCCCGGTTTGTAAGGCCTATCCAACGCACATCTGTTCTGTAGCCGCTTTCCTGTGCACGAGCATAGGGATGAAACAATGAATCTGCGGGCATTGCATACACGTCTATACGAGCCGCATATTTCCGGTCGCTATAATTATCAAAGGGGCCACGCCCTAACCAGGTAACTTTATCATAATCTTTGTTTAAGATCATCCGCATACCAAACCGGGGTAATTCAGGGTGGTATTTATCTCCGGCGATCATTTTTGCAGATACCTGTACATCTCCATCTGTATTGATGATATATACTACGCGATACTTTGCATCAACATCCGGGAAATAATGTTGTGTGGTAATACGCCACTGCTGCGGGCTTTGTTGCTCGGTCACAAATGAATCGAGGTGAGCATTATCCAACACATTTTCCCATACTGCACAACGCATCTGCTGACTATTACCTATATCATTATCAGTAGCTGCGCGCCAGAAATGCGGCTGCAATGCCTGCTGCATCAGCTCCATTCCATTTAATTGATAGCCGTGAAGCCAACCATCTTTTTTACTGAAATTAATATTGAAATTATCACTGCTGAACGAAGCCGACTCATTGGTTTCATTCTTTTTTAGCGCGTTGAAATTAGTGTTACGTGCAGGTTGGGCAGTTTTATAATAAGGAAGTTGGAACTGCTCGGCTGCTACGCAGTACCCTGCCGGTAATAATGGCTGGGCAGATCTTAAATGTGCCTCGATATCCAGGAAATATTCCGTTCGCGGTTGTATATCAAAGGATGGAATATCAATTTTATAATTTCCTGAAGTACCGGGTTGTAAATCCACAGGGTCCAACTTTCCTTTAGCCACTACCTTTCCATCAGCTTTCACTGTCCAGAAAAAATCGAATTGATTCAAACCCGTAAAATCGTACCTGTTGGTGATCTTTATTAACCCTGCACTAAAATCTACGGGTTGAAAATGTATATACTGATATACCTTTTTTAATTCAAATGCCTGTGGATGCGGCGTATGATCTGCGGCAAATAATCCGTCGGCACAAAAGCTCGTATCGCTGGTGGCGCCGACATTACCCATATCACGGCCATAGCCCCAGATAGCGCGTCCGTTGTTGTCTTTAATCTTAAATGTCTGGTCAGCAAAATCCCAGATAAAACCTCCCTGCAGTTGATCATACTTATATATCAGATCCCAGTAGTCTTTGAGATCGCCGCCGCTGTTACCCATCATATGGGCATATTCACACTGTATATAAGGTCTGTCGCGCCATTGTTTTACATATTCCACCATTACACTCAATGAACGATACATGGGTGCTACAATATCTGAATAAGGGGTGCGTTGTGCCGGTTCATATTGTACAGGGCGTGTATTATCCTTTGACTTTAAATACTGATAAATAGTGATGAAGTTCTCGCCAAATTCACTTTCATTCCCTAACGACCAGGTAATAATGCTGCAAAAATTCTTATCCCTTTCAAACATGCGTTCTGTGCGATGCAGATAGGCATTTTTCCATTCCGGCTTATCAGATAATGTTTTTACAGGCGACATACTCATGCCGTCACATTCAATGTTTGCTTCGTCAACCAGGTAAATACCATAGAGATCGCACAATTTATACCATGCCTCATTATTGGGATAATGGCTGGTCCTCACGGCATTGATATTAAACTGCTTCATGACCCTGATCTCTTCCACCATCTGTTCTTGTGTAATGACTTTGGCCGTGTACATATTATGTTCATGCCTGTTTACGCCTTTGATCTTGATGGCTTTGCCATTTACAAGAAACAATCCATGCTTTATTTCTGCTGTCCTGAATCCTGTTTTATGAACAATCGATTCAATTATGTTTCCTTTATTATCCAGTTGTGTAATATAGAGTGAGTACAGATTAGGAGTTTCCGCACTCCATTTTCTTACTGAAGGAATGGTGCTGCCAAATTGAAAATCTTTTTTATTAAGAGGTACTTGCTGACTGTAAATTGTTTTTCCCGAAACATCATCCACTAATTTTATGCGTAGGGATTGTTTGGCAGAAGCGGCCGGTTCCTGGTTCATAGAAACATGAAGGTCCAGTAACCCATTTTTATAATCATCATCCAGACCAGCCTTTACAAAGAAATCTTCGATAGCGATTTTGGGGCGGGCTATCAGTTCAATGTCTCTTTCAATACCACTCAGTTTCCACATATCCTGACCTTCCAGGTAAGTGCCATCGCTAAAGCGGAATACCTGCAAGGCTACGGAGTTCTTACCAGGAATAATATAAGGTGTGATATCGAATTCTGAAGGTGTTTTGCTGTCTTTGCTGAGGCCGACATATTTCCCATTGATCCATAAGTAGAAGAACGAATTGACGGCACCTAAACGGATGAAAACATTTTTTCCCTTCCAGTCTTGTGGCAAATCGAATGCTCTTTTATATGAACCTACAGGATTAAAATCTTTTGGAACAAAGGGTGGATTCACCGGGATAGGGTACTCCACATCTGTAAAAATATAGCTGTCCTTACCTTCTGTTTGCCAGTTGGCCGGAACTTTTATTTTTTCCCAGGCGCTTACATCATAGTTTGTTTCATAAAAATTCAACGGACGTTCGGCTGGTGTTTTCACTATTTTAAATGACCAAAAGCCATTTAATGAGCGAACAAATGGAGAAGCACTTTCTTTTATCGCCGCGTCTTCTGTTGCATAAGGCACGAAGTAAGCATGTGGCGTTACAGTATTTTTCGATTGGATGGAAGGGTTTTCCCAATCATTAACTGCCGTTTGTGCCATAGCGTACGTACCTGTAAGCAATACAAAGCCAGCTATGGCAATAGTTTTTTTTATTGTCATAAGAGTATAAGATCCGGTAATGAGTAATGAGCGAGATGCTCAACTCTTAGTCTCGCATCCTCATAATATCGCTTTTGACGACACAGATTTATCGTCAAAGAGAATAATGTTATCCGGAGCTACGTGTTCCGGATAACATTATTTCAAGCCGTTTAATGTACCAACGGATTATTAAGTGTTTCCTTCAATGGAAGTGGGTAGTAAGCTTTGTCTGCGCTGAAACTTCTACCGGCTGCCTGCATGTTTTGTGTTAAGAGCCCCCATCTTCTCAGGTCGTAGAAGCGGCTGCTTTCCAGTGTAAATTCCATTACACGTTCGTGCATGATGGCATTAAATACATCCTGCTTGCTGCTGATGTTCAAAGCAGGCATATTGCCTCTTTTATTCCTCAAATCATTAATGATGGGCACAGCGTCACCCGATTTACCACTTTCATTCAGGGCTTCAGCATACAGCAACAATACATCGGCATAGCGCATCAATGGCACATTAAGGGCATTAGAGCGGCCTATGCGGTCTGGCGTTGGAGGAATCCATTTCCGGAAGGCGATGGTATTGCTGCCATTACCAAACACATCGTCATACGTATCTCCATATACCTGGGGATTGTTGGCATTGTTAAAGTAGCTGTCTTCGAAATAAACTGTACCGTAGATCCTGGGATCGTACATTCCGCCGGTAGCGACCTTGCCTTCTTTTTTCATTTCAGTAAGCAGGCGCTGCGTACCATAGATCTCTCCATAGCCACCCAGCTCTGCAGCAGCCACCCAGTCGGCCAGGTAAGACCTGTAGTTAGCCCCGTTAGAAGCATCCGCGGTTTGTTGCAATTCAAATACAGACTCCACACCGTTTTTAGTAGTGCCGTTGAACATGGCAAGAAAATCAGGGTCTATCTGGTATTGATTTGAATTGATCACATTTTTCAAACTGTTGACTGCATTTGTGTAATAAGCGGCCGCATTTGTTTGATCCTCTGCTGCACGGTACAAATTCACTTTTCCAATATATGCCTGTGCCGCGCCTTTCGTAATTCTCCCGGCTTCAGCTGCTGGGCGTTCACTTTTCAAGGGCAGATCTGTTTCTGCGGCAGCAAGGTCGGTCAGGATCATGTCATAAGCATCTTTTCTTTCAGAAAGGCCTTTGGTAAGATCGGCTTCTGATACAGGCACTTTATCGCGCAGGATTATTTTTTCAAAATTGGTCAACAGTTTGAAATGATAATATGCACGCAGGAATTTTGCTTCAGCAATAATTTGCTTTTTGCTGGCATCATCAATTCCACCGGCAGGGATTTTCTCAATGCCTTCCAGCACCTGGTTGGAAAAGTTTAAACCCCTGTAATTATCCCTCCATAAAAGATCGATGGCATAGTTGCCGGAAGTGAAAGCGAAATTATAATGATCAAGCCACCAGGAATAGTTGTACGCATCAGCTCCCGGTACAACATAATCTTCCCTGTAAAATTCACGAACCGATCTTGCTTCTACATAGTTATCCCAGCCTACAAAACTTTCCAGTTGTGAATAGGCAGCGGAAAGGCCGGACAACGCTTTATCTTTTGATGTCCAGAAATTATCTGTGGTCAATTGGTCCGGCGCCAATTGGTTAAGATTGTCTTTACTGCATGACCACAAAGACGTCGCCACTGCAAAAGCCAATACCGGAATTATGCTCTTTTTCATTTGAATATTTTTTGTTTACCCGTTTTGGGATGATTTTTTAATCAATGAATTACCCTGGTTTACAAACCGATCTGAAGGCCAACCAACCATCTTTTATTTTGCGGATACAGTGCACGGTCCACTCCTGTATTAAGCGGGTTGAACGTACCAACTTCAGGATCCAGTCCGCTGTATTTGGTGATAGTGAACAGGTTTTGAGCAGCTACATAAAAGCGCACCCTGTTCAGTTTGGCAAAATTGGTAGCAGAGGCTGGAAGTGTGTAGCCCAGTTGCAGCAACTTCATTCTTAAATAACCGCCATTTTCCAGGAAGCGGGTTGATTCGCGGTTGTTACCATTAGGATCAGCCAGTATTGCACGGGGCATATCGGTATTGGTATTTTGCGGGGTCCAGGCATTTAAAGTGGATGTAAGGAAATTACGTCCGGCATCCATGCCTTCCAGTTCAAAGCGGTAACCGTTATAGATCTTGTTGCCACTTACACCCTGGAAGAATGCTGTGAAATCAAAATTTTTATAATTGATTGATATATTCAATCCATATTCCAGTTTAGGGAAACCAGAGCCTTTATAGGTTTTATCATTCTCATCAATCACACCGTCTCCGTTGGAGTCTACAAACCTGATATCGCCGGCTTTTGCATCAGGCTGCAATGGATCGCCGTCTTTATTTACATAAGCAGCAGCTTCTGCATCAGATTGGAAAATGCCATCAGCGGTGTACAGGTAAAAAGCACCTATTTCAGTTCCTTCTTTGGTTTGAGTAGGGATATGATCTGTTCCGAATTTCAATCCGGTGCCATACAGGGTCTGATCAGGTTGTGCCAGTTTAACTACTTCGTTTTTGATATGAGTAACAGAGCCGGTAATGCCTATATTCCAGTCATTCCTTGTGTAGTTGTACGTCAGTTCCAGTTCAATACCTTTATTGGAGATAGTGCCCACGTTTAAGATCGGATCATTCACCCCTGCAGATGGAGGGACTTCTTTAGTGATCAATAAGCCCTTGGTCTTGTTATTAAAATAGTTCAAAGAACCGGTAAGCTTATTACGGAATAAAGCAAAGTCAGCACCGATATTGGTTGATTTGTTGGTTTCCCATTTCAGATCACGGTTTTGCAGGTTATAGCTTGCAGAACCGGGCCAGGGTGTAGCCCCGGACCCTTGCACATAACCACCGGTCCAGGTATTCCTGGTAGTGATCAATGCCTGGTGATCGTAGTAACCTAAAGCACCTTCATTACCCAGTTCACCATAGCTTGCTCTGAGTTTTAATACATTCAGCCACTCAACATTCTCCATGAAAGACTCCCTGTGCATATTCCAGCCCAGAGAAACAGAAGGAAATGTTCCAAACTGGTTGTTCTGACCAAAAACGGAAGAACCATCACGCCTTACACTTACCTGTACCAGGTATTTTCCAGCGTAGTCATAGTTAATTCTGCCGAAAGTGGAAAGGCGTACATATTTATTGTTGGAGCCGGCTGCGCCAAATGTGCCACCCAGGCCTGCATTGATCGTATTAAAATCAGGATTGGAAAAACCGCCTGCTACTTCTTTTTCCACGATAGAACCATTTACTACAGATCTTACAACCGTTTTACCATCTGCTGTTACGCTCAGGTATTCGTTTGTCTTTTGCTGTGCAGAATAGCCAGCCAGTACTTTGATGCTGTGATCACCTTTTTTCCAGTCATAATTGAGCAAATGTTCCATTTGCTGCTCTTTATAATTGGAACGGCTGTTATAAACATAAGGATAGGAAACAGCAGGATCATTGGCATTGGCCCTGAATGGCGGGTGGTGCGAATAGTCAAAGCTGTTGGCGCTGATATAGTTCAACTGGGCTGTGTAGCTAAACCCTTTGAATAATTGCAATCTGATCTTCAGGTTATCTGCCAGGTATTGTGTTTTGGTATAGCCGTCTACATAATGGGCATAACCAACAGGGTTTTGAAACCTGGGTAATCCGTTTGCTGTTAAAGCATATCCATACTGTTCATTGGGGTCGAATATCGGCAGCAGCGGAGATTGAAAATATGCATCCCGAAGGTCAAACTTGTAGGCTTCGGATTTGGTAGAGGAGTAAAGCAGGTTGTTTTCTACCGTCAATATGCCTTTTTTGATTTCATTGGTAGCACGGATCGTTTTTTTGTTGAAACTGGAACCTATCAATGTTCCTTTTTCATCAGTAAGGTCGCCACTGATGCCATATTTCACATTATCACTGCCGCCCCTGATACCTACGTTATAGTTTTGGGCAATACCGGTTTGGTTAACCTGGTCCTGCCAGTTTGTGTTAACACCTGTGTTATTGGTAATGTAAGCAGGAAGCTGTGCAACGCCTGCATTTTCATACATCATGCGATGTACTTTTTTATAGCCTTCAGCATCCAGGAGATCATATTTGCTGGTCGGCTTTACCTGGCCGTAGTAGCTGCTGAAGTCGATAACAGGTTCGCCTTTTTTGCCTTTCCTGGTGGTGATGATGACCACACCGTTGGCACTATTGGAGCCGTAAATAGATGCAGCGGCACCATCCTTCAATACTTCTATAGATTCTATATCATTGTTACTCAAATAATAAGGATCGCCAACCACTCCATCAATTATATATAATGGCTGGTGACCGCCAAATGTACCGATACCCCTCAAACGCACGTCAGACATTTGACCGGGGTTGCCGCCGGGGCTGGTAACAGACAAACCTGCTACCCTTCCCTGCAAAGCATTTATAGGGTTATTAGTAGCCATTTTGCTAACAACATCCCCTTTCACGGAAGAAACAGCACTGGTAAGGTTACCCCGCCTTTGGGTACCGTAACCTACCACCACTACCTCATCCATTTGTTTAGTGGTCGTTTCAAGGGTGATCTGCACCTCCGTTTTTCCTTCGGTCGCCACTTCTTTTGTGGTATATCCCACAGCTGTTACAACCAATACGGGATTGGGAGTGGAGGTATTAATGGTAAAGCGTCCTCCATCGTTGGCGACCGCGGAACCTGAACCATTTTTGACGGTAATGGTAGCGCCGGCAACCGGAGTACCGGAGGCGTCCAGGACAAGGCCCGACACAGAAGCAGTCTGGGCATATCCTGTATTATATAAAAGGGAAAACAAAAAATAGAGAAGACAAAAGGCTAATGGCCTTTTGCGCCAGGCAATCAATCGAGTCATAAGCATAAATAATAGTTTTCTAAAATGATTTTAAAAAACGCGGCTATGCATTTTGCTTTTGGCGTTGACAACAAAAACGCATGCATTTTAGCGTAGCCTAAACTTATGACTTAGGGATACCGAGGCCTTATTTTTAGCATCTACACAACCCTCTACCCACCTCTACATCACCTCTACATCATTTTTAATAAATTGGCTGTCAATTTATTAAAACGATCTTATAAAGGCGTTCAGGTCCTCATTTTTCTGTAATCCAAAATGTTTTCTCAGCCTGTAGCGGGCCATTTCCACTGATTTAACGGAGATATTATTCAGCGCAGCAATCTCTTTTGAGGATAAATTCAACCTGATCTGCGCACAAAGCTTTCGTTCATTTTCTGTAAGGTGGGGATATTTCTGCAATAGATTGAAGAAGAAATCTGCATGGGCATCGTCGGAAGATAAATGGAGGGTTTTATCATTAGCATGTTGCTCCAGATCCTGTAAAAACTTTTTAACCAGCTTATTATACGAATTGGGCATGCTTTTGATATCTGCATCTTCGGTCATCAGGTGACTGGTTTCCTGGATGAAATTTTTCAGCAACTCATCATTATGTGTAAGTAGTAATGCATATTCCTTTATGTTCTGGTCTTTAAAACCCAATTTATCGGTGAGCGCCTCTTTTTCATGCAGGGTTTCATCCAGTTCTTTTTCTATCAGCAATCTTTTCATGGCCTCCATTTCCTTGTCGCGCTGTTGTTTACGCCGCAGCCGGCTGTATAATAAGAACCCGATGATGCCCAAAAGTACCAGGCCCGCCGCCAGGGCATTGCGTTGAAAAGACCGCAGCTCTTTCTGTGCATTCAGCTCATTGATCTGTTTTTCACGGGCTTGCGTCTCTCTTCTCAGGTGCAGGGCATCTACCATTTCCGTTTTATTGCGGGAAACGATCTCATTATTGGTGGCGATATATTGCTGCAGGCAATCAAAAGCACGCTGGTAATTACCGGTTGCCTGATACAGTAATGCTGAGGTATGCAGGTTGTCTAATAATTTTTCCTTCCGCGTATTGGATGTGGACGCATCGATAATGCTGCGTGCACTTATCAAAAGCGAATCGGTTTTTTTATAATTATTCAGTTTCAGGAAAGAATAGGCCAACTGGTTTTGTATTTCAGCCAGCGGCAGCCGGTTATGCTTGCTGTCGATGGCTTCCATTTCCATGGCTTTTTCAAAATGGGCAATGGCTTGTGGGTATTGACCTAACATATTTTCACAGATCCCCAGGTTGTTCAATGCAGCTCCGAGAATAGTGTTTATTTTATTTTTTTCGGCAATGGCTATGGTTTTTTGAAAATATACCTTGGCAGAATCGCTATTGTTCATCATCTGAAATACCAATCCTATCGCATTGAGAGCGGTCGCTTTCTTTTTAATATCTGTACCGGCAGCAACCAGTTTCTCTGCTTTTTGGTGATAGTCCATAGACAGGATGGGATTTTCCGTATCATAAAAAAGCCATCCTAACAGGGTGTAAGCATCTGCAATTCCAGCCTGATCTTTTAAAGGTTGAAAAATATCCAACGCATCATAAGCATATTGCAAAGCCATATCGTAACTATCATCATATAAGTACCCTTCAGAAAGCGTGAGCATGGTTTGCGCCTGCAAAAGCTTATCGTTTTCCTTAACGGCCAGCAGGTAGGCTTCATGACCCAGGATCAGGGCCTGGGCAGTAGAGTCGCTGTTGAGTTTTTTTGCGGTTTGATTTAATGTATTGATCCTTTCACGAGCGGCCTGGCTTTTTTCTGAGGACTGTGCGAGTAGTGTATTGACACTGCATAGTAAGGCCAGTAAAAGCAAATATGGCTGTTTAAAGTAATCGATATATCGTTTCCGGCATTCAATAGCCATTGCGCTGTTCTCTATTTTTGGGAAAAATACATAAAGAAGTGGTTTAAACTTTTAATTTTAAAGAGAAGCGGGCAATAAAGGTGCTTAAAGGTACCAGGGGGCGCTGAAATGGACTGGATATTGCAGTTACATTTTCGTATAGCCTGACCTTCCAACAAAGGAACTTCCCCGCTCTCTGTAAAGTAATTGCAAAATGCCGGAAAAGAACACCATTTATACCATAGGTCATTCCACCCATAGCGTGAATGATTTTATTAGCATCCTTCAATCATTTGATATCAAGACATTGGTTGATATCAGGCGCTTCCCCGGTTCACGAAAATATCCTGGCTTTAATAAAGAACAACTGGCCGGAGAATTGCAAAAAGCCGGGATCAATTATATCCACCTCGAAGGGCTGGGTGGCAGAAGAAAGGTACAGATGAATTCAAAAAATAACCGCTGGCGTAATGAATCTTTCAGAGGCTATGCTGATTATATGGAAACGGATGAATTCGGGAAAGCAATAACAGAGCTGGAAGCAATTGCCCTGAAACAGCGGACGGTTTATATGTGCGCTGAAGCAGTTTGGTGGCGCTGTCACCGGTCCATGGTATCCGACTACTTAAAAGCAAAAGGGTGGACAGTATTGCACATCATGGCAAAAGGCAAAACAGAAGAACATCCATATACATCACCTGCGCGAGTGGTGGGTGATCGGGTATTTTATTTTGATGGAGATTTATTTAATCAATAAAACCGGGTTGATCATGGCAAAAAAATTTAAGGTTGGTGATCAGGTAAGCTGGAACTCCGAAGCAGGAAGGGTATCCGGCACGATAATAAAAGTACATACAAAGGATTTTGACTATAAAGGCTATACCCACCATGCCACGGAAGATGATCCGCAATACGAGATCAAAAGCAGTAAAACGGATCATATTGCAGCTCATAAAGGATCGGCGCTTACTAAACTTTCGTAACTTCCACTACTCACCAGTCTGCTATTGAATATGTTTACTGCCGGTACTAAAAGTAATGGTCATATCAGTCAACAAAATCCACTCTGTTGGGTCCTTACGATCATCGGCAGCTTTTTATTCCTATCCTCCTTTGCACAACATAATCCGGTAATACTTTCAGATAGTAATAATGTCAGGCCCTTACGGCTGGATAACCGCCAGTGGAAGTTTCATCCCGGCGATAGCCTGGCCTGGGCCAGCCCGGTTTACGAGGACAATCATTGGGATGTCATTGCAGGTACCAATTTCGGTGAGGGGAAATTTAAGAGAGCAGATATCCCTAAAGGCTGGACGGGTTTTGGCTGGTTTCGTATCTGGGTCAAAAAATCAGACCTGGCTTCCACAAACACCTGGGGGTTGTATCTCAATCATGATGCAGCTTCCGAGACCTATTTTGATGGAAAAAAGATCATGACGCTGGGTCAGCTCGGGCACTCCAAAGAAACCATGCAGTCTGTCAGGAATCCCTATCTTACCATACCACTTGCAATCACCGATACCCTGCCACACCTTCTCGCCATCCGCTATAGCCATTACGGTAATTTCTTTCCGAATTTTGTTGGCTTCAACTCATCTATACAGGACCTGCACCAGATGAACGCGGCGCAAAAAGAGTCGCAACGCTTCATGGATTATCTTTTGCTAAGCGCATCAGCTGCCTGCATCCTTATCCTGTTGCATCTGTTATTGTTCATTTTCTATCCCAAAAAGAAGATAAATCTATATTATGTATTGTTTGTTTCCGTGGTGGTCATTGGGCTTTATGCAAGATATCAGACTGTGGCGGCAACAGACCCCCAATTGCAGGCATTCTACACCAAGCTTTTTATTGGTTTTGTTCTTTTGCATTTAAGTTTTGGCGCCCTGCTCTTATATGCTGCTGCTTATGAAAAGATTCCCCGCGGGAGAATGATCATAATCGTATTTCTCACTTTAGCACTGGCCATCTGGGTTTGGATTGATTGGTATGATGTGTATTACAGTCCTTTCAAAACATCTTTGACAAACTGGTACCAGATGCTGTTTGCATTGGTCGTATATACCGATGCGATGATAGCCATTATAAAAGCTATCAGAAAAGGAAACAAAAAATTATGGCTGATCGCTTCAGGGTTGATCCTGTTTTACGTAATGGGAGTCTTTGTGGGATCGAACCAGTTTGGCTGGTTCACTTTCGAAGAAGTAATGATAGCTTTTGCATGGGGCAACCTGTTAATGCCTGTATTATTTTCCATTTACATCGCATTGGATGTGGCTTCCACTAACCGCAGCCTGGAAAAACAGTTGGAAGAAAACAAGAAATTGACCGATGCAAACCTGGCGCAGGAGCAGGAAAAGAACCGTCTCATAACTGAACATGCCACTCAATTGGAAAAAACCGTACTGGAGCGTACAGCACAAGTGCGGCAGCAGGCAGAGCAGTTGAAAGAAATGGATGCAGTGAAGTCGCGCTTTTTTGTAAATCTTACCCATGAGTTCAGGACCCCGCTTACCCTGATCACCAACCCGGCAAAAGAATTGTTGCGCCAGGCAGATACAGATGCAGCGCGCCAATACGCTGGGTTCATTCTACAAAATAGCGAGCGGCTATTGCAATTGGTAAACCAGTTGCTTGACCTTAGCCGGTTGGAGAGCGGACAAATGGAAATAAAAAATGAACCCCTGGATGTGATCCGGTGGATGCGTCTTCATATTCAACAATTCAGTTCCCTGGCTGAACACAAAGGAGTGCAACTTTCGTTTCATACTGATACCCGGGAATTGCTGATCAGTGCGGATCCGGATAAACTGGAAAAGATCCTGCAAAACCTGCTCTCGAATGCATTTAAATTTGTTACGGATAAGGGCATTATTACTGTTTCATTCATAAAAAAGCCCGGTAATCAGCTTGAAATAAATGTACAGGACAATGGTATAGGCATCGCGCCGGAAAAACTGCCTTATGTATTTGACCGCTTTTACCAGGCAGATGCAACGGATACAAGATCAAGGGAAGGTGCAGGGATTGGTCTGGCCTTGTGCAAGGAATTGACAGAATTACTGGGAGGCTCCATTTCTGTACGCAGCGCTTTGCATACAGGAACAACATTTACGGTAGTGCTGCCCTATAAAGAAATAGAAGAAGGCACAAACTATGATAGAACTGCCTTGAACACACAAAATAATCATGCACCGGAATATGTGCATGAAAAAGAGGCAATGCCTGCAACGGAGCCCGATGCCACCACCATACTGGTAGTGGAAGACAATGAACAATTAAGACAGTTCATCTCACTCTCTTTACCGGAAAATTATACAGTGCTTATTGCAAAGGATGGTGAAGATGGGATCAAAACAGCACTGGGATCCATTCCCACCCTGGTGATCACTGACCTGATGATGCCCCGTAAAAACGGGTATGAACTCTGCGCCGCTTTAAAAACGGACGAACGCACCAGCCATATCCCTGTGATCATGCTTACAGCCAAAACTGACCGTGATAGCCGCATACAGGGGATTGAGACTGGCGCCGACGCCTATCTTTCCAAACCTTTTGACAAAGAAGAATTGCTGGCATTGATAGAGAACCTGATCCGCTCACGGCAGCAGTTACGTAAAAAGTACAGCAAAGGCAATAACTGGATCACGGTTACAGAAGAACTGCCTTCCATAGAAAAGAAATTCCTTGAAAGAGTGCGTACGGCTATCGAAGACGATCTGGACAATGACCAGCTGAGTACTGATTTCCTGGGAAGGAAAATTGGTTTGAGCCGCACCCAACTTCATAGAAAATTGAAAGATCTGACAGATCAAAGTCCTGGTGAATTGATCCGCATGATCCGCATGCAACGCGCACACGACCTGCTGCAGCAGCATGCGGCCACAGTGGCTGAAGTTTGTTACAAAGTAGGCTATACCAATCCTGCCAATTTCTCCACTGCCTTTTCAAAACATTTTGGCTACCCGCCCAGTGCTGTTCCGGAACAAGGAGCCATTTCCTGATCGCGCAACAAAAACAAACATTGCTGCAACAACAGCAAAAGTCTGTAAATCAATAATTCCGGTCACAACATGTTCAAAGGTATTTGCAACAACCGCAAATGCCTTTTTTTATTGCAGCATATAGTTTTGAAAAACATTTATCAGCACCAGTAAACAATCAAACATGAAACAACTCCTTGCCGCATTGAGCCTGATCCTCATTATCAGTTCCTGTAATAATGCACCTGAAGAACAACCCGATCATAATATCGCGGGTGAATGGGATGCACATTTGGATAATCAGGGGAAACCGTACCTGGTCATTGGCCGCTTTAAAGACAATGGCACTTACGATGCTTTTATTGACGGTAAACTGGTCGTGAGTGGTAAGTATCGCACAGTAGGCGACTCCATCTACTTCAGAGATGGCAATTGTGATATGGCATATGAAGGATTATACAAACTAACTTATTATAAGGATTCTGTGAGCTTTAAGATGCTGCAGGATACCTGCCAGGAAAGAATCCATGGTTCCAATGGGGTAGCCATGAAAAGAGTAAAAAAATAACCATCAACCATTAAACCTTCTTTTATGAAACTCACTTTTTGTTTCCTGATAAGCATACTGTTCTTTTCCTGCCGGCAAAGTAATAATGATCACAACATTTACGGTAAATGGAGCTTAAAGTTCAAAAGCGGCCCCTTGGCTGAAGTGCGTTTCCGCAATAATGGCACACATGATTACTATGTAGACGGGAAGTTATTCAGCAGCGGAAAGTCAACCTTTAAAAATGATACGCTGAGATCTTATGATCCTATCTGCGGCGGAAACGGAGAATATTATGGCACTTACACAATTGAATTCCTCGGTGGCGATTCTATCCGTTTCAAAGCTATTGAAGACAGTTGTGAGCCACGGCGGATCGATATGGATGGCACAGTGCTGCACCGTATAAAAAAATAAAAGCCCATTGCATACTAAAAAGCAGTATCATGAAAATTTATTTCATTGTCATATTACTTATAGCTGGTGTAGTGGTATTGTCCAATTCATTCTGCAGCAATGCCAATGCATTGCCCAAAGATGATATTGCCCTGGGTAAACAATTATTCTTTGACACCATTTTATCATCCAATAAAAAGATCAGTTGCGCCAGTTGTCATAAACCGGAATTTGCATTTGCCGATACCAGTGCTGTAAGTCCGGGAGTATTTGGCAGAATGGGTGTGCGTAATACACCATCAGCAATGAATTTGAATTCCGCTGCTTTCTTTTTCTGGGATGGGAGGGCCACAACACTTGAAGCACAGGCCATGTTCCCTATCACTAACCCTTTAGAAATGAATTTGCCGATAGACAGCGCCATAGAACGTTTGACAAAAAACGAATTCTATAATACAGCGTTCCAACAAATATTCGGTGAAAAACCTTCGGTAAAAACCCTGGGTAAAGCATTAGCGGCGTTTCAGCATTCTATGGAAACAAGCGATTCCCCATTTGATGAGTGGAAAACGAACGACAGTGAATCTGCCGTAAGCGAATCGGTTAAAAGGGGTTTTGAATTGTTCAACGGCAATGCAAAATGTGTTAAATGTCATTTCGGAACGGATTTCAGCAATACCGAATTCAGGAATATCGGTTTGTTCAACGGAAAAAATTTAAACGACAGTGGCCGGGCTGCCCTTACCAAAAACACGGCAGACTTAGGCATGTTCAAAATCGGCCCATTAAGGAATATTGCCTTAACAGCTCCCTATATGCACAATGGCATGTTTAAAACATTGCGTGAAGTGATTGATTATTATGATCAGCCCGACAAAGTGGTGGGAGATCCTGTGAACAGGGATACCTTGCTGGCAAAGCCGCTGAATTTATCGGAACAGGATAAGCAGGATATTGAAAACTTTCTCCGTTCCCTTACCAGTGTTTCTCTTGAAAAGAAAAAACTGTAAAAACGACAGGCAATACTGATCATACTCCGGAAGTCGCTATGCCCGGAAGCCGTTTATAATTGCCTTAACCTAACGGAAAGACTATCAAACGGAATATCCCTTTCATACTTTTGCAAAAGGTTCCCATCCTTATCATACAACGCAACAAAAGGCATATCCATAATCCCAAAATACTTACGCAGAAAAAAGGAGCTTCCCTCCGTTCCAACAAACACATTTTTAAAGGTGCTGGTAGCATACTTATGATTAAACTGTGCAACTTTATCCAATGGTAAAAAAGTGACCATCGCAATCGAGGCTTTTTTAAACGGGTTGCCTTGCTTAAAAAGTTGCTTGGCCAAAACAGAACAATGATCACAGTCAGGAGAAAAATAAACCAGTAGTATTGGCTTGCCAACCGGAAGCTGCTCTGCTTTAAAAACTACACCATTCTCCTGTACCATTCTGAAAGGAGGCAGCTTGCCTTTTTGTGCAAAGGCAGCCGCCCCCGTTACCACAACAAACATCCATATTAAAAACCAACGTAACATATGTTTTGCTTATTCTTTCCAGATAGAGTTCAGTTCATGCACTTCCAGCTTTTTCAGCAATGCTTTACTGCTATTGCCACGCCCTTTGATAAATACCTCTACCACTTTACTTTTATCTCCATTGAACGGCATAGCGTAATACAATTCACCGCCATTCACAAACACTTCCAGTATATTTTTATCTACAATGGCTTCGATGATGAATTCCTCAGAACCTGGATTTACATAGTTTGTTTTACTACTCTTCTCGCCTTGTATTGTTGAAAACTCGCCCAGCAGGCTATTATACGACAATTCATACCCCAGTAGATTCAACCCGAACTCCCTGGCATCCCCTTTTTCAAAAACAGCCTTTACATGCAAAGGCTCTCCACTTACAGGCACGGATACCCCGGCATTAACCCGAAGCATTTTGCCTGACAACACCTGACTGTTCTTATGAAGCGATGTTATCTCTCTGATAGGTTCGGGGCAAAGCCTGATACCGTCAAATGATTCCTTCAATCTTAATTCTGTGGGGAAAAGCATGGCCTGGTTAAAAGGCATGTCTGTCTGTATAATGCCACGCCCCCAGCCTACCTGAACACGACGGTGATCAGGCGTGTTATTATAGGTCTGAGAAGCATAAAAATAACCGCCGCCAAAATCATATTGCCTCATCTGCTGGGTGACGGAAAATTTCTTGCCATCAAAATCACCCAGCAGGTACCTTCCTGTGGCATCATACATCACCCATTTTTTTTGGCCAGGCTGGCCTTCTACCGGAAGCTCAAACAATTCAGGGCATTCAAAGAAGCCATCCACACCGGATTGGTAAGTCCAGTTTTTCAGATCAGGGGAAGTATAAATAACATGCTGATTGATGATAGCTGTATCACGGGTCGACATCAACTTTGTTCTTCCAAAATCCCATACCACCATCACCCAATGCTTTCCTGGCTCATACCAAAACACTTTGGGGTCACGTCCCTGGTGTTTTAAAATGGGATTGCCATCATACTCAGTAAACGTTTTTCCATTATCATAGCTGAGTTTAAGACACTCACCCCGGCCTGTGCTTGTATAAACCGCAATAAGCGGATCTATCCCATTTTTTCTAAAGCCTGACGTATTCATTGGATCTACAATGGCTGATCCTGAAAAAGCAGCATCCCTTTCTCCAAAAGGATAGATCGCTTCAGGCAACTCCTTCCAGTGTACCAGGTCTTTGCTGGTAGCATGCCCCCAATGCATATTGCCCCAGGCCCACCCATAAGGGTTATGCTGATAAAACAGATGGTATTCGTTATTATAATAGATCAGGCCGTTGGGATCATTGATCCATCCCCTCTGTGCAGAATAATGCACCTGTGGGCGTTTTAGTTCCCTGTACACACTGTCCTGCCCGGGAAACCGGTCACCTGCAAAAATTATTTGCAAAGCTTTTGCCCTTTCTTCCGGTGTCATTGTCGTGTTCCTGTTACTGCCCTGCGTAATGTTGGTAAATGCTCCTGCTATGGGTATATGCACATTCGATATCTCCACTGTCAAGGTCTTTCCCTGGTAAGGAGATACATCAAAAAACACCCAGTAATCCGGTTTTCCACTGGTCAGTTTCAGGGTAAACTGATCCAGCAATTTCCCTTCATATTTGATACTTGTCTTTGTTAAAGGGTTTGATTCACTGACAGGCAGGTTCAGGTATACCTGGCCTTTTTGGATTTTGATACTGCGTAAACTGTCTTGTGCTAAAACATTCTCTGAAGAAAGAGATAGCACAGCCAACGGCAAGAACAAAAAGGTTGCTTTCATTTTTACCCTTTTAAGAATGAAAAATAAGTTGTTAGTCATTATAAATGCTTTTCATTTTCCAGGCAGTGAGTGATCTCAGTTCAGCATCACCGCCCATTGATTTGATGGAAACTCCATTGCTGTCATCCCTTCCGGGGTATACGCGGACTGCCACACATTGTTTACCGTTCACAAAAACCTCCACCACGCTTTTATCTATGAAAACACGGAGCTTAACGGTTTCGCCCGGCAATAATTTAACCGGGGCAGTTTCAGGCGGTCGCATCATTACATCAGGGAGGATGGATGAATTGGAGGTTTCAATCGAAATAAGACTTGCCCGCTGCCTGGCTGCTGCAGGAGCAGAAATTGATGAAGTATCACCTGTAAACAAGCGGATAAGATCCTGCGGCATCGATGCTGTGCCAGGTGCCGCTTTATATTCCAGGCCCTGGGAAAACCCTTTTTCTTTATAAAACATGATCCGTGTGTATTCCTGCTTACCGGGAGAACGCAGCACATTCAGTTCCACCATCTGCGCAGTTTGAAGATCGATCTCCACCTCTATCTCAAGAGCATTGCCCTTTACTTGTTTCAAGACGATCTCCTTACCTGCTGACAGTTTCATAGCATCAACCTGTGTGGCATCATAGCGAAGCGACGCCATATCACCGGCCGGTTCCTGGCCCAACTCATCTGCAGAAAGCAGGGTAAGCCTTCGCGGCAGGCTCATGATCTGATTCCAGCCTTCTGTGGGACGTCCCTGGTTCATATTGAAAACAATGATCACCCCACCTTTACCATCAGGCGTTGCAGAAGGTGCGTGCACGCCAGCAGGACTTACAGCACCATGATTATATTTTCCTCCGGAAGTCACAATGAACTTGTCATGTTGTTTATCATAGTCTCCCAACAGGTATTGCCCACCACTCATGTGACTGAAAAAATTCATGATGTAACGGTTGCCTATCGGCCAGAAATAAGGACAGGCTCCATCATCGCCGATCTGGGTGAAGCGGTCGCCCTGCACAAACTCATGCAGGTATTCCCAATTCACCAGGTCTTTCGAGCGGAATAAGTAATCTGCTCTCACTGGCTTACCTCCCGGTCCTTCCGGAACCCTTCCTGCTGAAAGGGCATAATAGATACTATCCTTTTTCCAAATGGAAGGATCAAAGATGCTATAAGGAAGCGGGAAGCCGGTTGTACTTGTTGAAGGTATCACTGCTTTTCCCGCAACCTTCTCCCAATTCAACAACAGGGGATCATCAGACACAGCTACCATATTTCCAACCCCTGTTCCATGATACATGGCAATCACCCTGTTTTGCTCTACGAGCGTGGAACCAGAATACACCTGTTTTTCCGGGTTTGGATAAATAGCATAGGGCAAATCTTTCCAGTGAACAAGATCTTTGCTGATGGCATGACCCCAATGTTGCCGTGGATCTTCAGGCGGATAAGCCTGGTAAAACAAATGCCAGTTGCCCTGCCAGTAACAAAGCCCATTAGGATCATTCAACCGGCCCTCCGGGTTCACATAATGATATACCGGGCGGAATTTATCTGTTGATAATTTTTTACGCGCTTCATTAAGCCTTATCATCAAAGGGTTCGTCTTCAATGCCGCTTCCTGTTCTTCCAGCGTGCGCGGGAAAGTGAACTGGGGAACCTTTGATGTATAATCCGGTCTCTCAGACTGTGCGTGCAGCACACCAGGTTTTAAGACCATTACCGGAAGGGAAAGAAATAAAACGCCTATTAACAGAGATCTTCTTTTCATCACTACCTATTGATCATTCATAAATATTTTTCATTTGCCATGCTTCAAACAATTTCAACTCGCTGCTCTGACCATGAGACAGCAGGGAAACGCCCACAGCATCTTTACGGCTCGGATACACACGGGCTGCAACACACTGCTTACCATTTACAAAAACTTCCACTACACTTTTATCAATGAAAACCCTGAGTTTTAAGGTCTCCCCTTCCTTCATCATAAATGAGGCTGTTTCAGGTGCACGCGGGTTTACGTCCGGGTGTTGCGATGAATTGGCTGTTTCCAGGATAATGAGATCTTCTCTTACCGGGGGATTGGAAGCTGGCGGAGCCTGTGGCTGATTGGGTTGCTCCGTTCTGAGTGGAGCGATCTCACCATACCGGTAGTTCCGGCCAGGACCCATGCCTCTGTCTTTCATAAATACGATACGAGTGTATTCTTCTTTATTTTCTGATCGCAATACGTTCAGTTCAAGCACCGGCGTTTTTCCAGGATCGATCTCCAGGTTAAGTTCCATCGCATTGCCTTTGATATTCTTCAGCACAACTTCTTTATTGGCCGGAAGCGTCATGGGCTTCACCTCCTGGCGGGCATATCTTAGCGACTCAATATCACCAGCCGGTTCCTGTAAAATCTCATCACTCCCAGCCAATGTCAATCTTCTGGGGAGCGTCATTATCTGGTTCCATTCGCCGGTAGGTTTTCCCGGGTTCATATTAAATATGATGATCACGCCTCCTTTACCATCCGAAACAGCAGAGGGAGCGTGCACGCCTGAGGGGCTTGCCGGTCCAAAATTGAATTTGCCTCCATGCGTGACCACAAATTTGTTGCGCAGTGTATCATAATCTCCCAATAGATACTGCCCGCCACTCATATGACTAAAGAAAGGCATGATATAGCGATTTCCTATTGGCCAGAAGTAAGGGCATGCATAGTCGTCGCCTATCAGCGTAAAGCGATCGTTCTCTACAAACTCATGCATGTATTCCCAATTAGCCAGGTCTTTGGAGCGGAACAAATATCCTACTGGTATCTGCCGGCCTCCGGGCCCTTTCGGTGCCCTTCCTGCAGATAGTGAATAATACACACCATTCGATTTCCATATAGAAGGATCAAATACACTATATGGAAGGGGAAAACCTGTTTTGCTGCGCAGTGGAATAACTGCATTCCCTGTTACCTTCTCCCAATTCAATAACAATGGATCGCTGGATGTTGCCACCATATTCCCTACTTCAGTGCCATGATACATAGCTATGGCACGGCCATCTTCCACATATACACTGCCGGAAAAAACAGCACGCTCAGGGCTTGGATATATGGCATAAGGCAGATCTTCCCAATGCACCAGGTCCTTGCTTATTGCATGGCCCCAATGCTGCCGTTTATCTTCCGGAGGATATGCCTGGTAAAATAAATGCCAGTTGCCCTGCCAATAGCTCAGACCATTGGGATCATTCATGGTACTTTCAGGGCTTACAAAATGATAGAAAGGACGGTAAGGATCGCTTGCCTGTTTTTTGCGCGATGCTGCAAACCGCTTCATGAGCGGATTGTTTTTAAGTTCAGTTACTTGCTCAGTAAGTGTATTGGGGAAACTGTATTTCGGTACAGGAGAAATATAGGGCGGTTGGTCTGCCTGTGCTTGTAAATTATTTCCATAAGTCAGTAGCATAAACAAGCCGGCCACGCTGAATATTTTTCCTGTCATTTGCTGATGACGTTTCATATTGGTTCTGTTTCGGGATTAATATTTTGGATTCTGTGTGTAAAGGCCATCTACCAGGTCTATCTGCGCCTGTGGTATAGGCAGGTACTCGTCTCTGCCTTTAGTGAAAACGGCACTGCTCAAATGGTTCCGTCTTGTTTTTTCTACTGCCAGGTAAGCATTGATAGTTTCAGCTGCTATGCCCCAGCGCACAAGATCAAAGAAACGGGGGCTTTCCATGGCAAACTCCAGTCTTCTTTCCCACTGAAGCGCTTTGCGGGCATTTTCTTTTGTCCAGGGAAGATTGACTCCATCATACTGGGCTATCTTGTAGCTTGAAAATCCTTGCCCTGCTTTGGGATGTCCGGCAGGATAAGTGGTCCAGGCTTCGGAAGCTTCTGCTCTTTCACGGATCTGGTTAATTAAAGGACGGGCCAGCTCCTGTTGCCCCAACTCTATAAGCGCTTCTGCTTTCATCAGCAACACGTCATTATATTGCAAGATGTCCCAGTTCTGCGCAGTACCAAAGAAAGCTCCGGCTTTCCTGATCGCATTGGTGCTGGGCAATTGAATTTCTTTCATTGTCAGGAAGCTGCCATACACTGCCGGAGATCTTGCCCAGGAAGGCTGAGCCACAAAGCCAACATCATATTTGAAAGGATGGGATATGACACCTACGGTGTGATCAAGCCGGGGATCAACCGTATTAACCGGCGATTCAAAATCGGCAGGGTTTTTCATTTCCGTATTGTTGAAAGTTTCAAACTTCGGAAGGCCGGTAACCATATCTGTCTTAAATGCATTTACAAGGTTTTGACTCGCCGGGTGAAATGAGCAGCAACCATATTCAGGTGCCATATTATAGTTGAGCCCATGTTCCAAATCTATTCTGCCAAAAGTGGTGCCGTCATCAAAAGAATATTGCACAGCAAATATTGACTCACTGTTATTTTCATAACCATATGTCCACTTCTTTCCATAAATATCTACCAGGCTGTATTTACCGGAGTTGATAACTGCATCTGTTAAAGTCACTACTTCCTGGAGCCTTTCAGGAGTGATGCTGACAACGTTATGATTTTCGTCCTGCTTATATGCCTGATACAGCCGCACTTTAGCGAGGTATGCTGTTGCGGCCCATTTATTGGCCCTTCCCACCTGGGGTTGTGTGGGAGGAAGGTTGTCGATAGCAAATTGAAAATCTTCAGCGATCTTATCCCACAGTTGATCACTGGTAAATTGCCGGTTGGATGTTGTCCTGATCTCTTCCTGGGTGGCTGTATGTTCAATCCATACAGGATAATTGAACAGTCTTTTTAAAACAAACATAAAGTGGCCGCGGAGGAAGCGCATCTCTGCCTGCCTTACTTTTTTTGCATTGGTGACACCTGATACAATATAGTCTGCATCGGTAATATTATCCAGTTGCCGCAATGCCAGGTTGATCCGTGAAATATTATTGTAAACGCCTATCCATGTATTGTTCTGGAATCCGCCCACTGCCGCCGTAACAAGGTTATACTGCTCCAGGTCATTCAACTGGCCCTGGTCAGAAACAGAAGAACCTCCCTTATATGCATCGTCTGACCGGATGCTGCCCCATACATAATCACTTGTCCAGGATGCATTCCAGTAGCCATTTCCCAGGCCTGCATAAGCAGCGATCACCAGGGCTTCGGTATTAGTGACATTATTCAACTGCTCGCCGGATGCCACACCGGGTACTTTTGCATCGAGGAAAGACTTCTTGCAGGAAGTGGAGGAGATTGCCATCAGGCATATAAGCAGCGCGGGAATTAAAGTATTACGTTTCATAATGAGTTAATTTAAAAATTAAAATCTGGCATCTATTCCTATTGTAAATCGCACGGGCCTTGGGAAAACAGAACCGGGTGTTTCAGGATCGGTTCCGGTGAAGGCTTTATTCCCTGATTTTTTAAACAGCAGAATAGCATTGTCTACTATCCCGAACACCCGCATGGATGTAAGTCCTGCTTTAGAAATGACATTGTTAGGCAATGCATAATTCAATTGGATGGTTTGCACTTTAAAGTAATCGCCATGAACAAGGAAATAGTCAGAAAGCCTTGTTTCAGAATTTGCATTTACCAGCGATGCAGCCGGGATGGTCGTATTTGTATTCTGAGGTGTCCAGGCATCCAACAATCTTGTTCCTTTGTTGGAGCCGATGTTAGTACCCAAAAAGTCGGTAAACGTTTTAGATGCATCGTTAACAGTAATATTTGAAACGCCACGCATAAAAATAGCCAGCCCGAATCTTTTGTAATTCAATTGCACATTGATGCCATAAGTAAAGCCTGGAAGTTCAGTACCCAGCCAGTCCTGGTCCAATGCATCGATCACGCCATCTCCATTAAGGTCCTTGTATCTTATCCTTCCTACTCCTTTTCCCGGCTGAGTTGCTGCTTTGTTCACTTCTTCCTGCGACTGGAATATTCCATCTGTCACATATCCAAAAAATGAAGTGCGTGAATGACCAAGAATGGTTTTTTCAACGTTACCTACATACGATCTTACTACAGAAGAGGGCAAATAAGTTATTTTATCGCTGAACCTGGATGCGTTGGCATCTATTGAATAAGTAAAGTCGCCAGACCCGCCGCGGTATCCCAGGTTAAGTTCAAATCCCTTATTGGTCATCGTTGCGCCATTCACTGTTTTTACAGCACCTTCTCCCAATGCACCCGGAGTAGGAGGCGTTACCAGTATGTCTTTGGTTTCACGGGTAAAGTAATCAAAGGAACCTGTGAGCCTTTGATTCAGGAAACCAAAATCAACACCTACATTGATCTCACTGGTCGCTTCCCATTTTAAATCGGGATTCGCTGTTCTTACAGCAACCCATCCGGAAGGAAGATTGCCTGTATTGGCACCGCCAATATCATAAGCAGATCCGGTGGCCTGGTTACCATTCACTGTACCGTAATTGGTCAGATACTGTTGAAAGCGGGAGTAGTCGCCAATTTCCTGGTTACCTACCTTACCAGCTGCTACGCGCAGTTTCAGGTTGGAAAGTGTAGGCGCCATCTTTTTCATAAACTCTTCCCTGCTCAGCACCCAACCCACGGATGCTGCAGGAAAGAGGCCATACCTGTAGTTTTCGCCAAACCGGGAAGAACCATCGTAACGGAGCGTTCCTGATACCAGGTATTTATTACTGAATGAATAATTTATTTTTCCAAAATAAGAGAGCAGTTGATTGCCGGTGAAAAACCCTTTATTGGTTGCCACACCTGTACCTGCGCTCAACTGGAAGTATTCCCTGTCTTCAATGGCAAAACCCCGCTTGATGGTTTGAACGATCTGCGTGGAGTTTTTGATCGCTTCCATACCTGCCAGGATATTGAATTGTGATTTCCCTACTGTATAGGAATAGTTTGCTGTATTGGACCATGTCCAGTTCAAACGGTGGCGCTGTGCCACTGAGTAGCTATTGATAAGACGTGTGATGAAGCCGTGGCGGAATGTACGCTCGATATTTTCATCATAGTTCTCTGTATAATCCAAACCGAAATTTGTTCGCAGTACCAGGTTGCGCACCGGTGTTACCTCTACATAGATATTACCAAAGGTCTGCAGGTCATTATTTACATCATCCCTGTCCAGGTCTGCCAGGAAAACAGGATTCATACGATCGGTAAATCCTGCACCGATAGGGCCGGCAAAACTGCCATCCAGTTTCCGTACTGGCAGAATGGGAAGGATAACCCTGGTTAAAGCCAGTGGCGTATTGGTCCCCAATTGTCCGGCCCTGGCTGTTCCGTCTGCATTCCAGTCTGCTGTAGCACCCTGGTCATTGCCCATTGGCCGTTCACGTGATTTCAGGATCTGGAAGTTTTCTCCCACTTTAACCTTATTATTAAAAAGGTTGAATGAATTATTGATCCGGGCACTAAACCGACGGTAATCGTTGTTCAGTACCAGACCTGTATTGGAATAATAACCAAGGCTGATCAAAGATGAGCTCCTGGGACCGCCGGATGCGAGTGTTACACTGGTTTGAGAGATAAGTGCTCTTTTGAATACTTCTTTCTGCCAGTCGGTATTGGCTGAAGGAATATTGGGATCTCCATTAATGAACTGGACAGGAATAACTTTATCCAGTATCCTCACACCGTTATCGGTATGCTCTTCAAATGAATACAACGCACTGTGAGCAGAAGTCGGCGAACCTCCGTTAACTGATGCCTGCCATAAGGTAGCGCCAAACTGCTCTGTGTTCATCATAGAAAGAGGCCTGTTGTATGATGCAACGGAGATACTCGAATTAACTGTTACACTCACATTGTTCTTCCCCTGTCTTGTTGTTACAATGATAACGCCGTTGGACGCCCTGGAACCATAAATGGATGAAGCGGAAGCGTCCTTTAACACCTGCACCGACTCAACTGTATTGGGATCCATGAACTGAAAAATATTAGGATCAGTTGTTGGCACTCCGTCTATAACATACAGCGGGTTGGTATTGCCCAATGTATTGACCCCGCGGATCAATGTTGACCGGGCCGCACCGCTGGGCGATCCATCCGATGTTATATACAAGCCGGGGACCCTTCCCTGGATGTTTTGCAAAGTGCTTCCGGAAGAAAGATCTTTGGTGGAAGCCATATTGACCACTTCTATGGAGCCTGTCAGATCAGATTTCCGTTGGGTGGTGTAGCCCGTCACCACTACCGCATCTTCCTCCTTTACATTTGGCTCCATCACTATATCCATTGCCTGGGCAGCACCCGTAACGTTTACAGTTACCGTTTGCATCCCGGTATAGGAGAATGTCAGTATATCTCCAACAGAAGCCTCAATGGAGAATTTTCCTGCATTATCGGTTAAAGTTATTTTCTGTTTAGACTGAACAGAAACACCAGCAAGCGGAGCTTTATCAGCTTTGCCTGTCACTGTCCCGTTTATCTTCTGCTGTGCATACAGAAAAGAAGCCAGCATAGAGAAGATTAGCGAGAAGAAGATTTTTTTCATAACAGCTAGTTTTAAAACTTTGATGAACTAATAGCAATCATTTGCTTGATTTAAGAATGAACCTGTATACCGGAAGAACCTGATTTTATAAGTTGATAGATTTCTTCTACATGATAGTCGGGCCACGCCCCTTTACGCGAAGCCACCAGGGCCCCCAGCCCGCTGGCAAAATTCAATGCTGCATCCGGCAGCTCGCCCGCAATGATCCGGGAAAGAAAAGCAGCTAAAAAAGAATCGCCGCTTCCGATAGTATCAGCAACAACTACTTTATAGCCATGATGGCGATACCATTTTCCTTTATAATTGATAACAGCACCTTCTTCTCCCATTGTAACGATGAGTATGGGAACATTGAACCGCTCCTGCAGCAACTCCATCCGCTCTTCTGTGCTGTTGTATTCAGCGAACCACCCGGTGATCAATTCCAGCTCGGCAATGTTCATCTTTACAATATCCGCTTTTGTCAACAGCTCTTCCACGATCAGCCTGCTGTAGTGTGGAGGACGCAGATTGATATCAAGCACTTTGGTTTGTGCTGCTTCCAGCAGGCTTAACAGCGCTTCCCTGGAAGTCTTTTCACGGGTGATGAGGCTGCCAAAAATGAAATACTGTGCCTGCTTCACCAGATCAACCGAAGCTTCGTCAGCTACTATATAGTCCCATGCGGCTGGTGATACGATCTCATATTTCATTTCGCCTTGCGCATTAGCTGTAGCGTGCACGATGCCTGTTGGCCTGTCATAATCCAATTGTACATGGCTGGTATCTATCTGCTTGCCCTGCAGGATATTCAGCAACTCCCTGCCCCTTTCATCAATACCAATGCGGGTCAGCAGGGCGGGCTTTTCTCCCAGTTGATGGAGATGATACGCTACATTCATTGGCGCACCACCCGGCAATGCTTCTGTTGGTAAAATATCCCAGAGTATCTCACCAAAGCATACAATATTATTGTGAATAGAGTTTGACATAGCAATCTGTTTGAGGTCATTAACTGGTTTGAATGGATTCCTTTTTTCCTTTTCCGGGCCGTTTTGAAGAGAGTTGCGCTTCAACCTGTTCCAGTGCCACACCCTTGGTCTCCGGCATTCTGAATAGTACCCAGAGCAACTGCAGCACCATCATCAGCATGAAGAACAGGAAAATCTTGGCAGGGCCTATCTGCGGGTGGTTGGCAAAGAAAGGGAATATACTGGTGATGATCGCAGCCATGATCCAGTGAACGGAACTGCCCAGTGATTGGCCATAAGATCGCACCTGGTTTGGAAAGATCTCTGAAATGAACACCCATATCACAGCGCCCTGTCCGATTGCATGCGCCGCAATAAAAATGAAAAGCAATACAGGCACAACCATGCCACCGAGATATTGAAAATAAAATGCTGCTGCTACAGCGCCAAGAGAGATGATATAACCAATGCTGCCTATGAGCATTAATTTTTTACGGCCCAATCGATCGATCAGGTATAAGCCCAGCATGGTAAATACAAGGTTTACGAGCCCTATACCTGCGCTTTGCAAAAAAGCGGCACTCTTGCCAATGCCTGCCAGTTCAAACACACGGGGAGCAAAATAGATGATGGCATTGATACCAGACATCTGGTTGAAGAACGCAATGAGAATAGCCAGGACGATGGATTTAGTATACCGCTTATTAAGAAAAGTAGAGAGGCCGGCTTTTTGTTTTTCTTCATCAATGTTCCGGTGAATCGCTGCAATAGCTTCGTCCACACCTTCGGGATCGGAAACTGCCAGTATTTTCCGCGCCTGTGTGTAATCATTTTTGTGTACCATCAACCAGCGCGGGCTTTCGGGAACAAAAGCCATCAGCACGGTAAATAATACGGCGGGTATGGTCAGGATGCCCAACATCCATCGCCAGGCATCTTCACCCATTCCGCTCAACAAGTAATTGGAAAAATAAGCCAGCAGGATACCGAATACGATATTGAACTGAAAAGCGGCTACTAACTTACCGCGGCTTTTGGCCGGCGCAATTTCTGAGATGAACATGGGGGCTACCACAGAAGAAGCACCTACGCCCAGGCCGCCAAGAAAGCGGAATGCCATAAAAGATATTACCTCAGGGGCCATCGCTGATCCAATTGCTGAGATCAGGAAGAGTATGCCGATCCAGACCAGTGATTTTTTGCGGCCATATCTTTCGGCTGGGATGCCGGCAAACAAAGCACCGATAATAGTACCATACAGTGCCGATGCGATAGCCTGGCCGTGCACTACATCACTAAGAGACCATAAATGCTGTATTTCCTGTTCTGCTCCTGATATTACAGCTACATCCATTCCGAAGAGTAATCCGCCAAGGGCAACAACAATGCTCCAGAAAACTAATTTCTTATTCATGTGGCAAAAGCAATTTCCATGAATATCGCATTTGGGTCACCCAGATCTGCTTTGATTTCAGATCAAAGACTTTAAAAATTGTTTCATTTTTCAGAATTCGATCATTGATTTGGTTTTTAATGACTTATGAAATAAAGATGATCATTGAATTCTGCAGTTATTTAATTTTTATATCAGTTTGTTGTAGAATAATTACATTGGTGTTGCTAAAATTCTCAAAGAATTGAAACGATTGCTGACTGCTTTTTGCCTTGAACTCCGGTTTTGTGCCGGTATTTTTCTCACGGCTGCCCTGTTGCTGGCAGCTGGTTGCGGTATTCATAAAGACGAAGAACAATTTAAGATCGGGTTTTCCCAATGCGGGGAAACCGATGCCTGGCGGCGTTCCATGATAGAGGAAATGCGGAGGGAACTTGCTTTTCATCCGGGAATAACACTCCTTTATAAAGAAGCCCAGGACGACAGCCGGCTGCAGGTGCAGCAGGTAAAAGAGCTGATCGATGAAGATATCGACCTCCTGATCATTTCACCCAATGAAGCCCAGCCACTAACTCCAATAGTTGAAGAAGCTTTTGATAAAGGCATACGCGTGATCGTAGTAGACCGCAAGATCGCTTCCACGATGTATAATAATTATATAGGTGCCAATAATTATGAACTGGGCAAAATGGCAGGGGAGTATACAGGTCATTTACTCAATGGCAAAGGCAGGGTCATAGAGATCACCGGACTGCCCACTTCCTCCCCGGCCACTGAACGCAACCGTGGGTTTGTTGAAGCCATAAGCCAATTCCCCGGTATCCAGATCACCGACAGGGTAAATGGTGCCTGGACAAAAGCTATAGCCAAAAAATCACTCGCCCCCATTGAAGATAAACTGGATTCGGCCGACCTGATCTTTGCACATAACGATGTGATGGCATTAGGCGCTCATGAAGTATGCGATTCATTGGGTAGAAAAAATATAAAGATCATCGGGGTTGACGCATTACCCGGGAAAGGTGCAGGTATGGAAATGGTGGGATCAAGGATATTAACGGCCTCTATGCTTTATCCTACCGGCGGTGCTGAATCTATCCGCAATGCTGTCCGGATATTAAATAATCAGCCGGTAAATAAGGAAACCATTTTAAATACGCTGGTAGTTGATTCCGCAAATGTGCGTATGATGAGTTTGCAAACAGACAAGATCATCAGTCAGCAAAGCGACATTAAACAACAGCAGGGAATGTTGCTGGAGCAAAAACGTATTTATAATAACCAACGCACCTATATTTATATATTAGGAAGTGTTTTATTGCTGGCCATTTGTTTTGCCGGATTGCTTTTTTATTCCCGCTTGCTCAACAGGCGTATCAACAGGCAACTGCTGCTGCGGAATGCGGAAGTGCAGCGTAAAACAGAAGAGCTGATCGAAATGTCGGAAAAAGCCAATGCCGCTCATGAAGCAAAGCTTAATTTTTTTACCAATATCTCACATGAATTCAGGACCCCATTATGCCTGATATTGGCGCCGGTTGAAGAGTTGCGGCAAAACCAGAAACTTCCATCCACGACCCGCCACCCACTGGCTTTGATCGAAAAAAATGCTTACCGCCTGCTACGCCTGGTCAATGAATTGATCGATTTCAGGAAGATCGAGTTTAAAAAAATGCAGATCAGGGCAGCAGAAACCGATCTGGTACTTTATGTCAATGATATTTTACAAAACTTCCAAAGCCTTGCCCATAAAAGAAATATTGACTGCCGGTTGCTTACAACAGAACGCATATTAAGTGTATGGATAGACGAATCGCTATTTGATAAGGTTCTGAACAACCTGCTTTCCAATGCATTTAAGTTTACCGACGATAGTGGTTCCATAACAGTGATCATCCAAAAAGAATCAGCCACCAATAATGCGGTCATACGTGTTGAAGATAATGGAACGGGAATGAGCGAACAGGAACTGGGGCAAATTTTCGAACCCTTTTTCCAGGGAAGAGATAGCCGGTACAGTGGGTCTGGACTTGGACTGGCATTGACAAAGGAATTGGTTGACCTTCATCATGGAAGTATTCACGTGAATAGCAGGAAAGATAAAGGAACAAGTTTCACGATCCTCCTGCCATTAGGAAAAGAACATTTTTCAGAGAACGAACTGTCAACCGGGAACATAGATGGCAGGTCAATGCAGAAAGAAGAATCCTGGCCAGATAATATGGACGATAATGAACTGCCGGCAGCAGGAGGCGCAGCAGCCATGCCTGGTCAGCAAACAGCTACCATATTAGTAGTCGATGATAATGCAGAGCTGCGCGGCTTTTTGAAAGAACAGCTTACATCCCACTACTTTGTTATGGAGGCAGAAGATGGTGTTAGCGGGTTGCAACAGGTCTTTGATCATAATCCTGACCTGGTGATCAGTGATGTAATGATGCCCGGGAAAGACGGTATTACATTTACGGAGCATTTAAAAAAAGATATCAGAACGGCCCATATCCCTATCATATTACTTACCGCAAAAACTTCTGTAGAGCAGCAAATAGAGGGATTAAAATCAAAAGCAGATGCCTACATCACCAAACCATTCAATCTTTCACTGCTGCAGCATACTATTTCAAATCTTCTGCAAAGCAGGGCTGTACTGAAGGACCATCTGACCATGGAGATACCACTCGCCATAAAAGGTAACAGCGGGAAGAAGAGTGACAGGCAATTCCTTGCTGAATTTACCGCTATCGTGGAAAGTAACCTCGGCAATGACTCATTTTCGGTGGAAGACATTTGCAAAGCCATGCACTTGAGTAAGATGCAGCTGTACCGGAAAGTCAAAGTGCTGCTTGATGTCAGCATCAATGAGTATATACTTAATACCCGTATTCAAAAAGCTAAATACCTGATACAGCATGATGATCTCAACATCAGTGATGTGGCTTTTCAAACCGGGTTTTCTTCGGCATCTTATTTTTCTACGGTGTTCAAGAATAAAACAGGACAGGCGCCGAATGCTTTCAGGAAGAAGAAAGCATAGGCAAAGCCATTAAGCGGTAATTAACTTTGTTTCGATAACCCTTTGCTATACAAATTTCCGCCACTCGTGAATATGTTGTCACAAAACATCCTTGACGTCAAATTTTAGTGCTCCCCACCCCGCCGGTTTTTGTGTTTTCGGATCATGGCGACCTTTGATCTTAAGCGGCTGATCTTATACTGATTTCCCACTCATTTCCTCACCGCTCCCCTCAAAACAGAAAAAAATCGTTCTGTCAACCTTCTATTATTCGTAATAATCTCCGCTTCACCGGATAGATTATTCTTAAAGAAAATCGATTTATCATAATTGGTCACCAATCCATTAGTTAACGCTGCCTTCACCAGAAAACTATCAGACGCCGAAGGTAGATCCGACAAAAAATTAACCTCTCCCCGCAAAAAGCCATATTCAGTACTTGGAAAGCCATTCACCTTAATAATCACGCTCTGGCCCTTCTTCAGTTTTCCAAAGCCATTCTGGCCCGCCATCATTTCAATATAATAGGCCGATGTATCGGGTTGCAAAAAAAATACTGTCTGCCCGCTTGTAAAAACCTGGTTGACGGTAATAGTGGTCGCAAACAACACTGTGCCGGATTCCGGAGCCGATAAAGTGTAGGTATTGATCCATGCCTCGGTTGCGCTTTTCAGTTGAAGCAAGGCCGATCTGAACTGTTGCTGGAGATCAAGTATCTGCTTATCAAGGTCCAGTATCTCAGAGCGCTTATTGTGCAGGCTGATATCATTTGCCGTGATCTGAGCATTGAGTTGACTCAACGTCTGATCGCTTCCCAATAAACGGCTTTTATACTGATTCAGCTCGAGAGGGGCGATCACTTTGTCCCTTGCCAGCTTCTCATAAACTTTAAACTCATTATTCCGCATCTCTCTTTGCTCGGATTCTAGGTTTTGTCTTTGTCTTGTCGTTTCCCGGATGGAATTCAGGTATTGCAATTCCTTTTCAAATGCCTGTTTTTTCTGAGGGAAATATCCGTTACTGAAGAACTGCCTGCATATTTCGAACCGGTTCTGAAATTCCTGATATGCAACCTGAAGTTCTCCAAGATTTTGAAAAATCGGTAGCTGCTTACCAACGATGTTTTCCACTCCACTCGTGTCTCCACGGATGATAGCGGAAGATATCCAATCTGAAAGCTGGATGATCTCGCTATATGAAGCAGTACTGTGCAGGTATCCTAAATACTGACCTTTCTTTACCTGGTCACCATTGTTTACCAGTAATTCTGTAAGTGAACCTGACACCCTGGCCGTGATTTGTTTCGGTGGATTGGTCGCCATGAGGCGCGCCGATGTTTTCACCACGTCAGGATAACGAATGAACCAGGAAAGCAATAACAGCATCAGCAAGACCAACAATAAAATGACATTTCCCTTTCGTATCATCCAGTTTGGTCTGTAACCGAGCAGGTCCTGCCCTTCTTCGGTGAGCATTTCTGTCTCGCCATTCCGTAAAGTGCTGGTTTTTTGATCAGGCATAAGTTTTCTTTTACGAACCCAGTTCAAGTTGATTATGTACAAGCTGATAGTATCTGCCTTTTACTGCTACAAGTTCTTCATGTGTTCCTTTTTCGGCGATCCGGCCTTTTTCCAGCACTACTATCTGATCAGCATTTTTTACTGTGCTCAACCGGTGTGCAACAACAATTACTGTGCGTCCCTGAAAAAATGTATCCAGGTTCTTAATGATCGTTCTTTCGTTGTTTGCATCAAGGCTATTGGTAGCTTCGTCAAACAAAATGAAGTCCGGATCTCTGTATACGGCCCTTGCGATAAGTATCCGTTGTTTTTGTCCCATACTAAGCCCAGCGCCTTCCGCTCCAATCTTTGTATTGAATTTCAACGGTAACGATTCGATAAATTCCAGCAGATTAGCAACTTCGGCAGCCTGGCGAAGCCGCTCATTATGTATATAGCCCTGTCCTACCGCAATGTTTTTTGCGATTGTATCTGAAAAGATGAAGCTCTCCTGCATTACCACGCCACAGTGAGCCCTCCACCGTTTTGCGCCCATGCATATAAGGTTGGTATTACCTATCATTATCGCCCCTGTTTGGGGTATATAGAATTTCAACAGCAGTTTTAATAAGGTTGTCTTGCCGCTTCCGCTGGTACCGACAATTGCCGTGGTTTTACCTTTGGGGATAGAGAGATTTATATCTTTTAATACAGGTTCATTTCCGGCGCCGGGATAAGTAAAACTAGCTTGGCGAAATATTAATGCGGCATCATCAGCAATACCTGGAGCAGGGGAATCTGATCCGATGGCAGGCAGATCATTCATTCCATGTAAAAGCGTATTACTGCTTGATTGTTGATTCAAACCTCCCACTATTTGCCGTTTGAATGCCTGGGGTAGATCTTGCTGTAGTTGGAGGTCCAGTGGTTCTTCATCATCCAGGCTATGGATCTCATTCAACCTTGCCATACTAATCCGGGCATTTTGCAGGCTTTGAACAAAGCTGATCATTTGTTCGATTGGGCTGTTTAGTTGGCCGATGATATACTGTACAGCCAGCATGGCACCCAGGGTCATATCGTGTTCGATCACGGCTTTTGCAGAAAGAAAAGTGATCAGTATGTTCTTGCCTTCATTAATAAAGAACGCGCCGGCTTGTTGCCATTGGTTAATTGAAAGGCCGGTCATGCCAAGACGGAATAATTTTACCTGCAGCCGTTCCCATCCGGATCGCATGTTATGTTCAACTCCATTAAGCTTTATCTCCTGCATTCCCTGCACGAGTTGAATGGTTGCGCTTTGTTCCTGAGCGGCCACATGGAAACGTTTGTAATCCAGGTTCCTTCTTTTTTTTAAAAATAAAAATACCCATCCTGCATATAACAATGTTGCGCACGCAAAGACCACGAAGATGGAAGTGTTGAATACTGCAAGGATAATGGAAAGGATAGCGACATTTAAAAGGGAAAAGAGTGCGCTTAAGGAAGTACCGGTAAGAAAGGCTTCGATCCGTTTGTGATCATTCATGCGTTGAAGAACATCCCCGGTATGCCGGCTATCGAAAAAGGCGATGGGTAACCTCATCAACTTGCTTAAAAAGTCAGAGAGGATGGAAATATTGATCCGGCTGCTGACGTGCAGCAATATCCAGCCGCGGACAAATTCGACAGCCAGCCGCCCCGCGAAAAGTGCGATCTGTGCAAGCACCACAACATAGATGTAGTTGATATTCGAATTATTGATCCCGGTGTCTACAATACTTTGCGTCAAAAATGGAAGGAAAAGTTGCAGCAAAGCTCCCATGCCTAAGCCTATAAAGAGCTGAAAGATCAGTTTTTTATGAGGGCGCAGATAATGAAATATACTATTGAAAGACTGGACCCCTGAGCTTTTCTCATCAGCATCACTTTCCCTGGCCTGGTAAAATGCTGCCGAAGGTTCCAACAGAAGAGCAATGCCTTCATTTTTTATATCATCCTCCTGGCTGACCCAATGCGATTTAAATTCATTTTCTGAAAGTGTTAAAAGCCCGCGGCCCGGATCAGCGATATATAATTTATTTCGTTTGACTTTATATAACACCACAAAGTGATTCTGGTCCCAATGCAGAATTGCGGGTAAGTCCGCCTCCTTTATCAACACCTTATAGGGTATTTTATAAGAGGCCGTATTCATTCCGATCGACTCAGCCGCTTCGCTGATGCCGAGCAGATTCACACCATTCTTCCCAATGCCGGCTCTCTCTCTTAGTATGTCGAGCGGAATGACTCTTCCATAATGTTTTGCGATCATGCGCAGGCACGCAGGACCACAATCCATGGTATCCGATTGCTTGTAAAAAGTGAATGCCATTTTAAAAACATTAAGATGCGGCAGATGCCGATAGATAAGATTGCCGGGAGGTTAAGTAAAATGTTACTTCGACCTTTTGATTATCGCGCCCGCAGGCTCCTGCTCATAAATCCTTCAGGTATCTTTGTAGCAGGGGTCTCAATGCAGGATCAGTTGGTGCTGGCGCGTCCGCATTAATAACAGCACCGTTTTTATCTATGATCATGTACCGGGGTATTTCCTTTATCGCATACCCCATAAAGTTGTACGTTGTGTCATCGCTGGCTTTCAAAAGCATATTGGCTGATTTGTCAAGCTGTTCAACTTCACTTGCTTTTTCCCAGTCGGGGATACTGTTATCCAGGGATATGGATACGAATCCTATATTTTTATCTGCAAACTGTCGCTTCAGCATACGCAATTGCGGCATCTCCTTACGGCATGGAATACACCAGCTTGCCCAGAAATCAATAAAGATCAAACGGCCTTTGAATTGGGTGAACAGTTCCTGGCCTGACACTTCCTGTTTCCGGTCAAACGGCACAAACGAGTCTGGCGCAGTTAATGTAGCAATAACTTCATTATTGTTTATCTTTTTTCCGAGGTACTGGCAAATGTATCTATAGTTCTTATCAGACACCTCGGTTTCATACAATGAAACGTATTCCGGGTAACTGATAATCTTTGCACGAACTGCTGAATAGAGCGTTTTAGTGATCAGAAAATCCCTTGTTATTCCATGGAAATAAATTTTTGAAGAAGACAGAAAAGTATCGAATGAGGACCTGTCAACGACACGGATATAACTTCCTTTCGTACTGGCAAAATGTGCTGTGAGTTCAGACAGGAAATCATTATAATATGCAAGATCATCTGTTGTTTGAATATCATTGGCCAGAGGGGTGACGGATTCGAGATATTTCATCAGCTCAGATTTACTGAAGTCCTTTCTGTTTAGCCAGTAGTAGTCCAGCAATGTAGCAGCAAATTTAGCTCGGATATATTTTGAAGAGGCATGACGAAGGTCGGCATTCTCAGAATCCGAAGTAAAAACAGAGTCGATCGTTGCTTCAGATCTTGCTAAAAACCTGGCGTAGCGTGCTTCAGCAATTTGCTGATAGTTGGTATTGCGCAAATCTGCAGGCAGGCTCAAATTGCTTTCAGACCGGTACTGCCACAGGTAAGTATTGAAGAGGTCCATCAATATTTCCCAGTTTTTCAGCTCTTTTGAGCGTTTGGCGTTGTTCAATGACGAAAAATGAACATCACCATTTTCACTCATTGAAGCCTGCAGTTCATCTCCGGGTTTTACCAGCAGCGGCATATTAATCCCGGTGCATCTGACAAGGGATGCCTTCGTGATATAAAGATCGAAACGGCCAATACTATCTATGGCGACTGTATTTTCTTCAAGCCCGGACAGATTTCTGTACACAATGTACATATTAACATCACCACCCCAGTTTGCATTTTTTGCAAACAAACTTGGTGCTGCATGAATGCCCGCTGTCATCGTCATTTTTTCATCCTGCTCGATCTGTCTTGCAAAACGGCGGTTACAATTCATGAAAATGGTGCAAACCAAAACCAGCAATGGAAATGTCTTCATACCCCAGGGTTTATGTGGGAAGCAGGCTGATCTGCGACCAACCTGCTTTAAATTGGGAAAATAAAATACAAAATATTAGCTTACCGATACCCAAAAGCATTTGTGCCTGTTGCCGGCGCTACAGGTATAATGTGAGCTGCAGCTGGCTGTTTTACCATCTTTCTTTGGGCAGTCCGCAGTTGAATCACAACAAGTATCACCATCATCACCGAAATCATCTTCCTTAACATCGCCACCGGAAATGTTCATCTGCTGAAATTTGGACAAAGCTGTACCAAGGTTCTTGATCTTTTTCATTTTCAATGTTTTAGGTTTATTAATTTCCCGGGAAGAAGGCCACCCGATTAGCCCGTTTCTTAGCCTGTTAACGACCAGGTTTGTATGCGCAAACAAAAGCTTCAGCTAACCCAGGTGGAAACCGCTATTCCGGCGTCCTCGACAATGGTAGCTCTAATTATATTTCTGAGATCTCCGACCTTATAATTTTCAGGGAGTTCAAATCCATTAACAAAAAGGGTAGGTGTAAAGGATATGCCCGCAGAACGCGCCCATTCATGATTTCTTGTCACTCCAGGATGCTTTGCAAGTTGAGCGGCTGATTTTACGTGAGGATATTTATTTGTAAACTCATCGAGGTCCATTAATTCAAACCAGTCGTGTAATACCTGTTGTCTGTATGCAGGCGTTGCGCCTTCCAGGATATGAAGTATATAATTGACTTCATTTGCGCTTTTGTATTGCAGATCATCAGAGCCCAATGCGAACCGTACTGTAAGTCCGATATTGTTTTTAGTCAATAACTCATGCAGGGCCTTATGCGCCCTGGCACAGGGGTTACAAAAAGTGTTGCATGCTACCAGCAATTGTATGCTTGCTTCCTTATTGCCCAATTGCAGATCGCCTTCCATTGGAGCAGTGTCAATCTTACGTTGTGAACGTAAGGCAGCAGTAAAAATATTGTTGTCATATTTGAACCGGGTAAGATCAAAATTAGCTTTCACCAACCGGTTATTTTGTTGAACTACCGGCCTGAGCAAGCCGAGCCAGACCATGGTCACGGTCAGCATTAAAGCCAATATGAGAACAATATTTTCCCGGCTCAAAACGGAGAAAGAAAAGCCGGACAGCGATGAAACAGATAAGAGACACTGCATCCACAATATTGATACCGTTACTAAACAAAGTGTGCACCATTTTTTCTCAACCACACCCTGATAGTATAGAGAGAAGGCAGTAAATGGCAATGCAGCAAATGAAATGAACGGTATTAGTGGTGAATTGACCGCCTGTAAAAGGAGTAATATGGCAAAATAGGTGATGCCAAGATCAGACCATTTAAAGAGTCCGCCGATCTGACTTGCTTTTGATTGCAACACTCCTTCACAACCTGTGTTTGAACTAATCGAACATAGCTTATCAGAAAGCCGGTTGCTTATTCCCATTTCTTTCTGCACAATGAGGACAGCCGTAATAAAACCAAGTAAAGACAGGGCAAAAAAAGAAACAGATAATACTGATATTGGGCCAGCCATTGCTAAGATCATAAGAACAACTGTTGCAGTCAATGTTATGCTCCAACGCCATTTAGCCTGGTTTTCTTTCCTGAGTAGTTCTTCATTTTCGTTATGCCCCCATCCTGTTGATTTTTCCGCAAAAACAGCAATACCATCCCAGTGCTTCAATACACTGCTTTCGGCAAGGTTTGTTTTATTCCTGGGATCTACAAGAATAAACTCACCTTCATCGACATCTATATGAGCAAGAAAGGGAAGGTCCAACTCATCAACTTTAGATTTATCGACAACATAGGCACCGTTATTAATGTTCAGCTCATCGAGTACATCAGTAATACTTATCAGCGATGGAAATTTTGGATGCAATCTTAGTTCTTTTGAGAGCAGTCGTGAAGAGACTTTAATGCCTGCTGCATTCAACCATCTTTTGATGGTAGTAACGAGGTCCTTTTTCATGCTGAATAATCAAAGTTTAAGGAATAAGGTTATAGTGTGCTCGAATTCAAGGGTAGCAGGGCCCGGTTGAATAAATACTGATCAACCAGGTAAAATGATAATTCAGTTGTATAAATCTAAGCGATCCAAATAATAAATTATACCCTTTGCGCTAATAAAATTTTCTATTTATGCAGATTAAGAGGATTTATTTAGGAGAAATGGTGTTTTTCGGGTATACAGTGAGCGGATCGGATAATAGTGCTGAAACAATGAAGTGGGTTATTGTTAAATCATTAACCTAATGGTTCAGCTTTAAATCCTGTCTTCCTGATAATTTCCAATACCTGCTCCTGGGTGATGCCCTCTGATTTTACAGTAAGCACTTTGTCTTTATTGGTAGTGTCTACATTCCACTCGCAAATACCTTCTGCATTATCCAAATGAGGCTTTACAGATGCTACGCAACCGCCGCAATTAATATTTGTCTTAAACTGAAGATCCTTATTTTCCATTTTGTTGATATTTTTTGTGAATAATAGTGATACAAAGTTGATCGCTTTACAAAAAAGAAGTGTTATGCTATTTCCTGTTTGATTTGTAAGATTTACTTCTTCCATTTCAAACGCAAACTGTTTGTAACCACACTGACGCTACTCAATGCCATAGCCGCACCGGCGATCATCGGGTTCAACAGGAAGCCATTGACCGGGTAAAGAATTCCTGCTGCAACCGGAATACCGATCAGGTTATAAATAAATGCCCAGAAAAGGTTCTGTTTTATGGTTGACACAGTTTGTTTAGACAGGCGGATGGCCTGGGAGATCTTGGTCAGATCTGATGAAATGATGGTCATTTTTGCCACATCCATGGCAATATCACTGCCTTTCCCCATGGCGATACTGACATCCGCCGTTGCCAGTGCAGTGCTGTCATTGATACCATCACCAACCATTGCAACCACTTTGCCCTGCTGTTGCAGTTCCTTTACAAAATCGGCTTTATGCTGTGGTAATACCTCAGCCTTGTAATGTTTAATACCTGTTTGCTGTGCAATAGCTTTTGCAGTGGCTTCATTGTCGCCTGTAAGCATATACAGGTCAATACCCATCTCCTGCATTTGCCTGATAGCCTCAACGGATGTTTCTTTGACCCTGTCTGAAATGGCGAGTACGGAAAGTGCCTGTTTACTGTTTGCAAACCAGATAATGGTTTTGGATTGTTTACTCCACTCATCAGCCTGTTGCTGCAGTGGTGCAGCAATAGCGATATGATTTTCTGCCAATAATTTTTTATTACCTACAAAATAGGTCTCCTTGTCATAAATTGCTTTTACGCCTTTACCGGTATTACTATCGAACATGGATAAAGAGACAGCCGGCACACTATCCAGGTGTTTTATCACAGCTTCAGCCAGTGGGTGCTCCGATTGTTTTTCGATACTCATTAGTATACTCCTGGTTGTATCATCATTATTCAACCATTGTATACCTGTAACCTGTGGCCTTCCTTCCGTAATAGTCCCTGTTTTATCCAGTACAATAGCATTCACTTTCTTAGCAAGCTCCAGGCTTTCAGCATCCTTGATCAGGATCCCTTTTTCGGCGCCTTTGCCAACACCCACCATAATAGCTGTAGGCGTAGCCAGGCCAAGTGCACAGGGACAGGCGATCACCAGAACGGTAACAGCAGCCAGCAACCCCTGCACCACTCCATTATCACCACCAAGGATCAACCACAACACGAAAGTGAGAATAGCAATGCCAATAACGACCGGAACGAAAATACCCGCGATCTTATCTACCAGCTTCTGTACAGGCGCTTTACTACCCTGAGCATCCTGCACCATTTTAATGATCTGGGCAAGCATTGTCTCCTTACCTACTTTCACTGCCCTGAACCGGAAACTTCCTTTTTGATTGATCGTACCTGCAAACACTTTTTCATTCTCCTTTTTCAATACAGGTACAGGCTCTCCGCTCAGCATACTTTCATCTACATAGGAGTTGCCGGAAGTGACCATGCCATCAACTGCGATCTTTTCACCTGGCTTCACAAGAATAATATCACCTGCATTCACTTCTTCAATGGCTATTTGCTTTTCTGTTCCGTCCGGCTGTATCACCATTACCGTCCTGGGTTGTAAACCCATCAGCTTTTTAATGGCTGAGGAAGTATTACCCTTGGCTTTTTCTTCCAGCAATTTACCCAGAAGGATGAAGGCGATAACAACTGCTGCTGCTTCAAAATAAACGTGAGCATGCAACCCTCTCTGATGCCAGAACTGAGGAAACAGCATATTGAAAACACTGAACACATAGGCAATACCTGTGCTTAATGCTACCAGTGTATCCATATTGGCAGAGCGGTGCTTAGCCTGTTTCCATGCATTTATAAAGAAATCTTTACCCAGCCACAGCACTACAGGTGTGGCGAAAAACCACATTATCTCGTTGGCATAAGGTATATCCATGAAGAACATACCGATAACAACCACGGGAAGCGATAACAGTACTGCCCAAATGGTTTTGTTCTTTAGCGTTTTGAATTTTTGTGCGTGGATAGCTTCCAGTGTTTCCTGTTGCCTGGTTTCATCTTCTATCAGCAGATCATAACCGATAGACTGCACTGCCTTCTGAAGTTTTGAAGCATCTGTCATATTGGGCAGGTATTCTACGGTAAGATTGCCGGTGGCAAAATTTACCGAGGAGCTGACCACACCTTCTGCCGCTTTCACAATGCTTTCGGCACTACTGGCACAGGAGGCACAGGTCATACCCAATACAGGAAATGTTTTCTTAATGGTGGGAACGCCATAGCCAAGGTCTTTGATCGCCTTAACTGCTTCTGCCACCGCTTCATTATCTTCTACGGTAATGGCCGCCCGGTGGTTGTTCAATTCCACTTTGTGGCTTTCCACTCCTTTTACCTGTGCCAATCCTTTTTCAACGATGAGTGCACAGTGTTCACTTTCTACATCCTCAAGCGGGAGGTAAATGAGCTCTTTTTCGTTAGTTGTAGCCATATCTTGCATAATTTTCTATGCAAAGTTGGCACTCATATCAATGACAGCTATTATGTAATTATGGAATTGGTTTGTAAGATTTACACCTTATCCAGTGGTTTTCTCTTCTCTTCCCTGATTTGTTTAAAATGGCTGGGAGTTAAACCGGTAACTTTTTTGAATTGGTTGCTCAGGTAAGCAACGCTGGAGTAATTGAGTTTGAAAGCAATCTCGCTCAGCGACAATTCATCATAAACCAGCAACTCCTTTACTTTTTCAATTTTTTGGGCGATAAAGTATTTCTCAATGGTAGAACCTTCCACATCGGAGAAAAGATTGGACAGGTAGTTATAATCGTGATTCAGCTTTCTACTCAATATATCCGACAGGTTGGTTTTGCCATCGTAATCCTGGTGATGTATCATGTCGATGATAACGTTCTTGATCTTTTCGATAATACGTCCTTTTTTATCGTCAATCAGTTCAAATCCCAAAGCAGTTAAAGCTGTTTGCAGTTTGGTTTTCTCTTCCGGATTAAGGTCTTTTTCAAGTTCTGCTTCACCCAATTTTACGGTTTTGACTGGTACCCCCAGTTTCTTTAATTCATTTTCCACCGCCGATATGCAGCGGTTGCAAACCATATTTTTTATGAACAGTGTGGACATAGTATAGTTTCCTTCGTTGATGAATGATCGCTTAAAAATGACAACAAAGTACGTGGAAATATTCCGCCTTTCCACAGTTGAAACTGTAACAAAGAATAAATGGTTTATAGCTTGGAAAGCATTGTACCGACCTGTAAAACAGGCTTATTTTTCCCAACAAGGCGAGATAGAATCAGAAAATCATCGTTTTTATACCTGGTGGAACTCTATCAGAATAGGCTTTCCCTAATATTTTTTTTACCTTTGCGCCCACAAAATCTTTTAAAAATGAGTGAACTCGCTCCATGTCCGGTATGCAAATCAACTTATACGTATCAAATGGATAGCTTGCTTGTGTGTCCGGAATGCGGACATGAGTGGAATCCCGAGGAAGCTGTTGAAAATACAGATGCTTTTGTTGTAAAGGACTGCAATGGTAATATCCTCCAGGATGGAGATACAGTAGTAACGATAAAGAACCTTCCGGTAAGAGGCTCCTCTCAAAGTATAAAAGCAGGAACCAAAGTAAAAAATATCCGGCTGGTAGATAGCGATCATAATATTGATTGCAAAATTGACGGCTTCGGTGCGATGGCGCTCAAGTCAGAGTTTGTAAAGAAAGCATAGTGCATAAAGAAGGGGGAGTGGAATACTCCCCCTTCTTTATGGAAAATTATAGAAATAGCGTCTGTTTACAAACACACCACCTATGAGGCGTTATTTCTTAACTCCCCTGATAATAGGGGTGACATTGCCACAATGCAGCCAAACCACTACTCTCCCAGCTTATACAACTACAGGACAAATACCGTTACCTAATGGCTATACCAGAATAACCGCCCAGACCGGTTCATTTCCTGAGTGGCTTCGCCAGGTAAAATTGAAATCCAATAATACCGTTTACCTCTACAATGGCATACCCAAGCGAAACCAGGATGCACATTTAGCCATACTGGATATCAGTGTTGATAAGAAAAACCTGCAGCAATGCGCCGATGCTGCAATACGATTATATGCGGAATACCTTTATGGCCTGAAGCAATATGGAAAGATCTCATTCAAAGCTACCGATGGCACTATCATGGATTATCAAAGCTGGCGAGAAGGATACCGCTTTGTGCTTCGCCAAAACAGGCTTCAAAAACAAAAAACAGCGCCGGCACTGGACACTCGCAAAAGCTTTGATCAGTATCTGGAGACGGTGTTTAGTTATGCCGGTACCCTATCACTCAGCAGGGAACTGAAAAAAGTAAATGATATAGCTGATATAAAGGCCGGTGATCTATTTATTGAAGGCGGCAGCCCGGGACATGCCGTCATCGTAATGGACGTAGCTCAAAATGCTGCTGGTGAAAAGATTTTTATGCTGGCGCAAAGCTATATGCCAGCGCAGGATATCCATATCTTAAAGAATCCACAGAATGGAACAGCCTGGTATAGTACAAACTTTGGCAGTCAGCTTCGCACACCGGAATGGGTGTTTGAAAGAAACACGTTACACTGTTGGAAATAGGTTGCAGTACACGATTATTTTGGGTAATTCAATTCATTTTCAATCCAAACAAAGGCCTGATAAGCCTGGCCCTTCTGATAACAAATTCATAAAAACACAAACACCCTGTAAATGTAAAAACCAGCACCAACACAAATTTCCATTGAACCTGCATATTCAATGGGAATATCAATATGGAGCCCAGGAACAAAAATATCACGTGAATGATATAGATGGGATAAGCCGCTTCGCTTAAATAACGTAATGCTTTGCCGGGATGATTCAAATATTTATAACCAAAGGCAAAAACAGAAAATATCCAAAAATTGGATTCAAGCACAAGCCGGATCTCCGGCACCTTTGCCGGCATTTGCAGCAGGCGCCAGGCATACAATAAGGCAGCAATTGTCAAAAACATCCATCGCCATTTCAACAGCATATTCCAGAAAACAGCTCCACTCAGCACGAAACAGAATCCAAAAAAGAATGCAATTAAGCCCAGGAAGAACCCGTGCCAGGTCATCGCATATAATTCATAAGTGACCGGGTTCACCAATATCACTTCCATGATAAAAGCTGTAATAACCGGCAGCAGGCCCAACGGTGTGCTCAACCATTTTTTTATGTTTGTAACTATCTTCTCATTTTTATTTTTTTTCAGGTAAAAGAAAACAGGCAGAAATATGAGTATATAAACAAAAATGTTTCCCAGGAACCATAGGTGAGCGCTGTCAGTATAATATTTCATTGGCTGCTGATAATAAAATTGCCGGAGATACATATGAATGGGAACAATAACGAAAACCCCAAATACAAACGGTACCAGTATCCTGCTTACCCGCTCTTTAAGCAGCTGCTGCCAGGTCCTGTTCTGAATGGAAAAACAGACGCCCATCCCGGACACAAAAAACAAGAGTGGTATTCTCCATACATTCAGCATGGTCATAGGGATCCATAAACCCTCCCAGGGTTTGTCTGTAACAATAAACCCAATCATCACTCCCCAGAACTGGAAGCCAATAGCTGTATGATATAGTAAGAGAAGGCCAATGGCAATCACTCTTAACCAGTCAATATCATATCTTCTATCTTCTACAGGCACTTGATGTAATTGTAGTTTGTTGATATTTATTTCAGCATGGCGGCAATCTCGGGTCTTGTTTTTTCGAGATAGGGATAGTCCAGTTTCAACCCCATCGGTTCGAGCATCTTACCAAGGGCATCATAACTTTCTTTAACTGTAGCAAAGGGGCCAGCTACAGTTTCATAGGCTGTTTGGCCATACTTATTTTTAATGGTTTTATCAGCTCCTTTCTCCAGTAATAGTTTAACAATTTCAGGCCGGCAGAAAAAAGCAGCTGTATGAAGCGCAGTGGAGCCATCATTATTCTGGTAGTTCAAATCAGTTTTTGCATTTATTAATACTTTGGCCATTTCGGTTTTACCAAATAATGTGGCGCTGATCAGCGGGCTTGACCCTCCCATGGGTTCTTTTGCATTAAGGTCGGAACCCGCAGCGATACGTTGTTTCAGCGCTTCCATATTATCCGTCAGAATGGCTGTGTGAATATCAATGGAAGGAGGCTTGGGTTTAGCGTGAGCGGTCGTGGCATCCTTTACGGCAGGCTCTCCATCATTGCAGGAAAGCATAATGAATGAACCGGTCAGTAAAGTAAGGGCAATAAAAACCTTGCGCGAATAATTCATTTGCGTTTTCATGTTTGTATTATATGTTGTTATGAAAAGATGTTGGAAGGCTAAACCCTATTCCTCTTTGGAATATTCAAGTATATCTCCCGGCTGGCAATCCAAAACCTTACAGATCGCTTCCAGCGTACTGAACCGTATCGCTTTTGCCTTACCGGTTTTAAGGATAGACAGGTTGGATAATGTTAAGCCTACTTTTTCGGAAAGTTCATTCAGCGACATTTTCCTTTTAGCCATCATTACATCAAGGTTAACAATAATCGGCATTGGTTAAACGGTTAATTCGTTTTCTGTTTGTATTTCGATCCCTCTTTTAAAAATCTGCGCAATCACCAATAAGATAACGCCCATAAACATCCAGATACTCGCTCCTTCTAAGCCCAGCAGATGTATATCGGGCATGTTCACATGCTGCTGGGTCAGCCATTCAGCATATTTGTTACCCCACATACAGAAAAAGCCAATCGCTAAGGCCATGTAGGATATCAGGGAGACAAAGCGGGTCAGATCTTTATTGAACGGTTTGGCCATATTCAGCTTCTTATTGTGCAGGGTTCTTATGATCCGGTCGAACATGAGCGCTTTCAATACAGCAACAACGATCATGAAGAATGTTTGAACAAGAAAATAGCCCCGGTCGTATTGCAAAAGATTGGAAAGGTCGGCACCCATCCAATAACTTTTGGCTGCTGCGGGATTTAGTGTCAGGGCATAAACCGTATTAGACAGGAGCCCGCCGGCCTCAACACATAAACCGATAAATATTATCCATGAAAGTATTAGCAATACCATCAGGAGCTGTTTCGTCGTGATTTTAATTTCCATATATAGCCGTTTTAACTATCGGCAGTGCAAATATGATAAATATTTATTGAAAAACAATAAAAATAATACGAATTTCAGAAAATTTGGAAAATACCCGCCTAAGTGATTAAGGGCCAGCCCAAACCCAGTAGCTTCGCAAAACAATACCTTAACCTTCTAATCAAAAAACGTATGAAAAAGATTCAACTGCTCTTACTCGTTTGCTTTCTTGCCGTTGCCGGTTTTGCTAAAGCCCAGACCATTGACGGAATGGTGAAAGATTGGGAAAGAGCCAAAGCTTACACTAAAGAATATCTTGACGCCATGCCTGATTCTTCCTATGGTCTCAAGCCTACTCCACAGATGCGTTCCTTTGCTGAACAGATGCTGCACCTCACAGATGCTAACTATGCTTTCGCTGCAGCAGCTTCCGGCGCTACCAGTCCCGTTGGTCCCGGCGGTTTAGAAAAAACGGCCAACCAATCAAAAAAGAATGTAACAGAACAGACCATGGCTGGTTATGATTTCGTGATCGCAAGCATAAAGAAAATGAACCCGGCACAATTCAATGAGAAGATCAAGCTGTTCAACCGCTTTGAGATGACAAAGCTCGAAGCATCGGTTAAATGTTTCGAACATCAGACACACCACCGCGGGCAAACAACGGTGTATATCCGCCTGGCTGGGCAAACACCTCCGCAGGAGAAGTTATTTTAAGTTTGAATAATTTTCTTTATGAACAATCCGGGGTGATGCAGAAAGGTTTATCTGCATCACCCCGGATTTATTTCAGGCAGGTGTAGATCATATATCCCTGCACTGTTAAACTCGTTATAATTTGCGGATGACGATTACAAATGGGGAGTTCTATTTGCCACTGAAATCGACTCCTTAAGACCTTACATCTTAGAAAAAGATAAGGGCTTGATCTCGTCAAGCCCTTATCTTTTTAAGGTAGTGGGAATTTATCCCAAACATCATCACCCGGCCGGTCTGTTGGCAAATTGGCCAGCTTATCATACCGGCGCATATCTATCCACCGGTGCCCCAGCCCATACAATGAATACCGGCGCTGATGTAAAAGTTCATTCACCAATGCAGCCTGTGTAATTGCTCCGGCATACGGTGATAAATTATGTACGGTCCTGATTCGGTTGATCGCTACAATCCCATCCGGGAGTTGGTTCAACTGCAATTTTGCTTCTGCATATATTAACGTCAGCTCTTCATTATTGATGATCGGGATCTTTGCAGCTTCGGTTTCAAATACCCACACATCACGGTTGCTGTTGAGCCCGTCCTGGCTTACTACAGCGGTCCGTAATGATGATTTTTGTATCCTGTCATCCCCCGCTGTTATATTACTTGCCATGGAAGGATGTGTCACTCTCACGTCGCTTGTCTGATTTTGAGGAATAAAACAGGGATTTTTTACATTATCCCCACTTGTGTAAAAAGCCATTTGAGGGCCTTTTGTAATACTACCATTCAAATCAAAAAACGATTCATTCAATGCAGTCAATGATTCTGCCCAACGCTGGCGATACAGGGCAACCCTTGCTGCAAGGGCGCGATTGAACTTGAGAAAACCTGCTGCATCTGTAAAGTCAGTAAAACCTATCGTCAGCGGAGGCATCGCAGATCCTGGCAGTGCGGCTTTGGCCTCATTTAAAAAACGGGCAATGGAATCCAATGCGGCAGGATAAAGAACAACAGGGCCGCTTGCCGGATTATTGCTTCCGAGATTGATGTAGATCCCATTGGTATAAGTCATCGAGAGGTTTATCAACAATTGGTAAGCAATGATAGTTTTTGCATATCCTGTAAAACCCCTGAGCTCTGCATCAGTTATCTGTGTTGACCTTGCGGCGCCATTCATGATCTGTACAGCTTTCTTTACTACTTCATAACGGGCATTCCAGGGTTCTTTAAAATAAAAGCTGCTGGCATTCAATGTGAGATTTCCGCTTCCCAATAATTCGGTGGTATATAATTGCTGGTTAGGTGAAAATCGATACAGTTCCCTTCCAATAATACCTGTTGCATCGAGGTAGCGGTCTATTGCAACGCGCATACCAAGATCCGTTTCACGCACAGCATTATTTAGCATGTCTCTCGTGGGGTTTCCCGCCAGGGGATCGCTGGGTTGTTTATCCTTGCTGCAAGCGCCAAACAGCAGCAGTATCGCCAGGCCGGCGAGTGTTAAAAAGGGTGCAGGTTTCATATTAAGGTTTTGGGTTAAAAATAATATGCCGGAACGGTCGGTAACCATTCGGCAGCATAAGGATAGCCAAAATCATGTGTAACATAAATGAAAATTGAGTGAATGGTAGTAGTCTTTTTGTGTGATGCTTTCAGGCTTTTTGTACTTGTTATGTAAACAAACATGCCATGTATCAAATTTCTTTTTTTAAATTCATGATATCAGGAAATTCATGTACACGCTTATTCCAAACGGTATATGCCAGAACCAACGCTTTATACTTACCAACACCGGAGAATACATTCTGTTGATCTTCTTCGTGGCGCCATTATGCTGCTGATGGCCATTGATCATGTACGGGTATATGCTGGCATACCTGCCGGAGGCGCTGAACCGGCTATTTTCTTCACGCGTTGGATCACTCATTTTTGTGTTTCCGGTTTTGTATTTTTTGCAGGAACGTCCGCCTTTTTACTGGGGCAGAAACTGGGCAGTCGTGCTGCCCTATCAAAGTATCTTTTAACCCGGGGTCTGCTTCTCGTTTTACTGGAATTGACATTGATCCGGTTTTGCTGGACATTCAATCTCGATTTCAAATCATTTATGCTGGCCGGCGTTATCTGGATGCTTGGCTGGTGTATGGTCCTGCTTGCTGCGGCAATATGGCTTCCGTTTAGGGTGATCTGGATCAGCGGGCTTATCATTATTGCAGGACAACAAATTTTTGGATGGGTGCCTGCCAATCTTCACTGGTGGAACTTTTTTTATACGGTTGACTACGAGGGTGTGCAATGGATCAATATTCTTTATGTTCTGCTTCCATGGATTGGCGTGATGATGGCCGGCTATGGTTTTGGACGTTTACTTCAAATGTCCCCGGCACTTGTCCGGCGCACCTGTTGGTGGATCGGGCTTTCTGCCATTGTACTGTTCCTGGTGGCCGGCAGCCTGCAGATCGCCAATGCACCAAAAAATGAAATGCCTTTTATTTTCCGGTTGCTTAATCAGCAAAAATACCCGCCTTCACAATTATTCCTGCTTATGACATTGGGGCCGGTCATTGCGCTTATTCCATATGCGGAAAAAGCAAGAGGCTGGTTCGCCGAAGTACTGTCAATATTTGGCAGGGTTCCTTTCTTTTATTATGTTTTGCATATACTGGTTATCCATCTCGCTGCATTGCTGGTCAATATAATAAGAACAGGAAGCATGCACCAGGATTGGTATCAAACAGCTCCATATACGCGTATAGCTGAAGATCAACAATGGCCATTACCCTTATTATATATTGTATTTATCCTGGTCGAGATTTTCCTGTACTGGGCTTGTCGCTGGTATGCCGCTTACAAGACCAATCACCCGGAGAAAAAATGGTTGAAATACCTATAATAGTTTAGTCTGCCTGCAATAAACCGTTAAAACACGGTTGAAAACAGCCCTGTCTCATTTTACTTTCACACCGTCACAAGACACTCTTCCACCAATACCTCCTTTATGCCAGAACTTATAAAGAAGGGCTGCTTCTTTATCGGCACTGCCGCTCTTCTATTTGCCTGTGCTGCCACTTTGGATAAAAAAGGTGGGGTTGAACAATATTCTCCAAGGCTCGGTAAGATAAAGCAGGCCGAACGGGGTTACCTGTTTTTTAATAAGGGCAACAGTTTCAGCCCTGATTATGATACTATACCTATTCTATATAAACTGATCGACAGCCTTGCAATTTACCAGGGCGATATAATTCTCGGTAGTGCAGAAATGCTTCGGTTGACCAGGGAAAAGTTTTTTAAAGGTGTTGGCATTAAATCATTGTCCACTGACCTGAGCGAGAGGTTATGGCCTTCAGGGAAAGTTTTCTTCAGGGTTGACATCAGTGTTACCAGATGGCGTGCAACCATTCTTGAAGCCATTGCTGAATGGGAATCCAATACAGACCTGAAGTTTACTGAAATTCAGCAGGGACAGGGCGACTATATTGATTTTGTAAGAGGTGAGGGATATGCATCTTCTATCGGAAGGCAGGGTGGGCGGCAAACACTTTACATCGATGCAGACCCTGAAAAGGGTAAGATCATGCATGAGATCGGGCATGCTGTAGGGTTATGGCATGAACACTCAAGAAAAGACAGGGACAACTTTATTACAGTGTTCCGGGAAAATATTGAAGAGAATCATACGCTCGATTTCGATATACAATGTTGCGATGTAAATACACAGAATACCCAGTACGACTACGGAAGCCTGATGCATTATCCTAAAGATGCTTTTGCTAAAACAGGAAATACCATTGAGCCCAAACAGCGTGTTGAGATCGGACAGCGCGAAAGATTAAGCGAAACAGATAAAGCAGGAATAAAAAACCTTTATAAATAAAGAATATGAAATACGCATTTTTAACCTTATCCACCTTTTTCTTTATCCTGGCAGGTGCTCAGAATGTTGAGCAGCGCGATTTTATCAAAGTGCAGCAAACATTTAAAGTAAGCCTGGCCGAACTTACCACTTACGGGTACGGGACTTCCAGTGCTGGAGCCAATTCTAGCAGACAGCCCATTGCCAGTGAAAAAGACGCCGAAATATTTTTGGACAAACTGGTTTCCAACAGGCGAAAAGATTTCAATGTAGATGTTGCCAAACACCTGGAGAATTCATTAACGAAATACGCCAATGGCTCAGCCATCCTCTTCTTCCAGCAGCCTTTTGATACTAAAAAACTTTTCGGTGGCCCTGCAGCAAAAAAGATAAACGATGAGTATAAAAAAATCTGTGAAGAAGCGAAAGTTCTGAAAAACTCGCTGACAGAAATACAGAAAAAGATCAAGGAGAACATCCAGGGCGGCACCACAAGGAGCGCGATCGTCAGCACACAACTCAGCCCGTCTTTTGTATCGGAGCTTAATCAACTTAGAAATCTTGAAGCATCCTATCTGTCGCAGATCAAGGAACTTGAAACAAAAATGGACCAGCTCAAAGCAAAATTTGACGAAGCGAGGGATCAGATCGTTCAGGAAGAAAAAATAGAATCCTTTGTTTTAAATAAAGAAAAACGGATGGATTCAGACGTGGAATTCTCTAATTACCTGCTTGAAAAGGATGATATACTGTTGGTATTGCTTGGTGGCGAGAATGGGCTGGCCAAATCGAAAATAAAACTGGAACATCTTCCGACCTCCTTTGAAATTGCTTTAAACGATTTAAAAGACCTGGCAGTTGCTACCGGTGTAAAGCTCCCGGTATATGCAGATGATAACAACTGTAAAATCCCCAATCCTGAAGATTCTGTGGCTATCAGTTTCATATACCTTAAGAAAAACAAGATCAGATTTCCAAGCCTGATCACCCTGTCGAACGAGAAATTAAAATCAGATCTCAAGTTTGATATCCACGAAAAAGCTTACCTGGGAATAAAAGTGGGTGTAAGTGTACTTACCAATGTAGACCGCAAGCAATTCTTACTGGAGAATGATGAGCTCACTATAAAACTGGATTCTGTTCAAAAACAGGAATGGAAAGCAAATCTTATGGCCTTCTTTGAGATCTACCCGTTCGGCCGTGATGTTGACCGCATCTCTTCTATCTTCAAGCATGAAAAAAGTGTTCCTTTCACGCAAAGGATCGGCATTGCTGCCGGCATCCGGATCTCCAATGATCCTCTCCAAACCTTTTTTACAGGATTCTCTATAGCCTTAACAAAGGAATTCAGCGTTACGTTTGGAACGGCCTTCAACAAAGTGCCGGAAGATGTGACCGCATTGCCTGTTGGAGAGAATGCCACACTGGATTATTTAAAGAAGAATGCGGCTGAAGAGCGGAAAATGAATTTCTATTTTGGCCTCGCCATATCGCCGGGAGGAATGATGAAGTTGTTGGGGTTAAAAAAGTAAGAGATTGCAGGGATGATAACTGCCGAAGAATCTTCATGTTGATTTTTACACCATTCAATCATCCAAAAGGGTCATTCACTCAATTTAATGATTACCGGCCATACGTCTTTAGGTAGTTTTGCTGAAAATAATAAGTAAACCCCCGCTGGCGAAAAAAGCCACAGGGGTTTACTTTTAGCACCCAAAAACTTATCCCATGAATTCATTGCACCGGCAATTGTTCAGGCAGGGGAAACCCATTCCTGTAGCCGATACTGTTACCAACAAATTACCCGGGGAACGATGGAAAACCGTTCCGGGCTTCGAGGGTTTATATGAACTGTCTGATCATGGAAGATTACGCTCCCTGAGCCGCTGGGTTTATAGTGAGAACAGACCTGACGCCTACCGGCCAGGAAGGATCATCCAGTTGAAATATTCTTCCTACTCTAAACATAGCAAAAAGTCCGGCCTCGATATCCAGATGAAATTGCATAAAGATGGGCATCGTCATATGCTATCCGTTGCCCGGTATGTATATTATCTGTTTGTAACACCATTCGACCTGAATGATCACCGGTTGATCGTACGGCGGAAAGACGGTGATAAACTTAATTGCCACTACAGGAACCTGCGGCTTGATACATTGAGTGATGTGATCAAAGAAGGTTTCGCTGCAAAAACAAGAAGGTCTGTTTTCCAGGACCAGGCAAAAACTGTTCATCAATACACACTGGACGGAAAATTTATTAAATCCTACTCTTCTGCTGTTGAAGCCGGCAAAAAACTGGGCATTCCTTCCCTTTATATCAATGATGCGGCGCGAACCAAGGTAAGGCCAGCCGCTAAATTTTACTGGCGATATGGCAAACCCCGGACACGCATACAGGTAACTGCTTTTAAAGAAAGACTGGCACATACGCTACGTGTGCAAAAAAGAAAAGTAGAACAGCTTACACTAAAAGGAAAGCTACTCAGGACTTTTGACAGTGTAATGCAGGCGGCCCGCTCCGTGAACTCACTCTCTGGCTCGAATATTTCTTTTGTATGCCAGGGAAGACTGAAATCATCCAAAGGATATAAGTGGAGATACGCTAAATAAAACAGGGGAAGCAACATTGCCTCCCCTGTAATCATTTTCGGTTAAGATACTTATTTCTTTAGTCGTTGTGCAAACAGCCAGCTCAACAGGTCCGGTTCCCGGAAAGCCGGGTCCCAGCTATTGTGATTGGCCTCAGGATACACGGTGTACCTTACTACGGCGCCTGCTTTTTTCAGGGCAGCCTGCATTTTATCGGAAAACGCTGGCTGCACTACATCATCTTTTGCTCCATGAAATATCCACCAGCTTGTTTTCTTTATCGCCATTGCCGATGCAGGGCTTGCTCCTCCGCAAATAGGTATCGCAGCAGCAAAAACACCGGGTTTCCTTCTTACGATCTCAAACGTGCCCATGCCTCCCATGCTCAGGCCCATTACATACACCTGGTCTTTCTTTATTTTATAACGGGCCTGCAAGTTATCGGTAAGCGATAAAAGCAGTTTCATCGATAATGATGCTTCGCCATCGGGTACAAAGTAAAATTCACGCCGGCCCCTTACATCGGCAATAGTTTGCACATTGCTCCAGTAGCTATTGGCCGCACATTGCGGGAACACCACAATTGCAGGATATTTTTTGCGGATGCTATCACGCAGAAATAAGAAGCTCCCATTGTTAAGCTGTTTTTCATTGTCTGATCCGCTTTCTCCACGGCCATGCAGGAATAGTACCAAAGGGTAGGCTTTCGCTGTATCATAGTTCTCCGGAAGAAGAATACGGTAAGGCAAAGTATCCCCATTTTGTACAAACCGGAATTTTTCAAATAAAGACCGGTCCTGGGCCTGGGCTATGCTGATCGATCCAAGGCAAATAAACAGCAGTAATCTTTTTATCATACAGTAAAAATAAGAAGGTGTTATTTATTCAACTACATCTTTATGGTTATTTGAGATGCGGACTTTGAAAACCCAGCTTTTTCAGTCCCAGCTTTACTTCCGGACAGCTCATGAACAGGTTCCATAACAATCCCGATCTGTAATTTTCCATCATTACTACGATCGGGCCCTGGTCAATTGCCAGGTAGCGGGCCGGAAACCAATTATCCGTTTCGCTGAACGCATCATAAAACCCATACGGCCCCCAAAGTTTATCTTTCATATCACTATACCAATGCTTCATTGCCGCCATCGATTGTGCAGGCGTATAGGGAAAGGAAGCGAGTGCTGCTGTTGGGGCAATCACGCCTAAATCCCTTTGTTCCGCTGGTGCATGTCCTGAATAACCTTTTACTGAATAGCTGGAAGTAAGTCCCCAGCTATCAGGGCCATATCCTTTAAAGCCCTTTATGTTGTTCACACACCATTGATAATTGATCAGTGCCTGATGCTGGTTTTCCATCCAGTAATCAGCGTACTGATCTGTCAGCCCGCGGGGGTCCAATCCCAGGTAAGAATAATGCGCCCAGAATAAGGGGCCGCCATTTTTCGATCCATGATGACGCAACTGCATTTTATATCCCAGCGCTTCGCGTGGTTCTTTTATTTTTCCGCTATCGGCCCAACCCTGGTGATATACTTCTGCAGGCACACCATGTGTAGGAGAAGATGCAGCCAGTACATACATTACAAGGCATTCATTGTAGCCACGCACAGCAAAATTCATTTGCCAGTCAAAATTGGGACTCCAGTGCCAATACAGTACATTCTTGCCATTGCGATACCAGTCAAACTCAACCTCCCTCCATAATTTATCAGCCCGTGCAGCCAGTTTCTTTTCTGCGGGTGAGCCATTTTTATAATACTGGCGCACACAAAGCAGGCCTTGCAGCATAAAAGAAGTTTCCACCAGGTCGCCGCCATCATCTTTGCGGCTGAACGGTTTTACCTTTCCGGTTTCACCATGCCACCAATGCGGCCAGGCGCCGTGAAAGCGATCGGCCGTTTCAAGAAAGCCGACAATTTTTTCCAACCGCTCCAAACCTTGCTGGCGTGTAATAAAATTCCTTTCCATACCCACCAGGATTGCCATTACACCAAAACCGCCGCCACCACTGGTGACAGTGCCGGCGTCTTTTTGCGGATAAATATTGTCCGTATGAATGCGCTCGCGGGCAAGACCACTGTTTGGTTCTGCACCATCCCAGAAGTACCGGAAAGTTTGTTGCTGAACGATACGGAATAAAGCAGTATCGGAAGGAGGAATGGCTGTCGCACCCTGTATTGCCTTTTTTGAAGAAGAACAGGCAATAAGAATGGATAGAGCAAGGATGGATATGGAAGTAAGGATATATTTTGTTTTCATGTTAATTGAATTGTATTGGGAATACTTCTTCAGGATCATCGAAATAAAAAAGCACACAGACACCAGCAAGTATCTGTGTGCTTTATTTCTGTGGATCTTATTTATTGGCCTTACCTAAGTTGAACAATGCTTTAATATACGCATCCGGCAAAGCGATATTATAAACGCGCAGTTCATCAATGCTGCCGGTCATGGCTGCAATACTTGCATCAGCACTTACGGATTTACCAGGGATCACATTGTAGTTGCCTCCAATGATCACTTCATTAGGTTCGTAGGATTTGTACAGGTTATTACCTGTTCCCCTGCTGGCATAAGCGCCTGCTTTCATACCGTCTGCCCAAATATCAAACACACCATTTGATCCATTGTAATTGATCACAAGGTGGACCCATTTATCTGCGCCAATAGTTGGCGTTACATAAGGAAAGTAGTTGGGCATGCCTGGGCTATCCCTTAGCGTATTGATATTATCCTGCGTGCCGCCACCTACCGTTGTAAACGTTGGCTGTATTTTCAGATCGGTAGTATTGGTTGCCGGGAATGATTGTGTATTCAAATGAAAATTGATATTGCCGGTGAAAATGCCGGGGCGTGCCAGTTGAAACAACATTGTTCTTTTAGAACCATTGTTCAGGATCTGTACCCAGCCACTGATCGCAAAACTTTTGAACACATCTGTTTTAAAGGCCGGGAATCCGGTAGCAAAGTACAGGTAACCATCGGTGAGTTTCAGCGCCTGACCTCTTACTCCATTTTGAATGAATGCATCATTCGAAGTGGAAGTTGGGGCTGTGCCTGTTTTTGTTTCATTATTGGTATTGTCGAATGACCAGTAGGCCACCAGCTTATCAGGGAATATCTCATCGGAGCTGGTGAAGCCATCGATCTTGCCTTCGTAATTGCGGGGATCAACACCCGGCAGGTTATTGGGGTTGCCGTCCTTCTTACAGGAGAACAGTCCCGCCATAGTGACTGCTGCACCTATATACAGCAGGTAATTTTTATAATATCGGTTCATTGTATTCATTTTTCAGATAGAAGAATTAATAACCAAAGTTCTGGGTCAGCACATGATTGCTCAGGTCAATCTGTGTTTGAGGTATCGGCAGCAATCCATCGCGGGCAGCGCTGAAATTGGATTTGCCTGCAGTCTGCATCACATCATCTGCAATACCCCAACGTACGATATCAAAGAAGCGGTCATGTTCCATTGCCAGTTCTATCCTTCTCTCATGGCGGATTGCATCGCGCAATTCGCCCTGGTCAGTAGTTGTTACGTCAGGAAGAATGGCCGCATTGCCGGCACGCGCCCTGAAACGAACGGAGTTCAATGCCACACGGGCCTGTTCTATATTATCAGCACCGTCCAGTTCATTGGAAGCTTCTGCGAACATCAGCACTACATCTGCATAACGGAGGATGCGCACATTCATCCAGTAACCAAACCGGTCACCAACGCTGGCACGGATGCCGGGATTGGTGTACACTTTCTGATTGTAGCGCGGATTAGGTAATCCAAGCGGTGTGGTTTCACCATACATGGTAATGCCTGGTGTGGTAGAAGTGCTGGTATAAAGGATCGTTCTTGCTTTCCGTGGGTCATTCGGCTCATATGCAGCTTCCAGTTGTACACTCGGTGTATTCCAACCCCAGCCCATATTCCACTCACCTGAACCCCTCACGCCCTGTATGCTCGCATATTGAATACCCTGTGCCGTTTTGTTATTTGCATCTGCACGGCCCTGTGCTTCAAATATGGATTCCTTGCTGTTCTCCCCTTCTTCGCTGAAGATCTTTGCGTAAGGAGTAGACAGGTCATACTGCCCTGATGTCATTACCAAATTGGCTGCAGCCTTAGCCATTGCCCATTTCTGTTGGGTTAAATACACTTTAGCAAGCATACCATTGGCAGCACCACTGGTGGCCCGTCCAACAAATTTTGGGTCCCATTTTGCTGGCAGATTAGCTGCTGCAAAATTCAGATCACTTTCAATAAAGGAATATATCTCTGATGATGAGCTTTGAGGGATATTATTCTGTTGAGCGGGATCGAGGTAAAGCGTATCGATCTTTGGTACACGGCCAAACAAGCGCACCAGCATGAAATAAGCATAGCCACGGATGAATTTCATTTCCGCCTGTGACTGGATCTTGATCTGATCTGAAGCCACGATATTGGCATTGGTACCGATCTGGTATAAGGTATTATTGCATTTGTTGATCATGCCATAATAACCCGTCCATAAAGCATTGGCCCTTCCATTATTGGGAAGAACAGGGAAATTGTCCATTGTGATCACATCGGCCCCTCCATCTGAAGGTGTACTTCCCTTGTCCGCATCATCACTGCGGATACTGGTAGCTACAATAAAGCCATCTGCATGCACATTGTAAGAACGCAGATCGGAATAAGCGCCGAGTATATACTGATCATAAGGACCAGAGCCACCTGGATAAGGATAATTCTCCTCATCATAACCACCCTGGCGTTGGGCATCGAGAAATTTTTTACAACCCGTAAACATTATGATCATCGCAAAGGCTGCCAGTGACAGACTCAGCGTGCGGGATATTTTATTAAAAGGTTTCATCAGTATAATTTTTATTTTTTTATTGGCCTGATGGAACTTACCATGTTAAAGTTTTCATTGTTATGTGTACTCAATAAAAAAATTTACATGGACGTTTCATTGCTGCTTATTTAAAATGTCTTGATTAAAAAGTCAGGTTCATGCCAAAAGAATAAATAGCCGGCACCGGATAAATGCCATTATCAGCGCCGCCAGCGAGTATGCTGCCAATCGGAGCCTCAGGCGAATAACCAGTTACCTGGCTCCAGCTCTTTATATTCTGACCGCTGATATAGATCCTGGCCTGTTTAAATGCTTTACCCAACATACCGTTAGGGAAAGTGTATCCCAATTGAATAGTGCGGATACGGAAATAATCGCCAGGCTCAAGATAATAGGAGCTGAACAGGTAGTTATTGCCACGGCTATTGTCCAGTATAGGTTCAATATTGGTAGTGCCGGGGCCTGTCCATGCATTTAACCTGTTGCTTTCATAATTCAATACAGCAAAATTGGCTATGCGGCGTTGTGTGTAAATTTTATTTCCAGCTACACCCTGTCCCTGCAGAATGATATCGAAACCTTTGTAAGCAGCGGTTACATTGATGCCAAAACTATAAGGAGGGAATGGTGTACCGAGATAGGTCCTGTCTGCTGAAGTGATCGAACCATCGCCGTTTACGTCTGCATAAGCGATATCACCAGGTAATGAATTGGAAAATGCAGGCATTTTGCTGAGATCAGCAGTGGTTTGATAAATACCTACCTGCCTGTATCCATAAAAATAACCGATGGATCTTCCGGTTTCGGTAAGGTTAGCACCGCTGTTGCCGATCAATTGGAAATTGGTTTTATCACCAATGGAGTTAACAACATTTTTGTTATAGCTGAAGTTAGCAGAAACACCATACGTGAAATCTTTACCAATCGCATCATTCCATCCTATATTCACTTCTACCCCTTTATTGGTGATTTTACCAAGATTGGTAAAGAAGCTGCGTGTTTCATTGGGCAGGCTCACGGCAGTAAGGATGTCTTTGGTAGTTCTGTTGTAATAAGTGACCTCGGCAGACAACCTGTTCTTCAACGCTTTCACATCAATACCAATGTCTGTACCGGTCACCACTTCCCAATGCAGGTCCGGATCAGGGATATAAGCTGCCTGGATAGCCGTATATACGTTGTCGCCAAAGATCGCTGTGGAAGCATTTGTAATACCTGGTTTATACAGGTTATCAGCAAAACCATTGGCATTACCTGTTTGTCCCCAGGCACCACGTAATTTCAGGAAGTCTATTCCATTTATTTTAAAGAAGTCTTCATCCGTTACAACCCAACCTACACCAACGCTTCCGAAAGTTCCCCAACGATTGGCTGGCGCAAATTTTGAGCTGCCGTCGCGGCGGATAGTGGCATTCAACAGATATTTGCCTTTGTAGGAATAGCTCAAGCGTCCGAAAGCTCCCACTACAGAACTCATTCCGCCACCGCCACCAAAGTTTCCAGGGTTGTTTTGATTAATGGTGCTGATGTACCAAAAATCCGGATTGTTGGGAACATTCACCGTTGTGTCTTGTCGGTTGCCATTTACGTAAGAGCTTTGGCTGTAAATGGTAGTAAAGCCTGCAAGAGCTGTTAGGGAATGTCCGCCGGTAAGCCTTTTATTATATGTCAGTGTATAATCCTGTTGGAAACGCTTGAATTCTTCCTGTTGCTGCGTTACACCTGTTCTTACCGTGTTATCATAAGTGGTAGTAGTTGGTGCAGCACCTTCTCCAAGGTTGATAAACTTAAATGGCAATGGTGAGTAGCTACGGCTGTTGTTGAAGCCAAGATCAGTATACCAGGTGCCTTTAAAAGTAAAGTCTTTCAGGAATTTAACTTCAGCAAACAAGCTGCCGATCACTCTGAATCCTTTATTGATCCAGGTCCGGTTAAACCTGTTAATGGAAGCCATCGGGTTGCCCACTTGCGCACGCTGGAAAGAAGGCATGGCATAATAGGTGTCTTCAGCTTCCTGTACAGGCACGATCGGTGCAGCCCATAAGGAATTGTTCAGCGTATTGGCTGTCGGGTTTTGTATCCAATGAAAGCCGCTGAGATCAGCACCCACCTTGATATTTTCAGTGATGCGGATCTCTTCATTCAACCGGGCAATATACTTCTGGTAGTTATTGTATTTTAATACACCATCCTGTGTATTATAGCCAATGTTCAGATAAGTAGTGCTTTTCTCACCGCTATTGGAGATGCTTACGCTATTGGTATTGATCACCGCATCACGGAAGGTAAGGTCCTGCCAGTTTGTATTGGCTGTGTAATTGGTGTAATCAAACGGAGCAGCATTCAAATTGGCTAATTGTGCGTTGTACAGCTTTTTGAACCCTTCAGCATCTGCCACATCTATTTTATCTGTTACTTTTTGTACACCTACAGAACTCACCAGGTTAACACGCGTTTGACCACGGGAGGCTCTCTTGGTTGTGATGGCAATTACGCCATTGGCACCTCTCAAACCGTAAATGGCAATAGAAGAAGGGTCTCTCAATACGTCGATCGTTTCAACGTCGGCGGGGTTCAGGTAATCGATATTATCCTGCATAATACCATCCACTACATACACAGGGCTGGCGCTATTGGTACTGTTGATACCGCGGATACGAACAACAGGTGCTACTCCGGCTTCGCCTGAATTGGAAATGGTAAGACCGGCCACTTTACCCTGTAAAGAGCTGATCGGGTTGGTATTGGGCATTTTCGCTACTTCTTCACCTTTTACAGAGCTGACCGAGCCGGTAAGGTCCCTTTTACGCTGAGTACTGTAACCTACCACCACCACTTCATTCAGTGGAGTTTCGTCCACCTGTAAAACGACATCAATAGTAGTGCGGCCATTTACTTTTTCTTCAATGGATTTGTAGCCTATAGAAGTGAATTGGAGCGTGGCGTCGTCAGGAACAGAAATGGAATAACTACCATTTTCATCTGTAACGGTGCCGACAGTAGAGCCTTTAAGCGTTACAGAAACACCGGAAAGAGGGGCGCCTGTGGAAGAACTTACTTTACCCGTAACGCGGACCTCTTTTACATTGATGTCTACCGGCGAAGCAGTTTCTTTCAGCACCACCAGGTTTGTGTTCAGGATCTTGTAGGATATGCCGGTGTTGGAAAAAATTTTGCCCAACACGTCGTCAATTGGTGCATTTTCCACCATCAGGCTCACTTTGGGCTTTCCTTTAATCACCTGCTCATCGAAAAGAAAACGGTAATTACTGTTCTTTTCTATGGCAAACAGTACTTTTTTAATTTCTTTTGTTTCCATCCGCAGGGTAATTTTTTCCTGCGAAAAAGTTCTGGCGGAAGCATGAAGGCAGCCAATCACCAGCAGCAGCATCGTCAGTTTCATAATCCTGTAGAGCTTTAGTGATAGCGGGCCACAAATAAAGGAGCCCACTTCATTTTTTTTCATAATTTACAATTGAAGGGTTAATTACTAGGTATCTCTCAGCCGGAGATGTTTACTTGTGTACATTAGCCTGGGGGCTCCCCTGCCAGGGATCCCCCATTCTTTTTATAAGAGATATTAAGATGTGTTACAATTCATCATATGGCTTTAGCATTAGTGGTGAATAATGATTTTATTACCTTTTCTTTCGAATACAAATGAGGTGGTAGAAGCATAGGACAAGCTTTCCAGGGCCTGCTCTATGTTTTCCCGTTCAAATTTTCCCGTCATTCTTTTTTCAGCAAGACTGGAATCTGCTATTTCTATTTCCACACCGAACCATCTTTCCATTTTCACAGCGATATCGGCAAAAGGTTCGTTGTCGAAAACCAGTTTGTTGTCGATCCATTGCGTTTCATTCACACTGTTATCTACGGGATTATGTTTTATCTGGTTGAGCGACATCAGTGGCAGGTTTCTGTCTTCACTCAGGGAATCCCTGGAACTGCTGATTTTATTTTCGACCACCAGTTTTTCATTGCTGGAAAGAATGATCTTATCCCTGGGACGGCTTTTGATAGAAACTTCCAGGCTGCCATGGATCAGGCTTGTTTCACTGGATTTATCTTCGGGATAAGCTTTTACATTAAATACAGTGCCCAACACACGGACTTCAATATTAGTAGTATGAACAATAAAAGGTTTTGAGGGGTCCCTCACTACATCAAAAAAACCTTCGCCACTGAGGGTAACAAGCCTTTCTTCCTTACCAAAATTCTTATCATAGACCAGTTTGCTCCCGGCGTTCAGCCACACAACAGAGCCGTCAGGCAATTGTATCCTTGTTTTGGAACCCAGGCGGGTGCTGATCTCATTGATGCTTGCAATTTCATTTTTGCCCTGGCGGTTTACCGGTTTGAAAAAGAAAATGGCTGCAACGGATGCAGCTACTGCAATACCGGCTGTGATCCAGGCCAAACGGCGGCGTTTGTTGGAACGTGGAGCTTCGAGTTCAAACACAGCGGCTTCATCCTCTTTTGCCTTATTGCCAAAAGGAATATTCTTTTCCTGCATACGATGCAGGTGAATCAGGTAAGCGTCTTCTTCTTCCGAAAGATCAGTGGGGGGATGTGAATTCCAGATGTCTTCCAGGTTCTGAAGGGCATATTGCCATTCAGGGTGTTGCTGCACCAGCTTTTCCAGTTCGGCCAAATCTTCAGGGCTTGCTTCTCCGGCAATCTTACGGGTCAATAGTATCCAAAATTGTTCCTGGCTCATGCAGTTTGTATTACTTGCGTAATCAAAAGACAAAGCCCGGAAGGCGATACCCCTAAAAGAAAAAAATTATTTTTTGGAAGGCTTGGGCTCCTGGCGGAACACTTCCAACTGCATACATTTTCCCAATCGCCGCATGGCGATGGTCATCTGAGCCTCAACGGTTTTCACAGAAATCTGCAACAGCTCAGCCACTTCTTTATATTTCAATCCATCATCTTTTACCAGTTTGAAGATGAGCCGGCAGCGGCTGGGCAGGTCTTCTATGGCCTGCTGGAGTTTTTGCATCAACTCCTCCGTCATCATCAGTTTTTCCGGATCGAAATAAACGCTGGGTAGTGGGACCAGCCATTCACTGGAATCGAGGGCTTGCTGGCGCCGCTCTTTGGCGATACTATTCAAGGCCCTGTTTTTCACAGCCTTATACAGATAGACCAGAGGAGATTCAATGGGGGGAAGCTTTTCTTTTTTCTCCCATATATGAATGAACACGTCGGAAACTACTTCCTGTGCATGGTCATTGGATTTAAGAATTCCGAAGGCAAACTGGCAAAGGGGTTTATGAAGAAGCAGGAATAGTTTTTTATAGGCTTCTTCGCTTTGATGAAGAGCTACCTGATCAAGCAACCACTTTATGTGCAATACATCCTTCATGCGCCAAGGGTGTAAAAGTATTGTTTAATCTACTAAGTGGAAATAATTAATTATTGTTTTCGGCCAGGGGAAAATAGCAGTACCTGGTCAGGAAAATACATTATTCTACCGTTAAAATAACCGGGGTAGGTTATCAGTTGCTCTTATTTTAGCCAGTAAATGCATAAGTGATGTCTGACAATAACTATATACTTGTCCTTCAGGATCTGAAAGGAAAAATTCAGCAAGCCCGACAACGGGCTATACTTGCAGTAAATAGTGAATTATTGCTTGCTTACTGGGAAATCGGGAATACCATTTTAATACAGCAAAAAAAGGAAGGCTGGGGAACAAAAGTCATTAGCCGGTTGATTGCTGATTTGAAGACGGAGTTTCCGGATATGAAGGGGCTTTCCTCGAGGAATTTTAAGTATATGAGGACTTTTGCTGAAGCCTACCCTAACTTTATCCAATCCAATAAAAGTTTATCAAAAAACAATGATAATCAGTCGCCTATAATTGTGCAACAACTGGTTGCACAATTACCCTGGAGTCATCATCTGGTAATTCTTGAGAGAATAAAGGCAAGCCAAGAGAGAGAATTTTATATTGAAAAGGCGATCCAAAATGGCTGGAGTCGTAATGTTTTGTTACATCAAATTACCAGTCAATTACATCTAAGACAAGGAAATGCAATCACCAACTTTGAGCAATCGCTGCCGTCGTATCAATCTGACCTTGCACAGGAAACGTTGAAAAATCCTTATGTATTCGATTTTTTAAGCGCTACAGATTCGATCCGCGAATCAGAATTAGAAAACGCTCTTATCCAACATATCAAACAGTTCATGTTAGAGTTAGGTCGAGGATTTGCTTATGTCGGTAATCAATACAATATCCGTGTAGAAGAAGATGAGTTTTTTCTTGATCTATTATTTTTTAACTACCGGTTAGACTGTTTCATCGTCCTCGAATTAAAAGTAGGAGAATTCAAACCAGAACATGCCGGCAAACTTAATTTCTATATCAACGTCGTAGACGCACAGATCAGGTTACCAAACCATAAGCCAACAATTGGAATACTATTATGTAAAAACTCCAATCAAACAACCGTGAAATACGCATTGCAGAACATTCATTCTCCTATTGGAGTATCCACTTATGAATTAACGAATGCCCTGCCCAGTGAATTAAAAACTGATATGCCCACTATTGAGGAATTAGAAAAGGAAATAGAGAAAGAAACTCAAATGCATCGGCTTACTTCCCGAAAATCTTCCCGCTGATCCAATGCGCCAGATAAGCACTGCCTATACCCACAGCCGCTCCTGCCAGCACATCCGAAGGATAATGCTCTCCTGCATACATACGGGAATAGCCAGTCGCCCCTGCCCAGAGATAAGCAGGCACAGCGATATACCATTTTTTATACTGCAATGTCACCGTTGTAGCTGCAGCAAAAGCGATCGTAGTATGGCCTGAGGGAAAAGACTTTCCATGCACGGGTTTATCTACAAACACATCATTGGGATATTTATCCGCAGGCCGCGTCCGGTCGATCGTGTATTTCAATGATTGGGTGATGATAGCACTTATTCCCATACTGAGTACCAGCTCATACCCTTTCTCCCGCAAGGGTTTATCTTTGGAAAGAATACCATAACCAATAGTTCCTGCTGCCAACCCTGCCGGAAGAAAATAACCAGACTGCCCTGTCGCTTTCCAAAAACCGGAATTAGGATCAGAAGGGTTGATACTTTTCAGGATATCGATATCAATGTTCTGTGCATACAGGGAAACAAATAGAAATAAACACGAAAAGGCAAGGGCCAGTCTTTTTATCATATTATATCAAAGGTTGGGCAATGCAAATTTCTGTAAGAATACTTAATCTTTCTTGCAGAATGCCTATTTCATTTTGCTCAACCTTATCCATTTCGGACTTTCACCGGGTCCATCATTGCGGGCAATATCCAGACTGATGCACACGGTACTGCTCTTGTCTTGTTACAATAATAGATGTCTGCTGCCAGCCGGTCTCTTTATTTTCTTCCCGCCCGCTGATACCTTCCCATCAGGCTTCCCTTTGCCAGTACATGTTTTTCCATTTCCTGCAATAAGGCCTTTTTGCTTTCACCTGCTCCAAGATCGAGGTGGCGGCTTAAAGCAAAAACATAGAAATAGTAACGGTGCGAGCCTGATGGCGGGCAGGGGCCATGATAACCGGTTTTGCCTCCGCTGTTCATGCCGCTGATGCCCGGATTGGAGTGTTCCGGAATAATATGCCTGCCCACCGGGATATTCCATACCAGCCAATGATCAAAAGTGCCACTTGGTGCATCAGGGTCTTCCATTATCAGGGCAAGTGATTGTGTGCCATGAGGAATTTCATCAATCTGCAATGGAGGATTGATATCCTCTTCCTCACAGGTATATTTAGCCGGTATATTTCCTTCATGTTTGAATGCGGGGCTTGAAATGATCAGGCTCCTTACAGCAGTTTCAGCCATAATAATTGATTTAAGAGTTGATCAAAACGCAGGTCTTCAATATTATACCCGAAAAATTAAGCCAAAGTGGGGCCTGCTGCCATTCAAGAGCAGTAATTATGCTACCGCAGCATTCTTATTATACTTGTTCTTATAATCAAGTGGAGATAACCCGGTGATCTTTTTAAACACTGTCCGGAAGGCTTTTGTATCTGAGTAACCAACTTCATACATAACCTCGGTCACGTTTTTGCGGCTGGTTTCCAATTCTTTTTTTGCAGCTTCAATTTTTACCCGCTGCATATATTCAACAGGTGTGTTATTGGTCGCTTTTTTAAATCTCCGCTCAAAGTGGCGGCGGCCGATCGCAAACCTGGTTGCCAGTTCTTCAATAGTGATCTTTTCCATGATATTGTTCTCGATATACTCCTGCGCCTGTTTGATCGGCTCGTCTTCATGCGTTTTTTGCCCGTTGAACATAATAAAAGGCGACTGGCTCTTCCGGTCAATTTCAATAGCGAAGAACTTTGAAGCAAAGATGGCCATTTGTCGGTCTGTATATTTTTCGATCAAATAAAGTAGCAGGTTCCAGTAAGAACTGGCTCCTCCACTGGAGTAAAGCCCTTGCTCTTCTGTAATGATCCTGTCGTCAACCAAAGTTACCTCGGGAAACATCTCCCTGAACTCATTGGCATAGATCCAATGTGTGGAACATTTTTTTCCATTCAATAAACCTGTAGATGCCAGCAGAAAAGCCCCGATGCAAAGACTGGCCACTTCTGCACCTTGCTGATGCTGGTTAACGATCCAGGGAATAAAATCTTTGTTCATGTCCAACGTCGACCTCAGATCCCCACTCAAAGCAGGAACAAAGATCAGATCGGTTTTCTTTACATCTTTCAGTAAAACATCCGTATGCACGCTGAATGATCCCTGGTTAAGCAAAACTTCTTTCGACAGGCCAACCAGTTCCACTTTGAACAAGGGTTGCTTTCCAGCCTTTACCAGGAAATCGTTTACTGCAGTAAACATATAGCGCGGGTCTGTAATGCTCGCCAACACAGCTTCTTTTACCACAAGGATGGATATATGTTTCATCCGGTTATTCTTTATTGTTTTTAGCCGGATGGAACGCCTCTGGTCAGCATTCTCCTGTATGCAGGAGCAGTCGTTTCATCCGTTTATTTTTTGGACAATAAATCTAAGCAAAATAACCGACATGCATTAAATCAAAATGTCGCAAGAGGCCCCTTAATAAGTCAGATACACACACCCTGTTCCTTGACGGGCCTGTATACTTTTGTTATACAAACCTGATTGATCATTTAAAAAACAAAATATGAAAAAGACAAAAACACTTTACTGGATCTTCACCGGCTTGTTTGCCCTCTTGATGTTGGGATCAGCTATTCCTAATATTATATCCGATCCTGTATCCATTGAAGGTTTCCGCAAGATGAACATGCCCGCCTACCTGCTTCCTTTTCTTGGCGTTGCCAAAGCATTGGGCGTAGTGGCCATCCTGATCCCAGGCTATCCCCGGTTGAAAGAATGGGCCTATGCCGGGTTGGTATTTGATCTCGCAGGTGCTGCCTGGTCGATCTTTGCTTCGGGCCAACCTACAACCGATTGGATATTCATGCCGATCCCTCTTGCCCTGGCAGCTGCTTCTTATATTTTTTATCATAAGAAAATGAGATTAAGCAATGCTGTTAATAAAAACAAAGCAGAACTGGCTTTGAATCCCAGCCTTGGTTAAGGCAAGGAGAAATTGAACCATGAGAAAAATAATCGTTTCTGAATTTATCACGGTAAACGGGCTCATGTCGGACCCCGGCAGTACCATGAATTGGGTAAAGGATACCTTTAATGATGAAATGCTGCGTGAGATCAGCAACCAGCAAAGCCGCGTGGATACATTGCTGCTTGGCCGGCTAACCTACCAGTTCATGATGCAATACTGGACCCATGCATCACCGGCAACAGAGGATGAAAAGATGATCCGTTACATGCACAACACATCCAAGATCGTTTTTTCCAAAACCTTACAGCATGTTCAATGGAATAATTCGATACTGGCAAAAGAGATCGATAAAGAAGAGATCCGGAAATGGCAGCAAAGACCAGGAAAAGACATGGCGATCATTGGCAGTGCCAGCATTGCACAGGCATTTATCAACCTGGGTCTCGTGGATGAATACCAGTTTCTCATTCACCCACTGATGCTGACAAAGGGAAAGCCTTTATTTGAGAACATAAAGGACCGACATGCTTTAAGACCCATAAAAACGGAAACATATCAGAACGGAGTTGTTTGCCTCTATTACCAACCTTCGGGAAGACAATAAATAAGCCGGCGGGGTTAATGCACCGGCAACAGGAATATGAGGAAATTAATTCTATCAATGAATATTACACTGGATGGCTTTATCGCAGGGCCACATTGTGAACTGGACTGGCATTTCAGTTACTGGAACAATGAAATGTCGAGATATGCCAGCGAGCAACTGGCCCTTACCGATACCATCCTCCTTGGCAGGGTAACCTACAATGCCATGGCAAAATACTGGCCTTCGGTTGCAATGGACAGGTCATTCCCCCGGGAAGATGTGGCTTTTGCTGATATGATGAACACGCATGCCAAGATCGTTTTCTCCGGAACATTAAAAAAAACCAACTGGTACAATTCTACTCTTATAGCAGAAAGCGCCGGTCAGGAAGTGATCAGGCTAAAACAGATGCCGGGGAAAGATATGATCATATACGGTAGCAGCAAGCTGGCACAATCCCTTATACGGGCCGGACTGATCGATGAATATATATTGTGGACCTATCCTGTGATACTTGGCGAAGGCAAGCCGTTATTTCATCAATTAAGAGACCGGTCTTTGCTGCGATTGGTAGGCACAAAAATTTTCAGCTCGGGAGTGGTGGTGGTGGATTACCAAAGAGCAGTCCTGTCCAAACTTTCTTAGCTTCTTATCCAATTTTGCGTTATCCCTGAATAAGCGGATCCCTTCCTTCCATTCAAGATATTTCACTCCTCTTTTGTGATTATGTTGACTGATATGATAAATCAGCTTCCAGTGGCGGCATATTTCTTTCCAGGCATCCATCAATTTGGCCGACGGATCATAGATATGCGTAGGCTCACTTCCGGCTCCGTTGATCTCAATCACTGCAAAATCCTGTCCACGTTCCAGTAAATCCCATGACCTGAAACGTATATCCAGCCTGCCAAAATAAAAACCCGGAACAGGCTTGCAAAGCTGGTCCATCATTGCAGCCAGATTGTCGGTGATCCTGTCTGAACGGTTGAGGAAAAGCGATCCCCTGGCATGATTGCCTATATCAACAGGCGTAATGTATTCGCCATTCAAAGGGATGGACCGCATAATATCATCGCCCAGTATTCTCTTTAAACTTTCCACCTGCAGCAGGTAACGCGGGTTTTGTTTCAGCAATTGCTCCAGGGTTAGCTTTCCATTCCCTTTTATCCGTATAAACTCCTTTTCCACTATGCCTGTAATCTTTCCTTTTGATTCTCCTGGCATACGCACATAAAAGATCCCGGCTTCCATTGGGTAATTGATTTTTTCCTGTACCAAATAAGAAACGGGGCAATGATGATGATACAACCTTAATTGTCCCCAGTTATGAATGATCGCCACTCCACGGCCTTTTGAGCCGGTATCCGGTTTCAGTATAAAGGGGAAGGTAAACTGTTGGTCAATTCTTTTTATCAGTTGAGAAATGTCTTCCCCCGGATTGACCAGTATAGTGTCAGGAAAAAAGCCGGTCGGCATGCTCTTATGTATCTTCCATTTTGACTCCATGATCAGTCCACCATATTCAATACCCGGATTGGCAGCATTAAAAAAGAAGGCATTTCTTGCTTTTAACCACAGATAGAAAAGATAAGGCAACACCGGCAGGTAAAGCAGATAGCTATTCCAGTATTCCCAGTGACTTATTCTGATCCTGGCGATCTGCCAACGTTCAACCAGCCGTTTCATATTTCGTATTCAGTGTTAAGGTTGTAGAGTATCTTTTTCCTGTAATCATGTCGTGATAGTGAAAGTTGCCATGACCACTGTTTATCTCCACCAGGGAAATGCTGAGCGTTCGTGTAGTCTGCCTGTTCATGATAAAACCGTCTTCCTTATCATTATGCTGCCATAACAGCTGATAGATATTTTCTGTTGAAGGGTGAGACAGCCCTGCGAGCCAGCTGTTGAACCAGCGTTTTCTTTTCTGCTTCACCAATGGATCATATAATGTAGAAGAGGACCATATCGCCGGAACCAGCTCATTTTTCCTTGCAAAGTGTTTGATATTGCCGTCCCAGACCAACTCAAATAATTTTCCTTTTTGCCAGAGAACGAGTGTGAACGGCTCTACTTCATACAAATCTGAAGAGTTCCATTCTTTTAATGGATCCTCCTTATCCAGCAGGTCTTTTACTATCAATCCACGGCTTTTCCTGTACTTTTCAAGCCGTTGATGCGTTTCAAAACCTCCATTGAGTAATACCAGCAGATGCCCTTTTTCATGCAAACCTATCCATGTACCTCCTTTTTCGGTATCAGCGGGGAACAACATAGTTCCTGAAACACTTTCAATCAATCCGGGTTGCAGGGCCCTGGCCCTGGCAGGGTTTTCATCCCTGCAGGAAGAAAACATTGCCCCGCCGGAAAATGGGATATATATAACTGTACACATATCGTTAATGGCTGCTTCGGTATTGAATAGTAGACGGTGCTACGCCAAAATCATCATCCACCAGTGGGAGTTTCATTTCCCGGAGAGCTACTCTTATCAGGGCTTTGTGATGAATGGTATGTTCTGTATTGTACATCAGTTCGCGATAATAATAGCTCGAAAGGGAATTGGCTGTATCATTTCCCTGTATTAGTAATAAAGGTTTATCGGGACGATCCATTGAACAGGAAAGTTGCTGAATACAATGCAGTGCAAAATCCTTTTCCGATTCAATTTGTGCGTCGCGTTTCCGTGCGTCGTAATTAACAATGCCTTCTGCATAGCCTTGTAGCAGGCATTGCGACAGCTCAATAATATGGCGTACATGCTGACCAATACTTGCATCTCCCAACAAGGAGGATTTATATGTATAATCGTCTGCGTGCAGCTTATGCAGAAGAAAAGACAATTCGTTTAATTGCTCCAGGAATGATTCACATACCATATAATAAATGTTCTATGTTATTTAATGATGGGTCGTTTTACAAAAACCCGGTCTTTTATTAGCAGCAATTGCCGGAAATGAAGAATTACCAGGCTGATACAGGCAATCAATACAATCAGTGCATAAATGAACAACTGGCCGCCGTCTCCCATCACTTCGATCCCGAGCAAGGTCGCATGTGCTGCTACGGCACCCAACATGATGCAGGCACCCAATACTGCTCCCAACACTACGGTAGATGGCCACAGCAGCAAACCAGAAGCTACCAGTTCCGCAATTCCACTACCGATCCTGCCCCAGGGTTCCATACCAAGGCGGGAAAAAATATAAATGGATTCCGGCTGGGCAGTAAACTTGAAATACAAAGTCTGAAGCATTATGCCTGCTGCCAGCAACCGTGCCAACAGGGAAAAGATCTGTTTCGGTTTCATTGTGGTTTGTTTAGAATGGTTTGCCAGTTTTTATCTGCGTTTGACCGGAGCGAGGCTTCATCTTTATTCCACTTAATGAGGGTGTTATTAAAAAAACTGTTATAAAAGAGATAGAGTTTATTATCCAGTATTTTGAATGTTTTTGGATCAACCTCTACTTTCTCGCCGGTGGCCCCCATGGCATAAGCACACCAGCCTCCATACTGAGGTTCGTAATTTTTATAATTCCTTATAAAAAGGTCCTTGTTAGCAGCAGAGGAGAGATAATAAAGAGCTCCTTCTGCATTTACCGCAAATTCTTTTTTTCCCTTTATGGCTTTATGTTCAGTGAAATATGCCACAGGATCATACCCTTGTATAGCCACATTTTTCTGCAGATTGAATTGTTGGCTTCGGGCCGGTTTTTGGGCAGAAAGCGTTATTGTTGCGCCCAGCAGCAATAAGGATGCAAAGAGATGTTTCATAGGGGATCAGTTTTTATCTTTTAATGCAGGCCAGTTGGCTTCCGCTTTTTCAATATTTGCCTTTGTGTCTTTCATCCACAAAGTTTTCACCTTGGGATTGTAGTTCAGGTAGAGTTTATCATTCAGAATGGTAAATGCAGCAGGGTCTGTAGGAGATTTATGGTCCTGGCTCACCCCATATGCACAATACCCTCCAAACTGCGGCGCATATTTTTGCGGTGACGCTATAAAAGCATCCCGGTTGGCCTTGTCCTTAAAGTACCATTCCGTATTCTGCCAGGTATAGCTGAATTGTTTATTACCGGCAACAGCAGCACTATCCTTGAAATAAGCTACCACATCATATCCCTTGATGGCGACACCATCCTGATTGCAATATGCCGGTGCCTGTGCGCGTGCAAGTGACGAAAAGGCAATAAAAAGCATGAACGAAAGCAAATGTTTCATTTTCTTTAATTTACAGGTGAACAGAATAATTTGAGAAATAGACGGGCGGCAGAAAGTTTCCTTACACCGGAAGGAAAAAAAATCAGAGCCCTAACCGCTCCCTGATCTTTTCCCTGCTTTCAGGTGAAAGCCTGAACGGGGGATTTTGCTGCAGATGATGCTTCAATTCCTGGCCCATTTCATTGATCTGGCGGGATTGCCGGATAAAACGGCGGCAGAAGCTGCAATAAAGCAAGTGATACCACAATTGCACTCTCTCACGAAAAGAAGCCTTTCCTTCTTCCTTTTTCAGGGAAAGTTGTGTTGCATGTTTGCAATTATAGACGATTTTTTTAAACAGATACATTGTTTGCTATTACCGTAAAAACCAGTTCTTTTCCAGGCAGCTGCGCATCAGCACTTTGGCCCGGTGAATAATGACCCAATAATTAGACGGGGTGATTTTTAAATCCTTACAGATCTTTTCAGAATCATCTTCTTCCAGGAACTTCGCCAGGAATACAGGCACCAGTTTAGAAGGCATTTTTTCCACACAATACCGGAGTATCCTATAGAATTCATTCCGGTCCACTTTTTTATCCGCCTGCTCCGTCCAGGAAACAGGGCCGGTGTCAGCCAGCCAATGCCCGGTAGCCGGGTCAAAGAAATGAGCGCTGAAGCTGCTCTCCGTTTCTGAAAGGTAACTGTCCGCGTTCTTCAACACATCCTTTTTCCTGTAATGATCAATGATCTTATTGTTAAGAATAGAGACCAGCCAGGTTTTTTCAGAGCTCTCCTTCCGGAAAGAGTCCTTTGCTTTCAATGCAGACACGAAAGTTTCCTGCACTATATCTTCAGCTACCTCTTTATTATTGAGCTTAAGAAAGGCGAGCGAATAAAGATAGTCCCCATACCGTTTAAGCCATTGAGAAGGTTCAAGATCATGATTCATTGAGGCAAAATTGAAGACCAAAAATATATTTTTCAAACCGCAGAAGGCGGATTATTCTTAAGCGCTCCGGTCCAGCAAGTTGTTATCCCGGACGATATGCTTCCTAATTGGTATAATCATTGCCGACTATCCATACTGCCCCACTATATCTTATTTATGAACGGATAGGAAGCTATGAATCTCAGGCCAAAAACAGCATTGACAGAACAGGAAGTACAAGCCGGTTTAAAACTGGTACGTATGGAGGGGCTCACTACTGAAGCAATGACCACATTAACAAGCGGTGCTTTTCTTGTGGCATTGGCATTATTGCTGGGCGCTTCCAATCTCCAGATAGGATTGCTGGCATCTTTACCCACTCTCACGAATATATTTCAGCTGATCTCGATCTGGCTGGTAAGAAGATATAACAACCGCCGCGCTATAAGCGTAATATGTTCCATTATCGCCCGCCTGCCCCTGGTAATTGTTGGAGCCCTGCCATTTTTTGTTACCGGTTCTATTCAGTTGGTGATCTTTTTCCTTTTTTTCTTTTATTTGTTCGGCTCCATTGCAGGGCCAAGCTGGAATGCATGGATGAAAGATCTCGTGCCCGAGGGCCAGCTGGGCAGTTTTTTTTCCCGCCGCAGTTCAAACATGCAGGTACTGAATGTGATCTTAAGTCTTAGCCTGGCCTTTTTTGTGGACTATATAAAGAACAAGTATCCTCAGTATGAACTCACTACTTACTCCATCATGTTCATTGCAGCGGGTGTGATCGGCTTATCCGGGGCCATTTTCCTGCTTTCCCCAACACCAGAGCCACAATCATTCCTGGCAAAAGAAAATATATTCAAATTGTTGAAGCGGCCATTAAAGGATGCAAATTTCCGGCGGTTACTCGTATTCAATTCTGCCTGGGTATTTGCATTGAATATTGCAATCCCTTTTTTTACCGTGTATATGCTTCGCGAGTTAGGCTTATCCATGGCCTATGTAATTGGCCTTACAGTTATCAGCCAGCTTTGCAGCATATTCACTATCCGGGTTTGGGGAAGGTTTTCAGATAAGTACAGCAATAAAACGGTTCTTGCTATCACGGCGCCATTATATATTCTTTGTATTATCGGCTGGTGTTTTGTTGGGATTTATTCCCGCTTTATTGCTAATCTCCTATTGCTGGCAGTCATTCACATATTTACCGGTGTTGCCACTGCAGGCATCAATCTATCCCTTACCAATATTGGTCTGAAGCTTGCGCCAAAAGAACATTCTATCGTTTATTTATCTACCAAGAATATTGTCACAGCCATATTTTCCGCCATTGCCCCTATTATTGGAGGATTATTGGCTGATTATTTCAGTAACCGGTCGCTGGTAGTAAATGCCGAATGGATCGGTCCCAGATTCAGCAAAGTGCTGCACCTGGTCTCCCTGCATGATATGAACTTCTTATTCCTTATCGGAGCTGCGCTGGCTTTTATTTCGCTTGAGCTGCTGGTTCGTGTAAAGGAAGTAGGTGAAGTAGAAAAAACTACAGTAGTGCGTATCATGCGAAGCAGTATCAAGCACAATCTGAAGGAGTATTTTCTTATTGGTAATCTTATTACATGGCATGAGCAGTTGTGGGGGTTTATTAAAAGGAGAGCGCCTTGAGAAGGTTATTTGAGATAGAGAATACAAGCTGATTCCTTCAAAACAATAATAGCTTATCTTTATACAAACAGGCATCAATGAAATTCGTTTATATCCTTATTTGCTCTTTTGCTTTAACCCTTACAGCTTCGGCTCAATCAACCAAGCCTAAAACTGATACTCCCGATCCTTCTAAAAAAATTGACACCCTGGAAGCTGCTTGCGGCATCTGTCAGTTGGGTTTAAAGGGTGATGATTGTGCATTGGCGGTACGTGTCGATGGTAAAGCTTACTACGTGGACGGAACGCATATTGATTCTCATGGAGACGCACATGCAAAAGATGGGTTTTGTAATATGATCCGTAAGGCGGAAGTGCAGGGCGTGCTGACAGGAGATAAGTATAAGGTCACTTATTTTAAATTGCTGCCTTCTTCTTCGCCAAAGTAAATCCAGGCTTTCCAATCTTAAAGTATTTATATATTTTGTGACGGATGATACCACCAATCCTCCGCCTTAACCTGGCTTTGCTGCTTTGCTCCTTCGCCGTATATGCACATTCTCAGAAACCTGTAACGGGAAGAGAACCTTCCTGGGTTAATATTCAAACCTATAACTTTTCTGCAAGCCCGCTTGAGCAAGACGCGGAAGATGGTTATCTGGACCTCGTATATGAAGAACAGATATCAGTAGAACCAAGAGCGATCTACACCAGGAAAGTGATGAAAGTACTTACAGAAGCAGGCGTTCAGAATATAGCTGAAATATCAGTGGATTATGAGCCGACCTACCAACAGTTGACCTTTCACACGATCCGTATTATTCGGTCCAACAAGGTGATCAATCAATTGAATCCTTCTAGAATAAAAACGATTCAGCAGGAAAAGGAACTTGATCAGCATTTATACAATGGCTCACTTACAGCAATGCTCATACTGGAGGATTTGAGGAAAGGGGATATATTGGAATACAGCTATACCATTCAAGGTTCAAATCCGGTATTCAAAGGCAAATTTTCCCGTGTTTTGAGTTTCAATTTCAGGGTGCCGATAGTAAATCTTTATTACAAAGTGATAACCCCACGGCAACATTTGCTAACGCTTAAAACGCAGGGAACAGCGATAACGCCTGACATAAGAAGCCAAAATCAGGTAACCAGCTACGAATGGAAGCTTTCGGATTTGCAGGCTGTGCATATGCAGGATAACCTACCGGATTGGTATGATCCGTATCAAAGAGTTATGCTAAGTGAGTATAAAAACTGGCAGGAAGTGAATGATTGGGCGATGGAACTATTCCCTTCCCAAAAAAGTCTTTCTCCCGCTCTTCAACAGAAAATAACAGAAATAAAACATGCCAATCCAACACCGGAGCAACAGGTTACTGCCGCTCTCCGGTTTGTACAGGATGATGTACGTTATATGGGAATAGAAGTGGGTGAAAATTCCCATCGCCCCAATAACCCGAATAAAATATTTGCACAGCGGTTCGGCGATTGCAAAGACAAAAGCTATCTCCTTTGCACCATGTTGAATGCATTGAATATTGAAGCTTATCCCGTATTGACTAATACTTATTATAAACAGGCTATTACCAAATATTTACCTACAGCTAGTGTATTTGACCATGCAACCACGCAGGTAAAACTAAATGGCCATGTTTACTGGTTCGATCCCACCATTTCTTACCAACGGGGCCCTGTTGACATGATCTCCTATCCAGATTACCAGTATGGATTGGTAATTGCACCAGGAACTACAGAACTTACGAAAGTAGACAGCAAAGAACCAGGCAAAGTGAAAGTTAAAGAAGAGTTTGATATAGCTGATATGTCGGGCGACGCAAGGTTCACTGTTACTACTTATTACACCGGTCGTTTTGCAGACAATAGCCGTAGCTTTTCCCACAATTCAAGCCGTCATGAGATAATGAAAACATATCGTGAGTTTTATGCCGGTTATTATAAGGATATCAGCGCAGACAGTCTCACTTACCGGGAAGATGACAGCACCGGTGCGTTTATAACAAAAGAATATTACTCAATTGAAAATCTATGGGAATTGAAGGATGGTATCAAAAAGGCTTTCTTTTCCCCCTATCTAATAAGTTCTATTATTAAAAGGCCAAAAGATACCAGAAGGAAAATGCCTTTTGCAATAAGCTATCCGGCAAAATATGAGGAAGAGGTAATTGTAAATGTCCCTTCTGATTGGTCTGTGGATGAAGGAAAAAATTATGTAGAAAATGATGCATTCCGGCTGAAGGCACGCTATGATTATGGTTTCAGGAAAGTAATGCTCACTTATGAATACGAAGCATTGCAAGATCATATTCCTGTAGAAAAAACATCAGAATATCTGAGCGCGCTGGATTCAGTAGACAATAATTTTTCTTATTCTTTGTCGAGTGATGAGCGAAAGAACGCTTCTTCAGAACTGTATACCGGTAAATCGAAAAGCAACGTATCCTTCTATGCTTCCCTGATCAGTTTATGTGTAACAGGGGTACTGATTTGGTTACTGACCAGGAAAAAACAAGCCTTATAGTAATTCTACCAATACCCGCCACCCTGCTAAAAACCTGAAACCCATTCACTGCTTCCTATACAAACGGGAAAGCCACATCATTGTGCCTTTCACTCAATCCGGCAATCCTCATATTAAATCTTTGAATTTGAATTAACTAACCTTGCTTTTCTCCTCATAAAAGAATAATTTGGCAGTTCTGTATACGCATTATGCAAGTGACGCAAGATGAGCAACGCAATAGAAAAGGCTTTATTAATGCACTCTGTATAAGAATTACGAAATGACAAGAATTGTTGATTTAGTGACTGCCTTTACCGGTCATACACTACGGGGCAGAATGGAAAACAACCCGGATGGTGACTGCGCTATCATCCAGGCAAAGGACCTTACCACCAGTGGAAGCGTTCGGTTTCGCAACACCCCCTATAAAATTGCCCTGGATGAAATACCATCTGCGCAATTGCTGAAGAAAGGTGATATACTGGTGCTGTCAAAAGGGACCAATAATAAAGCATTGTTGTATGAAGCACAGTTCACACATGCAGCTGCCACTTCTGCTTTCACAGTATTGCGTATTACTACCACACAAATAAAACCTGCATTTCTTGCCTGGTATATTAATAGCCCGCAAGCACAGGAATATTTTGGTTCGCAAAGAGCAGGTACCACTACGCTCAACCTTTCCAAAAAAGCTATCGAAGAACTACCCGTGCCGGTGCCTCCATTACTGAAACAGGAACTGATGATCAAACTGGTAAAGCAGCATGATCTGTACAGCTCACTGCTCGAAGAATACCAGTCGAATCTCCGGTTGCTGGTAAATAATGTATTGAACAGCCGCCTAAACGACAAAACCGTATGAATGCTGAATTGAACCGCCCCACTCAGGAAGATGTGAATACAGCTTTATGGTCTGCCGGAGAATCCTTTCGCGGCAGCCTTGGCAGCCATGAACATAAAAAATATCTCCTCTCCTTTTTCTTTTTCAAATATCTCGGCGACGCATTAGGCAGCCAGTTTACCAATGGCATAGTTATTCCTGATAAATGCGGCTTTGATTTCATCCGTCAACATAAAAACCATGCAGAGCTCGGCAACCTGATCAATAAAGCCCTGGAAAAAATAGCAGAAGAAAATGTGTTGCTGAAAGAAATATTTGCCGGGGTTGATTTCAACTCGGATAAACTGGGGGCCCAGAAAGAGCGTAACCGGAGATTAAGAAAACTGATCGCTGATTTCAGTAAAAAGCAACTCGATTTCCGCTCATTTCTTGCTTTCGATAAAAAGATCATCAGCTGTGCCTTTACTTACCTGCTGGAACGCTTCGCAGCCAATGCAGGAAAAAAAGGAGGAGATGGATATACACCCGGTGAAGTGAGCATACTAATGGCCAGGTTGATGAAACCGCAGGCTGGCGACAGCATTTGCGACCCGGCTTTTGGTTCAGGTTCATTATTGGCAAAGCTGGCAGAAAGAATCCCTTTAAGGCAAGGAAGCATATCTCCTGATTGCACTATTTATGGGCAGGAGATCGATAAGAACAATTGGGATATTGCCCGGATGAATATGGTTATAAATGGCATCACCTCTTTTACATTGGAAAAAGCTGATACCATCCGCAAACCGGCTTTGCTGGAAAACGGAGAGCTGATGAAATTTAATATCGTCGTCAGCAACCCACCTTTTTCTTATGAAGATTTCAATGCAAAGGAAGCCGCAAAAGACCCTTATCACCGCTTCCGCCGCGGCATGCCCCCACAAGCCAAAGGCAATTATGCCTTCATCCTGCATGCACTGGAAACAGCAGCACCGGAAAATGGAAAAGTAGGGATAGTAGTACCTCACGGCGTTTTATTCAGATTGGGAACGGAAAAGCAGATCCGTGAAAGTCTTGTTCTTGACAACCTACTGGAAGCGGTGATCGGATTACCAGCTAATTTATTTTTCGGAACAGGCATATCCGCCGCTGTTCTGATCTTTAATAAAGGAAAACAGACCAGCGATACACTGTTCATCGATGCCGGCAAGGAAGTGGAAAATGGCAAAAAGCAGAATAAGATGCGCCAGCCGCATATTGACCGGATAGTAGATACGTATGAAAGTTTTCTTGCCGGAGGTGGAAGCCTGGAAAAGTATTCCCACCGCGCCACTGCTTCGGAAATTGAACAAAATGAATTTAACCTCAGCATCAGCCGTTATGTAAATACAACTGAAAAGAAAAAGAAAACGGATATCTATGCGATCCAGAGAAGAATGGAAGAGTTGGAAAAAGAATTGAACAGGGCAAAAGCAGAAATGAACAGGTATTTGAAGGAGCTGGATTATTAATAAGTCATAAAAAGCTGTAAAGAATCGCTAAAAAACAAATTCTTCCGGGAAAATACACGTCTTAAAAACTTTCATCCTTTCTATTTTAGGTGAAATAATAAAGTTCTCTTTTGGAGAACTTTTCATTTTTATCCTATTTTTGTATGAAAATTCGTCTTGTTAAAAAAAGGACTCTTGAAAGTTATGCCCAACATCACCCTTTCAGCCGGGTAGCATTAAAAAATTGGTGGTTAAAGGTTCAGTATGCTGATTGGGATAGACCTGCAGATATACAAAAACTTTTTCCTTCTGCTGATTTATTAGGTAATGGAAGCGATAGGGTTGTCTTTAATATTAATGGTAATAATTACCGCCTGATTTGTAAATACTGATTTGGCATAACAAAGGTCCATTTATATATAAAATGGATAGGAACTCATGCCTTGTATACTCAACTTTGTAAGCAAGGTCTTCAATATACCGTCGATGATTTTTGACATTTAAACATTTCGTCATGGCCGTTTTACCTTACACTGTCATAAAAACTGTAACCCAGTATAACAGATACTGCCGCAAGCTCGAAGTACTGCTGGATAGCAATTCCAAAAACAAATCCATCGCTGATGAAATCGATTTGTTGACTTTGCTTATTGAAAACTGGGATGATACGCACAATTCCCTTGGAGAAATAGACCCGGTGGAGCTATTAAAGTCATTAATGGACGATCATAAGTTAAAGGCAAAGGATTTGGCAGATTTCCTCCAGGTAAGCAAAGGTTATATTTCAGACATACTTCACTATAAAAAGGGATTTTCAAAGGAGATAATAAGAAAACTGGCAGATCGCTTTAAACTCAGGCAGGAGGCCTTTAACCGTCCCTATGCATTAAAAGGTGCTAGCACACCCAAGAAAAAGAAGTATACAAAATCTCCTTCCTGATAATATCAATAAAGCAACCGCTAATCTTATCAGGTTCTGTTTACATTTCAGCACACTGATAAGATCGGCGGTTACATTACAAACTTGATATTTCAAACCTTTATCTTCCTATCATCACCCTCCCCGTTTTCACTTCATTATCCAATCTCAACCGGTAAGTATACATTCCATTCACCGGGCTGCGAAACTCACACTGATACTTTCCTTTATTCATTTTACCCGATGCCAGCACCTGTATCAACCTGCCATTGGAATCAAACATTTCCAACCGGACGGAAGCCGTTTTTGCAAGGGTGAACTCAATCATTGTCTGCGAAACAGCCGGATTGGGATAAGCACGGACAGTGTTTTCTGTAGGGTCCGGTTCAGCAGCAGGCATAGGTGCCCTGGGCTGAATACCGCGGGCAATACCATCCCCTACATACTCTGACTGAAGTACCCAGATTGCATATCCACGTGCAGGCGCCCATACATGTACGCGGCCATCATTGGCCACTGTAGTTTTTTGTGAAGTATCCAACGCATTTACCAACACCTGGTTCTTCCAGTCACTGTATCCTGAGGTAGCTGTTCCATTCGGTGAGCCGTCGTTATCCACCCAAATACCGCGTGCAAGGCTGTTATTATTATTGATCACAAGAATGCCTCCGCTCTTGGTACCATTGCCCTGTCTGCGGGCCGCATACACGTTCCAGGTATCACCTGCAAAAGTGGTAGTGCCATTCGGAGAAGGTTCTGTAACAGGATTGCCCTGCTCTGTCAGCACGATCATGGAATTGCCGAGATAAGTGCGGCGGATAAACATGAGTTTATCAACATCTCTTTTTAAAGTTGAAGGCGCTGTTACGGTGAGTGAAGGATTGTTATTGTCTGTTTGCGTTACTCCATAGTATTGCGGATAAAACAAGCAGGGTCTTCCTTCTGCGAAAAGAAGATAGGCATAACCCATTTTCCAGTCTTGTGTAACCCATTTATCGTGCTCTTTTCCCGTGTCATGGTTCTCGAGGAAAGTAACCACTGATGTGCCGGACAAAGAATTACCTCCATCATCCCTTATCATACCGGCATGATTAAGCCAGGCCATATTAAAGCTCGCTCCTGTTCCATTAGTCATTTGTGTAAGTGTGTTCTTCAAAGGGAAATCAAACACATCCACATCAGCACCATTACCTGCAAGCGTATTTACCCAGTCTTTCAACCTGTATTTATAACCTGTGAAATATTCTGCTACAATAAACCGCTGCGCACCGCCTTTCAGCGGAAGATTGTTTACCCAATCGGATACAAATCCTTCCTGGAAGCCGCGTACGAAGTCCAGCCGGTAGCCATCAAATCCTATCGTGTTCGTGAGCCAGGTTCCCCAATTCTTTAAACGGTTTTGTACAACTGTATCGTAAGTATTGAAATCGTTGCCAAACCATTTGGTATTGGGTACCAGTTGATCTTCATATCCTCCTTCGGTGCTTCCTCCATCACCCAAATAATCGGCCGCATCAACGGGGTGGAAATTGGTATAGCTCCAGGAATAATTCGGTTCGCCTGTGCCGGTATGGTTCACATAGTCGACAGATGTGGCAGTAAAGGCCTTGAGTGATGTGCTGGCAATATTGGAGCCATTGTACCAAACAGCAGAAGGATAATAGCCATTTGTTTGTGCAGCCCATTGCCATTCCCAGGCGTTGGTTGAAGGGTTGGTTCCTTCCCTGCGTGCAGTCAACACGATCTCGATCGTATCAGCAGTAGTCAGTGTGATCTTGTATTCATCAATATCGGTGGAGTTCTCCATATGACCACTGTAAGTCCGCTGGTCAAGCGCAACATTATAATTACCGCTACCATTGTTTGGTTCAAATTCCCAAAACTGACTGCCGGGTGAAGGCGGGGCATTATGCGTGAATTTAAAATATACATCATAACCTCTTTCACCAACAACACCTGCATAATTAAGAAAATAACCGCCGATCTGTATATAGTAATCGCCTGCAGCCGCATTGGGGATAAGCCAGCGGATCTCATTGGTGGGATATGGCACTCTCTGCGTGCCGCCACTTACTGCTTTATTAAAAACATAGGTTTTTACGGCAGGGTTGTCACCACTTTCCTGTGCAATGGAGTTATCTGAGTAAATGTGGTTCAGGATAATATCAGCATACACATCCATATATGGTGCACCACCACTGGTGGAATGCGCATCACTAATCAGGCTGGCCAACTCTGAACGAGAACCAAAGCGGGTTTCAGTCGTCCCTTTCTGATTGTAATTGCCCAAATCATAATGATCAAAAATGCCATAACCCATATCACTGATACCAAAATTGCCTTTCGATGGAGGCGGCATCCAAAGTCCGCGTATGCCTGCTGTTTTCATTGCAGGCAACTTGGCACGCAGGGTATCGTACCATGATCCGTTTTTGCCGGCCTCATTCACTGGCACATTCCAGTAAAAAGCCTGCATCATTACATCATCCTGTGCATAGGTGCCAAACCAAAACAACGTGGTCAGCACAAGAGAAAGGGTAGTTTTCTTTTTCATGCTGGAAGTTTAATCGTTAAAGGATAAAGTGTAGTAAGTACACAATTTAGGAAAATTAGCTACCGCGTCAAGATGTTTTTTAACGGTAAAATGGCAGGGGTTTTACCTATTCCGTTCCGGTCAATAATTGGTGTGAAATCTTCTTTTGACCTCTCTGGGAAACCATTCTAATTGATTTATATTGCACCATCTTCTCACCAGCTCTGATAAAATTTTATGCCTAAACAACTATTCACTTTAGCTGCACTGGCAGCTACGCTGATTGTTAATGCACAATCACCCGACTCCTTAAGCCGCAAGGACTATGAACATGCGGCCAGCTTTCTTAGCTTCAACACAGAATCCCTGCTATACCGCACTGCCGTGCGCGCTAACTGGATGGAAGGAGATAAATTCTGGTACTCCGTGAACACGGAAAAAGGAACAGAGTTCTTCCTCGTTGATCCTTCTAAAAAAAGCAAAACACCTGCATTTGATCAGGCCAAACTCGCTGCTGCTTTATCAAAAGCAACAAGCCGCAATTATGATGCGTACAAATTGCCCTTCCAGTTTTTCAGCTTCTCTCCTGATGGAAAAAGCATTTCCTTTTCCGCTGATTCCAGGAAATGGAAATACGATCTGAAAAGCGCTGTGGTAACTGCGGATGCATCTGCTGCAACCGCTGAACCTCCTTCACCTGCAACTATGGGAAGAAGAGGCGGCTTCACCGAAGTGGTTTCCCCTGATGGAAAGAAAGCAGCTTTCATCAAAGATTATAACTTATGGGTACGCAACCTGGAAACCCGTCAGGAAACACAACTCACTACCGATGGCATCAAAGATTTTGGTTATGCTACCGACAATGCCGGCTGGAGCACCAGCGACAGGGCCATTCTCCGCTGGTCGCCCGATTCAAAAAAGATCGCCACTTTTCAGCAGGACCAGCGGAAAGTTGGTGATATGTATCTCGTAACTACCAACGTGGGCAAGCCTACCCTGCGCGCATGGAAATACCCCTTGCCTGGCGATAAAGACATTATCATGATCCACCGTGTGATCGTTGATGTGGACCAACCTAAAGTGGTTCGCTTACAAGTTGAACCTGATCCTCACCGTGCTTCATTAAGCGATGATATCTCCAGCAGCGGCACATTCGATGATGTAGACTGGAAAGCAGATGGCACTGAACTCGCCTTCTTATCTACTTCCCGCGATCATAAGATTGAAAAAATGCGGATCGCTGATGCAGCTACCGGCGCAGTAAGGGAAGTGTTCGAAGAAAGAGTAGCTACACAATATGAATCAGGACAGGGTGCCATCAACTGGCGCTACCTGGCCGCCTCCAATGAATTTATCTGGTATTCCGAACGTGACAACTGGGGGCATTTATATCTCTATGATGCAAAGACAGGTCAACTGAAAAACCAGATCACCAAAGGTGATTTTGTAGTAACACGCATGCTCGATATTGATGAAAAGAAAAGAAAGATCCGGTTCATTGGCCTCGGCAAAGAACCAGGCAATCCTTATTTTGCCCATATATACGAGATCGGATTTGATGGAAAGAACCTTGTATCATTAACTCCTGAAACAGGCAACCACGCTGTAAGCTACTCTCCTTCTGAAAAATATTTTATTGACACCTACTCACAACCTGATGTCCCCTCTGTAGTGGTATTAAGGGATGCGAATGGCAAACAACTCCTTGAACTGGAAAAAACCGATGTATCCAAATTGCAGGCTACCGGCTGGAAAGCTCCTGCCCAGGTGAAGTTGAAAGCATATGATGGTGTTACGGATATTTATGGACTGGTATTCACTCCTACCAGGATGGAATCCGGCAAAAAATATCCTGTAGTGGATTATATCTATCCTGGTCCGCAGGGCGGCAGTGTAGGCAGTTGGTCTTTTGCTGCTTCCCGTGGCGACCACCAGGCCCTGGCTGAACTCGGCTTCATTGTAGTGCTGATCGAAGGCACCAGCAATCCCGACCGCTCAAAAAGCTATCATGACATGAGTTATGGAAATATGGCTGAAAACACTTTGCCTGACCAGATAACAGCCATCCGTCAGCTTTCCCAACAGTATCCCATGGACACTACACGTGTCGGTATCTGGGGACATTCCGGTGGAGGCTTTGCTACGGCTGCAGCCATGTTCCGCTATCCCGATTTCTTTAAAGTAGGTATTGCCGAATCAGGCAACCACGACAACCGCAACTACGAAGACGATTGGGGTGAGCGCTACAACGGCCTGGTGGAAAATTCCAATTACGGCGCACAGGCCAATCAGAACTATGCGCAAAACCTGAAAGGCAAATTGATGCTGGCACATGGCATGATGGACAATAACGTGCCGCCTTATAATACCTTGCTGGTAGTGGAAGCACTGGAAAAAGCCAATAAGGATTATGACCTGGTGATCTTCCCCAATAGTGCACACGGATTTGGCCAGTATTCTTATTACATGATGCGCCGCCGCTGGGATTATTTTGTAAGAAACCTTCGCGGTATTGAGCCTCCTAAAGAATTTGATTTAAGAGCTCCTGCAGGACCACCCCGGAGATAATCAGCAATATCATTTTAAAAAGGGCTTCTTTACGGAGCCCTTTTATTTTATTGATCCGTTAATAGCAGTAAAAAGTTCCTCAAAAGTTTACGATACTTCTTAAATTGTATGTAACTAAACCTTGCCTAATGCATCGCCTGGCAACTTATAAAACCCTTGTTTTGTTCCTGTTTGCCATACTGGTTTATTCCATACCCGTTTCTGCCCAACTCACGCCTAAAGAAAGGGATTCACTTCGCGTCAATATCAACCGTATCGCCCAACGCATCAATGCGCGGGTAGGTGTTTCCATTTCGCTGATCGAAGCTGGCGACTCGTTAAGCTATCGCGGCGAAGAACGGTTTCCCATGATGAGCGTTTATAAATTTCCTATTGCTATAGCCGTGCTGAAAGAACTGGACAGGGGCACGACTTTTATGGAAAGATACCTGTTGTTGCCTAAGGATTCTATCTATACCGGTGAAGAAGAAACATATTCCGATACCAATTTTCCGGGAGGAAAGATCACCATTGGTCAACTGCTCACGTTGATGCTGGTACAGAGCAGCAATACAGCCTGCGATCAGTTGCTGTACCTGTTAAAGGGTCCTGCCAATATACAACCCTATCTCAACGACCTGGACATCCAGGATATGGCAATTGCCAATACTGAAAAGGAAATAAACATCGATTCACTATTAAGATTTGATAACTGGAGCACGCCTGATGAAATGAGAAGATTACTGGCAATTGCTTACACCGGCGATTATCTTTCCAAAAAAAACCATGATTTCCTCTGGGATAAAATGACCGAAACAGTTGTGGGTGCTAACAGGATAAAAGGGCTTCTTCCGAAAAATACAGTGGTGGCGCATCGTACCGGCACGGGATATGGCTCATACAATGATGCAGGCATTATTACTTTGCCCAGTGGCAAACATCTTGCAATAGTGGTCTTTATTTCGGAAGCACAGGAAAATCCTGAAAAATGTAATGAAGCTATCGCCAGGATCGCGAAACTGGCCTGGGATTATTATTATTCTCGCCATTGATCCCGGAGGCCCTCCCTGCAATTGAAAGGAGCAACGTCTCTATTTTGAGAATGATAATGGCAGGTTTAATATGGACTGTGCTCCTGTTACACTTATACCATCAACGGCCTGAACATACAGCCGGTAATATTGCGGGTTTTCAGGGACCTGTAAATGGATGGATGGACCGGTGCCAGCCTCCTGCATGTAAATAACTTCTCCGGTATCAGTTGTTTTTAGCAACCGCCATTCAAACCGTATATTCTTCTCTCTGTCGTCAGCAAATCGCCAGCCTGTTCCATCATTTACCAACACCCAATATAACAGCGAACTGCCTGCGAACACAGTCTTGGATGGCCGGAGGATCTTGATCGCAGGCAAATGCGGAGCATCGCTTTTTCCTGTCCAGCTTTGTTGCAAGAGATAGAATCCCGGTTTCTGGCGCCCCCACTGATCTAAAAGACCATCAAACGTTACATAATCACGTGTTTGCTGGTCCTGCCACTCTTTTGCAAATACAGGCAAGCTGTTTTCTTTATCCAATAGCACAAGGTTTTCGGGTGATATTTCGCTGATAAAAACAGGTTGCCGGATATTTTTTATTGATGATATGCCTGTAGTGTCCTGGCCAATGATCAATCCAAACATGTCAACTGCCGGCACACGCAACCGGATTGAAGAAAGCGTTGCATCTATGTGAGCTGATAAATTAACGTCGATGGAAAGCGGGCGTTTCGGATCGATGTCTTTTATTTTACGGCTTAGCTGATCAAGCCAGGAAAAAAGCATTTCCTCTTTGTAAAAAGAAAAAGGCTTATTGTAGTTGTCTTGTGGTAATTGATTAGTGTTGCCGACGGACCATCCGATGATACTCTCATTATTTTTCAACTGATCTATCTTTTTAAGAATATCCTGCTCAGCCTCAGCGAGATTTTTTATATCATCATCCTGCGATCCAGTCAATGCAGGGATCCAAAAAGAATAAACCACCTTCATACCGGCTTGCCGGGCTTCAGCTAACACGTTGTGGTCATATATGCCTGGACCATAACGCCTGATCGTGGATATCCCCAATGTTTTCATCCTTTCAAAATCGCGCTGCACCTGCACGCGCAGCAGTTCATGAAAGTTGCGGTACCAGTTTTTACCTGTATTATAATTCACTCCTTTAATGCTTTGCAACAGGCTCACCGGTACATTTTTTTGCTGCATCATTTCTTTTTCCCGGATAGGTTTCCATGGCCCGGCCAGTCTGCTGCTGTCTATCCGCGGGTATTTCTTCAAAAGAGACAGAACAGAAGAGGGTTGCCGCCATTGCCAGTTGAGAGGACCTGGTTTAAGCTGTTCCGGAACGTTGTAGTCATGAGCAGTATTAAAGAATATCATTCCTTTTATTTCCGGGAATCGATATTGTATATTGCTGAAGGCCGTATCAAACCATGATGCCTGTTTTGCAGCATCTGCCAGCGAGCCCATTTCCCCGATCATAACAGGAATGCCTGAATGAAAAACAGGTAATTGATGAAAAGGCTTATAAAGAGCCCTGAACGAATTGGATCTTTTATGACCAGCAGCTGGCCCGTAATCAAGGGCTGTAACGCTTAACCAATCCACATAAGGTTTTCCGGGAAAATACAGCTTTGCTTGTTCTGCCCGCCATGGATTCCATACCCACACCACATTATTGACACCATTTTTAAGGAAGAACTCATACACATATTTCCATGCAGCCCTGTATTCCATGGGGGTATTGTTTCCTGTAGGTGACCATGGATAAGCAGGATTATCAGGTTCATGCGCAAAACGGATAAAAACGGGGCGGTTCAGTTTTTTTACCTGCGAGCTGAACTGTTGGAGGTAGTAGTCAAGCTCTCCTTTAATGATATGCGCAAATATCTTTTTTTCGTTGCGGAGTTCATTGTTACCGGTTTGTTTAAAAAGACTGCCCCAGGGCTCCCAGGTGATCATCGGAAGTGAGCCATTGTTATAAATAAATTGAAGAACAGTATCTGGTAAAAAGCATTGCGGTGCATCGCCCCAGGGAATATAAAGTGAAATGATATTGAATTTTTCTCCGGAGCTCTGGACCTGTTTTACTTCTTCAAAACTTACAAGGCCTTCGCTCGCCCCAGGTTGATATATACCGGTAAGAAACGGCGTGCCTTCCTGTTTTTCCGGAGGTATCACTTTGGGAGGGTCAGCATTCAGCTTCAGCAGGTACCAGGAAGCAAATACGGTAAGTGTCAATAACAGCAACCCGGTTTTACGAAAACCGCTGTAAATAAACGTGTGCCGCATTAACCAAAGCTGCCGTTTCAGCAACAGTGGATATTTGAGGCTTTTCTTAACAAAAGCATTGCGGTCGCGCAGGCGAACGGAATCGCCCCTTAAACTGATCAATAATACTATCGTAAGAATGAGGCAATTGACGCCCGCAATACATGCCATGACCAGTGAATACGGGTTCCAGTCATACCACAACCCATAAGCGATGGCCGAAATTGAAATGAGCAGCATCAGGAGATTGGGCATATACAAAACCCACGAATCCGGTGTTCTATCATCCTTGGGTGTCGGTATATAGGGCACTTTTTTCCTGATCAGCGTATACACGAATCCTGTGATGTAGATCCACCAGGTGCCGATCTGCAACAAACCGCCTACTACATGAAACCCGCGTTCTTTTTCTTCCATTACCCAGCGTTGTACATAATGACGGATAAGAATGGCAGAAGCGATCATCGGCATTCCCAATAATACAAAGCTGGTCATATCCATACGGAAAGGAATAAGACCAGTGCAAAGAGATAGAACAGGGATCATAAAATTGATAAAAGCGATAAAACCAGACAGGTAATAAAGCGGTATGGTTCCGTAATGGATCTTTTGACGCCAGCTGAATTTAGTAAAAAGCCGGAAGAAAGTAGTAAAGAACAATTCAAATGTCCCTCTTGACCACTTCAGTTGCTGCGCATAATAAGCAGACAAAGTAGATGGCACCAATCCTCTTGCCAATACCGCAGGCACATACACCGATTTCCATCCTTTTGCATGCAATTGCATAGCCGTATGCATATCTTCTGCAAGGCCGGCCGCATGTCCGCCAATAGAATCCAATGCAGCGCGGCGGAACGTACAGTTGGCACCAATGGCCAGCACGGTCCCATAGCTGTTCATCGTCATCATGATCGGGCCATAGAACTGGAAAGTTTGTTGTGCAGCACCTTTGGCAATAAAAGTGTTATCGAGATTGCTGTATGCCTGCACAATCTGCACAAAGCCGATCTTGGGATTATTAAAATGCGGCACTATCGGGTCAAGGAATTCCGGCTGGGGCACATGATCGGGATCCAATATCACGCATAGATCACCGGTGGCATATTGCAGTGCATTGTTGATATTGCCGGCTTTTGCATCTTTCTTATCCTTTCGTGTAATGTGCCGGACGCCTAAGCGTTTGCAGACCTCTTTCAGGTATGGGTCATCAGCTTCATCACATAGATATGTTGTATGCGGATAGCGGATCTGTTGGATGGCTTCAAGTGTCTTTTCAACCATTTCGCGTGGCTCACCTGCACAAAATGTTGTGAAGATATCGACAGTAAATGTTGAATTGCCCTCCGGCTCTCTGGGAACAGAAATGGAAAAATAGTGATACCATTCATGTATCAGGCGGAGACAACTAAATGTAATGGCCGGCATCAGTATCCAGTAAAAAGGAGCAAAACCTGCCTGCGCCCTGTCGAACAGGCAATACAGGAGATATAAGGTGCTGACAACGCCGATCAGGATCATCAGGCGCAACATGATCAGCTCATTTTTGGAAGGACCAGAAACAGAGTTAAAGGGTTTACTCATTTTTCCACAACATAAAAAGGTGTATTGGCGGTGGAGAAATACCCTTTTTTATCATAAATGGTTACGAATACCCGGTAAGGCCCTTCCACAGATGGCGTGCGGAAGCGCATTTCTATTCCCGGATAAGATAAAAGCAAACTATCAAAACTGCGTGGTTTTTTCAAATTTGCCTCCTGTATATTTTTACGGAACCAGTCTTCCTGCAGCAATTCCCACCGGAAGTAGATCGAATCGCCAGCCGGACTATTTTCCATAATTACTTTTGCCGTGTAAATACTGTCAGGCTTCAGCAGGATATTATCCCTTGCTCCCTCTTGTCCGATCAGCATATATTTTACGGGGGGCGAATGATGAGCCGGTTGTTTTCCCTTCCACAGGTATTCCATGGCACTTACTATTTCATTTTTTTCACCTCCGGGCGAAAAGAAATTATACCAGGTATGCGTTCCTTCCTGTTTCTGACCCCAATAAAAACAACAAGCGCCAAGAAACCGGGGGTCATTATTTGGAATAAACTTAGCCCTTTCAAGGTATTGCTCTGCTTTTTTGATGGATGTGTTTTCAATAGGAGCTCCCCAGGCCGTTGCTTCAGATTCCCATGGCCCATTAATTCCCCATTCACTGATAAAGAAAGGGCCATTCCAAAACCACTTGAACTCCTGCAATTCTTTCTCCAAAATAGATATTCGACCGAATGTATTGATCGCGATAAGATCCAGGTCAGGCACTTTTATCTTAATATTATAAACACATCGCCTGGAGAAATTGGCCAGTGCTGTTGTAACAGGATGGTCAGGGTCTTCGTAATGGATCATTTTCAACAGGTCATTATAGGCTTTATAGAAAGAACGGAAACTGGGCCGGTAAGGAAAATCAATTTCGTTTCCCAGGCACCACATGAGCAGTGCGGGGTGCGAGCTGTACTGTTTAACGATATGCTGGTAAGCCCGGAATTGTTCCCCTACCTGTGCTGTATCGCGATAGAATGATTGATGGAGGCTTACCGGCAATGATAGTCCAACAATAACAGCGATGCCATTGGCTTCCGCTTCATCTAAAATATGCCGGATATTGGTAGTGTCCCAGGTACGAAGCGTATTACCACCTGCCAGCCTAAGCTCAGCAAGATTACCAGACCCCGCAGCACCCTTAATAAAAAATGGTTGGCCATTACGGTAAAGCGTAAAATGATCTTTTGTACGAAGCACAAACACCGTCTTTGATTGCATGGTGGTTGAAGTACGGTCTCTACGGAAATAAAGAAACAAACAAAACAGTACAAGTATGAGCAGCAGGGAGATGCCAAAAAAAATGCGCAGGTACCTGGCCATAGGGTTGAGGGTTTGGTAAGATACCCCTTCAATATAGGAGATAAACGGGGTTTTGCCAAACGGATACCCAAAATGAATGCTATTATCTCTTTCTCACAGGGAATCTGCCTTTTATTTCGTTCCATTCAAACATACCGGAGGCCCTGACACCAATGAAAAGGCGCAATGCTCCGCTTCCTGCGTAAACATTGCGCCTGATCTGCCCTCAAGTGTATTTATTCTACAATTTTTTCATGGGAAATTTTCTTGCCCTTTGTTGTCCATTCACGGTCCCTGATATTTCGGCCATTAATGAACCTTCTGTTTCCAGCGTATAGCTGATCTTTTGCGGGAAATCATGTGCCGGATTTTCAAATACCAGTTGATTGGCTGATGAAGAGGTCAGTTTGAATTTTACCGGTTGATCATTATTCTGACCTTTTACGGTAGGGATATAAAAAAGATCATCTCCTTCTTTTTTCAGGACAATGGATTCCAGGGGAATGGAATCGGTAGCAGTGATCATATAGCTTCGGCCTCCATAGGTGGAATCATTTACCAAAGACCATTCTTCCACCATCTTTCCGCGTTGGGTTTGATTGCCCCATTTTCCGAGAAGCCATTTTGCATCGGAAAGGGACGAAGTGTTTTGTGCAAATAAATTATGGGAGATAACAAGGATAAAGACAGCCGTTAAATAAGGTTTCATGTAATTGATTTATGGTGACTGCAAAGCTGGCTACTATTCCGTTTTTTAAATTGTAAAAAAGCGACTTCTAATCAAAGCTGAAAAATTTAACCAGCGGCAGATGTTCTGCGAAATATTGCTTTGGACTCAGCCCGGAAAATTCGCGGAAGTCTTTAATAAAATGAGCCTGGTCATAAAAGCCGCCGCTGTAAGCCAGATCGGTGAGTGTATTGTAGCGTTTCTGTTCAGTTAAAGACAATACATATTGAAAACGGCTGATACGGGCGTATTGTTTGGGATTAAGGCCAACAGCAGCAACAAACTGACGCTCGAAATGCCGGCGTCCGATATTGAGTTGGGCAGAGAGCTCTTCGATATTAATAGCGCCATTCACCTGGTTGATCATATCAACACCGCGGTTGACTAAGGCGTTTACAGCAGTTGGTTGTAATTGTCGCAATAAGAACTGTTCTATGATTTGTACTCTTTGTTCATTGCCAGAAGCTTCCAGCATACGGTTTTCCAACTCACGGCCGGCAGCGCCCCAGATATCAGCTATTTGAATATTGCTATCGTTGAGCTCATGAGTATTAATATTGGTAAAGGGTCTTAATCCATGCGGCTGAAACCTGACGCTGAACATGCCCACCCTGCCATTGCCACCGATTTCGATGAAGCGGGTGAGTTGGCCATGAATAAAGCTGCGGGGTTGAAAATTGCTGGTCCCGTCCGGGTAGTATTTTTGAAAAAGGTTTCCATAGTGGAATACCAGCTCGATGCAGCCGTCAGGGAATATGCGTTGCTGGGTACCCGGCAGTTCTTCTCCTTCAAGGCTCCAGTAGCATTTGATAAAGCTGGAGAGGGATGAATCGGGCGTGTAAAGGCGATAGTGCATGAGTGATCTGAAGATAATATTTTTTCGTATATTGAAATATGCTTGCGCGGATTCATAAGAGATTGGGGGAGCGTCCTGCTTTTTACGTTTTACCAAATATGGAAAACTGTTTTACCTGGTCTTTTCCTGAATTCATGCCGTTTTGTGTTCAGCTCTACTATTTCTCCTCTTTAAAAGACTTTTCCACGTTGCCCCGGGTCTGAAGCAGACTTGGGAAGGGCTATTCATTAAATTTTTAGTCGTTAAAATTTGGGCTATGCAACGTAATCTGCAGGGTCAGTCCACCAATGGTGTGCTGATATTCGTTTTGGTTTTGATAAGTATATTGATATTGGAGCGGGGGATGGTGGGGAGTAGCAAGTGGTATTGGTTTTTATTGGTGACGGTACCGGGGATGGTAGTGGTTTGGGTGAGAGGGAGAAGGGAATAGTTTTGGGTTAGATATGTAAAGGGCTGGTGGAATACCGGCCTTTTTTGGATTTATGCTTAACTAATAAGTAGATTGCTGGCCGTTCAAAAGTGATTTATGTCTTTAACTATTATTGAAGGTGCCTGGGAAGGTTTTTTTACATACGGGCCCGACTATCCGATCGAATATCAAAGTATAAAAGAAGTTTTCACGATGGAATTAAGCGTTGTTGATGGGATAATTAAGGGGACTTGTGTCGATTCATTTATCAAAAAATATTTTGATGAGCCGGCAAAAGTAGAAGGCACTTTGATTGATGGTGTTTTATCATTAATTAAGAAATATCCTTACTTTCTGGGAGTAGATGAGTACGAGCAAACATATGTGGACAAAGCTCTTCCAAGTCATGAGGTTCACTACAGAGGCCAGATGAAGAGGAAGCTGTTTTCCAGCGAATATTTTGTGGAGGGGCAATGGGATATTTCCGGGTCTTTTCTGGATGAAGAAGGAACAGCCCGGTATTATACAGATGAAGGGGATTGGGAGATGCATCGGGTTAAATGATGTTAGCTGCTTCTCCGATGATCTGGATCTGTTTAATTGTTGCGAAACGCATCATTGAATTAGCGATGAACTGGTCAAAGCTGATATCTGCAGTATAGGCTTCAATCTCCATAATGGCATCCATAATATGCCCGATCCGTTCTTTATCGCCAATTTTGCTACGCATTGAATATGGGAATGTAATGATCAGGCTTCGTAAATCAATTGCTTATCTGATTCGATATAAGGCAGGATCCTTTTCCTAACGCCGTCAGAAGAAACCAGGTCGACTGTCCTTTTGAGCTTCTCTTCCAGGTCAAATTTCATTTGTACAAAGGCGAATCCGATATGCCTGGAGTAGTCCAATTCAACGAGAATATCGATATCACTATCTTTATCGGCTTCATCCCGGGAATAGGAGCCAAAGAGATATGCTTTCAACACAGGCTTGCTGGTGAAATAATCGCGGATGATCTGTATATCTCCTGGCTTCAGGCGCATAGGCAAGTTTACTGATTTTTGGTGGCTTGCCCTAACCTTTCCACAGCGGCATTGGCTTCAATCCATTGTAAGGATGGAATTAAACATGATGAGCTTCCTGGTCTCCAACCCCGGATCATTGTCCGGGGCAAGTGTTTCAAATACGCCTTCATCCAAGAAAGAGAAATACTCATCCTCGGAAATGATCAGGTGATCCAGTAGTCTGATGTTCAGGAAGCGGCTGGCCTCCATGAGTTTTTCAGTCGCCGTCTTATCCGCATGGGATGGTTTTAAGCCGCCGGACGGATGGTTATGGATCACAACGATCGATGCGGCCCTTCTCAGCAGGGCGCGGTGGTAGACTTCCATGGGGTGTAGTCTCGCTGGTTATCGTTTTATAAACAGTAGATCCTCTCTTCTTAATTCGGTCGCTCTTTCCCTGATCAGTTTGTACATGGTTTCTGCGATCATTGTCCCGTTTTATCTCTTGCTATCACTACAATAGGTGATTCTTTAAAATATTGATATAAAACCGAACGATTTTACCGACCTTCCTGGTAGTCCATAGTTCATCTGGTATTGTCGAAGAGTTAAGCTACACCATAAACTACCCCCTCCTCAACTGCAGTATTCTTTTATAAAGCTTATCGGTAACTACAAAACAACTGTCCGGAACAGACCAGCCAGGCTATACCTGCTTTCATTCGCATAAAAACCGGAACCGCATCCTTCCTGTAAATAACAATATAATAATCATTACCGGAACAGTTTTTGATTACTTCTTCCATTGTCCAAACTGCAAAGCATATGAACCCCTGTCTTAGATCAGCATCATCAAAACTATATATCCTTTTATTATTTTTTTCACTGCTGGCGAACACCTCTTTTACTCAACAAAGCAAGTACATACACGCCGCATTTACAGGAACACGCTGGGATCCCAGCTCCATGATGGGAGGCGGATTGGAAAAAACGGAAATTATTCTGTATTTCCGGCCGGATGGCACTTATAGCACTACCCTGGGTAATGGCTGGCAAACTGATATCAGCGGCCATTATACGATCTCCAACGGCACCATCAAACTCACCGATTCCAAAAACCAGGTTGAATCTATCCCTTATGATGGAAGCGGCAGTTTCTGGTATAATGGCACCACTATTTTTCAAAAAAAACCTGCCAGTAAGATCCCTCCGGGCTATTACAGTTTCAGCTATTCTTCCGGCAGCGGCGGTATCGGTTCAGGTACCAATGCCCCTTATGTTGGGAACAGAGCCCACAAAGGAATACAGTTTAACCCCGACGGCAGTTTCAGTTCCGGCGCATCAAGCTCTACATATATTTCCGGAGGGAATGTAAGCGGCCATGGCAACAGGAAAACAGAAGCCGATGGCACTTATACCATCAAAGACGGAGTGCTTACGCTTCATTTCAAGAATGGAGAAAAAAGTGTGAACAGTTGCTTTACGTCGGATGCGGTTTCATCCATCATTGTCAATGGCACTACTTACTATGCCGATGAAGATAAAAAAAGCACAACAAAAGAGCCGGATACAAAAACCAAACCCGCTGCATCCCCGGAAGATGTACGCAGCGGACTGGCTTTTTTGAAGAAAGCCAATCTCGCCAACGGAGGAAAATACCTGGATGAAGTAAAGACAGTAAAACTTGAATCCTCACTTGGTAACGGAGCATTGCAGATAACTACCCTGCTCGATCTGCCACAACAAAAGATACGCTGCGAATACAGGAAGCAGGGCCAACTGATCGGCATCGAGCAGACGGAAGGCAATGCAGGATGGGAATGGTCCAACGGTAAATTCACAACGCTGCCTACAGACAGAGTCAAAGAATTACAAAGTGCGAATTTCTCGGGGATATTCAGTTTGCAGGAGCCGGTGTTGAACAGCGTATCTATCATATCAGCACCCGGAACCAGCAATAATCAAACAAGTATCATCATTTCCAGGGGGGGTAACTACACGGCTATGTTATTTGATAAAGAAAACCGCCTGACAGGAAATTCCAGCAAAATAAACAACAGGAGTATTACCCGTTCTTTTTCAGATTTCAGAAAAGTGAAACAGGTTCTTCTACCCTACATAGTTAAGGAGATGAGGGATAATAAAACATTTACTTATCAATACAGTTCAATTGAACTGAATCCTTCATTAAGTGTCAATGATTGGCTGAAGCCAAAATCTTAAGAGCAATCCCTGTTGAAGTTGTTATATTAGCTTCCTGATGCCAAAACATCAACATATTGCCATGTCTGAACACAATCATGACTGCAACAACACCCGCAAAAAAACGCATAATAGTCTCATCTTTCGTATTGTTGGAATGAAGCTTATTGTTTCAACGATCCTTCTCTTTCTCCATTTCTATGCTGGTGCTGCCGATAGTATCTATATCCGGATAAACCAACTCGGATACACACCTTCATCACCGAAAATTGCAGTAGCAGGAGTCAAAGCAAATACTTCTATCAGCAGTTTTGAACTCGTAGATGCTGCCAGTCATAAAACTGTACTTAAAAAGACTACCGGTAAAAATTTTGGTCAATACGGACCATTTACCAATACCTACCGGCTCGATTTTTCCACATATACAAAAGAAGGAACGTATTATATCAAAGCAGGAAATGCAACTTCCGGCTTATTCAAAATTGCAGGCAATGCTTATGCGGGCACAGCAGATTTTGTGCTCCGGTATATGCGCCAGCAAAGAAGTGGTTACAATCCCTTTTTAAAAGACTCTTGTCATACCAAAGACGGCTATATCGTTTACGGTCCAAATGAAGGGGCATATATGAATGTTACCGGTGGCTGGCATGATGCTTCGGATTACCTTCAATACAGTACTACCTCTGCAAATGCAACCTATCATTTACTGGCAGCCTATCGTGATTTTCCCATTGTTTTCAATGATGCACACCAGGCGAACGGAGGCGATGGTTCCAATGGCCTGGCTGATGTACTGGATGAAGCCCGATGGGGGCTCGACTGGTTGCTGAAAATGCATCCGCGGGAAGACTACCTGTTCAACCAGATTGCTGACGACCGTGATCATACCGGCTATCGCCTGCCCACACTGGATTCAGTTGATTATGGTTATGGAAAGGGCAATGGAAGACCCGTTTATTTTATTACCGGCGAGCCACAGGGTCTCGGGAAATATAAGAACCGGGCAACCGGCTTCGCTTCCACTGCCGGAAAATTTACCAGCGCCTTTGCATTGGGTGCAACGCTGCTCAGCGGCAAGGATACTGCACTGGTGCCTTTATTAAAAAGGAAAGCACTGTCTGCCTATGCATTGGGCAGAGCCAGGCCGGGAGTGGCACAAACCGCCCCTATGCGCGCTCCTTATTTTTATGAAGAAGATAATTGGGTGGATGATATGGAACTGGCAGCCATAAATCTTTACCATATCAACCGTGATACAAGCCTGTTGCAACAGGCATTGCACTATGCGGAACAGGAAAAATCAACCCCCTGGATGGGTGCTGATACTGCAAGACACTACCAATGGTATCCCTTCCACAATTTTGGCCATTATGAAATTGCCAGAAACAGCTCCGGCAGCATGAAACAGCAGATGATATCCTATTACAAGCAGGGAATTGAAAAGGTATGGGCAAAAGCAAACCATAACGCGTTCTATCGCGGAATCCCCTTTATCTGGTGTTCCAATAATTTAACGACCTCCTTCGCGATACAGTGTATTTTATACCGTCAGCTCAGTGGGGATAATAGCTATCTCGAACTTGAGCAGGCCTGTATCGACTGGCTGTTTGGCTGCAATCCATGGGGCACGAGTATGGTCTGCGGCTTACCGGCGCAGGGCGATTCTCCTGCAGATCCGCATTCCTCTTTGTCGGAGATCTATCATTATCCCATTGATGGTGGACTGGTAGATGGACCGGTTTATGGCTCCATTTACAGGAACCTTATCGGCATTCACCTGAAAGCTCCTGATGAGTATGCAGCCCTGCAATCTGATTTTGTGGTGTATCATGATGATGCCGGCGATTACAGCACCAATGAACCAACGATGGATGGCACAGCTTCGCTGGTATACCTGATGGCAGCACTTGAACAGCAGTCTTTGCCGAAAGCAGAGAAAGATAGCTATGGCGCTATCAGGAGAGCTGATACTGCTTCTAAAAAAATGGCCATCGTTTTCACCGGTGATGAATTCCTGGAAGGTGCAGATTTTATCGGCAATACCTTATCAAAGCATCACCTGAAAGGTTCTTTCTTTTTCACCGGGAATGCATACCGCAATCCATCATTTACCAAAGCCATAAAAGAGTTGAATCGTCAGGGTCATTACCTGGGTGCTCATTCGGATAAGCACCTGCTGTATGCTGACTGGAATGATCGCAATAAAACACTGGTCACTGAAGAAGCGTTCCGGCAGGATATCGCCAATAATTTCCTGGCAATGCAGAAAGTTGGGATAGCAACAGATAGGGCTAAGTTTTTCCTGCCGTCATATGAGTGGTACAATTCCGCGATCACCGAATGGAGCAGGAAAGCCGGGTTAACCCTCATTAATTTCACACCGGGTACAAGGTCGGCTGCCGACTATACTTTTCCGGCGATGGGCGATAAGTATCTCAGCTCGGAAGCTATTTTCCGTTCTATTACCGAATATGAGCAAAAGGATCCTTCCGGTCTCAACGGATTCATTCTGCTGATCCATGCCGGCGCAGGCCCTCAGCGCACCGATAAGTTTTTTCACAAACTGCCGGAGCTGATCAATTATCTGAAAAAGAAAAATTATAAGCCGGTGAGGATAGATGAGCTGTTGAGTGATCAGCATTAAAGATATCGATGAGGCCCTGCCTTCAATATTTCCTGTGTGTCCCTTTTCATTCAAACGCCTCTTTTCATTTCCGCTTCAACGTCAATACCGTTATCTCCGGCCACACTCCTATCCTTCCTTTCAGGCCATGATACCCGAAACCTCTGTTCACATAAAGATATTTCCCTTCCTGCTCATAAAGTCCGGCCCATTGCTTATACACATACTTGATCGGGCTCCACTTAAAACCAAACAATTCGATCCCAAACTGCATACCATGCGTATGCCCGGCTAATGTAAGATGCACATGCTGATGATGATCGATGGTTACTTCATCCCAATGCGAGGGATCATGTGATAGTAATATTTTGAATGCTTCATTCGGTACAGCCTCCGTAGCTTTTTTTAAGTCACCATATTTGTGAAAACCGCCTTTACCCCAGTTTTCAACACCTATTAAAGACACTGTTTCATCCTGTCTTTTTATGGTTACCGCTTCGTTCAATAACAACGTAAAACCCATTTCCGCCTGGATCTCTTTTAACCGGTCCAGGTTGGCCTCCTTTGCTTCTTTCGTTTCCCAGCGGATATAATCGCCATAATCATGATTGCCCAGTACGGAATATTTGCCGTAGGGTGCTTTCAGGGTCGTAAAAGCAGGGATCCAGGGTTCCATCTCGACCGCCATATGATTAACCAGGTCGCCGGTGAATAACAGCAGATCGCTATTCTGGGCATTCACCAGGTCGATGCCTTTTTGTACACCCCGGGCTCCACTGAAACTGCCGGAGTGGATGTCGGATAGTTGAGTGATCGTAAAACCGTCAAATGCTTCAGGCAGGTCGTGGAAGTACAATGTTTCCCGCCTCACTTTATAAAAATGCCTGCCGCGGGTTAATCCAAAAAGGGTTATAAGAAACATCAGCAATGCGAGGGCCACTGCCATCTCGCTAACATAGATGCTTCTCGGAGGAAAACCTTGCAGCAAGCGAACGATATCTTCTGCCAGCAGTACTGGCGAAGCAACTAATTTGGGAATGAAGACCAGCAGCACGCCGGACATCAGCCCGGCTATCCAGCGCTGAGCATTATGACCAGCTCTGTGTATAGATATAATGGATATCAATCCGCCGAGCAGCAACAGGTCCAACAGCCAGTAGCTGACATGCAGCAACGGATTTTGCGTCAGTGTTGTAACGGCCTGGTAGAAATAGAGATCGGCTACCAGGAAGAGGAGTAATATCCACAAAAGTCTTTTAACCATACATGCGTTCAGGCAAACAGCCCGGTAAGTAACAGCAACATTTGCTCCATGTTCATTGTTGGGTCAATTTCGTTTTTAACATATAACTGGGAGAAAAATAAGGTGATCGTTGTTTTTGTTCATGCAAATGATGCATCTCTTTTCAGTTGATCTTTCTCCAAACCGAGGTCTGTAGTAAAAGAATTTTTACTGATTCTTCAACTTTATTCAAAATTTCATGAGATCGTCAGGGTCAAGGTTGCAAAGTCCGGTGTATCGATGATGTTCATAGTATGAAGGTAATAGTTCAGGTTCGATGGTCTGATGTTTTATTGCCTGCCAACAAGGGTTAAATTAGATTATCCATACAGCTTAATATAATATTTATAAAAGTGATAAATGATATAAAATAGGTAAAAATATAACTGTGGAGAAAATTTTCAATCTTTTTAGAAATATCCCTATTATTTAACAAAACCACATTGAGGGATATAAATCGCTTTAAAAGACTATTTATCGCCTATAGAGATCATAAATTATTCATATTCAATATTTTGACTTTGCTATTTTTAATCTATGGCGGAAAAGCAAAGGATAAAGTATAATTCGATCAAAGCAGTTCTTGCAAATGCACGTGTAAAGAATATAGATCTCGCCATATATTTCAATATTACACCCCAACTCGTTTCAAAGTGGGTTACAAATACCAATCAACCCTCCATTCAATGGCTTTACAGGATCGCCGGTTTTCTTAACGTAGATGTCCGCACACTGTTGGAACCCAATGATCTCAAAGGTGATCGACCCGATTTACCTATTGAACATCCTGTTTCCAGGAAAAAAACAGATTAAGCATTATCTTTTATTCTTTAACATCATGGAACAAAAAAAGAAAATCTACAACCGCATTAAAGCCAACCTTGCACTTCACCAGGTAAAGAATAAAGAACTTGCCGAGCATTTGGGAGTAAGCGTGCAGACCGTCTCAAAATGGTGTACTAATTATAGCCAACCTTCGGTACCGCAGTTGTTTGAGATCGCAGTCTTTCTTCAGGTGCCGGTTCCTGAATTGCTCGAGCTTGTTAAACTGCGATAAGAAATACTAAAAAGGAATCTTTATCCGCTATTAATCTCCTATCTAGGAATCATAATCCATTCTCCGGATACTTTTTCAGAGACGGTTTATCCAGCATAATATTCGCAGGAATGATTCAAAGAATGGTTCGTTTCTGCTTAATTTGGTTTACTCAGCGTTTTTATTATCTTGCCAGCATCAACTGACTACTTATCATGAATTGTGCTACAAGACATGTATCCATTCTATTCTTCCTCCTTCTGCTTTTTCAAAACCTGTACTCCCAAGTCCCTGATAAAAGAGCTTCTCTTACTCCTCAAATATCACAAGCATCCCCCCCTCTCAGAGGACACACCAGTAAGGATATCTGCAGTAACGGCATCGACGATGATTCAAATGGATTGATAGATGAAAAGGATTTCTCCTGCTATTATCAAGGATATGAGAGTGAAGGTTGCTCTATCAGCAAGATCATCTGGGCTTGTAGTAATCAGGGGCTTCATTGGGCTGATCCTGAAACAGGCCAGGAGATATATGTCGGAAACTTTGATGGAAGATTGATCGATGATATTACCTGGGCATCGGACGGAAAATTATACGGTGTTGCCAATTATTCTAATGAGATATTTGAGATTGATCCTTATACTTCCTCTATAAAATCCATCGGCATTATACCTGGGTATTACAGCGCCAATGGATTGACATCAGACCTCCAGGGCAATCTATATGTGGCAGCAATAATACCTGGCTCTATCTGGGAAGTGGTGAAGTTTAATATTGCAACTGGTGTCAGCACTCGTATTGTAAGCCTGGCTTCCACAGGTTTTGGCAGTGGAGGCGACCTTACTTTCTTGAACGGGTTTCTGTATTTGGCTGCAACCGATAGCCGCATGATCAAAATAAATGTGACTACCCGGAGTATGGATATCCGTATTATCGACAATACCCCTTTTACATCACCGATGGGGCTCATTACTATGGGAGATGGCTATTTGTACATCAGTACTATAAAAGATGTTTACAGGATTGACCCCAATACAATGAAAGCTGAATCAAGTCCTTACTATACCTTCCAGCGAAGTGATATTTATATGCGGGGGCTTTCCAATTACACGGAACATTGCAATGCCCCAAGCTGCAAATCCAAGGTGACGGCCTCCATAGTCTCCATGGCGCCATATTGCTCCAATCAAGGTGTTTGGCTCAAAGCCACCGGTACAGGCATCAATGGGCTTAGCGATTATTTGTGGACCCTGCCAAATGGAAATACAGTACGTAACGACTCACTTCAGGTATTTACCTCCGGCCGCTATATTGTGCGGTATCATACCATTCCCGACACTTGCGGTACTGAAACATATCTCGATGTAGTTGTTAAAGATCCCCCTGAACCTTATCTTGGTAACGATACGCTGTTCTGCACCAATGGATTTGTTACACTTACACCAAAATCTTCTGCGGGCATCCTCCAGTATCTTTGGCAGAATGGAAGTACTCAGTCATCTATTGATGTATCACAACAAGGAGAATACTGGTTGGAGGCTTCGAACGAATGCGCCACCAAAAGGGATACAATCATGGTGTATGAAAGAACGATACCTTCTTTTTCCCTGGGGCAGGATACTGTTATTTGCCCTGGTTCTTCTATTGTTCTGAATAATCAAACCATTCGCGATCCATGGGATCATTATGTCTGGCAGGATGGATCAACTCAAACTTCTTTTACTGCAACAGCAGGAGGAGTATACTGGCTAAATATTGACAATGTATGCGGATCAGTAAGGGATTCAATTATTATCACAGGCAAAGATTCATGCAGTTGTTTTCCATTTTATCCACGCGTCAATCTCGGACCAGATCAAGTTATCTGTTCTTTCGAAACTGCCACGATTAAAAATTTGTCGCATGAAGAAGGCTTCAAGTATTCGTGGAATACGGGCAGCAGCTCTGATCAGATTATTACCAGTGATCCAGGTATCTATATCTTAAAGGCAAGTACTTATTGCGGTACAGAAACTGATACATTGATTCTTGCATTAAAAACACAAGGGTGCATTCGGGATATTTTTGTTCCAACTGCTTTTACCCCGAACAATGATGGCTTAAACGATATACTACTTCCTGGAGTATTTGATACTCCTAGTTATTATGTATTCAGTGTTTATAATCGCTGGGGGCAGGTAGTCTTTTCTACCCACGCTGTTTCCAAAGGTTGGGATGGACGTTTTCAGGGGAAGTTACAGGACAGTGGAGTGTTTATATGGCAGGTGGATTTTCAATTTACAGGGGAGGGTAGAGTATCAAAGAAGGGTGTTGTTACTTTGGTTAGGTGATGGAGATATTAAGCCAAATATTTCTGTTAATTATTTGATTATTCAGCAGTTGATCACCGTTTCTGAGAATCCCCAATTTTAAATAATTTATAGTGATATTCTAAAAACTCTTTTCGCAGATTCTCTCGGTGATACGCCAGTTGTTGATTATGATATGGATTGCTTTCATCGATATGCTTGATAATAAAAGTATCTGGATCAATCGCTATAGAACGATAATCAAACTCCGCATGATGAGTTGGGCAAACAATAATAATATTCTCAGGAATATCTGGGCCGCTATGATCCCCTCCTAATGGCTTTATATGATGCCCTTCTGAATAATAACCACCTCGAGATAAATGAATCCTAGAATTACATATTTGGCAACGCCCCTCGAATTTCTCTTTAAGTAGCCGACTAAGACTTAACTACAAAGAATTTGAATCAATCTCTCAAGATTAGTTTAAATAACGGTAAGAATTTCGTAACAGGTTATTCAGTTGCAGGTTTATCAGGCTTATCATATCCTTCCACCATTTTTACCAGTGCTTCTCCATGAAGAAATATATCATCCACTGTCAGTATTTCAATTTTGGTTTCTTTCTTTTGTTCATCGAAAACTCCAATATGTCGCTTCGATCCGTTCAGATATAACCTGCAAATAGGCTTGCGGTTATTGTCATCCAGCAGGATCGCAAAATAGGATTGGGCATCGCGATGAACGATGCGGCCAGGCCTGATCTTCTGCCTTAATATAGCTTTCACGATCTGGTAAGCTTCCAGCTCTTCTGTAGTAGTTTCGATACGGTTGTCTTCAGGCGGCTCAGCATTGTCCTGTTGAGCAGTGGCGCCTTCATTTTCTTTTTTCAGTGCGGAATGTAATCGCTCGGTGATAAGATCATTAATATATTGCTGGATTGATCTCTTAGTGAGGTTACTGAATGTTTCGAGCACGCGAGTTGTCAACATACCCTGATATATCTGTTTCGCGAAATGGCGCACTAGTCCTTCGGTGGGTGCTTGGAACTCAACAGTGATCAGCGCTTTTAATTCGTTCATGTGCTTCAGATCATTTGCCGTGCTTTGAATGCTGCCTATGTCAAAGTATGATTTGTGGAATTTCTTCAGCTCTTCTACCTGGTTATCCCTGATATCTGTTACATTGAATTCAAAGAAAGGTTTTTCATCCATTTTATTTGGCTGCACCAGATCTGTATAAAATCGATACACGATACCATTGGATAGCAGTCCGAATTTCGCGCTGGTAGTGTGGAAATATCGAAATAGTTGTGAATTATGCGGGTCCAAGCTCTCATCCCAATGTTTACATTCCACGAGAATTGCAGGCTGGCCATCTTTCATTATGGCATAGTCGACCTTTTCACCTTTTTTGATGCCAATATCAGCAATGAACTCCGGCATTACCTCAAACGGGTTGAATACATCATAGCCAAGCAACTTGATAAAGGGCATGATGAAGGCATTTTTGGTGGCTTCTTCAGTTTGGATTTGATCTTTGAGTTTCTCAACTCGTTCAGAAAAGAGCTTGATTTCGTCTTTGAAGTCCATATAGTATAGTTTTATTATTTGGTTTGAAACAATCGTCTTTTTAATTGGCTAATCGTGATGAGAATTAAGAAACAGATTAAAATTGACTCTTTCAACCTGCCTTCCAACAATGAGGTCTAGAGTCCTTCATGAATTTTACATAAACCATCTTACGTTGTCAGCCCATGCTAATAAAAGCCGGATGAAAAACACAATGAATCCCGCAACGGAAAAGCCTCCAAATATGCCGGTAAGAAACCGCATAACATTACAATGGTAGATATTAAATTTGTTTTGCAGCGTCCAGTCAGCGAGCATGATCATTACCCCTACCGAGAAATATTGCCAACTGATTGTTTTCAGCAAAATGCAGACTGAAATGCCTGTTAAGTGGCCAATACTTGCACCAAAACATCTTGCACAAAATGGCATTGCATTACCACGAACTTTGAAACAACGCTCTGGTATTCCATGGCAGCCAATATGAAATGCTCGCAGTTTCATATCACCAGCTATGACGGCATTTTAAACACGTGATGCGGACCTTATTCTGTTTATGCGTTCCGCATAAAAGCCCTAAAGGCCCCAGCGCAATTGCCCCACAGCACCCTTTAGCTCCGCTAAATCCCTTTTTGTCTGCATGGATCTGTGTTGATCCGCATTTTGGACACCGGATAATGTCTTCTGTTTGATAGGTTGGTGAAACAACTTCGTTCATGTTATAGGTTTTAAATGGAAGAGAAAATGGTTCTTTTAATCTTATCGGTGATCTTTGCTTTCGCTAAACTAGATATTACTCAAAGCAGAAAAAATAGCGAGCGTTAAATACCGGAAAAATCCCCTTTAAAGGGCAGGATTTTCCTGCAAGGCGAAATGCCTAGTGCTGATGTTGCCAGCAATAACTTCCCGACTTTACCATGCGTTTGCATCTCGTGCCCTTCTTTGTCGTTGCCTTGCATTGTGTGGTTGAAGCACTACGTTTACCGGAATCATCCTTATGATTTGGATTGTCATCGTAACGATACATATATTGCTCAAGTTGATTTATCCGTTCTTCCAATATATCGATCCTTCTATCGGTTTCATTCTCCGCAGATATATGCCGGCATGAAGAAGTAGCCGTTATTGCGGATAGCATCAAGAAGATAAAAGTAGCCTTACGCATTTTAGGGGATCAGTTATTCTTTTTTCTGTTATTAAATAAAAGGATCACCAGCACTCCGGAAAAAATGATCCACGGCCATTTTGATGACCAGAATGACGTGGTTCTACCAGCGGATATACCGAATGCGCCGCTGCTGCATTTTCCACAGGTGCCGCCGCCCTCATTACAGTATTTACACGAGCTGCAGTTCGTACAGGCGTTACAAGATGCTTTTCCTGTGCAGCGACCAGCAATAGCGGTCTGGCTCATAAGCATGATGATGCCTATAAGCAATGAAATGATCCAATGCTTCATGATAATTTTTTAATCTAATGATTACAATTGGAGTAAGCCGTTCCTTAGTCCATACAGGACAAGTGTAGTGCGGTTTTTCACGTTAAATCGTTTGAAAAGTGCTTCCCGGTAGCCATCGATCGTCTTTGAACTGAGATGCATTTCCAAGGCGATCTGCTGATAAGTCAGATCGGTGGCAGCCAGTTTTAGGAACTCCCGCTCTTTTTCATTCAATACAGGTATAGTTTCCTGCTTTGGTTGATTATTCAGTTTTTGATTTAACACTGTGCTTGCCGCCTCCGAATAGTAGAACCCATTTTTCGATACAGTCTCTAATGCTTCTCGCATGTTCTCCACTTCAATATCCTTGCTTAAAAACCCTTTTACACCCAAGCGCAGCATTCTCAGGATAGCTTCTTCGTGTTCAAACATTGTCACCACGAGTACTTTAATTTCCGGATGTGTTCGCTTTAGCCATTCCACCGCCTGGTAACCGTCCATGTCCTGCATGTCGATATCCATCAGTATGATATCGGGAAAAGGCGGCTTCGTCATGTGTTGTTGTAATGTCCGCCCGCCATCTGCTTCGAAGAGAATATTGTATTTATTTTCTTTGTCGCCAAGGTTGATCAGCTTAATCAGGCCTTTGCGAAAAAGGTTATGATCATCAACAAGAGCGATGTTAACTGTGTTTGCGTTTCTCATGCGGTAAGCTGGTTAAGTTTATCCGGATTAGGTATTTGTATTGTAACCGTTGTTCCTTCCCCAGGAACGCTGTTAATATGCAACTCTCCATGGATCAATGAAGCACGCTTTTTTATGTTCAACAGACCTGTGCTTTGTTTTTCACCGCTTGCCTCCATGACTTGCTGAACATTGAATCCGGTTCCATTATCAGATATTGACAATATGAAGCTATCGGCATTGTAAGACAGGGAAGTAATGATCCGGCTGGCTTCTGAATATTTGATAATATTGTTCAATACTTCCTGGCAAAGGCGAAAGAGAATTGTTTCATGGTCAGGTTTAAGTCTATACTCTTCACCGGTTTTGGTGATCGTAATTTCATACTTTTTACCCAACCGCCCTAGTTCATTTTCCAGAGCTTTGAAGAGACCTATATGTATAATATGGTCTGTATTAAGACTGGCGCTTAATGCTTTGAGTTCACTCATCAGCTGTTTTACGAGTGATTTTGTTTCCATCACGTGCTCCCTGGTGTCGGTTGATGTAAGCGGTAGTAGCTCAGCCAGGTTGATATTGATCAGTGATACAAGATGGCTGAAGTTAGCATGCAGTTCTTTTGAAATATGATCCAGGGTTTGTTCCTGAATAGCGAGCTTGGATTGCAGTAAAGTTTGGTTAAATGCTTCTCGCATTTCAAGTAGTTCCTGTTGATGTCGAAACCGTTTCTTCTGATAGAGAAAAAGAAAATAGATAACTGAAGCTCCAAGAAGTAAGAAACCTAGTGTGGAAATTATGATGGTTTGTATTGTAACTTCGGATGAGGTCGGCATAAATAAGCTATTAGGTATAAGGTATACATAAAGATCATCATGACATCGTTAATATTCATAAATATGGTCATGATGTGGTTGAAGGCATCGTTTCTAGCTAAAAATTCAAATCCAGCAATGAACGTCAAAGTGCATAAGTAATAAATGAAAGTTCCTGTAGCGATCCAGAACTCCGGCAGTTGATAAACTTTAATGGCTTCTTTTATGTGTAACAGCTCAATAAAATAGCAAACACAAAAAAATATCACTAGCAGGCTACCAAGTCCGATACTATAAGAGTTGATCGCGGTTGGCTTTTGAATGAAAAAATAGTTTATCAAACAGAAGGTCAGGTAGAACGGGATTAATCTTTCAATAATTTTTTTTGAGCGTACCGAAGAGAGTAATTGAGAAAAATACCAGAGCAACATAATCCTCCCCATAATCTCCGCTATATTCAGTATCCAATAGTTTTCGTCCGATTTTCCCATCCATTGATAAATTCTCCATTTCCAGGCAATCCCAAAAAATTCCAATGTTAGTGTTACAAAAAGAAAAATTGAGAATGTTTGTAAATGCTTAGGCCATTTCAGCCGGAAGCTTTTCAGGCTGAAAATGGCGCTAAGTAAGAAAGGGACGTAAGGCAAATAAGTAATATCCAGTTTATTTAACATTGGATGAATTTAGCAAAAACTATTTTTCTTTTCGCTATTTTACTCTTCGCAATCCGGATCATCCGGTTCACATCCGCCACTGCATCTTGGTGGACAGGCTTGACCGAGGTTGAAGTCTCTGATATCTTGTTCAGTAGGGTTCCCACCAGGAAAAGTAAGGATATCTCTTTCCATAGATGACCGTTCCGGGAAATCCGGTTCGTTTTCGAGTATTACATTTATATGATGCACTACATTGTTCCTTATTTCTTCGCGGGTTGACCGAAAGAGCAGGCAAAGTTGTCCTTCATATTCGTGCCCCGGTTCATAAACACCGAAATATACCCGGATCCCGTCACCTCCTGCCAGATTGATCTCCTCTACGAGTTTCTCAAAATGTTCTTTTGAGTACCAGATTGACCGTGTGTCTGGTTTGCCCAGGGTTTGACTTAGGGCAATATATTTCCCGTTTTTAAAACGATTAATGCGATCTGTAGTAACATCCGCTCCTACATAGAAGTATGGAAGCGGTGTAACAGTTGTTTTTGTTGACATAAAATGTTTTGATTAGTGAATAAAAGATGAGGCTTGTAAACGTTTACTCCGCTAAACTATGCTGCTGTCGCACTAAAAAAAACAGATCAACTCAAATACCGGAAAAAACCCCGATGCGTAAAAGGTATAATCCGGTCGGTTTACAAAAAAGGGGATTTTTCCCCTGACCTCACAGGTTTTTTACCTCAAAACAGCTTGTAATCTTTGAGCTCATTCTTCCACCAACCACTACTAAAATGAGAAAAGCTTTGATTGTCGGAATCAACGATTATCCCGGCCAACCACTAAGAGGATGCATTAATGACGCAAATATGATTGCGGATCTACTGGCAACAAATGAGGATAACTCAGCCAATTTTGATGTGATGCGGTGCCATAATGTGAAGACGAGGGATGATCTGCGCTCAAAACTATATCGCTTGTTCCAGTTCGAAGGCGAGGCAAGCCTGTTCTACTTTTCCGGCCATGGTTGTATAACGAAGTATGGCGGGTACCTGATCATGCCTGATTATACAAGAAACGACGTAGGCATTTCAATGGACGAGATATTAACCATTGTTAATTTATCCCCTGCCAGGCATAAGATAATTATTCTTGACTGCTGTTATTCCGGAGCAATGGGAACGCCTGCTTTGACAGAGAACAACGTGGCATTTCTGGCCAAGGGGGTTACAGTACTGGCAGCAAGCAGGGAGGATGAACCGTCCATTGAAGTAGCTGGTCATGGCATCTTCACCAATCTTTTGGCAGAAGGTTTACGCGGCGGGGCTAGTGATATTTCCGGCAAGGTGGGCTCAACAAGTTTATATAGTTATATCGATAAGGCTTTCGGCGCATGGCAGCAACGTCCGGTATTCAAGGCAAACATTATTGAATCGATCTGCCTGAGGGAGTTGATGCCTCCCATACCAAAAGAAGAGCTAAGAAAGATCATCAAATACTTCCCGACGCCGGCTGATGAATATCAGCTAGACCCAACTTATCAAAACAGTATTCCTGGTGCCATCCCAGAGCATGTGGCGATCTTCAGGATACTTCGGCGCATGCATGTCCTTCGGCTAATCGAAATACCTGGCGAAGAATATATGTATTATGCCACTGTGAACCGCAAGCGGTGTAAGCTGACCCCTCTGGGTGTGTATTACTGGAACCTGATCAAACAGGGGAGAATTTAGGCAATACAATACGCAGTATGAAATGTTTATTTTTTAAGTATGACGTTGCTATCTCTGTAGCTGTTGAAGATAAAGGTATCGCGCGGCAGATAACGTCTGAAATGAAGGCACAAAAGCTCCGGTATTACTATTATGAGGAGATGATGGCAGAGAGCTGGGGGGAGTATATCATTGATCTCACCGGAGACGCGTATGGCCGGCGGTCTTTATTGGTGCTGCTGATCACCAGTAAGCATTATGCGGAAAAGTATTGGTCTGGCATCGAACGTCAAATTGCAATGGCAAGTTCTGCATCTATTGAAAGACGCATACTGCAATTGAAACTAGATAGTACAGTTGTCGACGGATTAAAGCATGTTGCTAATGTGAAGTGGAGTGATGATCCTGCTGAGTTTGTTCGGCTATTAAAGGCAAAGCTAAAAATAGCGAAGTGGAAAGCACGCCGAAGATGTTTTCTGCTGTTTGCAAAAACATTAATGTTTACCGCTGTCATTAGTGGCGTATATTTTTATGCGCGGCCAAAACAGCGAACGCCCTCACAACCCGGAAAGATTGTAATACTAAGGCCCGTAATGGTGACAGGATACTCTTCTTATGGGGCTTTTGATTCAAGTTTCTCACAAAAAAAGAGGCAGCTACAGCACGATTTTTTTTACATCAGCAACACAGAAGTGACAGTTGGTCAATTCACGAAATACTGCGAAGAGAAGGGATTGCAACTGCCGGCTCAGCCTGCCGGATCGTATGAATATATGCCGGTTGTCAATGTAAGTTGGTATGATGCAGTGGCATATTGCGAATGGGCTGGTGGCAGGTTGCCATCGGAAAAGGAATGGGAATATGCAGCTTCTGCAGGCGTTAACACCAAATACAGTGGCAGTAACCGCGCTTCAAGTGTTGCAGTATATAGCACACAAGGTCCAAAGCAAGTCGGTTCAAAAAAACCAAATCATTTTGCTATTTACGATATGACCGGAAATGTAGCAGAATGGTGCAGTGATATTGCCGGGAGCGACACTTCGAAACGGAGTATTAAAGGAGGTGCCTACAACAGTCTTATAAACCCTGTAAATCAGCTATCCATTTACTCAACAACAGCAGAAACTGTTACAGCCAGAAAGCTTTATATCGGTTTTCGTGTTGTCTGGAATAAAAAACCATGAAATAAAAACCATCAATATGAGTCAAGCAACATTTGAGATTTTCAAAAGTCAGAAAAACGAAGAGTATTACTTCCGTTTAAGAGCAGCTAATGGAGAAAATATCCTGGCAAGTGAAGGGTATACCACTAAGGCATCCTGCGAAAAAGGTATCGACTCTGTAAAAAGAAACGCACCTCTTGACCAACGTTACGTCAGGAAAGATGCTCCAGGTAACTATCGCTTTAATCTGAAAGCAGCAAATGGTGAGATCATCGGCCGGAGCGAAGGATATACGACGGAAACTGGTCGGGAGCTGGGGATTGAAGCCGTAAAAGTGGCCGCTCCGGGCGCCGCAATACAGGATCTTACTTAAAAGCATTGACAGGGAACGGATCGTCCACCCCCTTCAGTTGTCATCCTCATTCACAAATATCCTTCCCTGTCTCTTTCTGTAAAACCAATTAAACCAATATATGGCACTCACACCTGAACTCAAAAATCATTTCCTTCACTTATATCAACTGGCGCTGTCTGATGCAGATGTTGATATAAGAGAACTCGAAACATTGTACCGCCTGGGAGAAGACCGCGGACTGACGCGCACAGAAATGGATACATTTCTTTTGCAACCACAACAGCAGGAATTACAACTGCCGCAAACCGTTCTCGAAAAAGTCGACTGCCTTTACGATCTCAGCCTCATCGCCTGGGCTGACGGTAGGGTTGACCCCGCAGAGCGCGATATGCTCGGCAGCTATTGCTCAAGATTCGGTTTCCGTGAAGAGAATATCGCAGAGATCTGTGATTTCCTGCTGGATGCCGCTTCGCAAAACATCCCTAAACAACAAGTATTAACCACCGTTTCTCAAAACCTTTAACTATGGGACTTTTAAACATTTCCCGGGGGCTGTTTGCCGTGAAGGATACGCCACCTACACCCGCAACAGAAAATAAACCCGAACCAAAAAAAGATGAAAAGATCAATTACCAGGATTATGGATTGCACCAGGCGTATTTGCTCGGGGGATCCCCGGCCGGGCTGAAAGTGTCTTTACAGAAAGTTTATTTTGATTTTAAAGAAAAGGTAAAGCTGAACGTTGAGCAACAAGAGGATCTAAAGAGACCTGCCAGAATCAAGCTCGAGGAGCATAAAGGAAACATTGAGAGATGGGAGAATAAGATCAAGAATACAAAGGAGGAAGTTATTCCAAGATTGAAGCAGCGGATAGAATCGCTAAAAGAGGAAAAGGCACAGATTCAGAAGAATCCAAAAGAGATCATTGGTGATGCCACCGGTAGGCCAAGTTTTTTTATTGGCAGTGTTATTTTACTTTTTCTTACGGTTTATCTTTTTGTTTTCTACAGTTCAGCTTCCTACTCAGCCTTCTTCAAATTGTTTTCGTTGAACGAAATCGGTGTTGCAAATTCAATATTTGATGCTCAGGCAATATCCAAGGCGCTGAAAGATGGTATCACAGAATTGATGTTGATCCTTACCATTCCATTTGTATTCCTTGGTTTAGGTTACCTGATCCATAAAATACAGGAAGAGAAAGGTTACAAAAAGTTTTTGAAAATAGGAGTTCTCATTGTTGTCACGTTCATATTTGATGGAATACTTGCCTACGAGATTACCGAAAAAATATATAACATAAAAAGAGAGAACAGCTTTGGGGATATGCCGGAATTTTCTGTTTCGCTTGCTGTCACTTCGGTCAACTTCTGGTTGATCATCTTCGCTGGATTTATCGTTTATCTGATTTGGGGATTCGTTTTTGATTTTGTTCTTGATGCGTTCGGCAAGTTGGACAAAGTAAAACTCGCTCTAAAAGAAAAAGACCGCCAGATACAGGATGCCGACAAACAGATCCTTGAACTAAGTTCGGAAGTGGATAAGATGAACCATGACATCGGCGATTCGAAGACTCAGATAAAAAAACTGAACGAAACTATCAACAGCGTCATCATTCCACGTGAGTTTGAGCAGGACGCCTTCAGCTTTATGACCGGCTGGCTCACCTGGATGAAAGGCAATGGTAAAAGCCATACAGAATTAGATAGCGCTGAATCCATTGTCCAGGAATTCGTCAGCGTAGCAATTTACAATTACCCAAAAATCAACAACGGATGAAAAATATAATCATATTGATGTGTATTGCATTTGCACTGACAAACTGCGGTTCAGGTGATACGGCTTCTCATGAAACCAAAGAAAAGATAAATACTCTGCCTACTCAATCAGCTAACGCAAAAACAGCCAAGCAACTTAATCTGACCATTTTACTGGATTTATCAGATCGCATTGATTCAGTGACAAATCCATCACAGCCACAGCACTACCAACGCGATACTATCCTGATCAAACACCTGACCAATTATTTTACCCGGGAAATGGAGTCCAAAGGCGGGCATATGGCGAAAGGAAAAATGAGAATTGTCTTTCAACCCACGCCGTCCGATCCGAATATCAACGACGCAGCCGCCAAGCTTAAGGTCGACCTCTCTCCGATGAATCCTGGTGCAAAAAAAGTTGTACATGACGGGTTTGACAAAATAGTTAGCGAGAATATTGGGCGCATATACTCTATCCCGCTGGGCCAATCGAAATGGCCTGGTTCTGACATCTGGCGATTTTTTAAGAATGATGTAAAAGATGTCGCTATCGATAGAGACACCAATTACCGGAACGTTTTGGTCATTTTTACAGATGGGTATATTTATCACGATGACTCAAAGGATAGGGTCGGCAACCGTTTTGCATATATAATACCTGAACTGCTGGATAAATACAGGTTACGGGGAAAGGATGCTGAGCAGAAGATACAGCAGCTTGATTTCGGTTTGATTACAAAACGGTCGGATCTGCAGGATCTTGAAGTACTGGTGCTGGAAGTAATGCCATCAGTCGGGCACAAAAATGATGAAGACATTATACGTGTAGTGTTAAACAAATGGTTTACAGAAATGAAAGTGAAGAAATGGGCAATCTTCAATTCAGATCTCCCTTCGACGACGAAGCCAAAAATTGAGGGGTTCTTAAATAACTAGCAGCCTTTAAGATACACCAGGTGCCACCAAATTCTCCACCAAAAATCAAATAATCATGGAATGGAAATACAGAAAAGATTTTCAGGTTATTCCTGGAATTAAACTCCAATACGGCAAATCCGGTATCAAAACAAATCTTGTCCCTTCCTCAAAGGATGACGATCCCAGAGATACCGAGGAAAAGATCCGTCATCGCTTATTCAAGCCATATAACGAAGCGGATGAAATAAAAAGCAGTCATACCTCTGTGCTTACGTCAACTTCCTTGTGTGAGCTTAAATCTTTCCTGCTGTATGCTAGTGATAATTATGATAATACAGCAGCACTTTTACAGGAAAAACAAAAGGAGCTACAAGCCAAGCAATACTTAAAGCATCGAAAAGAGAAAGGCCTTTTCAGCATGTTTTACAAAAAAATTATTGAAAGGCTTTCTGCTGAAATTGCCATTGCTACTGATGAAGCAGATGAATTGCAGCAACAGCTGTCGCTTTCTGCCGTTCAACTCGAGATTGACACAGAAGATGTTTATACCAGTCTTTATAATAACATGATTGATGCATTCAAGTTGTTAAGCCGCTGCGAAAAGAAATGGGATTTCACCAGTTCAAAAAGAACCAATCAGGTTCTTGAAAGAACATCAGCAGCCAATACCATTACCCGGTCGGAGATCCGGATATCACAGCAGCCATTGGAGCTATTTGCCGATAGCCAGCCTGCTATAAAGTTCCACAACATGAATGGTGGTGACCTTTATTTCTATCCCGGATTTATGATCGTGTATGAATCAAAAACCGAATTTGCACTGATCAGTTATGCTGATCTTGACATCGATTTCCATGAGCAACGTTTTATTGAAGATGAAGCCGTACCATCCGATTCGAGAGTGGTAGATTATACCTGGGCCAAGGTGAATAAAGATGGCAGTAGGGACCGACGGTTCGCGGGAAATTACCAGATCCCGATTGTCTTGTATGGTAAACTGAGTATCCGATCTGAATCCGGCTTGAATGAAGTGTATTGCTTCAGTAATCCGGAGTATACTCGTCTGTTCTGGAAAGCTCTTCACGATTATTGTGACAGCCTGAAAAAAGCAAACAGTTTGCTGAAGCAGTTTGAGCAATAGAATCTGGTATTTGTTCACGTTTAATTATAGCAATGCTTACATCACCATTAGAGGAAATAAGATCAGCGATCAGGGAAATGCGATCACAGGAGATGAACATTCTTGAAGCAGCCAATCCTTACAGCAAATTGTTGGATGTGTTGGAGCAAATGGATTCTTTGGAGGTACAGTTAACCAGGGCATATAAAGAAGGAGGGGTGACAGCAGCAGCACGTGTGATTGTAAAGCCATCACAACCTAATTGTCAAATCTGCGGACGTACCATTCTTTCACCCACTCCTTAAAAATCCGGACATGCCTGCAGGTTATTATAAAATATTACACAATGAGGAGAAAACTGAATTAATCGCCGAGGTATCACCGGGAGCTGAGGGGATACCACCAGAAGAAGAGCAGCGGTTATTGGTAGACATCTCAAATACAATTGTCGTGCTGCAGCAGGTTTATTCAGTCAATTCCTTCGGATTTAAGAACGCGTTCGAGCAGATCTTTTATCTGGCAAAAGTCGGGTTGGAAGGGATAAACGCCCAACCGGAAATGGCCGCGATGATTTTGAAGCAGTTGAAGAAGGAGATCGTGGACAAAGAGGCTGGTAAAGTAAAGAATAATTACCTGCGCTTGTTAGGGAAACATGCAGCATGGCTCGGCTTTCCGTTACTGATTTGTGGGACGCTGCTTCATCTTATTGGCCCGAGTGCAACCATCGGAAAATACATAGACCTGCCAGGTACAGCTAACATGCTGATCCTTTGGAGCGGAACAATGTTAGGTGTTTGGTTGTCATTTGCGATTACTAAGGTGACACTGGAATTTGAAGATCTGGCGATTCTGGAAAAGGACCGACTGGAGCCCTTGCTGAGGCTACTGTTTACAGGCGCATTGGGAGTAGTGTTTGGATTGCTATTCATGAAGAAGGCGATCGTCATTGAATTGGGAAATGTTTCCTCAGCAAGCATTGGAAAGGATCATGTTGTGGCTTTTTTGATGGGTGTAGTGTTGGGGTTGAATGAACGGATAATTGGGAGGATGTTGTGGAAGAAGACGGAGCAGGTGCTTGACCAGTCATAGCTGGTCTTTTGGAATATGGATGTCCAACTATAGAAATACTGAAAAAATCCCTATAAGAAAGGAAAAAGAGCTTTTTAGAATATCGTTAGAACTGAAAATTGTTCAATGAATTATGCTGATTGATAATTGAGCGCAATACTTAATAAGTATGGTCCTTTTTTATAATTTAGTAGACAAAAGCTAAAGAAGATATATGATATCCATCGAAAAAATAAAACCTATACACCCATTTCCAGCTAGAATGGCTCCGGAGATAGCTTTCCAGGTATTAAATGGGTTGTCTAAAAAATCTATTGTACTTGATCCGATGATCGGGTCCGGAACCGTTATGCGAACTATATCAGAACTTGGATATAAAGGAATTGGTTTTGATATTGATCCTCTGGCCGTACTTATGGCAAAGGCTTGGACGTCTAAAATAGATGATAAAAGATTTCTAAAACAGTCGGAGAAAATTGTTGCAGTTTCCGAAAATCATCGAATGATGGATTTATATCTTCCATGGATTGATGATGACATGGATACTAAAAAATTCATTGATTTCTGGTTCGCACCTTCTCAGATTAAGGCACTAAGAAAACTCAGTTACACGATTAAAAACTCCCGGCATGAATATGCTGATATTTATAAAGTCGCGTTGAGTCGACTGATCATTACCAAAACCAAAGGAGCCTCCCTTGCTGCTGATGTATCCCATAGTCGACCACACAAAGTAAGAGAAACGAATAACTTTGATGTATTAAAAGAGTTTGATAAATCTTGCCACCGTATTGTGCAAACACTAACTTCAGAAAAGCTTAAAGGAAAAGTATCGGTGCAAAAAGGTGATGCAAGGAACTTGGTTTCAGTTAAAAGCAACTCAGTAGACTCGATTATCACCTCGCCGCCGTATCTGAATGCCTTGGATTACATGAGAGGGCACAAGTTATCTCTTGTTTGGCTTGGTCATAGATTAGGAGCGCTTGCAAACATTCGGGGAACGAGCGTAGGGGCGGAAAAGGCACCGGATAGAAATTCTGAGATTGCGCAGGTCCAGAAGGTTTTAGAAAAAATGAAAGGATTTGAGAGCCTGCCCGAACGAATAAAAAACATGACATATCGATATGCATTTGATATGGAAAATATTTTAAAAGAGTCATCAAGAGTGCTAAAGGAAAACAAGAACGCAACTTTTGTGATTGGTAACTCGAACTTAAAGGGCGTTTATATAGATAACACATTGATAGCAGAGGCGGCGGCGGCTCAATTTGGATTGAAAGTCGTTGAACGAATTGAGAGAAAAATACCGGAAAACAAAAGATATCTGCCGCCCCCCAAAAGTTCTGATAAGAAAGGCTTGAATGGAAGAATGCGAACAGAAACCATTTTGACATTTAAAAAGGCTAAGTAATGGCAGATAAAGATCAAGGTTTAGCATTAAATGAATTGTTATTAGCCGGAGATTCATTGGCACTTCCAAAGCTGTATGACGTCTATGGCGAGAACATTATAAACGTGCTCAGAGCTGATTTCTCGGATTTAGCGCAGAGGGATGAAAGTTTATTGTTTGAGGCAGTTAACGAAGCATTCATAGGATATAACAAAAATCCTCATACGTTCGACCGTAGTAAGAATACTTTGAAAAACTTCCTAATAATGGCCGCAAAACGAGATCTTGTAAACATAATTGCGAGGAATAAGAACTATCAGGAGAAAATTAAACTCCCAAAAGATGTCGAGATTGAAGAAAAATTTCGGAATAGAAGTCAGAAAAGTGAGTATTCGCCGGATGAAGAAATTGTTCTAAGGGAATCCTTACAAGCGATAGAAATAGAATTGAGAAAATATTTTTTGGTTGATAAAGATTTAGAATTAGCGAAAATGATCATCAGAGGCGAAAAAAACACTGAGGTTTTCGCAGTAGTATTAGAGATCGAAAGGCTTGAAAAGAATGAGCAGCAGACAGAAGTTAAGAGACATAAAGACCGGATTAAGAAAGTTTTAGAAAGAAATCAGATTGAATTAAAGCTTAAAAAGTTGCTGCAATGAACGACAAGTTAAAACTCTTGGAATTGGCTAATGATAAAATTGCCAGCGATAGCGGCTTCATGGCTTATGTCTTAGTCCAATATATGAGCATAGAAGCTAAAACACGCGAAGATATAATTCAAGAGATTTCCTTGGACATGGAACAATATTATAAGTTGGGATTGTGCAAAGTTCCGTTGTGGGGTTCTGAGGGCTACCTAGATAATTTGAACAAGATAGCCGTGTATGTTGGCATATCTTCTATGGCTCTAAACGGAATAATTAAGAGGGTTAACGCTGTTTCTCAGTTTAAAGGGGGAAATCCGGAGAATTCATATTTGATGGCTGCACGTGATAAGAAAATTGGCAAGGATGACACTGATAAATCAAAATGATGTCTGTTGCACCGGCATATATTGAAGCTATTGCGAAAGAATTTTGGTCTAAAATTAGACGCTTCCGATCTCAGCCCCCGTATGATATTGCCGGTGCGGTAAGTATTTTGTTACCACTCGATATTATTTCGTTATCAGAACTTACGCTGGCGGGAATAGATAAATGGCTCAATGATCGAGGGATCAGAATCCCGGTCGCTTTAAGTGACAGGCATTTGCACGGGTTTTTGCTCATCAGAAACGGGTCAGGGTTTATGTTTATAAATGGAACTGATAGTGAAGAGGAAAGAAAATATACCATTGCTCATGAAACAAGTCATTTCATTCTGGATTATAAAATTCCCAGGGATACGGCGATAGAAAAATTAGGTAAAGATATCGGGGCTGTTCTTGACGGCATTAGACCGCCTACTGTTCACGAACAGGTAAATGGGCTGATTAAGGAAGTTTCTCTTGATACATTCACGCACCTATTAGAGAAAGAAGGGGACGGATCTTTCGAAAGTTTTAAAGTGTTTAACGCTGAAAACAGCGCAGACCTTCTGGCGTTGGAATTACTTGCGCCGTTTTCTGAAGTAATGAAAGTAGTACAAGATGGAAAGAGGAAAATCCCCTTTGAAGTATTTGATCAGCAGTGCCTTGATCTACTGGTATCGGTGTATAAACTTCCGCATCCTATTGCCAGACAATACTCGAAACGTTTAGCCTACCTGACTACGGGAGGGCCTTCAATATTGAGTAAACTTGGGTTCTGATGTCGAACTTTTGGGAATAATGATGGAATAGAACCCTATAAAGATGCGACTATGGATGATTTACAAGAAATGTCCGGACTTGGATCGCCAGAGAATTCGGGCTCAGGGAATATATCTATTGATGATTTCAAAAAGGCATACGGCGAAGATTTTTCTAAAACCATAGATATTGATACGTGGCGTATCGGAGAAAATCTGGCCGAATTGTATCCCCTCATCGAAAAGGAGCTGATACAGGCCAGGAAGGACGAAGTAAAGAATCATCACACTTTCCGTGATACAATTTTTCCCAAAATTAAAGAGCTTAAGCATGTGCCTAATGCTGGTCTGCACAGTATCGTTGAAAACAAGGAAATAATCGAGAAGATCCATCGTGGATTTCTTTTTAATGGTGCTGTGACTGCATGCGGAAGTGTAAGTGCGGTTTACGATTCGGTCCCGATTTCAATAACTCAGATCGGTATATGCCTGATCAATTATGATAAGCAATATGGGAGCTATTCTCACAGGCTATTTAGACGTGACCTCCATTTTAAGTCTGATGATCCGATAAGGGAAGCAATAGAGTTAATCGAAAGAAGAAAAGGCAATAACGTTGATGGTGAAAATAGAGGGCAGCTAAGTGCCCTGGCTGTCAGAGGAATTAAAACATATGCGGAGAGGGCAATACTATTTGAGAAGTCCACCTCACGTTGGCTCCTTGGCAATGGGTCCCCGACTCCATATGAATTAATGACTGGTTTTTGGGCGAGTAGGAAAGAAATGAAAGACAGGTCAATTGCTTTGATGCAGAAGATGGTTCTGGATCATCAGCGTTTTGTATATGTACAAAGCAGTGAAAGAACTCCGGATCTTTGGACGTTTGGCAATGCGCTCAATCCATACGAATACCTGGTGATTGATACACTCGAAGACAAGTTGACACGTATGGTGGAAATGGGAGGGACCAGAGGTGAATTTCGAGAAGCATATACCCAATTCGCTAAAGAGGTTGGTTCAAAAATAGCTTTTGGTGTCTATCGGGTATCGAGACAGTCTCCTCCCAAAATATTCTATTGTCATATAGATCACATACAGACTGCCGCACTTATCGCGATGTCGGATAGCGCCCTTCAAATGCATGTAGGTTCTCCTATGTTGCTTGACCTTGCTGACAGCTTCTGCAAAACAGCCTTTGGCAAAGCTGATTTTATAGCCTCAATTGAGCAGGCGTACGCCAAAGCTGAAATCTCAAATAAAATCATCAATTAAAATTATCATTATGGCTGATATTCAAGAAAATGGGAACCACAATGACCTTATAACAACGCTTGAAAAGGAAATTGAGAGTAACGGCGGCGAATGGGCTGAGGACGCGAATTGCAAAGACGCCGATGGTATGACAATGTTCGATATGCCAGGTAGTGAGGACAATTTGATAACTGCTCTTCTGCCGAAAAAGAATATTCGGAATATAGGCGCCCACTCTCTTATCGAAATAAGAAGCCGTACAAAGGATAATGGAGGTGATGGCAGAGTTTATAGGGGAATTGTTGTTGCTGGGCCTTTTCACGAGCCTGATGGAATAAGAGCAGATGCACATATGATGATTACTACGGCTGTAAACGGCGCCATATTTATGCCGAATTTTCATGGTAAAGTTCAAATTGAACTGCTTGGTGAAATTTCTGATGGCTTTTTGATACCTCCAAGATTTCGCCCTTTGCCCAACAGCCCCGTTTTTGTTTTAAGTGCTGATCAAACCGCCGAGGCTCTCAAAGTGGAGCACGATCCAGGAATCACATTAGGGATGGCTATGGGGCATGAAAACATGCAAGTAAAAATTCCGTCAGATAAAAAGACTGTGATCCCTCGGCATATTGGCATATTAGGTACCACAGGTGGCGGTAAATCAACCACTGTTTCGGGCCTGATGTCGCAATTTCAAAAAAAGGGGATCGCCACTATAGTCATAGATACTGAAGGCGAATATACCCAAGTTGACAGACCTGCTGAGAATAAAAACATGGTAGCACTTTTAAACAGGCGAAATATACCTATCGAGGGGATAGAAAATGTTCGCGTGCTCCACCTTGCAGGAAGGGAAACTAAAGCATCGCCGCCCACGCGTATCGACAAGTTTACGTTGACGTTTTCTTCCCTTTCGCCATATGCTATTGCTGACATACTTGGTTTAACGGAAGCTCAATTCATTCGCTTCTTCAAGACTTATGACGCGGCTAAAAAAATTCTCAAAGATTTGAAACTGTATCCTGAAAAAGGACAGGAGCAAGAGGCAATGGAGATTGATGAATTTGATACAGGTTATCCGAAGGTCACAATTTCTCTGTTGACTGATATTGCTGGCTTAATGTTAGATGAAGCATCGAAAGGAACAACCAGTAGCATAATCAGGAACGATTTTATATTGAAAAATTTACCCGCAGTCAAGGCAACAGTTTCCTCATTTGTAATGGGTGCAGATAATGAGAGTAGTTGGAAGGCGTTATTGGGCAAATTATGGCAACTGGATCGTACAAAAATCTTTGACTTACCCAAGCTTCCTACGATACCCTTCGCAGAACTTATTAAACCAGGCCATCTTACAATTGTCGACTTGAGTGATTCGGATTCAACTTTGATCAATAATATAGTAATTGCTAATTTGTTGCGAGGTATACAGCAAGCCCAAGAGCACTCATATAATGAAGCAATAAAAAAAGGCGAGCAACCTACACCTACATCAATAATTATTGAAGAAGCTCATGAGTTTCTTTCAAAAGAAAGAATAGGAAAAATGTCAAACCTGTTTCAACAGGTAGCTCGCATAGCCAGAAGAGGTAGAAAAAGATGGTTAGGTTTAGTGTTTGTTACTCAGCTACCCCAGCATCTTCCCGATGAGGTTTTGGGCCTTATCAATAGCTATATTTTGCATAAAATAAGTGATGCGAATGTTGTGAGCCAGTTGAAGCGTTCGATTGGTGGTGTAGATGCAAGTTTATGGAATCGACTACCAAATTTAGCAGCAGGACAAGCAATTGTGTCAGCTCCGAGCCTATCGCGGTCTTTGTTGGTCGCAATCGATCCGTCTCCATGTAAGCTACTGATGGTTGATTAAAAAATCTTCTGTCGAACTTCTCTCCATGTCCCGGAATAGAATAGTGATAAATGAGAGAAAGTTTCCCGCTCTCTTCTTTCGGGAACGAACTAATACTGCAGCACATGCCAGTAGGTACAACAGCCCGGACAGGTGAAAACTGTCCTGAAAGCGGAGTTTGGAGGGTTCAGGGCAACCCGAGTACAACAGCTCCCATTGCTAAAGGTAACAGAATGCCTCCTTATGACGGGAAGGCGGTTACATGGATTTTGATCCAATTAGCTTAAAAAAGAAGGAGGGGACGCCCTCCTTAATTTTTTATGTGAAGAATATTGTGCTGAGTGAGCTCTTGTTTACTCAAATAGCTTTTTTTGCATTGTTATGGCGCCATTCTTAATTTTAAACAAAGTCTTCTTATTTTCCTTAACAACTTCAAGAAAATCCAACTTTTTAAGATATGTACTCAGTTTTTGAGTTGTCCAATCCAGGCTAAGTTTTTCCAACACATCTTTTGCACTTAAAGGCTTGCCGTTAAAAATACCTTGAATTTTAGCATCAAGACTGTATGTCTGTTCGGGTTCCTCCATTCTTACAGGCTCTTCCCGTATGGAAACATAAGCAGGAACAGTTTTTTTACCCTGCATATCAACCGGAATCGCGCCTTTTGTAATCAATATAGAATTTGCTACGGCTTCTTTAACCTCCGGTTTCCGCACAAATATCTTCCGTCCTTTCTTCAAGCCATCTATTACACCAGACCATGTTCCTCCTTTCTCAGCAGACTCAGCTACATAGATATCCTCTGCCAACCCGTAAATAATCGGATTTCTCGCCATAGCCAGTTCCGTTTTCCAGGGAGCTTTCGGGAAGAATGTGCTTAGGGCTAAAACATCACCTGCAAGTATCTGCTGATAATAGGTTTTAAAGCCGGAACTAAAAGTCATAATTCCCTGCGGGAGAACAATTATGCTCTGACCCTTATAATTCAATGTTGAGTCGAGTGCCTGCTTGTCCACTCCTTTTGCAAAGCCGCTAACGACCACTTTGCAATCCTGGCATGCTTGTTTTGCAACGTTATCTGTAAAATCCAGCGCGACCTGTGAAGCACTTCTTGAACCCACAATAGCAATTGACTTTTCCTGCATCAATTGTTTGTTGCCCTTAACATACAAAACAGAAGGGGAATAAGTGGCCTTCAGGTTCTTCTTGAGGGTTTTAGAATATTCAGGAGACGTGATGGGTATAATTTCATAGCCCTGGCTAAGAAATGATTCAGCCAGGAAAGCCGTTTTAGGCAGATCATTTTTAGCATTCCTGAGATCTGAGATCTGATTCTCATCCAGCTTATATTGCTCTTTCCAGTCGATTTCGCTCAGGTGGAAGAACTCGTCAATTTGGATCTTATAATCATGAAAAAATTTAATAATCAATGCGTTGGTCTTCGCATAACCCCATTTAGGCAAATGCGCTAAAGCGATCCAGTATGCTGCTTCTTTGTTCATGCCTGATCTCCTCCAACTGTTTTGGCAATTACTATCGGAATGATTTGTCTTGCCCCAAATTTAGTCAATAATTTTCCGATTTCTTTAAGCGTTGCCCCGCTGTCAAAAATGTCATCGATCAGCAGGATGCTTTTGCCCTCGATCTCATCCGGCTCGGTGTAACTAAAGGCTCCACTTACATTATCTTTCTTCAGCCAGCTGTTTTGGAAAATTTTCTGTGGTTCTGTAGTTCTGACTTTTGTCAAATCATGTGAGATCGAAACTTTCAATGTTGCAGCAATCTTTTCGGCGAAATTCCTGACAAGGTTACCTGAAGAGGTCGGCGGGACATACAGTACCAGGTCAACCTTTTCCTTTCCTAGCTTCTTCCGGATGGCTTTTAATGTAAGGCGTAACAGAAAATCGGGAAAATCTCCGCCTTTTTCATATTTGGATCGGTGTAACGCTTCTGCAACGGTTGAAACGCCATAATACGAAGCAGCAAGGCCATTTACAATGTTTGAGTCCTTAGATTCAACTTCCAGTTCAGGGAAATATTGTTCCCTAAAATCATTTAGCTTTTTTGTCCATTCGTCGGTAACTTTTACACTAAGCTTCGGCAGGCCTGTATTATCACAATTGGTAAATGAAGCGTTAGGAGCATCTCCAAGATATTCACATAAGAAGTTCATTCTTGATTTCTTTGTTTCGATATAATCAATCATACTTTCCAGCTCTTTTAACTTATCATTCCGTAGAGCCTCAAAAGATTTTGTATCCAATGCAGGTGCATTCATGATGTACTCATATTTTTTACCTGCGATTTCCCGAATAATCTTTTGTTCTATTAAATCAGCCTTTATTACTCTGATCGGCGTCTGAGTCAGGTTGGTAGCTTTTTGTAAATCCCGCTCTCCCAGCATCTGAGACTTCAGCGCATTAATTACTTTGTTATATTTCTCTATAGAGGGTTTACCTGACTCGATAAAAGATCTCGGGAGTTTTACATCCTCATTAGGATTGAAAAGTAAGATTATGATCGATGGATTTCCATCCCTGCCGGCTCGACCGATTTCTTGGTAATAGTGAATCGGGGATTGAGGCATTTGTGTATGAATGACAAATCGAATGTCAGGTTTGTCGATGCCCATGCCAAGCGCATTTGTAGAAACGATGGCTTTCCATTTATTAGCAATAAGGCCATCTTCCACCTGGATGCGGGATTCGGCATTCAAACCAGCATTGTAGTTTGAAACAGGGATTCCAAGCCAGGTAAGATAGTTTGAATAGATCTCTGTATTCGACCGGGTTCCGGTATAAATTATTCCGGAATCAGGAAGCTTATCCAGATTTTGCCCAAGCCATATAAGTTTCTCGTCTTCACTATTAACCTTTAAAACAAATAGAGAAAAGTTGTCTCGCATGAGACTACCTCTGATCACCTGCACGCCATTTCCGATCTGTTGCATAATGTCGCCTTCGACGCGTTTCGTAGCAGTTGCTGTAGTTGCTAATACCGGCATTCCTTGCGGCAATAGATTCACCAGGTTAATAATCCTTTTAAACGCCGTGCGGAAATCATGGCCCCAAACTGAAATACAGTGTGCTTCATCTATAACAACCATTGAAAGTTTCATTTCCTGGGTTGCGTCAATCCAGGCTGGGCTTTCTTGTCGTTCCGGAGCAATGTAAAGGATCTTGAGTTTGCCGAGTTTTGCATCTTCAATTATCTCGTTATTTTCTTCCGGCGTTTGTTCGCTATTAATGCAACGGGCCTGGATTCCCAGAGCATTGAGCTTCTTGACCTGGTCACGCATCAGCGCAATTAATGGAGAAAATATAACCGTTAGACCTTCGAAAGTAGTGGCAGGAAATTGATAACAAAGGGATTTGCCGAAACCAGTTTTTTCGATTAATAATACTCGTTCTCCGTTGAGTATTTTACTTATGGTTTCCCATTGTTCGTCGTAAAAGTTGGGGAGACCAAATGTTTTTTTGAGCAGGGTTTCTGCTTGTGATCGGTTCATTGTTAGGGATTGAGTGGTGGTAGATCCGCTAATAATGCTTCTTTTGGAAGTTGCAATGCGGATAAGGTTATGATCAAAGTACGAAAATCAAGATCGCTTGCCAAAGGGTTTTTTCCCGGATTTCGACGTTTTTTCACCCACATATCAACCTCTGTTTAACCCTTGACGGTTTGATATGTGGCGAAGTGTTGAAGAATCTAATTATGCAATTGGGTCAATAAGAGGAAACCAATCAGGAATGATATTCTTAAGCGGTCAATATGCAAAATGATTTGGTGTTTTATTTGATTCTAATGAATCGAGTTAGTATCATTATAGTGAACATGTAGCTCAATTGAATAGAGCAACCGCATTAGAAGGGTTGCGGGTTTGAATCCCGCCTTGACTGTTTGCCGGAAACGGCTCTACATAAAATCTGGTGTCTTTAGACGTAAGAGTTCGAGTCTCTTAATCCCTACAAATTATTTATCTGGGGATTTGGCGAAACTGGTAGCCGCGCCAGACTGTATTTAAAAACCGTTGGTGTTTATTCCAACGGTTTTGTATTTTATCTCCAGTGTTTTCTGAATAATTTCAGTTAGAAAACTTAATTCAGGTATAATGTCAATCCATTGCCAGCACAGAATTAAACATTATAAACTTCCTCGTCTCCAGCCCCGGATCGGTGTCCGGGGTAAACTTCTCAAACACGCCTTCATCCAAAAAGCTGAAATACTCTTCTTCCGAAATAATCAAATGGTCTAACAATTTGATGTTCAAAAACCGACTTGCTTCGACTAATTTCTCCGTAGCCGTCTTATCCGCACGCGAGGGCTTTAAACTGCCCGACGGATGATTATGAATCACCACAATCGACGCGGCACGTCTCAGCAAGGCACGATGATACACTTCCATCGGATCAATAAGAACGGTACGTTGAGTGCCTAAACCCAGCAGCTCCAGCTTGCGAACGGTTTGAGAGCTGTCAAGTGTCATCATCCAGAGGTGTTCACGGTCACGATCCAGCTTGCTGTAACGACGAAAAATGGGTTGGAGGATCTGGTAGATATCGGCGGAGGATTGAATGTGGATTTTTTGATGGGGTTTGAGACGGATATTCATAAAATTAAGTTTTAAAGTTTTTAATTCGGTTTAGGATGATGATTGAAGAAGCGCGGGCAACGGTGTTACGGGTATCATGGGAGGTGATCCGGTAACGGAGTTGATCCGGGGTATTCAATCGATCGTTTGGTAATGATGGTCAGCGGGGGCGTAGCGGCTGCGGAGCGGGCGATCAGAAGTTTATTTGCTTCAATTGATCGTCTGTAATTAATATGGAGATTGCTATAACATCTATCCGAAGATAAGAAAGAGTTTTCAAAATACTCCTAATTCGATGTAATTATTTTGAAGTAATTAATACAGTGTAATTTTCATTACTTTAGATATGCCAAAAACAAAAAAAGCGGTTCCGAAGCCAGATGAATTCGAAGTGTTCTTACAAAAGGTAGGAGCAAGAATGAGACAATTGCGCATAGAAAAAGGCTATACAAACTATGAGCATTTTGCCTATGATCATAATATTGGTAGAGCGCAATATGGAAAGTATGAAAAAGGTAGGGATGATTTAAGGCTTAGCAGTCTTTATCGAGTAATAAACGAATTGGATATATCAATTCAAGACTTCTTTAAAGAGGGGTTTTAGCAGTCTGTGGTTGAATACAGAAGTTTGTTGTCGAGTTTTATGCAATAAGATATACAATCTTTTATTCCAGTCGAATAATCAGGATTGTAAAGTTTGGGTTGGGTGTAGTAAACGGGAGATCCCGTTAAGCTAGCAAAAATGCACATTGCAAGCGAAATCGGCTTTGGGCCATATGGTGCGAATAAAACTTTCGCTTCCCCATAGTTTGAGGCGCTACAAATATGATCAAAGGCTTCACATACATCTAATGAGTTAATTCTAATAATTTCATCTCCCTCTTTGAACGTGTAATATTTTTCAATTTTTCTAACAAATTCCCATGAACGGTGATAATTCGGAGGGCCAGGAGGAAAAGGAAACATAAGACGGAGAGATACTTTACTATGTTTATCTTTTAGAAGCTTAGGTAACGAAAACGGCATAAAGCCAGTTCCAACGATTGCGAGATCATATTGGTCTTCAGGAAAACTGGTTTGTCTAAATAGCGGAAGTGGGTACCATGGCTCAGGGTCTTCGGACAAATCGCTCTCCGGGTACTTGGTAGCATTTGTGTAAGTGATTAGTAAATTCTCTACTTGAGAATGCTGCAGAATTGTTTTCACAAATGGGAAGAAAAATCTTTTTGGAAAAGTCGAAATATCTAAAATTATATTTGGGATACTTTGATTTACGACTTCTGAAATCTTATTAAACAATGTAATATCCTCAACTAATAGATCTAGTTGATGGATGTTGTTGCCTATTTCACTGTCAATTGCTTCCAAAGTTTTCTTATTTCGTTCAATTTTTTGAGTGTGCTTAACTGTAGTGACTGGATCCAATACTTCAAAAAAAATATTTGAGTTAATCACACCAGCGCTTTTTAATATACGAACGGCTTCTGTACATCTTTCTTCCGTTGAAAGACACCCTATAAAGTTCCAAAGCTTATGATCTATTTTTGATAACACCCAAGACGTATCGCCCCAAGGTCTGAATTTTCCAGAAAACATTTTATACGCTTTAGTTAAAAGTCGAATTTTAAATTAGTCTGATTAGGAGAGGTAGTTTTCGATTTTGCTGTCTTAGATTTACTCATTGTTATCAATTTAGGGACAGCTTCAGAAATAGGAACGCCGGCTTCATGCAGCCAGTGGGCGAGTCGTTCGATAGATATATAAATTGGTTCTTTAGTATGAACGTAAGGAATTTTGAAATACGGGGATAGCATAGGATTCAAATAAAACTTCCATCTTTTCTTTTTGTCTTTTAGCTTGCTAGTATGCGCTGAATCATATAAATCCCCATAATCGGAGCATTCTTTCAGAAACGATGCAAATGAAGAGTTGGTCAGGTCTGTTAAGTCGACAGAAAAACCATTATGGCCTGGATTTGACATTGCCCTATCTTCCATTAGGGTTTTAAAAAAGTAAGTACCAAGTAATGTAATAAAGTTTTTGCGGTATCTCCCGCCTCTTTCGTCGACTGCCAGTTCGCTATACCAGTCAGTGCTTGCTTCAATAATACCAATTGACTGAATGGCTTCATGAATAGAGGGGATTTTGTTAGATACCGAGGTTTCAAACCTATTATCCCTTAACCATACATCCCAAATGCATTGGCATAAACTTAGAAACGCTAATATGTTTCCTCCACTTAATGCCAAGATATCTTCCTTACCAGACCAATGCATTTGTTGTTGATTTCTGGAAGCTAGCTGCATCAAAGCCTGCTCCGTTCTTTCTTTTTTCCAATAGACTTTAAGCCATGGAAAGTTTTCCTTTGGAATTTCATGCATGATACCTTCCTTACCTCGCTGACGACTCCATGCTTCAGCGAGACGGGCTTCAAAGGGGTCGTCTTGTGCAATTTTAACCAAAAAATTTTTCCAGCGTAAAGGCCATTCCTTTTCAACATCTACAGCTTTATTCTTCTTATTTCCAGCAAAATAAATTAGAGATGTCTCGGAAGGTGTTTTAGTTCGCCCAAAAACGTACTTCAGGAGGTCTTTTTTTTCTGAATAGCTGAAGCCGGTTGTGGCAATTCGCCGTCTAAAAACGTCTTCTGCTAACTTTGGAAACGTCCATGTTCTCGCATTTTCTTTCCTCCGCATTTCGTCTTCCAAGTGAAATTCCAAATAGTTTCTTTTCTTTTCTAATGGCGCAGTAGTTCCAAACATCGTTTTTTCTTCCGACCATGCAAAGTGTCTCGTGCCTATTCTATACGACACGGCAGAATCTCTATTGCCTAAGAGTTTATGGATCATTTTTTTATAGGCCTCACCTAATCCATTTTTTGCTCCTAACCAAGTCAACTCCTCATATTGATCGATTCTCACGAAAATCTGAACATCTTTTTCTAGAATCCCGGCCTCCTTCAACATTATGGCTGTTACAGAAATTGGCTCACCGATAATTGTTTTCGTTTTAACAATCTCATCAGGCAGCTCCATTAAGTTGATATTTAAAAATTTTTTGTAGGTAGCAATTCGGTTCGAAAGCGCCTCAAATAATTCTTCGAAGGTTGTTATAGCTTTCAATGCATCAAACCAACAATTCGAGCCAATAAGTTTCCTCACAAAAACCTCTGTTTTTGCCGGAGTCAAATCAATACCGATCTGTTTACTTATTTCGCTATTGCCAGATAGCTTTCTTATACTATTGAGCACGTCTGCCACAACATAGTAATTCAAGAAGTCACCAAAATAAATAGGTGATTCATTTAGACTGTTATCTGAACTGATAATTCTATTTCCAAAGTGACTTACGCCACTTGTTTGCAGATTTATTCCAGCGCCAATAAATTTGCTAAACTGTTGGGGAATCGGATATTCTTGATTTGATTCGAAGTAAGCTAGCCTAATTTCCGGCGATAGAAGATTCAAAAGCATACTTTTCCCGGCGCCGGTGAAACCCTTCACTACAACATTTCCAGGCTGGAATAAAGCCAACGAGTTGGCCACCAAAACCGGGCTAAAAAGATGTACAAATTCGTCAGGTCCGACGGATTCTCCGACGTACAATTGACGAAATGGGTTGATTGCTGTATTCATCTTAAAGTCTTGTAATTCGTTTAAATAAAGGATACCATGTTGACGATTGCCAATGAATCAACGGCAGCGTATTGTCAGGTGTATTCGTGTGCAATACTACCAATGCGCCGGTCTTTTTATAACCTAAAGGATAATATGGCTTTTGCGTTGAGGCTGTTTTCCCATCTGTTGTTTTTGAATATAATCGGGTTGCCATCTCGCGTGTTTCACTGTGTATCGCGAGTTCTCCCGCTTTCGGTGTAAACGGTATAAAAACAGACTCTGGCACTTTAACCACGTGCCTTATTGTCAAATTGGGATATTTTGCAATCAATTTCTCGAATTCAATTACGCCTGTAGGGCATGTAATTAGTGATACTATTAATACATCGATACCGGGAAAATTATTACACAAGTATTCAATTCTACTCACCACTTGGCTTCCGCTTCCGACAAAATCTTCAAGCATAACCACTCGCGAAATTCCTTGAGCAACAATATATGTCTTTATTGAGGTAAGATCGCCCAGTTGTGTAAGCGAATGCCAATCTGGTCGCAGATCATATTTTGACGGGATTCTGTTGATTTTGAAAAAATCGTTAATCCTAAAACTGTCGGTTGCTGCACAAAACCAAGTTTCTTCAGCTGCATCGCTTAGAACTTTAGAAATATTAGCATCTGTAAATTTAATGCCTAACACATCAATTAGCCACCGTGCGACCTCAACATTGTATGCGGCTCTATAAAGAGAGGCAAACTCTGCGGCACCTATATAAAACAATTCGGGTATTAGTTGAAAAAGGAGTTTTTGATCGTCCTCGCTGGTAGAGTTTTCCAGCCATTTCTTTAGGCGGTAAAAAAATTGCGGCTCGGGAGGTTGGCAAGGCATATAATCATAGTATAGCCGTTTTTCTAAGTGAATAATTTTATGGTTAAGTTCACGAAAAGTCTCGTCTTTCTTAGACCAATTGTTCACTTTTTCTTCTACCGAGTTTTTTAACATGATTAATAAAATTTTCGCTTATAACTCTTGCAAATTCAAAGGATACTACGGGAGGCACGGCATTGCCAATCATTTGATACTGTTTTTTCATAGGGCCATCGAATATAAACGAATCGGGAAATCCTTGGATTCTAGCTGCTTCTCTTACTGTTAAGGCTCGATGCTCTTCAGGGTGTAGGAAATAAATTGGACTGCCAAAGCGTGTATCGACTGTTGGCGAAGGCATTGAAAACGAAAGGCGTCTATATTTTCCATTGAAAGTATGCGCAAGGTCTACACTGTTTTCTTCCATTTTGCGTAAATAACCTTTCTGAATTAATATAGAAACTTCGTCCGCGACAGTATCCCCCAAATACTCTTTCAAAATACGTAAATCGACTGGATCGGCGTCACCTGTTTTTCGTTTTCTTATTCTTCTTCTCAGCCGCATTATTTTACATAAAATCTCTTTTTCTCGAGTAGTTGTTTTACCAAATACTTCTGGGATATTCCAAGTATGCACAGATCTTTCACTCCCCCGTACATTACTCAGCTTCTGACCAGGTTTTATTTTTTTCGCTATTTTATAATAGTCAGAAGATTTGTCCAATTGAACAACATCATGGTTGGGTAGCAAATCGATTGAGCCTAATATATCGCGTAACGACTTTTGATCTATGCTTGATAGATTGAAATTTAGGTTTTGAGGATCCTTAGCCGCCACCATAATTACTCGTCGTCTTAGCTGGGGAAGCCCTAGATTTCTAACATCACATTTTATAAATCGGACAGCATAGTTTTTCTGTTTGAACATTTTCTCAAGCTTCTCCCAATACACCTTATGGTTGCCTGCGGTTGAGCCCATAACGTTTTCCGCAATAAAAATTTTTGTATCTAAATCAATTGCAATTTTTCCGCCTATAAGCATAAGGTTATTTCGTGGGTCGTCTATCTGTCTTTTCCCGACGGTAGAAAAACCTTGACAAGGAGAACCTGAGAGAACAATGTCAACTGACTTGTTTATAGTATATGGCAGCCTTCCGGAGGACAAATCCCAAACATGACCAAATGGGCCTATATTTTTATTGAAAACCTGAATCGCAACAGGATCAATATCAAATGCCCCTAAGCACTCGAAATCATTACGAATAAATCCTTCGTCAAACCCCCCACAGCCTGAGAACAAACTCACATAAGTCATTTTCTTCATTCGAAACAGTTAGCTTTTAGACTCTCGACTAATTTTAAGGCTTTGAAAGTCAGATAATTTGAATTGAAATATATACTTGTAAATTTAAGAAATGCCGTGCAAAATATTGCGTAATTAGTTTCTAGCGAATTGATGTAATAAAAAACTTAGCTAACCCTCAAATCTGTGTTAGTCTTCAGAAACCATCAATCATACATTACCTCCCTCCCCCCAAAATCAAAAATCAATTTATACTTTTTTGTACACACTTGTCCGTAACTTCGCGGATGATGAAAACAGAAATAGAAAAACCTGCCAGGCCAATCCACGATTCCGAAGATTACCTGGAACAAGCGATCCAGGCCGAATACAAATACGGTTTTGTCACAGATATTGAGGCGGATGAAGCTCCCAAAGGGCTGAACGAGAACATCATACGTTTTATTTCAGCCAAAAAGAACGAACCAGCATGGATGCTCGAATGGCGCCTGAAAGCTTTTGCACACTGGCAAAAGATGAAAGAGCCGAATTGGGCCAATATCAATTACGAACCGATTGATTACCAGGATATAAAGTACTATTCTGCGCCCAAGCAGAAGATCAAGCCCGGTAGCCTGGATGAGATCGACCCGGAACTGCGCAGAACCTTCGAAAAACTCGGGATCTCCCTGGACGAACAGAAACGACTCACCGGCGTGGCCGTGGATGCCGTGGTGGATTCCGTGTCCATCGGCACCACCTTCAAGGCGCAACTGGCGGAGCTCGGCATCATCTTCTGCTCCATCAGTGAAGCCATCCAGGAACACCCGGAGCTGATCAAAGAATACCTCAGCTCAGTCGTTCCCATCACCGACAACTATTTCTCCGCCCTCAACGCAGCCGTATTCACCGACGGCTCCTTCGTTTATATACCAAAAGGCGTCCGTTGCCCCATGGAACTGTCCACCTATTTCCGGATCAATGCCGAAAATACGGGTCAGTTCGAGCGCACGCTGATCGTGGCCGATGAAGGCTCGTACGTCAGCTACCTCGAGGGTTGCACCGCCCCCATGCGCGATGAGAACCAGCTCCATGCCGCCGTGGTGGAACTGATCGCGATGAAAGATGCGGAGATCAAATACTCGACCGTCCAGAACTGGTATCCCGGCGATAAGAACGGGAACGGCGGGATCTACAACTTCGTGACCAAACGCGGGATCTGCAAAGGTGATAACTCCAAGATCTCCTGGACACAGGTGGAAACCGGCTCATCCATCACCTGGAAATACCCGAGCGTAATCCTGAAAGGCGATAACTCGGTCGGGGAATTCTATTCCGTGGCCGTAACCAACAACTATCAGCAAGCCGATACCGGTACCAAAATGATGCACCTCGGCAAAAACACCAAGAGCCGCATCGTGTCAAAAGGTATCTCCGCCGGTTTTAGCAACAACAGCTACCGCGGACTGGTACAGGTAAATAAAAACGCAACCAATGCCCGCAACTTCTCCCAGTGCGATTCGTTGCTCCTGGGTGATAAGTGCGGCGCACATACATTCCCCTATATAGAAGTAAAAAACAACAGCTCTGTTGTAGAGCATGAGGCAACTACTTCCAAGATCGGGGAAGACCAACTCTTTTATTGCAACCAGCGTGGTATGGACACAGAAACTGCTGTAGCCCTTATCATCAACGGGTTTGCAAAAGAAGTAATGAACCAGCTTCCGATGGAATTTGCCGTAGAAGCGCAGAAGCTGCTGGCGATTTCGCTGGAAGGAAGTGTAGGATAAGATTAAGTATAATAACAAAGAAAATATATAGTTCAAATGTTGAAGATCGACAACCTGCAAGCAGGTATTGAAGGAAGAAAAATTTTAAAAGGCATCAGCCTTGACATCAAGCCCGGTGAAGTACACGCCATCATGGGACCCAACGGTTCCGGCAAAAGCACCCTGGCTTCTGTTCTCGCTGGCCGTAAAGATTACGAGGTATTGGGCGGCTCTGTTGAGTTTCTCGGAAAAGACCTGCTTGATCTGGAACCGGAAGAACGCGCCGGCGAAGGTCTCTTCCTCGGGTTTCAATATCCCGTTGAAATACCAGGCCTGAGCACGACCAACTTTATCAAAACAGCCGTGAACGAAGTCCGCAAATACCGTGGCGAAGAACCACTGGATGCGGTGAAGTTCCTGAAGCTGATGAAAGAGAAAATGGCCCTGATGAACATCGATCAGTCGCTCCTGAGCCGCTCCCTAAACGAAGGCTTCTCCGGCGGTGAAAAGAAACGCAACGAGATCTTCCAGATGGCCATGCTGGAACCTAAACTGGCCATCCTGGATGAAACGGATTCCGGTCTCGATATCGATGCCATCCGTATCGTATCCAACGGCGTGAACAAACTCCGCAGCAAAGACAACGCTGTGCTGCTGATCACGCACTACCAGCGCCTGCTGGATTATATCGTTCCCGATTTCGTTCACGTATTATATAAAGGACGGATCGTGAAATCAGGCCCGAAAGAACTGGCACTGGAACTCGAAGAGAAAGGATATGATTTTATTAAAAACGAAATTGATGCTGCCGAGTTAGCCGACCAGGTTGCAGAAATAAACAAGTAATGGACACAACCACTTATATAAAAGAACAATTTGACCAGCTTCAGTCTGCTGACAGCGGTAGCCAGCTGAGTGCAAAAAGGCAGGACGCCTTCACTGCATTCAGCAACTGGGGTATCCCCACTACCCGTCACGAAGAATGGAAATACACAAGGATCGGTTCGTTTTTCAATAAATCATTCGAAATCGGTGCCTCAAAATCTATCTCAATTGATGCATACCGTTTGCCCGGACACGAAACAGCAAACGAACTGGTATTTATCAATGGTCAGTATTCAGCAGAGCTTTCCTCGATCCGTTCGAAAGAATTGACAGTGATCTCCCTGGAAGAAGCATTGCAGAATGAATATGCCGACATCGCCAACAAACATTTCAACCACAGCGCTAACTACCTGAAAGATGGTATCAATGCCCTGAACACAGCTTTTGTAACCAAAGGCGCTGTGTTCGCTGCGGTGAAAAAAGGAAAGATCGTCTCCCATCCTGTTTATATCTATAATATCACTGACGGACAGGTGCTGGCTTTGCCCCGCACATTGGTTCACCTGGGAGAAAACGCACAAATACAGATCGTAGAAACATTCGCCAGCGTAAGCAAAAGCGAAAGCTTGACCAACCAGGTGATGGAGATCGTGGTAGAGAAAGATGCGATCCTTGAATATTGCAAGATCCAGAATGAAAACGAGCACGCCAACCAGGTAAGCACTACCCATATCCGTCAAACAGGTAAAAGCCTGGTGAATGCTGTTACCATTTCTCTCAACGGTGGTATTGTGCGCAACAATACCAATGTGGTGATGGAAGCATCCTATTGCGAAGCCCATTTGTACGGTTTATATTTTCCAAAAGGAAATACCCTGATCGATAACCACACGGTGGTAGACAACGTAGAACCTCATTGCTTCAGCAATGAATTATATAAAGGAATGCTGGATGAGAACGGAACAGGTGTATTCAATGGTAAGATTTTTGTAAGACAACCGGCACAAAAAACAAACGCATTCCAATCCAATAAGAACGTTTTGTTATCAGATGCCGCAAGCGTGAATACAAAACCTCAATTGGAGATCTTTGCAGATGATGTGAAATGTTCCCACGGTTGTACTGTAGGAAAGCTGGATGAAGAAGGATTGTTCTATCTCCAGTCCAGGGGTGTGCCGGAAAAAACAGCGAAAGCGATGTTATTGCACGGTTTTGCCGGCGACATCCTTGAAAAGATCAAACTGGCGCCCATCCGCGCTTATGTGGATCAGTTAATCGCCGACAGGCTTGAATTTGAAATAGCATGATTACGACAACAGATACCATACTGAAAAAGACATTTGATGTGCAGGCTTTGCGTGAACAGTTTCCTATCCTGAAGCGACAGGTGAAGGGGTATCCGTTGATCTATTTGGATAATGCAGCCACTTCGCAAAAGCCGCAAGTGGTGATCGATGCGCTGGTGAACTATTACACTGGCTTCAATGCAAATATCCATCGCGGCATTCACTCACTGGCCGAAGAAGCAACTGTAGCGTTTGAAGCTACCCGCGATGCAGTGAAAAGCTTTATCAATGCATCCAGCAGGGAGGAGATCATATTCACCCGCGGTACCACAGAAGGTATTAACCTTGTGGCGGCCACCTGGGGAAGAGCAAATGTAAAAGCCGGTGATGAGATCATCATTTCAACAATGGAACATCACTCCAACATCGTTCCCTGGCAGGTATTGTGCGAAGAAAAAGGAGCAGTGCTCAAAGTGATCCCCGTAAATGATAAAGGCGAGATTATCTGGGAAGAATTCCAGAAACTTGTTTCGCCAAAAACAAAGCTGATCTCCATCGTGCATGTTTCAAATGCGCTGGGAACAGTGAACCCGGTAAAAGCGATCATTGCGGAAGCGCGTAAAGTTGGCGCAGTGGTGATGGTGGATGGTGCGCAATCAACCGTTCACCTCGATATCGATGTACAGGACATGGATTGCGATTTCTTTGCTTTCTCTTCCCATAAAATGTATGGCCCCACCGGTATTGGTGTGTTGTATGGCAAGAAAGCCCTGCTGCAGGAAATGCCGGTATACCAGGGCGGCGGTGAAATGATCAAGGAAGTGACGTTTGCAAAAACGACATTCAATGAGCTGCCTTATAAATATGAAGCCGGTACGCCGAACATTGCTGATACTGTTGCGCTGAAAGCGGCGATCGACTTTATCAATGAAAATGGCAAAGCCGCAATGCGGGCGCACGAAGATGAACTGCTGGAGTATGCAACAGAGCAACTGCAGCAGATCCCCGGTTTGACCATCATTGGCCAGGCAAAGGAAAAAGTGAGCCTGGTATCCTTTATCATTGACAAGATACACCCGCAGGATATTGCGATACTGCTGGACAACCGTGGCATTGCCGTAAGAACAGGCCATCATTGCGCACAGCCTTTGATCGACCGGTTCTGCATTCCTGGAACAACGCGTGCTTCGTTTGCAGCGTACAATACAAAAGAAGAGATCGATGAACTGGTGAAAGGCTTGCACAGAGCCATCAAATTACTGGCATAAGGATGAACACTATACGAGATACAGAAAAAGAGATCGTCGAAGAGTTTGCGCTCTTCGATAACAATGACGATAAATACGAATACATTATCGACCTGGGGAAGAAGCTGCCACCACTCGATGAGAAATATAAGACAGATGAAAATAAGGTCCGCGGTTGTCAATCTTCGGTTTGGCTGCAGGCAGACTATAAAGAGGGGAAGATCTTTTTCAGTGCAGACAGTGATTCGGTGTTGGTGAAGGGCCTGATCAGCATGCTGGTCCGCGTATTGTCTGGCAGAACGCCGGATGAGATCATTGCAGCGCCGCTGGATTTTATCCGGGAGGTTGGACTGACATCATTCCTGGCGCAGACGCGTTCGAATGGTCTGTTGTCGATGGTAAAGCAGATCAAAAGTTATGCTGTAGGTTTTAAATTAAAACACTCAACTACATAAGCGATGATGAACTCAGAAGAACTGAAACAGAAGGTAATTGATGTTTTGCAAACTATTTATGACCCGGAATTGCCGGTCAACATCTATGAGCTGGGCCTGATCTACGAAGTGTCTGTGCTGCCGCTCAATAATGTACAGATCGTAATGACACTGACCGCTCCCAGTTGCCCTGCAGCGCAGAGCCTGCCGGTGGAAGTGGACCAAAAAGTGCACCAGATAGAAGGCGTGAATGATGTGCATGTAGCAGTGACCTGGACGCCGGCCTGGAATAAAAGTATGATGTCTGAAGCTGCACAATTAGAATTAGGTTTTATGTGAGAACTGTTTCGTTGCGACCGCAGCGATACTTTTCTTCAAAAAAGATATTTTACAAATGAAAATCACAGCACAGGAAGAATACGGATTGAGGATCCTTATACGGATCGCCGGTTGTAAAGACAAGGCGGGCCTGAGTATTCCCCAATTGGCGGAAGCAGAGGGGTTGAGCAGCCATTATGTAGCGAAGCTCACCCGCATCCTGCGCATGGGAGGTTTTATCAACAGCACACCGGGTCATAAAGGTGGTTATGTATTGGCCCGTCAGGCGAGGGAGATCGGGATACGTGGCGTACTGGAAGCGCTGGGAGGTGTATTGTTTGATAAAAGGTTTTGTCAATCGCACAGCGGCACCATGCGGTTGTGTACTAATTCAGTTGATTGTTCTGCCCGCTCTCTCTGGCAGATGATACAATATACAGTTGATCAGTTGCTGGACAGGATAACGCTTCATGAGCTGGTGAATACAGAAAATGAAGCAGTGAAGGTATTGAATTATATCCTGGAACAGAAGGCTCCGCCGATGGAAGTGGAGGCGAGGTAAGCAGGTCCCCCTTTATATATCTCCGGTTCAATCCAATAAAGCTATAGACCAAATTCTATTAGCAATACATTCATATTGCCACTAGTCAATATCTCCCCTCGTTACGTTCATACTAATAGTTAATCTTTTGCTGGATGCCATTTGATAGAATGGTATGCAAAGCAATTTTATTCTCCAAACTTACTGTATGCATTTACGTCTATTCTATTTATTGATTGTTGCTTCAATGTCTGTTCACTGTGCGAAATCGCAAAGCGTATATCCTGGTGATAAATGGCCGGATCTTGAATTTAAGGAAGTGATGAATTATGACCGTCCTACTTTACGGCTTTCCGATTTCAAAGGAAAAGCTTTACTCGTCAGTCTTTGGGCGCATTTCTGCCTTCCTTGCATTGAGGCTTTTCCTTTACTGGACAGTATGCAGGAAAGGTTCAAAGACCGGTTGCAGGTAATTTTGATTAACCCTGAAACAGCGGATTCAACACGGAAATTTTTCAAGCGGAAAAATAAATTTCCTCGGCCTAAAATCGTCCCAATGGTTACTGGCGAAAAAGCATTGACCAGGAAGCTTAAGCGCTTAGGTGAGCTTTGGTTCGATACTGCCAGAGTGTTTAAGTTTGCTTCTGAGCTGGAGAATATCACTGAAGAAAATATACAGAAGTTTCTTACCGGTATCCCGCTTTCTTTTAAAAAAAGGATCCAGTTTACAGGATTTGACTCATCTACTCCTTTAATAGCAGAAGGATGTGGCCGTTGGCTGGATAGTATCGGTTCTTATGCCTACTTTTTCCATCACCCGTTCGAGATTCCACAAATTGAAAATACCGAGCCGGGAAAAGACAGCCCATCCAACCAACTCCGCCTGACGTCTACCATTTTGGGATTATATCGCCTCGCTTTTAACGAGAAGGATAAATATGACTTTATGGATGCGACCACAGAAGTGCGCGTAAAAGATTCCAGCTTATTCTTTTCTCCGAGAGGTGGAGACAAGGAAACTTATGTAAACTGGTTCAACGAACATATTTACACATACGATTCGAGAGTGCCGTTGCCGCTTGCAGGCAGGATTTACCAATTAATGCAGCAGAGCTTGCCGTTCCGGTTTGGGGCCAAAGCTGAAGTTCAGTTCCTGGAAAGGGATTGCTGGGTACTGGAGGCTTTGGACAGTTTGGTCTTTATATCAAGAAATGGAACACCTTACAATAGTAAAGGCAGACCCATCAAAAGCCCGGATTCATTGATCCGGATGCAACATTGGCCAGCCGATGAAGTTTTTTCAACTATTCGAAAATATTCGCTCATGTGCTCACCTCAACCAGTGATCAACCGATTGGGCTATTCAGGCCCGATGAATTTTATTATTCATGCTAGTGTAATAGCTTCCCGCAGAATGGACCTGTTCAGAGAGGCGCTGAAAAAAATGGATTAACATTACGGCAACAAAAAATGAAAGTGCCTGTATTGGTAATTACGGATTAATTAAAATAGGGTGGCCACTTGTCATATTGGCCACCCTACTCGTTAGCTATTCATGCTTTTTGATGCGGTCCTGATTCAGATCGTCGTTTATCACACCCAAATTGGGATCTGTTTGATTGACTAAGGCCGTTAACAGATATCCTCTGCGGCAGTCTGGACCAAATGTAGCGAGATGACATGATTCAGCGGTAAAATCCTCGCGTACGCCATAATCCAGGTATATACCTGTTCCCGTGACCAGATTATACTCAAACCAATACAGGGGAATTGCATTTTCAGAAGCCACAGATTTTTTAATGCTCGTAAATGCACTCAGAGACATAGCTATTATAATAGCCACTACTCCCAAAAAATACTTTCTCATACGTTTTAATTTTATTTGATTAAATGCTGCCTATCTTTTTTATACTGGCCTTATTTCAGCGACTATTTAATCATAAATAGCTTAATTACAATGAGTTAAGTTGAAAGAAAGGACTATGAACAAGAAAAATGTTTTTGTATACGTAGTTAACTACATATATTTGAGGTAAATAGTTTCTATGAATCTTCCGATCATTATCGAACCTCTTAACAATACCCATTGCCAGGAGATCATCGATCTCATTCTGCCCATCCAGCAAATCGAGTTCAATGTGCCCGTAACCCTGGAAAGCCAACCAGACCTGCTCGATATTGAAACAAACTACGATGCTACCGGCGGCAAATTCTGGGGCGCATTCTATGGTGAAAAACTGGTGGGCACCATCGCTTTAATTGGCATCGGCCATAAGGGCGGTGCTATCCGCAAAATGTTTGTACGAAAGGAATGGCGGGGCAAAGAGCATGGTATTGCCGGCCATTTGCTGGAAATACTTATCGGCTACTGCAAAGCCAATGATATAACAGACCTTTTTCTTGGCACAGTGGATCTCTTAAAAGCCGCACACCGGTTTTATGAAAAGAAAGGTTTTGATCGTATTGCCCAGGAAGATCTTCCTTCCTATTTCCCAAGAATGAAGGCGGACAATATGTTTTACCATTTACATCTTCATCATTCCGAAGAGACTGATTCAAAGATGAAATCCATCGTTTAACATTAACACCAGATAATTAATTTTATCAAAACCATAGTATGGGTATAATTGACGAAGCCGGCATTCTCGCTCTGGCGACAAGGTTGCAGCGTCTGAGCGATATGATGCGCAAGGACGGGTTACAGATATATAAAGACCATGGAATAGCGTTTGAACCGAAATGGTTCCCGGTTATTTATACGCTTCATCATAAACCTTTGCTGGGTGTGGTGGAAATAGCAGTAGAGATTGGTTATACTCATCCGTCAACTATCAGTTTGCTGAAAGAGTTGGAAAAGGAAAAACTCATCCGGTCAAAGAAAGATAAAACGGATGAGAGAAAACGGTTGATACAACTGACGGAAAAAGGGCAGGTCCTGGTGGAACAGATGAAACCTGTATGGGAGCTGATCAGCAAAGCTATTATCGACTTAACAAATACCAGGAACAACCTGATGCAGGCAGTGATAGAAGTGGAGGAACAGTTAAAGCAAAAAGGCATGGCAGCCCGGGCAGCAAGCATTCATTTACAGGCAAGAAAGAAATAATTTTTGCAGCCCTCTGATCAACAGTTCATATTGGTAACAGCAGCCTCCTGAATTAGGAAGCTGCTGTTATAAACTACTTTACTATTATCGCCGGCCTGTTCAATCTACTACTGCACCGGCAGATCTGTATCCGTATTTGTCTGAACCGGTTCAGGCTGATATTGCATTTCTTCTTCCTTTTTCTTACGACGACCGCTTATAAAACGCCAGATGGCGCCACCGGCCAGCACTACTCCCGCGATAATGAACTTGAGAAATTTCAGGATCACAGCAAAAAGACCGGCTTTGGCCAGCACCTTACCGGCTACCAGCCCCCCGATAGTCCAGGCTGCAACATTATCCGTACTTGAATCAAAATCGCTGTAACGGTTCCCTTCTGTAAAATTGACCATAGCGAGTACATCATTGATATGTGCATTTACGCTATCCAATTCATCCATAGTCGAAACAGCTTGTAAAACCAAAACGCCTTTCCTACCTAAAACCCTTACATCATAATTCAGGGTATTTACCTCTTCTCCGGTTATCCCGTATTCTTTGGCCCAGTGCAATATCTTTCTGTCTTTATCATAATACGGTTTCGCCGCCCAGCCCACAAGGTTCAATTGAGTAAGGTTAAGCTTTTTTCTCTCTTCATTTTCTTCGACATTAGATTTTTTCATCTCCTTTAGCAGATCATCATAATTGATCTTTGCGGCATCGTCGTCCTTTACATAACCCATGTCCTGGAAAGAAACGATAAAAGTATAGCCTCCAGCCATAGTTACATTGCTGGAGACAGGCATAAGAAGACCTAAAGGAGGGTTCGTGGAAGGAGGATTACCCCAAAGATCTTCTACTACATACTTTGCATCAGCAGACTCAAGGAATTTAAACTGCTCCGGAATATTGATGGACACAGCCCCGCCGGCAAGGGAGAGTTTACCGGTCTTATAATGCAGGGCACTTTCAATAGAATCCATTCTCTTTAACATGTCCATTACCAGTTTGGTAGAGTCATCGTTGTCATTAGCGAAAATGGCCGTGGCCATAAAAAGGCCTGTGAAAAGAAAAGAAATTTTTCTCATGATAGAAGTTGGTTTTGGAGGGTTAAGATAGAGAAGAGTTTGGGGTAAAGCAAGCTATTAGAAAACTGATCGGGACCAAAATCAGGGAGAGGGCCTGACGCTGGCAACAGTGCGCTGGATACCAGTCGACTGCAAAAATTCATCAGGATAAAAAAGCAGGGTAACCTATCGCGTCAAGGATTACCATGGTTAGCATGCTGATGCCCAGTAATTTAATAGGATGTCTCTGACCGATTGATCTGTACCGTTTTTATAACGGTCCGTTGCGGCTAAAAAACATTTTTCACCTGTATAAACACCATGGCCTGTGTTTCAAATACATTTAAATTCATTGTACAAAGCCAGCTGTTATTAGTCGAAAGAATCCTGAAAGGCCAGGAAAATTATCAAAACTGTCGGCAACTGTTTACTAAAAAAATGCATTAAATTTAAACAGCATCCTTTATCTCAACCTTATCCAACTATGATACCAGACATCTTACTCAACAACAATAAGCCTGTCAATTGGGAGCAGCAACCTACCCGATCGGAAGATCCCATTCTTCCTGGCAGCACCTCCCATAAATCCCAACACAAGACCTTTACAGCTGAACATAAAAACTACCAGCAAAAATTCATCGATTTCAGTTACAGGATATTCCGGTTCATTCGTACAGGAAAATTCACTATCAAAGAAAAAAATCATCCGGGTAGTATTAGACTAGAGGCTATGCTATCAGGACAAATAACCCAACAGGTTCCTGAAGGTGAGCAATGGACATTACGTGCCGGCGAATACAAAATAAATGATCAACCTGATCTTATTGCTTTGTTTAAAAAAGACAGTGCCTGCAGCTATTTTATGGCACACTATTCCAGGGAATTGCTTGACAAGCTCGGCATACCTCATCTTGTGCAGGCTACTGCCGGCCCCAAACCACTCACTGAAGAAATGAAAAGCCTGATACATAAAATTCTCAGGCATCCTTATAAGGACCCTATACGGCAATTGCATTATGATAACTGTGTCCAGGAGTTATTGCTCCTGCATCTTACGCACCAGGAGAAGCCTTTACCTGAACGGCTTACCGACGAAGATATCATCGCGATCTATTCGGCAGATCACCTGCTGCAGCGGGATCTGCTCTGGCCGGGCGATCAATACACTCTGGCGAAGCAAGCTGGTATAAGTGAGCGGAAACTGAAGATGGGCTTTAAACAGCTATTTGATATGGCTGTTTTTGAGAGGCTTACCTGGCACCGTATGCAATATGCGCAATGGCTGTTGAGATCAAGTGATCGTTCAATAGAAGAAATTGCGTTTGAAGTGGGTTACTCTACCCGGAATAGTTTTATCACGGCCTTCCGGCAACATTTCAATACAACTCCCCGGAAATGGCGGCATAAGTAGCTTTCCTTTTACCATAGATCTTGAAGCGCCGGCATAAGTCGCAGTACTAAATTATCTGCTTTATTTAGAAGATGGTCGTTTTCTCCTATTCGTAGCTAACTGGCTTAAGATGATATTTGTGATTATTTGCGGGTCTATATCTATCAGTTTGGCGATTGAAACAATTTCCTCAATGGTAAAAGTCTCAGGCTTACCTAATTTCTCCTTATATCTGCTATGGTTAAACCCGAGCGACTGTACAACATAGGTGGGATGATGATGCCTAAGGTCTTCCATCCGCTTGATGGAGCCCGTTAAAAAAACCGATTTCAACGCTATACGCTTGGAGTTCTTATTTTCTTTCCGAGACATAAAGTTTCAATGGAAAGGAAGGTAAACACCAACTTTTAATTATCTGAAAAAGGGTAAAACGAGTATCTTAAGAGATATGATAAATACTTAAAAAGATACGGAGTGTATGTTTTTTATTAGTTTTACTCTCCGGCCGCATTCATCCAAACCGCTAATTGATCATCTCTATCGACAATCATCTGAAGTGTCAGCAAAAAAACTTCATATCAATCTGGCCCGGGATTTTGAGCCTGGAGAAGAGGCAGCTTATGATCATTTATTCCGGGAATATTTTCCTGCGCTTTGCTATTTCGCACGCCGGTTTTTAAAGCAAATGCATGACCCGGAAGACCTGGTCATGGATTGTTTTGCCAAGCTTTGGGAAAAGCGTGTTTCATTGCAACCTGCGGAAACTGTTAAGACCTTCCTTTATACAACAGTACGCAATGCCTGTATAGACCTGCTGCGGAAAAAGAATATTTCCCTTATTCCTGTTGAAACCCAGGAAGGATATTTATCTGATGGGGAAGCTGATTTCGTTACGTTCCTGGTTGAAGCTGAAGTATTTCGTGAGATATTTTCTGCTGCCGAGCACCTGCCCAGGCAGATAAAAAAAGTATTCCAGCTCTATTTTGTAGAAGGAAAGACTGAGCGGGAAATCAGTGATGAGTTGAATACTTCCTACCACACTGTGCGCAATCAACGGCAGCGTGCAATAGCTTTGCTAAAAGAAAAATTACAAATTCCAAAAAAATGAACCCTCCCGCTAGTCAATATTTACATTCTTCCCGTATTTAATACAAGGCAAATAGCTACCTTACCAGTATGGAAAAAGGAAACGAACCAGATAATATTAAGAAGGCTTACCGGACGGCCTATTTGATTGCTGGGTTTCTTAAGGAATCACTGACAGAAGCTGAGAAGCAGGAATTGGATGCCTGGGTCAATGAAAGTGAACATAACAAAAAGCATTTTGCTGAACTGACCAACCCTGAAAAACTGCGGGAAAAGTTAAAAGATTATAATCAGGCTGATACAGAGCAATACTTGCAGGAAAGCAAGCAGGGATTGAATTTCAATAATCGCAGGAAAGTAAGAAGAATATGGGCCTACGGTGTAGCGGCTTCCATTATTGCATTTGTAATCATAATCTGGGTAGCAAAGCCATTCAATGAAAGGCAAGGCCCTATCGTCCGTGAGGAAACAGATACGCTCATCCATCAAAGCGGGCAAAGGGAAAAAGAACAGGTGGTGCTGGATATGGGAAAGGGAAAGAAAATCGTACTCGGCGAATCTCAAACTGATTCCATTATTGACAAAGGATTGCTTGTTAAAGAAGGAAAAGAGCTGGTTTATCAAACCGAATACAGCGAAAATGAGTTTCATACACTAACTGTTCCTCATAAAAGTTTTTATCATTTACGCTTGCCCGATGGAACAAAAGTGTATGTAAATGCATCCTCTTCAATCCGTTTCCCAACCCATTTTCCTGAAAAGGAAAGGCGGGTATACATAACCGGCGAAGCGTATTTTGAAGTAGCGACGAATCCGACTCAGCCATTCCGCGTGGAAGCTGCCATTAAAGACAGGGCGCCCCTGGTGGTAGAAGCCGTTGGCACTGCTTTTAATGTTAATACTTATACAGATGAGCCCTTCCCTTCAGCCACACTGGTAGAAGGAAAAGTAAATGTATCACTGTCTGAAAAGGAAATGGTGCAGCTTATTCCCAACCAGCAGGCGCTTGTAACCAGCAAAGGGCTTAAAGTGGCGCCGGGAAAAGTAGATGTGATCACTGCCTGGACAAAGAACGAATTCAATTTTGATTTTACACCTTTAAGCGAAGTGCTGCGGCAACTTGCCCGCTGGTATAATGTAGAAATTATTATCCAAAACGTGCCCGACCAGTCTTTCAAAGCCGGCCCATTTTCACGAAATCAACCCCTGGAATACTGGTTGAAGATCCTTTCCGACACAGAAGAATTTACTTACCACATCGACGGACGTCGAGTTACCATTACTAAGTAGGAACGAAACAAATCGAGGTCAGGAACGGCCATTCATTGCAGGCAGTATCTGCCCTGCCTGGTCAGCCTTTACCCTTTTTCGGACCGAATCGTATTGTGTAACTCAAACTGTTCCAAACTATGCAACTGCTTAAGTATGGCCGCAGCCTTATTCTCCGCTGCGGCTTCCTGATCATTTTGTCCATCCCGTTTAGTTTTCGGGGGTTCACTCAAACAGTCTCTCTTTCTTTCGAAAATGTTACGCTGGAAAAAGTATTGAAAGAACTGGAAAAACAGGTGCCTCAGCGCTTTGTTTATACGCGGGCAATGATGGACGAATCAAAGCCTGTCTCTGTTCATTTAAACAAAGTAACATTAGACTCCGCCCTGCAAAAATGCTTCGGCAATCAACCTTTAGTTTATTCGAAAGACCAGCGTTTTATTATACTGAAAAGGATACCACCTTCCGCTGAAAAACAAGTGCCTGCTATTGTATTAACAGGCAGGATCACCGATGAGAACGCCCAACCTGCACAGGGTGTAACAGTAAGATCGAAATTAAGCGGCCAATCCTCTTCCTCCAATAAAAACGGGGAATTCAGCTTGCTGGTTGAGCCCTCAGGTGATATACTGTATGTCAGCGGGGCTGAAATACAGCCACAGGAGATCCCCTTACAAGGCCAACGTTATATCGCGATAAGCGTAACACACAAAATCGGAAGCCTTGATGAAACTGTTGTTATTGGCTATGGTAAAACCACCCGCCGGATGAATACCGGAAGCGTTGGCAAAATCAACCAGGCTACTATTGCGCAACAACCGGTCGACAATGCGTTGAATGCATTGCAGGGTCGTGTAGCCGGCCTTGAAATAACGCAAACCAACGGTCTTCCGGGTTCTTCGGTGAAAGTGCAGGTGCGTGGCAGAAATTCCATTGCACAGGGTTCTCAACCCCTGTTTATTATTGACGGGGTTCCACTTGCTGCAGGTAATGGTATACTGAATCAACTGACCTCTGCGCTGGGTAATCCAGGCGCTTCGCCAGCACTTGCAAGTGGTATCAGTCCTCTTATAAGCCTGAATCCCGTAGATATTGAAAGTATCGAAGTGCTGAAAGACGCTGATGCTACCGCTATCTATGGAAGCCGCGGCGCCAATGGGGTAATTCTCATTACTACCCGTAAAGGGCAGAGCGGAAAGCTCCAGACCAACTTCTCTGTAAAAAGTGGCTGGAGCCGTATTACACGCAGTATGGATTTTCTGACCACTCCCCAATACCTTGCCATGCGGCATGAGGGATTTGCACAGGATAATGCCACTCCTACTATCGCGAATGCACCGGACCTCTTGTTATGGGATACCACACGGTATACTGACTTTAAAGAAGTACTGATCGGCGGTACGGCTCATTTCAATGATGTACAGGCTTCACTGTCTGGCGGCAACAGCTTAACACAATTCCTTTTTGGAATGGCTTATCACAGGGAAACCACCGTATTCCCCGGAGATATGTCCCTGCAACGGGCATCCGCCAATCTGAACCTGCAGCATCGCTCGGCCGACAGCCGGTTCACAGCTAATATGTCTGTCAACTATGCATTCGTCAAAAGCAATAATGCGATTCAGGACCTCACTTCAAGTATTGACCTGCCTCCCAATACACCCCCGCTTCGCAAGGCAGATGGCAAACTCAACTGGGAAGAAGGCGGCGCCAGGTTCATCAACCCTCTTTCGTATACTGAAGCTGACTATAATGCAAATACTGATAACCTGATCAGCCATCTTCAATTGGGATATAAAGTTTTACCTGGCTTTTCTCTCAGGGTAAATGCCGGTTATAATCTTACTATGGCCAAAGAAGAAAGTATAACACCGATCACAGCTCAAAATCCTGCCTTTAATCCGATGGGTGCATCAAGTTTTGGCAGCCGTCTGCTCAGAAGCTGGATTGTAGAACCACAAATGGAATACAGTAATCAATTTGACTGGGGAAGGATTACTGCTCTTGTTGGAGGCACTTTACAATCAAGCAGCAATGATCAGGCTTTACAACTGGCCGGAGGGTTTACCAACGATGTTCTACTCCGGTCAATTGATCAGGCTACCATACTTAACGCAACCAATAGCTATACACAGTATCGTTACTCTGCGATATTCGGCCGTATTCAATATAACTGGCAGGATGAATACCTGCTAAGCCTTAGCGGCAGGCGGGATGGTTCTTCCCGCTTTGGACCGGATAACCGTTTTGCGCAATTCGGTTCGGTTGGTGCTGCCTGGATTTTTTCTAACACTTTTAAAGACAAGCTTCCCTTTCTTAGTTTCGGTAAACTCCGCGCCAGCTATGGCAGTACCGGCAACGACCAGATAACCGATTATCAATACCTGCCAACCTGGAGAGGTACTTCCAGTCCTTACCAGGGTGTTGCAGGATTAATGCCTACCCGGTTATTTAATCCTAACCATCGCTGGGAGATCAACCGGAAACTGGAAGCCGCCATTGAGCTTGGCCTGTTTAAAGACCGGTTGTTTATAACGGCTGCTTATTTCCGTAATCGGAGCGGCAATCAACTGGTAGAATATCCTTTACCCAGCCAGACAGGGTTTACGAGCATTACGGAAAACCTTCAGGCGCTGGTGCAAAACACAGGCGTTGAAATTGAATTGCGTTCTACCAATATAAGTACAAGGGATTTTAGCTGGCAGACTTATAGCAATATCACTATTCCCCGTAACAAACTGGTTTCCTTTCCAGGGCTCGCCTATTCAAGTTATGCAACCAGTTATGTAATTGGCGAACCGCTGAACCTGATCAATAAGTACCGGTATCTTGGTGTTGATCCTGCAACAGGCATTTATCAATTTGAGGATGTAAATAAAGACGGGGTATTGACGGCAAAGGGCGATCTCCAGGTATTAGGCAAGCGTGATCCTGATTTTTATGGTGGTTTGGGAAATGATTTTCAGTATAAGGGGTTTTCCTGTACGGTATTCTTCGAGTTTCGTCATCAAACCGGGCTTAATTATTTATTAGACATGGGCACATCAAGAGCTCCGGGCCGAAATTTCAATCAACCTGTAATTGTACTGGAACGGTGGCAGCAGCCAGGCGATATTGCTCCTATACAAAGATTTACTGCACTGAATAGTACATCTGTAATAATCCCTGCCAGTCAGATGATTTCTTCGAATGCCGCATATAGTGATGCTTCCTTTCTTCGCCTGAAAAACATCGCCGTTTCATACAGACTGCCTACCAGCTGGCAAAAAAAGATAGGCTGCAGTAATGCGCGTATTTACGCCCTTGCTCAGAATGTACTGACTATTACCGGCTATAGTGGTGCAGACCCGGAAACACAGCGTCTTTATCAACTTCCGCCATTAAAAACACTGGTGATTGGTGTGGACTTAACCTTTTAAAATTTACTATCATGTTTACCATTTTATACAGATCATGCGCTGCATTAGTATTATGCACTCTATTATTTCTTTCTTCCTGCCAGAAGTTTACTGAAGTGCCGGCACCTCAAAGCCTGATTTTGAGTGATGGCGTTTTCTCCAGCGATGCAACGGCCAGCTCTGCAGTAGTCGGGTTATACAGCCAGCTCATGCGTCCCCATCTTTATTTTGCAAATAGTGGCCTGTCCATTTTTCCTGCATTGAGTGCTGATGAATTATATAATACAGCCCCAAATGAAAACTTTGACCCTGTCAGGTCAAACGATATTCCATCCAGTCAGATTGGAGTATTGTCATGGTTTTGGAATTCTGCGTTCCAGACTATCTACCAATGCAATGCTTTACTGGAAGGGTTTGGCAAGCCGAATCGACTTACCCCTTCCGTTCAACAGCAATTACGTGGTGAGGCCTTATTCGTAAGGGCATTTTCTTATTTCTACCTGGTTAACCTTTTTGGCGATCTTCCTTTGCCTATGTCAACTGATTACCGGGCGAATGCTGTATTACCCAGGATACCCGCGGCCAATGTTTATGAACAAATAGTAACTGATTTGGAGGCTGCCATAGAAGATCTGCCTGCACAACAGATCAACTCGACGAGGACACGGCCCAATAGATGGGCTGCACAGGCATTGTTGGCTAGGGTCTATTTATACCTCGGCCGTTGGGAAGATGCAGTTACAGCAGCTTCTGATATTATTGATAACAGCGACTTCATTTTAGGATCAAACCTCGAATCAGTATTCTTGACAGGAAGTAAGGAAACTGTCTGGCAATTGGCTATTGCAGGTTCTTCCAACTCCACTTCACAAGCGGTCCAGTTCATTCCATCCAGTGCAAGCGCCCGTCCCACTTTCAGCACAACAGCAAGTTTGTGGCAATCATTTGAAACCGGAGACAACCGGGCCAGTGCCTGGTTAAAAACAGTGATTATAGGTGGGGAGACCTATCATTATCCTTTTAAATACAAGCAAAGAACCGGAACCACCGCTTCTGAATATAATATTGTATTCCGACTTGCAGAGCTGTATCTCATCCGTGCGGAAGCATTAGCCATGCAGCAACAACCCGGACCGGCACTGGAGGATCTGAACAAGGTACATACCCGAGCCGGGTTAGCGCCTTTAGTTTCTCTCACCGGTGAAGCCTTATTAAATGCTATAGAAAAAGAGCGTTTTGTGGAATTGTTTACTGAATGGGGACATCGTTGGTTTGATCTCAAACGGACAGGGCGCTCAGATGCTGTGCTTGGCCCATTGAAAGGTGCGAGCTGGCAATCATCTGATGTATTATATCCTGTGCCACTGGAAGAGTTGCAACGAAATGTATACCTGCAGCAGAATCCTGGTTATTAAATCATTTTTTTAAATCACAAATATGTATTTAGTTTTTAAGCGGGTAATTATAATGTTGGTCGTTTCGGGTTGGTTTGCAACAGCAAAATCTCAAAATGGTTATATTGGCGAAACCTGGTCAAATCACCAATTCAAAGAAGTATTAAACCATCATAAACCAACGCTGCAGTTCTCGGATTTTCCCGGAAAAGTTTTTATTCTCGATTTTTGGGCGCATTACTGTCTTCCTTGCACAGAGGCTTTTCCACATCTGGATAGTCTGCAAGCGCAATTCAAAGACCGGCTGCAGATTATTATGGTTAATCCCGAAGGGAAGGACTCTACAATCAGGTTTTTTAAACGGAAGAATAAAATATACGTGCCTAAAAATATCCCAATGGTTACCGGGGAGAAGGAATTGGTTGAAAAGCTGAAAATGCTTAGCTATCTCTGGCTGGATTCTTCCAGAATACTAAGGTATTCTGGAGAGAGTTACCATACCACGGCTGCTAACATTCAAAAATTTCTATCTGATATACCTTTAACTTTTAAGCAGACTCGCATAGTGGATGATCTGAATATTAATGTGCCATTAATTGCCGAAGGCGAGGGCCGTTGGTTGGATAGTGTAAATTTTTATTCGTACCTGTTTCATCATGAATTTAATATGGTGGAGCTTCCCAGGTCCATACCAGGAAAGAATGGCCCGGTTAACAGGTTTTACTTTCCGAATGCAAGTATACTAAGGCTGTATCGCGCCGCTTTTAATAATGGCTCACTTGAATCCTATACTTCAATGCCTATGGATATTCGTGTAAAGGATTCGAGCCTGTTTTTTCCGCCTACTGGCGAAAAATTTGATGAAAACTGGCGAATAAATCATCAATATACTTATGATGTCAAAGTACCGATGTCCCGCGCAGGGGATATTTATACAATCATGCAACGGGATCTGGAACGGTATTTCGGGCTCAAAGCTGAAGTTAAGATACTCAAAACAGACTGTTGGGTATTGGAGCCTTTAGACCGCCGGTTATTTATTTCCACAAGCGGAAAAGCTTATTCCAGTACCGGCAAACCTAGAAGTGATTCTACAAACCGGTTCATTCACTGGCCTTCAGACCAGCTCTGGCTTACCTTAAAACAGTACTTTCTGCTCTTTTCCACGCTGCCTTTGGTTGATCAGCTATCTTATACCGGCCCAATGAATTTTGAGATACATCAGAATGTGTTACGGTCCGGTAACATGGAATTGCTGAAAGAAGCGTTGAAAAAAAATGGTATATCTATAAGAAAAACCAAAGCTAAAATGCCAGTAGTTGTAATTACTGATTAATTTAAAACGGCCATCACTGTAGTGATGGCCGTCCTTTTTCAAATCCCTGGCCGTTTATTCCTTTTTGATTTGGTCATCATGGGAATTATCATTGATCACGCCCTGTGCAGGATCACTTTGATTTACCAGGTCTGTAAGAGCATATCCCCTACGGCAATCTATTTCACCATCGTCATTGCAGGTGGGGGTAAAAAACTCGCTTTTCTCCCCATAATCCACATAAGCACCTGTTCCTGATGCCATATCATACTCAAACCAATACAGTGGTGCAGACCTTACAGCCTTTTCAGAAGTCTTTGCACTTGTAAACGCACTCAAAGACACCGCTGCTATTACAGCGAATAATCCCAATAAATACTTTCTCATAACTTTTGATTTTAAAATGAAAAAACATTTGCCTACTTTTTTATACAGGTATTCGGCTATTCCTGCCGGTCAGGTTTGCGCTGACCTGACCAGGTTCTATTGCAACAGTTCTTTTATATTTTCTTTCTACATACCAACCGAAGAATGCAAGAAAGGTCAATACCATATTCATCACAAGATGCTGCTGCCAGCTGAGCGCTTCTATTATGCCACCACAGCCACAAGGCAGTTTTCGCGCAAATAGCAACATGCCACCGATATAGCCTGTAAAACAAAAAAGCAGGATACCCGAAAGAAATAATGCCTTCTCACGAAATCGGAGAATCAATAAACCAGCAGCCAGCAACAACTCAACCGCCGGTACTCCCCAGGCCAGTTGCCTGCTAAACGGCCTCAACCAGGGCGAAGACCTTAATGATATTTGGAACCGGTGCAATTGCATTGCCTTACTCAATGCCGTATATACAAACAACGCAATAAGTACAGCAGCAATAATGGAAACAAGGAGATGGATAGAGTATTTTCGCTTCATGGGATAAAGGTTCACCTGCCATTCAAGAAAAAAGTTCGACCATAAAAAAAATAAGTTCGCGAACAGGCCACTTTCCTTTAAGTGGACCATCCGCGAACTTATTTTTCTTTCTTACGAATGAATTTTACGCTGAAGTTTTGTAGACTCCGCAGAAGAGCCGATTATACTGCAAGCCCTGCCGCCGAAACCAATTCCTTCACCCCTTCCATTCTTCTCTCTACTGGTCGCGTTTTCACTGCAGCCAGGTCACTCATATTCTGCCCCAGGAATAAAAACAGAGGTGGATCTTCCTGCTCTCCAACCAACAACAAAGCCATGGCTGCTTTTTCCAACTCTACCGTACCACCATCTTGCTGTAGCGGCTGATCTTGTATTTCCTTAATGGACCTGTAATCTGCAATTTTTCTTTTTGGAACAGCCAGCAAACCCGAAGCTGTAAAACCTGACCGGAAATACGCTGGTACCACCACTGTTACATCTATGCCAAAAGGACGTACCTCTGCCGCCAGTGATTCTGAAAAACCCAACACTGCTAATTCAGTAGCACGGTAAATACCAAACCCTTCTTTCGCCCCGGTAAATCCTCCAATAGACGACACATTGAAAATATGGCCGCTCCCCTGCTCACGCAAAAAAGGCAATGCCCCACGGATCACATTCAAGGTTCCAAACACATTTACATCAAAATTCCGCCGGGTCTCTTCATCCGATAATTCCTCGATGCTTCCGGCAAGACCGTATTTGGCGGTATTAACAACCAAATCAATCCTCCCAAAATGACAGACCGTATCATACAGCGCTCTTGCCACACTATCCTCATCCAGCAAGTCAACCACTAATGGAAGAAAGCCCGGTGACACTGTTCCTACCGATCTCTTCAACTCATCCAGGCTGCTGGAAGTGCCAGCAACTTTATAGCCTTCCTGTATCAACCGCTTCGCCAGCGTAAGTCCTAAACCTTTTGAAGCCTCTGTAATAAACCAGATCTTTTCCATAGTCCATAATTTTTTCGTCAAACAAAGCTACTCCCTGCAACAACCGTTTCCCTTATATACATCAAACGAATGATTACATAATTCAAACAGAAAATCCTTAATAAAGGCATAAAGGCCAGCGCGGGACATTCAGCAGAATTGCTGTATTTTTAGTTTGTTGACCTAAACTAATCACCCTCATGCACGATTCTTTCAGTGTTTACATCCTTATGCTGCTCATTATCCTGTTCCTGGTAATGCTGGCCCAGCGTTTGAAAATTTCTTACCCTATTATATTAGTGCTGGGTGGATTGGCATTGAGTTTTTCTCCCTGGTTGCCGGAGATCAAGATCGATCCTGAAATGATCTTTGTCATTTTTCTGCCTCCTCTGTTATATGAAGCTGCCTGGCAAACTTCCTGGAAAGAACTCTGGAAATGGCGGCGCGTTGTTTCCAGTTTTGCTTTTCTGATCGTGATCCTTACTTCCGGCGTGATCGCTATTGTATCAAGTAATCTTATTCCCGGCTTCACCCTGGCACTTGGTTTTCTTCTTGGCGGTATCATTTCCCCTCCCGATGCCGTGTCGGCCACTTCAATTTTAAAAGGCATAAAAGTTCCTAAACGGCTTATCTCCATCGTTGAAGGAGAGAGCCTGCTGAACGATGCTTCCAGCTTGATCGTATTCCGCTTCGCCATCCAGGCAGTGGATTCGGGCAAATTCGTTTTCCGGGATGCAGCTATCAGTTTTTTTGTGGTGATCATTATGGGTATTCTTATCGGTATTGCTATCGCACTTATATTTTATGCAATTCACCGATGGTTGCCTACTACCGTTAATATCAATATCCTGCTTACGTTCATCGCACCTTATGTTATGTACATTGTTGCTGAGCAATTGCATTTCTCCGGCGTACTGGCTGTAGTAAGCGGTGGTCTCTTTCTTTCTCATCGCAGCCATCTGATATTTGATCATCGCAGCCGTATGCGGGGAGAAAATGTTTGGTCCACCATCGGCTTTGCTTTGAATGGAATCGTATTCATGCTGATCGGGCTGGAACTTCCCGTCATCGTCGGCCAATTGGGTGATACCAGTTTATATGATGCCGTCCGTTATGGCCTTATCATTACTGCAGTGTTGATCGTAGTACGGCTTCTTTCAACGCTCGGGGCTTCACTCTTCACCCGTCTTATCAGCAATGTGATCACTACTGCGGAAAGAAATCCCGGCTGGCGCGGGCCGCTGGTCTTTGGTTGGGCAGGCATGCGCGGGGTGGTATCATTGGCGGCAGCATTATCCATTCCCATTTATATGACCAATGGGGCTGAATTCCCACAACGGAATCTTATCCTGTTCATTACTTTCATCGTCATTCTTGTTACACTCGTATTCCAGGGGCTTACATTGCCCTGGGTCGTAAAATGGCTGAACATTGAAGATCCTGACGATAAAACATCCAAAAACAGCCAGGAGATCATTATCCAGAAAAAGCTGTCCATGGCCGCGTTAAAAGTATTGAATGATAAGTATCCCGATATCGCGAACAAGCATGAGATACTGCAAAACCTGAAAGCAAAACATGTCAGCCACCTGAGGCTCTCTGAAAGCAAACTGGCCGGAGTACCTGATACATTTTTAGATGGTGATGAATTCCGGAACGTGATGACAGAATTGATCAGCGAGCAAAGGGCCATTCTTCAACAACTCAACAGGAAACAGGAAGTGGATGAAGCGCTTATCCGGAAATACAACGGACTGCTTGATCTCGAAGAAGAAAATTACAGTCTTCGTTTCAATAGTGAATCAGAATAGACTTAAACAGATCTGAAGACAGAAGGCGCCATGCTGGTTTGCTTCTTGAAAAAATTATTGAAGTGCGCCGGTTCTTCAAATCCCAGGCAATATGCAATTTCAGAAATATTCCAGTTGGTGTGACGAAGCAAAGCTTTCGCTTCTCCTATCAACCGTTCCGCAATATGCTCTGTAGTTGTTTTTCCCGTTGTTTCCCTGATTGCACGGTTAAGGTGGTTAACATGTACAGACAGTTGCTTTGCAAAATCACTGGCTGATCGTAATGTAAATTGTTGAGATGGTGATTCTATCGGAAACTGTCTTTCCAGCAACTCTGTAAACACCGCTGTGATCCGTGTATTTGCGTTAGGATGCTGATATAGTGTTTGAGAAGGCTGTAATTTCAGCGCCTGATGAATCAACTCTGTAAGATAATTCCTCAACAGGTCAAACTTGAATGTATAATCGGAATTGATCTCATCCAGCATTTTTTCATAAATCACACTAATGGCTTTATCCTGCGCTTTAGTAAGTGAATAAGCTGGCTTGCCTCCGGGTGAGAACATCGGCAGTTCAGACAAATTGCGCCGCATTCCCATATCAAAAAAAGCTTCTCTGAAAATACAGAAGTAACCGGTATAATCATCCGAAAGCCGCTCCAATGTATAAGGCACTACCGGGTTAAAGAATATCAGAGTCGACCCAGAGATCTCGATGCTTTTATCTGCATAATGAAAAATAGTCCGGCCCCTTGACAGGCTTATCTTATAAAAATCACGCCGTGCATACTTCGGCGGTGCGTGATGCTTTATCACTTCCTCTGTCCGGAAAACATTAAAATGCCCCATATCCCGCTGCAGGTTATCTGGCAGCCATTCACATTTCTGTTTGTAGAAATCTTCTAATGTTTCCGCTTTTGTCATCATGATAAATTTAATCAATTATCATTTTCCTGTTTGTAAAAGATAAAACCGCCATGATACAGCACTCCATTCCGGAAATTGCCGTCAGCTGTAAAGCCTGTATCATCGATGTATTCAATATGAGTTCCCTTAATTATATAACTGCCTGTATAAGCGCTCTTCCGGTGGCCCCGGGCTTCATCATACCGGCCATTCGGCAATAATTCCTGGCGTATATATCCATCGCGAGTTACCCACATTCCAATAAAAGAGGTATTGTCTTCCATTGTTAATAATTTCACACAAAGCTAATCCGGGTTTCAGGGGAAAACTTGCAGGAATCAAAGGGAAAGTTACAAAATTCAAACAAGGCCGGGTCGGCCAGGCAATTGTTATTCAGTTGGGAACAAATCCATTATCAATAATATGGACTGATCATAAGATAAACGACCACGCCAGTTATAGCCACATACAACCAAACCGGCCAGGTGATCTTTGCCAGTTTGCGGTGCCTGGGCCATTCACCAATCAGCGCCCTGTAAGCTGTAAACAGAATAAAAGGAAGGATAATACCCGCCAACGGGATATGTGTAGCCAGGATGATATAATAAACCCATCTCAATGAACCGACACCGGCTGCTTCTTCATCACTCAACACACCGTTATGATCAATATCGCCAAACTTCGTTTCACCTGCAAACAGATGATGACAGATATAGCTTACCAGGAAGAGTATCGACAATATCATCGCTGTCATCATTATACTCTTATGTGCCAGGTATTTCTTTCTTTTAACAGCCGCTAACGCCGCTATCAGCAATATTGCTACAAGCGAATTGATCACGGCATTGGCTTTGGCAAAAAGATGTACGTCAAAACCCAGATCAACTTTTAGTTGAACACGGCTCAACAATACTACCGCAGCAAAAACAATAAACGAAAAAGCGATGATCAATATAGATGCTTTTTTGTCATTCCTTTTCCAGGCCGGAGCTAACATCTTTTTTTCTTTTTTGAATGAAGAATATCAATAATCCCACGCCGATAATCGCTGCTATAAAAGCCACTCCCATAATCTCCAGTTTCCCAGCCAAAAAGCTCTTACGCCTGGGATCTTTTTCCATACTGAGAAAAATAATATCACTTGATAGCCGTGCAAGATCAGCACTGTCAAGCCCATGATAATAACCACGCACCTGGCGGTTGGTATCTATCAACACAAAATAATCGGAATGTACAAAGTCTGTATCTATACCATGCCCATCAATAGTGCCCAACTTCATTTCCTGAATCGCCATGTTATAGATCGTGTTCCGGTCGCCCGACAACAACCACCATTGTTCAGGGTTGATCTGGAACCTGTCGGCCCATTGTTTCAGCCTTTCTACTGAATCCCTTTCAGGATCTATGCTGAAAGAAAGAAAATGAAGAAAGTCAGGTGTTTTATCTCCTACCCTTTGAGCATTGGTAATGGATTGCTGTACCCATTTCATATTGCGGGTCATGGGTGGGCAAATGGTAGGGCAATGTGTAAAAAAGAAATCGGCCACTACTATTTTGCCTTTGAGTTTTTCCCAGCTGATTGAATCACCTTCCTGGTTTACAAGTGCAAAATCGGCGAGCCGGTGCCAAACCGTATCAGTCATTTCCTTTCCCCTTTCTGTGCGGTTAATAACAGAATCGGCGTAGTAATGCCTGGGCATAGCGATGGCTGATTCACTAAAGCCTTTGACCACGAAATAACAAACCAGCGGTAGAAGCGCCGCCAGCAGGATGGCATATAGAGCAGTTTTATTCAAATCACTTCATTTTAATTGCCGGCTATGCGGAAGCCGGACCGGCCTGCGCGCAAAATTATTCCATTTTAAGCCTCGCAGGCACGAATGATACGGTAATATTTCTGTAAAACATGCCTGACATAGTTGGCCGGCGTAGAAGTATCGCCAGAAACACAAAGAGCTCAAGGGTGATTTGCACCATGCAGGCATAAAAAAATCACCGGCCCTGTCAACATAGCCGGTGATTCAATATGATAAATAAACCTATACGTTATTGTTTTCCCGGCTTGGGCTCTTCTGCTTTCTTTTCCTCAACATGATGTACAGGAGTAGTTGTTTCCTGGAAGTGCTTATCATAGGTATTCCTGAGGTTCTTGTAAGAATTACCGTCAATGATAAAAGCTAAAATAAACCAGATAAACAACATCAGAGGAACCACAATGGTCATGATCATATTACGGATCTCATCGCCCAGGTGCATGAACACTGATACAATGTAATATGCTTTCGCAAGGGTAAGAATACATACCACTCCTTTGAAAGCCAGTACCAGGTAAGCATTGGGATCGGGGCCTTTATGAATAGTATAGATAATAAGACCGATTGCCAGCTCGATGACAGTAATCACAGAAAGCAGGATCGTTGTTCTCTTCACCTTTTTGCTGAACTCTGCATCAGATACATGGTGCTGGAAGGTTATCTCTGAAGATGCTGATTGATGTTCCATCTCGTTCAATTCGTTTATTGTAAAATAAGTTTAAAGCTGTTTAGATCAGGTAGAAGCAAAGGAATACGAATACCCATACCAGGTCTACAAAGTGCCAGTACAAACCAGCTTTTTCAATCATCAGGTAATGGCCTCTGCGTTCAAATACGCCTTTTTGCGTCATGATCAGCATGATAATATTGATCACTACACCAGAGAATACGTGGAAACCGTGGAAACCAGTGATGCCGTAGAAATATCCACCGAAAGCAACAGGTCCGTTTTGGCGCACATGCAGTTCAGCTGTATTGATCATGCCCGTCAGTTGATCTTTTGGAAGACCCAGCAGTTGCGCTTCCGTCATGGTATTGCCATGTTGCTCGTGCACGATCCTTGCCAGTGATTCAACAGTTGAATTATTCAGGGCTGTTGTCAGCGCTTCGCCATGTACGAGTTGGCCCCATGGGTTTACCCTGGTGGTTTGTCCTACCCATTCAATCTTTCCATCGATCAGGGTAGCATGAGCACCGGTGATCAGGTGATGCCATTCCCATGCCTGACAGCTAAGGAAGGCGATACCGCCAACGATGGTCCAGGCCAGCCATTTTATTACTCCCTTTTTATCGCCGTTATGTCCTGCATGCACCGCCAGCACCATTGTTACGGAGCTGATGATCAGGATAAAGGTCATTACGCTTACAAAAGCAAGAGGCAGATTGGCATGCCCTGCTCCAGGGAATGCATTGAACACCGCGTTTGGATCAGGCCAGAAGTTTTGGCTGAAACGGATAGTGCCATAAGAGATCAGAAAAGCCCCGAAAGTGAAAGCATCACTCATCAGGAAATACCACATCATCAACTTCCCGTACTCTATGTTGAAGGGGCTCTTTCCACCGCTCCACCATTTTGTCTGCTGCGCTGTAGCTGTTGTCGCCATGTCAGTTATTTCTATTTATAAATTCCAATGATAAAGGCCTTTTTAAGCCTTTAAGCTTCTTAAACTTTTAAATCTTCTAGCCAATGATCAGAAAGAACACCAGCAAATAGATCCATAAAATATCTACAAAATGCCAGTATGTTGCCACTACTTCCACCGGCACTGCACTATACAATTTGACCTTTCCGAAAAACGCTTTGATAAACATTACCAGCAACGCTATGATGCCACCTAATACGTGCAAAGCATGCAATCCGAAAATGATGTATAAGAACTGTCCTGCTCCTGCTGCTCCGGTAAAATGTACCCCCTGATTCCACAGGCCTTTGAAACCGATCCATTGCAACACCACGAAAACACATCCCAACACAAAAGTCAGCCCCATCAGCATGCGGTACTGGTTCATTTCCCGCTGGCGAAAAGCCCTGAGGGCCATTTGCAATGTAAGGCTGCTCACCAGTATCACGGCCGTCGATACCCAGAATATCTTCGGTATCGCGATATTGCTCCAGCCTACCAGGTTGCTTTTAACAATAAAGGCACTGGTAAGGCCTGCAAACATCATCAATATGCTGGCAATCGCCACCCACAAGGTAAACTTGTGAGGATGTAATTTCTTTTTTGGTTGATTCATCACTGTTTCCATCTCACTTTAATTATAATATTATGCTTTACTCATTAATAAGGCCAGCAATACCACTGGCAGATATAAATAACTTCCAAACATCACTTTTCTTGCTGAGCTTACGTCCATCTTTGCGTACAACGTAGTGGAACGTGTTAGCATAAAGATATTTGCCAACACTATCAATCCTATGCTTACCATCCCTACCACATCGTTATAATTACAAATCCCGACGAAGTAAGGCATCACAGTTACAGGAAATAACAGCAAAGAATAAATCACCGTTTGCAGTGCTGTAAATTTCGTCGGCCCTTTTTCTGCCGGCAATAATTTAAAGCCTGCTGTGCTGTAGTCTGAGTGTGCAATCCAGGCAATGGCCCAGAAATGCGGGAACTGCCAGAGAAATTGTATCCCAAACAATACCCAGCCACCCAGCGACAAACGGTCATCTCCAGCCGCCCAGCCTATCAGGCAGGGCAATGCTCCCGGAACCGCTCCCATCAACACAGCCATCGAACTTACTTTTTTCATTGGCGTGTAAATAAAAGCATAAAGGAACAAACTGAATGCTGCAAGGCCAGCCGACAACCAATTGAAATAGTAGCCAAGAATAAAAACACCCAGCGCACCAGTAATGATGGCAAAGGCCCATCCTTCCTGCACGCTCATCCTGCCTGCAGCAACAGGGCGTTTGCCTGTTCGCTTCATCATGGCATCCGTGTCTTTCTCCACCACCTGGTTGATGGCATTGGCACTTCCTGTAACCAACATCCCACCTGCAAAGAGCAATCCTATCATCACCCATTCATACTCCACCACTTTTGGTGCCAGCAGGTAACTGATCACACTGCTGAACACTACCATTATACTGAGCGAAAGCTTAACTAACTGTAAGTAGTCTTTTATCTTATTCATCACAGCTTTCGCGATTTAAACCCTAATAAAAATCCCTCCTGATCCCTCTCACATCTTTATTCCTAGTGCTTGCTTTCATTTGCTCCGATCGGCTCTGTCTGCGGAATGTAGTCCCTTCCGTCCTTACCGTAATCATAAGGCCAACGGTGTACTTCAGGAATTTCTCCGGTCCAGTTGCCGTGACCAGGCCTGATAGGAGTTGTCCATTCCAGCGTGGTAGCACCCCATGGATTGGCAGTAGTAACTTTTCTTCCTTTGAAAATAGAATAGAAGAAGTTGAACACGAACATCAATTGAACAGCGAAAACAATAACTGTAACAATAGTGATCATCTGATCGAGGCTGCCAAACTGGTTAAAGGAAACCCAGATGCTCTTATCCAGATAACGGCGGGGCATACCAGCCAGACCTTCGTAGTGCATTGGCCAGAAGATCAGGTAAGCGCCAACCAGTGTTACCCAGAAGTGGAAATAAGCAAGGGTATTGTTCAGGTACCGGCCAAACATTTTGGGGAACCAGTGATAGATACCGGCAAACATACCAAACATGGATGCCACACCCATTACAATGTGGAAGTGGGCTACCACGAACATTGTATCGTGCAGGTGTATATCAATGGTTGAGTTTCCGAGGAAGATACCTGTTAAACCACCAGAGATGAACAGGCTCACAAAACCGATCGCAAACAGCATCGCAGGTGTGAAGCGGATATTACCCCGCCAGAGTGTCGTGAGCCAGTTGAACACCTTGATGGCCGACGGCACCGCGATCAGCAGCGTTAACAGTACGAACACCGAACCGAGGAACGGATTCAAACCGGTAACGAACATGTGGTGCGCCCAAACCAGGAAAGCCAGTATACAAATGGCGAACAGGGAACCGAGCATCGCCATATAACCGAAGATCGGCTTGCGGCTGTTAATAGATAATATTTCCGACACCATACCCATTGCAGGCAACAGAATGATATATACTTCAGGGTGACCAAGGAACCAGAACAAGTGCTGGTACAAAATTGCACTACCACCTTCGTTCGGTAACACTTCTCCATTCACTACGATATCACTCAGGAAGAAGCTGGTTCCAATGTTGCGGTCAAACAACAGGAGGATAGCACCTGAAAGCAATACAGGGAAAGACAATACGCCCAGTACAGCTGTGAAGAACAGCGCCCAGATCGTCAGTGGCATACGCGTCATGCTCATGCCTTTGGTACGCATGTTCAGGATAGTAGAGATATAGTTCAGACCGGCCATCAGCTGAGACACGATAAACAGTGCCATACCGATCAACCAGAAATCCGCACCAAGTTTTGATCCATCATTTGCCTGACCCAAAGCGCTAAGCGGAGGATACATCGTCCAACCACCACTTGCAGGGCCGGTTTGCAGGAACATTGAAGCGATCATTATCACACTGGCCAGGAAGAAGAACCAGTAAGAAAGCATATTCAGGAACGGAGAAGCCATATCCCTGGCACCCACTTGCAGCGGGATGAGGAAGTTGGAGAAAGTTCCTGAAAGACCTGCTGTTAATACGAAGAACACGAGTACAGTACCGTGCATGGTCACCAGCGCATAATAAAACTCAGGCTGGATGGTACCGCCTTTTGCCCAATGTCCGAAGAAAGTTTCGAGGATCGGGAAAGACTGACCGGGGAAACCCAATTGCAAACGGAACAATACCGAGAACAGACCACCAATGATCGCCCATATGATACCCGTTATCAAAAACTGTTTCGCGATGGTCTTGTGGTCCATGCTGAAAACATACTTTGAGATAAAGGACTGGTGGTGATGTCCGTGGTCACCGCTGTGATGAACATCGTGAGACACAGCTGTGTCGTGATGTATATGCAATGCTTCGCTCATAATCTTTTATTTTATCCCGCCCTGCGGGCTATTATAGGATCGAATTAATGGCCAGCCATAGCTACTGGCTGTGTGGCTGCTTTAGCTGCTGTTGTATCTGCCGCTGCTGCTGCTTTTTGTACGGCCGGGTCTTTTTCAGGGAAAGCAGCAAAGTATTTTGGTTTCTTTGTCGCCATCCACTGATCAAACTCTTCCTGTGTTTCCACTACAATTTCACCGCGCATGCTCCAGTGGCCTTTACCGCACATCTGATCGCAGGAAATTTCGTATACAAAATTAGGATTGCCTGTTTCTTCTTTCATCTGCTTGCTGGTCTTGGTAGGTGTGAACCACATGGTGGTAGGCGTACCGGGAACAGCGTCCATTTTCATCCGGAAATGCGCCAGACCTACGTCATGGATCACATCTTTTGCACCGATCACCATTTTTATTGGTTTATTCACGACAAGGTGCATTGGCTCACCAGCAATATAAATATCATCATGGTTTGCAGGATCGTCCCAAAGCTGACCCAGCGGATTGTTCTTAGCGTCGTTGATCTCTTTATAATATTTCTTGCCGAGAATATTGTCTTTACCGGGGTAGCGGAACTCCCATTTGAACTGGCTACCGGTTACTTCCACCACCATTGCATTTTTAGGTGCTTCACCTGTGATCTTGAACCAGTAGAAGATCCCGAAACCTACCAGCACTGTCAGGGTAATCGCAGGGATTACGGTCCAGATCAACTCCAGTTTGTTGTTGTGCGGATAGTAAAACGCTTTACGGTTATCAGACTCCTGGTATTTATAAGAAAACCAGAATAAAGCGATCTGTGTTGCAAAGAAAACAATACCGGTGAGTGCAATGGTGATGTACAACATGGTATCAATATGCACACCGTGATCAGATGCTGGCGCACCCAGGATCTTTCCTTTCAATCTTTCATTGCAATAAAAAACACCGATCAGGCCGACGATCAGGAAAATCAGCAACAGAAAGGCGTTGATCTTATTGGTCTGTTTCCTGGTCTTTTCTTCCCCACGCAGCACTGCTACATATTCACTGGCTTTGGCTATCTGAAAAGTAACCAGGAAGCCCAATGCCAAAATCGCTACAATGAAAAAAGTTTGCATATTCTATCGTTCAAAAGTTATTGTTCTAATTCGAGTTTAAACGTTTAAGAGTTAAAAGGCTTAAACAATTTAAGTATGATGTATCAAGCTCTCTTTCACTAACGGGTGGTTTCTTGCCAGCAGTGGCGCTTTTGCCAGTGCTTTACCTGTTACAAACATGATCAGGCCAACAAAACCTAAACCGATACCGAAATCATACAATATCATGGGTACATATGTTTTGCCGGTTTCAGCATCAGTCAGCGGGCTTGGGAATACCATCTGGAAGAAATCCAGCCAGTGGCCAAACACGATCAGCAATGACATGAATGTAATGGTTGTATAATTCCGTTTTGAATCACGGCTCATCAGGATCAGGATCGGCGCTACAAAGTTGATGATGAACATTAACCAGTATACTCCGCTGTATTCACCCTGTGCCCTGGTTTTGAAATAAACTGTTTCTTCAGGAATGTTGGCATACCAGATCAACATGAACTGGGAAAACCACAGGTAAGTCCAGAAGATGGAGAACGCAAACATGAACTTACCAAGATCATGCAGGTGTTCTTTATTCGTATACTGCAGGTAGCCGTTATTTTTAAGGAAAACAACAAACAGGGTAATTAAAGCGATGCCTGCTACGAATGTGCTTGCAAATGTGTACCAGCTATACATGGTGCTGTACCAGTGTGCGTCGATGCTCATCAGCCAAAGCCAGGGAATAGAAGACATTACTGTAAGTGCAAACACAACAATGTATATCGCTGCCCAAACTGTGTTATTGAACATGTATTTCTTTCTGCCTTCTACTGTAGGGATAGGATTGTTGTCGAGGCTGCGGGAAAGGCTTCTCATTTTCCATCCCAACACAGACCAGAGAACAATAGTGAGAACAGTAACGATGGCGAAAAATCCTTTATTCAGAAAACCAGCTTTATGCAGCAGTGTAGGATCATGTTTTACATGCTCAGCATCTGTCCAGTGGTAGATCTCATGATTGCTACCGAAAGCAATGGACAACAGTATCGCTCCGCAGATAACACCCAGTACCGGCACACAGGCTGAAATTGCTTCAGTAACACGGCGGAAAGCCATCTGCCAACCACCCCAGGCCAATGTGAGTGCGCAAATAAAGAACATTGCTGCATTCACAATCAGCAGGAAGTAAACACTGTTCTGCAGCAAACTGCCCCAGAACCTTGCCTGGTCATGCGGATTATCTTTAGAGCCATGCGTGATATATAATGTAACTAGAGATAAGATTCCAATAGCCATTAAAGCGATCGCTATGGTATTGTATCTTTTCGGCGCTACAAATTGGTCCCTGTTTGACATCAGTATTCTTTTATAATTTCTTCAATAATTCTTATTTAACGGCTGCTTTTGTGCTATCTGCCGCCGCTTTTGGTGCTTTTGCTGCTGTTGAATCTGCTTTTGCAGTGCTGCCAGCCGGGAATTGTTTTGATTTGATATAAGCAACCACTTCCCAACGTTGTTTAGTGCTCAGTTGAGAAGCATAGCTACCCATCTGGCCTTTACCATAAGTGGCAACATGGAAAATTGTTCCTTCAGATGTTGCTTTCATATCATCACCCATCAGGTTTTTAGGCGCTGCCGGATAAGGACCGTTACCATCTTTCCAGAGGGGGCCATTACCATCCAGTTTGGGACCATGACAGATACCGCAGTTAACGAGATAAAGCCTTTCTGCTTCTTTCAGATCAACTGAGCCGGCTGCCAGAGGGTTTTTTATACCTGCTGAAGAGGCATAAGAGCCTATAGTATCTTTCAGTAGTTTTGAACCGAGCATATCGCCACGGGCAATAGTGCCTTCAACCGGCCCTCCATGGAATTGTGCGCCAGGCGTTGCAGATGCATCCAGTCTTTCCTGCACAGGAGCATATGTTTCATAAGCCCTGCTATCAGCCATGTCTGGCATATAGGCACGACCAGGATTACGACTGCTGCAGCTTACAGCCAGCGCTGTAACTGTTACACATCCTGTTATGATCAAAAATTTTTTCATCCGTATATTGTTAATGTTCTACTTGATTTATTAAACTGCTTCTACTTTTTTACCATATCTAACCGTTTCCTGGTCGTAGCGGCCAAGCCACCAGCCGGTTTCACGGTATTGTACAGACACATCTTTTGCTCCTACACTGTTCAGGAATGCAAGCGCTTCCTGTTCGTTGGTTTTATCCGTGCATTCCACCGCCATTACAAACAGATCATCCGTGGAGCGGGGGTTGAAGTGGTCCTTCTTGATAAAAGGCGCTAATTGACAAAGCCAGCAGAAGGTAAGCACCATGCCCACAGAGGCAAACAGTACTGTAAGCTCAAACGTGATGGGAATCCACGCAGGCAGGGAGAAATAAGGCTTACCGCCGAAGTTTACCTGCCAGTCGATCGTCAATGCCCATGTAATAAAACTCAAAGCGGTAGTAGTACCAGCGATCCCATAGATAAATCCTGCTACGTGAAGGCTGGTATCTTTTAATCCCATCGCTTTATCCAAACCATGGATAGGGAATGGAGTAAAAACATCATGGATTTTATAACCGGCACGGCGAACTTTTTTCACTGCAGGAAAAAGTACTGCTTCGTCATCAAAGTTGCCTACTACAAATTTTTTAACCGACATAATTATTTAATTCAAAAGTTAAAACCTTGACTGTTGTTCTTAATGATGGTCGTCGTGCAAATTCTTATGTGCAAACTCTTCCACTGTTTCTTCTTCTTCCACATTCATTTTCTCTTTATAGCTCTCACCATTTTTCTTCAGGATATGCTTGATCTCCGCCACTGCAATAACCGGGAAGAATTTGGAGAACAGGAAGTAACAGGTAAAGAACAATCCAAACGTACCCATATAGAAACCTACTTCCCAAATGGTGGGAGCGTAGTAAGTACTCCAGGCACTTGGCAGGTAGTCGCGGTAAACAGAAGTTACGATGATCACAAAACGTTCGAACCACATACCAATATTCACCAGGATACTCATAAAGAAGGTCAGCAGCAGGTTACGGCGCAGTTTCTTTGACCAGAACACCTGTGGTGATAATACGTTACAACCCATCATCAGCCAGTAGCTCCATCCGTAAGGGCTGCTGAGATTAACACGGTTTTCTTTAAAAGCAAACCATTCATAATCCACGTGGCTGTACCAGGCCATGAACAATTCTGTTAGATAAGCGATACCCACGATAGAACCCGTCAACACAATTACTTTATTCATCACTTCGATGTGCTCGATAGTAATATAATCTTGCAGCCCCAGCACTTTACGGGTAACGAGCAGCAGGGTTTGCACCATTGCAAAACCAGAGAATACCGCACCAGCCACGAAGTAAGGAGGGAAGATGGTAGTGTGCCATCCCGGAACTACTGAAGTGGCGAAGTCAAAGGATACGATCGTGTGTACTGAAAGTACCAGCGGCGTACTCAAACCTGCCAGTACGAGTGACAGCGCTTCGTGTCTTTGCCAGTGTTTGGTAGAACCAGTCCAGCCGAAAGCAGCCACACCATAAAACATTTTTCTCCATTTCAGTTTAGCACGGTCGCGGAGTGTAGCCAGGTCAGGCAACAGACCGGAGTACCAGAACAATAATGAAACGGTGAAGTATGTAGAGATCGCAAATACGTCCCAAAGAAGAGGAGAGTTGAAGTTAACCCACAAAGGACCGCGGGTGTTTGGATAAGGCAGTACGAAGAAGGCATCCCATACACGGCCCATGTGCCAGATCGGGAACTGACCCGCACACATTACCGCGAAGATGGTCATCGCTTCTGCAGCACGGTTCACACCGGTTCTCCAACCCTGGCGGAACAGCAACAGGATCGCAGAGATCAGGGTTCCTGCGTGACCGATACCTACCCACCATACGAAGTTGGTGATATCCCAACCCCAACCGATTGTCTTGTTCAGGTTCCACTGCCCTGTACCGTACATCACCTCCATGGTAACGGACACTATACCGAAGATCAGCAAGCCCACGGAGATAAGAAATCCTATCCACCATAATCTGGAAGGCTTGGCTTCCACCGGGCGGCAGATATCCTCTGTTACCTGATGATAATCTTTTGTTCCATCTACAATCGGCGGTCTGACCTGTGATTCGTATCTGAGTAATGACATATTAAATCGCTTTTAGCTTTACCCTTCGCGGAGGTGAGCTTTTTATTTGTATGTTGTCAAACTTTTCTTCTATCCTGTTGTTCTAATCTCAGTCACCCTGTTTCAGCAACTGCTTTCCCTTCTTTCTGCAGGCAATCGCCTGCAAATTCACTATTCCAATAAGTCAAGATCTGCATGTTGAAAAGAAGTCCGGATTTTCCGGCCTGCTTTCACAGGCCGTATCCTGTTTATTTCTTTAACTTCTTTGCTTCTGATTAATGATGAGCTGGTTCAGCAGCATGTTCTCCTGCCGCTGCCGGCCTTGTTGCATCATGTTCAGCACCACCATGCTCTGCTTCGCCATGTGTTACGATCTCTTCAGTGTTTCTCACCTTAGAAAGGTAAGTTACATTAGGCAGCACGTGCAATTGCTCCAGCACCTGGAACATCCTCTTCGGATTGTCATTGCGAACCTTGTTTATCTGGCTGTCTTTATCATGTACGTTACCGAATACGATCGCATCTCCAGCGCAAGCTTGCTGGCAAGCTGTTTTTGCTTCGCCATCCAGCAGCGGACGTCCTTCTTTCTTCGCTTGCAGTTTAGCAGCCTGTGTACGTTGAATACAGAAGCTACATTTTTCCATCACACCTCTTGAACGAACTGTTACATCAGGATTCAGTACCATTCTTGTCAGTTCATCATTCATCTGGTGAACTACAGGATCCAGTTTACCCACCAGTTTTTGGTCCTGGTTGTTGGGGAAGCTGTCTGCTCCGGTGTAGTCAGCCCAGTTGAAGCGGCGTACTTTGAAAGGACAGTTATTAGCGCAATATCTTGTACCGATACAACGGTTATAAGCCATTTGGTTGATGCCTTCGCTGCTGTGGTTGGTAGCGGCTACAGGGCAAACGTTCTCGCAAGGTGCGTTATCGCAATGCTGACACATCATTGGCTGGAATACCACACCTTTCAGATCATCAGGATTGTTTTCGTCGCTTACAAAGTAGCGGTCGATACGCAACCAGTGCATATCATGGAAACGCAGCACTTCGCTTTTTCCTACTACCGGCACGTTATTCTCTGTATGGCAGGCTACCACGCAGGCGCCACAACCATAGCAGGCATTCATGTCGATGTTCATTCCCCACTTGAGACCGGGCATGTCATGCACTCCATAAAGCGTTGCGTCTTTACGGAAGTCATTGTTTGCTTTGGCGTATTTATCCAGCAGGTCCTGGCGGAAATCAGTGATCTCGTTAGGATTTGCGATGAAAGAAGCGAGGGTTGTTTCCCTTACCACTTCAACGCGGCCTTCGTAAGAGTTGTGAATTTGTGTTTGGGCGATCTTTTCTTTTCTGCCGGCGCTTGTGATGTCAGCAGAAGTTGAATAAGTGATAGTGGAACCGTTGAAGCTGGCAAGGTTGTAAACGTTTTTACCAACACCTGCTGCTGTTTTACCCAAACCTTCATTTCTTCCATAACCAACTGCAATAGCAATAGTGTTGGCATTCATACCGGGAATAACCAGGATAGGCAATTCCAGTTCTTTCTGGCCGGCTACTGCAATTTTGATAACGGGTTTGGAAGGATGGTATTCGTAATTGTTATTCTCTCTTTCGTTGTTCTTGTTTGCCAGATCGAGACCCAGCATTTCTTTCGCCATGCTCATGGAGATCAGCGCGTAGTTGTCCCATGTAGCTTTGGAAATAGGATCAGGCAGCTCCTGCAACCAGGGGTTGTAAGCGCCGGTACCTGTACCGATAGAAACTTTCTGGTAAAGCACTACTTCGTATTTACCGCTGCCTTTTTTAGCAGAAGCAATACCCGAAACAGCCGTGGAAACTGCTCCGCCATTGTAAGCGCCAGCACCGGTTGAAGAAGCCTGCTCAATGATACCGTCCTGCAATGCTTTTTCGAACGCTTCATCAGAACCCAGTTTGCCGGTCCAGTAGTTGCGGAAATAAGTTTCGTAATCTGTATTGTTGCCAGCCCATTTCAACAAAGATGTTTGGTATGGGCGGGTTTTGAATAAAGGATAGATAGTGGGTTGCAGAAAGCTTACCACACCGCTTTTGGGTTCTGCATCGCCCCAGCTTTCAAGGTAATTGTGGTTGGGAACGATATATCCGCAGAGTTCAGTTGTTTCATCCAGTTTTTCACCGAAAGAAACGCTCAGTTTAACTTTTTTCAGTGCTGCTTTGAATTTCTCTGCATCAGGGAAATGATAAGCAGGGTTAGCGCCATACACGAGCAAAGCACCTACCTGGCCGGCTTCCATTTGAGCTACCAGGTCAACCAGGTCTTTATCGATACCTGCCCGGTAGTTGGAAGTAGAAGCCCATGAAATGGTAGTACCGTAAGCACCAACAGCATTATTGATCGCATTAACGAGGATCTGAACATTTACATCGTTGCTTCCGGAAACAACCAGTGAAGCGCCGGTGTTGGATTTAAGGGCAGTAACCACTTTGGCAATACCTGCTTTCAGTTTGGCGTCTGCAATGGCAGGAGCGGCAACGGAACCGTCCAGTCCTGCAAGAATAGCCTGTGCAACCAATCCCGTTTCAGAAGGGCGGTGAGTGAAACGCTCATCCGCGCTGGCACCGGTAGTGCTCAGGTAGCCTTCAAACTGGAAGTGTTTGCTCATTTCAGGTTTCTTCTCATCGATCTTTCTTCCTTTACCATAACCAACTGCATTTTCAACAGGGTTGAGCCAGCTGCCGAGGAAATCGGCGTCAAGGCTTACGATCACTTTGGCTGCGCCAAAATCGTAGGAAGGAATTTTTCTTCCGAAACCACTCGCTTCATTGGCGAGCAGCATGCCGCTGTAAGAAACAGCATCAGCCTGTATGTGACGGCTGCCGGGATATTTTGCTAAGAATTCAGTGATGATCTGTTTAGTAGTAGGAGATACAACAGTGCTGGTAAGGAGCACGATGCCGGAAGCGCCGGTCAATCCTTCAGCGATTGCTTTATCAACAAATTCGTACGTGGTTTCTTCAAATTTCTCGCCTACTTTTCTTTTGGGGTGGGTAGTGCGGTACATATCGTACAGGTCCAGTACGGAAGCCTGCGCGCGGGCTGAAGTGCCACCGCGGGTGAATGAAGCGAGTGTATTTCCTTCGATCTTGATAGGACGGCCGTCTCTTACTTTAGCCACAACAGGGATCACATCTCCATCCTGCACATAAGTGGTGGCGTAGTACTTGGCGTCACCGGGAATGATGTTTTCGGGTTTGTTGGCGAAGGGAATTGCTTTTCTTACGGGCACTTTACAACTGGCGGCCAGTGTGGCGGCAGCCGTGCTGAAACCCAGGTATTTCAGAAAATCCCTGCGGGGAGCTTTGGCATCTGCCAATCCCTTGTCATCAAAACCTTCAAAAGGAAGCTCTTCCTGAAATTCATCCTGCACTTTCTTCTGAAAATTTTCCGGGTCATTGACCTGTCCGAAACCTTGCCAGTACTTATTTTGGCTCATATTTATCTGAGTTAGCAGCCGGCGTTTATTTATGGTAGCGCCGACTGTTTTGTTGAAATTGTTTTAATCTGTCGTAGGCTTGGCGAAGGTGGATCTGCTTCGCTTTAGCAGCTACTTAAATTAATAGTGACATTTCTGACATTCGAGGCCGCCGATATCTTTCACAGTCACACTGTCCATTTTACCATTTTTGATATCGTTGTGGAATTTCTCGTAAATGCTATAGAATTGGTTCCCCTTAGTGCTGTCGTAATTGAACTGAACTTTTGTTTGGCGGTGACAGTTAACGCACCAGCCCATGCTCAGTTCTGATACTTGTTTCACTTCATCCATTGCAGTGATCTCGCCGTGGCAGGTCTGGCATTGAACATTACCAGCCCTTACGTGCTGTGCGTGGCTGAAGAATACGTGGTCGGGGAGATTGTGGATCTTAACCCACTCAATTGGTTTTGCTTTGGAAGGATCCCATGCAGCTGCATTTTTAGGATCGAAACCAGCGTATTTGTACAGTTTTTGAATTTCAGCAGTACCATTGATCTCGTTGCCGTCTTCATCATACAGTTTTGGACCTTTTTCGTACGACTGGATAGCTTTATGACAATTCATACATACGTTCACTGAAGGAATAGCAGCGGATTTGCTTTCCCAGGCATTGCCGTGGCAATACAGACAGTTGATCTGGTTGATGCCGGCGTGAACTTTATGTGAATAGTAGATAGGTTGTTTGGGTTCGTAGTTGACCTGGCGTTGCAGTCCGATCGCGCCTTTGGTAACAAAATAACCACCGACAATAAAGAAGAAGATCGCGATCATAGCGATATAGACCTTATTGCGGTAGAAAGGAACAGGCTCTGGTCTTTCAATGCCTTCTGCATCGTCAGACATTTTTTTCAGGTTGCTGTTTACCTGCATCAGCACCATAGCGATGATAGCGAGAATGAGAGAGATAACACCGAAGATCACGGCATTCTGGCTGCTGCTTTTGCTTACTGCTTCACCAGTTTGTTCTCCTTGCGGTTGTTTATTCCTGTTAGCTACTTCACTGTTAATATAGGAAACGATCGCATCTACATCTTTAAGCGTAACGTCCGGGAAAGCGGTCATGGTAGAACCGAATTTCGCTTTCAGGCCAGTAGTATAGGCGTCTTTAGCCATGTAACCGCCGGGATTGTTAATCCAGGCCAGCAGCTCCTTATGGTCGGACCAGGTATGTCTTTCTTCAAGACCCATCAGGGCAGGACCAGTCAGGTCCTTAAATATATTATGGCAGCTTTGGCATTTTGCCTGGAACAATGCCTTTCCATCCTGGGCCGAAACTTTATTAAACGCAGTAAAAACGACGAGCGAGAGTATAAAGAGTGTCAGTTTTGTGGCCGTTGGTTTACAAGGAATCATAGACGCAATTAATCTGAAAAATGTGGATAAATAGCTCTAACCGGCTGCAAAAATAAGCTACGAACGTTATAAAAGACAATCCGTTTTAAAAAAATTTTAACCCGCTACCAGCCTGCATTTCAGCGGATTTATAAGGATTTTCTTTATTGGGTTAAAAATGTTTGTCATGATTTGGTCACTGTCCACTATGAGCTGTCAATTTAGAAAATTATACCCAAATTTCTACTCTTTGTGGGGTCAATTGCGTCGTCAGCTGCCTGGCCCGGGAAGGACTGTGTTCGTTCCGAAGATAAGCAAACCCCCACTTCCGTTGGGTTACCCACATTCCGATCAAAAAGATACTATTATATTGTATAGCTTACTATACTTTCGCGCCAGTTTTATTATGTTCAACCGCTTACAACAAAAATGGAAGGTCAATGGCCTGCAGGTAGCCCTTATCCTCTGCACTTTTGCTATCGGGGGCAGCCTTACGGGCTATGTAGGCAGGAAATTGATGAATTTGTTTGATATAGGACCGGAGTGGCTCTGGATAGTGGTGTATATTCTATTAGTCACTTTACTCTGGCCGCTGGCGGTACTGCTTGTAAGCATTCCTTTTGGACAGTTCAGGTTTTTTGTCAGTTATTTGAAAAAAATGGGAAAGAGAATGGGAATAATCAGCCGGGAGGAGCCGGGAGCCGGAAACCAGGGGCCTGTTAAGCAGATCGCGATTTTTGCATCAGGGGCTGGGTCTAATGCGCAGAAAATAATTGATCATTTCAGGGAAAATGAGCGGGTAAAAATTGCGCTGATCGTTTGCAATAAGCCAGAAGCCGGGGTATTGAAAATCGCCGAAAAAGAGGGAATTCCGGCATTATTAATAGAAAAAGAGCAGTTTTTTAGGGGAAATGCCTATGTTCCGGCCCTAAAAGGGAAAAACATAGACCTTATAGTATTGGCTGGTTTTTTATGGAAAATCCCTGTGGCTTTGATCCAGGCTTATCCGGGCAAAATTGTAAATATTCATCCTGCTTTGCTGCCAAAATATGGTGGAAAAGGCATGTATGGACAGTTTGTGCATGCAGCAGTGATTGCGGCTGGCGAGAAGGAAAGTGGGATTACCATCCATTATGTGGATGAGCATTATGATCATGGGGATATTATTTTCCAGGCCGTTTGCCCCGTATTTTCCGGGGACACGCCGGAGTTACTGGCGAAAAGGATCCATGAATTGGAGCACAAGCATTTCCCGGTGGTGGTGGAAGAGCTGTTAGTGCGCGGGGTATGAATTGGCCGTTTTGCTTTTTCCCCTTAAATTCAATCCTGATAATTTTCTTATATGAGATACCTGCTTTGCCTCACCCTCTTCGTATCACTTACCCTTTCCAGTTTTGCCCAGTTAAAAGAAGCTGCTCCTGAAACAGTAGGCGCTTCGTCCGAACGACTGAAGCGCATCGATAATCTTCTACAGGAGTATATCGACAAGAAATGGGTCGGCGGGGCCACTGCCATTGTAGTAAAAGACGGAAAGATCATTTATTATAAAGCGCTCGGCCTGTCTGATCTCGACAACAAAACAGCGATGAAAAAAGACGCCATCTTCCGCATCGCCTCCCAAACAAAAGCGATCACCAGCGTAGCCATTATGATGCTTTATGAAGAAGGCAAGCTCCTGCTCGATGATCCTGTTTCCCGCTATATTCCCAGCTTTGCCAACCAGAAAGTGCTCGATAAATTCAACGAAGCAGACTCCAGCTATATAACAGTACCAGCGAAAAGAGCCGTTACCATCCGCGACCTGCTTACCCACACTTCCGGCATCGGTTATGCCCAGATCGGCAGCAAAGAAGCGACCGCCATCTATGCAAAAAATGGCATTTGGGGTGGCATCGGCGTAGAAAATGGTATGATCCTGGGCGATAAAATAAAAGTGCTGGGTACCCTTCCCCTGCTGCACCAGCCTGGTGAACAATGGACCTATGGTTTGAACAGCGATATATTAGGCTATGTAATAGAAGTGCTCAGCGGCATGAGCCTCGACGCATTTTTCAAGACCCGAATTTTTGAGCCGCTTGGCATGAAGGATACTTATTTCTATTTACCCAAAGAAAAATACAGCCGGCTGGTAACACTAAATACTGAAGATAAAAACCGCGAAGTGGTGACGATGAAAGAGTCGCTGAACATTAGCGGTAAAATCAACATAAATTATCCTGCTGCTCCCGGCACTTATTATTCCGGCGGCGGCGGCCTTTCTTCTACAGCCCTCGACTATGCTATTTTCATGCAAATGCTGGTAAATAATGGCGAATACAATGGCAAACGCATTCTCAGCCCCTTTGCCATCCGAATGATGACCACCAGCCAATTCGACAAGCTAAACTGGCCCGACACAAAAATGGGGCTCGGCTTTAGCCTCTACACCGATAAAAGTGTTGCCCGCTCACCCCTATCCCCAGGCTCATTCGAATGGGGAGGCATGTTTAGCTCCACTTACTGGATAGACCCCAAAGAAAAACTGGTAGCCCAACTTTTCCTGAATCAATACCCTAATTCGCATGGAGAAATACATGATAAATTTAAAGTGGCCGTCTACCAAACCTTGGAGCGCTAATAGTGCGAATGGGTTTGAATACAGTGAACACATATTTAATAGTCGCTAATGGCGCGAATAGACCCGACTGCCTGAATAAACTTTACTGACCAGGAGGATATTATATTATTCGCGCCATTCGTGGCTTATCCAGGTTATTTTCACTTAAGGGTTTATTAGCGCTATTAGTGTTATTAGCGTTTATTTTGCAGTTTGTTTCGTTACTTGTGCCACTTAATCGCTTTACTTGAGGAGAATTTTACCATTACTAAGCTTTTTTATTGCCTCTTTCCTGTTTTATGCCACACCGGCGGCTGCACAGTATAAGATCAAAGGCACAGTGTACGATAGTACGCGTACTTATGCTATACCCTCTGTTTCGGTGCTTACTTCTTCAGGTAGGGGTACAGTTACTAATAATATGGGCGATTATGAGATTGAAGTAGCCGAGAGTGACTCTATTTGGTTTAGTTATCTGAATAAGCCTACTGTCAAGTTTCCTGTTTTGAAGATTACGTCTCCGCATAGTTTTGATATTTCCCTTCAAATAAATGTGCCGGTGTTGAAAGAAGTAAGGATTCGGCAACGCAATTACAGGCAGGATTCTATACAGAACCGGGAAGACTACGCGAAGATTTTCAATTATGAGAAGCCGGGTATTAAAGTAAATTCGCCGGGACAGTTTACGGGTACGCCCGTGGCCGCAGGCTTCGACCTGGATGCATTGATCGATATTTTCAATTTCAAGAAAAGAAGGAGCATGGCGTCCTTCCAGCGGAGGCTTATACAGCAGGAACAGGATAAATATGTTGATCACCGGTTTAGTAAAGCACTGGTGAGAAGATTGACAGGCCTGGATTCTACCGAACTGGATAAGTTTATGATGATCTATCGCCCGCCTTATGAATTCACTGCATTACTGGGAGATTATGATTTCCAGAAATACATTAAAGATTCTTTTGAACGGTATAAAAAAGGATTACCACCGTTACCTTTCTTTAAAGAAGAAGAGTAAATCATAAAAGATCGTTTATGGAAGAGACCAATCAACTGAACTTAGGCATCGGCACCCGGTTGCAACATACACATTTCGGCCCCGGTGTGATTGTGGGCATTAAATACGCCACTTACATCATTTCCTTTATCAATCATGGCGTCAGGGAGATTGATAAAACAGACCCCAAACTGGATGAGATCATTCCTGAAAATATCACTCTTGAAATAGAAACGCATTCGGAAGCGGAACGCTCTTTATTGAAGATATTAAGACTTTGGGGCGGCGTTACTGAAAACGTGCCGCTGGGAGATAAATGGACCGGAGGCGTAATGTTGCTGCAACCTTCTGATAAAAGTTTGAAGCCAAAAGAGATCCCGGTAGAAGATTTTTTCCATAAGATCGTTATGCTGCGAGACAGGCTGCGGGTGTTGGAACAAAACATCAACAGTAATAAAAAACTGAGCGATGAGGAAAAAGTGAACATTCAGCAATATATTACCCGCTGTTATGGCTCCCTTACCACATTCAATGTGTTGTTCAGGAATAAAGAAGATTGGTTTGTTGGGGAGAAGGGTTCTTCCAAAGATGAGTAAATTTCCATAAACTTGATATAAGTATCGCCAAGAGCGCAAAGGTTACGCGAAGTTCGCAACGTTGTGCTCCTGGCGGTTTCGTGACGTTCTTTGCGATACTCCTGCGCCAATCATCATTGCGTGCAATTTCTTATCTTAACCTCATGAAATGGCTATTCTTTTTCTGCCTGCTCTCCATCCAGGCATCTGCACAAAACACCTGCGACATCCTTATTGAGAACGGAAAGATCATCGATGGTTCCGGCAATAACTGGTATTATGGAAGCGTGGCCATCAGCAATGGCAAAATCGTGGGTATAGGCCGCGAGCTGGATTACAAAGGAAAGAAGACCATTGATGCCAAAGGCCTGATCATAGCTCCCGGTTTTATTGATGTGCATACCCATCTGGAAGGAGATGAGGACAAAGATCCCCGCGCTACCAGCTTTATCCTCGATGGAGTAACCACCTGCATCACCGGCAATTGCGGCAGCTCCAATATCGATATCGCTAAATACCTGCACTGGATCGATTCCCTGAAACTGTCTATCAATGTTGCCAGCCTCGCTGGCCATAACGATATCCGCAAAAAAGTAATGGGTCGCGCCAACCGCGATGCCAGCGTTTCCGAAATGCTGCAAATGGAACAGTTAATGGATAAGGCCATGCGCGACGGAGCTGTAGGCCTCTCCACAGGATTGATCTATATCCCCGGCACTTACACCAAAACCCCGGAGATCGTAAGCCTGGCGAAGATCGCTGCCAAATATGACGGCGTGTATGCAAGCCATATGCGGGATGAAGGCGATAGCGTAACCCAGGCTATCGAAGAAGCACTTACCATTGGCCGCGAAGCAAAGATCCCTGTAGAAATTTCCCATTTCAAACTCAGCGGACAGCAAAATTGGGGGCGAAGCAAGGAGACTGTGGGCATGATAGAAGCCGCCCGTAAAGCCGGCATTGAAGTAACAATTGATCAATATCCCTACACTGCCAGCAGCACTTCTATCAGCACCCTTATACCTGATGATGTGCTGGCTGATGGACAGGACTCCATCAAAGCCCGGCTTCAACGCCCTGAAATACGTAAATATGTAACAAAGTCAATGCTTGAACGGTTGAAAAAAAGAAAGCTGAAGCATTTCAGCTATGCAGTGGTAGCCTATTATCAACCAGACACCTCTTATAACGGTAAAAGCATTGAACAGATCAATCTTATGAAAGGCCGTAAACACAAAGCAAAAGTTGAAACCGAAACCGTAATGGACATCATGATGAATGGCGGCGCCAGTGCTGTATTTCATGGCATGGGTGAGGAAGATGTAAAACGCATCATGCAATATCCTTTCAACATGTTTGCCAGTGATGCCACTATCCGTGTACTGAATGCAGGCATGCCACACCCACGTGGTTATGGCACCAATGCACGCGTGCTCGCTAAATATGTAAGAGAAGAAAAAGTGCTGTCGCTGGAAGAAGCTATACGCCGTATGACCTCCCTGCCTGCCCAGAAATTCCAGTTGAAGGACCGGGGGCTTTTAAGAGAAGGTTTTGCTGCAGACATCGTCGTATTCAATGATCAGGATGTTCAGGATATGTCCACTTTTGAAAAGCCACATGCTTATTCAAAAGGATTCCGGTATGTGATCGTAAATGGAGTTGTAACCGTAGATGAAGAAAAGCATACAGGAGCCAGAGCCGGAAAAAGTTTATACGGAGCCGGAAAGAAGCAATAAAAAAGCAGGCCGGGCCTGCTTTAATAAACGGTTAGGATGATGGGTAACTTCTTAATATATAGGTACAGGATAAGTAAGCTGGTCGCGAAATTAACCAGCCCATTCACTTATGCCAATACTCCCAAAGGGGGACATCACCCTTCACTACTATTCAATAAATAAACCAGGTGGGGAAAACTGCTGATACCATTTTTCTGCAGCATGCGGCGGCGATGCGTTTTAACCGTTTCAACCGTAATACCCAGTTTATTGGCGATCTGCTTGGAAGAAAAGCCCTTTGCCACAAGCAAAGCGATCTCTCTTTCTCTTTCTGTTAATTCCAACCTGGGTATAAACTGTTCTTCTTTACGGAGAAGTTTATGAAAAGCCATTTGTACTGCTACCAGCAATTGCATATCTGTATATGGTTTCACCACATACATCACAGGCTCTGCTGCAAATGCGGCTTCCAGTGTTTTACTGTCAGCATAAGCGGTAAGAAATACAACTTCGCATCCATGCATTTTTTTCAATTGCCTGGCGAGTTCAATGCCATTGACCTCCCCTTTTATATGAATATCACAGATCACTACCTGTGGCACTACTGCTGCCTGACTGCAGAGCAATAATGCGGATGCTGCATCCCTGGCAGTGCCAGCCAGGTGATAATCTTCTTCTTCCAGCAATTCAACAATGCTTTCGGCAGTGATCAGTTCATCTTCCACTACCAGTATGCTTGTATTTTCTTTCCGGTTCATTACACGCTTATTTCAATCGTATAGGCGGTGCCGGGGTTTTGCTGCACCGTCATCTTCCCGTTCAATTGTTTTACCAAAGTTTGCACCAGTTTCATTCCAAAAGAGCCTGTTTTTTCTTCAACCAGGCCTTTTCCATTATCAGCCACCTGCAATTCCAGCAATTTTGCCTGCTTTTGCTGAAGGCTGATCGTAACCGATGGTTCATTGATGCCGCTGAAAGCATGCTTAAAGGCATTCGTTACGAGTTCATTTACGATAAGGCCTATCGGCATCACCAGGTCAATATCCAGGCTGGCCTCAGGCAAACGCACATCTGTTTGAATATTTTGTTTGCCATAACCAAAGCTACCAGCCAGCGATTGTGAAAGGTTCTCGAGATAGTCTTTTACGTCAATAGCTGCAAGGTCCTTATCCATATAAAGCCGCTGATGGATCATAGCCATTGCATTGATGCGGCTCCGGCCTTCTTCCATCGCAAGTTTGGCTTTTTCATCTTCCGTGCGGTTTGATTGCAGGGACAGAAGCCCTGACACTACCTGCAAATTATTTTTCACCCGGTGGTGCAACTCCCTCACCAGGGTTTCAATGCGCTGGTTTTTTTCATCCAGCAGCTTTGCTGCTTTTTTCTTCTGATTGTAACTGCGGATATATAATCCTAATGCCAGCAACAACAGGAGAAGCCCGCCAGCCATCAGCCAGATGGTTTTATTCCGCTCTGCAAGTCTTACCGCATTCAATTCTTTCTCTTTTTTCTCCAGCAGCAATTGATTTTCTCTTTTCTCGATCTCGTATTGCGACTGGGCTTTTACCATATTGATGGCCTCACCTTCAGTGAGCAACGTATCTTTTATACTGATATACTTTGCCTGGTAGGTTGCAGCTTTTTCAAAATCGCCTGTCTCCTGGTAATGTTCTCCCAACGTGCGGTAAATGGTTTGCTGCAATCCGGAAGCATCATTCCGAACCATGTTCAACGAACGGATAAGATATTCTTCTGCTTCATCATACCGTTTTAATTTTCGAAGCACCACACCGATGCTGTTAGTAGTGGATGCGATGTCATTTACAGACCTGGATTCTTTACGCATCACCAGCGATTTCTCCAGGTAATCCAGGGACTTCTGATATTCTTCCCGGTCCAGGTAATAATTACCCAGGTTAGTATACACCATGGCAATCCCGGGTTTATCATTGGTTTCTTCAAAAAATGAAAGCGAGCGTTTATAAAAATATTCTATGGAATCATAACGGTGCAGGCGGGCTGAAGCAATGGCAAGGTTGCTGTAAGCAAGGGCTATAGAAGTTTTATTGTTTATTTTTTCACTCAATGAAGCCGCCAGGCGATAGTATTGCAGCGCCTGATCTAACTGCGAAGTGGTCGTGTATACATTAGCAAGGTTGTTGTATGATTGCACCAGGCCTCTCTCGTCTTTCAGTTTTTCCTTGATCCGGATACTTTCCAGGTGAAGCCTGATCGCTTCATCATAGCTGGCTGATTCATTCAGCGTATTGGCCTTGTTCATATACAGATTGGCCAGCGAAGGTTCCTGGTTATATTTTTTTGCTACAGCAATGCCGGCATCAAAATCCTGCAGGGATGCTTTAAAATCAGAAAGGCGGCGGTTAATGATACCGAGCCTGTTCAACACTTCTGATGTTTCCTTTTCCATTCCACCATCTTTCAGCAATTGCAGGCTACGGGTAAACAATGTTCTGGCTTCTTCAAAGCGGCCCATCTGTTGCAGGTTGCGGCCCATATTGCTGCAGGCAAGGGCAATTCCCTGTTTGTAATTGATTTTTTCAGCCAATGCAAAAGAAGTGGAATCAACAGAAAGCGCCAGCAGGTATTTATTCTGGCGGCTGTATAAGCCGGATAGCTGCAGGTAAGCGTCCACCTGCCCCTTTTCGTTATCATTTTGCTGATAGATAGCCAATGATTGCTGGGCATCGGCTAAAGCCAGGGGCATTTGCGCAGCAGCATAAGATCGGCTGCGTTGCACCAGCAAGCGAGCTTTTTCATTTTCATCTGCGGCCGCATCGATCAGTTTGCTCAAACTGTCTGTACGGGAAGATTGAGTATGTGCAGTCATTCCTGCCAGAAGCAGGCTTAGAGCCCAAAAAATTTCTTTCATATAAGGTGGCGGTGTGGTAGCTGCAATATAGAAACTCTTTAGGAAGATCGCCCGGGTTAATTCACCTATTTATACCCCTCTCAGTATTCAAGCAATTGCTGGATCGCTTTATCCAATCTGGCTTTTGCCATAAAGTTTTTTTCCAGTTCAATGCTGAATGGGATAGGTGTGTCTAATGATGCACAGCGCATTACCGGTGCGTCGAGCCATTCAAAGCAATGCTCCCCTATCCAGGCAGCCACTTCACCCCCGATGCCGCCCGTCAATGTGTCCTCATGCAAAATGAGTACCCGGCCAGTGCGTTGAACGGCCGCACGTATGGCTTCATGATCCAATGGCAGTAAGCTGCGCAGGTCGAGGATATCGATTGAAATTTCCGGATGCTCCGCCGCATAATCCTCTGCCCAATGCACGCCGCTGCCATACGTGATGATGGCTATTTCCTCCCCTCCACGAACATGGCGGGCTTTGCCGATCTCTATTTCATAATACTCTTCGGGTACCAGGCCTGTTATGCTACGGTAAAGAGCCTTATGCTCAAAATATATTACAGGATTGGGGTCGTTGATGGCCGCTATCAGCAAACCCTTTGCATCCATTGGTGTGGAAGGATACACCACTTTCAGTCCGGGAGTATGTGCAAACCAGGCTTCATTGCTTTGCGAATGGAATGGACCAGCGCCCACGCCACCACCAGTTGGCATGCGGATCACCACATCGGCATTTTGCCCCCAGCGATAATGGATTTTCGCAAGGTTATTAATGATCTGGTTGAAGCCGACCGTTACAAAATCAGCAAACTGCATTTCCATCATGCTCTTGTAGCCTTCGAGGCTAAGGCCCAGCGCCGAGCCCACGATAGCGCTTTCACAAAGCGGTGTATTGCGCACCCTTTCTTTGCCGAACTCTGTTACAAAGCCTTCGGTTATTTTAAATGCACCGCCATATTCAGCAATATCCTGCCCCATCAATACGAGGTTGGAATGTTGCTGCATGCTTTGATGCAACCCTTCTTTTACTGCATCAATAAAGCGGAGCTCCCGCTGTGAAGGGACCTGGTAAGAAAGTACCGTATTGTCGATCACATCCGACTCGCTGACAAATAAGCCTGTTACTGTTTTCTTTGCATACACATCATCGAGTTCGGTGTCCGTGTCAGCAATTACAGGCAATGTATCAAACCCTTTCTCCAGTTCCGATTCTATCTGTTGCTTGAATTCCGTTTTAATATTCTCAATATCATCAACAGATAAAATACCTTGCTCTGTTAAATAGGATTCATAGTTTTTTACAGGGTCCTTTTGCTCCCATAGCTCAAATAAACGCTGGGGAACATATTTGGTGCCGCTGGCTTCTTCATGCCCGCGCATGCGGAAGGTGACTGCTTCAATCAAAAAAGGTTTCTGGTGTTTAATGCAGTAATCGCGCACACCGGCGATGGTATCATATACCGTAAGCAGGTTATTACCGTCTATCTGCACGCCTTCCATTCCATAGCCTTTCGCTTTATCCACCAGGCTGATGCAGCGGTATTGTTCTGAAGTTGGCGTGCTAAGGCCGTAACCATTGTTTTCAATTAAAAAAATAACCGGAAGGTCCCATACAGCCGCTACGTTCAATGCTTCATGAAAATCGCCTTCACTGGTACCTCCATCGCCTGAAAAGGCAAGGGAAACTTTTTCTTCGCGCCTCAATTTACTGGCCAGCGATACGCCATCAGCAATCGCCAATTGAGGGCCAAGATGGGAGATCATACCACAGATATGATGCTCACGGCTTCCAAAATGAAAACTTCTTTCACGCCCTTTGCTGTAGCCTTCCTGCGCGCCCTGCCATTGCTGAAATAATTTATACAAAGGCATCTGCCGGGTAGTGAATACGCCCAGGTTGCGGTGCAATGGCATGATCCATTCATCCGGCTGCAAAGCCAGTGTTGCACCTACGGCAATTGCTTCCTGCCCGATACCACTAAACCATTTGGAGATCTTGCCCTGCCGCAGCAATATCAACATCTTCTCTTCTATCATACGCGGATAGAGAATGCTGCGGTAAAAATGTATAAGCTGCTCGTTCGAGAGATATTTCCTGTCGAAGGTCATTGTTATAATCTGTTTGCGGTTTACCGTTTGTAATTGGCGGTTATTTCCCTTATAACAGCGTTATTGCGGCTGAATCGTTAACCTGTACCAAAACTATTGATAATTTCCTGACGAAACACGACCAATCATCAACGATAAACCGGTTATTCCCGAAACTTCTTGCAGATTTGGTGTTAATTTTATTTTACTTTGGGCATGTTACTTATACCACTCCGCGTTGCCAGAACATATTATTACCTGATCACAGTCCTGTCAGTTTTATCCGGCGCCCTGAGCGCTTATGCTCAACCATCCCGAAACGATATCCCACATGACAGCACTTACTATAAAACGTATCCTGACCTGATCACCGCGGGGATATATCTTTCCAAGAAATACACCAGCTTCGTAATGGAAGGGCCGGAAGGCATAAAAGCCCTGCGCTACAAGCCAAACACCCCTATGACAATGGGCCTGAGCGCCTCTTACGGGGTCCTGACCTTAAATGTCGGATTTACCGCACCATTTTTTCAACCCAATATTGCAGAAACAGGCAAAAGCAAGGTCCTCGACCTTCAAACGCATATTTATGCACGCGATTGGGTGATCGACCTGTATGGTCAGTTCTATAAAGGCTATCATGCCACACCAAAAGGGTATGGTTCCACCAATCCTTCTGCTTACTATATACGGCCTGATATGCGGGTAAACCTGCTGGGTGCATCTGTTTACCGTTTGCTTAACGGGGAACAGTTTTCTTACCGTGCCTCTATTCTTCAAAATGAATGGCAAAAAAAATCAGCCGGTTCACTTTTATTGGGTTTTGAAGCATATACAGGAAGAGCAAAAGGAGACAGCGCTCTCGTGCCCGGTTCGCTTAGTTCCACTTTCCGGCAAAAGGATATAACCAAAATGCGGTTTACCGAATTCGGTCCGGGAATCGGCTATGCCTATACTTATGTATATGAAGAAAATTATTTTATCACCGGTAGCCTTACAGCTATGGGCGATGTCAGCTTTGTAAAAGAAACCAGCGAATACGGCAGCGCAAGGCGGACTACCGTAAGCCCCAATGTAATGGTAAGAATTGTGGCGGGTTACAATAGCGACGACTGGATGCTGAACCTTGCCTGGCTCAACAGCAGCACCAACCTGGCAGGAAAATCATCCAATGACCAATACCTTATTAAGATCGGCAGCTTCCGGATCGCACTGGCCAGGCGTATCACTCCGGGAAAAAAATTGAAAAAGCAGTTGAAAAAGATTGATGATTTTCAAATGCCGCAGTTATAAGATTTAAACCACAATCAGTTCATAAAACTCTTCAGGGTTCAAATATTTCTGCGCAAGCGCCTGCAATTCCTCCGCCGTCACCGTTTTAATGGCATTGATTGAATTATAGAAGTAGTTTTCATCCAGCTCATTCAGAATAATGTTCTTCCAACGGGCCATTATCTGGAAAGGGCCATCCAGGTCGCCAAGAATACTTCCCATCATATAGTTACGGACCAGCAGCAGCTCTTCATCATCTACCAATTCCTCCCGGAGATCTTTCATTTCCTTATACACTTCTTTAATCGCTGCTTCGCTTACTTCACGCCCCGCCTCTGTGCTCACCATCCAGGCTGATTGACTGATATGATTCTGCAGATAACTGTGGATACCATAAGTATACCCTTTATCCTCCCTGATATTGACCATCAACCGGGAACCAAAGAATCCGCCAAACAACGCATTTAATACCTGGGCTTTCAGAAAATCCGGGTGATGGCGGTTTGGAAAAGGCCTTGCCAGGCGGATTGAGCCCTGTACTCCCTGTTCATCATTAATAATGCGGTATTTCTTTTCTGCGGCGGGTTGGGCAGGAACATCTAATTGAGGCACCTGGCCATTGGGCAGATCCCCAAAATACCGGTTCAGCAGTTCTTCCAGGTTGGCCGGCAGCCTTCCTGAAGCAAAGATCACCAGCTTACCCTGCTGGTAATATTTTTTATAAAAAGATTTTATCTGCTCCTGCTGCAAAGCATCAAAATCTTCAGCAGTGGAATATTTGCCATAAGGGTGTTTGTCGCCATAGAGATAAACATCAATAAGTCGGCCTGCCACGAAATCACTTTTTTTGAGATTCACTTTCAGCCGTTGTTTCATGTTCTGGCGGTAAATGTCCAGCTCTTCCTGCGGCATGGTGGCGTCAGTCAGCAACTCCCGCACTACAGGTAATAACTCATTGATATGCCGGGTCAGTGTATGCAGGGAAAGTGTTGCAGTTTCATTATAACAGGCCCTGTTGAGATAAGAGCCATAATAATCGAAATGCTCATTGATCTGGAAAGCCGTTTTGGAAGAGGTGCCATTTTTCAAAAGAAAATTGGTTGAAGCCGCTATAAGATTTTGTTCTTCGTAAGTATTTCCAGCACGGAACACCCATTCAATTGCCATCACTTCTTCAGCACCGGCATGCACTGTATATACTTCCACCCCGTTTTTAAGGGTAAATTTTTGATAAGGCTTGAGTTGAAGGTTGAAATCTACGGCGTCAACAATGGGGGGAGCGATATTTCTATTCAGCATTTTTAATCAAATAAACCTTTTAAGGAGAGTTGTTTTGAGCAGTCTTTTCAGAAATCAGTTTTCGGATAAATAATAGATCGTATTACTGTTTTCTGCTTTAAAAATAGCCTTGCTTTCTGCTTTTATATCTGCTGTGGTAACGGCTGCATAAAGACCCAGTTCTGTATTCATCATATTGGCATCACCCAACAGTTCATAGTAGGCCAGGCTGTTTGCACGGTTCATCACGCTCATATCTTCAAAAGCCATCATGCTTTCTGTTTTGTTTTTCACTTTTTCCAGCTCTATTTCCATCACCGGCTCTTGCTGCAGCTGATGAAGAATATCATCCACGGCTTTTTCAGCATCTTCAATTTTCACACCCTTTACCAGTTTGCCTTCAATAGTAAGCAAGCCGGCATCGGTGCTGCCGAAATGATGGCAGTCGATATTGCTGAACAGCTTTTTTTCTTTTACCAGTATCTGGTGAAGGCGGGAAGAAGCGCCACCGCCCAGTATATCGCTCAGCAGGTCAATGGCATGATAGCGTTTATCCAGGCGGGCAGGTATATGCCAGCATTTATAAAACGCATCTACCGGCACTTTGGCTTTTATTTCCAGCCTGCGGGGAGCAGTTTGCACAGGTTCTGCAGGGAGATTACGTTCATATTTATCACCGGCAGGAATATCACCAAACCATTTCTGGGCCAGTTCCTTTACTTTTTCAGTGGTCACATTGCCGGCTACAACCAGGATGGCATTTACAGGGCGGTAATATTTAAAGAAAAATGCTTTTACATCTTCCAGATTTGCATTTTCGATATGCGAAAGCTCTTTGCCGATCGTCATCCAGCGATAAGGATGGGTGGTATAAGCCAGTTCACGCATTTTATGCCATACATCACCATAAGGCTTGGTGAGATAATGTTCTTTAAATTCTTCCGACACCACTTTGCGTTGCACGTCCAGGCTTTTTTCGCCAAAAGCCAGGGAAAGCATGCGATCACTTTCCAGCCAGAAAGCTGTTTCCAGGTTTTCGGCTGGCAACTGGATATAATAATTGGTAAGATCATTGGTGGTGTAGGCATTATTCTCGCCACCGGCCATCTGTAAGGGCTCATCGTAACTGGGAACATTGATGGAACCGCCAAACATAAGGTGCTCAAACAGGTGGGCAAAGCCGGTTCTGCCGGGATCTTCATCCCGCGCGCCTACATCATACATTATATTCATCACGGCCAGGGGAGTGGATTGATCCTGGTGCACAATGACCCTTAGACCGTTAGATAGGGTAAATTTTTCGAAGTGAATCATGATAGAGTATTAGAACAGCAAAAGTAGAGGAATGTTTGTTTCGATGGTCGAGGTATGTTGGCGGCAACTGAATGGCCATTGACCATTGTGTGCTTAAAGAATACTTCTAATTTTCATCTCCAACTGGATCAGCTCATTATCCCTCTTTATCAGCATTTTCACCTTTTCTCCCGCTGCCTGTAACGCTATCTTGTACTGGGCAAAGTTTTGAGTGAGATTATTGTTGATGCCCACAACCTGGTCGCCTTCTTTCAGGCCGGCCAGCTCACCAGGTGAGCCAACAGCTACATCACCTATTAGAATTTTTCCATCTGTGAGATAAAGCTCTATGCCCGAATAAGAATAATCAAAAGGTTCGCGGAAATGCGAATTGGGTACCAGGTGTATGTCCCTTTTAGGATAATTAAAAATCACATTGAAACGCCGGAAGATATCGTTGCCGATAAGGCCTCCCAAATAAGGATAGGACGTAACATTATATGTGTCTTCAAAAATATAAGTAGGAATATTCCGGAACCGGTAAGGACCAAACTTCAATTCTTTTACCACCGTCATGTGCATACTCACTTTTCCGCCTATGCCCTCCCCTTCTTTGGGGTAAAGCTTTCTCTTTTTACGGAGCAACACACTATCATCTATAAAATCCTGCGAAAGCATCAGGCAAACACCTGCGCCGATATCGTGCAAAAACCGGGCATTGTAAGTGTACTCATCTCTTACCCGTGCTGTTTGCACCGGCAATGAATTCAGAATAGGTTTGATCAGAAAACCTCCTTTGGGGTAACGGATAGATCCCTTAGTGCAGATTTCCATCTTCAGGCTGTCATAATCCAGCTTAATGATATACCGGCTAAGCAATGAATACCCGATAATGCCATCCACCCGCTCTCCATACACACTGCTGAGCACGGAATAATCATTTACATGGAAATTAAGACTGTCGACCACCAGCCCAGGAAACCGCAGCTTGCGGTTATACAAAAACCCTACTTTCTTAATACCTGCAATACCTCGGATGGTTTTATCAGAAGGTTCAGGCTTCAGGTTGAAATAAGCGACTGTTGCTGAATCAAGGGAGATACCGCTGCTGCCGCTGTCAAGAATAAATTGCAATGTATCGGGGAAATTATCGAGCTGGGCTTTGAGAATCACTACACCGCCAGTTACCTGCATAAAAGGGAGCTTGCTCAATAGCCTGGAAGGAGGTTCCACAAATTCTTCCTGGGCCTGGGAGCGATAGGTGGTCAGTAGCAACAACAAAGTTGCCACCATGGTTAGTTGGGTCACTTTTTTCATATGACTAGGTTAGTCGTCCTCAGCAGTTTTGGTTTACCTAAGCTCGATGCAGCAGTCCTTTGTTCTACATAACCACAGTTAAATTACTTCTTTCATTGCCATAAAAAAAACCGTTCAGCCTTTTTCTTGTTATTGATTGTATTTTTGCAGCGTCCGCCGAAGCCTTGGCGCAGGCGGGTTTTGCCTGCCGGAATTTTAATGTAGGCGGGAGGGCCGCCTACGCCAGGGCTTACGCTTGCGCCGAAGCTTCAGCGTAGGCGCACGGCCGCCGCAGAAAAAACCTAATCATGGAATTAACTGATTTGTTAGCAAGAGCGCTCAATTTTGAGTTCCTGACTGTAGAAGAAGGCGTTCACCTTTATCATCATGCCCCCCTCACCGACCTGATGTTCGTAGCCGATGAGCTGCGCAAAAAACAGGTGCCCCATGGAAAAGTGACCTGGCAGATAGACCGCAATGTGAATACCACCAATGTTTGCATCGCCAATTGTAAATTCTGCAATTTCTTCCGTATTCCCGGCCACCCCGAAGCCTATATCACGGATATGCCGGTGTACCGCAAAAAAATTGAGGAGACCCTAAAATATGGTGGCGACCAGCTTTTACTGCAGGGCGGCCACCACCCCGAATTAGGATTGCAGTTTTATGTAGACACCTTCCGCCAGATCAAACAGGAATTCCCTACCATTAAGTTACATGCGCTCGGGCCACCCGAGGTAGCCCATATCACCAAACTGGAAAAGAGTACCCACCGGGAAGTGTTGCAGGCATTAAAAGATGCCGGCATGGATTCATTGCCTGGTGCCGGCGCTGAAATACTGATCGACCGGGTTCGCCGCCTCATCTCAAAAGGAAAATGCGGAGCCCAGGAATGGCTGGATATCATGCATGAAGCACATAAGCTGAATATCACTACATCGGCCACCATGATGTTTGGCCATGTTGAAACCATTGAAGAACGCTTTGAACACCTGGTAAGCATCCGTGAAGTGCAAAGCCGCAAGCCTGCTGAAGCAAAGGGATTCCTGGCATTCATTCCCTGGACTTTCCAGGATGTGGATACACTGCTCACCCGTATCCGCGGTGTACACAACCTTACCACTCCGGAAGAATATATCCGGATGATCGCGCTGAGCAGGATCATGCTGCCCAATGTAAAAAACATACAGGCTTCCTGGCTTACCGTGGGTAAACAAACAGCTTCTATCTGCCTGCATGCCGGCGCCAATGATTTTGGCTCCATCATGATCGAAGAAAATGTAGTGAGCGCAGCCGGTGCCCCTCACCGGTTCACTTACCGCACTATACAGGAAGCGATCCGCGAAGCCGGCTTTGAACCACAGTTGAGAAATCAACAGTATGAATGGAGAGAAATACCGGTGGCAATTGAAGAGCAGGTGATCAATTACTAGACGAAAAGAAAAAACAAGAACTTCCACATGAAAGCCAAAAATACATTTAACTGGTTCCGTAAGATCGCCCTGGCAGAAGGGGTTTCATTCCTGGTCCTGTTGTTTATTGCCATGCCATTAAAATATATGGCAGATATGCCAACGGCTGTCCGTATCGTTGGCGGTTTGCATGGATTGTTGTTTATCGGGTTTATAGTGATGGCGTTTGAAGTAAAAAGAGAAACTGGCAAAGATTGGGCATGGATAGGTAAAGCATTCCTGGCATCCGTTCTTCCGTTCGGAACTTTTGTGATGGACCGGCAATGGAAAAAGGAAGAGGCCGCACTTGTTGGATAATGTAGTATCTCCATGTGCGCAAAGTTTATGCAAAGAGCGCAATGATGATGTTGCTTTATAATATAAAAGGGCCGGCTTTCGCCGGCCCCCAACAATGAGGCACTATTGCGCTACCTGCTCCGTAGCCAGTGCCCATCTCAGCCTTCAATATTCATTGGAGGCCGGACTCACAATCTGTTTTTCTCATCACTGTTATTCTGGTCAATCCTTTTTTTCGTAAATGCTTTTCCTGCCCGGAAAGTGTATGCAAGTGATAAGCCAAAAGTGCGCGTTGGCCGTTTCTGGTAAAAATCGATTCTTGTATTATTGAACTGTGTCAATTCTTTTTCACGGAATGTGTTGAAAATATCGCTGACATAAAAGCGCAGCCGGCCCCGATCCTTCCAAAGCTTACGTGTAATGCCGATATCTATATAAAAGATCTCATACTGCCGGTTGTTGGCACGGATATAAGGAGAAGTATACTCCAAAAACACATCAAAGTCCGCCACTTTCTTCCAGGTAATCATCTGAATGGTCTGAAAAGAAAAAGATTGCTGAGATACACGAACTGTATCCAGGTCGTTCGAAAAACGATAAGCCATGAAGCTATTGCGGCTGTTCCAGTTTTTAGTAATGCCGACTGAAGCTTCCAGCGCAATCCCGTATTCTGTGCTGTTAGGATAGTTTTTTGATTTGTATTCAATGATATTGTTATCAATCGTACTGGCTGTTTGCGCGATATAGTTGCTGGTGGATTGAAAATATACCGATGCCGTATAGTTCTGCCGGTAAGTATATCCTCCACGAACACTATGCGTGTATTGCGGCATCAGGTTGGGATTGCCGGTAAGCACAGTAAAATCATGTACCTGCAGCCGGTAAGGATTCAGATCATTGTATCCCGGCCTTCTCACCCTTCTTGAGTAATTCAGGCTAAGACTATTTCCTTTTTCCTCATTAAAACTATGCGTAATAAATAAAGAAGGGAACCAGCCAAAATATTCCCGGTTGATCGTCTGGTCCAGTGTAATCGAATATCCTTCAGCCCAGGTTTTCTCTCCGCGCAAACCTGCCTTGATACTGGTTTTATTAAACACTTTTTCAAAAGAGCCATAAAACATCAGCAGGGCTTCAGTATACTGGAACTCATTGCTGGCGGCCGGGTCTTTCGTCCAATCATTATCTCTAAACCGTTCGGTCAACACCGTATTGCCCCGGTCAGTATATACATACTTAATTCCTGATTTAATAGCAGATTGGTTTCTCAATGCTTTTGTATAGTCTGCCTGTATGCTCGACAGCCCGGTGTTGCTGGGTGTATTCGTCCGGTAATACTGATCGCGGAGCGGATCGCTATACGTTGAATTCAGTTCATTGACCTCTTTCTTGGTACTTGTAGTATAATCTGCAATAATGCGCAGCTGCGACCCCATTGTATCCATCTTCCATCCATAGCTCAATGTATAGCTCGCCTGCCAGGGTTTTCTTCTCCAATCGGAGATGGCATTGCCGGTGACTTTTTCAGCAGGCATTGTGTATTCCAATCCTGAATGAAAGCTTTGAATCAGTTTATTTGCCACACCTATCATTTGAAAATTGATGGAATGATTGGCCGAAAAATCATACACCAGGCCTGCACGGAACTGGTGGCGGGTGTTGTTGTTATAACGCCGGGTATCGTTATAGATATTGCTTTTATCGGGATAAAGTACATTAGTCCACCCCTTATAAGCATTTTGATCATTATTGAAATTATATCCGCCAAACAAATACAATTGCTTTAGTTTATAATCAAGCGAGGCGCCGAGAGCCGAATAAGGATCACTGTTTTGTTGCTTGTATTGAGCTGATAGAGTACCCGTCAATCCATCCCGCCTTGATTTTTTAAGAATGATATGTACAATCCCTCCCGACGATGCAGCTTCAAATTCAGCCGGCGGGTTGGGGATCACCTCTATTTTACTGATATCTTCTGAACGGAGTGAGCGGAGAAAATCAGCCAGCTCGGCAGAGCCCATTCTTTGCACCACATCATTGATCATAACGGTAACAGTTTGCCCGCCAGTGATACGGATACTTCCGTCAGGACTTACCCATAAACCTGGAGAATGTTGAAGCACATCCAAACCGGAATTACCATTAGCGAGATAACTGTTCTCCACATTCACAATATACCGGTCGGAGCGGCGTGTTACCAATGGCTTTTTGGATGATACCACTACCTCGCCCAAGGTATTCTCTCTATCTAAAAGTATCAGTTTCGTTAAAGACGTTGCATCAGGCCAGGTAAATTTTTTACTGAATGGTTGATAACCGATCAGCGATAACTGGATCGTATAAGTAGTACCTTCTGAAAAATTGGCTTTCAATTGGAAATCGCCTGATTCGTTGGTAACAGCACCGGCAATAAAACTGCTGTCTTTCAACAGTGCTACGGAAACAAGACTCAATGGCTTTTCGTTTGCCGTTGCCACATGGCCGGATATGACCTGGCTGCACGCATAGTGCGCAGACGTAATAAAAAAGAGAAGGAGCAGGGTGGCTGTTTTCATATACAGCATAAAAATATCCCTGCCATATTTATTGGTGGGCGGGAACGAGCAGTTTGCGGGAATGGATGAGCCAGTTGCGGCCCACAAAGACGGCAAAGAGCATAAAGATGTTTATTGCTAAAATCATTTGCCGGATTGCAGTCTTTTTAAGAGCATTTCTTTTTTGGAGCGGGATACGTCTACTTCCATCCCATCGCTCATCAGTAAAGTGCCGCCTTCACCACGAGTGTATTTTTTTATCTCATTGAGGTTTACAAGACATGAGTGGTGGATCCGGAGAAAAGGGTATTCCTCCAGCATCTCTTCAATTTCTTTAAGGGTCCGGGAAACGATCAGCTTTTGCTTGTCTTTCAAAACAAGCGTGGTGTAATTGCTGCTTGCCATGCAATAGAGGATGGAATCAACAGCTATCACCTGCAGGCCTTCCATAGTCGGTAAAGCAATGCGATTGGTAAGTGCTGCAGGCTGCCGCAATTTTTCGAGTAATATGTCCAGTTGGCCTGGCAGTGATGATGAGGACAATAACTCTGATGCTTTTTTCACCGCCGCTTTCAGCTCCTGCGGATCAATAGGCTTCAACAGGTAATCGAGCGCGCTGAAACGTATCGCTTTAATAGCATATTGATCATAGCTTGTTGTGAAAATGACCTGGAATGGCACAGGTGCCAGGCTTTCCAGCAGTTCGAACCCGTTCTTATATGGCATTTCAACATCGAGGAAAACAAGCTGCGGCTTAAGGGAACCGATCATCTCTTCAGCCTCTTTTGCTGAATGACAGGTTGCTTCTACATTCACTTCGGGGCAATGCTTTTTCAGCAAGGTCAGCAAGGCCTTGCAGGCATAGGGTTCATCATCCACTACAATCGTTCTGATCATTTGCTGTTAGAGATTTATTTTCAAAACTACTTCTGTTCCCGCTGTTATCCCGTTCTTATCTTTTATATCATGGATAGTAAAATATGAACTTGAAAATTTCCCTTTATTGAATAACGCTAACCGTGAAGCAGACAGTTTCTGTCCCATGGATTCCACCGTCTTTGTTTTAAGCTTTGCGGCTTTTTCCATTCCGATTCCATTATCCTTTATAGAAATGACCAATTGGGTTTCTTTCCTGGTCAATTGAAGCTCAAGCCTGCCTTTTCCTTCTTTGTGCAGCAGCCCATGCCATATTGCATTTTCACAAAATGGTTGCAGAATAAAACAGGGAACACTGACCATGGAAGGCTGAAGACCCGGGTTGATATTGATCGTGTACTCAAAAGCATCTTTGAACCGCAATTGTTCCATATCCAGGTAAAGGCGGATCATATCCAGTTCCTCTTCCAGTGTAATGGATTCTTTACCGGCATTCACCAGCACCATACGCATCAGCCGGGAAAAGCGGGTAAGGTAGTCTGATGCCTTGTCTGTTTCATTGTCCAATATGAAATGATTGATAGCACTCAGGCAGTTGAAAATGAAATGAGGGTTCATCTGTGCCCGCAGTGCCTGCATTTCCAGTTCAGACGCCCTTTGTTTCAACCTCAGCTTTTCATTATTATGACGGAACACCAATAATACAATGATGAATACGGCGATCAGCCCTACGATCGCCATCGTGCGCTGTGCCAGTTTCTTATCTGCTTCCAAAGATTGCAGGGCTGCTGCTTGCTCCGCGAGTTGTGTTTTTTGCCGGAAAGCAAAAAGCTGGCCTTTATACACATCCGATGAAGCAGCATCATTTAAGGCCGCATTCATTTTATGATAATACAATGCTTTGCTGATATCACCCGTTGATTCATACAGCGATGCTAAAAGCCCTGACGCACTTTGGCGATATTTGAACACACCTTTCTCCTCTGCAACTTTAAAAGCCCTCATTGCCCAATCCAATGCAGTTTTTATATTGCCTTTTGCCTCTGCCACCTCTCCCAACCCGATCATTGCACCAACATTTATATTGAAATCACCCGATCTTTCTGATTCTCGTTGAAGCGAATCCAGGTAAAAGAAAGCGCTGTCTGGCTGATGCTTCAGCAGGAAAGCTTCACCGATCCGCAAACGGACGATCCTGCTTGTCGGATTTCCAATAAATGACTGACGGTAAAAATAATCGGCAGAATCGAGTTGCCCTTTGGCGACATATAATTCGCCAATGCAGTGATTCAGCTCCCTGAACGGATAATTGCCGACAGACGGTTTTTCACCCTGGGCTTTGGCATAATAAAATTGTGCCGTTTCGTAATCCCCAATATTCTTATATAGCTTACCGATCTGCACATACGACAGGATCCTGTTCTGTTGATCATTATTCTTATTCCTGGTCAGGGATTCCTGTATGGCTTTAAAGGCATTTTCATAATCCCCGATATCGTCATAGATATTACTAAGTATTCTTAATGCACCAATAATATTATCATCATCATCCTTAATAAACTGTTGGATGGCGAGCTTTACTGTGTCAGCCGCCTGGTGAAAATTGCCGGCATACCAGGTAGCCTGGCCAGCGCCGTACAGACCGTGGGCAACAAGCTGTTCATTCTCCAATTGCCTGGCCATATCAATTGCTTCCAGAAATTCCTTCTGAGCTTCAGCAGGCCGGAACCGGTAGAGTTGGTCATAACCACGATTAATAAGTTCATTGCATTTCCGGGTAGTAGGCTGTTGGGCATATAATTCTCCCAGGCATATAAAAACAAATATGAGCAGCAATGCTTTTCTGTGCATGAACAACAATTAATGCCTAAAAATAAGGTAAGTGACTCATTTGTGTTCATCCGCTCCTCTTCGTGCTTATTTGCGTTACCGCCCCATGATGCGTTTTCTGTGTTGAGTACCCCAGGTATGCAGAGCTTTGATCACAGGCTGCAGGGACTCACCATAATCTGTTAAAGAATATTCAACAATAACCGGTATGGTATCATAAACCGTCCGCTTTACGAGCTGATTTGCTTCAAGATCGCGGAGTTCTTTGGAAAGCATGCGATCTGTTATTTCCGGGATCTCTTTGGCCATTTGGCCAAAACGTTTATCACCAAGAGTGAGCGCAATAATGATCGGCAACTTCCATTTTCCGTTTATTACTTCCAGCGCATCACGGACCGGCCTTATCATTCCATTACATTTTTCCGCGTCCAGGTCTTTTCGCTTTATCATAAGTCATTATTAAAGTAGAGTACTATACTGTTGTATAGTCCTATACAATAGTATAGTACTTACAAAAGTATAGTAAAGGTAGATAATTTTGCTTTTACAAAACAGATTTTATCACATATCGCTTTGTTAAAGACTATAATCAATCATGAAAACTATTTTAAAAGTAACCTCCAGTGCAAGAGGTGCTTATTCCAACAGCAATCAACTGGCAAATGAAATTGTTGCCAGGCTTCAGCAAAACAACCCCGGAGCAACAGTCATAGAGCGGAACCTTGTATCACAAAAATATCCTCATCTCGAGGAGTCTCACCTTGCAGCATTTTTTGCACCCCCGGAAAATGATACACCACAAACCAGGACGGCTGCCAGCCATTCAGATGAAGCTATCACGGAACTGGAAAAGGCAGACAGCATCGTTATTGGTGTCCCGATCTATAATTTTAATATTCCTTCTGCACTGAAAGCATGGATTGATCATATTGTGCGTGCAAGGAAAACGTTCTCTTATGCAAGCGGCTCGCCGGAAGGTTTACTGAAAGGGAAAAAGGTATATCTCGCAATTGCTTCAGGAGGGGTTTATTCTGATGGCCCTATGAAGTCGCTTGATTTTGCAGAGCCATATCTGAAAGCCGTATTAGGTTTTATCGGGCTTTCTGATATCACAGTATTCAGGGTAGAAGGAGTGAATATACCCGGAGTTCAGGAAACAGCATTGGAAAAAGGATTGGCAAGCGTGGCAGTTTGATCATTCACTCCGGCCTACCCGGATAAAACAAGAACGCAACGTATACGCCAGGCGCGCAACGTTGCGTTCTCTTTGCATAAAGATCACTCTATTGTTTCGCCCTGCTCATCATCTTCCCTGTCCTTTTCATAAATCAGCACCCTCACTTTCCATTCCAGCATTTCATACTGTAAGGAAATTTCCAGCTTCATTCTCTGGATAATGCGGTCTGCTTTTTCAAAGGCCAGCACAACGCTTGTAAATTTCTTTTCCTCCACCGGGCTTTCATATTTACCGGTGAGATAAAAAGTGTCGCCATAATCCATTTTCACAGAAAGATTATTCAGGGCATTATAAATAGCCTTGAATTTTTTCTTTGCAATTTCAAAATCCTCTGTTGTCAGCATCAGCGCCTGCCAGCTGAACACGTTATTGTCTTTGGAAGAATAACGCGTGATGCTGGATGATTCAGCGCCGCTTACTTCAAACTTGCATGCATAGTTAATGCTCTGCGGATTTTCTTCAACCACTACACCCTGCAGACCGGCAAAGTGATGCGGATAATCGCGGATCACCTTCTTCATGTCTGAGCTTAATGGATTAGCTCCTGGAAAATGAACTTGGGAACTGGCGGGAAAGACAAGGGCAATAGAAAGTCCGGTAAAAAATAGGGATTTTACGATTCTTTTCACAAGTAATGGATTATTAAGGTTAATAAGTGCGCAAATATTATAAAATATCAGTTTGATTATATACTTTCAGCAAAGTTTTTTCGTTAACCGAGTTATAAAACAAGTCCTATATGAAAAACAAGAGTATCATCCACTCTCATGAAGAGGCAAAAATTTATAAACGATACTATAAGCCTTCCTTCAATGTTCTTCTTCTCCTCAAATCTGTTTTAGCTGTCTTTATTTCCGGAGCATCTCCTGCAGCAAGCAGTATCAGAAGAAGATAAATCCCGTTACTTACTAACCCCCTTAAATAGTCAAGTCCTTCCGGTTTCGGAAGGACTTTTTCCTTTGCGCAAATTATGATCGGTGGGTTAATTGCTGATGATGAGATCAATTCATCCGGATCTTTTCCATGCTTCTGTTCATCATCCGGTTGTTCATGCCTGGCATAGGCATGGCTTGTGTACTCTGCCCACCCATCCTGTTAAGGTTGAATAAAAAGCTGACCATGAAATAGCGGCGCAACACCATACTGCGGGTATCTTCCACATAGTTGTCGGCTGCATTGCGGAGAACGCTCTGGTTCTGATTAAGGATATCATTCACAGAAAACCGGAGCTCGCCGTTCTTCTTTTTGAATATTTGTTTGCGCAGGCTGGCATTCCATAAAGGGATACTTTGATTATAACCATCTGCACGGCCAGTGTTGATCATGTAAGAGAAATCGCTGGCGAGAATAAAGCTGAACGGAAGATTGTAAGATGCATCCAGTGAGTAGTTCTGTGTCAGATAGCCTTCATTCAGTGTTTTATCCACGGTATATTTTACATCGTTGTAGGTAAGATTAGCCCTTAAGCCAAGATCATATTTTTCCTTGTTAAGGTTAACTCCTACGCCTTGCGTGATCATGAAAGTGCGGGTATAATTCTTTAGCTTTCTTAGCATGCTCACGTCCTGCGTATAAGACATGTTGTTGGTGAAGTTGAGGCTTGAACCTTTCCATTTCGGATTTTTAAACGGCAACCCTAACGTAATGAATGAACTTCCCCGGTAATAACCATTCAGGTTAAGATATTCCGTGATCTGCTGCGGACCGTTTACAGTGATGCTGTTCACGATCTTGTTCTGCGTGGTGGAAAAACTCAGGTTGGCTGCCAGCAATTTAAAGGTTAGGATATTGAAACTGTTATAACCTATGGTAAAATTATGATTGAACTCCTGCTTCAGGAAAGGGTTACCGATCTTGATATTCAATGTGTCTGTAGCATCCGGCACATTCTGCAATTGGGAAAGCGAAGGCTGGTTGGTGCGGCCACTATAATTGAACCGGAGGTTTTTGCTCCTTGTTGGCGTGAAATTGAAACTAGCCATTGGGAACAGATTGGTATAGTTCGCTTTGTTCATTGAATCCTTGCCTGTCATTGCCTGGTAGCTTTTGCTTTCCAGCGATGAGCGTTCTACACCCAGACCTAACTGATAATTGTACTTTTTATTCTGTACACGGAAGTTGAGCCCTACCCGATGTGCTAAGAAAGTATTCTTAAAATTGTTGGTGAGCAAGAGGTTGGGTACTTCATATTTACCAGATACAGGATCATAGTTATATCCCTGGCGGTCTGATGTGTTGACGTTATGGGAATACCGGTAATTTACTTCCAGCAACTTATTCAGCCCAAATGGCTCTGTGTAAGAGGTGCTGAATATATTATTATTGGTATTCGTTTTCTGCATCGTCCGCTGGTTTTGATTAACGGACTTGTAAGCAACGCCATTTTCCAAAAAGAAATCATTATTGGAAATGGTATATCCATTGCTTTCGCTATTGCCGAATGTATTGTTCCAGCCCAGGGTGACCGTTCTTCCTGTTTTACCGAATTTATGGCGGTATAAAAGATTATTGTTCCAGTTTAAGCCATCCCGCTTATTGCTGTTATCAGTTTTCCCGGCAACGGCAAGATATTCCTGTCCTCCTTCCTGCGTAATGGAAGAGGTGGTATCAAAAGAATAGCTTTCCGAGTGTTGTTGGGTGATCGATGGCGTATACAGGATAGAGTTCATGGAATCTATCTGGTATTCAAACCGGAGATTGAAGCGATGATTTCTGTTTTTGCTTAATGAGCTGGATTCCTTATCGCGGATAGCGATGGAATCTTCATAGGTTGTTCTGCGCAGGCTGCTTTGTTGTTGATTGTTGTCGGAATTGGAATAGAAATAACTACCGGTCACTTTGATCTTGCTGCCCCACTGATCGGAATAGTTCAGGCCGGCGGAAAGGGATTTGATAATACCCGTGCTACCGCCGCCACCAAAACCTCCACCGCGGATCTGCATGCCGCCCATGCCGCCACCCATCATCATCATTCCTCCCCCACCGCCACCGCCAAATCCACCAAAACCTCCCATGGAGCTGATGATATCAGAAAAAGAAAAGCCCTGTTTATTGATATTATTGGTATTGAATAAAAGGGAAAGGCGTTGGTTGCCATTGAATTTATTGATACTGAGATTGCCCTCATACCGGTCATTGCTACCATAGGCAGCAGTAGCGCGGCCGAAATAACCTTTATTACGGTCTTTTTTGAGTTTGATGTTTAAGGTCTTTGTACGGCTTCCATCATCGATCTTGGTAAACTTTGCCTGATCGCTCATATCATCAAACACCTGCACGCTTTCGATCATATCAGCCGTAATATTTTTCGTAGCCAGTTTAGGATCATTGCCAAAAAACTCTTTACCGTCCACATACACTTTCTGCACCTGTTCCCCTTGCGATTTCACGTTTCCTTCTTTATCCACTTCCATACCCGGCAGTTTTTTGATCAGGTCTTCTGCCGTGGCATTAGGTTGTGTTTTGAAGCCACTGGCATTGAACTGAACAGTATCATTTTTTACTACAATAGGTGCTTCATTGGTGACCACCACCCCTTCCAGGGTTTTAAAGTCCTTGGGGGGATTGATCTCTCCTACATTCACCTGCTTTTTGTCGTCTGTAATGGAAACGTTCTTCTTTATTTCCATATACACCTGGTGGGTGATAATTAGCCGGTAATTACCGATGGCCAGGCCCTTTATTTCAAAAAGCCCCTGCTTGTTTGTTAGTGTAAAAGTGACCAGGGAAGAGTCTTTTGCCTGTACCAGCGAAACGGTGGCGTCGCTGATGGGTTGCTTACTGGCCGTATCTACCAATTTGCCGGTAATACTACCATCTGCTTTTTGAGCATAACTACTGTAAAACACAAAGGATAAGGCTAAAAGCGCTAAAATTTTTCTCATAAATTGATTAAACGGTGGTGTACGAAGTTAGACGTAAGGGCCGGGATTTCCCTGCGCGGTAAATAGAGGAAGGGGGACAAAACCGGATGAATGGCGGGAATGTATCGGCGGATGACCGATGGCCGATGACTGGAGGTTGGAAATCATCGGCCATCGATCACTCTTATATTATTAACTGAACAAGTACTCTACATCTTCCTTGCTCAGGCTCTTCACAAATGAGGCGTCATCTGCAATTAGGTCTTTTGCCAGTGCGCGTTTCTTATCCTGCAGTTGCAAAATCTTATCTTCAATTGTATCGCGGCAGATCATGCGGTAAGCAAAGATGTTTTTCGTTTGCCCGATCCGGTGGGTCCGGTCAATTGCTTGTTGCTCCACGGCAGGGTTCCACCAGGGGTCTACGATGTATACATAATCCGCGGCGGTCAGGTTCAAACCCACACCACCCGCTTTCAGGGAGATCAGGAACACCCTCACGCTTTCATCGTTCTGGAAGCTTTGGATAGCTTTTTCCCTGTCCGGTGCAGAAGTGCTTCCGTCGAAATATTCATACTTCACGCCCAATTCATCCAGCTTGGCTTTGATCAGCGCCAGCATACCCAGGAACTGGGAAAATACCAGTGCTTTGTGATTACTGATGTTTTCCGTGATCTCGCGGCCCAGCTCTTCGAGTTTGATAGAGTGATTATCAAACTTCTCTTCTTCATTTAGGATAGCAGGTGAGTCACAAATCTGACGAAGCTTCATCAGGCCTTGCAGGATGGTTAGTTGTGAACGCTGTATACCCTGCTCCTGTATAGTACCCAGGATGCGATCGCGGAAATCGTTGCGGTAGGCATCATAGATCTTGCGTTGTTCATCTTCCATTTCGCACCAGAGGATCATTTCCTGTTTCTCAGGAAGGTCTTTGGCCACCTGTTCCTTTGTTCTTCTCAATATAAAAGGATACAGGATCTTTTTCAGGTGCTCTTTGCGGTCCTGTTCGCCAAACTTGTCAATCGGTATGGCAAATTCCTGACGGAAAAACTCCATTGTGCCCAACATGCCGGGATTCAGGAAATGCATTTGAGCAAAAATATCGAAGGTATTATTCTGCAAAGGCGTACCGCTCATGCAAAGTCGGTGCTTTGCATTCAGCAGGCAAGCCGCTTTGGTCACTTTGCTGGACGGGTTTTTGATGGCCTGGCTTTCATCCAGTATCACATAGTCAAATGCCACGCTCATCAGCAATTTGATATCACTGCGCAGCGTGCCATAGGTAGTGATGGTCACATCGTGATCGAGGATCTCTTCACGTGTGCGCGTGCGTGTAGCGCCATGGTGAATACGGTAAGTAAGCTTGGGTGTGAATTTCCTGATCTCACTTTCCCAGTTATAGATCAATGTGGTGGGGCAAACCACCAGCGCTTTGATCCTTCCCTGTTCACTGCGGCAATGTTCCAGAAAGGAAAGGGCCTGTACAGTTTTACCCAAACCCATATCATCTGCAAGAATGCCTCCCCATTTAATTTCACGCAGGTAATTCAACCATTGAAAACCTGCTACCTGGTAAGGACGCAGGATCATTTTCAAATGAAATGGAGGCGCCACTTCCTGGATCTGGTTAAACTGGCGGAGGTTTTCATATTTCTCTTCCAGTTGCACCACCAGTTCCTCTTCATCGCGTGTTTCATATAATTCATCTACCACACTAAGGTGATAGCGGGAAAGTTTCAGGTTGTTGGAGCTTCCTTCGCCAACACGGAAGAGCAGTGAATATTTTTTCAACCATTCTTCAGGGAGGATACCAAGCGTGCCGTCATTAAGCTGAACAAATTGCTGTTTATTCGCCAACGCCCGTTTTACTTCTGCTACGGTCACTTTCTGATCGCCAAACACGATGTCCACTTTCGCATCAAACCAATCCGTGTTGCTGCTGATAAAGATCTTGGTCTGCGGCTTGGCTGTGTTGAACCGGAAATTCTTTAAAGCTTCAAAGCCGAATACCGGCGTTTTCATTTCCTTCATTGCATCCACGAACAGGAAAAACCAGTTATTCTTTAACACGTCCGTGCCTTTCAATGCGAGTGAACCGTTTTCTTCATTCACGATGAAATTGGAATGCAGGTTTTGCAGTTTGGCTATGAAAGCGCCTTCTGCTTCGCGGTTGCGGTGAACGATCAGTAGTTTATCACCTTGTGGCACCACGATCTCATCACGGTCCTTCGCTTTTGTTTCATATCCTTTATAGGCAAAAGAAGGTTGGAATACGAGGTATTCGCCTTTTTCGACCAGGAAGAGCTTTACTTCCGGATCTCCATCTTTTACTTCTTTCACCAGCGCTTTATCAAAATCAACTTTATGTTCTTTTGCTAATGGCAATAAGAACTGCTGAAGGGTTTTGCTCCATTCATCTTCAGAAACACTCATTTTGCCGGAAGGCAGAAATTTTTCTGCCAGGTGCACCACTTCATTGTTTTTCCAGAGGAATAACTGGTGGTTGTATAAGAAGAACAAAGGGCTGTTGCTTTCATTTTCACCCAGGTCGTATTCCATGCTGCCGGCCTGTACACGGCATTGAATGGAATAATGCGAATTTTTCTTTACGATGAAACGGGGCTTTGCATCTTCTGTTGACACCTGCAGGGGTTCAAGGTTAGCTGTTTTGAACGGCTTCCCCTCTGCGAGCAGGAAGAACAGGGTGTTCTCTCCCTGTTCAGAGCAAAGTTTTTTCAAACGGGGAAAAAGATACTCTGCCATCAATTCTTTGGTTTCACCGGGCAGGTCATCATCCTCCTGGTGAATAATATTTTCCCAGATACCTGAGAAAGGTGAATTGCGGCTGATATATTTATTGATCTCGGCCTCTTGTAGCTTGCGAAGCAGGGTCAATACCTGTTTATCATCATCCGATAATTTATCCGTATCAATATAGCGGCTGATATCCGGTTTTTCTACTTTCCCTGCAAAGCCGTCACCGGCTTCATTCGATTCACCGATCACTGCATCAATAGTAAAGTAGGGGTAGGTTTTTTTGTTGAAGTTGAAAACAACACCAAGGCGTTGTGTGGGCCTGGGTGCTTCTTCTTCCTCTATTACTTCCGGCTGTAGTATTTCTTTTTCCTTTTGTGGCAGCAATACCGGCTTGGCAGGGATAGCCACAGGAGCGACTCTTTTAATGCTGGTATCAAGGACGCGGAGAAAAGGCTTTCCATCTTTATATACGAATTCGAATTTGCCTTTCAGATCGTCTGCCAAAGAGTAGCCATATACTTCCAGCAATTTGTTTTTTTCTTTATCCCAGTTGCGGATGCTATCGAAATAGTTGGCACCATAAGCATTCAGCAATTGCAGGAACACGATCACTTTAGGTAAACAGAGGGGATGCTCTGTGTCCTGGTAATCGCAACTGGTATCAAAATTTCTTTCTTCGTTTTTACGGATCAGCACTTTGTATACCTGTCCATCAAGAGGTACTGAAGCTTTTACGGTTTCATTTTCGGCTTGTTCGATGGAAGCTTTTTGTGTGCGCAGGTATTTTTCTGCGTCGGCAAAAGTGGTAGGAGATGATAATAAACGGATGGTCTTAAGATCGATCGTTTTCATCTTGGCCACTGTATGGCGTTGATCATATTCCACTTCTTCGGTTTGCAGATGTCCTTTATCGATCATCTCCTGCAATTGGAAGAGAGCGGCCGTTTCATGCCGGCAGATATCTCCGATATTGTAAGGGCAACTGCAACGGAGTGAAAGACCTTTAGGGTCTTTGAATTTTTGAATGTATACTTTATAGAAAGTAGAGTAGCTATCATCTTTCACACGAAACACCGCCGAGCCAAACAGATCATCATATTCTATCAGTTCTACAAATCCGATTGCATGTATTTTTTTTCCGCGACGGATCACTTCATCTGTTCCATGGGTGTAAACGTATTTCAGCAAATGTGGTAACGCCATAGTTCAATTTCCGGTTAACAATAAGCAAGACATCGTTCAAAGTGACGACTGTATTGCTATTGCCCAGTTTTTCAGGTGAGGGCAATCGGCAAATCTAAAGGAATGTGAAGCGGATTTCCTTGTAAAATGGTATAAATAATAAATAAATTTTTAGCCCGGAAAGTGAGGGAAAAATTCAGTACCTTACACGGTTTTGCTCTTCACATTAAGAAAATTAGGCAATAACCAATCTCCCTTCTCTGTAAACCGGCAACACGTTGGCCACATCTTCTGTGAGGCAGAATTTAATATCCTCAATCAATCCAAATCTTTCCACCAGGCGATGGTAATGGGTGAGTTTTGGAGCAAAGCCCAGGAGGTTATTTTTGTGCTTGGTATACATTGTTTCAGCCATGAGTGAGCTGTCACAATTAATTTCAAAATGTTTTTTGATCCGGCTGATCACGGCACCTGCGAACAAGGTATCTTCCAGGTTGAAGCGGTCTTTCCAACCAGCGCAGCCCAGCACTACATTTTTATTTTCTCTCAGAAGAAATTCGCATACGGAAGAGAGATTAGGGAAAGAACCTGAAATGATAGTATCAGCCCCTCTTTCCAGGGCCATTTGCAGCAGGCGGGTACCATTGGTGGTGGTAAGCACCAGGGTTTTACCGCCAATGAAGTCGCGGCCATATTCCAGCGGGGAATTGCCATGCGAAAGGCCTTCGGCGATCTGTCCGTCCCTTTCACCAGCAGCAATACCATCAATATTCCGGCTGATCTCAATGGCTTTAGGCACTGAATCAACAGGGATTACACATTTGGCACCGTTATAAAGGGCTGAAGCAATGGTGGAAGTGGCGCGGAAAACATCGATTATCACCACAACGCTATTACTCAGATCGTATAAATGTAACAGGGCGGGTGAAATGGAGGTGTTTAAAGTGGGCTTGCTGCTCATAATTCAGGCGGCGAAGGTACGGGAAATCGGTGAGAGAGTTGGTAAGGGTTCGTTGGACGTTGACCGAGTGCTCCTTGACCGAATGATCGTTGGCTGATGCTCGTTGGCCGAGTGGCACGCAAGTAGAAGCCAGTAGTTATTCATTCTGATAGCAGAAGAATGCAACAACAGCAATGCTCCGGCCATCGAGCATTCAGTCGATACTTACTTATTAAGTAGCCCTTTCCACTTACTCCCTTCGGCAAATTCTTTGATCACCCCGTTACGGCGTTCGATCAGCCGGCGGAGATATTTGGTGAGGTATAGTTTATTAAAGGTCTTACCTATCGTGCCATAGGGTGCTTCAAAATCGATGATATCGATCATGATAGTACCATTGTCGCAAGGTTTGAAGTGGTGTTCGTGTTTGAGGAGTTTGAAATCGCCTTCAGCCTGTTCGTCGGTGAACATTTCCGGCTTTTTCATGGCGGTGATACGGGTTTTGAGGATTCTGTTTTTGAATAAATGGCGGGCTTTCCAGGTTACGGTCTCGTCTTTTTCGATCAGTCCAAAGCGAACACCGGCTACAGCTTCTTCCTTATGTTTGGTCATGGATTGCTTGTGCAGGTCAATACTGCGAGCAAGGTCGAACACCCGGTCTGCGGGAGCAGCGATAAAAGTGGTGAGATGAATGGTGGGCATAATCGTTTTACAGGATGTGAATTTAGTTCAAGATTGGTTTCGTTGAACTCTAATTGGTCACCTAGCTAAAGCTTTTTGATAATCTTCAGACTAAAATTTCTTGATAGCCTTTAAAGTTTCTTGACAGTCTAAACTAAAATGGCCTGGTAGCCTACGCTTGCGCCGAAGCTTCAGCGTAGGCGCAAGGCTACCAGAGCAAAAATCCCACCAGATTAACGCTGATTATACAAAAGGTATTTTGGAGACTTTTGCCAGCAGCAGTTTATCCCGTACTTTAATGTAAATCTCCGTGTCGATAGCCGCAGAAGCCGTACGGACATATCCCATACCGATGGCTTTGCCGAGGCTGGGCGATTGCGTGCCGGATGTTACCACGCCGATGCTATCACCCCGGAAGTCTTTGATCTCATATCCATGGCGGGGTATGCCTTTATCGATCATTTCAAACCCAACGAGTTTTCTCTCCACGCCTTCAGCTTTTTGCTGTGCGAACACTTCCTTAGAGGTAAAATCCTTGGTGAATTTAGTAATCCAGCTCAATCCTGCCTCGAGGGGGGAAGTAGTATCGTCTATATCATTTCCATATAAGCAATAGCCCATTTCCAATCGCAGGGTATCGCGGGCTCCAAGGCCAACGGGTTTGATGCCGCTTGCAGCGCCTGCTTCAAAAATGGCATTCCAGATCTTATTGGCATTATCGTCTTTGTCTTCAAAATAAATTTCCACGCCGCCGGCACCGGTGTAGCCAGTTGCGCTGATCAGTACATTATCTACCCCTGCAAATTTCCCCTTGGCAAATGTGTAATATTTCATGTTCATCAGGTCAATCTCTGTAAGCGGCTGCAGGATGGTAGTGGCATTAGGTCCCTGAATGGCCAGCAGACCGGTTTTATCTGAGATGTTGTGCATTTCCACGTTCCGGTTATTGTGACGGCTGATCCAGTTCCAATCTTTCTGGATATTGGAGGCGTTTACTACCAGCATATAGACCTTGTTCTCTTCGAGACAATACACGAGCAGATCATCTACCAGTCCACCATTGTCGTTGGGCAGGGAGCTGTACTGGGCTTGTCCAACTTTAAGTTTAGATGCATCGTTAGTGGTCACGCGTTGAATCAGATCAAGTGCGTGCTCCCCTTTCAGAATAAATTCTCCCATGTGACTTACATCGAACACACCAGCATTTTTACGGACGGCAGCATGTTCATCATTGATACCGGAATAAGAGATAGGCATATTGTAGCCGGCAAATTCCGCCATTTTGGCTCCGAGTGCGATGTGTTTCTCGGTAAAGGGGGTTTTTTTCATTATGGTAATTTGAAGCGCAAAGGTAGGGTTTCCCGGAATTGTTTAGGAGGCTTTGTGCTTGATTAAAAAACAATAGCTCGCTGTGAAAAAAACATTTACCGGACGTTTTTTTCCCTTTCCTCGGTTATTAACTGCTTTTACATTTGGTGATTGCTATTGGGAGGGGGAGTATGATTTCAAAACCATCTTTAAAGTCTTTAATTATCCGGCGGCTGGGAGATGCGAGAGTTTTACTGAAGAATCGGCGATATCCGGCAGCAATTTATTTGGCGGGGTACGGAGTTGAGTTGGCGTTGAAGTACCGTATTTGTAAAATAATGGAATTTACAAAGGGTTTTCCCGAAAGTAAGTCGGAGTTTAATAAATACTATCAGGATACACGAAAAACCATACTTCGGCAAACAATGCGGTCCTTATGGGATATCCGGCATCATAATTTGCCCATTTTATTGCGCTATTCAGGAAAGCAGGTAAACGTTAAAACATGCCTTAATGCAGAATGGGGAATAGTAAAAGGCTGGAATCCAGAAATGAGATATATCAATAATACGATCAGAAGACATACGGCAAATGATTTCTTGAATAGTGCAAGCGCTATAATCACTGGGATACTATAATTATTTTTAAATAGAAAATATGGCAAACAACAACCAACATGTAGTTCCTCTCGGAGGAGGCTGGGCAGTAAAAGCCGAAGGTGCCAAGCGAATTACTGTTATAACGACCAAACAGTCAGAAGCAATCTCCTATGCAAAGAATATTGCCAAAAGCAAAAAAAGCGAACTTATCGTTCATGGAAGGAACGGCAGAATCAGAGAGCGCAGCAGTTATGGTAATGATCCGGTGCAATCTAAAGGGTAACCATTTCAGTCATCAATTTCCTCACCCGGCGATCCTGTTGAAAAAGATGCCGGCAAACTTTTCTTCGCTTTTACCCCCAACTCTTTCATCTTTTCAGCCTGCCATATAAGATTGCCCTGCCCTTCCTTCAATTGCCCCAGAGCAGTATCATAACTTTTCTGGGCCCTGCCCAGGTTAACGCCTATATCAGTAAGATTTTCTACAAAACCAACAAACTTGTCGTACAATATTGAGCCCCGTTTGGCTATTTCCTGTGCATTTCTGTTCTGGTATTCGCGCTTCCAAAGATCTACCAGCAATTTCAACGCAGCGATCAGGTTGGTCGGGCTTATCAGCAATATTCTTTTGTTATATGCAAAATGCCATATCTCCGGGTCGTGCTGCAACGCAAGCAGATAGGCCGGTTCATTCGGCACAAACATCATTACAAAATCAAGAGTCGGTGCAAAATCCTGGTAGTTTTTTCGGCTCAGGTCATCAATATGTTTACGGATGGATCTCAGATGCTCTTCGATGGATCTCTTCTGCTCATCTGCCTGATCTGTTGATGCATACCGGGTATACGCTGTTAACGATACTTTTGAGTCTACGATCACTTTCCGGTTGTCGGGATAAGCAATGATCACGTCCGGTTGCATACGGCTTCCATCCTCGTTCTTCCAGTAATGACCGTCTTCATCTTTCAGGAATTCCTGAACAAAATATTCACGGTCTTTTACCAGGCCTGATTTTTCCAGGATATTCTCCAGGATCATTTGGCCCCAGTCGCCCTGCACTTTCGAGCTTCCTTTCAATGCATTCGTAAGGTTAGTAGCTTCTTCACTTATCTTTTGATTCAGCAAAACGAGTTTCTCAACTTCTTTTCCAAGTGAAAAGCGCTCTTTGGATTCCCTTTCATACACTTCTTCTACTTTCTTTTTAAAGTTGTCGAGATTCTCGCCTAATGGTTTCAAGATCGTGGTCAGCGATTCCTCATTCACTTTTGTAAACTTCGCCGTTTTTTCATCCAGGATCTTATTGGCAATATTCTCAAATTCAGTATTGAACTGTTTTTTCAACTCTTCAATTTCTGCTTTCTGCGTTTGCAGTTTTTCCTGGAACGCTTCATTCTTTGCTTTTAGATCCGCTACCTGTCCAATAGCAAGGTTTACTTCACCAGTTTTTATTTTCAGGTCAGCCTGTAACTGCTTTTTATCTTCTTCCTGCATTTTTCCGGAATGATTAATTGCTTCCAGGTTGGCATTGGCTTTTGCCAGCAAACCGGTAAGCTCCGTATTTTTTGCAGCCACTGATTTTAAATCCTGCTCCTTACCGGAAAGATTGATTGATAAGCCGCGGGACCTTTCTTTTTCAATTCCGAGTTCTGTTGCCAGTTGGTTAAACTTTGTTACCTGCGCTTCAAATTCGGCTTTAGGAACACTTTTATTTTTAACGCTGAGTTTAGCTATAAACCAGGCAATGACGCTGCCTATAGCAAAGCCGGCAAAAAGATATTGTATCATGAAATAACGGTTATAGATCTGAAACGGTGATTTTGACCTGGTATTTTATAAGGGTTGCCTTTTTTGAAAATGGAGTTCAATCGTTCTGATGCTAATCTATATTAATTTATAACTCAAAAAAACAAGCAAATACAGGAAAATCCCTGTCGAAGTAGTCAGAAAAATATGTACGTAACATTCAGTGGGATGGCAAACGTGAAAAAGTATGACCTGGCCGGCATGGTTTTATTCAGAAGGCCGGAGGGTACCCTCGTGAAGGAAGATGCAGGTGATAACAAAACGTTCTACGTTGTGGATTCGCACAGAAAGAAGACCAAGAAAATCACGAAGCAGTGATCTTACCTGATAATACACAAATGGAGCTGATCAAAAACTCAGCTCCATTTGTTTAGTAATTTACAGGCGAGCGCTATCTTTCAGCCACTTCCTTCAACTTGTTCAATGCTTTTGGCCAGGTTTTTTCAAAATAATCTTTAAAATCTTCGTTGCAGTCAACCGATACTTTAAAGGTGGTCATGCCATTCTTTTCTTCCAGGAAATATTCCTCCATTGCGTTGGCCCAACCATCCACAAGCGGCCCATCGGTAATTTCTTTATCGTCAGCAACAAGCCCAAGATGCATAATAGAAATTTGTTTATTAGGGATATTCTCTACAATACTCGCTACCATGCCTTCGCGTTTGCCTTCTTTGCTGATACCTACAAACCGTATTTTCGCTCCTTTATCCCAACTGCCTTCAAAAGAAGAAGTCGGATTAAACTCAGCGGTCCATTCACGATACAGTTTATCATCTGTAACGGTATGAAATACTTTGGCTGCCGTCGCTTTGATGTTGACGTTAAAATGTAATTTTTCCATGTTGCTAATGTTTTTAAGATGAGTGCATAATGGTTTATGGTTAAAAGAGTATCCTAAATCAAAATTAACATGCACTTACTTGTAATCAGATGTGTGAATACGCCAAAAACAGGGGTGGTTGCGACCAGTTACTAATACGCACCGAAAAGGATTCATTCTACTAAATTCTTCTACTACCGTTTTTTATCCTTTTCTGCGTGTACCTGTAAACAATTTTATGACTACACCTTCTACCCCCGATAAGCGTTACTTCCTGAACAGCCTTGCCCTTCAACATAGTTGCGATCCGCTTTCGCTTGATCCTCATTGGGCATTGCAACAATTATATCACTGCACCCCCGCTGAAGAAATGCAGGAAATGTTTACAGAATTCTGCGAAGCTGCCATAGCCCCAACGTACAACTGGCAATTGGATACCCCCGGTACACTGCTGCAATTTGTAGACCAATTAGAACAACTGATCGAGGCTTGCTTTCTTTTATTATCCTGGATGAGCCCTGAAAATCCGGGTGCCAAAAAGAATGAGGTCCAGGCAGTCCGTCAATTTTTCAAAACCCGTAATCTTCCCGGCTGGAAGCAATGGTTGCACCGTTGGACTATAAGCGCTTTATCAGCCCGAAGCGTTGCAGAACTGGTAGAGCCGGAAGATTTATTGCCTTTTGTACAGGGAATGGAAAAGCTTTTGACAGCAGGAGCACAGCTATCAAAAGAAAATAAAAAAAGATGATAATACTAAAGACATACACTCCACCCGCAAATCCCTTAACTTTAGTTACCTTAAAATTATCGCTATGCTTGAAAATCTTCTTAACCTAGTAAAACAGCAAGCCGGCTCTTCCATTGTCAACAATCCGGCAATCCCCAATGAAAAAAATGACGAAGCGGTAGCGCTGGCAGGCCAATCCATTACCGGTAGCCTGCAACAACTGCTTTCACAGGGTGGCATTAAAGATGTATTGTCCATGTTCAGCGGCAACCAGGAAGTCAATTCATCCAATCCCGCTGTGCAGCAAGTTTCCGGCAATCTGGTTCAAAACCTGATGGACAAACTAGGGCTCGATCAGCAGCAGGCCGGCTCAGTAGCGGGTGGGCTTGTTCCAGATGTGCTGAAAAATCTGGTTAACAAAACAAATGACCCTAATGACAGCAGTTTCGATATCCAGGGCATTTTTAACTCCCTTAGCGGCGGCGGCACTTCTGGCATGAACGTGCAGGGCCTGCTGAATAAATTCAAAGGCGGCCTCGATCAGGACGGGGATGGAGATGTAGACCTTCAGGACCTTACCGCAGCTTTTTCCGGCAAAGGCGGCGGCGGTGGTATAATGGATAAGCTGAAAGGGCTTTTTAATTAAGAATAGTATATAAAGAACGGAACAGGCTTTCGCAAACCGGTTTGCGAAAGCCTGTTTTTATTTTCCGCATAAAATATTATCATGAAGTCCAGGCCCAGGCAAAAAGTAGAATGATCGGTGCCTTTTACCGATCCATAGATATTAGGTTAATATAAAGATAACGCTCCCGTTCAGCATGCTGGCTTTCCCTACTTTTAATCTCCTAAAATGTTTTTCGCATGAAACCGGCATCAATCATATTAGCTATTGCCTGTATTGGATTTTCATTTCTTTCAATGCAAGCTTTCGCGTCACCCATTACCTCCGACACATCCATCATTAATCATGTACAGGATGGCAAGCTGTTGGAATGGCCCACTGAAAAATTTACTGCGGATAATGAAACAAAAATCAAATACGCAATTGATAATGATAACCGCAATCTGTATATAGCCATGCTTATCCCCAGCTTTGCCACACAAATGAAAATGATGCGTACCGGCATGACACTTTATATAGACTTAAAGGCTAAGAAAAAAGAAGGCCGCGGCATCGAGTTTCCTGTAAAACCGGACAAAGGACAGGGTTTCTCCTCTACTGAAGCACCCAGGCCTGTCAGAAATGATGGCGAAGAGCAAAGCTCTTCCCGGCGGGAGGCCAATCTTCTGATGATGCGCAACTCAATGGCCATAAAACAATTGAACACCATAAAAATTTTCGGATTTGGAGAAAATGAGCCTGTTCAGCAGGTACTTGATGTACCTGGCAGCATACGGGTCGCTTATAAATGCGATACAACGGAAGCCATGGAAATCGAATACTGTATTCCTCTTTCTTTATTAGGTGATGCAGCCGGTCTTCACGAAAAACTTATCAGTATCGGCTGTAAGATTCATGCTATGGAAATGCGATCCAGTGATTTTCAGGGTGGCAGTGGAATGGGTGATCGCGGTATGCGTAGTGGTGGCCGCGACATGGGAGGGCGTGGAGGAATGAGATCAGGTATGGGTAACAGAATGGATAGGGAGAGTATGATGAAGGAGCAATCGTTTTGGACAAAGTATACTGTGATTGACACGGGGAATTAATGCTCTTTGAGAATGGTTGATTAAGCCTTTTTCAATTTATCTTAGCGCAAGTCACCAACAATTCTTAGACTGTGTCATTAGATGAGTTTGAAGAGATAATAAAACGCAAAACCAATTCAGACAAAGGGTTTAACTACTTCATCTGCTTTTCTTTCATAGCATTTTCTCTTTATATGATGGTTGAAGGTGTGAAAGATAGCAGGAATACAACACGAGCCTTGCGTTTTATTCTGGTGAGCCTATTTCCATTATTATTGTCGGTGTATGGAATTTGGATCCTTAAAAACAAACATAAAGTACAGACCTGGAATAACAACTTAACGAAAGAACAGAACATTGAATTACTAAACTGGTTGTTATCTGAGTTTAAGAAAAAGAATCTCATATCAATGTCTGTAAAAGACCATACTAAGTTCTTTTATAAAAAACGCTGGTGGGGCTTATCCTATAGTATTGATTTATTTGCCGACAAAAACCTCATTGCCCTGCATATAGATTCTACGAGTAATAGCTCAAGGGGAATGGTTGATCTTGGCGCATCTCGCCGCTTTCAAAATAAAGTCCTTACCATGCTTAAAAAGCGAAGCGCTATTTATTCGGCATAGCATCCCAACAATAAAGCTTTTATAGTTGTTTGCGGTATTTTTCAACCGCCAGCACAATAATAATACCTACTGTATACGCTACCAGATCCATCCACTCAAACAAATTACCAATAACGACATTCGCAATCCGTGAATGCTGCAGCCCCAAAAGCTTTACAAGTTTTAAGTATTGCAGCACCTCAATGAGGTAGGAAAACAAAAGCACGCCTATCGCTATCTTAACCGGGCTTATATTTACAAACGCCCTGACAAAACAGTACAGCAAAATCACTACAAGCAAGTCACCGATATATGGCCGGATAATCCTGTCGTGCATATACAACGCTATCAAAACTTCAATAACAAAAAGGAGAACAGCAAGAAGGAAATAGGTTTTGTTGAACCGGAAAACAGGGTGGCGCATTTATTTCTTTATTTTGTAACCAGGCTCCCAATAATACAAAATGCCGAAGCCGGCTGCAATGATTTGAACAGGGTTTTTTCTACTTTCAGGCCATTTTTCTTCAATACCTCTGCCGCCTCTTTGGCGATTTGCCTGGTAACTTCCACAGGCGGTTGGTAAAATAAATAAAACTGGCCGGCCGGTTTCAGATGTCTCCGGATAACCGGCAAAGAGAACCTGGGATTTTTCCAGAATGCACTTACATTAAATGCAACTATTTTATCAAACCGTTCTGGTAAAATAGTTACTTCCAGGTCTTTTTTTATGAATGTTGTTTTGCGGTTTTCTATATGTATTTTATTCCTTTCAACCGCTTTGCTGATCATTGCTTCCGATTTGTCAACCATCACCAGTTTTCCATCTTTCAATAAGCCAGCTACCTGTTCAGCAAGCAGCCCCACCCCTCCGCCTATTTCCAGCAGATGATCCGAAGGCTGTATGTCCATTGTTTTAACAGCCCAGGCAAGCCGTTCAGGCAATTCATTTTTTTTCATACCATGATGAACAGGTTTAGGTTAACCCAACACCTTTTGCACTTCCAGGTCTTTATTCAGCACAGTCATTTTTGCATCATACCCCTTCTGTATCTTCCCAAGCCGGTTTTCGATTTTCATCACTTTTGCCGGATAAAGCGAACACATACGCAATGCTTCGCTCAACTCCACACCGGCAAAGGAGGTTAACCGCTGCACCGCCTTACTCATTGTCAGTGCAGAACCGCTCAGTATGCCACTCGCTTCATATTTATCACCGGCAAATTGATGAGGATAAGCTCCTTTATCCGTTTCCGTTACAGCATCGGTAATTACAAACAGGCGGTCTTTCATTACCTGCTTGGCTATCCGTACAGCTGCATAGTCCACATGATGGCCATCGGGAATGATACTTGCCATTACGGTATCATCATCCATTGCAGCGCCAACTAATCCCGGTGCGCGATGCTGCAACGGGCTCATGGCATTGTATAAGTGTGTAACAGTGGTGGCTCCATTGGAAAATCCCTGTTTCGCTTCCGTATAAGTAGCATTGCTATGCCCTGCGGAAATGATAATTCCCTGGTTGGCGATATAGCTCATCAGCGATGGTCCACACACTTCCGGGGCAAGTGTGATGATCCTGATCACACCTTTTCCATATTCCAGCAACGCCTTCACTTCTTCTGCTGATGGTATATGGATCAACGATTCTATATGTGCCCCTCTTCTTACCGGGTTGATCCAGGGGCCCTCAAGATGCAGGCCCAAAACGCCCTGACCTCCCATTTTCCAGTACTCCCTCACCGCATCTATGCATTGATGAAATACTTCGTATGTATTGGTTGCTACGGTCGGTATGCACCAGGCAGCGCCGCCGCTGCGGCAATATTCATTCAGTTTGGACAGTGAATCCACTTCAGGATAAACAGACAGCAGCTTTCCATAAGCTCCATAGATCTGCAGGTCAATAAAAGCAGGGACCAGCACTGCATTTTCAAACCTTTCTACCGGCAATGAACCTGGGATCTCATTCGCTTTAACCAGTTCTGTGATCTTTCCATCCACGGTTATCACGCCGTATCCTTTCAGCCATTCTTCGCCGGTAAAAATTTCATCAGCGATATATACTTTCTGTTGAAGCATTCTTCTGTTTGTAGATTGATTGAATTGAGGCCATTCTTATAATTTCCAGAACCGTCCAAAGAGGCCCAGGTATTTTTCCTTTATGACTGGCACGGCCATTTTATTATTACCAGTTGTGGTAACGGCGGTAAAAGAAGTAACTGAAAATATAGAATAGGCTACGCCATTGGTATACTCTATCACAGGAGGGTTTTCCCTTGTGTGCTCCTTTGTATAAAATTCTTTAAAGGCGTCTGGCCCTGGTTTGGTGAGCGCACCGATCAATACAATGGCTATAATAAAGAGAAAGACAAGAGTGCGGAACTTCATACCGGTTTTTGGGTTAAAGATAATCAGAATCGATGAGCGTTGACTGATTGACCGCTTTCATTCAAAGCCTCACTCTATCCCGTTACAAACCTGTACCCGATCCCTTTTATCGTCAATATTTCCAATGAAGGGTCTTCCTTCAAATACCCGCGCAGTTTGGTAATGTACACATCCAGGTTGCGGCTGTTGAAAAAAGAATCATTTCCCCAAAGCAGGTTCAGTATATCCCGGCGGTCGATGATCTTGTCTCGGCTCTGATACAGTAGTTTCAGCAATTCCGCTTCGCGGTAAGAAAGTTTTTTCTCCTCGCTGCCGTTTTGCAGCAACTGACGGTTCAGCTGGAAACTGTATTTGCCCAATGTGATCGTATCCCCGGTGATCTTTTCGGGCTCAGCATTTTTATTGCGTAGTGCATTCTGTATCCGCACAATCAGCTCTTCCATACTGAATGGCTTGCGGATATAATCATTACCGCCCAGGGAAAAACCCTTTACCACATCTTCGGTTTGGGTTTTGGCGGTTAAAAAGATAATGGGTATATCTTCATTGATCTCCCTTATTTCATCTGCGATGGTAAATCCGTCTTTATTGGGGAGCATCACGTCGAGCACGCAGATATCCGGGTTGGCTTTCTGAAAAGCTGCGGTGGCTTTTGCCCCATCGCTTTCCATGATCACTTCAAAACCGCGGCTCTCGAGACTTTCTTTTACTATTTTTCCAAGGAATACTTCGTCTTCTACGTAAAAAACTTTTGTTGCACTCATGTACTTTGTTTTGGCAGTATAATGGTAAAGGTACTGCCCAAACCCTCACGACTCTCTACTTTAATTGTGCCATTGTGCCGGCGCACCACCTGGGCCACATAACTCAGCCCCAGGCCATGGCCTTTTGCATTGTGGGTATCGCCTGCCGGCACCCGGAAGAATTTTTCAAACACCTTGTCCTTGTATTGTGTAGGAATGCCGATACCATTGTCGGCCACCTGTAACTCCACCTGCTCTCCCAACTGTTTCAGGCTCACCTGGATAACAGGGTTGTCTTTGCTGTATTTCAATGCATTATCCAATAAGTTGAACACCACACTCAGCAGGTGCAGGCGGTCACCTTTAATCGTGGTGTCCCCCTCAAGATTGATGGATATCCGGGCATGATACTTCTCCAGTTGCAGGCGCAGGGAAGCCACCACTTCATCCACCACATCCTTTAAATTGAACAGCTCATATTTGATCTCCATTTCCTTTTTCTCAAACATGGACAGTTTCAGCACCTTATCGACCAGCAAGCCCAGCCGCTGTAATTCATTTTGTGAAATATCAAGGTATTCTCTTGTACGCTCGGGATTTTGAATTGCATTGAAATTCTTTAAGGCCTCAATGGCTACGCCAACTGTTGCAATAGGCGTTTTCAGTTCATGAGTGATATTGCTGATCAGATCATTCTTCATCTGAGCCAGACGGTGCTGCCGGAGCAGGTTACGGTAAAGCGCTACGAAGGAAGCAATAGTAATACCAACCAGCAATAAGGAAAACAGGATCGGCATTTTCAGCTTACCCAAAATAAATCCTACTTCATTACCCAGTGAAAGCCGGTAAGTCATAGGGTTGGAAAAACCGACCGTTACTTCATTCACTGCTGCAGAGTCTTGCGCTGCTTTATCTACTTTGCTTACAGCAAAACCAAGGTTGATCTTTTCATTCTTCAACCTGGTAGTATAAGCATCCGTAACTTCTTTTACCGTTACAGAATCTTTCAATGATAAAGAATCTACATTATACAAAAACCGGATCACCGCATCGCGGGTTGTATCCCTGGGGGTAACATGAAAGAATGGAGCTGATCTGACCGTAACATGATCCAACCTGTCATCTGCAGCAACGCTCTCTGCGCGGACAAGTGAATCGGTCTTTTTTTGTCCATAACGTATGGTCACCTTAGGGATCTTTGAAATTGCAGCCCTTTCGATTTCCATTTCCCTGATCTCTTCAGGGTCAAGAGAATCTACTTCGTTAAGCGCCATCCTTACCATTCCTTTTACAGGGATCCTTTTAAACATCGCCTGTAAGGAATCGGCTACTTTATAAAGAGAGTCCTTCAGTCCCGCCAACACAACTTTTCCATACTCATGATTGATACTATCCGGCAAATCGATTCCCCTGATCCTTTCCTGCAGCAGGTTTACCATGGTGATCACCGGTTCTTTGCGGGCAGCAATAGCGCCCTGTGCCTGCACAGGTTTGTCGCTCCTGTCATTCCTATCCTTTCTTTTAAAATGCATACTCATAGGAGGAGGCATGAGCATGGTAGAGTCGAACCGTACGTTTGTCGCTTCCAGTTTCAGTTTGGACGCCTGCAGGCGCAGGATCGTTTGCCTGAAAGCAGCATTGGTCTTGATCTCCAGGTTCTGTTTTTCCCGGTTATAATTATCCCGCAGCCAGTATGCCTGGAAACCTGCAATCCCTACAATGGTCAATAGCATAAAAAAGAGCAGAAGCTTTAGTTGCCCTGAGCTCTTTGGTTTTGCCTGACTGACTGATGAGTGTTTCATTTTTTTTCGATTCGATACCAAATGTAACCAATACTTCCAGCCCGAAAAGGCTGTATTAACCTTTATTAACCTTATTGCAAGGTGGGTTAACCTCCTCCCGGAAGGCCTCGCAGTAGATTTGAAACCTATTAAAAAACTATCATAATGAAGAGAATTGTACTTCCCTGCCTGAGCCTTTTATTGACAGGCGGTCTTTTCGCCCAGCAAAAAGAAGGTAAAGTAACTTATGAACGTTCCGTTCAGATGCAGATCACCATGGCTGCCCGCGGTGGCGAGCCACAAACCATTTCGCAAACACGGACCAACAAGTTTGAACTGAATTTTGCCAACAACCAGATGAGCTGGAAACAACTGGAAGATGAAATCCAGGCAGATGAAGCCCAAACAGGAGGAGTGATGATCCGCAATTTGGGAAGCGGCCAGGACGATATCACTTTCTGTGATTTCTCCCAGTCAAAAAAAGTGGAACAACGTGACTTTATGGATAAACGTTTCCTGATCTCCGACAGCATTCAAAAAGGCAACTGGAAACTTGCCGATGAAACAAAAACCATCCTCAACCACCTTTGCCGTAAAGCCACCACCCAACGCATTGGGAAAAGAATGAGCATGGGTATGCAAAATGGAAAAATGGAGCGCAAGGAAGTAGATGATACCACCACTACGATTGCATGGTTCACTACAGATATCCCTGTGCCTGCCGGCCCCGAAGTGCAGGGGCAATTACCCGGTCTTATCCTGGAACTCGAAACCAATGGCGGAAGAACCATTTATAAAGCGTTGGACATACAAGCCAAACCAGATATGGCTGCCATTAAAGAACCAACAAAAGGAAAAAAAGTAACCCGCGCTGAATTCACCGATGAAACAAAAAAGCTGATGGATCAAATGCAGCAAAATGGGGGAATGCGGTTTAGGATGAACTAAAGATAATGATAGCCGATGGCCGGGAAGTCACACAGATGGTGACTTCCCGGCCATCGGCCATTTAACTGATATTTATTTCTATAGCTTTGCAGGATATTTTATTCTGATGAACAATGTCCTGATCATCGACGATGAAGAAAAGCTCCGCAGCTTACTCTCCCGGATCATCCGCCTCGAAGGTTTTGAGATACTGGAAGCCGATTCTGGCAAAGCCGCTTTAAAAAAACTACAGCAAAAGGATATTGATGTGATCCTTTGCGATGTAAAACTTCCTGACAGCAATGGTATAGAGCTGGTAAAAACGATCAAAGAGAATTATCCACTGGTTGAGATCATTTTGCTGACAGCCTATGGAGATATTGCCGACGGTGTGCAGGCAATGAAAAATGGCGCGTTTGACTATATCGTAAAAGGTGATGATAACGGCCGCATTATTCCACTGCTGCACCGGGCAGTAGAAAAAGTCGCTCTCGTAAAACGGGTACAACAACTCGAAAACCGGACCGGTAAAAAATATTCATTCGAAAGCATCACCGGCCGTTCCAAACCAATTCAGGCGGCTGTTGAACTGGCGCAAAAAGTAGCGGTTACCCAAACACCCGTCTTATTGCTGGGTGAAACAGGCACTGGCAAAGAAGTTTTTGCCCAGGCCATTCACCAGGCAAGCAGCCGTCATAAACAATCCTTTGTAGCCATCAACTGCTCTGCTTTCAGCAAAGATTTACTGGAAAGTGAATTGTTTGGCCATGTTGCAGGTGCTTTCACCGGTGCTATCAAGGATAAGAAAGGCTTATTTGAAGAAGCTCATAAAGGCACGATCTTCCTCGATGAAATTGGCGAAATGGCAATCGATCTCCAGGCAAAACTATTGCGTGTACTGGAATCCGGCGAGTTCATTAAAGTAGGCGAAAGCAAGCCTAACATAGTGGATGTGCGTATTATTGCAGCAACCAACCGTGAACTTACCACAGAAATAAAAAACGGTCATTTCAGGGAAGATCTGTATTACCGGCTCTCCGTTTTCCAGATAAAGCTTCCCTCCCTGAAGGAACGGAGTGGCGATATAGAAGCATTGGCAAAATACTTTGCCTCGCTGTATGCCGTTAAAGCGATTAATAAGAAAAGTATCGCCCTGTCGCCCGATTTTGTGTCGGCATTGCAGCACTATACCTGGCCCGGCAATATCCGCGAATTAAAGAATGTAATAGAAAGAGCAGTTATTCTTAGTAATGGTAATGAACTTACTACAGCCGAGCTTCCGCTTGAGCTACGGGCTTTTTCTTCAGAGCCGTCTTCAGCGCTTTCAGCTTTTTCACTGGCCAGCGCAGAGAAGTTGCATATACAGAAAGTATTGAATTATACGAATGGCAATAAAACAGAAACAGCCCGATTGCTGAATATTGGGTTAACAACGCTGTATAGAAAGATTGAAGAATATAAGATTGGATAGCGGGAAACTAAAAGCTGACGGCAACAGACCCCGTTATAAGCGTACTCGTTTTCACCTGCTCATTTCCCTTTATAAAAACAGCGTCCTTGCTGTTAAGAGTCCTTCCTTCAATTCTTACCAATACATTCTTAGCTGGTGAATAGTCCACATTCAACGAATAACCCATAGTTTGAAACCCTTTTGGCGTGCCCGTTGCAACGATCACACCATTTTCATCTTTATAATATTCCACCCTGCCTGCCAGCGCCCACTGATCATTGAAAGCATACCGCAGAATACCAACCGGGGAATACCAGGTGTTAGTGCCATTGCCGGTTGCACTCTTTTCTTCTGTACCAATATCAAATCCTGCGGTAATCCCCAATTTGTCTGTAACATTGAATATGCCATAAATATTATGGAAAATGCGCATCAGCCGGGCACTATCTGGCTTATCAGTACCGATAAATGTGCTGTAGTTCAATGTTACGTTTGATGATGGTTTAAACTGTATCTGCGAGCCCCAGCTCATCAATGAATTGCCATCCACTCTTTTTATCCTTTGCCAGCCATTTAATGCCAGCAAACTGAAAAACCATTTTTCATTATTGCTTGTATAACTAAGCTTGGCCCCGCTTTCATAATACGGAGAATTGTCTGCCAGCATGCTTCTCGTAAGTGCCCAGCAATCTTTACTGACAGCACTTTCAAAGCCAATATGTGAACCGAATATACCAGCGTCGAGCCATAGATTTTTGGTCTTGCTTAACTTAACACCGGCATTTGCTTCATAAATATTCTTCAGTACACCCGGCTCTGCAGCATAGTTCGCATTCATATATGTGCCTGCAGCCAGTGCCAGATTAGCTCTTACCCGGTCTGCATTATACATTCCTTTTATAAATCCAAGGTTCAGGTTAAATTCATTATGACGGTTGTGACTGTATATAAATCCTGGCCGGTTATTATCCATCGGCTTATTGAAATCATAACTGTAAAAGGCTTCTACATAACCGGAAACAGTAAAAGCAGGATTATCCTGTGAATTAACAGGGCCTGTAATAAAAATTTGGGCACTGATCAGCATGGCGGTTGCCATTAAAATGGTTCTCATAACAGATGATATATTTAATAGTGAGTGATTGTTATTTAAGTGTGTCCAGCGCTATGTTCAATTTGAGCACATTCACTTTTGAAGGACCAAACAGGCCAAGCATCGGGCCGTCTGTATGTGTTTCTACAAGTGTGTGCAGTTTCCTTTGATCTATATTCCTGACTGAAGCAATACGCGCGATCTGAATTTTAGCTGCTGCAGGTGAAATATCCGGATCAAGGCCGCTGCCCGATGCTGTCACCAGTTCAGATGGAATTTCTTTCTTCTTCACTGCCGGGTTATGCACCAGGAAGCTGTCGATTCTTTCCTGTACCAATTTGAGGTAATCAGGGTTGGAAGGCCCTTTGTTGGAACCTGCAGATCCTGCAGCATTATAATCCACAGCAGAAGGGCGGCCCCAGAAATATTTGTCTTCTGTAAACCGCTGGCCGATTTTTTCATACCCTACCACCTTCCCATTTATGGCTATAGTTTCCCCTTTGCCGCCACCCGGGGCCAGCTTACCTATACCTGCTATCAGTAGAGGAAATACAACAGCGCACAGTACGATCATAACCAGCGTAAGCCTGAGTGAAGGACTTATATATTTTTTCATTTTACTTTTTATTAATTATGATAGAACAAATCTTTGCTTATAAAAAAACTCCCACAATAAGATCAATCAGTTTTATCCCTATAAAAGGAACGATAATTCCACCCAGCCCATAGATCAGCAGATTCCTTCTCAGTAAAGCCGATGCGCCTATTGGCTTATATGCTACACCTTTTAGCGCCAATGGAATTAAAATGGGTATAATGATGGCATTGAAAATAACCGCTGAAAGGATCGCACTTTCAGGGCTGGCCAGATGCATCAGGTTAAGCCCCTGCAATGCGGGAATAGAGGTGATGAACAGTGCCGGTACGATCGCGAAATATTTAGCCACATCATTGGCAATAGAGAAAGTCGTAAGCGTACCGCGTGTCATCAGCAATTGCTTACCGATCTCTACGATCTCGATCAGTTTGGTGGGATCATTATCCAGGTCAACCATATTACCGGCTTCTTTGGCAGCTTGCGTTCCGCTGTTCATCGCCACACCAACGTCTGCCTGTGCGAGCGCCGGAGCATCATTGGTACCATCACCCATCATGGCAACCAGCTTACCACCCTGTTGCTCTTTTTTGATATAATTCATTTTATCCTCTGGCTTGGCTTCAGCGATAAAATCATCCACACCGGCTTTAGTCGCGATATATTTTGCGGTAAGCGGATTATCACCTGTCACCATTACAGTCTTGACCCCCATTTTACGCAGGCGGTCAAACCGTTCCTGTATACCCGGTTTAATAATATCCTGCAGTTCTATCACGCCAACCACTTTGGCATTCTTACTTACTATCAGTGGTGTGCCTCCGTTGGAAGCGATCTCTTTTACCTTGCTGACAGCATCTGATGGAATATGATTTCCTGCCTTGTCCACTATTTTTTTAATTGCATCAAATGCTCCTTTGCGAATGGATATTCCATCCGGGAGGTCAATACCGCTGCTACGTGTTTCAGCAGTAAAATCAACAAGTCGGCTATTGGTGGGGAGTAGCTGTTGCCCGATCTTATTAATTGAAGCAAGTTCTATAATAGATTTTCCTTCGGGGGTTTGATCAGCAATAGAAGCCAACACGCAGCTGGTTATGAATTCCGTTCTATCCTGTCCGTCTACCGGCCAGAATTGTGTGGCTTTCCTGTTACCGATCGTAATAGTGCCGGTCTTATCCAGCAAAAGCGTATCCAGGTCGCCGGCAGTTTCCACAGCTTTACCGCTCTTGGTTATCACATTTGCCCGAAGTGCGCGGTCCATGCCTGCAATACCAATAGCACTGAGCAAGCCGCCAATGGTGGTAGGAATAAGACAAACAAACAGCGATACAAAAGCTGCAATAGTGATCGGCGTTTGTGCATAATCCGCAAAGGGCTTTAGTGTAACGCAAACGATAACGAATATCAGCGTGAATGCTGCCAGCAAAATGGTCAGGGCTATTTCGTTAGGCGTTTTCTGGCGGCTCGCACCTTCTACCAGGGCGATCATTTTATCGAGGAAGCTTTCACCGGGTTCTGTTGTCACTTTCACTTTGATATGATCACTCAACACTTTGGTACCACCTGTTACAGATGATTTGTCGCCACCCGCCTCGCGGATCACAGGGGCCGACTCACCCGTGATAGCTGACTCATCAATAGTAGCCAACCCCTCCACGATCTCTCCATCCATCGGAATGATATCGCCTGCTTCGCAAATGAACAGATCTCCTTTACGCAATTGGGAAGAAGGAACAATCTTGATCTCGTTCACATACATTTCCCCTACTATCAGCACTTTTTTAGCTGGTGTGTCCTCTCTCGTCTTGCGAAGGCTTTCTGCCTGTGCTTTACCTCTTGCTTCAGCAATGGCTTCAGCAAAATTGGCAAACAGTACGGTCAGCAGCAGCACGGCAAAAACGATTGAATTATAAACAAGCGAGCCCTGTGATGTTTCTCCTGCGGCGATCCAGATACAAACTGCCAGCATGATAATTGTGCCCAGGTAAACTGTAAACATTACCGGGTTGCGGAACATGGAGCGTGGACTCAACTTGATAAAAGACTGCTTCAACGCTTGCTTTACCAGCGCCCCTTCAAACAATTTGGTTTTTCTTTTATGCTTTGACATAATTCTTTCTTTTAAATCTTTTAATAAAGGCTCAGGTATTCCGCAATAGGGCCCAAGGCCAGTGCAGGGAAATAAGAAAGCGCATTAATGATAATGATCACGGCCAGTGTCATCACACCAAACGTGTAGGAGTCGGTTCGCAAAGTGCCGGATGATTCAGGGATATATTTCTTTTTCGCCAGTAACCCAATTATCGCAATAGGGCCGATAATCGGCAGGTAGCGCCCAAGTATAAGCACAAAACCTGTGGTCACATTCCAGAAAATATTGTTATCGCTCAATCCTTCAAACCCGCTACCATTATTGGCATTGGAAGAAGTGAACTCATATAGCATTTCTGAAAATCCATGGTAGCCGGGGTTGTTCAGCCACGCAGAAGGCTTCACCGACCAGGCAATTTCCGGGTGATGCGCTACCATATACGCTGCAAAAGCCGTAAATCCTTTGATCAGGAACGCAGAAAGCAGGGTTACCAGTGCAGCGATCTTTACCTCGCGCGCTTCCACTTTATGACCCATGAATTCCGGTGTTCGCCCAACCATCAAGCCTGAAATGAAGACGGCAATAATGATAAAGATGAAATAGTTGAGCAAACCCACTCCAATGCCTCCATACAGGGCATTGATCATCATATCCAGGATTACTACGCCCCCAGACAAAGGCGTAAGACTGTCGTGCATGCCATTTACAGAACCATTGGAAGTGGAAGTTGTAATTACACTCCATAATGCTGTAGCGGCAGAGCCGGTCCTGATCTCTTTTCCTTCCATGCTGCCGATTGATTGGGTGATACCCATTTTATCAATGGCGGGGTTTCCCCTTGTTTCATAATAAATATTGATGCAGCAAAACAGGACAAACAGCACACTCATTACTGCGAATATGACCGTTGAAAGTTTTCTCCGATTGATATAAAAGCCCAGTGAAAACACCAACGCCATCGGGATCACCAGTATGGAGATTGTTTCAACGATATTGCTGAAATAAGTAGGGTTCTCCAATGGATGCGAAGAATTAGCTCCAAACCAACCACCGCCATTGGTACCTAATTGTTTTATAGCGATCATGCCCGCAGCAGGGCCTCTTGACACCTGCACACTATCTCCCTGAAGCGTAGTAATGCTATCCTTGCCATCAAAGCTGGCTGGTGTGCCACTGAAAACGAGCAACACTGCTACTACAATACATAAAGGCAACAAAACACGCGTAATGGACTTAACAAAATAGTTCCAGAAATTACCCAGGTTCTGGGTCGTTTTTTCTTTCAGTCCGTTAAATAAGGCGATAAGAGCGGCAAGGCCGGTAGCAGCACTCACAAACTGTAAAAAGGTGATCACAAAAAGCTGCGAGAAATAAGTTACCCCGGTTTCACCGGAATAATGTTGCAGGTTGCAGTTGACCAAAAAGCTGATTGCAGTATTGAAAGCAAGATCCGGGGTTTGACCAGGATTGCCATCAGGATTAAGCGGCAGCTTGTCCTGGAACATCAATACAAAGAATGCATACACAAACCAAAGCAGGTTAATGGTCAGCATTGCTTTCAGGAATTGCTTCCAGTTCATTCCCTCATCCGGATTCACACCCCCTATTTTAAAGATCAGTTTTTCCACCGGCTTCATAAAATCAAGCCAGTTTTTCTGACCGGCAAAAACCTTTGCCATATACCTGCCAAGAGGATATGCCAGCAGAAGTGTGAGTAAGACGATCAGTATTGTGCCTGTTATTTCTGTGTTCATGGTAAGAATGATTTATCGTTTTAAAATTTTTCCGGCTTGATCAATACATAGATGAGGTAGATAAATACCAGGACTGAAATACCGAATAGCAGGTTCATCATATTGTTATTATTAAATGGTTTATTGATCAGATCTTTTCAAAGAACCCGATCGACTTAAAGAATAAATAGAAGCAGAGTGCTGCGGCCAGTAAAAGGAGGATTGTTAGCATACATCTTATTTTATGGTGAATGATCGATTTGCTACGGCGGTTGTGCCAAAACGGGTGCCACCTCCATTTACATAAAGTGTTCGTTCCGCCAAACTCTTTGCTGCTAAAGGGTTTGCGGGGATTTACAGTTGCCGGCCAGTCAATGCCAGCCTTTCCATACCCTTCCATTTTGAAAAGCGGCTTTTTCAAAATGGAAGGGTATGGCGCGTAAGGAATACGCCGTTCTTCTTTATGACCCTATGAAATCGTTGCTGGTAAGGGGTTTCAGAGAAAGTGTTCAAAAAGGATAAATCCGGAACAGGTTTTGGCATGGGATAAACAGTGCGTTTATTATTAAAAATTTCTGGCAGAAATGCCGAAGCAATGTAAATTATGCTGTATACTATCATACCGTTCAACCCAGCAGATCACGAGACCTCAAAAACCATGGAGGCCATTGCATGAGCGAGGAAAAAGAAAATAGCGTTCAGCACTTTCTCGATCTCATAAAAAAATCGAGAACAGGGAAATTCAAGATCTATATCGGCATGAGTGCCGGTGTGGGAAAAACCTACCGTATGCTGCAAGAAGCACACGCTTTGCTTCGTAATGGCGTCGATGTTAAGATCGGTTATATCGAAACACATAACCGGAAGGAGACACATGATCAACTGGAAGGTTTACCTGTCATTCCCCGGCGTAGACTGTTTTACCGGGGAAAAGAGCTGGAAGAGCTGGATGTGCAGGCGGTAATTGCCTTAAGGCCGGAAGTAGTGATCATCGATGAACTGGCACACACAAATATCGAAGGCAGCAAAAATGAAAAACGCTGGCAGGATGTAGTAGAAATACTGGAAACGGGCATCAATGTGATCAGCGCTGTCAACATTCAGCATATCGAAAGCCTGAATGAAGAAATAAGAGATATTACCGGAGTGGAAGTAAGCGAACGTGTTCCGGACAGTATATTGCAAATGGCGGATGAGGTCGTAAATATTGACCTCACTGCTGATGAACTGATCGCCCGGTTGAAAGAAGGAAAAATCTATGCAAGGGAAAAAGTGCCGATTGCATTGAATAATTTTTTTCAGAGTGAAAAGATCCTGCAGTTGCGCGAACTTGCACTGAAAGAAGTGGCCAGCCAGGTGGAAAGAAAAGTGGAAACCGAATTGCCGGCCAGGTCGGCACCCAGGCATGAACGCTTCCTGGCTTGCATAAGCAGCAATGATGTAACAGCTAAAACGGTGATCCGGAAAACGGCAAGGCTGGCAAATTACTACCACAGCAAATGGTATTTGCTGTATGTGCAAACCCCGCGCGAAAGCGGGGATAAGATCGGGTTGGCCGCACAAAGGCATCTTATCAATAATTTCAAGCTGGCAACGCAGCTGGGTGCTGAAATTATCCGCGTCACAGACAGCCGTGTAGCCAAAGCCATCGTGGAAGAAGCAGAGAAACGGCAGATCACCACCATTTGTATCGGCAAGCCGCATGTAAGCCTGTTGAGGATAATCGCTGCCACGAATGTGTTTAACCAATTATTAAAAAAATTATCCGTAGCTGATATTGACCTGGTAATTCTTTCATAATGCGTATCAAAACAAAATTATCGCTGGGCGTCGGCCTGCTTTTTTTACTGGTGATCGTGCTTGCAGTGATCGGCGCTACTCATATCAATAAGCTATCACATGATACCAAGAATATCCTGATCGCTAACTACAATACATTGGATTATTCCCGGCAAATGCTGATCGCATTGGATGAAAACATCAGCAACCCCGCCAATATTCAGAATTTTTCCATCAACCTTAAAAAGCAGCAACAAAACGTAACGGAACCTGGTGAAAAAGAACTGACAGATAAACTGTCTGCTGATTTTGAAAAGCTAAAAAACAATCCGGACGATAGCATGGCCGAACTTGGTTTGCGCAGGGACCTTTCAGGTATTATGCTGCTGAATATGCAGGCTATTCAACGCAAAAGCGGCGTGGCAGAAAATACGGCCGACCAGGCCACATTCTGGATAGCCGTTGCCGGTACGCTTTGTTTTCTGATCGCCCTCACTTTACTGGTCAATCTCCCCGGAAGCATTGCCCGCCCTATCAACGAGCTTACTGTTAAGATCAGGGAAATAGAAGAAAAAAAATATAATAAACGTATTTACCTGCAGGGAAGCAGTGAATTTGTAGAACTGGGTGAAGCATTCAATTCCATGGCTTCCAAACTGGAAGAATATGAAGGCAGCAATTTATCTGAGTTATTGTTTGAGAAAAGGCGGATCGAAACGATCATTAATAACATGCACGACCCCGTGATCGGGCTTGATCAAAACAGTAAGATCATTTTTGCCAATGAAGAAGCGGTTAAAATCACCGGTTTGAAAACCGGTGACCTGGTAGGAAAAGCTGCGACAGAAGTAGCTATGAAGAATGATCTGATCAGGTATCTTATCAAGGACATTGACAAACCTGCACAAACGCTTACTGCAAAAAACCAGCCCCTCAAGATCTTTGCTGATAATAAAGAAAGCTATTTTGAGAAGGAAGTGCACCCTATAGAGATCACACCAACCGGCGAAAAAGAAAAAGAATATATCGGCCATGTTATCCTGCTGAAAAATATCACTCCCTTTAAAGAACTGGATTTTGCCAAAACCAATTTTATTGCTACCGTTTCGCACGAATTGAAAACACCGATCTCCTCGATCAAAATGAGTGTACAATTACTGGAAAACGAGCACACCGGCCTCATTAATACCGATCAGAAAAACCTGTTGGAAAGCATTGAAGAGGATGCTAACCGTTTGCTGAAGATCACCAGCGAGCTGCTGAACATGACGCAGGTGGAAACCGGCAATATCCAACTTAATATCAAACCAACTTCTCCAAAAGAGATATTGGATTATGCCGTAGCCATCAATAAAACACAGGCTGATCAGAAAAAAATAAAAGTGGAAACACATTTTCCCGATCCGCTCCCTTTTGTGTTGGCAGACAATGAAAAAACGTCCTGGGTATTAGCTAATCTTATATCGAATGCCATTCGTTATTCACCCGACAGTTCCACTATTTCTTTAACGATAGAAGAAAACAATAGCGGCCTGGCTTTTATTGTAAAGGATCAGGGCCAGGGCATTGATCCGCAATACAAGGATAAAATATTTGACCGCTATTTCCGGGTGCCTGGTTCACAGAAAGGCGGAACAGGCCTGGGATTGGCAATCAGCAAAGAGTTTATTGAAGCCCAAGGCGGGCAAATATCCGTGATGAGCAGCCTTGGAGCCGGGAGCGTGTTCAGGGTATTATTGAATAAAGTAAATACATAACCTCTTTTATCTCCCCATTATTCTTACTCCACCGCCAGGGGTTGCATTATTCAGACCTACTTTACTCAGGCTATAAGTAAAGCTCAACAAGGCAAACCGCCGTAAAGTGTTCACTCTTGAATCTTCGATATAATTCTGATTACTTGTTCTGCTAACACCTACGTTCCGGTCCAGGATATCATTTACACTCAACTTCAATTCGCCTCTGTTAAATCGCAAAAATTGTTTGCTCAATGATGCACCCCATAAAGGCACTTTCGCATTGAAACCACTGTTCAACTGGTTGTTGATCGTGTAGCTGAAGTCTGTACTAAAATTAATTCCCTTCGGCAATTGCCAGTTGAATTCTGCTTCATACAGATGAGAAAGATAGTTGGTGTTGAACGCTTTTTGCAAAGAGAATGTTGATTTATTGTAGGTCAAAGAACCACTGACCGACACATTTATCTGATCGGTCCAATCTATATCCAGGCTAATACGGGGGCCAGCAATAAAGGTCTTGATATCATTTCGCAAACCCTGGGTAAATTGTGCGCCACTATTATAGGATAAAGTGGAACCAGCACGTAAAGAACCTTTCAGAAAGCGAACGGGGAAGCCGACACTGATATTTCCTGTCAGGTTATACACCCCGTCTACATTAACCGGGCGGGTTGATTTAACACCATTACTAAACAAAGAATCGCTGTTCACAATTTTATTCTCCGTACGGCTGAGGTTAAAGAAAGCAAACAGCGTTTTATTTCTAAAAGGGTTCAAACCATTATAATTGATCTGAAGGTTATGGGTAAATTCCTGTTTCAGGTCAGGATTACCATTTTTGATATTCAACCGGTCGGTGATATCAGGTACTGGCTGTAATTGAGAAACAGTGGGCTGATTGGTATACGAACGGTAATTAAGTGTAAGGCTTTTGAACCGGGTGAAGTTGTATTGGAAACGGGCTGTTGGCAATACGTTGGTAAAACTTTTGTTGATCACAGAATCTTTGATGCCGCTGATGATCTTTCCTTCCAGCTCCGATCTTTGTAATGACGCACCTATGGCATAATTGTATTTCTTTTTTTGTGTGCGCAGGCGGATACCACCATTGACATAGCCATATGTATTCCTGAAATTATTGGTCAATGAATCATTCAATTCATCATACTTGCCGCTATTTTTGTTGTAGTCATACGTCACTTTATCAGAGCTGCTCTTGGTATTGCTTTTACCAACGCTGAACTCCAGCAGCGAGCGGCGGAAAAGGGGCTCTGTATACACAGCCCTGGCGGTGTAACCATTCAGGTCACTATTAGTCTGAATGTGTTGATTAACAGAATCCCTCCGGTACAAAAACCCGGTTTCATTGTAAAAGTTATTGATCGATTCCAGGCTGCCACCACCGTCACTATTGTTAAGGGTATTCTGCAGGCTGAAAGAGAAAGTACGGCCGGCGCGGCGGAACTTCTTCCGGAACAACAGGTCATTTCTTAGATTATACGCCGAGCTATTGGTGCCTGACAGCGAATTTCCCTCATTGCTCGTCCGTCCATCGCTGCCATATTGCCGGTATACTTTTGAAGCCCAATTATTTGCTTTCTGGTAACCGATCGAAGGAGAAATTTTGAGCGAATGAAAGGAGTCGATCACATAATCCAAACTCAGGTTAAGGCGATGGCTATTGTTAATGTTATCTGTAAGGCTGTTCTGATTATAGAAATAAGATGAGTCGCGTAAAATATACTGCCTTTGTATATCGGAAATGGTTTTAGGATTATAATGATTGTAGAAATAATTGCTGGTCAATTCCGCTTTGGTGCCAATGATATTATTATAATTCAATCCTCCTCCCCAGATAGTGCGGATGCCACTGTTATTGCCACCAAGCATGGATGCAGCAGGGTCATCGGCGCCGATTGATATCGTTCCTCCTCCATTCCGCATCATCCGGCTAAGCTCGCCTGAAAAATTCATCATGTCCATAAAAGAAAAACCTTCGGCATTGGTATTATTAGCCATGCCAATGACCGACATCTGGCGTGCCCCTTTAAAGGAGTTAACATTGAACCGGCCTTCAAACCTGTCGTCTGTGCCACCGGCACCCATGATCTTTCCAAATGCTCCTTTCTTTTTATCCTTTTTCAGTTTAAGATTGATCGTTTTCTCACTATTGCCGTCATCAAAACCGGTAAGTTGCGCCTGGTCGCTTTGGCGGTCATATACCTGCACTTTATCAATGGCATCAGCAGGAAGGTTTTTGGTAGCCATTTTCGGGTCATTGCCAAAAAACTCTTTGCCATCTACCAGCACGCGATTCACTTTTTGCCCTTGTGCAGTAACAGTACCACTTTTATCAACCGTTACACCGGGTAGTTTTTTCAGCAATTGCTCCACACTGGCATTGGGTTGTGTCTTAAAAGATCCGGCATTGTATTGCACCGTGTCTCCGATCAGGGTTACTGGCGGAGCTTCGCTGGTTACTATCACTTCATCGAGCACCTTGGTTTTATCATTCATAATGATCTGGCCAAGGTCAGGACTTTTGTCGGTTTCGGAAATAGTAAAGGACCTATTGGTATTATGATAGGCTACATGGGTGATCAGCAACCGGTATTCGCCGGGAGCCAGGTCTGAAAAGGAGAAACGTCCGGCATTGTCAGACATGCCGAAAGAAACAAGAGAAGAATCTTTCTTCTGTAATACGGTTATGGTAGCATCAGAAACAGGACGTTTTCCCAATGTATCATACGCAATGCCTTTTACAGTGCCATTTTTTTGAGCCAGAAGGGTAAGGTGGGGTAAACTAAGAAGCAGGATGAAGCAGAGCTTTCGCATAGCCGGTGGTTTTGATTTCGGCTACGAAAATATTCTTAGGAAAAGGCAAAGGGAGTTAAACAGCCTTGGATTAATGTTAATGAAGGTTAATAGAATATACGCCGTCAGATCATTTTCCTATTTCTTCGATAATTGCCCTGGCTTCTGTAATCGCTTTATCATAGCCATCCAGGTTCACTCCAAAATTATGGACGCCCAGATTCAGAAGCGACTTTAGTTTTAAGGATGAAATAAAACTCACCAGGGGCTGTTTTTCATCTTTTTCTACCAGCAGGTCCAGCATTTTTTGTTGAATTGAATTCACATAATTTTCCCCATAAGCAATATTGGGAAGAGTTTGCTGATAGAATATCAGTATTTTTTCTTTTAGAACACTGTTTTCAATAGTCTCTATTTTTCCGCTTGATTTAAATCCTTCATACCGCCCAATATTCGGTTGGGTTACACGCAGGTCGAAATAGAGATGTTCACCTATTTCTTTATCCTTAGCAGGATCTGTTCGGGAGGAAGAAGAGCTTTCAGGTATGGATTGCAGGAACCTGAAATTTGAATCAAGCCTCACGATCACATTTCTGTTGGCTTCCATAAGTTGGATATCCTTGCTCAGATCCTCTTTCAATCCCTTCAGAAATGCTTTTGCTTCTTTTTGTTCGTGCCGGTGTTCAGACCAGCCATGCAGCCAGATAGAAAGCGTAACAGCAAAAACAATGATCGCGATCTCCAGCAGAATTTCCCTGATCTTTTCGCCTAAAGAATGTTTGCTTTTGGCGGCTTTAAAGATCTTTTTGGTGTGTTTGGTAACTTCTTCTTGCATGAAATATTCTTTATAAAGAAAAATACTATTTTTTCTTTATCCGCCTTCAAAGACTTAGTGTATCGGTTCCGGCCGGTACACTGTATCAAAAGCGAACGACTGGGAGGCAAAACCACTTACAATTAAGTGATAAACATACACTTATATTGTGGCATGCTTTTGCCAGACCATAGATCGATCACCATACCACTTTGTTATGCTTAAACACTTCTTCCGTATCAGTTTCCGCAATCTCGCAAAGAACCGCGTGTACAGTGTCATCAATATTGCCGGGCTTACAGCGGGGCTGGCCGGCTTTGTTCTCGTTCTTCTCTATCTCAATAATGAACTCAGTTATGATAAATGGAGCCCGGAATTAGAAAAAGTATACCGGGTAAGCCAGCGCACGGATGACGAGATAATGGAGCAGACGGCTTCTCCGCTAGCCGGTTTTTTAGCGGCAAGATCTTCTGAAGTGATCGCAGCCACGCGTATACAACCTTATGATAATTTTGAAACTTCTCTTAGCGCCGGTGATACAAAGATCTACTCCAAAGGCGGCGTGGAAGCAGACTCCCTTTTCCTGGATGTATTTCCTTATAAAATAATAGCAGGCGACAGGCTGAATCCACTGGATAAGCCCAACGCCATCATTATTACATCTTCATTGAGCCAGCGTCTTTTTGGAAAAGCTGATCCCATTGGCAAAACCATCCGCTTATTCAATGCTGTGGACAATGAAGTAACAGCAGTGATAGAAGAACCCTCCACTCCTACTCATTTCAGTTTTCAATTTGCATGGCGCAGTTCGTATGAGAGGAAAAATAATTTCTGGGGAAACCGGTCGTATCAAACATATGTGAAAACAGCCAATGTGCTGCCTGTAGCCAAACTTGATGAACTGATCAATCCGCTTTTCTATGAAGAGCAGATCAAAAAGGATAATCAATCATACGCTGCTTTCCGTGCAGCCGGCCACCAGGCGGGATTGTTTACGGATGCTGTAGGACAGATACATAATTTTCCACGTCATGGAGCCAGCAATTTTACTACAGTAGCCACACTGGTGGTGTTGGCATTCTTGCTGTTGATCGCAGGCGCGATCAATTTCAGCAACCTGTCTATCGCTGCTTCCATCCGCCGGTCAAAAGAAGTAGGCATACGGAAAACCTTAGGCTCAAGCCGCTGGCAATTGATCAGGCAGTTTTTAGGAGAAACAGCTTTGCAGTGTTTGATCAGTTTTGCGCTGGCATTACTGCTGGTGCAGTTGACCCTGCCTTATTTTGCCCGTAGTTTCGGTATACAGCTCTCGTTTTGGGGCGCCAGCAATATTGGCTATATTTTTCTCCAATTATTGATCTGCCTGGTAGTGGTAGTGCTTTTATCCGGCCTTTATCCGGCCGTGATACTTTCACTCATTAATACCAATAAAGTGTTGAAAGGAGCATATTCCGGCGGTACTAAAGGAAGGGGGTTCCGTAATGCATTGATCGTTGCACAGTTTGTAGTGGCTGCCTTTTTTGTATTTGGCACTTTGGTGATCACCCGCCAGATCCATTTTATGGAAACACGTGATAAAGGTTTCTCCGGCGAGCAGGTGATGCGTATAGAAGCTACGCAGAATACCCGGGAAAAAAATTTCAATACAACAAGAGAACTGTTATTGAAAGCGCCGGGAGTGCTGCAGGTAGCTAAAACAACAACTGTTCCCGGAGACGAATATATTGATACTTCTACCTACACATTCAAATATGCAAGCGCCGAACATCGTATGGCTTCTGTGAAAGTGAGTACGGAGTATTTTACTACAATGGGTATTAAATTGGTAAGAGGCCGGCTGTTTGATGAGCGTCAGGCTGACCAGAACACCCGCAGCGCGATCCTGAATGAAACAGCCGCCCGAAAAATGGGAACTGATATTATCGGTAAGACCATTTATTTCGACGGTTGTGACACTGTTCCAGTGCAGGTAATCGGGGTGGTACGTGATTTCAATGTGCAGGGCTTTGAAAGCGCTGTGCAGCCAGTGGCTTATACTATCGAAAATAAAGCCTGTATGTATCAGTCTGGCGGAGCTTTACTGGTAAAGATCAACAGTAATAAAACTGCCGGTACTGTAGCTGCGATCACGGAAGCCTGGAAAAAAGTAGAATCCGATCTGCCGATCCGTTATACATTCCTGGACGATAATTTCCAGCGGCTATTTGCCGCACATATCCGCCTGCAGCAGATCATCAGTGTATTCGCGATCACAGCCATTATCATATCCGTGATGGGATTGTTTGCTATGACGGCATATCTCACCGGTCAGCGAAGAAAAGAGATCGGGGTTCGTAAAGTACTTGGAGCCAGTGTAACAGATATTGCTTCTTTATTGAGCAGGGATTTTGTGAAACTGGTGTTGATTGCTGTAGTGATCGCCGTGCCATTAGGTTATTGGGCCACCAAGCAATGGTTGCAGACTTTTGCATACAGGATCTCGTTGGGCTGGCAGTTGTTTGCGTTATCGGCTTTACTGGTGCTGGTAATTGCAGTGATTACAGTGAGTTTGCAAACGGTAAAAGCCGCAAGGGCTAATCCGGTGAACAGCTTACGAAATGAATAAGGCAATTTCTCATGTGAATAGTTCAAACAAAGGGCCCCTTTTGGGGCCTTTTCCATTGGGAATGGTTAATCACCATTTCATCCGGGAAAGAATGTAATTAGCTCTTTCCAATTTTTCGGGAAATAGAACTTTTCCGGAATACTTGTTCAGAGATTTGTCTACTATATATCTTATAGTAAATTCAGGAACACCTTTCCATTTTACCTTTACTTTTTTTATTTTTTTCATAATTATAAAAATTAAAGATTCGTTTTCTGTTTGATAAGGAACCCATCATAATTTTTTCCTTTGACAAATAATTCATGGGAAAATAATCCGCCTATCAGCGTAAGGCCATAGATCACAAAGTTATTTTCAAGCTCTTTTAAATTGATTCCTAAAGCCATTTGATAAAGCCGATTTCGACTTGCAGTACTTCCCGAAAAAAGGATAACTGAATGAGGATATCGATTAGTAAACTAATTCAAAATGACAAACAGGATTGCTTCAATGAATTATTCTACGGCAAAACTGCATTAATCATTTAAACCCGCCTGGTGTTTTTCCCCTTTTTTATTATGGATTTTAGCGGCTTCGGTTTGTTATTTAAACAGAATATCTGCTTTTTCACCCGAATGAATTGCTTTTGATCATTGCCCCAACTGCTCCAGCATCTTCGCCGTCTCTTTCTCCAAATCCAATATCACCACTTTCAAATTAGACCCCACTCTTGTTGTTTGCTTCTTCACCGGCAAATCACCAATTGTGGTCAGCGCATCCGTATACCATTTACTCCAGGTTTCCAGGATATGCTTTTCCTTCACCAGGTCCTTTCCCTCTTTCACCGCTTGCTGGCTAAGTGCAAACTCTGCCTGCATTCTCTTATCCGCTTCCGCTTTCACGGTTTTTACGATCGCCAACGCCGTATTCTCATCAGCATTCACCAACGTCATCCCGGCTGTAAGCGCACTCACACCCACATTCTTCATGGTTTGAGCAGATACTTTATCCAGCCTGTCATTATCCGTATGATAAAACACATCCGTAAAATGCCACATCAACAATCCCGGTATCTTATTGCGGAGAAAAGGTGTGTGATCACTACCACCTTCAAAAGGATTGGCATTTACTATCCAATTAGCAAATTTTCCCTGCTGCCGGCAAATACTTAGAATAAAATCATTGTAATAATGCGGGAAAAGATCCTTTTCCTTCACATCTCCGGCTCCCCATTCTGTGTGCTTGTCTTCACCGCGTGTCCAGATAGCAGAAGGATCCGGCATTTTTTCGATCAGGAAGCTGCCACCGGTTTTTTTAGTGTCTTCACCCACCATATCCAAACTCATTCCCCATAAAATACCCTTCGCTCTGATACTATCGTCCGCAATATAGCGCTGCGTTGCACTGATCTCTGTGCCCCACAAAAAAGTAACGGTCCGCTGCGGAACAAATTTTTTTGATTTAACCAGACCCGCAAACAACCTCGCCATTTCAGCCAGTGTCCCTACTCCGCTTGCATTATCATTTGCTCCCGGCTCCTGCACATGCGCACTGTACACAAATCGCTCATCCGGCTTTACGGTTCCTTTTACATTCGCTACAACAGTAAGCTCTTCGGAAGGATAAGATTTGGTTTCAATATTCACTTTCACCACCGTTTTTCCTTTAAGACAGGCAGCTTTCAATTTTTCTTTAGCCGCATAGGATAAAAGAAGAGCCCAGGCATCGCCTGCAGGCCGCATCTGGCCAAACTGGATAGATGTTTGATATTTCTCCGGCTGCGTATACTTTGGCATGGAATAACCCATCACGCCAATTGCACCGGCTTTCACCGCCTGGCTCAACATACTATTAACAGGCGCTTCGCTGAAAAGGATTTTTCCTTTCAGGTCCATCGCTGCAATTTCAGCCGGCACCATCTTGCTCACATACACCAGTTCTGCTGTTACGCCTCCCGCTGTTGTGGAAGGGCAATTGATAGGGATCATATTCCGGTTTGTTTTGAACTCGATCACCGGAGCATTTTCGCCCTCAATAAACACAGAAGCATTCACCGGCTCCCAGGCATTTTGCTTCAATGGCCTTTTTTCCAGCCGGTAAGTCATCGGCGCTTCCTGCTCATTTTCTTTCTGCAAAACGAATCCCGCACCTTGCAATATCTTTTCAACATAATAAATGCTTTCGTCAAAACCTTTATTTCCCGGTAATCGCCAGCGCTGCTCCACATAACCGGTCGTGTTCAATGCATTTTTTTCATTGAAACCCGCGCGGGTCAATTTGAAATAATTCTCCGTTGTGTTTTGGGCAAAACTGTTAATGACTGTCAGGCCAATCAAAGAAAGAGTGAGTGAAAACTTCATGGTTGATTTTTTATATGACTTGATCTTGCGGTAAAGTAAATTATTTTAATCAAAATCCATCCCCGGTAATGGATTAGCGGCATATCTCAGTCATGGACGCAGACAGGAGCAATATTGAAAATTAAGTTCCCTGGAACCGGGTCCGTCACCCTGCAAAAACTCACTATTTACGAAGCTATTCGCTCATTAAACAGAATGGCGTTTTTTTGTGTGTATATTTAGGAACACTCTTTGATCATTTACAGAAAAATCCTTCTATGCAATACAATCTGAAACACCTTGCTGCATGCTCCATTTTCCTTTTACTGCTTAGTGCCTGCGCCAACAATGATTCCACAAAACCAGCTCCCGTCAATGACGCCGGACTGACCCTGCCTGATGGCTTCGGCGCCCAGGTCGTTGCCGATAGTGTGGGCACCGCCAGGCATCTTGTTGTAAACGACCATGGTGATATATTCGTAAAACTGAATGATGTAAAAGACGGTAAAGGCATTCTTATGTTATCTCCTGATAAAAACGGCGACGGCAAAGCTCAAATCGTCTCCGGTTTTGGTGATTATGGAGGTACCGGCATTACTATCAAGAATGGCTACCTCTATGCTTCTTCCAATACCTCTGTTTTCCGGTATAAGCTGAACCAGGACCAGCAGATAATAGATCCTCAACATCCAGATACACTTATCTACGGATTAATTGACCGCAACCAGCACAATTCCAAATCCATTGCCCTCGATGATGCCGGCCATATCTATGTCAATATCGGTGCCTATTCCAATATATGCCAGGTAAAAGACCGCATTAAAGGCTCTCCCGGCATGATGCCCTGCCCTGTACTGGATTCCGCAGGTGGCATCTGGCGGTTCAGCGCCGATTCCCTCCATCAAACATATGGCAATGGTATCCGCTATGCCACTGGATTGCGCAATGTGGTTGGACTTGACTGGAATAAAGAAGGTAATGCTCTTTTTGTAATGCAGCATGGCCGTGATAACCTCCATGATTTTTTCCCGGACCTGTATGATCAGAAAACAGGCGTGGAATTACCTGCAGAAGCTATGTATAAACTGCATGAAGGGGCAGACTGTGGGTGGCCTTATATTTATTACGACCAGATCCAAAAGAAGAAAATCGTTTCACCAGAATATGGTGGTGATGGCAAAAAAGAAGGTGGAGAAAAAGCAGAAACACCTGTAGTTGCATTTCCCGGACACCTGGCGCCAAACGCATTATTGTTTTATACCGGCAACCAATTCCCGGAAAAATATAAGAATGGGGCATTTGTTGCATTCCATGGATCATGGAACAGAGCGCCACACCAGGCTGGCTTCTATGTAGCATTTGTTCCCTTTAAAAATGGAATGCCCAGTGGCGATTGGGAAATATTTGCCAATGGATTTGCAGGAACAGACGACCCGAAATCACCAGGCAACGCAAAACACCGGCCTTGCGGATTGGCTCAGGGACCAGACGGATCTTTATATGTTTCGGATGATGCACATGGAACTATTTTCCGTATCACTTATGCTAAAAAATAAACAAAGGGGCCTCCATCAGGATGATTTGTCCGGAAAATGAATATTCTTTTCAGCAAACTGACACATTCCATCAAGCAGCTCACTCAGACTGTGGCCTGTAGATGTGAGGGTATATTCCACGCGTGATGGTACTTCAGGCGTGTGTCCATTACGGTTGATAAGCTTATGTTGCTCCAGCAGCTTAAGCCGGTCAGCCAGTATATTATCACTGATATACCGGAGGTCTTCTTTCAAACTGGAAAAACGGTTGTTGCCTTCTTCAATACTGAATAGCACTTCAGTGATCCATCGTTTGCTGAGTAGGTAAATGAGTTCATTCAGCGCGCATCTCTCCTCCAGGTATGCCTGGTTTAGAAAATTGGTCGAACTTGTTTTCCTCATGGCCTTAATAATTTATACGTAGTAAAGAAATTTTGAGAAACTATGGCAAATTTGTTCCGGCAATTAGGTAGCGGCTTTGCCGGCGGATGAAGGCTATCTGGTAGAACGCTAAATTAATATTTACATTTTAAATAAATCAGAATATGGAATACAGGAAACTGGGAAACACATCGCTTACACCTTCTGTGATCACTTTCGGCGCCTGGGCTGCCGGCGGATGGATGTGGGGCGGAGCAGAAAGGAAAGATGCTATCGACGCTATCAGGGCCTCTTATGATCTTGGCGTGAATGCTATTGACACAGCACCAATTTACGGACAGGGCACCAGTGAAGAAATCGTTGGTGAAGCCGTCAAGGCACTGCCAAGAGACAAAGTATATATTCTTACCAAATTCGGTATGCGTTGGGATCTCAACAAAGGAGAATTTGGCTTTCACAGCAATGATAACAATGGAAAACCTATTGACATTTATAAATACGCCGGGAAAGAAAGTATCATCCTTGAATGTGAAAACAGCCTGCGCCGTTTGCAAACTGACTACATCGATCTCTACCAGATCCATTGGCCAGACAGCACGACCCCTATTCAGGAAACAATGGAGGCTGTAGCGCAATTGATCAAACAAGGGAAAGTGAGATATGCCGGCGTTTGCAATTACAAAGCAGAACAATTGGCAGAAGCTGGCAAATACATTTCACTTGCTTCCGACCAGGTACCCTACAGTATGGTAAAACGCGATATTGAAAAAACCGTTGTCCCTTACTGCATTGAACATAATTTATCCATCCTCGCTTACAGTCCGATGGAGCGCGGCCTCCTCACAGGTAAACTAAAACCCGGTCATGCTTTCAGCGAAGGAGATCACCGTGCCGGCTTATATTATTTCAAAGATGAAAACCTTCAGCGCACTAATGCCTTTCTCGATCGCATCAAGCCGATCGCTGATTCAAAAGGGCTTACAGTCGGCCAGCTTGTGCTGTTGTGGACATTGGCGCAGCCGGGTATTACTATCGCTTTGGCAGGTGCCAGGAATAAAGAGCAGGCAGAACAGAATGCAAAAGCCACTCAGGCTGCTTTATCTGCAAATGAAGTGGCTGTTATTACAGAAGAGCTGAGTAAACTGCAATTGGTTAAATAAATACGCCGGAAGAAAATAAAAAGACGCTGCCAAGCACTTTATTCGCCTGAGAGCGAAAGTTCAATGCTTGGCAGCGTCTTTTTATCTTTCAAAACTGAACAATCCTGTATCAAAACCGCACACTTTTCCCGGGATTTCTTTCTTTAATAAATTGACACCCAAAATATTCCCACTCTGGCACTTTCTTCGTTAGCTTTCTTCACACCTGAAGCTTATCATCATGCTTAGAAATTATTTCAAGATCGCCTGGCGAAACCTCTGGAAGAATAAAACCTTTTCCCTGATCAATATCCTCGGTCTTTCACTGAGTATTGCCTGTGCGCTGCTGATCATTTTCCATGTGAAGGAGGAGCTGGGCTATGATAAAGGGTTTTCAAAAGCCGATCGTATCTACCGTGTAACAGAAGAGGGCCTCGGCAATGATCCCCGTCATTGGGCGGCAGTTGGTTTTCCCTTGGGCACCGCTTTGCAACAAAGCTTACCTGAAGTGGAAAGCATTGCCCGCTTCCATCGTCCTTACCCCTATCAATTGCTCAGTTATACCACACCAGACGGCAATGCTAAAAGATTTCAGGAAAAAGGCGGCCTGTTTGCCGATTCCAGTGCGATCCGGATGTTTGATTTTCAATTTGCCAAAGGCGATCCTGCAACAGCCCTTTCGCAAACAGACGCGATTGTGCTGACAGAGAAAATGGCCCATAAATATTTTGGCGATGAAAATCCTCTCGGCAAAACCATCCAGGATGAAAGAACTAAACTGCCGCTGAAAGTAACCGGCGTTATCAAAGCATTTTCCTTTAATACACATTTACAGTTTGACTACCTGCTTTCCATGAGCACTGTTTATAAATACACCGACATGGGACAAATGGAAATCCGTACCTGGAGCGGGTTTTATACTTATGTATTACTGCGCAACCCTCAGTCGCACAAACAGGTTGAATCTAAGTTGCCTGCTTTTACGGCTAAATTCTATGAGCAACCGGGGCAAACAGACCAGCAAACACTCGCATCCCTGCGACTAAACCTTCAACCTATCACAGCTATCCATCTTCATTCCAAGTTGGAAAAAGAATTATATCCCAATAGTGATATAACCTACGTTTATATCTTCTCGATCGCAGCTTTGCTGATATTGCTGCTGGCGGCAGTTAACTTCATCAATGTGTCAACCGCTCAGGCGTTTAACCGGATGAAGGAAATAGGTCTCCGGAAAGTGATAGGAGCAACCAAACCACAATTGCTGAAGCAATTCCTGGGCGAATCATTTCTGACCACTTTATTGGCTACCCTGTTAGCCCTCCTCCTGTTCCGGGAAGCTATTCCGTTTTACAACGAACTAACTGATAAAAATTTCCATTTCGGGCAATTATTTACACACAGTAGTCTTTGGTTACTGGGCGGTTTGGTGGTAGTTATTGGGTTCCTGGCAGGTATTTACCCTGCCTGGTTTGTATCCAGTTTCAACCCGGTCACTTCATTGAAGGGAAAAAAGGATTCACAATCGTCTGTTCACCTGGTAAGGAAAGGATTGATCATTTTTCAATTTGCTGTTTCTGTGTTCATGATCTTCTCTACAATTGTTGTATATCGTCAAACCCGCCTTTTTCATAATAAGGACCTTGGCTTTGATAAAGAGCAACTGGTTGCAATTACAATGTATGATGAGATGTGGGAGAAGTTTGGTGGGCTTATCGGTGAAATGGAGAAAAACCCGGCCATCTTAAGTTATGCTATCACGTCCACATTGCCGGGCGAACGTTTCGGTATGCAGCCGTTTTCACCCTTAGCTGCTTCGGGCAAGAGTGAAGATCAGCCAAGTGCCAGGGTTTTATGGTCAGATGATCAGTTGCTTACTACATTAAATGTGCCTTTGAAACAGGGTCGGAACTTTACCAGCCAGTTTCCTGTAATAAAAAAGAAGGAATTCATTTTGAATGAAGCCGCTGTTAGCCTGTATAAGCTAAACAATCCCATCGGGCAGCGCTTTGTGCTGGACAGAGATACAGGGGAAGTAGTAGGTGTTGCCAGGAATTTTAATTTTGCCTCTCTTCACTCTTCTGTAGAGCCATTGGTAATACAATACAACCCTTTCCGGGCAAATTATCTTTTGCTGAGAATAAAACCCGGGCAGATCAGGCAAACCATTACCTATATGGGATCCGGCATGAAGAATCTGTACCCGGCCAGTGTATTCACTTATACATTTATCGATGACAAACTGGATCAGCTTTATGCTTCCGAAAACCGGATGAGCAATATCATCCAGCTTTTTGCATTGTTTGCCTTGTTTATTTCAGCACTGGGTCTGTTCGGTTTATCCGCCTACAGTATTCGTCTTCGCACAAAGGAAATCGGCATCCGCAAAACACTGGGAGCTTCTGTGTCAAATGTTGCGTTATTGCTTTCTCTTGATTTTATTAAGCTGGTAGTAATTGCTATGGTGATTGCCTGGCCTGTTGCCTGGTGGGCATCCAATAAATGGTTGAATGGCTTTGCTTACCGTATATCGATCGATTGGCTGATATTCCTGGCCTCAGGCATATTCGCATTGTTGGTAGGAGCAGCAACAGTAAGCTTTGAAGCAGTAAAAGCAGCGTTGCTGAAACCAGTAAAAAGCCTGAAAACAGAATGATGCTGAGCTATCAACCGATTCCTCACAGATAAGATTGGATTTTCCCACTAAGCCAATTTTTATTCTTTGGGGGCCGTCGGAATATGCGTAACTTTCTGAAGTGAAAACATCAGTTATCCTTTTTGAGGAAGTACAGCGTCCGCAGCGTGTGAAAAATAATTGGTTCTATGGTGCTTCGGCGGTGCTGTTTGGTTTGATGTTACTGTGGAATTTTTTCTCCAGAAAAGAAACCGTTGTATTCACTGGCCTGTTATGGGCAGGTTTTCTCATATTTATCATACTTCAACTTTTTACTTCGCTCGGCTCACAATTAGTAACACAGATCAGGGAAGACGGCATTTATGTCCGCTTTCCTCCTTATCAGTTTTCATTCACCAGGTATAGCTGGGACAGCATCCGCGAAATTCATATCCGCAAGTTTGATCCTTTGAAGGAATACGGATATGGAGTCCGTATTGGCTCTGAAGGAAGAGCCTACACAGTTCCTGGAGATACGGGTATTCAACTTGTTTTTAAAGACAATACACGGCTGATCATTTCTACCAAACGCCCTGAAGAAGTGATGGAGGTATTGCGAAGATTAGGACTGTTTCGGTAAAATAGCAAGCCATTCATATTGCCAGCACAGGCCTCTTACATCACTTTTATTGTGATCGTAATTGGAAAGAAGCCCGGGTACCACATTTAACCAGCAGCACCCGGCTTCTTTGGGTAATCCATGAACGTCTTACACGCCCATCTCCAAATAAACATGGATAATTGCTAAGAAGAATCAAATACTGGTGATCTCATAGATTATAATTTTTTATTTAAAACTAATGGAGGACCGAAGCAGGACAAGGGGAAAAACAACGAATAAAAACGTTTTTTTCTGGATCGATTTCCTTGCGATAGTAGTATACTGAATGCTGTTTAACGCTCTCTTAGATGCTTTCTGCAATAGTCCGGAACGTTAAGTTCACCCGGGCACTTTTCACTTTTGTTGTTGGAGGAAGCCTGTGCAACCAATGCGTTTGAGTAGTCCCTTTCATGATCAGCAAACTGCCATGTTGTAATATCAGGGAAACTGTCTGCTGTGTTTGCTTATGCTTGAATGCGAATTTTCTTTCAGCACCAAAGCTCATCGAAGCTATAGCACCATTTCTTCGCAGCATTTTTTCCGCATCACTATGCCAGGCCATTCCTTCTTCGCCGGAATGATAAAGATTAGCCAGGCATGAATTGAATATTTCACCAGAACGCTTTTCAGCAATTTGCTTTAATGACAGTAATTCTTTTGTCCAGGGTAATGCTTCTTTAGTAGTGCCAGAATAAGTGTAGGCAAACGGCTTGTCGCCATACCACGCCACTTTCCGAGAAGTTGTGATCAGTTTGCCAAACACTACTGCCGTATCAGGTTTCCATTCCAGCGTATTCAGCAATCGTTCAAGATAGGCGTCGGCTTCCCCGTGCTTCATTACAGGCCCATAGTATTGACTAATACCATCAAAAGGAAGCAGGTTTGCAAGCGGATCACTGTTAAAAAGGTCCATCATCATGTAAGTATAAAGTTACCGGGCTCTTTGCGTTTTACACCAGCAATGTTTACAACAACGGTACCCGCTTTCTATTGCTTCTTTTTCTGAAACAAAGAATACCCTGTTTTCTTTTTTCATCCGCTTACCCGAAAAGCAATCAAATGTGCCGTAGATACGCAGTTTTCTATTTCCTGCTAATTGAATTGAGCCTTGATCAATCAGTTGCTTTAACCGGCGACTGGCGGCAAAGCCCTTTCCCAATGCTGCATGATATATCATCTTAACTCAATGCATCATGAAAAATAATACCAAGACTATGCCTGCGACCACTGCGCAGCTCGCTTACACCATGTTTCATATTCACCCGGTAATATCCTTTACTGCCTTTAGCCGGGCGGAATTGTGTTGTAAAGATCAACAGATCTCCTTTTTGCGGATTTAGTACAATGGCTTTGGATTGAGCCCTTGGTATCTGTTCCGTCAACACAAACTCACCTCCGGTATAATCCTTGCCCGGTTCATCCAGTATCATTACTACCTGCATCGGAAAAAAGATCTCTCCATACAGGTCCTGGTGCAAAGTATTAAAACCTCCTGGGTCATACTGTAATATTAGCGCCGTAGGATACACTTGCTTGTGCTGCCGGCAAAGAGCTTGAAGTTCATCAAAAGAAGCCGGGAAGGTTTTATCTATATTCAACATCTTCATCCATCCATTGGCAACAGGTGCCAGATACGGATAAACTGATTGACGGATGGTTTGAATAATCTCCGGAAGTGGATATTTAAAATATTTATATTCTCCTTTACCAAAGCGATAACGTTCCATGGAAATGGTTTTGCGGTAAATCTCCGGCTGGCTGTATTGTTGAATCAGATTTGCACAGTCTTCATTGCTTAGAATACCAGGCATCACCGCAAAACCTTTTTCATTCAAATGATCAGCTATCTCAGGCCAGCCGGCGCTGTTGATCCTGTGTTGCAAACTTTTCATCGGATGGATTTTATGGTTGAGCTTCTACTTTTGCTGCTTCCCACCCTATCATCGCAGTTTTGCGGGTGCTGCCCCAATGATACTGGCCGAAAGAACCGGATGACTGAATCACACGATGGCAGGGGATAAGAAAAGCAACGGGATTATCTCCAACGGCAGTGCCCACTGCGCGGGAAGCTTTGGGCGTCTGGATCTTTGCCGCTATTTCGCCATAGGTAGATAATTGACCCATCGGAATTTTCAACAACGTCTCCCATACTTTAAGCTGAAATTCAGTACCCTTCAGGTGCAGCTTTATCTGCGAAAGCTGTTTCCAGTCGTGAGTAAAAATATACAGGGCATTCTGCTGCACCATATCCACCATTTGCTGGTAGCGTGCATTGGGAAATTGTTGTTTCAATTGTTGAAAAGCATCGGCTTCATTATCAGCAAACGCCATATAGCAAATTCCTTTGGCGGTGGAAGCCACCAGGATATTTCCAAAAGGGCTTTCGGCATAACTGTAATTGATAGAAAGGTTCTCACCTCCATTCTTGAATTCACCCGGCGTCATCCCCTCGATTTTAACAAACAGATCATGCAGCCGGCCCGTACCTGACAGGCCTGTTTCAAACGCAGCATCAAAAAGTGTCGCCTGTTTGTCTGACAGGATTTGTTTGGCATGCTGCACGCTGATGAATTGCAGGAATTTTTTCGGACTTACACCGGCCCATTCCGTAAAAAGGCGTTGGAAATGAAATGGGCTGAGATGTATCTGCTCTGCGATCTCTTCCAGCGAAGGCTGTGTTTTAAAATGCTCGAGGATATATTCGATGGCCTCTGCTATCCTGTTGTAGTGAATATTTTCTTGTGTTGTCATGATCTTTCGATTTAGAACACAAATTTAGCAGGGCCGATGGGCGTGGAAAACCCGGAACTTGCTTTGTATTACGCTAGTCATTTAATTAGATGGGTGTATTGGCTATTAATCTTTTTTTCATGCATATGCTGGTTTCCATCGCCTCATAAGGGGGATAATTAGGTATGACCTCATATCCTTGCTTTTTATATAATGCAATAGCTTCATCCTGTTGATTGCCGGTTTCCAGTACTGCTTCAGAATAACCTGATTCAAGCGCCCAGGTTTCCAGTTCATTTAGTACAGCAGAGGAAATTCCCTGGCGACGGTACTCCGGCTTTACATACATTCTTTTTATTTCCACAGTTGAGTCATTGAACTCTTTGAAACAACCACAGCCCACAGCCTGGCCGCCTTTATAGGCGATAACGACAGTATCAACATTCACAACAATATTATGCTGATCATACACGTCCTGCAAGGCCTGATAGCGGCTGCGAAGGTCTTTGTCAAGCAAAGGAATGAGATAGAGAAAATCGGGATCCTTGTTGTTAGTACGTTTTAGTTCGAACATAGAAGGAAGATTAGATCTGGTCCAAAGAAACAAAATACAAAGAAGGGGAAGGCTGCATTTTACGCACAGTACACCGCTAAAGCCCTATTCGTTCCGCCCATTCCAAAGGACCTGGTAGCTCGCGATTACAAAACTCGAGATGTATCACTCTCCGGCGGCCTTGATTCGTTGTGCGGCTAGATGCATGCAACAGCAATGGTCTCATGATCATGATTCCCCCTGCCGGAACGGAGCAGGTAACTTCAGTTTCGTTTTCCCAATTAATCGCTCCGGACCTGTAAATTCCTTTCCTGTGTGACCCCGGAACAACCCGCAAGGCTCCATTGTTCCCATCAGTATCATCAAGATGAACCCGCATTGTAAAAATGTTTTCCAGTATTTCCAGTGGCGGTTGAACTCCAAACAGGTCCTGTTTGAGAGTCCATGGGCCAAACCCTTCAGCCTCAATTTTTCTGTCCACAGAAATAGTCAAATCCTGATGATAAGAGACAAACCAGTTGGAAGTGCCGGGTTTGTCGAAGTAAATGGATTTAACCAGGAAGTAGTCTGTTCCAAAAATCTGTTCAATAATTGAAGCTAATTTCTTAACCAGCAGAACATCTTTTACTGATGGCACTTCTTTTAAAAATTGCCTGATGGCAAACAGATCATCTGTTTTTCTAAACGAAGACCGGGATGAATCGGCCTGATCAATAAGTTGAGGGATTGCATTTAGCTCTTCTCTCTCAAAAACTCCAGGAATGACGGAGAATCCTTTCTCTATAATATCCGCTTTATTATCGTCCAGCATGATTTTGCTCATATACTTTGATCAGGGATAAAGCTCAAAATTAATCGGGAAAATAATTAAGAATAAAAACTAAAAGTCCCGGCAGAAATATTTCTGCCGGGACTAATAAACATTTGAATCAACTTGGGGAAACAATGCCCGCGTCTTTACAAATCCCTATTCCGGGATCTGGTATTTATTACAAATCTCTTCATAGCTTAATGGTCTGCTTCTACCTCCTGGCCTACCTCCTGGTATTATAATGTACCGGAATTTGTGCGTGGTCGCAATGGCAGCATAGTCATTCTTATCATTCACAAACTTTATCCGGAGATTGCCGACAGTAGCATAAGCAGACCAGGTATCTGTCATAATGGACCCCTGATAGTAGGTAAGAAGGATAGGCAGTTGTGACACCTGTGTAGTTGGCCATACAGATGGAGTATACCCCAGGAGCTTGCCAAAAGTCAATACACTACCGCTGTCAAGCACTTGTTGTGTAATTCCTGGCGCCGGTTTTGAATAATTAAATCCCCAGACTCCAAAAACAGTATCCTTTTTCCAGGGCGAAGCCGTAAACCATTCGGAATAGATCACATTGGGAACACCAGGTACGCCTTGCTCACCCTGAGGGCCTTGTGGGCCTTGCGGACCTACATCGCCTTTTTTGCAGGAAACAAATACGCCAGCAGTAATAAAAGCAATGATGAAGACAGAAGCATGCAGTTTCATAACATATGTTTTAATAAGTGAAATTAAAACAGCTTGTAAGCCTTGTAAATCCCTCTTATAGATGAATTTCTTGTGCTATCTGTAAGTATCAACAAGAGAATACTACTTTGAGGTAATACGCGAATGAGTGAGATATCTGGGTGAATGGCAATAGAAGTATGGGATTTGATTTTTGGAGACATTAAATAGAAAAGCCCCGGGACCGGGGCCTTTGTATGTCGCCTGTGCGACGTTCAACTTCAACCAAGTTCTAATCTATTCTGACGCAATTCCGTGGTTTCGGTTACAGTTTAGGGTAATTTATTTTACATCCATTTCACCAGCGAAAACACTCCGGAAGGGGAGCCGATACCGGCATCATCATCCCCATCCAGCTTTTCTGCTGCGGAGGAAACGGTTGATTGTTGGTTTTTTTGCTTCCGCTCCAGCTCTTTAATGATGCTGTCGCTCTCTTCGCGTTTGCGTTTTTCCTCGCGAAGGCGTTTTTGCAGCTCGATGGAATCTTCTGTCTGTTGATCATAACGGTAATCGCGGCTTGGCTTGTTGCGGTTATTGTTACCATCCCGGCTATCGTAGCGATTATTATCCGGGTCATTGATATTCCTTCCAGACGCATCTTTCAGCCCATCTTCGGTCATGGTATAATCCACATTAGTCACATAATTAAACCCGTAATCATCATCGATCTCAAAACCCCTGAACCTGGAGCGGCGGTAAGTCTTTTTTACGGTGAAGCGGGCCGGGTTAAGCTTTTCTCTTATAGTTCCATCAAACCGGATCTTTTTACCAAGGGGCACCTGTATTTCGATCTCCACCTGCTGACCCCTGAATTTGCTGTTTTTATCAATCGCATAACCACTGGCGAGGTCCAACAAGCTGTCGCGTGAAGTGATCCTGTACTGAATGTTACGGGCCCTGTCAAGCGCATCCTGCCTGTCACGACCATAACTGTATTTCTTCTCATATACATGGAATGAACTGTCGGGGCTTTTGATCACATTGAAACGGACAGTGGAAAGCTTTACAGTATCTTCAGACAGGTCCCATCCATCGCCATTATCATTTATCCAGCCAAAGCTTCCGGTATATTCCAGCTCAGGTTCTGTAACAGCCACGATCATTTTACCTTTTGCAGGTTGTGTGCTCATTGGCACTACTGCGTCTACATGCTCATAGTCACGAAAATCGCGGGTAACGCCGGATACCAGCAGAATAACACAAACCCAGCCAAGTGTCCAGAGAAAACCAAATGTCCAACCCAGGTAGCTATTCCTGGAGCGTACGCCGATGACGCGGCGGATCACCCAGGTGATGATGCCTATCAATGGCACCAGTAAAAAGAAGATCAGGGTGCCCCAGGCATACATTTGCTGCGCTTTGCTGGTCCACAGGAAGTTATTCACCGGCCACCAGGCAATTCCGCCAAATAAAAGTGCCAGCAATCCAACGAAGAGACCAAATGCAATGGAACCAGCGATGAACAGGAAGAATGCCTTGAACAATACTCCGATCATGTGGCCGATACCACGGCCGCTATGGCGGGCTGTTTCATTTATTTCTGTGCTGAAGGTTCTTCCTCTTGTATTAGCGAATTCCTTCGCTTTGCTACCAAAATTCTGAGCAGATTCTTTTACTTCCTCAGTCCAGGTTTTCACACGCTCCTTCACTCCATCCATTTCCTGGCGCACGTTTTCACGTATCCTGTTCACGTCCACCTTTTCACCGCGCATTTCCATTTTCTCATAATTACTTCTTGCCTCAGGCAATACCATCCACAGCACGATATAGATCAATGACAGTGTTCCGCTCAGTGAACCAAAAACGATATTGGGAAACAGGTCGAAATCGTGATTCCATGATAAACCATTCAACAAGCCTATCAAAACATTCAGGGCGATAGGAGCAACAAAGATCAAACGGATCAACCAGGTCTCTTTATTAAAATAAGCTGCAAGACCACCTGCCACACCACCGATCACTTTGTCGTCAGGATTGCGGTATAACCTTTTTCCTGAATATCCTTCCAGGTCCTGGGGAGGAAGCACTGCCCAGAGAATGATGTAGAGCAAAAAGCCCATACCAAAGCCGCCGAAAGTAACGATGGCGAAAAGAATTCTCACGATCGCCGGGTCAACGTTCATGTATGCGGCAAGACCACTACAAACACCACCGATCATCTTGTCGCTTGTATCGCGGTAAAGACGTGTTCTGGTTTTTCTTTCACTACCTGAATAAGAATATTGTTGTTGTGATTTACCAGCCTGGTTTGCATCAGCGGCTTCTGCTGTTTCAGCATCAAAATCCTCAGGCCTTCCCATAGAAGCGATGATTTCTTCTATGTCAGCATCGGTAACACAATTGGCACCTTTGCGGATCTTGTCGTTCATCAGCTCAGCAATACGGCTTTCGATATCATTGATGATCTCGTCGCGGCCTTCTTCATGAGCAAAATAGCGACGCAGGCTTTCAATATAACCCTGCAACTTTTCGTAAGCAGAATCTTCGATAGGTATCACCCTTCCGCTAAGGTTTATGTTAATGATCTTTTTCATGTCAATATTTTTGGGTTGAAGCGATGTGTTTATTGGTTAAGGGGTTGATCATTTTTTTTGGCGAGGGCATTGACACCATTCGACAATTCGTTCCAGGTTTGTTCAAGCTCCTTGTAAAAATTCTCGCCCTTTTCCGTAAGCGAAAAATATTTGCGGGGCGGTCCTGAATTGCTTTCTACCCAACGGTAAGTAAGCATATCAGCATTTTTGAGGCGGGTGAGCAGTGGATAGAGCGTTCCTTCCAGGATCTGAAGATTTGCCGCCCGCATTTCTTCCACTATATCGCTGGGGTAGGCCTCGCCCCGGCGGATAATGGAGAGAATACAAAACTCCAAAATCCCTTTCCTCATCTGGCTCTGTGTGTTCTCTATATTCATAAACTCGATTTTATGGAGGGGGCAGGATAAGGTTTAAAGCCCCATTTTCTCCGTTTATAGATCAAAGATAGGGTGATATTTGGTACTATGCAACACAAAGTACCAAATATTTTAAGGTAATGTTTTATAAACAGGGGATAAAAATGCCCTGAAATGCAGGCTGGATAAGGAAAAGGGCGAAATGGAGCGTTCGGCTTAGGGAAAAAGGATTGTGGACAAATGGAAACTTTCCGGGATATGTGGTAGAAGGTTAGAAAGGTATTTTCTGTTGTCACCCCGGCCCTGGTTTAGTAAACGTGCTGGTAAAGTACTCTAAGAGCCGGGGTCTCCCCCATCTGCAATATTTTCTACGCAATAAGGCTACTGATTTGAACCAACTGCAGCACTGAGAGACCCCGGCTTTTATATTCTTTAAACCAGTAAGCCGATTTAACCTGGGCCGGGTGACACACTTTCTACGGAAAAGGACCATCCAAACCAGAGCAATTCATATTAATCAAAATTTGATCTGGCACCCAGAAACGCCACCTCTCCCTTATCCGGCTTTAGAATAATATATTTCTTTACTCCATTGATCTGAACTTCATCCATCGCATCAATCAACTGACCATAATGAGCATTCTCACCTGGTTTAATAATAAACATCAATCCTTTCTTTCCTTCCTCGCTGATCTTCGCCTGATCAAGCCAGGCTTGCCGCTCACGGATGACACTTCCAATTCCATTCTTTACAGAAAAACTGGTTTCTTTTATTTGTCCTGCTGCTTTCGCTTTTTCCCAATCGCCCAGGTAATAGTATAAGTGATCTGCACTTATCAGTAAGGTAACGGCACTTGATTCTCCCAAAGTAGGTGGAGTGCCTCCCTCTTTCGGCATATTTAATTTTGCAACATACGGTCGGCTCATTTCTGTTGTCATTACAAAAAATGCAATAAGAAGAAAGCCCAGGTCTACCATTGGTGTCATGTCCGTTTTGACAGAGTGTCTCTTTACACGGGCTGCACTTCGGGATCTGGAAGAGAGGAGTTGAGGTGCTGATATCGTTGCCATAAGCATGGGTTTTCAGATAAGATACCCTGTTCAGAATAATCCACAAGAAGAAGCGCCTCCCCGGGAAAACTGCCCGGTTTTCAGTCAGAATGTCAATACAGTCCCCGGCACTCTTCTTGCTACCTAATAATAAACAGCTTACACATAATGAAAACAATCATCGTCCCCACCGATTTTTCTCCCGTGGCCGTTAATGCCCTCAATTATGCAGCCGATATGGCGCTGGCTGTTAATGCAAGTCTGATGCTGCTGCATATTTACCAGATCCCGGTTACCGTCACCGATACGCCGCTGATCCTGATCTCCGTCGAAGATCTCAAAGCTGATGCAGAAAGAAAACTGAACAAAGCACGGCAGGAAATTGAACATGTCACCTCCGGAAAAATTAAAATATATGCAGAAGCTCACCTCGGAAATGTAACGGACGAATTGGAAGAGATCTGTAAAAAGATTCAGCCTTTTGCCATTGTAATGGGCACCACTGGTCACTCTGCAGTGGAGAGAGTAATTTTTGGCAGCAATACGCTTAGTGTCATCAAGCATATTGCCTGGCCTGTTATCTGTGTTCCTGTTGGAAAAGAATATGGCACTGGTATAAAAAAGATCGGTCTTGCCTGCGATTTTCGTGAAGTCGCAGAAACTGTTCCGTCTGATGCCATCAAATCTTTCGCGGCTCAGTTCAAAGCAGAATTCCATGTGCTCAATGTTCATTACCAGGAACCTTCTGCCGGACTTTCTGAGCAATCAGCCATTTTGCAAACTGCTTTAGCTGGTCTCAATCCTCATTATCATTTTATCCAACACAAAGACATCGAAGACGGCATCCATGAATTTGCAGAAAAAAATAATCTCGACCTTATCATTACTATTCCTAAAAAACATAAACTGCTGGATGGCATTTTCAAAAAAAGCTCTACCAAGCAACTGATCTATCATTCGCATATACCGGTGATGAGCCTTCACAATTAAAACTTATTCGTTTCTGGTTAAGGCATAATCAAAAAAAGAGAGTGGTTATTAAAACCACTCTCTTTGCTTTATCTTTCTCAATCTTATTAGAACTCCGCAGAACCGGGCGTTCTGGGAAATGCAATCACATCCCTGATATTTCCCATGCCAGTCACAAACTGCACCATTCTTTCAAAACCCAAACCAAAACCGGAATGCGGAACTGTACCGAAGCGGCGGGTATCAAGGTACCACCACAGCTCTTCTACCGGCACATGCATTTCTTTCATTCTCTCTTCCAGTCTGTCTAGGCGCTCTTCCCTCTGTGATCCGCCAACGATTTCCCCGATGCCTGGTGCAAGAATATCCATCGCCGCAACAGTGGGGCCATGGCCCAGTTCCGGGTTTGCATCATCATTCATACGCATGTAAAATGCTTTGATGGCTGCAGGATAATTAGTAACGATCACTGGTTTCTTAAAATGTTTTTCCACCAGATATCTTTCATGCTCACTTTGCATATCAATACCCCATTTCACATCATAGGCAAACTTCTTTTTCTTATATGCAGGTGATTGCAATAAGATATCAATTGCTTCTGTATAAGTGATCCGTTCGAAATCATTATTCAATACAAATTCCAGCTTCTCGATCAGGCCCATTTCACTGCGTTTGTCTTGCGGCAACTGCTTTTCTTCTTCTGCAAGGCGTTGCGCAAGAAAATCAAGATCTTCCCTGTTATGCTCCATTGCATACCTGATCAGGTATTTAATGAATTCTTCGGCGAGATCTGCATTATCTTCCAGGTCATTGAATGCAACTTCGGGTTCTATCATCCAGAATTCAGCCAGGTGGCGGGCTGTATTGGAATTTTCTGCACGGAAAGTAGGGCCGAATGTATAGATCTCACCAAAAGCCGTTGCACCCAGTTCTCCTTCCAGTTGTCCACTCACAGTAAGGTTAGTACTGCGGCCAAAGAAATCCTCCTTGAAATTAATGCTGCCGTCTTCATTCCTTGGTGGATTATCGAACGGCAGGGTGGAGACCCTGAACATTTCACCAGCACCTTCTGCATCACTGGCTGTGATGATAGGAGTATGCATGTACACAAACCCTTTATCATTAAAGAATTTGTGGATCGCAAAAGCCAGTGCATGACGTACGCGGAATACGGCGCCGAATGTATTGGTGCGAAAACGCAGGTGGGCGATTTCCCTCAAAAATTCAAGACTGTGCTTCTTGGGTTGCAGCGGGTATTTTTCAGCATCGCTATCACCTAATATCTCCAGTGTTTCAGCGGTCAGGTCCATTTTCTGCCCTTTGCCCAATGAAGGCACCGCTTTTCCTTTCACTTTTACAGAAGCGGAAGTGGTAATACGTTTCAGCGTTTCGTCGTCAAACTTTCCCAGTTCAAGCACAACCTGCAGATTATTATTAGTAGAGCCGTCATTGATAGCCATAAACTGGTTATTGCGGAAGGTTCTTACCCATCCCATAACGGTTACTTCCTGCCCTGCCGGCTCCTGGGCCAGCAGCTCCTTGATCTTTGTGCGTTTGTTGAACATATAGAAATTTTCGGACGGCAAAGATAAGGTGTTAACCCGCAGAGCATATGGGGCTTGTACACAATCCGGCAGGATAAGGGCCGTTTTACCCCTATCCCAACCATTTTTTGGTTTTTTACGAAAAAGGACGTATACTTGCAGCGGAAAGACGACTGGTTAGTTCATTACTCCCTATAGTTAGCTCATCAGGTTTTTACCGATTCCATTCAACAAAAATTCATACTTTTTTTACTTTTCAGATTTGTGACCAAGGTATACTGTGTTAACCTTCAACATTTTGTATGTACGACATCCTGCAATTGAACGATATGCTCGTTCCTGAACTGCTTGATATTGCTGAGCAGTTGCGTATCCCCAACGCAAAAAAATTAGATAAACAAGAGCTGGTTTACAAGATCCTCGACAGCCAGGCCATTGCCAACTCCAAAGGCGGAACACCTGCCGAAGACAAGGGCAAGCGCAAACGCATCATCAAAGCTTCTACAGGCATTACCACCGAAGAAGCCGTAGTGGAGAACAGCGGCGAAGAGAAAAAACCGGCCAATAAAAAACCGGCACCTATGCCTAAAAAAGAAGATAAAGCTCCTGCAAAAAGGGGGCGCAAAAAACCCGAAGAAAAAGAAACATCCGAACAACCAGAACTAATATCCGAAGAATCCGAACCCGTTGCTGAAGAAGCAGTAACCCAGCCTACCACCGAAGAAACTCCCGCCGCAGAACCAGCCACCCCCAATAAAGTATATCCTCAAAGACGCGAACAGCATTTTAATATAGAATTCGATGGCGTTATTCTTTCTGAAGGCGTGCTCGAAATGATGCCCGACGGCTATGGCTTTCTCCGCTCTTCTGATTACAATTACCTCTCATCACCCGATGATGTATACGTTTCCCCTTCTCAAATAAAACTGTTTGGACTTAAAACCGGCGATACCGTTTACGGTTCTGTTCGCCCACCCAAAGAAGGTGAAAAATATTTCGCATTACTGAAAGTTGATACTATCAATAATAAGAGCCCCGAAGAAGTAAGAGACCGTGTTCCATTCGATTATCTTACTCCCTTATTCCCTTACGAAAAGCTCAATCTCTTTACTACTCCCGGAGATTATTCCACCCGCATCATGGACCTGTTTACCCCGATCGGTAAAGGTCAGCGTGGATTGATCGTGGCGCAACCCAAAACAGGTAAGACCATGTTGCTGAAAGCTGTGGCCAACGCCATCGCTGCCAACCACCCGGAATGCTATCTTATGGTAGTGCTGGTGGATGAACGCCCCGAGGAAGTTACCGATATGGAAAGAAGCGTACGCGCAGAAGTGATCGCTTCTACCTTTGATGAACCAGCAGAAAAGCACGTAAAGGTTTCTACTATCGCTTTGCAAAAAGCTAAGAGACTGGTAGAATGCGGACACGATGTAGTGATATTGTTAGATTCTATTACACGTCTCGCCCGTGCTCATAATACAGTAGCCCCCGCTTCCGGTAAAGTTCTCTCCGGTGGTGTGGAAGCAAACGCCATGCAGAAACCAAAACAATTCTTTGGTGCTGCACGTAAAATTGAAAACGGAGGCTCGCTCACGATCATTGCTACTGCCCTGGTTGATACCGGCAGTAAAATGGATGAAGTGATCTTTGAAGAATTTAAAGGTACCGGCAACATGGAGCTTCAGCTCGACCGCCGCCTTGCCAATAAACGTATCTACCCTGCTATTGACCTCACCGCATCTTCTACCCGCCGCGATGACCTGTTGCTGGAAAGAGATGTGCTGCAACGCATGAACCTGCTGCGTGTATTCCTCACAGACATGAATACAGAAGAAGCAATGCGTGAACTGCAAAACAGGATGAAAGGCACGAAGAATAATGAAGAGTTCCTGGCAAGCATGAACAGATAATTTTCATTCATAAAATAAGTCAAGCCTCCTTTCCGGGAGGCTTTTTTATTGACCGTAAAAGCACGGAAAATGAAGCGCATTAATCCCCATCATCCTCCACACGAAAAAGCTTATTCATTCGTTCTATGTTGGTAAAGACCAACACTAGTTGACCTATATGAGAACCCTTCACCTACTCTTTCTGCTTTTTATCATTCCAGCCATATCCCAGGCACAACATAGCCTTACCGGCCTTTGGGCAGGCACTCTTACCAACGACAGCACCACCATACGCAGGGAACAAACCTTTGAACTGGCACTTACAGAATACAAGGGCAAAGTATACGGCTATTCAAGAAGCAGTTTTATTGTACATGATACGCTGTTCTACACCATGAAGCGGATCAAAGGAAAAATTGATGGAGATGTATGTGAAATAAAAGATGATGAGATCATTTCTTCCAATTTTCCCGGCCGCACAGATAAAGGAGTGAAAATGACCATCACTTTCCGTCAGCGCCAGGAAGATACCACCTGGCATATCGATGGCAACTGGAAAACAAATCAAACAAAAAAGTACTACTCCATTTCAGGAGGCATCGCCTTGCGTTCAGAAAAAAACCTGAACAACTCCAAGATATTTCCACACCTGGAAGAATTGGGCCAGGCTGATGATGTAGCGTTCTACAAAGAATATAAAACACCCCCTCCTGTAGTAGTTACAAAACCGAGGACAGAAGAAAAAGCTCCGGCTACAAAACCCGTTCAGCAACCTGTGGCAGTTGTTAAAAAAGACTCTCCTGTTGCAACAGCACCTGAAGAAGAAAAGAAAGCCACCGCGGTTGTTACAACACCAACCACTCCTGCAAAGCCTGTTGCTGTGCCTGCAATTGTTTCCACTGCTCCTGCAGCACTGGTTGCGGAACGGATCAACAGCGCTCCCCAGATCGTCGAGTTTAAATCAGATAGCCTTGTACTGGCACTTTATGATAATGGTGAAATTGATGGCGACACAGTAAGTCTTTTACTGAATGGTGAGGTCATCCTCGCTAAACAAATGCTCAAAGCGACCGCCTTAAAGAAGACCGTTTATATTCCTGCCGGCTCAGAAGAAACAACCCTGGTGCTATACGCAGAGAACCTGGGTAAATACCCGCCCAATACAGGCTTACTGGTGATACATGACGGGGAGGAAACTTACCAGCTCCGGTTTAGTGCAGATCTGAAACAAAACGCAGCAGTCATATTCCGGCGGAAAAAGAATTGATCAATAAGAACATCAGTTGAAAAGCTTGTCGATCTTACCGGCAAGCTTTTTATCTTTTTCGGTCACTATATCACCCGCGTCATGAGTAGATAGCCACACTTCTACAGTATTGTATACATTTCTCCACTCGGGATGGTGGTCCATTTTTTCAGCTGCAAGTGCCACTCTTGTCATAAAAGCAAATGCTTCACTGAAATCTTTGAACTGGAATTTGCGGTAGAGTTTGTTGTTTTCTTCTTTCCACATAGCACTACTATTTGGTAATAAAGACTACAATTATTGGGCTAGCTTTGATTAAAATACCAGGTGCTCTTTATTTTTGATCCGCTCATTGGTGAGCTCTGCCACCAGTTGCACACCAGCGATCGCACGAACCGGTTGAATGATCTGTTGAAGGTCACCATCATTTACCCAATCATCTTTCATTAACCAAAGAAAATCCAGGTGCTTGAATTCTGGTAAAAGATACTCTCCGTCAAACTGGTTATTGTACAGGTAATGCGCAAGCGAGCCCGTTGGTTCACGGTATTCAAAAACAGAAAAAAAATAATCGCGTTTCTTTTTATTCAACCTTATCTCTATTTCATGGTTGATACGGAAATCCATTCCCAGCATATTATTCAACTGCCAGCAAAACTGGTAATCCTTCACTGGCGCCATGATACCAAGAAGACGGGTGTCTTCAAAGAATGCTTCTGCCAGATCATGATTATTGATGGATAATTTGAGGCTTCGTTCAGACACTACATCCGTTTTACTAAAGTTAACAATTATATTCTATGAGACGCGGCAAACCTCAAACCATAAAACATTCTTCTACACCAGTTTTATTGTAAGAACTAAAACTGCACTTCTGCTTCCACAACCTGGTTACCACGCTTGAATTTAATTTTTGTTTTGTCCCCTTTGTTGAACTGGTTCAGTGCTTGCATGTAACTCTCCACAGAACTTACTTTGTGTGGCCCCAGTTGAATGATCACATCGCCAGCTTTCAATCCTGCTTTAGATGCCGGTCGTCCTTCCGTTACACCATCAGCCCGAACACCCTCTCCCGGATAAGTATAATCCGGCATAATACCCATGGTTACTTTAAAAGAAGAAGTGGATACCTGTATTTCCCTTGTTTTCAGGAACGCCAGTTTCTGATTTTGCTTATTCAGTTTGTCAATAATGGATTCGATATAATTGATCACCTGCAATTCTCCTACATAATTGATGCGGTCTGCATCATCACTTGGCCGGTGATAATCTTTATGCTGCCCGGTAAAGAAAAAAAGCACGGGAATATCTTTCCGGTAAAAGGATGTATGATCGCTTGGGCCTGATCCGCTTGAATCAATCTTTATTCCAAATGGCAGTTTCTTATCCTGCATATTGATCACCGTAGCCCATTGCGGAGAGGTACCATATCCTCCAATGGTCAATATATGTGTACTGTCGTTCAAACGGCCAACCATGTCCATATTGATCATATAGTTTACGGTTGACAGGTCTACTGTCGGGTGCTCTGTAAAATATTTTGAACCAAACAGGCCAAGCTCTTCCCCGGAAAACGCCAGGAAAAGATAATTGCTGCTCTTGTCTTTGCGGCCTTTTAGTCTTTTTGCCAGTTCAAGCAAGGCGGCAGTGCCACTTGCATTATCATCGGCTCCATTGTGTATCAGCTTTTCACCGGTGCGCAGCATAGAGTTGCCGTCTTCTCCATAGCCCAAATGGTCAAAGTGGGCACCGAGCACAACAGTTGTTGCAGCCCCATTATCGAGATAAGCCGCCACATTATGTCCGGTTCTGCTTTTTTCACCTATATCCACTTTCAGTTTCAGATTGAGCGTGGCCGTGGCATCACTGAAATATTTTTTTGCTGCATCTTTCTTCACATAAATAACAGGAACGGGCAATAGGGCAGACTTATCTTTCCCATTAAACTCGAGCTTATCATCTATTGCAGAGCTGTTATAAATAATGATAGCAGTAGCGCCTTTATCGTACGCTTTTTTGGAATTGTTGCGGATATATTCGATCAGATCAAAATGGGGATTCTGCTGGTTTTCGGACAGTATTTCTTTCAAATCAACAAACCAGGGCATATCCGCCTCCTGTAGTGCTACTGCCGGTGACGCATCAATACTTTTCAATGCGCTGAACGGAAAAGGGAAAAAATCCTTCATTTTTTCCAGTTTTACCTCATTTATGCTGAAAAAAGTCCCTTCTTTTACCTCTTTTCCTTCCTGTATCTCGAATGGCTGGTAAAAACCATCTGTTCCTTTTGGTTGCAGACCCAGGGATTTAAACTGACCGGCGATATATTCCATCGCCAGTTTTTCTCCGGCCCCGCCCGCCCGCCGGCCTTCCAGTTTATCATCTGCCAGGTAGCCAATATGCGCCTGAAGATTGGCAATTGTGGCTTTATCTGCTTTTTTTAATTTCTGGGCAGTAACAACAGAACTAAGAAAAACCAAAGACAAGGCTAGCTTTATACGGAAGGGCACCATATTATTATAATTATTTTGGCAAAGGTATTAAGCTCCGATCTTTTTCGCCGGGCTGGTGTTGATTTTAATTCGGATTTCTGTTTTTTAACAACCCACACCGTCATAAAATCGTAATTCGTAAATCGTATTAACCTTTACGCTCTATTTTTGCAACCCTTGAAGAAGCGTTTACATATTGCATTGGTGGGCAACCCCAACAGCGGAAAAAGTTCCCTTTTCAATTGCCTGACCGGTTTGAACCAAAAAGTGGGCAATTTTCCTGGGGTCACCGTTGATAAGAAGACCGGTACTACCAATTTGCCTTCCGGTGACGCCGAAATTATTGACCTGCCTGGTACTTACAGCCTTTATCCCCGCCGTCTCGACGAATGGGTAAGTTATCGCGTGCTGCTTGGCCAGGATGCCGGGGTAAGGCCCGATGTAGTGGTGGCTGTGGCAGATGCCAGCAACCTGAAACGGAACCTGCTTTTTTGTACTCAGCTGATCGATCTGAAAATTCCTGTGGTAGTTGCGCTTACCATGATGGACCTGGCTAATAAAAAAGGAATCAAAATTGATCTCCCGGCACTTGAGCGTGAGTTGGGTGTGCCTGTAGTAGCGATCAATCCCCGCAGGCAAAAGGGCATTCCCCAACTGAAAAAAGCCATGGAACAAACAGGGCAAGGCCTGTATAAACCCCCTGTCAAAGATTTTATCGATAATAAAGCCCTGGCGCCCGCTTCGATTGAAGAATTAAGAAAAATCCGTTCTGAAATAAGCGATTATTCCGCCATTCATTACCTGATCAATCATGAATCGTTCGATCTGGACCACAGCACGCAAAGCCAGATAGAAAATATTGAAAAACGCAATCAGTTCAACCCCACCAAAACACAGGCGGAAGAAATATTGCAGCGCTACACCCGGATCAAGCATATCATGCAGGTTTCCGTATCTGAGCCGGATCCTTTGCAGAAATCGCTATTCACGGAAAAATTAGATAATGTATTGCTGCATCGCCGTTGGGGTTACCTGATCCTGCTGGGAGTGTTGTTCCTGTTATTCCAAAGTGTATTCTGGCTGGCCAGCTATCCGATGGACTGGATCGATGCAGGCACAGCTTCTTTCAGCAGCTGGCTTTCATCTGTGTTACCGGAAAATAACTGGACAGATCTTCTTATCAATGGAATTATTGCAGGGCTTGGCGGCATCGTCATTTTTGTGCCGCAGATCGCCATTCTTTTTGCCCTGATCACAATACTGGAAGATACCGGCTATATGGCCAGGATCAGTTTTCTTACTGACCGGCTCATGCGCAGTGTGGGGCTCAACGGGAAAAGCGTGATGCCCATGATCAGCGGATTTGCCTGTGCAATTCCGGCTGTGATGAGTGCCCGCAGTATTGAAAACCGGAAAGAACGCCTGCTTACGATACTGATCACCCCACTGATGAGCTGTTCTGCCCGTTTGCCGGTGTATACCATTTTGATCGGATTGGTCATTCCCAATAAATACCTGTTTGGTTTTATTGGTGTGCAGGGCCTGGTAATGCTCGGACTTTATCTCCTTGGGTTCGTTATGGCTTTGATCGTTTCTTATGTGGCCAAATGGTTTATTCATATCAGTGAAAAAAGCTTTTTTATCCTGGAGCTGCCAACTTACCGCTCACCACGATGGAAAAACGTTTTTCAGACCATGTGGAGCAAAGCAAAAATATTCGTGGTGGATGCAGGTAAAGTGATCATGATCATCAGCCTGATATTATGGGGTTTTAGCTCTTTCGGTCCAAAGGAGAGAATGCATAAGGCAACAGTTGCTTATGAAGAAGCTCTTGCAAAACCCGGAGCAGATAGCACACAGGTAGAAATTGATTATTCACATGCCAAATTGGAAAATTCTTATGTCGGCATTGCAGGCAAAGCCATTGAGCCGGTTGTGAAGCCATTGGGGTATGACTGGAAAATTGGTATCGCCCTGATCACTTCTTTTGCGGCCCGCGAAGTTTTTGTCGGCACCATGGCTACTTTGTACAGTGTAGGTGATGAAGAGAGCGAAGGCCCGTTAAAGGAAAAAATGCGGGTAGCCACAAGACCTGACGGAACACCCGTTTATACGCTCGCTACCGGCGTATCGCTCATGTTATTTTATGTATTTGCCATGCAATGTATGAGCACACTGGCTATAGTGAAAAGAGAAACCCGTAGCTGGAAATGGCCTTTGATACAGTTGGTCTATATGACTGGGTTGGCTTATATCGCCAGTTTCATAGCCTATCAGTTATTGTCTTAAGGCTTCACCCATTTATCCTTCGGTTCAAAATAATCCCACAACAAAGAAGAAATTTTCCTGGTCAGCGTCCATGCCTCATTTGCATGGGTCCAACTGGTGTCTTTATTATTTTTAGTGAAGATGCAAAAGATATAGGGTCTGTTGGGAGCATTTACAAGCAGGGCTTCATTACGCGAAGCATCTACACAACCATTTTTGCTGAACACTTCAATATAAGGTGGGATCATAGAGATGGCTTCATCTTCATCCCAGAAATTACGGCCGAGACAACGCATTATTCTTTCACAGGCTGCAGGAGTAAATAATTTGTTTTGATAGATCTGTTCAAACAGCCGGCCCATTTCAGCTGGAGAAGTTTGCCCCCAGCCATAAATTTTCCGGATCTCTTCACGGCCTGGTGTGCGGGAGTTGACCCTCGTATTTATGTAGCCGAGACTATCCATCAACGCGTTGATGCGGGTGCCGGTGCCTGCCAGTTTTTGCAGCCACAGGCTGGCCGTGTTATCACTGGTGGTAAGCATCAGCATGATGATCTTTTTCAGGGCTATTTTTTCCCCGTCTTTAAAAGATCCCAGGATATCTTCCCCTTCATACAGCAGGGAGTCTTTATAAATATGTGTTGAATCATAATGCAGTTCGCCTTTCTGCATTTTATCCATAACACCCATCATAATGGGAACTTTTACAATGCTGGCTGTTGGAAAAACAGTGTCCGCGTTGATGGCGACGGTTTCTCCTGTTTTTATATTTTTTACATAAATGCCAATCGCGCCATTGAAACCGGTGATTGCTTTTCTTAATTCTGCTTCAAGCTTTTTGTCGGTTTTCTGTGCAAAAGATGCCAGAAAGCAAGAACAAAGCAATAAAAGCAAGGATGTTTTTTTCATATCAATTATTTCATGCCCATATAATCGGTTACCAGTTGGCAAAATGCCTGTATACCGGTTTTCATTGCACTGTCTGTTACAAAGAAATCGGCTGTATGATGCGGTGGTGCTGTTTTAGGATTATTCCCTTTGGGCATTCCTCCGAGATAAAGGAAAAATGCCGGGGCTTTGGTACCATAATAGGAAAAGTCTTCAGCACCTGTTACCCATTCCCGTTCTTTTACATTTTTTGCGCCGATGGCTGTTTCGAGAGAAGGAAGCATTTTCTTCACCAATGCCGGTTCATTATAAGTAACCAGGGTTTTAGTGTCAATGATCACTTCGGTACTTACACCTGAAGCATCGCCAATTGTTTTAATGGTGTGTCGGAATTGCTCATGCACTTTTTTCTGCATATCGCTGTCGAGCGTGCGGATGGTTCCCAGCATGATCGCCTCTTCAGGAATAATATTATTTCTGACCCCGCTTTGGATCTTGCCCACGGTAATCACTACCGGCGCTTTGGTAAGTTCCGATTGCCGGCTTACAATATTCTGCAATCCCTGGATGATCTGTGCGGAAGCAGCAATGGGATCGATGCCGAGCCAGGGTTGTGAACCATGACTTGGTTTGCCTTTTACCTTAATAGTAAAAAAATCCGCAGCGGCCATGAATGAACCGGACTTATATTCAATTGTCCCTTCTTCAATTGCTGATTCAATATGCATCCCAAACACAGCATCCACTTTGGGGTTTTCCATTACGCCTTCTTTCACCATCAGCGCGGCTCCGCCTTCTTCCCCTTCAGGTGCACCTTCCTCTGCGGGCTGGAAGATGAATTTTACTGTTCCTTTCAGTTCATTTTTTATACCGGCCAGCACTTCTGCTGTGCTCATCAGCATGGCCACATGTGTATCATGTCCGCAAGCATGCATCACTCCCACTTCCTGGCCGTTATACATTGCCTTCTCTTTAGACGCATAGGGAATATTCACTCTTTCTGTTACCGGCAATGCGTCCATATCTGCACGCAATGCCACGCAAGGGCCCGGCTTGCCACCACGTAAAATTCCTACCACTCCTGTTTTGGCTACGCCTTCCTTTACTTCAATCCCGAGTTTTCTCAAATGATCTGCCACAAGTTTTGCGGTGTTCACTTCACGATTGCCCAATTCCGGGTGTTTATGTATTTCCTGTCTCCAGGCAATACATTGCGGTTCTATGCGGTTGATGGCCGTTTCGATCTTCTGTTTGAGCTGGGCATTCAGGATGGCCGAGAAGGAAAGCAGGGTCGTCGTCAGCAGAGTATATTTCATCCGAAAATTTTTATGAATATAACATAAAAAGCATTTTATCGCTATCTTCAACCGCAGGTATTAAGGCAACTCCCCATCTTTCAATTTTATTTTTAAACGATGCCGCTTCGCCATTTATCTTTTCTAAAGGCAGTGTTGTTGCAGAGTGTTACTGCATTTGGCGGACCGCAGGCACATATTGCCATGATGTTGAAAACATTCGTCAGGCAAACAAAGTATGTTACCGAAGAGGAGTTGATAGAGTATAATGCCTTTTGCAATCTGCTGCCGGGTGCATCTTCCACACAAACAGTTACATTGATCGGGTATAAGGTCGGGGGTATTCCGCTGGCTGTCGTTTCCCTGCTGGTTTGGATCTTTCCCGCATGCCTCTTTATGGGAGCGTTATCTTTTCTTCTTCCTTATATAGATAGTAAAGCGCTGCATACTGATATTTTCAAATTCATTCCGCCCATGGCTGCAGGCTTCCTGGTGTTTGCCTGTATAAAAGCTTTTCCGCATGCCATTAAGAACACGATCACCTGGGTGATCATGTTTGTAGGAACAGCGGCCACTTATTTTTTCTTCAAGCTTCCGGTCATATTTCCTATACTGATCGTTGCAGGAGGTGTTGCTACCAATCTAAGCAAAAAGCGGATCCCGCAGGTGGAGCGGGTGCCGCGCAAGATCAAGTGGTGGAACTTCTGGTTGTTTGGTATCATTTTCATTGCAGCAGGCTTTCTTAGTGAAAAAGCGAGGAAGGAAGATTGGCCTCACCGGAAGCCTATCAATCTTTTTGAGAATACCTATCGTATGGGAAGTATCGTTTTCGGAGGGGGGCAGGTGCTGATGCCGATGATGTATGAACAGTTCAGCGTAAGGCCGGAAGCGATCAAACAAAAAAACCCCAATGTGGTACAAATTGATAAAGGAGAAATGTATACCGGAATGGGGATCGTGCGGGCCGTACCGGGACCGGTTTTTTCCATTGCTTCATTTACAGGGGGCATGGCGTTGAAAGATATGGGTACAGAGATGCAGGTATTGGGGTGCCTGATCGGATCAATTGCCATTTTTTTACCCAGTGCTTTGCTGGTGCTATTCTTTTTTCCCATCTGGCATAACCTGAAAAAGTATGCTGTTATTCACCGCTCCCTCGAAGGGATCAATGCGTCCGTGATAGGGATTATGATCGGTTCTACATTTTTTATCATGAAGGATATTTCACTGATAGAAGCAAAAACGGTAAGTGTAATAAATGTAGGGGTGATAGTGGGGACAACGCTTTTGCTTTGTTATACCCGGCTTCCTGCACCGGTGATAGTGGCAGCTTGTTTGTTGCTGGGGTATTTCTTTTAATTCCTGTTATTTCCTCACAGCTTTTCTTTGTGGTCTTTGTGTCTTCGTGAGATATAAACTCTCACGAAGACACAAAGACCACAAAGGATTTATTTTTTTAGGCTCCTTATATTTTCCTGGATTTATAATACCCTCCCTTTTCAATTTCAGCAATCACATTTTCCGGGACCATATAGCGGATGGATTTTCCATCGCGGATCATTTCCCTGATGCCGGTAGCAGATATCTGGAGCAATGGCGCATCCAGCTCTACCAGTTTTGCTCCGATGGTATTCTCCACCGGAAACTCCGGGCGTTTGTAAACATAAATGGAATAGTTGCCAATGATCGCTTCATAATTTTTCCATTTATGCAGGTTCTGAAAACTATCGCTCCCCATGATGATCGAAAACTCGTGTTCGGGATACCGTTCGCTCAGGTGGGCAAGAGTGACGCTGGTATAAGATGGTTTGGGTAGAGAGAATTCGATATCGGAAACTTTGATACGGGGGTCATCGGCTGTTGCTGTTTGCAGGAGATGAAGCCGGTCATATTCGTTCAAGAGGGAATGGTTTATTTTAAACGGGTTCTGCGGGGAAAGGATAAACCAGATTTTTTCAAGGGGAGTTTCATTGAGAAGGTGGTTGGCAATGATAAGGTGGCCGATATGAATGGGATTAAAGGAGCCAAAGTATAGACCTATCCTCATAATAAATTGGTTTTCAATTAATTACATCTACAAGGATATGTTCGGCCTCATCCAGGCGGAGGCTGAGGGTATAACCAGCCACTTGTACAGACACCGGATCACCCATTGGGGCAACTTGCTCAAGTGATATTTCTTCTCCGGGAAGGCAGCCCATTTCCATTAGCTTAAGATGTATTTCCTGGGATCCAAACTCGCGGATGATGGCTTTTTGGCCGGGCTTCAGTTCTGATAATTTTTTATTCATGTTCGTACCTCAATCCGGCAAAACTAACATTGTATTGTCTGCTTTGTTTACGAATTTTGAAAATATGCAGTCATCTATTAAGCCCATGGTCAATTTTTTTTACGAAACACCTGTAAGCCTCCGGCAGAGGGAGCAATTGAAATCTTTTATCCTAACCATTTTTAAGAAGGAGAAAAAAAAGGTATCGGGTATCAATTATATTTTCTGTACGGATAAGCGGGTACTGGAGATTAACCGTCAGTTTCTTCAGCATGACTACTACACAGATATTATCACCTTCGAATTATCAGTGCCTGGCACCCCGGTTGAAGCGGAAGTATATATCAGTGTGGACCGGGTAAAGGATAATGCCCTGCAGGTAGGCGCCCCCTATTATAAAGAGCTTCACCGGGTAATTTTCCATGGAGTGCTTCATCTTTGCGGGTATAAGGATAAAACAGCAGCCCAGGAACAGGAAATGAGAAGAAGAGAAGACTATTACCTCAACCTGTATTTTAATTAAGCCGTCTTCACCTATTTTCTGCCCGGTACTGAAACCTGAACACATTGGAATGTTTCCCGTGGAACATTATTGGGATGCTTCAGCCCTTATTCTGATCAAAAGAGTATCATTTAATGTCCTCCCACAACTGATTGCTTCTACTTTGCCCTGGACTTCTTGTGCTATCACCAGGATAACCGCTATTTTAAAGGGGTTGCTCTCGTACTTACACCAAATCTTCCACCGAGTTTGCAGGTAGCTTCTTATAAAACATAAGCGCCTGGCTTTATTTATTGAGCAAACTCTTGCTTCCTGAGCTATGATCTAGCCATTTGGCAAAAGGCCTCTGGATTTCCTTTGAATACGCTCTCAAGTAGATTCTATGAAAGGGCAATTCAGGCTTTCTCTTATGAAGCGAGGCACAACCTTAATATTAGTTATCAGATTTAGTTTCGTTTAAATCTATTGCACAGGGGAGAACATCTTGTTCCAGGTCTTTCATGAGAGAAACAGCCTCCGCTTCACTTCAGTTTAAGCGCTATTGCTCGCAAATAGGCCTGCAGGTAATATTTCATCATAGGGATTTGAAATGTTCCCCGTGGAACATAAGAATTGGGAAACACTTCTGAAGGCCGGTCCTTGCTATCCTCAAGTTTGCAGTAACTTTGCGCCGATGTTTCCAGATTATGATATAATAGTAGTAGGAGCTGGCCATGCGGGATGCGAGGCTGCTGCCTCAGCAGCCAACTTGGGTTCTAAGGTGCTGCTGGTAACAATGAATATGCAGACCATTGCTCAAATGAGCTGCAATCCTGCAATGGGAGGAATTGCCAAGGGGCAGATCGTGCGGGAAGTGGACGCCCTTGGCGGGTATTCAGGAATAGTTACTGATTTGTCCATGATCCAGTTCCGGATGCTTAACCGCTCTAAAGGACCCGCTATGTGGAGCCCCAGGGCACAAAGCGATCGCATGCTATTTGCTGCCACCTGGAGGGAAATGCTGGAGAAAACGCCGAATGTGAATTTTTACCAGGATATGGTGAAGGGATTGATTGTAAAAGATGGAAGGGCCTGCGGTGTAATAACGGGGCTCGGTCATGAGATAAAAGCAAAGGCGGTGGTGCTGACCAATGGCACTTTTCTCAATGGGATCATACATATTGGAGAAAAGAATTTTGGGGGAGGACGGGCAGCCGAAAAAGCCGCAACCGGGATCACAGAACAACTGGTCAGCCTGGGTTTTGAAAGCGATCGTTTAAAAACCGGTACGCCCCCGCGAGTAGACGGGAGAAGCCTGGATTATTCAAAAATGGAAGAGCAACCAGGTGATGAAGAAATAGGTGGGTTCTCTTATACCAATGTTCCAAAACCAACCCAACAAAGAAGTTGCTGGATCACTTATACCAATCAGGCGGTTCATGATATTCTGAAGACCGGGTTCGATCGCAGTCCAATGTTCGCGGGAAGGATCGATGGTGTAGGTCCCCGCTATTGCCCAAGTATTGAAGACAAAATCAATCGCTTTGCAGAACGTGAACGTCATCAGCTTTTCATTGAGCCAGAAGGATGGAATACAGTTGAGATCTATGTAAATGGCTTTTCTACTTCTTTACCCGAAGACGTACAATACGAAGCACTTCGTATAATTCCCGGTTTTGAGAATGTCCGCATTTTCCGCCCTGGCTATGCGATTGAATATGATTATTTCCCACCTACTCAACTCAAGCATACATTAGAAACAAAACTTATATCAAATCTTTTCTTTGCCGGTCAGATCAATGGGACCACCGGGTATGAAGAAGCTGCCTGCCAAGGATTGATGGCAGGAATGAACGCCCATCAGAAAGTGCGTGATCTTGAACCTGTGATCCTGAAAAGAAGTGAAGCATATATTGGTGTGTTGATCGACGACCTGATCAGTAAGGGAACTGAGGAACCTTACCGGATGTTTACTTCCAGGGCGGAGTTCCGTACTTTGCTTCGCCAGGACAATGCAGATCTCCGTCTCACAGAATTAAGCTATCGTCTCGGTCTCGCTTCTCAAGAAAGAATGGACACAGTGATTGCAAAAAAAGATGCAGTAGTTACCATCAAACAAATTCTGAAAGATACCAGCGTAGAACCCGGAGAGATAAACGGGTTTCTTCAAGAACTCAAATCCTCCCCCATTATAGAAAAACAAAAAGCGGAAAAAATTCTCCTCCGCCCAGATGTTGAACTTGATCAGTTGATAAATGCATTACCCAAACTGACTGAATCACTAAAAGGCTTTACCAAAGAACAATTGGAGCAAGCTTCCATCCAGGTAAAATATGATGTATACATTAATAAAGAAAAAGAACTAGTGAGTCGAATGAGCCAACTGGAAGACCTGGAAATTCCCGAAACATTTGATTACAAAAAGATCCAGGCTTTGGGAAATGAGGCCCGCGAAAAATTAAACCGGGTGAAGCCAAGAACACTTGGCCAGGCAAGCCGTATCTCCGGCATCAACCCCAGCGATGTACAAATACTAATGGTGTATATGGGCCGGTAGTTTGAAGGATGCCTTCAATGCTTCATTCCATACAGTTTTGAACTATATTTTTTCAAGCGTCAAAACCGTGTGGAATTCTTAATTGGCCGCTATCTCATGGTTAACTAAAACCTCTACCATGGATAGCAAAAACGTTTTAACCGCCGACCTGCTCGATCTTGTTTTTGATAATCGGAACAAAGATTATGGAGCTTATGAATTACGCAGATTCTATAATCAGCGGATAAGAAAAGCATTGCTGATAACCGGGGCATTAGCTGGTATAACATTTACCAGCATTGCATTGGGCAACAAACTTCACCCGGGAAAAGAAAGAATTCCTGAAAAAATCACTGCTGTAGTTATCAACCCGCTCGATGAAGATAAAAAACCAGAGCCTATCATTCCCCCTGAGCAAAAACCGCAACCTGCACCACAACCAGTACGTTCAGAAATTTTTACCCAAATGGTAATTGCGGATGACAAGGATGTTCAATCGCCTCCGCCAGACCAGGAAACACTAAGTACCGCAAAGATATCCACTACGCAATCAGATGGCGTGGATGATACCGGGATACCAACCGAAACACAGCCGGTAGGCGCAGGAACGGGCATCATCCAACAAAAGGAAACCAAAGAACCGGAAGGGCCATTTGAGCGGGTAGAAGTAGAAGCAAAATTTCTTGGCAACTGGGAAAAATTTCTCCTCAGATATTTGAATGGGGATGTTCCTGTAGAAAATGGTGCATCTCCGGGAAGGTACACAGTAATGATCCAATTTGTAGTAGACGTCGATGGCTCTGTAAGTGATATCCGTCCATTAACTTCCCTTGGCTATGGAATGGAAAATGAGGCAATCCGTGTTTTGAAAAAAGCCACCAAGTGGGAACCGGCTTTTCAGAATGGGCGACAAGTAAAAGCCTATCGCAGACAACCGGTTACGTTCCTGGTAAATGAAGAGTAAATAAACTCTACCCACGAACACCACTTTCGCAACAGCTATAAACACTTTACTGGCTGTTGCGAAAGTCGTTTGCTTAAACAATCACAGCAAAACCCCCGATTCTACCGCCCCTACCCTTTTGAAAATTTTGCTGAATGACCGCAGCACCCTTTCCGGGATTATTTAATTATTAGCAGCGGTCATTCAGCTTTTTACAATAATCGCGCTTGACTGTACCATCTGCTCACGGGTATTTACGGAGTTATTATATACACCTGTGATCAAACCCCGGCATTTTGGAGAACCGCAACGGCATTCGAATGGTTCCATATTCTGATCAAGAAATTGAGAATAGTCAAGCGTTAATTCTTCATTCCGGGAAATATTTCTCAGAGCAATTACATTCAAACCATCCAGGCCGGTATTCGCATCACAGCTATGATTCTGTGGGGCCCATTCCGAAGGATCTTCATCCCAAAGCACAAAAACTTCGTCGCTTACAGCATATGCGTAACGACGGAAATTTAATTTCTGCTCTTCATTCCAATGCCTATCCACAAACCTTTTGGTTACGACCCTTTGAGCTTTCTCCTCACCGCAAAAAACCACATCTCCCTTATGGATGGGTCGGGTTGCATAAATTCCAAAACCGGCAATGGAATTTCCTTTCATTGCATAGGGTTTTTTCTTTCTTGCATGGCGGGCAATGCCTTCTTCAATGATCTGTTCCAAAAATCCCTTTTGCCCGGCTTCATCAAATTTCAGGATAAAGTCCGCCGAACCCTCATAACCATCCGTATAAAAAACAGAACAGGTAAAATTAATCTCCAGGAAAAAAATCTCATTCTTATCGTTCACCCTGAAATCAAGGCGTGCATAGCCCACACCATTGAATCCTTTAAAAATTCTCTCGGTAGCAGCACGAAGAGCTTTGTCCAACACCGGGTCTGTACAAGGGAAATTGCAATCGGGATGGAGCTCAGAGGTTTTTAAAGAATAGGTCTTAAACGTTTTGCCCTCCGGGAAAACATACTCAACAGGTTTAAACACTTTACAGGTTTTTCCATCGGCATTGGCAGCAACCAGAACAGTAAACTCCCGTCCGTCTATATACTCTTCTACCAGCAAGGGGCCGTATTCGTTGTAAATCTCAACCACCTTTTTAAGCAGGTCCTGTTTATTGTACAAAACCGAATTCTCATCAATTCCAAGGCTGTCACCAGCTTTTGAAGGTTTGATGAACATTGGATAACTAAGATATTTTTCTACCTTATCAATATCTTCCGGTTTATCGATCATAAAATACCCGGGAGTTTTTACTCCTTCACAGTGGGCCACGTATTTCATCAGCTCCTTGGTGGGGTCATAAAGCTTAGCCGTAGGGCCGGTATGAGGAAGATCAAGCAGATCGAAACTATGGATCACATCAATGGAAGGAACTTCCCATTCGAGGTAACCTTCACAAAGGTTGACGAATATATCATAGCCCTTTTTCTTTAATTCCTTCAGCTGACGATAAGTGGTCAGTTTGTTCAGGAACACATGATCCACCTCGTCGTTGGGAAGAAAAGAATTCAGGTATCGGGGAGGATCATAGTTTTTATAATCCACTCCCGTAGTTGAGTAGTCTGGTTGAAGCACACAAACTTTCATGTGAATAGAATTTTGCAGTAAAGTCGTTACCTATAATGAAAAGGGTCCTACAATGATAAATGCCTTCTTTCGAAGGCGTCTTTAATAATACTCAGGATACTGTCAGAAAACGTTCTGTTGGCATAGCGAAGTATCGCTCCTATGGAAGTATAATCCTCGTCCTCGCTCAAGCCACACTGTGCATTTACTTCCAGCATGTATACTTTGCCAGTATTCTTATCCATACGGATATCCAGTCTTCCGTATCCCATGCCTCCCACAGCCAGGTAGGCTTGAAGGCTGATTTCTTCCAATGCCTTTACCAGGTGAGCTGCAGGCTGGTGATAATTATAAAAGTTCTCATTCCCGGGCATCGGGCGCTCATCCTCATAAATCTCCCAAAGACGGTCGAAAGAGAGAAATTTCTCCTCATCCGGCAATGACTCATGAAAGATCCTTTCCACAGGAGGGAAAACCTCACAACGCTCAGGAGCGGTAGAAGAGCCAATAATAAAGGATGTGAATTCGGGTCCGGTAATAAACTGCTCCACGATCAATCCGTCTGCCAGCAGGTTCCACCCACGATAGCCGTTCTTTAATTCTGCCACCCGTTCCTTCAATTCATTATCAGTATACACAACATTTTTAACAGATACACCCATACTTCCACCCGAAACAGCAGGTTTAATAATCAGGGGGGCACCCAGTTGCTGACACATGCCATCAAGCGGCTTTTCTGTTCCATCGATCATCGCCCATTTAGCTGTAGAAACGCCGGCTTTATCAAAAGCCTCTTTCATGGGGATCTTAGAAGTAGTGATATTATAGTAGTGTGTATCGGAACCAGTATAAATGAGACGATTCTTTTCGAGTTCCGCAATGACAGAAACACCTGGGGTACCATTCACTTCATCACCATCACAGAGGTTCAGGACAAGAGGAATTTTTCTGCCAGATCTTTTCTTGATACCCTCAATGATCTCCCGGTAGTTTTGCATGGTAACCGGCTGCCAGATCCAATCTGCATTCAGCTCAGTAAATACCTTTGTATATTCCTGCAGGCTTTGAGTGAAATCGTAATAATACTGGAGGTTGGGATCCTCTGTTTGGAGATAGGGGTAGAGGACCCAGATCTTTAGTTTTCGAAGAGGATTGTCTGCTACTTTCCTTGCGACCTTTTTCTTAAGCTCTTTTTTCCTTGTTTGAGCGATCATGCAGTTGCTGTTGTATAAATCGGGTAAGGGTGTAAGTACTAAGGATCTCGGGGTTTATATGTGCAGCACCCCTGATCTCTCCCAGGCAATTACTGCATCCGCAAAAGCAGGTAAATGGTTGCGCCATATCCCACTCGGTAGAGGGATAAAAGAAAGTCATCTCATCCCCTTCTGCGATCTCCTTCAGGGCAACTATCTGCATAGCAAACGTGTCAAAGAACACATTCGGGTCGCAGCTATGGTTGATATACTGAAGGTGTTCCGGTTGCAACATAATATGCTTATCAATGCCTACCTGTACGGTTAAATAAGTTGGTTCATTAAGGATAGCTCCTGCTGAAAAGTAGGCAACAACCTCCCCCGGTTTATACGTTCGTTGGGCGAAAAAAGCTTTTTGGTTACTTACTAGGTTTTGCCTGACAGCGGCAAATACATGATCGCTTATAAGGCGATAACCGGAGTGGGTAGCTGTTACCATAAATGAATTGATATGAAAAGATAGAGATAAACCATTATGCAAAATTCACATAGTCGTAAATGTGAATAATTAAGCCTATAAACTTAATAACGTTAAACAGCTATCTTCCCTTTAACATCCCATTTAAGAGTGGCAAACACGCCATCCCTTAATTAAACCCGGCCGGTTGCCATACTACTTCGGAACCCTTGAAATGCCTATCCGGTAAGACTTTCATTGGTTTGCCCCTTTTCCTTATTATAAAAGTTCCAGGCCATTACCAATCTTATTTCTCCAAAGCTGGCAGCCTCCTTCACGCTACTTTTGATTGCGCCAATAGAAGCTATCTCAAGTTGGGCAATAGCCTCATTAACGATCGTAACAACTGAAGGATCGACCAGTTCCTCAATAGCGATCTCTCCCAACCGTATATAATGAGCCAAATGACCCTCTATCGTTTGCTGGGTAAAACCACGAAGGCTGGCAATCTCTCCAACGCTTTTACCATCTCTGAATAATTTGTATGACTCTGCTTTTGTATCCGGACGCTGCACGGCCGGCTCTTTTGTTACTGGTTCTTTTTCCTTTTTCTTCCTTTTGCCAGTAGTTTTTTTCTCTGGCATTTGTGAAGACAAACCATTTTCCAGCGAATACGCCCGGATCAGCTCAAGGAAATCATTTCCATAACTTTTGATCTTAACCGGCCCAAAGCCGGAGATCTGCTCCAGTTCATCTTCTGTTTGGGGAAGAAAGCTGACCAGCTCCTCCAGTGTTTTACTGCTCGCGATCAGATACAGGGGCTGTTCTTTCCTGGCACTGATACTATCCCGCAATTGTTTCAACTGCCAGTATAAAGCCGGGTGGGCAAGCCCTTTTCTTGCCTCTACACCCCCCCCGTACACGTTAATGCTGAAGGATGGTTGTTGAAAAGATCTTTTCCGCTGTTGCCACAGGTCCAGATCCGTATTCACTGTAAAACCCTGAAGCATGAATTGATGAAGCGAGACCGAACCGAACAATTCCCTCAGGTCTTCATTTACCTGCCTGGCGAGGTTCCTGTTATCGGTACTAATCGTACAGGTTTGCAGCTGGCTAAGGACCTGCTGCAGTTCGGTAGAGAAATGGACAGATGCCCGTTTGACCCTTTCAACTAACTGCGTATTCTCATCTATCGTAAGTGGTAACAGCAATTGCTGCCTGATCCATTCATGAAAACGAGAACCCGTTTCTTTGATCGATTCTATTTTTTGTTCCAGCATCTCCATCCATTCCATGGATTCCTTTTGAAAGGACGTTCCATGTTTCCGGATATAGTCTCCCGACTCTACGACCAGCTCAGATTCTTTGGTAAAATCAAAAGCCTGAAATAAAAGTTCAATCCGTGTTTGCTGCGTAGCTTCCAATAATTCCTGCCGGAGCATTTCCGCCGAGACACTGTTGCGCGCAAACTCAACAATCCGGGGATCAGTTCTCAAGCTTGAAACATTGATCCTGCTTTTTAATACCAGCCCATCCAGGTTAGTGCAGCGGCTTAAAGCCACATATACCTGGCCTGGAGCAAATGCTTTACCGGCATCAATGATCGCCTTTTCAAAAGTCAACCCCTGGCTTTTATGAATAGTGATCGCCCAGGCAAGTCTTAAAGGAAACTGAGAAAAAGAACCAAGCGTTTCTTCTTCCATTGAGCGGTTTGCCGGGTTAAGGGTATATCGAATATTCTCCCATTGCTCACGCTTTACTTCTATTTCTGTTTCGTCATCACATATCACCCATATTTTTTCTTCTTCTACACGGTTTACAATCCCGATTTTTCCATTGTAAAACCGTTTTCCCCTGTCTGTATCATTCTTAATGAACATGACCTGGGCGCCGGGGCATAATACCAGGGTTTCATCGGCCGGAAAACTATTGGCAGGGAAATCTCCATTTATTGCTGCGGTAAAGGAAGAATGCACTGCCGGAAGCTTTTGCAGTTCTGCAGTATTGATCTGCTTTACAATTTCATTGTGTGTCGTCAATAAAATATAACCATCCTGCGGGGCCCTCACAAAATCCGGTAAATAACGGTCTTCCAGCAAGCTGGCGCCGGTTTCATCCACTTCGTTATTCCTGACCTGGTTAAGCAGGTTGATAAAGTCTTCTTCGCTTTGCCTGTAAACCTTGTTAAATTCAATGTATACAGGCTGTTCATCCTGTAACACACGGCTATCAAAGAAATAAGGGCTTCTATAGTAAGCAGAAAGCCACTGCCAGATCTCATCCCTGGTTACAGGGGGAAGCTGGAACATATCTCCGATAAAAAGGACCTGGACCCCACCAAAGCGTTGAAGTGGCCGTTTTCTCACAAAGCGAAGAACCGTGTCAATAGCGTCAAGTGTATCGCACCGCACCATACTGATCTCATCGATCACCAGCAATTCCAACTCTTCCAATACTCTTAACTTTTCCTTATTCATTCTCAGCCGGTTGATCAGCCCGGCCGTATGTGTTACCTCCTCGCTATCCGAAGCAAATGCCTCATTGTCTTCCGGAATAAAGGGTGAAAAGGGAAGTTGAAAAAAGGAGTGGATGGTAACACCTCCTGCATTAATGGCTGCCACTCCGGTTGGTGCAACAACAGCCATTTGCTTGCGACTATGCTCTCTTATATAACGCAGGAATGTTGTTTTCCCGGTACCGGCTTTCCCTGTAAGGAAAATGTTCCGCGTGCTCTGGTTCACCAATCCCAGCGCTAATTGGAACATGGTATTCGATTGATCGATATGTGTTGTCTCTGTCACTGCTCTTTCTAATAATTTAAGCAAAATAAAGTAAATGATCGCTGCGTTCAGCCAGTCATTTTTATTTCCGCCAATCCTTTATTAATTATAATACTCATTTCATCTTGCATTGGCATATCCAGGATCAGCAGTTCACTTACCAGGACCTCAGTGATCGTTTTGCAGGAACCATTACTGTCCTTAAAGTTCCGGTTAATGAGGCGGCCAACGATAGCAACCGTCATTCCCTTCTCCAGATACTTTTCTGCAAGTGTGGCTATTCTTCCCTGTACAACCAAGGCATGGGACTGAACTTCCTTAATATGAAGTCCTTTAGCATTACAATATGAGTCCTCAATAAGAATAGAGAACCTTGCTATTTTCCTCCCATCCCCCCCATCCTTAATGACAGGGTTACCCATCAGGCTTCCGATAAGTTGAACATTATTCTTAATTGCATACATCTGTCTTAGTATTACTCATAGCAAGGTATAACAAGCGTCCAAAACTCCATGGGGTTAAACACGTCAGAAATCCGTTTTTAATCACAGACTTAAATGGTCATAAAACAGGCAATGTGCTCTCCCGTGTTTTTGACTTATGCCCGGGCATAATCACCCAATTTTTAAGTATTCTTACGGTCAGCTAAAAACTAAATCCCTGCCTGTTAAATGATTAACATTTATCCCATTTAAGCACTCTGGCGGAAATAAGCCCCTTTCAGTAGGTTTAATAATTCTTGCAATATCCTATTACGAAAAACAACCTTTATGAAAAACTCAAACCTGCTGCCTTTGGCCGGCTTTGGTTTTTTTTGCGCTGTTTTCTTATCCCTTACTCCGATGCAACAGGAAAGCGACTCGCTATCAGAAAAAGTTGCAGAGGTCCCTTCCATTGTACTCTCAAGGCCAGGCTTTCTTTCTACAACTTATAATGAAGGTCCTTCACGGGACACGATCAGTTCATCATTACCCTTTTATAAGCCCACAAACCGTACACTCTCATCAACAACTGACAATCACGCAGTAACGCCACAGGTAAAGGAAATTAAACCCGTTCTTACAGATCCACAGGAAATTATCTCAGCGACTGCTAACGCAAAGCCCAATGGAGAGGACCCGGAGGTTTCTCCAACAACGGCAACACTGCAAAGTCCCAATCCGGAAGACCCCCAGGAGTACATTTTTTCCGGCAATTCTCATGTTCCATCACCGTATCTACCAGAAGAGCCAGAGATTGAAGAAGAGAAAATATTCCCACCTACAGACTATGTGGATGAGATAGCTGCTCCGCAAAAACAAGAAGTGGTAAAAGTGTTGATTTCAGCACCTGTTCCTATTATTACAGTAGAGCCTGAATCAGGGCTTGACAGTTATCCAGATTATCTGATGCAGGCCCGTATAGAGAAATTGGCCGAGTATGCAAATGAAAACAACTATTCCACTGAATATGCTTTTATAATCAACCTTGGACTAAAATCAGGTAAAAAGCGTTTTTTCCTGGTCGACCTTCTCCATGGGGAAGTTCTCAAAAGTGGTTTGGTGGCACATGGCCGTGGTAAAGAAAAGTTCACTCTGCAAAAAAAGTATTCGAACCTGCCAGGCAGCGCCTGCAGTTCTCTCGGATTATATAAGATCGGTTCGGTTTACAGTGGGGGATTCGGGAAATCATTCCGGCTGATTGGTTTGGAGAAATCGAATAATAATGCGCTTAGCCGGGCTATTGTATTGCATGCGATGAGTTGCATTCCCAATGAAGAAATAGACTATCCTATTTGTCAAAGCGAGGGATGTCCTTCCCTTTCGCCGGAATTCCTGGATGATATCAGTCCCGTAATACTGAAAAGCAAAAAGCCGTTATTATTATGGGTCTTTGATCCCACAACCAATAATTCCCGGATTAGTTACTAAATTATTTTTTGCTTACCGTCCATATACTAACTGCCTGGTCTCAGGCAGTTTTTATTTTGCCTTTCGGAAAGCCACAATTTATTATTTCACTCCCACAGCCTAATATACAGCTGCCAAAGATGTGCTGTCAGAGCATAAAAAAACGATTACAACTTTCGTTATAATCGTTTCATTTTTGTGGTGTGGGGCGGGATCGAACCGCCGACACAAGGATTTTCAGTCCTTTGCTCTACCGACTGAGCTACCGCACCTTTTTACCCAGAAATTTACCATTTCCCGGTAAGGGCTGCAAAAATAGAGGTTTTTGCACAATTGATAAACTTTTGTGTGAATTATTTCTGGGTCAAAATAGCTTTACATACCATATTCACTCAGGAACTTGATCCGCATGATCTTTAACTGTTCCCAATTGAAATTGTGTTCGGAAAGTTCTTCCTGGGCTACCTGCAAGGACGATGTGTCACAGCTTTTAAAATAGTCTATGATTTCATCCTGTTCGGTTTCGTCCAGCATTTCATCAATCGCATAGTCCAGGTTAAGTTTGGTGCCACTGGCTGCAATGGTTTCCATTTCTTCCAGCATTTCATCAATCCTCCAACCCTTGTTTTTAGCGATGGTCTCCAGGGACACTTTCTTATCGGTATTTTGGATAATATATACTTTATTGCCGCTCTTGTTCACTACGCTTTTCATCACAAAATCATCGGGCTTTACGATATTGTTCTCTTCTACATATTTAGCAACCATTTCCACAAAGGGCTTACCATACCTGAGCGCTTTTCCCTTGCTCACGCCCTGGCATTTTTCCAGGTCGGCAATTGTAGTCGGGTATAAAGTAGCCATGTCTTGCAAAGAAGTTTCGAGGAAAATAACAAAAGGCGGCAGGTTCTTTTTCTTGGCTTCTTTCTGACGCAGTTCCTTCAACATTTCGAATAGCCGCTCATCAGTTGCAGCACCGGTAGATGTTTCTGTTGCCTCTTCATCATCTGCATTTGCTTCTTCATAGAGATTATTCAGAACGATCTTGAAAGATTTCGGCTTTTTGAGAAAGCCTTCTCCTTTTTTGGTGAACTTGAGGACACCGTATTCTTCTATATCTTTTGACAGCAACCCTTCCAGCAGCATCTGCCTGATCAATGAATTCCAGAAATGTGATTCCTTATCATTTCCACTTGCAAAAGCCGGTATACCATCATGCCGGAACATTTTGATCTGGGGTGTCAACTTGCCACTGATGATCTGCACCACATAATCTGTAGCAAACCGTTCGTCCAGCGCTTTGATCGCTTTCAGCACAATAATCGCTTCTTCTTTTGCTTCCACTTTTTCTTTAGGATGCTTACAGTTATCACATTGCCCGCAATTTTCCGTTGCATATTCTTCACCAAAATAGCTCATCAGCACTTTGCGGCGGCAAACTCCGCTCTCCGCATAAGCAACCGTTTCATTGATCAATTGAGCTCCGACTTCCCGTTCGCTTAGCGGTTTGTCGCGCATCAGGTGTTCCAGCTTGCTTACATCTTTATGCGAGTAGTAGAGAATACATTTACCTTCCATGCCATCGCGGCCGGCACGACCAGTTTCCTGGTAATAGTTCTCAATAGACTTTGGAATATTGTAGTGGATAACGAAACGGATATCTGGTTTATCGATACCCATACCGAAAGCAATAGTAGCACAGATCACCTGCACATCTTCATTCAGGAATTGGTCCTGCCGCTCAGCCCGCAACTTGCTATCGAGACCAGCATGATAGGCGACTGCTTTAATACCATTAGCAACCAGCAATGCGGCCATTTCTTCCGTCGTCTTCCTGTTCAACGTATAAATTATACCGCTCTTCAACTTCATTCCTTTGATGAAGCGAACGATACTTTCATCTGTTTGTGATTTCTTGATCTTGGGTTGGATCTCATAATAGAGATTGGACCGGTTGAATGAGGAAATAAAAATGTTGGGGTTCCTCAAGTCAAGATTCTTAATGATATCGCTTTGTACTTTCGGTGTGGCCGTAGCCGTCAGGGCAATCACGGGTATATCGGGATTGATCTGCGTCATCATCTCACGCAAGCGACGATATTCAGGACGGAAATCGTGCCCCCATTCAGAGATACAGTGTGCTTCGTCTACCGCAAAAAAAGACAATTTAAGATCAGAGAAAAATTCAAGGTTTTCCTGTTTGGTGAGTGTTTCCGGGGCAACGTATAGCATTTTCGTTTTGCCTGTCAACAGATCATCGTGAACTTCTTTTATTTCTTTTTTGCTAAGTGTTGAATTAAGAAAGTGGGCTACTTCGTCATTGCTGCTATACCCTCTAACCAGGTCAACCTGGTTTTTCATTAGGGCAATAAGTGGCGAAACGATAATAGCAACGCCGTCGCTGACCATTGCAGGCAGTTGATAGCAAAGGCTTTTACCACCACCCGTAGGCATGATCACGAAAGTATCATGGCCGGCCAGTAAAGATTCAATAACTTTTTCTTGTGTGCCTTTGAATTTATTAAATCCAAAATGTTCCTGCAACGCTTTGTGAAGATCAAACCGTTGTTTTGGTTGATTGGTTTCCTTAGCTTGTTTTTTTGCAGCGCCTTTTTTTGCAGTTGTTGTTCCCATTTGCTCTCAATTATTAATCCCGGACAAAGCCCGGGCCATCACTCATTATATAAGATACCTATTTTAACCCAAACCCATAACACATCGGGCTTGTTTTATACAAACAATCGGCTACTCTAAATGATAAGGTTTCTCTTGGAAAAAGCCGGGAGATGATCGGCGGTTGGAATAAAACTAATCCGGCAATTGGGGCCGAGGAGAAATTTCAGCACAGATCCTTAACCCTGCTCAAGAGGACTGCGAATTTACAACTCAACAGTGGTTTCTCATAGCCCAAATCGTTAAAATTCCGGGAAATGAATGGCTGACAGGGTTTTGAAGTTAAAAGCTCTAATTTTGCGCAGCATTCGCCATTGGCGAACAATTTCTTATGACTGTTTCCGTTAAAGAGATCGCCTTGCAAACCATTGCACTGGAAGCCCAGGCAATTGCAGGCCTTCGATCTTATATCAATGATGATTTTGAAAATGCTGTATCAGCCATCGCCGGTTGTAATGGCCGTATTGTGATCAGCGGGATTGGTAAGAGCGCAGTAATTGCACAAAAAATTGTAGCCACATTCAACTCTACAGGCACCCCTTCCATATTCATGCATGCTGCTGATGCCATCCATGGTGATCTTGGCATAATACAACAGGATGATATCGTGATCATTATAAGTAAAAGCGGAGAAAGCCCGGAAATTAAAATGCTGGTTCCGCTGATAAAGAACTTTGGAAATACGATCATTGCAATGGTAGGTAACCTACAATCATTCCTGGCTAAACACTCACAGATCATTCTCAACACAACGGTAGACCAGGAGGCATGCCCGAATAATCTCGCGCCCACATCCAGTACCACCGCCCAGCTTGTGATCGGTGATGCACTGGCTGTTTGCCTCATGGAATTGAAAGGCTTCAGAGGGGAGGATTTTGCAAAGTTCCATCCAGGCGGCACATTAGGTAAAAAGCTTTACCTGAGAGTATCGGATCTTTATCCTTACAACGAAAAACCACAGGTTGGCCCTTCACAAACACTGACTGAAGTGATCATGGAAATGACACAGAAACGGTTAGGGGTAACAGCAGTTGTTGATGAACAAGGCCTTTTGCTTGGTATCATCACCGATGGTGACCTAAGAAGAATGCTCCGGAATAATATCAAATTAGATGATGAGCTTAAAGCCTCAGATATCATGACCAAAAACCCGAAAACCATTGCTCCTGATGAGTTGGCCGTGCAGGCGCTGGATGTTCTCCGCAAAAACGAGATCACCCAGTTAGCCGTTACAGAAAAAGGGGGTTATCTTGGCATTATTCATTTACACGATTTAATTAAGGAAGGTTTAATCTAATCAGCAAACGAAACTGTTTATATTCACTTATTACTATGAACAAACATCATTACGTTGCGATCATGGCCGGTGGGATTGGCAGCAGGTTTTGGCCAATGAGCCGCGCCAATTATCCGAAACAATTCCTGGATATTCTTGGCACAGGCAAAACACTGATACAGGAAAGTTTCGACCGGTATAGCCAGTTGGTGCCTGTAGAAAACCTTTTTATTGTTACTTCCCAGGAATATGTTCACCTAGTAAAACAACAGTTGCCCGATCTTCCAATTGAAAATATTCTCGCAGAGCCCTCACGGAAAAATACAGCTCCCTGCATTGCCTATATCGCTTTCAAGCTTTATCAAAAAGACCCTGAAGCGCTGATGATGGCAGCTCCTGCAGATAACCTGATCCTTGATACTTCGGCTTTTGTCAAAACTGCACAAAAAGCCCTCGATTTTGTAAGTCATATCAACGCATTGGTAACCATTGGCATTAAACCCACTCATCCCAATACCGGGTATGGTTATATCCAGCACGACGGGCCTGAAGCAGCTCCGGGAGTACATAAAGTAAAAACATTCACAGAGAAACCTAATCTCGAATTGGCAAGAACTTTCCTGGCCAGTGGTGATTTTCTATGGAATGCCGGCATCTTTACCTGGAAAGTGAGAACGATCGTGAATGCATTTGAAAAACACCTGCCGGAAATGTTCGAGGTCTTTCACACTGAAAGAAACAACCTGAATACTCCGGAAGAAAAGAATGCGATAGAGAGAATATATCCGCAGTGTACCAATATTTCCATCGACTTTGGCATTATGGAAAAAGCAGAGAATGTGTATGTGATCCCTGCTTCATTTGCCTGGAGTGATCTTGGCACCTGGAACAGTGCCTGGGAAAATATGGAAAAAGACTATTTTCATAATGCTGTGGCCGGCAATTATGTAATGGTGGTAGACGCCAAAAACACTATGGTGCATGTGCCAGACAATAAACTGGTGCTGCTGCAAGGCCTGGAAGATTATATCGTGGTAGACACGAAGGACGTACTCCTTATCTGCAAAAAAGAAAAAGAACAGGAGATAAAAGAATATGTTGCTGAGATCAAGCGGAATAAAGGGGAGAGATTTCTCTAAGGCCTGAGAAAATATCCGGAACACAAAACATCAATATTCTGTTTTTATACAACCTTGTGAATACAAGGTTTTTTTATTTTTAATTATAAAATACAAATATGTCTCCCTATCCTCTTCATAATATATTATTCCTGGACATTGAAACGGTGCCCCAGCATGCCGATTATGAACTTGTTTCTACCGAATGGAAAGAGCTTTGGGCAAAAAAAGCAGAGGTGTTGCTCCGCAACCGGGAAGATGAAACGGTTGAGTCAATTTATAACCGGGCCGGTATTTATGCTGAGTTTGGAAAAATCGTATGCATCAGCTGTGGCGTGATTCAATCATCCGGGGAAGATAAAAAGTTATTACTGAAATCATTCGCCGGTGATAATGAAAAGCTGTTGTTATACGAATTCTCTGAAATGCTCCGCAAGTGGTCCGGCAATGAACCAAAATTCCTTTGTGCGCATAATGGAAAGGAGTTTGATTTTCCATTTCTCTGCAGACGGATGATCATCAATGGGCTAAGCATACCTGCTGTCCTCAATTCGAGCGGCAAGAAACCCTGGGAAGTAAACCATCTTGACACCATGGAGCTCTGGAAGTTCGGCGATTTCAAAAGCTATACTTCCCTCAATCTCCTGGCAAATGCCCTTTCTGTTCCTACACCCAAAGATGATATAGATGGCAGCATGGTTTGGGAAGTATACTGGAAGGAAAGAAACCTGCAGAGAATCACTACTTACTGCCAAAAAGATGTGGTTACTGTTGCCCAGGTTTTTCTACGGATAATGGGTGAACCATTAATTAAAACTGAAAACCTGGAAATCAAAGCCTGATAATATGCCGTAGATCCATCCGTGTCTGCTTTTGAAATCTCGAAGAGGCGGCTCAGCCCGGATTTTTTACCTTCGCTATCTCAATCAAATCCCCTCTTATCATGCAAAGAACAAATTATTCTTCAGGAGCTAAATGGGAAGATATCGTTGGCTACAGCCGGGCAGTAAAAGTGGGTAATACAATAGAGGTAACCGGCACTGTTGCAGTAAATGAAAACAATGAATTAGTCGGCGGCAACAGCGCCTATAAACAAACCCGTTTTATTCTTCAGAAGATAGAAAAAGTACTGGCGCAGGCAGGTGCTTCCCTGAAAGATGTGGTACGCACGCGCATGTTTGTAACAGATATAAGTCTTTGGGAAGAATATGGAAAAGCTCATGGTGAATTTTTTGAGCATATCAAACCTTGTACATCCATGATAGAAGTGAAAGGATTGATTGCACCGGAATATCTTATAGAAATTGAAGCAACAGCTATATTAACTGATTGATATGAACATTGAAACACTACAGGAATACTGTCTCTCCAAACCTGGTGCGGAAGAGGCTTTGCCCTTTGGTCCGGATACACTGGTATACAAAGTGAACGGGAAGATCTTTCTATTAGTAGGTCTTGAAGGCGATCCGCTTCAATTTAATGTGAAATGCGACCCTGACAAGGTGCAGGAGCTGAGAGAAGAATTTCCCTGTGTTTTACCAGGCTATCACATGAATAAGAAACACTGGAATACAATTGTGATAGACGGTTCTGTTTCCAATGCTCAACTCAGGGAATGGATCGATTGGTCATACGAGCTGGTAAAAGACAAACCCAAGAGCAAGAAAAAATAAGTCCATCATTTCTTAAATCGAACACATTGACGATCGTATCTAAATTACCCGACATCAGTACCAATATTTTCACTGTAATGAGTGCTCTCGCAACAGAGCATAAAGCTGTAAACCTGGGACAGGGGTTTCCCGATTTTCCAATGAACCAGGATTTAATTGGATTAGTAGAAAAATCCATGCGTTCCGGGTACAACCAATACTCACCAATGCAAGGTTATCTTCCTTTGAGAGAGGTTCTTTCCCAAAAAATACATTCTTTATATGATACTTCTGTAAGTCCTGATTCACAGATCACTGTTACACCAGGCGGCACATATGGAATTTATACAGCGCTCACTGCTTTATTACGCCCCGGAGATGAAGTGATCATTTTTGAACCTGCATATGACAGCTATATTCCCAATGTAGTAGTAAATGGTGCTACACCTGTTTTGATCAATCTCCAATTCCCGGAATATAAAATCGACTGGGAGGAAGTGAAGCGGAAAATAACACCTCGTACAAAACTGATCATGCTCAATAGTCCGCATAATCCTACCGGTTCCATCCTGAAAGAAGAAGATATTAATCAACTTCGTTCCCTTGTTGCCGGAACAGGTATCTATATTTTAAGTGATGAAGTGTATGAACATCTCATTTATGATAATGCTCCTCATTGCAGCATGCTTCGTTATCCTGATCTTCTCGAAAGGAGCTTTGTATGTTTTTCGTTCGGTAAAGTTTATCACTGCACAGGATGGAAACTCGGCTATGTTGTTTCTTCTCCATCATTGATGAAAGAATTCAGAAAACTCCATCAATTCAACTGTTTTGCCTGTCATACGCCTTCGCAGGTCGCTCTTTCCAGCTTCCTTGAAAATAAAGAAGCTTATCTTGGATTAGGAAGCTTTATGCAGCAAAAAAGGGATTATTTTATTTCCCTGATGAATGATACAAAATTTGATTTGCTGGATAGTAAAGGAAGTTACTTTATCTGTGCTACTTACAATAGGATAAGTGATGAAAAGGACAGTGATTTTGCTATCCGCATCACTAAAGAATTTGGAGTGGCAACCATTCCTGTATCTGCATTTTACCAGGCTGGAACAGATAATAAAGTGATCCGTTTTTGCTTTGCCAAAAAAGAAGACACTTTGGAAAAAGCTGTAGAGAAACTTCGCAAAATCGGGTAGTAATACTTTTACTTACAGCCCTGCTTTTGCACTGATCTCCAGCATGCGGTCGATCGGTTTCCTGGCAGCTAATCTCAACTCTTCATCCATGGTTATTTCAGGTGTCCCATATTCCATGCAGAGATAAAGCTTTTCCAGGGAGTTAAGCTTCATATGCGGGCAATCATTGCATGCGCAGCTATTATTTGGCGGGGCGGGAATAAAGGTTTTATCAGGCGAAGACTTCATCATCTGGTGAAGGATGCCAGTTTCTGTAGCCACGATAAACTCTTTGGAGGGATCAGTTTGAGTAAACTTCAGTAATCCAGTGGTGGATCCAATATAATCTGCCAGGCGTAAAACCGGTTCTTCACATTCAGGGTGAGCAATGAATTTTGCATTGGGATGACGCATTTTCAACTTGGTTATTTTTTCCAGGCTGAAGATCTCATGCACCATACAGGCTCCATTCCAAAGCAACATATTCCTTCCGGTTACTTTGTTGATATAGGCCCCAAGATTTTTATCTGGTGCAAAAATGATGGGCTGATCCTTTGGAAAGCTATCCACTATCACCCTGGCATTGCTGCTCGTAACGATCACATCGCTTAAGGCCTTGATGCCGGCACTGCAGTTGATATAGCTCACCACCACATGATCAGGATGCTGTTCCTTGAAGCGCTTGAACAAAGGCGGGGGGCAGCTATCGCTCAGTGAGCAACCTGCTTTCAGATCAGGGATGACCACTTTTTTTGTTGGGTTGAGGATCTTGGCAGTTTCGGCCATGAAATGCACACCTGCAAACACGATCATGTCGGCCTTAGTTTTCTCAGCCTGCTGTGCGAGACCGAGGCTGTCGCCGATATAATCCGCAACATCCTGGATATCGGGTTCCTGGTAGTAATGCGCCAGCACCACAGCATTCTTCTCCTTCTTCAAACGCTCTATTTCGGCAAACAGGTCAAGCGTTGGGTCGAGATCTATGTCGAGAAAACCTCTTTGCTCAACTTTTTCTTTCGCGGCGGTAAGTGTTGCAGTGTCCATAACCCAATTTTTTGTTTGACTGATTGATCGGGGGAGCAATATTCCAACAGCTTCACCGATTTTTCAAATCAATTTTTCTTTTGTCTTTCTTTAGTTCTAATATTAATAATATAATATTTTATAAAAAAGAGTTTATTATTATTACGGCTGTGAATTAGTGGATAACCAATTTTTACAAAATTAATACTTCAAGGTAATCCACATTTAAAACAGAGTAATCCACATATTGTTTCAGCGATTCTATTGCGTTTAAGCTATCCTATCCACAGCAATGTTAAAAACAGGTCTGGAAAAATAGTACTTCCCCGATAGGATCATTTTATGTGAATTGAAGTAGAACAAACCATGAATTACATACGGACCAGTGACCAACCAGGGGCTACTCCACAAATTGTGTCCTAACAATTCCATTTCATATCAACGTTTCACACGGGATTATTCACAGTCAAATGATGATATTCACAACCCAATGTGGGGAAAAACCCGGAAAACGGATAAGGAAATTTACTAATAACATAATGATTTGAAGCTTTTTGCACAGAAACTTCGGGGTTAATATCGATGCTCCCTTCCCGTCTTCCCGCCTTACCGGTAAAAATTTACCGGTAAGGCGGGAAGACGGGAAGGGAGCAAAATCAATGAAATCTGTTTTCAGGAATGAAAGTGAAGGAGTCTTATCAAAATTTACTTCCTGTAATCCCCGTAAACCCTTGAAAAGCCTGTATTTTGGCGGTTTTCCACAATTTGTTCATATCTATAATTCCCCTATTTTTGCCATCCGTTTTTTAAACCCTTACATATTATTATGTCAGTTATCCAGAACATACAGGAGAAGTATGCAAAACTAATGGCGGTTATTATTGCCGTCGCGCTTATCATTTTCGTTGTGATGCTTGCCTTTGAGAATGGAGGAAGTTTATTCCGTGGAGGCAATGGTACTACTGTTGGTAAGATCAATGGTGTATCTATAGACTATAATACACTTGAGCCGCGTATCAAACAACAGGAAGACGAATACAAACGCCAGGGTTATGGAAGTGGTGCAGCAGTGCGTCAGCAGGCCGTTGAGCAGGTTTGGAGCCAGGAAGTAGCCAAAGTTGTACTGGAAACTGAAATAAATAAGCTGGGCATGCTGATCGGCAAGAAAGAAATGGGTGATATATTATATGGAGCAAATCCACCTGCTGATCTGAAAAGAATGTTTACTGATCCTGCTACAGGTCTTTATAATGCACAACAGGCCAAACAGCAGATTGACCAGATGCTGAAGAATAAACAAACACCTCCTGAGCAAAAAGCTCAGTTCAACGCATTCCTGAATTTCCTAGAACTGGGAAGGATGAACGATAAATACAATGCGCTGTTGGTTAACACTACCAATTTCCCAAAATGGTTTATTGAAAAGCAAAATGCAGACAATAGCCAAATGGCAAATATTTCGCTGGTGCGTGAGTTTTACAGCAGTATTGCCGATAGCAGCGTGAAAGTGACAGATAAGGAAATCGAAGAGTATATCAACAAACATAAAGACCAGTTCAAACAGGATGAAAACCGTGGGATTTCATATGTATCATTCAGTGCATTACCTACTGCAGCAGACAGTGCAGCTACCCGCGAAAGACTGATGGAACTGAAGCCAGGGCTCGACAGTACAAAAGATGTGCAACAATACCTCGAGAGCCAGGGAGTATCTACTTATTATAATAGCTATATCAATGGCGAAAGAATACAGATTGCTTCAAAAGATTCTATTTTCCGCATTCCTGTAGGTTCTACTTATGGACCTTACCTGGACGGGACAAACTATTCATTAGCTAAACTGGTAGGAGTAAGAACTCAACCGGATTCAGTAACAGTACGCCATATCCTGGTTGCCACTTCTCAGCGCGACCCTCAAACTGGTGGTATGATGATGGTAAGGGATACAGTCTCTGCCAGAAACCTGATCGACAGTATTCAAAGAGCTATTGCCAGCGGTTCTAACTTCGACACTGTTTGCGCAAAACTTTCAGATGATCCCGGAAGCAAAGACAAAGGTGGTGTGTATGAAAAAGTAACATCCGGATCAATGGTTGCTGAATTCAACGATTATATATTCGGCAAACCGGTTGGATCAAAAGGAGTGGTAAAAACTGAATTTGGGTATCACTATATAGAGATCCTCTCTCAAAAAGGATCATCTACTGCTTATAAAATTGCTTACCTCACTGTACCCATCGAAGCCAGCAATGAGACAGATGCCAATGCCAGCAATGAAGCAACACATTTTGCAGGTAATAGCCGCGACAGAAAATCATTTGATGCCAATGCAGAAAAATTGAAATCAAAAGGGATCAATAAATCATTTGCGCAGGATATTACTCCAACAGCAGCGCAGGTGATGGGCGTAGGGGCTTCGAGAGAATTTGTAAAAGCGATCTATGCTGCAGATCTCGGAGATGTAACAGAGCCGATAAAAGTTGAAGACAACTATGTAGTGGCTGTTGTAACGGAAATAAATCCAAAGGGTACACAAAGCGTTGCAAAAGCCCGTATGATGGTTGAGCCTTTGCTCCGCAATCATAAAAAAGCAGAACAGATCAGCAAAAAGATCGGTACTATCACCACTTTGGAAGCCGTTGCTTCTGTGCTTGGTGGCAAACAGATCGAAACGGCAGATAGTGTACATTTCTCCGGTATGCCTCCTTCCCCGCTGGTAGGTTCTGAACCTAAAGTGGTGGGTGCAGCTTTCAACCCGGCTAACAGAGGAAAAGTGGTAACCCAGGCAATTGAAGGAAACAGCGGAGTATATGTGCTGAGGGTAAACAATGTATCTGCTACAGCAGTGGCAGACGCTAATGTGGCAGAACAGCGCAAACAACGTTATGAGCAAATGAAAATGAGGGGTGTAGGATTTGCACAGGCCCTGATAGAAGCAGCGGATATTAAAGACAATCGCAGCAAGTTCTATTGATAGCAAGTCAATTATAAATTATAGCAAAGGCCACGCAATCCGTGGCCTTTTGTTTTTAAACAATCACTGGCCGGGGATGTTATCTTTGCATAAGAAATAAGCTCATGGAAAATCCTATCATCAATAAAGTAGCTGAAAGCGGTTTGATAACCATTGATCCGGCCAATTTTTTGCCACAGGAAGAAACAGCGGTGTTCGACCTGAAGGATTATTTATTCATGGGATTGATCCTGAAAGAAAAGGATTTCAGGGAAGCACTGAAAAACCTGGATTGGGAACAATACAGGAATAAGAGCATTGCGCTTACCTGCTCTGTAGATGCGATCGTCCCAGCATGGGCTTATATGCTGGTAGCAGCTTACCTGCAGCCAGTAGCAAAGGAGATCGTGATGGGTGATGAAAAAGAGCTGCAAAAACAGCTTTTTCTCAAAAATATAAATGCTATCAAATCAGAAGAGTTTACTGATAAAAGAGTGGTGATAAAAGGTTGCGGAGATATACCAATCGGAGAATATGCATATATGGAGATCACTAAACTTCTTCGGCCGGTAGTGAAAAGTATTATGTATGGGGAACCCTGCAGTACGGTACCGGTATACAAGAAAAGCCCGGCCCGTTAGAACCAACCTCTTTTCTTGAACATCCATATCATCCAAACAGGAATCAACAACATCAGGCAAACAGCAATCCAGAATCCGTGCGGGTTAAGTATTTCGGGGAGATTGAAGTTCATTCCAAAGATTCCGCCGATCACCGTAGCGGGTGCCAGCAGGCAGGTAACGATCGCCATCACTTTCATTACTTCATTCAGGCGAAGATTGACATTGTTCACATACAGATCCTGCATGCTCATCATGATATCGCGATAGTTTTCTGCGAGGTCGATCGCCTGCACAATATGATCATAAATGTCTTTGTAATATTTGGTGTTCCGGTCGTCAAGCAAATCGCTTTCGCTGCGGATGATGCTTCCGATCAGGTCCCGTACAGGCACCGTATTTCTTTTCAGAACGATCAGCTCTTTTCTCAACTGGTTGATCTTAGCCAGTGATCTTTTATCACTTTTGCGGATCACCTCTTCTTCCAGCGATTCGATGCTGTCACCAAGCTTTTCCATTACGAGATAATAATTATCCACGATCAGATCGAGCATGGTGTAACACAAATAGTCGGCACTTCGCTGTCTTGCTTTGCTTGTAGGAAGTTTCAACCGCTCGCGAAGGGGGTTGAATACATCGCGGCTGGCATCTTCCTGGAAACTGATCACAAAATTTTTACCTAAAACGATACTGATCTGTTCCTGCTCCACGGTTTTCTTTTCATCATTGTAATACAGCATATTCAGCAGGCAAAACAAAACGCCTTCCACTTCATCCATCTTGGGCCTTTGATTGATGCTAAGGATATCTTCGATCAAAAGCGGGTGTATGCCGAATTGATTCGACATGGCTTCTATATCAGCTTTGCGTAAGCCATCAATATTGATCCAGGTAATGCCCGGGCGATCTTTATAAGCAAAAGAATCCTCTACACAGGAAAGCTGCTTTTCTTCCAGGTTTTGGGCATCATAATTATAAATGAATACCCGGACCTCCTGGGCTTCTTCACGGTGAGGGAGCACCGTTGGGTTCACAGAGAGGATCTCCTTAGTCCGCTGGGTCCCGAACAAAGACGGCAGATAGAGGTAGCGAAGATATTTTTCCGGGTTCAGCTTAACATTCATAAAAGAAAGTTAGCAAAAGATGTGCAAATAGGGCGGCAAGGCAGCAAATCAAAAAGTTTTCTTAAAGGGTGGGATCTGCTAAACCGGGAAGTGAATGGGTAGTCAAACCTGTAAATGCGTAATATGAAAAAGATATTCATTTTATTACTGCTGGCTACCGGGATAAGCTTTTATGCTGGAGCTCAAAGAGTGCAGGTGAGGCTTGATTTCCCTGTAGGTATTGCTGTTCGTCCCGCAGGCCCTGCTCCGTTCAGGGGAGCTATCTGGATAGGCCCGGAATGGCGCTGGCAGTCTGGCCGGTATGTAGCAGCGCCTGGTTACTGGAGCCGCCCCCATCGCCACAGAGCTGTTTGGGTTGATGGTTACTGGCGGCATTCCCGCAGGGGTTATGTGTGGGTGCCCGGTTATTGGAGATAAGTCATTTTCATTGTGTTTGCATATAGAAAGGCCTGCCATTCCTGGTGGGCCTCTTTGTTTATACAGAACAGCTATTCGCCTTCTTCATATAAATCAACCTGCGAAGCCAGGATTTCCCTGTATTTATTGAACAGTTTTGTTTTTGAAATAAACCCAACAAATTTTTTCTCTTTATCCAACACAGGTAAATACCAGCTTTGGGTAATATCAAATTTTTCCATCACCGTATGCATATCCTGTTCTTCGCTTAAAACTGCGGGTGGTTTTTTAACCAGTTTCCGGACAAGCGTTTTATCAAAGATCTCTGGTTGAAACAAAAGCTGCTTGATATCATTCAATTCAATAATGCCGGCGAAACGACCCTTGTTGTCATGCACAGCAAAAATATTCCGTTCGCTTTTTTTAATGATCTCTACCAGGTCGCGAAGCGTTTTATCAATGCTGACGCTGTCATACTTATCCTGCAACATTTCAGGAAGATGGATGGACGTAAGGATGTTCTTTTCTTTTTTATGCGTAAATATCTGCCCTTCTTTTGCCAGTTTTCTTATATCCATTGAATAGGGCTCATAGCTTTTTACAATAAAAAATGAAATGGATGAAACCAGCATCAAAGGGATGAACAGTTCATAACCATTCGTGATCTCTGCAATAAGAAAGATGGCAGAAAGCGGGCAATACATTACCCCGCTTAAAACACCAGCCATGCCTACCAGGCTGAAATTTCCTTCCGGAACTTTCACCCAACCGCTGTTATTAAAAAGCTTGGAAAAAAAGAAACCCAGATAAGAACCAGTGAAGAGAGAGGGGGCAAAATTACCTCCATTACCGCCACTGCCGATGGTGATTGCAGCAGCCAAAGGTTTCAGGAAGACGATCAGGCCGGTAAATATGACCAGCGACCAATCTTCAGACAGCAGTGAAAACAGTGCAGTATTGTCTTTTATCTCAGCAGGTGTTCCATTGGCCAGTAAAGCGACACTTTCATAACCTTCACCAAATAATGGAGGCAGCAGAAAATAAAGTGCCATCAATAAAAAACCGCCGAATACAGCTTTGCCATACACATTAACCTTCCAGTGATGGAGTTTGGTTTCAGTACGTTTAAATACACGAGCATAATAAAGGGAAACAAAACCTGCCAGAATGCCTAATAAAACATAATAGGGAACATTCCTGTAATCAAAAGTCTCCTGCAGAGCAAAATGGAATAGAGAAGATTCCTGTAAGATGATCCGGGAGCATAAAGCACCAACCACGGAAGAAATGATCAGCGGAATAAAATAGCTGACCACAACGGCTTCTGTAAGCAATACTTCAATAGCGAAAATTACACCGGCAATCGGAGCATTGAATACTGCTGCAATCCCTGCTGCAGCTCCACAACCGATCAGTAAAGTCCTTTCCCTGTAATTAAGATCACTGATACGGGCCGTGTTGGAGCCAATCGCAGAACCTGTTGCAACGATCGGTGCTTCCAGACCCGCTGATCCACCCAGGCCCACGGTTAGTGAGCTGGTGACCATGTGCAGGTAAGTATGTTTTAAAGGAATGAAAGATGATTTTCTTGCAATGGCCTTCAACACCATCGCAATCCCCTTTTCTATATGAGAATTAAAAAATAAACGGATAGAAAGCACTGTAAGCACCAAGCCAATAATGGGAAACAGGAGAAAAGCAAACCTGCTGATATCGATTTCAGTGATCCAGTGCTGCAAGTAATGCACGATCGTTTTCAGGAATACGGCAGCTAAACCAGAAAATAATCCGGTCAGTGTTGCTACCAGCATGATGTACTGAACACGACTTAATCTTGTTCGGAGAGAATAAATGATATATTGATACACTTGCTTTATAGGTCGCATGCAAAGAACTGTTTAAATAAAAAATCAAAGCAATCTCTTTGCGATCTCCAGATCTTCCGGAGTGTCAATCGCCACACTTTCAAATTCAACTTCGGCCATACGAATGCTTATACCATTTTCCAGGTACCTCAATTGTTCCAGTTTTTCCACCCGCTCCAGTATACCTGCCGGCCAATTGGTGAAATCGAGCAGGGCATTTTTCCTGAAGCCGTATACACCAATATGAAGAAAATAAGGAGCTTCGATGCTTGTATTGGCCATAAATGGGATCGGACTTCTGCTGAAGTACAATGCGTCCATTTTTTTATTCACCACTACTTTTACTTCACTGATGTTTTGTGCGTCATTTATTTCGGTCATTGTACGCATTAAAGAACCGACCTGTACTGAAGGGTCGTCAAACAAACGGACGAGTTTTTCCAGGGGCCCTTTGCGGACAAAGGGTTCATCGCCCTGTACGTTTACCACCACATCCACATCCATATCAGCAATGGCTTCTGCAATGCGGTCGCTGCCACTCTCGTGTGGGCGCTTACTCATCACAGCTTTTCCGCCATGACCGGTTATTTCGTTGAAAATAATATCACTGTCTGTAACCACCACCACGTCATCAAATAAACCAGTGGCCACAGTAGCATCGTAAGTGTAGCGGATAACGGTTTTATCCCCCAGCTGCTGCATTAGCTTGGCTGGAAAACGCGTGGCGGCATATCTTGCCGGGATCATTGCAACGATTTTCATAGCTGCAAAAGTAATTAACCAGGGGAATCAGGGCTCCAGTTTTTGAAAAGGCTTTTTCAGCAGCCCGATAAAATCTTCATCCTTTTCATTGGGATAATACCGGTCGAGCCCATACCGGATCTGTGAAATATCCAGCTTGCGGAAAGTGCCCAGCAACCTATCCCAGATAGAAAATACCGCTCCGTAATTACTGTCGGTATAAGGCTGCTTCCAGTGATGGTGCACTTTATGCATATTCGGGGAAATAAGAATATAACTTAATGCATGGTCCAGCTTTTTCGGGAGACTGATATTGGCATGTGTAAAAGCAGTGGCCAGCACCACCAGGGTCTGGTAGATCATTACGCTGTACATCGGGGCTCCTGATACAAAGATCAACAGGAGGAAAAAAATCCCTCGTAGCAGACTGTCGCCGGGATGATGGCGTAAGCCAGTTGTTACGTCCACATTATTATCGCTATGGTGAACCAGGTGGAAACGCCAGAGCACTTTGTTTTTATGCATCACAAAATGAACGAGCCAGCTGCTGAAATCCAGTGCCAGCACACCGATGAGGATGGTGAAGAGAATATTCGCATTGAACCAGTAAACCAATCCAAAACCGGCATCATGGCACCAATCTGAAAGTTTTATGATCAGGATAGCCAGAAGAGTGTGGATGATGAGGTGAATAACGGTGAACCCGAAATTGACCGAAGCATGCCGCACTTTATTTTTTTTATACTGCATCGGCAGCAGCGGGATTGCACCTTCAATGATCCAGAAGATCAGCAGGCCTCCAACCAGGATGGCCATTCTTTCAAGCGGACGTTGATCAAGGGTTGAGAAATACTGGATAATGCTGTCTCCCATGGCAGGCAAAAATTGTATGAGTAAGTTACGAACTTAATCCGGAATGTTTTGGTGCTGCAGCACCCCCCGAAACCGGTTCTGTAAACTCATTCTGGCAGTTTAAGCAGCGATATATTTTATCAAATCCTAATGCGGTATCACCAAGAAAAAAGACCAGGACAGATTCAAGCCAGTAAGAAGGTTTGCGGGGTGTTTCATCGGCCAGCAGATTATTGGAGCCGCATTTGGGACAGGTTAAGGAACCAATATAAGCTGCTTTTTCGCGGATCAGTATATCCCAGGCCTGTTGGGCATTCGATTCTGCTACCATCAGTTTGATGCCGCCAACGGAATTGGCGAGAGCTGGGTTGATGGTTACGGAGTGTTCATCTTTCAACCAGCTTTCAATGCCTTCCTGCTTCAGAAGGTTCATATCCAGGTGGGCAGGCACATAATTATCATATGACCAGACAGGGACGAACTTCATAGAAGTAAGTTACGTAAAAAAGACGGGGCTGGTCAATGTCTTCCTGTATGGGAAAACATCGACCAGCCCCGGAAAGTAAGTTGTTTACTGGTTCAGCATCAACGGCATCACCAGCATCAGCAGTTCTTCATCTTCTCCCTGTTCGGTTGGTTTGATCAAACCAGCCTTGGTAGGAGTAGATAATTCGACGTTCACTTCATCTCCTTCTGCTGCGGAAAGCATTTCTATCAGGAATTTTGCATTGAAGGCGATCATCAGGTCTTCACCATTGTACTGGCATTTCATTCTTTCATTACCCTCGAAGCTGAAATCCACATCCTGTGCGGCGAGTTGCAGTTCACTGCCACTGATGCTCAGTGCCACCTGGTTCGTGCTTTTATTACTGAAAATGCTGACACGGCGCAGGGCGCTTTGGAAATCGGCTTTATTAACGGTGAGACGGTAAGGGTTGTCAGCAGGGATCACGACTTTATAATCCGGGAAGCGGGCGTCGATAAGACGGCAGCTCATTTGCGTAGTGCCATGTTTTACAAATAAATGATTGCTGTTGTAGCTGATGGTCAGTTCATCCTCATTGACCGGGATAGCAGATTTCAACAGGTTCAGCGGTTTGCGCGGAACGATGAAATTATCTGCTTTGGGGCAGCTTACGTCTTTTCTTTTATAGCGTACCAGGCGATGGGCATCTGTAGCCACGCATTGCATGCCGTTTTTATCCAGTTCAAAGAAAACGCCTGTCATAGCTGGGCGGAGATCATCGTTACTGGTAGCGAATAATGTTTTGTTGATCGCTGTGATCAGCGCAGATGCAGTTACAGTAAAGGATGTGGTATCATCTGCGGCCGGTTCTTTGGGGAAATTATCAGGATTTTCGCCCATTACCTTGTATTTACCATTGTCGCTGGTGATCTCGATCGCAAAACTCTTATCAATATTGAAGGTCAGCGGCTGATCAGGAATATTTTTCAGTGAGTCGAGCAGGATCTTGGCCGGGATACAAACTTTTCCGCTGTCTTTGGCCTCTATATCCAATTGTATCCGCATTACAGTTTCCAGGTCGGTAGCCACCACTGTGAGCTTATTCTTTTCTACTTCGAATAAGAAATCTTCCAGGATCGGCAAAACGGTATTGGCGTTGATCACACCGGAAATATGCTGCAATTGTTTCAAAAGAGAGGAGGAGGATACAATAAACTTCATCGTACAAATCGTTTGGGCGAAACTACTGATTTTTAATATATCGCAATATAAGCTGAGCCGGCTGGGTGTATTTAAAAAGTTGTCCACTCTTTATTCGTTGTCCGATGGCACCCGGCTGTGGCCAGTGGTACCTTTTCCATTGTCAATGGAAAAGGTACCACTGGCTCCGACTTGCGTACTATCGGGCGTCGGTCATCGGACAAGGATCAATGCTCCTCTTCCGAACAACGGCCAGCACCCTTCGTTCAACCAACCACCACCATCCTTGAAAAATTTCCAAAATTCAGATATAAATCCTTCCCTTTCCGCATGTTTTGTATCTTTCAGGCACCCAAATCTTTCGCTGAATATGTTTGAGAAACTCTTTGGTTGGGGAAAAAAGAAACCGGCCTCTGCGCCGGAATCCGTGATCCCTTTCGGCCGTTATTCGGATAATAATAAACCAGTGGCAAAAGTGAACCGCTGGACGGACGCTGACAATCTGTTTAAGGAAAAAAAATATCCTGAAGGCCTGGATGCTTTTTTTGATTACCTGCGTGACGATATTTCCAAAAACGTAGTGTATGAAAGAAATGGAGCCGAAGGCCGGTTTGAATTTTACCAGGGCTCCAAAATTATCCGTGGCGCATTTGACGGTCATCAGTTGAGGGCCGAAGTAACTCTTGCCAGGATGCCGCAACCTTCCGTGCCTGTTATGCGCCGCTTGCTGGAAATGAATTTCAGCCTTTACTACAGCCGCTTTGCACTCGACAACGACAGGCTTTGCATGCGCTTCGACAGCCATATAGAATCTGCCAATCCCAGCAAACTCTATTATGGTTTAAAAGAATTGTCGACCAAAGCAGATAAACAGGACGACCTGCTGGTACAGGATTTTGCCACCCTGCAAATGGCAGATAGCGAACACGTAATAGAAATCCCGCTTGCCGAAAAAGAGATCAAATATGAATACCTGCAAAAATGGGTGAAGCAAACGCTTGACACCATTGCAGGCCTGGATGCTGATAAATTTTCCGGTGGAATTGCTTATATGCTGCTCTCACTGGTTTATCGTATTGATTACCTCGTTACACCCGAAGGGAAACTGCTGAACGACCTGGAAAGGATCGCCGGTATTTATTTTAAAAAAGATGAACGGCCTGCGGTAGAAAAAAACCGTGATATGGTGGAAGAGTTCAAAAAGCTGCAGGCGAGAACGAAGGAAGATATTTTTGCTTACCTGTTCCGATCGAAATACACGTTTGCTATTGTGGCGCCGCAAAGCTATAAAGCAGTATCGGATTCCATACATGGCGCCAATCAAAGCATGGTATGGTATCGCGATAATAATTATCCTTTTATTGGCACGCAGGTAACAGAATATGGAATCTCCTACTGCCAGTATTCTTACAGCCTGCCAAGAGTGATTACCGAGCTGTTCAACTTATACATGCACATTAATTACAGTGATTATTTTGCTGCGCTTGGCAATAAACAGGTTTATTACAAGGCAGCCGTCAATCAATTCGACAGCGAAGCGATTATTGACCGGATCAAGGACATCCAGGAAAAATGGAAGGACAAATACCCGAACATGGACTTTAAAACGCAGAACCTCCGCTTTGATAACCTGGTCAATTTTGATCAGACATTCACCACAGAGATGGAGTTTTTGAATATGGAAAGCAAATAAGAAAGAAGGCAAACCTATGGACGCACAACAAATCATAGAACAATACCAGAATGCCGTTATCCAGATAGCTACTGCTACCGGCACCGGTACGGGTTTTTATATAAAAGAATACGACCTGATCGTAACCAACGACCATGTTGTAGCAGAGAATGCAGAAGTGACTGTAGCCGGTAAAGCTTTTGAAAAGACCATGTCGCGTGTATGGTATACAGACCGCAAGCATGACCTTGCCTTCCTGGAAGCGCCGCGGCAGGTTGATCTGCCTGAAGTGAGATTGGGGCAATATGAAAAAATGAAGGACGGCGACCAGGTAGTGGCAATTGGCCATCCTTACGGATTGAACTATACCGCCACGCAAGGTGTGATCTCCAAAGTGGACCGTATCCGCGATGGATTGAAGTTTATACAAATTGATGCAGCTATAAACCCCGGCAATAGCGGTGGGCCCCTGGTGAATTATGATGGAGAAGTGATCGGCGTGAATTCGTTTATCATCCGCGGCGGGGATAACCTGGGTTTTGCATTGCCCGTAAGCTATTTGCGCGAAGCATTACAGTTATATATACCCAACCGTGGACAGGCGTCTACACGCTGTTACAGCTGCGGCTACCTGGTTACATCCGCCAATATTGACACTGCCAAATACTGCCCCAGCTGCGGCACGGAAGTAAAATTGCCGGAAATACCGGAAAAAGAAATTGAACCCGTTGGCGCAGCGAAAACAATTGAAGAAATATTAAAGGACCTTGACAAGAATGTGCGGCTGGCAAGAGAAGGAGCGAATAACTGGAGTGTGAAAGAAGGATCTGCTAAAATAAAGATCACCTATAATCCCGAGAACTTTTTTGTAGCCGGCGATGCTTATCTCTGCCAGATGCCGGCTGATCCTGTCAAAATAAAACCGCTGTACCAGTTCCTGTTGCAGGAAAACTACCAGATCAATGGAATGGTGCTTAGCTGCATGAAACAGAACATTGTACTTAGCTGCATCATGTACGATATGGACATGACCAAAGAAAATGGAGCAGAATCATTCCGCAATCTTTTCCGCCAGGCAGATTACTATGATGATTTTCTGAAGAAGGAATATGGATGCCTCGACAGGCTGGAGGAATAAGCATGTACAAAAAACAACTCACGAAAGAGCAAGCTCTTCAAAAGCTTCGCCATTATTGCGCTTACCAGGAACGCAGTCATGGCGAAGTAAGGGAGAAGCTGTATCAATTGGGAGTCTGGAAAAAGGATCATGATGAAATAATAGCGTCACTTATCGAAGATAATTACCTGAATGAAGAACGGTTTGCTATTGCTTTTGCCGGTGGCAAATTCAGAATGAAGGAATGGGGAAGGGTAAAGATCAAATATGAATTAAAACAAAAGCAGGTTAGCGACTACAGCATCCGAAAGGCGCTGAAAGAAATAAAGGAAGAAGATTACCAGAATGTTTTGCGCAAGCTCGCACAAGAAAAATATACAACTCTCAAGAGCGAACAATACCTGGTTCGCAAGAAAAAAGCAATGGACTATTTAATGCAAAAGGGTTTTGAACCGGAGCTGATAACATCAGTGTTGAATGAGATAACAGGGAAGCAATAATGGTTAACTCTTATGCGGCAATAAATAATGAGAGCATTCATTGAGCATAAGAAAATAGAACTAACTTGTTTTAATAGCCTAACCAATCCACCAAACAATGATAAAAATGAAACACTTTTCAGCGTTAAGCGTATTCTTAGCGCTTAGCTGTGCTGCCACCGCGCAATCCTGGAATGTTACTGGTAACAGCGGTACAACCACTTCTAATTTTGTTGGAAACACAGACAGTGTAGCCCTGATATTCCGGACGAACAATCTGGAACGAGCAAGAATTACTGCAAACGGAGGAAATTTATTGCTGGGAACTACGACTAATTCGGGATATAGGCTCGACATCATCGGTAGTTTGAGAACCTCACTCGATGCCAGGATTAATAATATTAGTATAGGTAAGGGTTCTGGCACTGGTGCAAACAATATTATTGTTGGAGATAATGCCCTGGTAAATAATAATACGGGATATCGAAATGTGGCCATTGGTACAAATGCCCTGGCATATAATACAATTGGCCATTCCAACACGGTTATTGGAGCAGAAGCATTGGCAAATGCTTTAGATACGAACGTAAGAGGTGCGGTTGCAATAGGAGCTTTATCAAGGGCTTCAGGTGATCAGGGCATTTCTATAGGATCAACTTCCACAGCCGCAATATATGCCATTTCAATAGGCGCACAGGCAATGGCAAACGCGCAAGGAACGATTACAATTGGCCGGACCAGTGAGGCAAACGTTCTTGGAAACATCAGCATAGGTTACGATGCAAGGACCAACAATGTCGGCGGCATTTCTATTGGGTACGGTTTACAGACAACAGGAAGTTATCAATTGCTATTTGGTAATAGAAATGCGGGTTATGGAACGCGGGATGTTTATTTCGGGGGTGGGGTTACCCAAACAAATGCTTCTAGCTATGGACCGCTTACTATTCAACCAACTGGTCAGTCGGGTACTAATCAAACCGGCCAAACCATCCGCATAGCAACCGGTAAAGGTACCGGTACCGGCACATCCGGCGATATTCACTTTATGACCAGTGTGCCCAGAAGCAGCGGAGATACCCTGCAAAGTATTGCAACAGCAATGATCCTGAAAGGATCAACAGGTAATGTTGGAATAGGTACCATTAAAGTGGCAGATACGGCCTATAAATTATTTGTTGAAAAAGGGATCCGTACAAGAAAAGTCAAAGTAGATATAAGCAGCTGGCCAGACTATGTTTTTGATGAACAGTACAAATTACAGGACCTTGCCGAACTGGAAACGTATGTCCGGAAGAACAAACATCTCCCTGAAGTTCCCTCCGCACAGGAAGTAGAAAGGGAAGGAGTAAATCTTGGAGACAATCAGGCTATCCTGCTTAAAAAGATTGAAGAACTAACATTGCATTTAATTGAAATGGATAAACGTGTTCAACAACTGGAAAGTGAAAACAAGGTACTGAAGGAAGAAATAAAGAAAGCAGGTAAATAAAATTTATAAGATCAAAAAACAAAGTCGCTGGTCAACGCCTGCGGCTTTGTTTTTTGACCGTTCGAACCAAGATTAATAATAGTATTTATTGCACATAATAAAATAAAATTAACTTGTTTCAATAGTCTAAACAAACCACCAAACAATGATAAGCAAGAGACACTTTTCAGCGTTAAGCTTATTCTTAGCGCTCAGTTGTGCAGCTACCGCACAATCCTGGAATGTTACCGGCAACAGCGGTACAACCAGTTCTAATTTTGTTGGAAATACTGATAGCGTAGCTCTGATCTTCCGAACGAACAACCTGGAGCGAGCAAGAGTTACATCGAATGGAGGAAACTTATTACTTGGAACGACAATGAACAGTGGCTATAAACTCGATATTGTTGGCAATCTAAGGTCATCGATGGATGCACAATTTAACGGTATCCTCGTTGGAAAGGGACCAGGTACTGCTACAAATACAGTAGCTATAGGGAATGGGGTTCTTGTGAATAATACAACGGGTACAAGAAATGTAGCTATGGGTGTTAACGCACTTAGATACAATCAAACCGGGTTTAATAATACAGCTATCGGAGCAGAGGCAATGGGAGGCAATGCTGCTGATTCAGCTATTTCGGGTAGTGTCGGCATAGGAAACCTGTCAAGGGTAAGTGGAGTATATGGCGTAGCAATCGGATCAGGAGCATGGGCGGGCCTTTTTTCCATAGCCATAGGATCTCCTTCCACTGCAAGTGTTCAATCATCTATTGCCATTGGGAGATATAGTGAAGCGAGTGGATTCGTGGGTACAACAGCAATCGGCATTGAGGCAAAAGCTACTCATTCAGGAGGAATAGTAATCGGCCACGGATTACAGACAACAGGCAGCTACCAATTATTAATCGGTAATCGACTTGCCGGCGCCGGTATCCGCGATGTTTATATTGGAGGTGGGGTTACTCAACAGTTGGCTTCAACATACGGCCCACTTACCATTCAACCAACTGGTCAGTCGGGCACTAATCAAACCGGTCAAACCATCCGCATAGCAACCGGTAAAGGTACCGGTACCGGCACTTCCGGCGATATTCACTTTATGACCAGTGTGCCCAGAAGCAGCGGAGATACCCTGCAAAGTATTGCAACAGCAATGATCCTGAAAGGATCAACAGGTAATGTTGGAATAGGTACCATTAAAGTGGCAGATACGGCCTATAAATTATTTGTTGAAAAAGGGATCCGTACAAGAAAAGTCAAAGTAGATATAAGCAGCTGGCCAGACTATGTTTTTGATGAACAGTACAAATTACAGGACCTTGCCGAACTGGAAACGTATGTCCGGAAGAACAAACATCTCCCTGAAGTTCCCTCCGCACAGGAAGTAGAAAGGGAAGGAGTAAATCTTGGAGACAATCAGGCTATCCTGCTTAAAAAGATTGAAGAACTAACATTGCATTTAATTGAAATGGATAAACGTGTTCAACAACTGGAAAGTGAAAACAAGATACTGAAGGAAGAAATAAAGAAATCAGATAAATAATTTAATAGAACCTATAATAAAGCCGCAGGTCAACTCCCGCGGCTTTATTATTTTTACAGTTCAAAACAAGATTATGTCTTCACTTACTGTCAGCCTTGTTCAAACAAACCTCCATTGGGAAAATAAAGCAGCCAACCTGGCCATGCTGGAAGAAAAGATAATGGGGATAAAAGAAAAGACAGCGTTGGTAATCCTGCCTGAAATGTTCAGCACCGGCTTCAGCATGCGCCCGGAGGTGCTGGCCGAAACAATGGAAGGAGAAACTATTCAATGGATGAAAAGAATAGCCGCGGCTAAAAAGATCATTCTTACAGGAAGTGTTATTATCGAAGAAGAAGGAAATTATTATAACCGGCTTGTATGGATGCTGCCCAATGGACAATACGGCATCTATGACAAGCGTCACCGCTTTGCTTACGCTGGTGAAGATGAACATTACACTGCCGGCTCAAAACGGCTGATCGCTTCCGTTAAAGGATGGAAGATCAACCTCCTGATCTGTTATGATCTTCGCTTTCCTGTTTGGGCCCGCCAACAACCCCAATCAGATGCAACTGAATATGATCTGCTTGTGTATGTCGCCAACTGGCCTGAACGCCGCGTTAATGCCTGGAAAACACTGTTACAGGCCCGGGCGATCGAAAATCAATCTTTTGTTATTGGTGTAAACCGGGTTGGAGAAGATGGCAATGGCATTCCTCATACAGGAGAAAGCATGGTGGTGGATGCAATGGGTGAAGTGCTTTATCAAAAGAAAGATGAAGAAACTGTTTATACCATCACCCTCCAGAAAGAACCATTGGAAACGGTGAGGGAAAAACTACCCTTTTTGAAAGATGCCGACGGTTTTATGATACTGGAGGAATAATTATTGATTGGAATCTTTATTCTGCTTTATTAACTCCACTGTTTTTACCAGTTTGTAATCGATCCCTTTTCTTACAGCGTCAACTGTTGGAAAAGAAGGAATTTCGGGCTGCACACCTCTGCCGTCCTTTGGTACGTTTTTATCGATCACCAACCGGAAAAGAGGTAAGCGGAAACGCACTTTTGTTCCCGGCAATGTCATATCAGGTATCAGCCAGGCAGAATTTCCATAAGCACCGCCTCCTGTTTCCTCTCCTATCAATGTTACATTATCCTGCTTCATGATAGCACTCGCAAACAATGTTGTAGCTGAAAAAGAATTACCGCCTGTCAGGATATAGGTTTTACCATCAAAATGGTTTTTCTTCCTTGGCTTGAATAAATGACGCTCGTAATATTTGAAATGATATTTCCCGTCTTTCCGCTTTGGCGCAAATAAAGTGAGAAAAAGCCGGTTAAAAAAATCGTTCTGTATATAACGGCTGTAAGTTTTTCTTTTACGGATAGCATACAATGAATCGGCTACCTTGAATGGATGATCGCTTAAAAACCGGGTGATCAGGGTAGAATTGGTTACACTACCACCTCCATTTCCTCTTACATCAATAATGAGATGTTCAATTTTATTTTTCTTTAGAGCCCTGAATGAACGGCGGAAAAAACCTTTCAAACCATAACCGCGGCCGAAAGAATTCAGATCCATCATGGCAACATGACTGGTTGTATCAAGCTTCAGCAAGCGTACCGAATTCCGCCTCATTTGTTTCCGTTCTTTTCTTGATGGCTGCGGCAATCGCCTTACCGGAACGGCCCGTACCCTTGCCATTGTATCCGATCCAGGGAAGAAAGGCCTGAGAAGCGTGGTACCTGCACGTCCCATGCTATCAATAAAATTGATGCTGTATGCCGGTGGATAACCAAACAAAGTGCTGTAAAGAGAACCGAAATAGCCACGGTTGCTCAACACCTGGTATTTATTTGTTCTGTTGTAGCCATCTGTTCCGATATAACTGAAAAGAGTATCCACGATCTTATCCATTGGCAAACCATTGATGGATGTGATAATAGTGCCTCTTTTCAGAATGGAATCACGGCGGTTGAGATTTGCCGCAACTACGGCGGTATCCTGCCAAAGCTTAAGACTTAAAGGAAATACACGGCCCAGGCGGACCGTGTCCTGGTATTTGGCAAAAGTTTTAGATGGGCGAATAGAAGTGTGGCCGCAATTTATTTTCGCCGTAACATAAGAAAGTATTTTCCTGAATTCAGGTTCTGTCAACGAATCATTCAATTGCTGAAACCCTTTATCAAAGTAATAGTTCATACTGTCTTTGCTGGTATACCAATAAAGACCGGGATGAGCTTCTTCCAGGGTTTGCCGGTAAATGGCATAATCCTTTTGCAATACCTCCGTCGGATATTTTTTATAAGGAGAAAAGGACGATTTGGCAACGCCGCATCCCGTTATCACAACCAATAGATATAAGATCAGCAGTTGCCGCATAAATTTAGATATGGAGGATCCGGTGGCCGGGTTAGGATTAAATGGTTATAATTATTTTGCTAAATGATTCCATCCCTGCGCCGTTATTGCATGTTTGCCCCCACCTTTTGTAATGATGTGAGCGCCCTGCTCTGGCTCTGTCATATATCCCACCACACTAATTTCTTCATTTAAAACCAATTTATCATACTCAGATTGAGGAATGGTAAATAATAATTCATAATCTTCCCCTCCGCTCAATGCGCAGGCTGTAGGATCGATCTCAAATTTGAACGCTGCTTTCTTCATTTCTTCAGCAACAGGCAGCTTGTCTTCGTACAACACACAACCCAGGTTGCTGTCTTTGCAGATATGCAGGATCTCTGAACTGAGCCCGTCGCTGATGTCCATCATAGAAGTGGGAACAATGGACTCTTTTGCCAGGAATTCGATAATATCCTTTCTGGCTTCAGGCTTCAGCAGCCGCCCGATCACATAGGACTCTCCTTCGAGATCGGGTTGCACATTCGGACTTTCGCGGAAAATCTTTTTTTCCCGCTCCAGGAAAAGCAACCCAACATAGGCGGCACCCAAATCGCCGCTTACGCAAATAAGATCTCCTTTTTTTGCTGTGCTTCTCTTCACGTATTTATCCGGCGACACTTCACCAATGGCTGTAACAGAAATGATAAACCCTTTTTGGGAAGAAGTGGTATCACCCCCAACCAGGTCTACCCCATAAGCCGTGCAGGCTGCATACACGCCTTCATAAAATTCATCCAGTGCTTCCAGGCTGAAGCGGTTGCTGATGCCCAGTCCGATCACGATCTGCGTGGGCGTGGCATTCATTGCATAAATATCACTCAGGTTTACGATCACGCTTTTATAGCCAAGATGTTTCAATGGCGTATACATCAGGTCAAAATGCACACCTTCTACCAGCAGATCTGTGGTGATAACGGTTTGCTTGCCGAAATGGTCTATCACAGCAGCATCGTCACCTACTCCTACCAGGGAAGAAACATTTTGAAGCTCTATGTTTTTGGTAAGATGGTCAATCAGGCCAAACTCACCCAGTGAGGATATTTCTGTCCGTTCCATACGATTATCATTAATTCAAAAACCCGTCAAATTCGCCTCGTCTAACTAAGGTCTTTGGAGGTTTACAGTTTAATTTTTACCTGATGATCAGAGTTCTTTCCGTTTGTTGATGACATCCAGCATTTCATCGTGGATCCTGCCATTGGTTGCAAGAATGCGATGTTGATAGGGTGAATATTTATTTCCATCAAAATCAGTTACCCTTCCACCCGCTTCTTCCACGATAAGATATCCTGCAGCGCTGTCCCATGCTTCCAGCTTGTGTTCATAAAATCCGTCAAACCGTCCGCAAGCTACCCAGCAAAGATCGATAGCAGCAGCGCCCAACCGGCGAACGGGCACTCCTTTGCGGATAAACCGGTCAAAAACTTCCAGCGGGCCATTGGGCATATTGATATATGTATAGGGAAAACCGGTAACCAGGCAGGAATTTACAACAGAAGATTCCCGGCTCACTTTTATTGGCTGATCATTTAAAGTGGCGCCAGCTCCTTTTTCTGCAAAGAAAAATTCATTCATGTGTGGGTTATAGACCACACCCATTATCGCCTGTCCGTCTTTCTCAATGCCGATGGATACGCAATTGATGGGAATGCCATGGGCAAAATTGATGGTGCCATCAATCGGGTCGATGATCCACTTGTAATTGGAGTCCTGGATAATTTCACCAGCTTCTTCGCTCAACACATAATGCTCGGGGAACCGGGATTTGATCACTCCCAGTATGGCTTTTTCGGAGGCATGATCAGCTTCTGTTACGGGGTTGTTCACACCAGTTTTATTGCTGATCTTGAATTCTTTCTGAAAAAAGCGCTGTATTTCCGCAGCACCAGCCCTGGCCGCTTCGATTAGTGTTGTTTTAAGCATGCGCAAAGATAACCTTCAGCCGTCAACCTCCGCATTAAGCATTTACTGCCTTCATCGACTCTTCGGAGTATCTCAGGCCCGAAGCCACCCCTTTCGGCGCAATGGCGTCAATAACGGCAAGGTCGGCTTTTGTAAGAATCACATTCTGTGCTCCGGCATTTTCTTCGAGGTAAGAGACCCTTTTAGTGCCGGGGATCGGAAAAATATAGTCTCCCTGGGCCATTACCCAGGCAAGGGCCAGCTGTGAGGCTTTACATCCTTTTTCTTCAGCCAGCTCTTCCAGTTTTTTTACGAGATCGAGGTTTTTCTGGAAGTTTTCACCTTGGAAGCGGGGTGAGAAGCGCCGGTAATCGTCCGGGGCAAGGTCTTCAAATTTCCGGAATTGCTCGGTGAGGAATCCCCGGCCCAAAGGGCTGTAAGCTACAAAGGCAATCCCCAGTTCCTGGCAGGTTTGCAACATGCCGTCTTCCGGTTCGCGACTCCAGAGAGAATATTCTGTTTGTACGGCAGAAACAGGAAATTCTGCATGCGCTTTGCGCAGGGTTTGCGGCGACACTTCTGAAAGACCGATTCCCTTTACTTTTCCTTCTTTTACCAATTGCCCCATAGCGCCGACTGTTTCTTCAATCGGTACTTCAGGGTCTTTGCGGTGGAGATAATAGAGGTCGATCGTATCGGTGCCCAGCCGTTTCAAACTTCCTTCAACAGAAGAGCGCACATATTCCGGTCTTCCGTTTATACCTCTTTTTGAGGGATCATTGGGGTCGCGTACAATGCCGAACTTAGTGGCCAGTGTCACTTTCTGGCGGTGTTTCTTCAAAGCTTTTCCTACAAGTTCTTCATTGGTGTAAGGGCCATACATATCAGCTGTGTCCCAGAAAGTGATGCCCAGTTCAATTGCACGGTCCAACACTTTCAGCGATTCTTCATCATTCCTTGAGCCATAAAAATCACTCATGCCCATACAGCCGAGGCCCAAAGCAGATGCTTCCAAACCCTGTGAACCTAATTTTCTCTTTTTCATACTACTATTTTTGAATGACTTAATGCAGCAGTGGTTTCGGACAGACGGGGAGATTGCCCGGAATGCAGAGAGTCCGAGCTTTTAAGATAACAGATGCCTTATATGAATGTTCGCCCGGTTTTTCTTTCTTTGCATTACCTCACAAAATTAAACTGTTTGAGTGGATCTGTCGATTATCATAGTGAATTATAATGTCAAGCATTTCCTGGAGCAATGCCTTTGCTCTGTGCGTAAAGCAGTGCAGGGTTTGCAGGCAGAAATTATTGTAATAGATAATAAATCAACAGATAACAGCCTGGAATATGTTCGGCCGCGTTTCCCGGAAATTATCTTTATTGCCAATCAAACCAATACCGGCTTTGCACAGGCCTGCAACCAGGGATTAAAACGGGCACAAGGGAAATATATTCTTTTCCTGAACCCTGATACTATTTTACCGGAAGACTGTTTACAAAAATCAATTGCATTTCTTGAAGCAAGGCCCGAAGCGGGGGCGCTTGGAATAAAAATGATAGATGGAAGCGGACATTTTCTCCGGGAATCCAAGCGGTCATTCCCATCCCCGCTTACTTCTTTCTATAAGTTGTCGGGTTTAGCGCGATTGTTTCCCCGCTCAGCAGTTTTTGCGCGATATCATCTTGGCAACCTGGATGAGAATAAAGATCACCCTGTGGATGTACTGGCTGGTGCATATATGATGGTGAAAAAAGAAGTGCTGGATAAAACGGGTGCTTTTGATGAAACTTTCTTTATGTATGGTGAAGACATTGATCTGAGCTATCGTATACAACAGGCGGGGTATATCAATTATTATTTTTCCGGCAGCAGCATTATTCATTTTAAAGGAGAAAGCACAAAGCGGAGCAGTATGAATTATGTCCGCATGTTTTACAATGCCATGAGCATTTTTGTAAGGAAACACTATGGTGGCAGCAAAGCCAGCATTTTTAATATCCTTATTCATATTGCTATTTGGGTAAGGGCTGCGATGTCGGCTATAGCCGGCTTCATCCGCCGCATCGGTTTGCCGTTGATAGATGCAGGCATTATCCTTTTATCATTCTGGATAATGAAGAATATCTGGAATGCTTATGTGAAAACGGATACGCAATACGAAACAAAGATCCTTTGGATCGCCTTTCCGGCATTTACACTTGTTTACCTGGTTACAGCATATTATGCAGGATTGTATGACCGCTGGTATAAAAAATCAGAACTGGTAAAATCCACACTTATCGCCACCATTGTTTTACTGGCAGGATATGCGCTTATGCCTGAACAATACCGTTTTTCCCGTGGCATTATCTTTTTTGGCGCATTGCTGGCATTTATATTGATCGCAGTATTGCGGTGGGTGCTGGTCCAAACGGGTGTATTATCCGGCAGTAATGAAAAGGAAGATCATGGCAGCACATTGATCGTGGGAACAAAGGCTGAATACGAAAACTGCCTGCAACTGATGAATGAAGCGGGAGCGCAGCAAAAAATACTGGGTTGTGTGGCAATGGAGCCAGGTGATGAAACAGCACATGGAAACTGGCCCGCCCTGGAAAATGTAGTAAGCTCAGTGCCGCTGAAAGAAATTATTTTTTGCCAGGGCTTTCTTTCTTTTAAAGATATCGTGGATTTTTTGCCGCAGTTGAAAAATAAAACAAAGTTGATGATCCATGCCGAGGGCAGCCAAAGCATTGTAGGCAGCAAATCGGGAAAAAGTTCCGGGGAATCCTTATCCAGGGAAAATGGATTTCACTTAGCCGACCCTTACAACAGGCGATTGAAACGACTGCTTGATATATCAGTCGCTCTTATTGGAGTGATCGGTTTTCCGGTCAATTTATTTATCGTAAAAAAACCACTTGGCTTCCTGTCCAATTGCCTTTCTGTATTATTTGGCCGCAAAACATGGATAGGATACAATGCCGCTACCAGCGATCTACCCCAATTGCGGCATGGTATTCTCACCAGCAATGGTTTACCGGCAGGTGAAAAGCAAGCTCTTCCTGTACAAAGCTTACAAATGATGGATTACTGGTATGCGAGAGATTATGAAGTGGGTAGGGATATAAAACTGATAAGAAGAGGCTACCGCCAACTCGGCATGGACACGAATGGCGCGAGTAATGCGTGAATAGCACGAACCGAACGTTATTAGCCACGAGTGTCGCGAATGATATACTTGGCCCGATCAATGTTTATGAACAAGGAACAGCTACAAATATAGAAGAACGGCTTGTATTGTTTTCAGCCCCTATTGCTCTCTTTCTGCCTATATTCGCATTATTCGCGGCTAATAGCGTTTAACTTATATCATTCACGCCTTATTCGCGACATTCGTGCTTAATATGGCTTCTATTATAGATATTAAACTACCCAAGGCGATTGCTGCCGCCCTCCGGATCCCTCCCAATGATCCGAGGAGGCAACAGGTGAAAGTGTTGAAGAAATTGCTGAAGAAGGCGAGGTTTACAGAGTTCGGGCAACATTATCGCTTTGATGAAGCATTATTGAACCGGAATCCGGCCAAAAGTTTCCAGGAGTTAGTGCCGGTACATGATTACAATAAGATTTACGAAGAGTGGTGGGAAAAAACGCTTGAAGGCGTGCCTGACGTGACCTGGCCAGGAAAAATAAAATACTACGCGCTTAGCTCCGGCACTTCCGAATCGGCCAGTAAATACATTCCTGTTACCAAAGATCTGCTCCGCAGCAATACGATCAATTATATACGGCAGCTGATAAGCGTTTTCGGATATGAAGATGCCAACCGCAAAGCATTGACCCGGGGCTTTCTGATGCTTGGTGGCGCCACTGACCTGCAGAAAGGTGAAGCCGGCTGGTATGCTGGCGACCTGAGTGGCATATTGGCCAAAAAAAGGCCATTTTGGTTTCAGACGTTTTATAAACCCGGAGGTCGCATTGCTGCTATAAAAGACTGGAATCAGAAACTGAATGAGATCGTGGAGCATGCCAGGGACTGGGATATCGGCTATATTGTAGGTGTGCCGGCCTGGTGCCAGATGTGTATGGAGATGATCATTGAACATTACAAAGTGAAGAACATTCACGAGATATGGCCCAATTTCGGTGTGTTCGTGCATGGAGGTGTGTCATTTGAACCCTATAAAAAAGGGTTTGAAAAATTACTGGGGCACCCTATCGTATACATTGAGAATTATCTTTCCAGCGAAGGCTTTATTGGTTATAAAACACGGGAGCATGCTAAAGGAATGCAACTGATCCTGAACAACAATATCTTTTTTGAGTTCGTGCCTTTTGATGAAAAGAACTTTGACAGTGATGGAAAGGTGGTGGCCAACCCTGAAGCAAGGATGATCCATGAAGTGGAGGCCGGTAAAGAATATGCATTGCTGATGAGCACCAATGCCGGTGCCTGGCGTTACCTGATCGGTGATACCATCAAATTTGTTGACCTGGAGAAAAATGAAGTGGCTATCACAGGCCGCACCAAACACTTCCTCAGCCTGGTAGGCGAGCACCTGAGCGTGGAAAACATGAATAAAGCGATCCAGTTGGTGAGTGAAGAGTTTAACATGAGCATTCCTGAATATACGGTGGTGGGGTTTCCTCATGAAGGCTTTTTTGCACACAAATGGTATATTGCCACTAACGATAAGATAGATGCGGAAAGCCTGCGCCGCAGGATAGATGAGAACCTCCGCATGTTGAATGATGACTATGCTACGGAAAGAGACAGTGCATTGAAAGCTGTCTTTTTGGAAGTGCTGCCGCAGGAGCAGTTCCTGAAATTTATGGAATTGAAAGGCAAATTGGGCAGCCAGCATAAGTTTCCCCGGGTAATGAAGGGGAAAATGCTGGAAGAATGGAACAGGTTCCTGGAAACAGGTTCGATATAATTACAAAGATTAATAAGCCTCTTTTATGTGTCCTTTCTTTATTGTTTAGGCGCCACATAGAATTCGCATAAGAATACGTTCATTATCCCGGATATGAAAATGAATATTTTCTTATGCTCCATTTCAATAATTTTGAAAGAGGTTTTAGTTTTTCAGATATATATTTTTTATGTGGGAAGCCTTGCTCAAAGGGATCACGCTGGGATTATTGCTGAACATATCTGTAGGACCGGTTATTTTTTCAATCATCAAGCAAAGCCTGAATAACGGACACAGGGGAGGGATGGCATTTGTGTTGGGGGTTTCATTCAGTGATATCTTATTGGTATTGGTGAGCAATGTGTTTACAGGGTTGTTTAGCAGTATCAGCAGCCACAGTACAGTGATCGGCATTGCCGGCAGCATTTTCCTGATTGCATTGGGCGTTTACTTTGTTTTTTTCAAAAAAGTAAAAGTGAATGAAAAAGGGCAGCAAGCTACATTGAGCTTCCGCAAAAGCGATTATGCCAAAATATTCCTCTCCGGGTTTTTTATGAACCTGCTTAACCCGGGCATCTTCCTTTTCTGGATCACCACTTCCACTTCTCTGATCAGCCATACAGTGGAGCAAAAACTGATCATCTACGTCACCTGCCTGCTCATGGTACTGGCTGGTGACATTGCCAAAGTGATGCTGGCCGGTAAAATACGCAACCGCCTTACACCACACAATATCCATATCATTAACCGCATCAATGGCATTATCCTGATCGGTTTTGGAATAGCACTGATATGGGGGCTGGTATTTTATGTAAATAAGGGTTAAACGGTTTTAACAAATAGGAAAAATATTAGATCGTATGTTTGGCATATGAACCGGCTGTTTATATCCCTCCTGTTTATTTTTTTCTGCTTATCAGCATCTTCACAGTCGGGCTATCTTTTTGTGAAGAAAGGGCTCAAAAAGAAAAAGACCTACACAGAATATGATTATATCTTTCTCCACCTGAATAATGGCACTTACCAGTATGGAATGATCACCCGGCTAATGAATGATACTATATGGGTGGCTGGTGTCCCTGTTCCCCGCACAAACGTGACAGAAGTGATCATCCGGAGAAAAGGAAAAAGGGCCTGCCGGGTCGATGCTAAAAAGCTGCTATTGATCACTGGTGGTGTAGCGCTTGTTACTGCAGGCTTATCTATCAGCAAACAAGCCAGCTTCAAAGAAGCGCTGACAGCAGGGTTGGTGATTGGTTATGGGCCGCTATTGATTGACTGTTTAAGTAAAAAAATATCCCTCAGCCGAAAAAGCTATACGATCGGCGGAAAGTTCCGTTTGCAGATGCTGGATTTCTACGTCCCTCACCAACGAGCATTTTAAGTAGTGACTATAAACACTATTGTGTATTATTGTGGTCAATGAAAGACGCAGGTTTTCTTCAAAAGCTCTGGCGATGGACAAAAAGGATTTTCCTCATATTATTCATTGCGCAGTTTGTTTACATCATTCTATTGAAATGGATTGACCCTCCCATTACGCTTACTCAATTGAGCAGTTGGATCACAGGTCACGGATTGAAGCGGGATTATGTAGACCGCGATGAGATCTCTCCCAATGCCAAACTGGCCGTTATTGCTTCCGAAGACCAGTTGTTTGTAGATCATAGTGGGTTCGATTGGAAAAGCATCCAGAAAGCCATGAAGTATAATGAAAAGAAACCGGGTCGTATTCGTGGAGGCAGTACCATCAGCCAGCAAGTTGCAAAAAATGTCTTTCTCTGGCAGGGAAGGGATTTTATCCGGAAAGGGCTGGAAGTTTATTTCACATTTATGATAGAAAAGATCTGGGGAAAGGAAAGGATACTGGAAGTGTACCTGAACGTAATTGAAATGGGAGAGGGCGTATTTGGAATAGAAAGGGCTGCAAATATTTATTTCAACAAAACGGCTTCTAATCTCAGTCAACAGGAAGCTGCGCTTATTGCAGCCTGTCTTCCCAATCCGAAACGGTATAAAGTGAAACCCGCTTCTTCCTATATAATGGGCCGGTCGAGAAAGATCATGCAACAAATGAATTTTCTGCGGCCCGACCCGGATATACAGGCGGTCATATTCCCGAAAGTAAAAACGGATAAAACAAAGAAATAAATGATCACGAAGCGTCCAGTAGCTTATCAACAGCTTTTACGGCTTTTGCCAGCCGCTCTTCGTAATTGCCGCTTATATCAATCCATGGTGTGGATTGATTAACCATGATGTCTTTATAAATAAAGTATAGTTTCTTTCTTGTTTCCAGGTCAGGATATTCACGCAATTCATCTTTTATCCAGGGAAGATCTACATTGCATAAAAGATAGAGGTCGTATTTTCTGGAAACGATATTATCCAGTACAAACCGGTGGCAATTACCAAACACAAACTCACACCATACTTTCATCACATACATATCTGTGTCGATGAAAAGGGGTATATGCCCACCATCTTCCAGTAAAGGCAGGGAATGTTCTTCCAGCTTGGTGGTGTATTCATCTTCGAGTGCCAATTGCCCTTCTGCAATGGTAAGCAGGTCTTCGAAGGTGTAATCGGTCCCGTTGGTCAACAGGAACTCTCTTGCAAATTCAGGGCACCAGACAGTTTCATAATGCAGAGCCAGCTGCTCTGCCAGGGTACTTTTGCCGGTGCTTTCCGGGCCAATAATTACGATCTTTTTAAGCATGACTTTCTTTCGCTCTTTTCTTCCATTCAATTAAACCAAACACGGCCATAACGAACAACACAATATAAAACACACTGGTAAATGTAAGTCCTTTGATAAAATACAGCGGCACTGATGCGCAATTAGTAGCGAGCCACCAATACCAGCTTTCTACTTTTTTCCTTGCCATTAACCACATACCCGTAAATGCAGTAGCAGAAGCAAAAGCATCTCCCGCAGGAATAGTGCCCGGGAAGAAATTTTGTTTCAGAAAGGTAAGCGCAACAAAAATGCTGACGTAAAAGGCTGCAAAAAACAGCAATTGGTCCCGCCAGTCACGGGCAGAAGAGAATGTAATTTTCACCACATGCTCATGTTGCTGATCACGCTTGGCCCAAAGTATCCAACCATAGATGCTCATGGCCGTATAATACAGGTTCACACTTGCTTCTCCCAGTAAATGATACTTGAAACTGATATATACATAACTCACCGTACTGATCAACCCTACAGGATATACCCAGATATTTTCCAGCCGGCTAAACCATACGCTGGCAATACCGGAAAAAATGGCGAGATACTCCAGCCACGTAGAGTTTTTAAAGCCTTCAATAAACTGGTAATAAATTTCCTGGAAGCGCACGGGCAACATTTGAACAGGAAAGATAAAAACTTAGCAAGACCTTTTCTTGTTATACCACAAGTTTTTTACAACGAGAAAGATAATAACAAACCACTTTTACTAACGAATAAAAGAGATTCTATTTTGATGACACCCTTCCCGTCCTTCCCGCCTTCCCGGTAAATTTTTACCGGGAAGGCGGGAAGGACGGGAAGGGGTCGTTTATTTGTTTTTATAGCGTTTAATGCTTTGTAAGTACCGTATTCCCCTGGATGTTTGAAAGCGTGTAGGCACCTGTTGCCACTTACCGCCTTTATCGTAAACCCAAACAAGAAAGTGGAGATGTGGGAAGGCGGCATAGCCTGTTTTTCCGCTTAACCCGATTACCTGTCCTTTTTGGACCGTGTCACCAACATTTACCAGTGCACCATCTTTTTGTAAATGCCAGTAGCCCGCTCTTGAACCATCAGGGTGTTGTATGACAATATTATTTCCGTCGGCGCGGTATTTCTTCTTCAATCCACCTCTTTCGCCATCTTCTTTTGCCCGGACCACTACACCTTCGCGGGCAGCGCAGATCTTGGTGCCGCGTTTCATTTTAAAGTCCAATGCGACCCGCTCCTTATGAGAGAAGTGACTGAAATAGCCCTGAACCATCCAGTAAGCTTTGCCTGTTTCATAAGGCAGTGCATACACATAACTGGTATCATCTTTAATAACCCCGCTTTGCAATAGCTTTATTTCCTCCCTCAAGGGGTTTTTGCTGACAGAGCAACTGGTGAGTATTAGTATAAAGAGAGAAAAAAATATTTTCATCGCACGGCGTAAACTACTTCCTTTATTGTGTAAGTGCCTTTATGTACTGGCATCTTCACACATCTTTTTTAAATTGTTCAAACCTCTTTCAAATTGAATATTCAGGTTTTTGTTAAGCAGCGGCCCCATTAACCGGGCGATCGGCCAGGGCAATTCTCCACTGTTTTGCCATGTCACTTTTGTTTCATTGGTTCCCCAGGGCTCGAAGAGCCAATTGTCCTTGGCTTTGCTTTTCCAGGGTTTCAGAAATTCAGGCTGGAAATGAATATGCTTGCTGTCTGCTGAAAGAAGAGTAAGACTGCCTACTCCCACTTTTTTTCCTTCCCAGCCATAACGGTGTCCAGGTGTTTTAGGGGTGCCTGTGATCGTCTTTTTGACAGATGGATCTGATTGTTGCCAGGGATTCCATTGGCTGTAGAAATTAAGATCACCAACATGGTCCATCACTTTTTCAACAGGAGCTGCGATCACAATCGTTTTCTCAATATTAAAACCCCTGGGCATAAATGCCGCAAGTAATAGTAAAAGAAGAATGAGGCCGGCAAAAATGTAAACAAAAATCATGTTGGTGGTTTTGGACTGTCAAGGTAATAAATTTAGACGATAGAAGGGGAACCCGTCATCTCCCCTACTTTTGCAGTGATAAAGCTTACTATATGAAAATTGCTGTACTGGGTGCTGGCATGGTTGGCCGGGCCATTGCACTTGATCTTGCCAATAACTACCAGGTCACTTCTTTTGATATTCATTCTTCCAATCTGGAACTGCTGAAATCAACTAATAGTGCTGTGCAAACAATCAAAGCGGACCTTTCAGAATATCAACAGTATGGTCGCTGGTTGCAGCCGTTTGATATGATTGTTACAGCTGTGCCTGGTTTTATGGGCTTTGCTACACTTGAGGCCGTGATCAAAGCTGGTAAAAATGTAGTAGACATTTCTTTCTTCCCGGAAGATGTGTTGCAATTAGATTCATTAGCAAAAGAAAAGAATATTACCGTAATAACAGATTGTGGTGTTGCACCCGGCATGAGCAATTTTATTATCGGTCGTTATAACGCTGTAATGAAGATCGATGAAGTGGAATGCTATGTGGGAGGGTTGCCCAAAAAAAGAATTCCGCCATTTGAATATAAAGCTCCTTTCTCTCCCGTGGATGTGATCCAGGAATATATCCGCCCGGCCCGGCTTGTTGAAAACGGCCAGGTGGTGGTTAAACCGGCGATGAGCGGAAGAGAAATGCTTTTCTTTACTGGTATAGGTGAGTTGGAGGCTTTCAATACAGATGGCCTGCGTAGTCTTATTTATACCATGCCGCATATTGCCAGCATGAAAGAAAAAACACTTCGCTATCCCGGTCATGCATCACTGATCATTGCTTTGCAGCAGGCAGGATTTTTCGATACTGATCCGGTTACAGTACAAGGCCAGCAGGTGGTTCCGCTGGAGTTCACTTCCCACCTGCTCGTTGATCAATGGAAACTGGCACCTGGAGAAGAAGAATTTACGGTTATGAAAGTGTTGCTAAAAGGAGAAGGGAAAACGGTTGAGTATAACCTGCTTGATTACTATGATGCTGCAAGTAATACTTCTTCTATGGCAAGAACAACAGGTTACACCTGCACTGCTGCAGTGAATCTTTTGATAAAAGGATTGTTCAATAAACCCGGAGTTTTTCCTCCGGAACTGGTAGGATCAGATAAAGCCTGTTTTGATTTTGTGTTGAGCTATCTCGGAGCACGTGGTGTGGAATGGGTGAAGTCGGAAAAATAAAAGCAGGTAAGAACTCTTACCTGCTTTCAATATTATTTACAGTAGCTGTTATTCTGCTTCAGCTACCACTTCTTTCACTTCAGGGATCATTCTCTTCATCATGCCTTCAATACCGGCCTTCAGCGTGATCATAGATGAAGGGCAGCCACTGCAGCTTCCCTGCATGGCCAGGTTTACTGTACCAGCTTCGTAGCTTTTGAACTGTATAGCGCCGCCATCCATTTCCACAGCGGGGCGAACATAATTATCGAGCAATTCCTTGATCCTTTTTACCACGTCATCATCATCTGCAGCTACTTCATTGCTGCTGGCTGGCTTAACAGTAGCCAGCTCTTCTTCATTCACTACAGCTTTACCTTCTTCCAGGTAGTCTTTTAAGAACTGGCGGATGGAAGGGATGACATCAGTCCAGTCTGTATCCGCTGTTTTGGTAAGCGTCACAAAATTGCTGGCGATGAACACCGCTTTGATGAAGGGAAAGCCAAACAGCTCGGTAGCCAGCGGTGAAGGCTTGGCACTTTCCGCATCAGGGAAATCAATGCTTTTACCGGGATAAAGAAGTTTATTCGCCACAAACTTCATGGTTTCCGGGTTGGGCGTCATTTCTGTATAGATACTGATAATTGGATTACCTGTTTTTATCATAACTCACATTGTTTTACTGTGACCACCGAAGCTTTAGCGTAGGCGCACGGCTGCCGCAGCAAAAATAACAATAAATCAGCACGGATGTTCGGAATAAAATCCGGTAAAACCCTGCACCATGAATGAAAGCAGGAGCCTACTTTTGCCCCGGCAGACAAGAAAACTAAAGTTCAAATGAAGAAAATGTATCATCTGGCAACCTGCACTACCTGCCAGGCCATTATCAAAGAAACCGGCATCGGAACGCTCGCGGAAGCGGGAAAAATTGAAATGCAGGACATTAAGACCGAAAAGATCACACCGGCCCAACTGGACCAAATGAAGGAAATGGCAGGCAGCTATGAAGCCCTTTTCAGCCGCCGGGCCATGAAATACAAGGAACTGGGCTTAAAAGACAAAGCCCTCACAGAGAAAGATTACCGGAATTATATTCTTGAAGAGTATACATTTTTAAAACGCCCGGTGACCATTCTCGGCAAGCAGATATTTATTGGAAGTGAAAAAAAGCCTGTCGAAGCCCTGAAAACTGCGATAAAAAGTCTTTAATCGGGATGGAACCCAGGCTAATGACCATCGATTCCAGCAGATTCATGACTTTTACCTTCAATTACTTCCAGCATTTCCGGGTGTTTTTTCTTATCATCCTTTAATACCCAGTAAGCAATTACGGCACTCGTCAGCATTAATATGCCGCCCAGGAAAAAGGCTGCGCCAGGAAAATAAATAGCGGGCCCATCTTTTTTAGTGAAATAAGAAAACACATAGGTCATAAGTAAAGGGGCAACGATCATTGTCGCGCTCATCAAACTGGTCAGTGTTCCCTGCAACTCCCCTTGTTCATTTGGCTGCACATGCCCGGCAATGATAGCTTGCAATGCCGGACCTGCAATGCCGCCGAGGCAATAGGGAATAAGAAATGCAAACATCATCCACCCCTGTGTGGCAAATGCAAAAAGGAACAGACCGATGGAGTAAAGAAACAAGCCCAGGTATACGCTTTTTTCATTGCCGATCTTTGGTGTCAGCACTCTTGTTAAGCCCCCCTGCACTGCGGCAACCAGTACACCCACAACAGCAAGTGAGGCGCCGATCAACCCTTCAGTCCAGCCGAATTTTTCAATATTGAAAAAGCTCCATGTTGCCTGCACAGAATATCCTGCGATATAGACAAGGATCAATGCACCCGTTAACCCTAAAATAGTTGGATATCTTTTTAAAAGCATAAATGGCCCCAGGGGGCTGGCTCTTATCCATTCAAATTTTCTTCTTCTTTCAAGCGGCAGCGACTCGGGCAAAACGAAATAACCATAGAGCCAGTTGAGACCTGTAAGAACGGCAGCTGCGATAAAAGGCACCCTCGGGCCGAGCTCACCAAGCAAACCACCCAGGGCAGGTCCGATAATAAACCCAAGACCGAAAGCGGCACCGATCATACCAAAATTTTTCGCTCTTGTTTCTGCTGTGCTGATATCTGCTATATATGCGGCGGCAGTAGTAAAGCTTGCACCCGTTATGCCGGCTATGATACGACCAATGAAAAGAAAGATCAAAGACGGCGCCCAGGAAAGAAAAACATAATCAACCGCAAAGCCGAATAAGGAAGCCAGTATGATCGGCCTTCTTCCGAAACGGTCGCTCAGGTTTCCGATCAAAGGGGCAAAAGCAAGTTGCGGTACTGCATAAGCCAGCGTTAGCCAGCCACTGACTTCAGAGGCTTTGCCTACGCCTCCATGCACCATGCCCTCAAGCAATTTGGGGAGTACCGGGATGATAAGCCCCCAGCCTGTTACATCAATAACAAGTGTGACAAAAATAAAGCCGACTGCGGCTTTGCGCGAAATGGCCATAAATAGGTAGATATATGATCAAAGGTGTAGATTTTTCTCAATAAGAATATCTTTGTTGATAAACAAGTTTGTTGGAGGCTTTAAATTGAATTAACAAACCCGCAAGAAATCTCCCAAACGAAGGAGCTATCTTTGCGACGCCAACCATGTTGCTATCTTTATAGCAGCGAACCAAACAATATTTTTTTACTAAAAACTGGCTCAGATGCACATCAAACAAATTATTATCCCGGCCGTATCAACGGTTTTTTTATTTTCCTGCGTAAGCACTAAAAAATTTAAACAAGCCCAGGCCGATTATGCCACTTTGCAGGGTCAATACACCCAACTGCAAGGAAACCTGGATGATTGCAACACTGCAAAAAATCAGTTGACCAGCCAGAAAGCTGGCTTGGAAAACGATATTGCCAACCTGAACAAACAGATTGACCTGCTGAAACAAAACAATACGCAGGCCCTGAAACAACTGGAAGATATGTCCGTGATCTCTTCCTCACAAGCAGAAAGCATCAAAAGATCAATGGAAAACATTGGCGCAAAAGATGCGTATATCCAAACCCTGCAACAGCAGATGGCACGGAAAGACTCAATGAACATGGCCCTGGTGATGAACCTGAAAGGTGCTATTGGCAACCTCGACGACCAGGACATCAACATTAAAGTAGATAAAGGCGTGGTGTATGTTGATATTTCTGATAAACTGCTTTTCAAAAGCGGTAAGTATGAAGTAACAGACCAGGCAAAAGTAGTATTGGGCAAAGTGGCTACTGTGTTGAAAAACCAGCCCGATATCGAGTTCATGGTCGAAGGACATACAGATAATGTTCCTTACAAAGGAAACGGCGTGCTGATCGACAACTGGGACCTGAGCGTTAAACGCGCTACCGCTGTTGTACGCATCCTGCAAAACCAGTATGGCCTTGATCCGGCTAAAATGGCTGCTGCAGGCCGTGGTGAATACAGACCTGTAACAGACAACAGCACTGCTGAAGGTAAAGCTGCCAACCGCCGCACACGTATTGTGATCCTTCCTCAGCTCGATCAGTTCTTCAAACTGCTGGAGCCGAACGGAGGAAAATAATTCCATTGAAATAAAATATATAAGCCCCGTCCAGCAATCTGGATGGGGCTTTTGCTTGTTCGATGGCCGGGGAAAAACGTTGTCCGTTGCGCGATGCTCATTGCCCGACAAGCAAATCAGAGGCAGTAATTTGGCCACCTGTCAACGGTCGTCGCGCAACTATAAGCAACCAGCAACTCAAACGACCCCAACACCCTTTCCCGATTTTCTCTTATCTTTTCTTCTTTTTTTACAAAACAATCACCTATGCGTCGCTTCATTTTACCTGCTTGCATTGCAGCAACAATCCTGTCGTCCTGCGGAGAAAACAAAACTACCGTAGATGAGCAGGATGGACTTTCAACGTTTAATGTTGATTCTCTCAAAAAAAATATTTCCATTCTTGCCGCTGATGATTTCCAGGGTAGAAAACCTTTTACCGAAGGAGAAACAAAAACGATCAATTTTCTTCAGGCACAATTTGCAGCCGCTGGCCTTGAGCCCGGTAATGGAACCAGCTATTTACAGGAAGTGCCTATGGTAAGGATCGCTACCAAGGCCGCTCCCGGCATGGAAGTGGAAGGGCCTAAAGGAAAATTCAACCTCAAAGGCTTTGATGATTATGTGATCTGGACAGATAAAACAGATTCTGCTGTGTCGCTGGATAAAAGCGAACTCGTATTTGCCGGCTATGGCGTAGTGGCGCCAGAGTATAACTGGAATGATTATGCCGGATTGGATGTGAAAGGAAAAGTGGTACTGGTGCTGGTAAATGATCCGGGATATAATTCGCATGATTCCTCGCTTTTCAAAGGCAGTACCATGACCTACTACGGCCGCTGGACGTATAAATTCGAAGAAGCTGCCCGCCAGGGAGCCAGGGGCTGCCTGATCATTCATAATACAGAAGCAGCAAGCTATCCATTCACTGTGGTGCAAAACAACTGGAACGCTTCACGCCTCCGCCTCGATAACCGTGGCAAACAGGAAACACTTTGTGATGTGATAGGTTGGGTATCTGCCCCAGCTGCAAAAAAATTACTGACTGCAGCAGGCAGGGACTCCTCCCTTTTAACCACCGCTGATAAAAGAGGATTCAAAGGAGAATCACTTGGGTTGAAACTTTCAACCTCCATAAAAGTAGAAACCACCTACAACAAATCACATAACGTGGTCGGTAAGATCACTGGTTCCAAACATCCTGACGAAACGATTATCTACAGTGCACATTGGGACCACCTGGGCATCGCTAAACCTGATGAAAGAGGCGATTCAATTTATAATGGTGCTTTAGATAATGCTTCGGCTACAGCCGGCCTGCTGGAGCTGGCACAAGCATTCAAAAGCCTGAAGACAAAACCGGAAAGAACGATCGTGTTCCTGGCCGTAACAGCAGAAGAACAGGGCTTATGGGGATCTGCTTATTACGCACAAAACCCTATATATCCTGCCGCACAAACCCTTGCCAATATCAATATGGACGGGTTGAACTGGTATGGAAAAACAAACGATATTATTGTTATTGGCCGCGATCAGAATGAACTGGAAGATTACCTGAGTGAAGAAGCCGCTAAAGTAGGAAGGGTCATTTCTTATGAAACCCATCCAGAAGCGGGCTATTATTACCGTTCCGATCACTTCAATTTTGCCAAAGTGGGCATTCCTGCTTTGTACACAGAAAGCGGTATTGATGTAATTGGTAAGGGCAAAGCTTTTGGCGAAGCAAAGAAAGACGAGTATACAGAAAAGAATTATCACCGCCCCTCAGATGAATACACCCCGGACAAATGGGTACTGGATGGTGCAATCGATGATCTCAAATTATTTTTCCAGGTAGGCAAAAGACTGGCGTTTACAGAAAAATGGCCTGAATGGAAACAGGGCTCAGAATTCAAGGCTTTGAGAGAACAAAGCAAGTCGTCCACTAAGTAAAACAAGACCTATTTTAAGCGACCCCTTCCCGTCTTCCCGCCTTACCGGTAAATTTTTACCGGTAAGGCGGGAAGACGGGAAGGGGTCGCTTATGTAAAAATCAGACAATATCTTTTTGTCCATTCTCCTTTCAACTTGTTCAAACTACTTCCTACATAGAATATCTACGAAACAATTCGTCAATACTGCATCTTGCAACTATGAAAAGAATTGTTTTGATATTGTTTGCCTTTGTGTGGCAACCTGGCCTCGAAGCTCAATCGCCGGTAAAAGGAAAAATTTCTTTTACTGTAATAAATGAACAGGGCTCCCCGGTTGAAAATGCAACTGCGGAATTGCTTAAAGCAAAAGATTCAGCACTTGTTAAAGTCGCGATTACCGGTAAGAACGGCGTGGCTGATTTTGAAAGTATTGCTTTGGGTGAATACCTGATCAAACTCAGTAGTGTAGGCTTTGCAACGGGCTATTCTTCCACTTTTATTCTCAGTGCAGATAAACCGGCTGTGCAATTACCGGCTATCGCCTTAGTGCCGCGTGCCAATGAAATGACCGGTGTAACTGTTACTGCCCGCAAACCATTTATCCAAAAGCTTAGTGACAGGATTGTAGTGAATGTGGAGAACAGTATTATCGGTGCAGGCAGTTCTGCTATGGATGTGCTGGAACGTTCGCCGGGCGTGAACGTGGACCAGAATGATGTGATCAGCCTGCGTGGCCGCTCAGGTTTGATCATTATGGTGGATGGAAAGCCAAGTGCTATGTCGGGTGCTGATCTGGCAAATTATTTAAGAGGCCTTCCTTCTGCAGCAATAGAACGGATCGATATTATCACCAACCCTTCTGCCAGGTATGATGCAGCAGGGAATTCAGGTATTATTGATATCAGGCTTAAGAAAGATCAGCGGAAAGGAATGAATGGTACGCTGACAGCGGGGTATGGCCAGGGTGTTTATCCCAAAGCCAATGGTGGCGTGGTATTCAACTACCGTAATAAATCAGTAAATGTGTTTGGCAACTATAACTATGCCTATCGCATCGGTTTTAACCACCTGCTGCTTGACCGTAATTTTTTTACCAATGGTGTTTATAACGGCGGTGATCTGAAAGATAATTACGGAAAATCTCCTATTACATCACACACGGCCCGGGCGGGTGCCGATTTCTTTCTTTCCAAAAAAACAATATTGGGCTTTGTGGTCAATGCTAATTTCAATCATTATACCAGAGACAACCGCAACAGTTCCGTTGTATTGAATTCACAGAGGGAAAAAGAAAGCACTTTCAATGCCAATGCTTCCAATAATGACCGCGGAAATAATGCTGTAGCCAATATTAACTTCAAACACACATTCGATACAACAGGACGTGAAGTTTCTGCTGATATGGATTATGGTTCGTACCGGTCAGGTTCGCTCTCCGTCAATTCTACCAGTTATTATAAACTGGACGGCTCGCAACTTCAGCCAAACTATACCCTTAATGGCGACCAGGACGGCAAACTGGATTTTAAGATCGGCAAAATCGATTATACACATCCTTTCAATAAAACAACAAGACTGGAAACCGGCGCTAAAACAAGTTTTGTTTCATCAGACAATGACGCAAAATTCTTTGATGTAAGCAGTGGCACACCAGTGGATGATGTGAACAAGACCAATCATTTCCTGTACAAAGAAAATAATAATGCAGGATATGTCAACTTCAGTAAAGCCTTCAAACGGTTCGACCTGCAGGTGGGGTTGCGCGGGGAGCATACCCATATCAAAACAGAACAACTCAAGGGGAACATAAAATTTGATTCCAGTTATTTCCAGCTGTTTCCCAGTGCATTCTTTAACTATAAGCTCCGGGAAGACCAGGTATTGGGAGTGTCTGTAAGCCGCCGGATAGACAGGCCAGGCTATTCACAGCTCAATCCATTCCTTTTTCTTATTGATGTGACTACCTATGCCACAGGAAGACCGGGCCTGCTTCCACAGCTTACCTGGTCGTATGAATTGAGCTATACATTGAAGAGCCTCAATTTCACACTGGGATATAGCCATACAAAAAACAACCAGGATATTGCCATAGCACGTTTCAAAGATGTATTCCCTAATATTCCTTCGGATGATAATGTTACTGTGCAAGTGCCGATCAACCTGCGGTCTTCAGATTATTTCGGGCTGAATATTTCAGCGCCAGTCCGCATCAATTCCTGGTGGAATATGGTCAATGACGGAAATGTTTATTACAACCATTTTAATGGCCAGTTGGGTGTAACAAGCCTTAATCGTGGTAAACCTGCCGTGGACCTGCGGAGCAATAACACATTTACATTTAAAAAAGGATGGGTAACCGAACTGAATGGGACCTACAACTCCGGCGGACAATCAGGATTTATGGTATTTGATCCACGCTGGAGCCTTTCTGCCGGCGTACAAAAGACGGTATTGAAAGGAAAAGGGACCATTCGGGCGAATATCACGGATATTTTCTGGACCAACCTGCCCAAAGCGGTGATCACCTATGATAATTATATTGAAAAATGGCATGCCTACAGGGAAACAAGAGTAGCTAATCTCACATTCTCTTATCGATTCGGCAATAATAAAATACAGGCTGCACGCCGCCGCACCACGGCATCAGAAGAAGAAAGGCAAAGAGCAGGGAATTAGGCGGGTAACTTTTTTTAGTTTTCTCATGTGTCCCGGGCTGGTATTCTTACCGGCCCTTTTATTTATGCAGCTTTTCCAGTAATTGTAAATGAGGCTGCAGATTTTGCAATGTATTCTTCTGCAAGAACTTTTTCAGGTGTTTATAAAAATGGCTATGGTCATAATAGCCATACAGCGTATGATCGAAGTCGTCTGGTGAATGTGTAAGATGTGCAGTAGCCTTTCTTATCCGCATAATCTGCAAAGCCTGTTTGCTGCTGATGCCTGTGCAGGTTTCAAAATACCGCTGCAAGGTGCGGCTGGAGATGCCATTTTCAGCTGCGAGTTTTTCAATTGAAACAGAAAACAGGTTTTGCTGGAAACACTCTTCCAGTATCCTGCTTACGATATTAACCGGATGCAATGGCCCGTCGTAATCGGCGAGCACGGAAATGAAATGTGAAGAAGCCGCATGTATACGTTCGTCGAACGTGGAAGCTTCTTTGATACGGCTGATCACTTGCTGGTCCATTAAATAGCTCAGGGGAAATATATAACCCCTGTACTCCGAGAAATCAACGTCTTTCTGAAAAACGACCGGAGAAATGCGGAATTTGATACCAAACAGATGGTTATCTTTTTTGTGAAAACATTCAATGGCATTGTACCTCGGGAGAAAACCATCGGTTTTCATCTCAAACTTCTTATCATTCACCTGCATGGTGAAAGGGGTGCCCAGGTTGATGATGTAAGTGTAGCCGATGTTGGGGAACTGTGCGTCTGAAAAACCTTTTGGAAAGTGTTCCCATAAATGCTCAAAGCGTGTTTCCCAGAAAAAATCTATGTATTGAGACAGGCTGGCCGGCGGAGGGATCCGGTGATAATTGTTTTCAAAATGATCGGTATGAAAAAACTCAATATGCTGCATACACAGGCCGGGAAGATGAGGGAAAGGTATTCAAAATTGGCAGCCGGTTAAAACCGTGCATGTAATTCCGTTAACCCTTATTTTACTTCTTCGAAAACGCCTGTTTGCCTGTTCTTTTTTACGTTATCCCAGTTGAAATACCGCCCATTCATAGCCACGTATACTCCCGGAGGGAGGGTTTGCACAAAAGCCAAAGCGCTGCCGAGATTGAACAATCCGTCGGAGCTACCGAATTTAATGGGGATCATAGCGCCGGTCAGTACAATGGTCTTATTTTTTACGTTTTCGGCCAGCCATTTAGCAGTAAGGCTCATGGTATCTGTACCATGTGTGATCACGATCTGTGATTCTTCACATTGATTGCACTGGTGAGCGATCAGTTCACGGTCTTCGTCGGTCATTTCCAGACTATCGATCATCATCAGTGTACGGATCTCCACTTCCACCTGGTTACGCCCCATTTCCAGCAGGTCAGACATATGCGTGTCTTTAAAAAAAAGCTGGCCATTCAGTTCGTTATACTCTTTATCAAAAGTGCCGCCTGTAATGAAAATGCGGATTGCCATGGTAGAAAGGGTTTGAAGGGTGAAATTAATCATCTCCTTTTTCCCGTCAATTGATAGCAGAAGGTTTTCAGTCAGAATTCAAAATTGAAAAGGAAAAAGCGGTTAATCTTAGATGATTTTCAGCGTTTTGGAAGCTTTTTTGCATTTGGATCACCGCTAAAAAAGCGGATCAGGGGAGGAAGAAGAGAAAATTTCTGAATTAAGGCGGTAAAAGAATTTTCACATTTTTTTGCAGATTACAATTGTGCGACCTAATTTAGCACGCCTTCCAAATAAAAAAGGCCCTTCCGTAGAAACGGACTGACCTCTAACGATTGCTTGCCATATGAAAAATCTTCGAAGTAAACTTTGATCCCGTTTTACCGGGGGATAGCTTTTGCAGGTTTGCTTCACTTTGACCTCTGACGACTTGCCTATTTTAACGATTGCCTGCCGTATGAACTATCACAACACAAATGTAGCTTTGCCTGCGCTGGCATTCAAAACAAGTTAAGCCTGTTTTGAGCATGTCAAACCCGTTCTAAAAACAGCAAAACCCTTACTGGTGGCCGATTCCATGAAAATTTCTGCACGATGTCCAACCGTACACATGACATATTATTTCAATTAATAAAATCGCTGGAGAAGGCAGAAAAACGACATTTTAAGCTCTATATCACCCGTAGTTCGGGTAAAGAAGAGCTTAAGATCGTGCGATTGTTTGATGTATTGGACAAACAGGACATATATGACGAAAAATCGTTGTTGAAAAAGCTCCCCGGCACTGAAAAAAGACAGCTCTATAATCTCAAAACCCATCTTTACAAACAGATCCTGGCCAGCCTCCGCCTTTTAAAAAGCGCTGACAGCATTGATCTTCAACTAAATGAGCAATTTGACTATGCTCATATACTCTATAAAAAAGGGCTTTTTCTGCAGAGCTTGAAAATTCTCGATCGTGCGAAAGAGACAGCGAAAACCCATCAGAAATTCTATTTTTTGGCCCAGGTTATTGCCCTGGAAAAAAGAATAGAAAATCTTCATATAACCCACACGGTGCAAAACCGCGCAAATAATCTGGCTGAAGAAGCGAATGCGATCAGCCGGCATATTGATATCGTTTCAAGGGTAAGCAATCTCTCCCTTCAATTATTCAGTTGGTTTACCCTGCATGGTCATGCACGGAATGAAAAAGATGAGGCTGGTGTCAAGAAATTCATGCAGCAAAACCTTCCACCCCATACGCATGAACTTACCGGTTTTTATGAAAGGCTTTACCTGTATCAGAGCTATTGCTGGTATGCGTTTATACGCCAGGATTTTTTACAGTATTACCGTTATGCGCAGAAATGGGTAGATCTTTTTGAATCCAACCCATTGATGATAAGGGTTGAAACAAGCCATTACATCAAAGGCCTGCATTACTTATTGAATTCGCATTTTGATCTGCGTAATTATAAAGAGTTTACCGTGGTGCTGAAGAAGTTCGAACACTTCGCGCAAACATCACGCGTGCAGGAACACGACAATTTCCGGATCCAGGCTTTTGTGTACATCAGCACAGCAAAGATCAATCAGCATTTTATGCACGGTACGTTCAAAGAAGGATTGAAAATTGTACCGGAAATCGAAGCAAAGCTGGAGGAATATGCATTGTTCCTCGACCAACATCGCATAATGGTCGTGAATTACAAGATCGCTACGCTCTATTTTGGCAGCGGAGACTATAGCACCTGCATCGATTACCTGCAAAAGATCATGCACAACAGCAGTGAACTGCGTACCGACCTGCAATGCTATGCACGGTTGCAGCACCTGCTGGCGCATTATGAACTGGGTAACTATGAGATAATGGAATCGCTTACCAAGTCGGTATACCGCTTCATGGCCAAAATGGAAAACCTGACCGTGGTGGAAGAAGAAATGTTCAAATTCCTTCGCCACTCCTTTCATCATATTCCTGCCAAAAAATTAAAACCGGAACTGGAAACCTTCCTGCAAAAGATCAAACACCTCGAAAAAAATCGCTTTGAGACCAGGGCCTTTGCTTACTTAGACATTATTTCATGGGTGGAAAGTAAAGTGTATGATAAGCCGATGAGCCAGGTTATACATGAAAAATATTTGGCCAGCAAAAGGAGGAACTAATGGCGTAAATTGCACCCATGCAGGACTATCTCAAAGGATTGAACGAGCGGCAGAAGGAAGCAGTGCTCCATATCAACGGCCCCATTATGATCGTTGCCGGTGCAGGCAGCGGTAAAACCAAAGTATTAACGACCCGCATCGCCCACCTCATGGCAAGTGGCGTGGATGCATTCAATATACTGGCTCTTACTTTTACCAACAAGGCGGCAAAAGAAATGAAAGAGCGGGTGGAAAAAATATTAGGCAATAACGAAGCCCGTAATTTATACATCGGCACCTTCCACAGTGTTTTTGCACGCATACTCCGTTCCGAAGCGCAACGCCTCGGCTACCCCAGCAATTTTACCATTTACGATACGGATGATGCAAAGAACGTAGTGAAAACGGTGATCAATGAATTGAACCTCGACGATAAGCATTATAAACCCAACACGGTCTATAACCGCATCTCGTCTGCAAAAAATGCACTGGTCGGCCCTGTTGAATACGCCAATGATTATTATTTACAACAGGAAGACATGCGTGGCAACCGCCCCGCCATCGGCCAGATCTATGATGCGTATGTAAAACGCTGCTTCAAGAACGGCGCAATGGATTTTGACGATCTGCTGCTGAAGTTTTATGAACTGCTGAAAAATTTCCCTGAAAGCCTCAGCAAATACCAGCACAAGTTCAAATACATCCTGATCGATGAGTATCAGGATACCAACCCTGCACAATACGAGGTGATTAAATTGCTTGGTGCCATGCACGAAAACGTGTGTGTGGTAGGTGATGACGCACAAAGCATTTATTCATTCCGCGGTGCTACCATCCAGAATATCCTGCAATTCCAGAAAGACTATGATGATGTGAAAGTGGTAAAACTGGAACAGAACTACCGGAGCACGCAAAATATTCTGAAAGTAGCGAATGAAGTGATCAGCAACAATAAAGGCCAGATCGAGAAAACACTGTTCACAGAAAATGCTACGGGCGAAAAGATCAGGCTGGTGCGCACAGCAAGCGATAATGATGAAGGAAAATTTGTTGCCGATACCATCCAGGAGCAAAAACTCCGGAATCATTACAGCAATAAAGAGTTTGCTATTCTCTATCGTACCAATGCGCAAAGCCGTGCTTTTGAAGAAAGCCTTCGCCGGATGGGCATTCCCTATACGATTTATGGCGGCATGAGCTTTTATCAGCGTAAGGAGATCAAAGACCTCGTGGCCTATCTCCGCCTGTTGGTGAATGCCCGTGATGAAGAATCGCTGAAGCGGATCATTAACTATCCCGCCCGCGGTATCGGTAAAACAACGGTTGATAAAGCCATTTTGCTGGCCAATGAGAACAATATCTCCATGTGGGAAGTATTGGAAAACGCCACTTCTTTCGGTTTCCGCGCCGGCACTTTGCAGGCGATCGAAGAATTTGTGACCATGATCAAAAGTTTTGCCAGCATGCTGCAAAAACAGAATGCTTATGAAGTGGCTTTTCATGTAGGCAAGCAAACGAATATCGTAAAGGAACTGTTCAATGATAAGAGCACAGAAGGTGTGCAGCGGTATGAAAACATACAGGAATTGCTTAACAGTATCAAGGAATGGACAGAAAGCCCGGATAATGAAGAGGGCGAAGTGGTAGATAAATCGTTGGGTTCTTACCTGCAACAGATCACATTGCTTACCGATTCAGATAATAAGGACCCGGATTCAGATACGGTAAAGTTAATGACCATTCACGCGGCTAAAGGTCTTGAATTCAGCTGCGTATTTGCAGCAGGCCTGGAAGAAATGCTTTTTCCCAATGCGATGAGCATTAACACGCGTGAAGAACTGGAAGAAGAAAGAAGATTGTTTTATGTAGTGATCACAAGGGCCAAACAACGCCTTTGGATCTCTTATGCCAATACACGCTATAAATTTGGCTCCCTGGTACAGAATGAGCCCAGCCGTTTTATTGATGAATTGCCGGAGCAGTATCTCGACCGGAGCTTTGCCGGTGGCGGCAGCCGTAATCAATCAGGATTTGGTTCAACGTCTTCCGGGCTCACGGCTTATCAGCGCATGAGCGGCAATAACTGGGGAGCAGCCGGCCAGGCCGAGAAAAGATATGGACCGCCTCCCGGGAAAAAAGAGGAGACACCTTCTTATTTAAAACCTCAGAGCCCATATTCCAAAGTGGTAGAACATAAACCTTCAGGTGATTTTGTGGCGAGTGATACTTCAGGCTTGCAGGTGGGGCAGAAAGTGGAGCATCAGAAATTTGGATTTGGCGAAGTGATCAAAATGGAAGGAGCAGCGCATAACCCTATTGCAACAGTGAAGTTTGAGCATAACGGAGAAAAGAAGATCATGCTGAACTATGCGAAGTTGAGAATCCTGGAATAAATAGACATTCTCTATCTTATATAGAATATCATTATCAAACTCTATAGCTTGGTAACGTACATTTGCAGCATCTAACGAGGTAACACTTCAGTTACTGCTTCGCCTCTAACATATTCTATTTATTATAACAATCATCATTAATTATGAGCAACAGAGTATTATCTGTAGGAAGCCAGTTTCCTTCATTCAAAAAGAAAGCAGTAGTTTCTATCGAAAAAGGCAAAGAGTTTATTGAACTGACCAATGAATTTGCTTCTAAAGACGGTAAATGGACAGTAATGTTCTGGTGGCCCAAAGATTTCACTTTTGTTTGTCCCACCGAAATTGCTGAATTCAACAAAAAAGCTGGTGAATTTTCTGACCGTGATGCTGTATTGATCGGCGCTTCTACCGATTCAGAATTTGTACATGCTGCCTGGAGAAGAGATCATGCTGATCTGCGCGACCTGAAATTCCCCATGCTGGCTGATACTTCCAAATCACTTGCTGAAGAGCTTGGTATCCTCGACAACGAAGAAAAGATCGCTTACCGCGCTACTTATATCATCGACCCTCAGGGCATCGTTCGTTGGGTTAATATCAACGACCTGAGTGTAGGCCGTAATGTACAGGAAGTGATCCGCGTACTGGATGCGCTGCAAACTGATGAGCTTTGCCCCTGCAACTGGAAAAAAGGTGAAGAAACACTGACTGCCCAGTTGAACCTGAACTAATGAACCTACCTGTTTAAATTTCTACCATGAGCGAACTATTAGCAATACAAAACGAAACGTTCAACAACCTGCTGAATGATCTGCAGATCGGCGATTATATCCCTTCTGCCAATGTACAGGCTTTGATACAGGCGGAATCCCGCTTTATAAAGGACCTGAAGATCAATGTAGGTAATGCATTGAACAATACGCAATATCTCAACCGTAAGGAAGCCTTGTTGATTGCACTGGCTGTGGCAGTAAATGAAAAATCCACCCTGTTGCAAGACAGCTTCACGAACCTGGCGAAAGAAGCCGGAGCAACAGATGCAGAGATCGCAGAGGTTATTGCCTGCACGGCATTGATGAACACCAACAATGTTTTCTACCGTTTCCGTCATTTCATGCAGAAGGATTTTTATAACAACCAACCTGCGGGCATCAAAATGACGATTATGATGAACCCGGTAACCGGTAAAGAATTCTTTGAACTGGTGAGCCTGGTGGTTTCTGCAGTGAATGGCTGTGAAATGTGCGTGTCTTCCCATGAGCAATCTGTATTGCAACATGGAAGCAGCGAGTCAAAAGTATTTGAGGCAGTGAAGACGGGTGCTATTATTAAAGGACTGATTGCAGTTTTAGCATAGGTCTGAGAATATTGATAAGTAAAATAAAACGCCATGAGCATTAGTTCATGGCGTTTTTGTTTTATCTATCAGGATCAGGAGTGCAATTCTTGCAATACGCATGATGGTTTCAGTTTTTATTTCAAGTCAAACTCTCAAACCGATTCAGGCAAGCTATGTACTCCACAAAATAGTTCGATTTTTTGATGAAGTAGTTATTCTGCCCTTTTATATACGCCGGCTTGTCAGGATCACTCCTGTGAGCACCAGCACTCCTCCAGCTATCTGCCACACTGTAATGTTCTCTCCAAGAAAAATAATGGCGATCAGCGCACCCACAACCGGATCGAAGTTCATAAAGTTGCCTACTTGAACACCAGATAAAACTTTCAGCACTTTATTGTACAGAATATAACAGATCGCTGAGGAGAAAATGCCGAGATAAAGGATGGAAAGCCACCCATTCAGCGATATGGCAGGCCATTGAGGGTGCTGCCACAGCTGGAAAGCTGCTGCTGGAATTAAGCCAACTGTTCCAATGCTTGTGCTCATGGCTGTTAATTGTACCGCGTCATATTGCTGCAGGCTTTTTGAAATGATGGTATAAAATCCCCAGCAGAGAACGGCAAAGATCATCAGCGTATTTCCCAGAATGGCATTCCTTGCCCCTGTGAATGAACCAACAAACCCGATCATGATCACGCCGGATACAGAAAGAAGAATGCCTGCTATTTGTATTTGCCGTAATCGTTCTTTTAAAAAAAGGATCGACAGCAGGATGATCGCTACCGGAATAAACCCCTGGATCAGGGCGCCTGCAGCAGCAGTGGTGTAATAAAGAGACAGGTTAAAAAACAAATAAAAGAATGTAATGCCCGTTAGCCCCATCCAGATCACTTTTTTCCAGGGTAGTGGCGGAGACGGAGGCCTATTTTTTCTCCTGATAAAATAATAGAGCAACAGGCATGCAGCAGCTACAACATTGCGCAATAATGCAAATACATAAGGCGGGATGCTTTCCACGGCCAGCTTGGTAACTGCTGAAGCGCTACCCCAGATGGTTACAATGAGTATGATGCTGAGAAGTGCGCCGGTTTTGCGGCCTGGGGAAAACAATGACATACCATAAAATAACAAAGAAGTCAACAATTGAACTACCGTTTAACCCAATTCACTACAATTCTTCTTTTTATACCTGTCTTCTTCTTTAATTTGCCTGTATGAATAAACTGCTATCTCTTGCCTTTATATTTTTCTTTATATCTGCTGCAGCCCAGCCTCTCCGTATCGCCACTTATCAGTATGCAGATAATAACCGGATTGCCAATATCCAGCCATTTGCAGATGAGCTAAAATCAGAATATGGCTTTGATGCTGTAGTAAAAAGCTATCCCACTGTTCATGCGTTTATTGAAGCCATACGGAAAGATGAGGTGGATATTGCACTGATCAACACTTTTGGTTATTTCCTGCTGCAAGCTTCCGGGAAATCTTATCCAATGCGGCCACTATTGGCCCTGGAAGTAAGTGAAACTGCCAAAGACAACTATAAAACCGCCTTCCTGGCATCGGCATCTTCTTCTATTCATGCTTTGGAAGATATTAAAGCAGCGGCCGGTAAAACAAGACTGGCCCTGGTGGCAAAAGGCTCCACTTCGGGCAACCTGGTGCCCCGCCTTGCGCTCAGCTATGCCGGAATTCCGGATGCCGAAACCTCGTTTGCCTCAGTGAGCTATGCTGGCACCCATGCCACAGCTGTAGAGGCTATCCTGGCTGGTAAGGCTGACCTCGCTACTATGGGGTTGACGGAATATGATCGCAGCCTTGCAAAAGACTCTTCCAATGCCGCGAAATTGCGATTGGTTTGGAGATCTCCTGAAATACCGCTTGGTCCAGTATTATTCAATAAAAAACTGAGTGGGAAAAAACTACGCCAGATACAAGATGCTTTTATAACGCTTCATGTGCAAAGCCCTACTGTTCTTGCTTCCATTAAAGCAGGATGGTCGGAAGCCAAGCAAGCAACCCGCTATATCGCTATCACTGATGCTTTTTATGACCCTTTCAGAAAAGTATTGGGTAATAAAGATGATCTTCAACGTATTCTTCAGCAATTTGCGGATTAATTAACTCAGCATTTTCATTACTTCGTTCCGGAATAGTTTGCCGATCGGGATTTCCTTTTTTTCAATTTCGATGATCTCGGAGGTAAAGGATTTGATGTGGGCAATGGATGCAATATAGGAACGGTGCACCCGTATAAATTCCCGCTCAGGCAACATAGCTTCTACTGAACTGATGGATTGTTTGGTAATAATAGTGCCACTGGTGGTGATCACTTTTATATAATCCTTCATGCTTTCAATGAAAAGTATATCGCGTAGCATTACTTTGATCATTTTCCTCTCGGCACGGAAATAAACAAAGGATTCGTTTTTCTTTTCTTCGGGTATGGGCTGTTCAATCTTTACCTGCGTAAGTTGATAAGCTTTGTTCACGGCTTTCAGGAACCGGTCAAATTGTACTGGTTTAAGCATGTAATCCACTATATCCAGTTCATATCCTTCCAATGCATATTCGGCAAAAGCAGTAGTAAAGATCACTTTGGGAGGATGCTTCAGCGTTTTCAGAAAATCATTTCCATTTAGCTGGGGCATCCGTATATCCAGGAAAATGAGATCAACTGGTTGCTGTTGCAATAGAGCAAATGCCTGAAGGGCATTACCGCATTCGGCTGTTAACTGCAGGCCTGGTACCTGCTCAATATAGCGACGGAGGATTTCTCTTGCAGGAGGTTCATCATCCACAACCAGGCAACGTATAGTGGTCGGTTCAGGCATGTTCCAGTGATAAAAGATTTGTTCTTAAAACAGGCTGGCTTACCTGCTCCAGTTCTATTTTAAGGTTTACGATAAATACATCTTCTTCATCAGTAATGGTCAGCTCATGTTTTCCGGGATACAGAAGTTCCAGCCGTTTCTTCACATTATTAATGCCAATGCCTGACCCGCTTTTGGGCGTTGTTGATTTAACTGATTTCCCATTCAGCAGCTTCATCTGCATTTGCCGGTCTTTCAGATCGATGTGCAGGCTTACCCAGGGCTGCTCCAGTATCTGGCTGGTGCCATGCTTAAAGCAGTTTTCTATCAGTGGCAATAAAAGAAGCGGTGCGATATAAAGGTCATCGGTTTCTGTTGGCAGGTCAAGATGCAGCTCCAGCTCATTGCCATAGCGCACCTTTTCCAGTTCTATATAATCACCGATCATTTTTAATTCCTTGGACAGTGGGACCAGGGGCTGATTGCATTCGTACAGGATAAACCGGAGAAGGTCCGATAAACCGGTCACCAGCTTGGATGCCTGGGGCGAAGTATTCTGCGTAAAAGAATAAATATTATTCAGCGTATTGAAAAGGAAATGCGGATGGACCTGTGCTTTCAATAACTGCAACTGGCTTTCAGCGTTTTCTTTTTTTAATTGCAGATTGCGCTGTTCTTTCAGGTAAAGGGATTTTATCAGCTTGATGGCAGCGGCCAGGCCACCGATGGTAATGCCTCCCCGCAAGCCAGCCATAAAAGAGTAATTGATGGAAGCTGTAGTAAGAGGAACCCCTGCTAAATATTTGCATCCGGCAAAGTATAAAAGCTTATGTACGGGAGGGATGACTACGAGGGTGAGAAAGGAGGAATAAGCGGCAGTAATAAGAAAAAGACTGATCACCCAGGCGAATGCAACTATGTATTTTTCTTTCAACACATACTTTGGAATCACAAAGTACATGAGGGTATAAGACAAAAGAATGTGAGCACTCATGAATATCAACGAATCTACCAGGGCTACTGACAGTTGCTGACCATAATTTTTCTGATTAATTGCAAGAAATGAATACAAAAATCCCATGAACAGCCACCATGAAGCCCAGAAGATCAGGTGGCGACGTATCCGGTATTTCGGTTTGTCAGAAAATATGAAAGGATAACGGTCCATACCTGGATTAAATTTACGACCCTATCCGGTTCCGGCATGGAGATTAGGACTATTATCGCTGTATGGAGCTTTTCCGGCGACAAACGGCTTTAATAGAAAGGCCCCGTTCCGTTTTTTCGCAGAACAGGGCCCTGACCGCTGAAGCGCCTCAACAGGAGCCATAGCTTTGCCCATCGAGAACTGCAGAAGTTAACGAGAGCTCCTCCTTTCTGATAAAATAGCCAGGAAAGGAACCACAATCACGAGGTATTTTATAAGCTGTTTTTTACCAATGCCAATTCTTCCATCTTTCCTTTTTTGCTTTCCCAGGCAATGATAGCAGCTTCCAATGCTTGCTTAAGTTTCATTTTCACTTTACGCTTGTTGATATTCAGCTTCACTCCTTTCAGGCTTTCTGTATACACCAGCGCATCATCATTGTTATAAAAACGGATAATGTTATTGAGCGGGGTATGCACATTTCCTTCCACCACCCAGTATCCTTTTTCGGAAACCCATTTGGGAATGGAGTTTTCCTGTGCCGGGGCAATAAAGAAAGCCAGTAGGAGTGCGGCTGTGAATAAGCCTGTTTTGATCATCTTTTTCATGGCATAACGTTTAATGGCTGTTTTTCATCCCGAAACTACTTTGCCTTTCACAAGGCAAAACAGCTTTTAGATGAAACAGGGCTTAGCTTCTCTATACAGCCATAAGAGGGCGACCAGGAGAGATCGTAAGCGGGGAATGCCTTTCGTCAATGGAAAAATGCTTTTTGTCGCCAAAATGATCTGCTAAGCCTTCCGGGTTGTTTGAAGCCTGACCTGTAAAGGGGTATTTATATCCCACATATGAGGGAAAATCAAGTGTTAAATGGGATTATTATGCACATTTTAATTGTTTGGAACAGCATTTGCCCATAGCAGGGCAAGGTTTGTTGCATGAGCCTTTTATAAAACAATCTTATGTGGAACGATGAAAGATATCAACCGGCAAAGCAACCCAGCTATTTTATTACGCTGGAAACGGTTGACGGCGTGGATATCTTCATCCGCCCCGTATATAAGCAGGTAATCGTTCATACCCTGAACCATTTCATAGAAAGCAAAGGGTTGATCGTTTATTCCTGGTGCCTTATGACCAATCATCTTCACCTGTTGGTGCAGCCGCAAGCAGGATATTCAATGGACGAAATAGAGCAGCAATACAAGATATTTACTACGCAAAAGATTCTTGCAACAATCGAAACTGAGCCGGAAACAAGGCGTGAATGGTTGTTGAAGCGTTTTCAAAGCATTGAAGTGTCTCCCAACTCACTTCGGCAATACAATATCTGGCAAAACCGCAGTAGCCGCAGCATAATTGAAATGGACCAGCCCGCCCGCCTGGTGGAATATTATGAATATATCCATGAAAATCCCGTGCGTGAAAGATTTGTTGACCTGGCTCCTGACTTCCCTTACAGCTCTGCCCGCGATTATGCAGGGTACCACGGATTGGTAAACATTACCAAGCTGCCGGCAATTGAGCAATTGCTTGGTGCTTCAGAAAGTTTTAACGGAAGTTTTTTAGTAAGACATATACGTAATTGATGGGTGGTGCCAGCAGCTCCCGGATACTGCTTATATTTGTTACTTAGAACAAAGCGAAGTCTCCCGAATGCCCCCCCGCCGAAAAAAACAGCTTCTCCGTATTATTTTCCTGGGTTCAGTTCTTGTGTTTCTGTCAGTGGCAGTATGGCTCATGTACAAATGGCTGATGTATCGCCAGGTAAAATTTACCCGCTATCCTGAATTCGGCATCACGATCCCCAACAACTACGGCATTCATGGTATTGATGTATCGCGCTATCAGAATATTATTGCCTGGGAAGAAGTAAAGAAGATGAAAGTGGGCGAAGTACAGCTCGGTTTTGCATTTATCAAAGCCACAGAAGGCATCGGCAATATGGACCCGCAATTCCAACGCAACTGGAGAAAGGCAAAAAGCAATGAAGTGATACGAGGGGCCTATCACTTTTTTATAGCCAGCAAGGATGGAAAAATGCAGGCAGAAAATTTTATCAAAAGGGTGGAATTAAAAAGCGGCGACCTCCCTCCTGTGCTTGATGTGGAGCAGCGGTTTGGCGTTTCCAGGGCACAACTGCAAAGGGAAGTGAAGAAATGGTTGCAAACCGTGGAAACTTACTATGGGGTTACACCGGTGATCTATACCAATGTTGATTTTTACAAACAGAACCTGGGCAGCGATTTTGATGATTACCCACTTTGGGTAGCGCATTATTACCAGCAGGAACAACCAAGGATTGGGCGAAGCTGGTCTTTCTGGCAACATAATGACCAGGGAAATGTGAATGGCATCACATCCAAAGTTGATTTCAACGTTTTTAGCGGGGATTCAACAACATTTAAAAGCCTGCTGGTGCCATAACAACTTTGTATTTCAGTTAAAACGGCTAACTGCTATGATCTGAAATGATCACCCATTCTCCTTTTATTTTACGGAACACGAGTGTGTAATGACCGGAAAGGTCGCCGGCGCTTCTCTGCAGATACCATTTGCCAATGACATGATAATATTCCGGGGAAAGGCGTTTCACAGAAAGAATATCAAAATGGAGTTTTCCCATTGCAGCCGTATCGGGATAGCCGCGTTTGTAATTATCAAGTGTATTGTTCCATCCATAAGTGACCCCGCTTTTACCGATAAAACAAAGCGAATCATTTTTCCAGTAACCTTTCATGAAGTTTTCAAGATCACCACGGTTCCAGGCCTTGGTTTGCTGGTCGAGTACATGGAGTATGGTGGCTTTGTCTTTGTCCTGCGATACCACAATTAATGAAACGAACAGAAAACCGGTAAGTAAAAGACATTTCATACTGATAAAAATAAGATCACTGAAGTTAAGCAAAATCTGTCTTGAACGACCCCTTCCCGCCTTACCGGTAAAATTTACCGGTAAGGCGGGAAGACGGGAAGGATTGCTGCTTTTCGTAGTTATTTAATGATTACAGTCATCCACGTGTGCGTGGTTGTGTACACGGCATTGTTTGTAGTTCATAAAATGTGCGCTGACGATCAGTATTACGGCAGGGATCAGTAACCAGGTATCGTAATGCACAAAGAAGAGTTTGAAAACCAGTAGCAGGATGCCGATAGTGAACAAGGCTATTGGCCATTTGTTATGATGGTGTCTGCGGTAGCCATGATAAAGGGAATAAACGCCGATGCAGAAGGCCAGCAGTACCATTCCGGCCTCAAATACCAAATTGTGGATGATGTTGATCCCAAACAGTGGTAACGAAGAAAGGAATAGCGGCAACACGGCACAATGAATGGCACAAGCTACAGAAGCGGTGATCCCCAGGGCGTCCCAATTGATTTTTCGGAGTTTTCCTTGCATAAGTAATGGACCGCAAATATAAGCAGAAAAAGCAACAATGTTGCAAAATTTAGTTCATTTCTGGCAAAATCGCCGTCTTGGGGTAACTTTGCGGCACAAAACAGGCAGTATGTCAAAAAAATGGATCATCTACACGGGTTTTTTTGTGGTATTAGTAGTGGGTTTCTATCTGGTAGTAAAGAAATGGCTTGTCCGCAATGACACCATCTCAATGGTGCAGCCCTTTGCTTTTACTAATCAGGACGGCCAACAGGTGACAGACAAAGACGTGGCAGGCAAAGTGTATGTAGCAGAATATTTTTTTACTACCTGTCCCGGCATCTGCCCTACGATGAACAATAACATGCGGAAAGTGTATGAAAAGTTCAAAGGCCGGGAAGACTTCCTGATCCTTTCTCATACCTGTGACCCTGAAACAGATTCTGTCCGCCAGCTGAAACACTATGCTGATTCAATGGGTGTGGATACAAAACAGTGGATCTTTTTAACCGGCAGGAAGGATAGCTTGTATACGATGGCAAGGATCAGCTATACCATTGATGATCCTGCCAATAACCTGAAAAACATTGATGATGATTTCCTGCATACCCAGTTCTGGGCCCTCGTTAACCGTAAAGGTGAAGTGAAAAGAATATACGATGGATTAAAGGAAAGCGAGGTCCGTAACCTGGAAAAAGACATTGAGAAAATGTTGAGTGAATAAATGATTATGACTAACGATATCAAAGAAATATTGAAGAAAAACCAGTTAAGCGTAACGGCCAGCAGGGAAAAGATACTTCACTTATTCCTGGAGCAACCCGGTGCGCTGGCGCATGGTGATATTGAGAAAAAGGCAGGTGAAAAATTTGATCGCGTTACCGTTTACCGCACATTGCAAACCTTTGTAGAAAAAGGGATCATTCATACCATTCCGACAGCGGATAATTCTATCCGTTATGCATTGTGCAAAGACGATTGTGCTTCCGGCCATCATCACGATCATCACGTACATTTTGTATGCAGCTCCTGCAAAAACACTTTTTGTCTGGATGATGTGGTTACTCCTAATATAAAACTTCCGGCAGGTTACTCCCAACAACATATTGAAGTGGTAGTGGAAGGGGTTTGTAAAAATTGTAGATGAGAGGGCAAAATAAAAAGCCCCCGTATAGACATACGGGGACTTAGGTTAAGGCTCTGATTAGTAGCTATTTTAAAATACAGCCCGTTTAAAACCGGACATGTACAATTTGATAAACTCAATTCGAATCCAAAAATAACGAGCAAAAACGAGATTTCCGAATTTGTCTGATACCACTTTAGGGGTATTTTTATGCCCTTTTTTGCAAATTATCCAATTCCGTTTTTACAAATTTCATTAGCCCACTGATATGGTCGGGTGAAAAATTGAAATTCAGCCCAGCTGCTTTGAACAGCTCCGGTAAAGTTCGGGTTCCTCCCAATTGCAGTGCTGTTATATAATTATTAATCGCTTTACCGGGGTTTTCCTTGAATTGCTGCCAAAGGCCAATAGCTCCTAATTGGGCAATTCCATACTCTATATAGTAAAATGGCACTTCAAAAAGGTGCAATTGACGCTGCCAGGAATATTGCCGGTAGGCTGATAACCCTGAAAAATCAATGACAGAAGAAGTGAACTCATCAGAGATCCGCAGCCAGCTGGCCACTCTTTCTTCTTCGGAATGATTGGGGTTTTCATAGATCCAATGCTGGAATTTGTCTATCGTTGCTATCCATGGGAAAATAGTGATCACCCGTTCCAGTTGCTGCTCTTTAGCCCGGATCAGTTCTTCCGGTTTACTGAAAAACACTTTCCAGTAGTCCATACTGAACAGCTCCATACTCATGCTGGCTACTTCGGCAATCTCGGTGGGGTATTCCTTGAAACCGTTCAGTTCCAATGGATGTGCCAGGAATGAGTGGATCGCATGTCCGCCTTCGTGTACCATGGTAGTAACATCATCCAACTGTCCTGCTGCATTCATAAAAATAAAGGGAGCACCACTTTCAGCCAGCGGGCAGTTATAACCGCCAGGAGCTTTGCCTTTCCGGCTTTCAAGGTCAAGGTGACCCATCATTCTCATTTTTTCCAGGCAATCGCCAAAGAAGGGGCGCATTTTCCGGAAGCATTCAATGGTTTTCTCTACCAGCTCTTCACCGGTAGCAAAAGGTCTCAATGGTTCCACGCCTACTGGTTCGGCCTCAACATCCCAGGGACGCAAAGTATCAACACCCAGTTTTTTCTTTTTTGCTTCATAAAGCTGGTCTACCAACGGCATTACATGCAGCTTTACTGCTTCATGGAATTGATAGCAATCTTCTTTGGTGTAATCGAAGCGGCCAAGCTCTGCAAAACGGAAATCGCGGTAATTGGGAAAACCGGTGTTCAGTGCTACCTGGTGACGCTTTTGCAGCAGTGAAGTGTATAAGGCATTCAAATCTGCTTTATCCTGCAGCCGGCGTTCATTTATTTTCCGGTAAGCTTCTTCACGGATGCTGCGGGCAGGGTCTTCCAGGAATTTGGAGGCCTGCTGCAACGTGTATTCCTGTCCATTCATGGTAATGGTCATTTTACCGGAGATCATACCAAAGCGCTGCGCTTCCACATTCAGGGAAGCCTGCAGGGGAATGTTCTCTTCACGGAACAGGTCGATATTCTTTTTAACGTTGCGCAGGTAAGTAAAGAATTTCTGATGATCGAGTTGTGCAGCAAAAGGATTTTCTACCAGTTTCCTGTTCAGCAGATCGGAATAAGGCTGGATCTTCGGCTGTATTTCCATCATAAAGAAATTGAAAGCATCTTCCAGCGATTTGTTTTCCGTATCGCAGGTCATCTTTATCTGGCGCCAGCAGGCATCTTCACTTACAACCGATTCCAGCTCGCTGATATCTTTGAGCCATTGCTCAAGAGCCGCAGCAGAATCAATGGGGCGGTCCAGTAATTCTTTAAAATAAGGTTCCAGCGATGGCCAGTCTTTCACTTCAAAATCTTTGGGGAGGAAATGACGGGGAAGTTTTTTTATCTCTGCACTGTAAGTCATGATCAATTCTCTTTGAATATAAAAAGCTACAAACTTCCATAAGGCGGAGTTTATAGCTTTTATAGATGATTAGATATAATTAATTCACTCGAGAGAAAGCCGATTACTTTTTCTTGGCTGCAGCTTTCTTTTTAGGTGCTTCTTCTTTTTCTGCTTTGTCCTCTTTCTTCGGAGCCGCTTTTTTCTTAGCTGCGGCTTTTTCCTTTACAGGCTCTTCGGCAGCAGTTTCTTTTTTAGCTTCTTTCTTTTTGGGTGCTTCTTCTTTCTCTTCTTTTTTAGCAGCCGCTTTTTTCTTCGGTGCTTTTTCCTCAGCTACTTTTTTTACTTCTTCCACTACAGGTGTTTCTTCTTCTGCAGGTGGCTCAGACAGTTTGATCTCGATATTCTTTTTCTTGAGTATCTCGAACCATTTTACCATCTTTTTCAGATCGCTGGCATATACTCTTTCAAAATCCAGTTCAGGATATGCTTTTTCAAAATATTTTTTTAATGCCCCATTATCTTTTCCATCAGGCAGCGTGCCTCCTGCTTTGTCCATTGCATGAAAGATCTCAACGAGGTTTACATTATCACCTACAGTGTATACTTCAATGCTTTCGAGATGCGAAAAGTTATGAATGCGGGAAGAGGCGAATTTGGTGCTGTTATCATCCAGAGAGCGGACGATAGCTCCATCATTCTTACTATTGATCAATTCATACAGGCCGGGCAATCCGGTTACGGCAACAAGTTTACTATACTCCATAATTCTTCTTAAGATTTTAACGAGGCTGCAAGATACTTGAGTTCTGCGAAATGGGTAAAGACTGGCGAAATTTTCCGATAAACATGGTTCCCGGCCTCAATTGCCGAAAATATCGGGCCATTTTATTACTGATCACTGGCTGAAATGCCGGCCAGGAGAATAAAAACCAGGCGGCGAAAGTTGTCAGCAATTTCATCGTCCTATACTCGTAACAATAAATTATGAAGCATTTCAGATTACTCTTTTTGGTGTTATTGATTTCCGCTCTATCTGCTCATTCTCAAAGCATTAAGGGAAAATTGGTGGACCTTGTAGACAGCAAACCCCTTCAAAGTGCCACACTTACCCTTTCATCTTTCAAAGATTCATCCCGCATATATAATGCTATATCTGACAGTACCGGTGTATTCCGTTTTCAAAACCTGCCAATAGATTCTTTCTTTATAAAAGTGAGCTATAGTGGCTATGCTCAGTACAGACAAATTGTTGCCACCAGCGATTCCACGCCTGTTGTTGACCTGGGAACATTATTCATTCCCAAATCTGCTACTGAGTTATCAGGGGTAACTGTTGTGTCAAAAGTGCCTCCGGCACAGCAAAAAGGAGATACGCTGCAATTAAATGCAAGCCAGTTCAAAGTAAATCCCGACGCTACCACAGAAGACCTGATCAAAAAAATGCCGGGTATTACAGTTGACCGTGATGGTACTGTAACAGCGCAGGGAGAACAGGTGAAAAAAGTGACTATTGACGGGCGTGAGTTCTTTGGTGATGACGCAACAGCCGCTTTACGCAACCTTCCTTCTGATGTAGTGGATAAGATACAGATCTTTGACCGCCTTAGCGACCAGGCAGCTTTTACTGGTTTTGATGATGGCAATTCACAAAAAGCACTGAACATTGTTACCAAAGCAGGCATCAAGAATGGTCAGTTTGGCCGCATATTCGCCGGCTACGGTACAGATGACCGTTATTCTGCCGGAGGTAATGTGAGCTTCTTTAAAGGGGACAGAAGACTTTCTTTTGTCGGTAATTTTAACAATGTCAACCAGCAGAATTTTGCTTCACAGGACCTGCTGGGTCTTACCAGCAGCGGCAACAGCCGTGGGGGAGGCAATTTTGGTGGCGGTGGTGGCCGCGGCGGCGGTCCTCAAGGTGGTGGCTTTGGTGGTGGCAATAACTTCTCCGTTGGCCAGCAAAGCGGGATCAGCAAAACCAATTCAATCGGTATCAACTTTTCGGATAAATGGGGTAAAAAAGTGGATGTGCAGGCAAGTTATTTCTTTAACAACAGCACTACCGAAAACGACCGTATTGTAAGAAGTCAGTTACCTGTGGATATAAAAACACAGTACACTAATCAAAACAGTTATTCTACCAGCAAAAACTTCAACCACCGTCTTAATCTGCGCCTGGAATACAGGATTGATTCCAGCAATTCGCTGATCATTAATCCCAGCCTTAATTTCCAGAAAAACGAATCCGAATCTGAGTCTATCGGCAGAACCTTCTATGGGGCAAATGATTCATTGAATACATCTGATAATATCAGTAATTCACTCCGGCATGGATATAATCTCCGGAACAATATTCTTTACCGTCACAGTTTTGCTAAGCGTGGCCGTACCTTCTCTGTCAACCTCAATACTACGTTTAACCAGAATGACGGAGAAAGCTACAGCAAAGCGATGTACAGGTATTTTGATACCAATCCTCCAACAGATTCTTTGCAGAACCAGTTCCGCGATAACCCAACCAACGGTTATAATCTTTCTGCCAATGTTTCCTATACAGAGCCGATAGGTAAGCACGGCCAGTTGCAATTCAGCTACGCGCCTTCTTATCAAAAGAATAAGGCAGACCAGCAAACATTTACTTACGACCCTCTTTCTGATAAATATTCCGTTTTTGATCCGACCCTTTCCAATCGTTTTGATAATACGGTTACCACGCAGAATGGAGGAGTTAGCTACCGCCTGGGTTCCAGCCGCGACAACCAATTCTCCCTGGGAGTGAATCTTCAGAATTCCAGGCTGCAAAGCGACAGGATCTATCCGAGTATAACAAAAGTGGACCAGTCGTTCAATAATGTACTGCCCAACCTGATGTGGAGCAAACGTGTTTCACCAAAGAGCAGTTTCCGCATTTTCTACCGTGCGAATGTGAATTTCCCATCAGTAACACAGTTGCAGGATGTGGTGGATATCAGTAATCCGCTCCGTGTTTCAATGGGTAATCCTGATCTGAAGCAATCGTATACGCATTTTGTTTCGGGCAGATACACATTTACCAATACGCAGAAAGGGCAAAGCTTCTTTGCAAATATCTTCCTGCAAACAGCACAGGATTATATTACCAGTGCCCTGTTCTCTCCGCAGATCGGCGACTCTACCATTCAGCAAAACATTGTGCTGAAAAAAGGATCTCAACTGACAAAGCCGGTGAACCTCGACGGATACAAAAGCCTGCGTACATTCTTCACCTACAGCATGCCGGTGAAATTTATCAAGTCGACTATTAATCTGAATGCTGGCTTTACTTATTCGAGACTGCCTGGCCAGTTTAACCAGGAGCTGACAGTGACGAATAACTATGTATATTCTGGCGGACTTGTTATAGCCAGCAATATCAGCGAGTACGTTGATTTCAATCTATCGTACAATGCTAATATCAATAATGCAAAAACAACTACGCAGAGTGCGACAGACAATAATTATGTGAACCAGGCGATTGGTGGCCAGATGAACCTGCTTACCAAAAATGGCTGGTTCCTGCAGAATGATCTGAGCTATCAATCCAACTCGGGTTTGGCGGCAGGGCTTAACACCAATTTCCTTTTATGGAATGCGGGCTTTGGCAAGAAATTCCTGAAGAATAAAGCCGGTGAGTTGAAATTGTCTGTGTTCGATCTATTAAAGCAAAACCAGAGTGTGACAAGGACTGTGACTGGTCTGGAAATTGTGGATGAGCAGAATACTGTTTTACAGCAATACTTCATGCTGACATTTACATATAGCCTTAAGAATTTCGGAACAGCACGTTCTTCCGGCCCGCAAAGAAGGCCAATGATGAACTTTTAAATAGCCTGGGAGGCAGAGGGGTGATGATATCGTTGGCTGTAGTGGCAGGAGCTATAATTTAGTGACTATTTAACAGCGATCATCCGTTAAATGAATATCAGTTACCGGCTAAATAAATATTCAGTCCTTTCGTTTCATAAAAGGCAGGTTCGAAAGAAAATTTGCGTAATATCGTTTTTAGCAAAAAATTTCGGGCTTGGACGAGAGATTACTGGTAAACCAGCTAAAGCAGGGCGATGAGACCGCGTTTAAAACCATTGTAGATACCTGGCAGGACATGGTTTATAACACGGCGCTGGGTATTGTGCAAAATGCCGAAGATGCCGAAGATATTGCACAAGAGGTCTTTGTGCAGGTATACCAGTCGGTGAATTCGTTCAAGGGCGATTCCAAGTTTTCTACCTGGCTGTATCGCATCACTATCACCAAATCGCTTGACCATGAGCGCCGGAAAAAGCGGAAAAAGCGCTTTGCTTTTGTCAAAAGCCTGTTTGGGGACGAAAGTGAGGTCGTGGTCCACCCGCCGGACTTTAATCATCCCGGGGTGGTTATGGACAAGAAAGAAGATGCTGCCGCACTTTTTAACGCTATCGGCCAATTGCCGGAAAATCAGCGTCTTGCCTTTACCTTACACAAAGTGGAAGGGCTTAGTTACCAAGAAGTTAGTGAGGTTATGCGCACTACGGTCTCTTCCGTGGAATCACTGATGCACCGTGCACGTATCAACCTTAAAAAGATATTAGAAGTGTATTATAAAGAAAAGGACTAGCAAAAGTTTTTTTACCAATCAACGTCAAATCTTAGGTCATGATGTCAAAAAAGACTATAGAAGGCAAAATTGAAAGAACCCTGGAAAGCCTGGATGGCATGCAGAGGGCTACCCCTCAGCCCTGGTTTTTTACCAGGGTGAAAGCCCGGTTGCAGCGTGAAGAAAGGAGTGTATGGGAGTCGATCGGATCTTTTCTGTCAAAGCCTGCTGTTGCAATGGCCGGTCTTGGACTGATTCTTATTCTAAACCTTTTCGTCCTCTTTAAACAGGACAATTTGCACGAGGCTACCAATGTGGCCAATCAACCTGTGCAGTTATCGGACAGTGAATCTATCCTTGCCAGCAACAGTAGTTTTGATTATGAAAATGTACAACCATGAGCAGACCGGGAAACAAAAATCTTTTGATCATCATTGCCGTTCTGTTGCTTACAAACATAGGCGTACTGGCTTATTTTCTCTGGTATAAAAACCCCTCTGATAAGCAGGAGCAACATGATAACAGAAACAGTAATGGCATAGCCGACCAACTGCAGAAAGAAGTTGGCTTCACTCCGGAGCAGATAGCGCAATACAAGCAAATGAAGGAGAAGCAAAGGGAAACAATCCGCCCTATGTATGATGAAATGCGTAAGGCAAAAGACAGCTTATTCAGGTTGCTGAAAGATTCCATTATTTACGACTCTGTTACCAGCAAAGCTGCCGACCAGATTGCTGAACGCCAGAAAATGCTTGACATGCAGACCTTCACTTATTTCAGGAAAGTAAGGACCATTTGCACGCCGGAACAATTACCGAAATATGATTCGCTTATCCAGGGTATGTTCAGCAGAATGAACAGGCCGCAACGCCGTTCTGATAGCGATAGTACTAAAACAGATAAAAAGAACTAAGCAAAAACACCTTAGTAAAAAATCAACTTTAAAAAGCAAAGTATGAAAAAGATCGGATTGTTTCTCGCATTTATGGTAGCTGGTGCTATCATGGTAAATGCACAAGGTGGAGGTGGCGGTTTCCGTCAACGCACCGTAGAAGAAAGAGTTAAAGCCGTTCATGAAAAAATCGACAGCGCATTCAAATTGGATGCTGCCAAACTCACGCAGGTGGACAAAGCGTTCACCACATACTACCAAAGCCAGGATAAAGTACGCGCTGAATTGATGAGCGGCGGCGAACGTCCTGACAGGGAAACGATGATGGCCAAACTTGCTCCTATTACCGAAGCAAGAGATAAAGAACTGAAAGGTATCCTGACTGAGGAGCAATTCAAAAAATTCAAAGACGAAATTGAGCCGGCTATGATGCCACGCCGTGGTGGTGGCGGAAACCGTCAATGATAGTTTAGGGTTAATGGTAGTTACACCCATCCCGGTTGTTCTGTTTAGGACGCCGGGATTTTTTTTGGCCATCTGGAAAAGCAAAATAAAATACTGCAGCAGCAGAACAAATCATTAGCAGAAATAGAGAATCTTTTGAAGCAACTGGAGTCTAAATAGTATCTGATCGTAAGAATCACTCACCGCCCATCCATTCTTTAAATGCTGAAACGTTGTCTTGACTAATGATCACATCGTCCGTAATGGGTGGCTCCAGTTCCAGTTGGAGTTTGCTTTTTGGATAGCTTTTTATTTTTTTGATCGCATTGAGATTTACCAAATATTTTCTGTTTATCCGGTAAAATTGTGATGGGTTCAATTGTTTTTCGATATCAGACAGGGATTGATCAAGAATAAATTTCTGGTTTTTATTATCGATCATACACACCAGCTTATGGGTGGCATAGAAATAGGCGATGTCTTCTGTTTTTATGCAGATATAATCAGTACCTCTTTTTACCAGGAAGCGCTTTTTGTAATCACTGGCAATTTGTTGTTTGGTCTGTAGCAATTGCTGGAAGTCGGCCGAGAAATGCTGTTTTAGCTTATCATATTTTTTCAGCGCTGCCTCAAGTTTTTCCTGTTTGATCGGTTTTTGCAGGTAATCAATACTGTTGTGCTCAAAAGCTTCCTGCCAGTATTCATCAAAGGCAGTACAAAAGATCACGGGGCTGCTGATATTGATGAAATCAAAAATTTTGAAGGATAAGCCATCGCTTAGTTCAATGTCCATGAACAATAAGCCGGGCATAGGATTTTGCTCCAGCCATTCCACCGCCGATCTTACGCTGTTCAATACAGCTACCACTTCTACCTCTGTGTCAGCCTGGCGGATCGCTTTTAATAGTTTTTCTGCTGCAGGTTTTTCGTCTTCTATAATAATGGCACGCATGGTTCTGGTTTAAGATGTTGTCTGTTTGTTCACGGTTTCTAGGCCAGCCTCAAAACAGGAAGCTTAACCGTAAAGGCCCCGTTCTCTTCAAAGCTGCTGATCTCTTTACTTGTAACGAGTTTATAACGCTCATTAAGATTGTGCAACCCTATCCTGGAAGAAGGCTTGCGGAGCTCCTTTTTATATAACCGGTTTTTTACAAGAAGCTCTTCATTTTCCAGGGTAATGGAAAACACAAGTGGCGACTCTTCAGAGAATTCATTATGCTTGATGGCGTTTTCGGCCAGCAGCTGAAGAGATATAGGAGGCACCAAAAAATATTCCAACGCTGCATCCTCTACATTTTTTTCCAGTTGCACGGCGTTCTCAAAGCGGATTTTTAACAATAAAAAATAACTTTCGAGGAAGCCCATCTCATCGCGCAGCAAAACCAGGTCGCGCGCTTTGTTTTGCAGGATGTAGCGGTATACATCTGCAAGCGTATCATTGAATTGCTTGGCCCTAGCAGGTTGTTCTTCTATCAGGTGGCTGAGTGTATTCAATGAATTGAAAATAAAATGAGGGTCTATCTGGTTTTTTAATGCTTCCAGTTCAGCTTCTACTTTGGCTCTTTCGAGTTGTTCATTCCGGATCATTTCATTTTCGGATTGCTTCACCAGGATCACGGTTTCATATACATGTGTAATAAAAACAACTGCGATCAGGATGATCATGGTAGCCTCGGATACAACCTCCCAGTTGACCGGCTCTTGTGTAAATAATTGATACCAACCTACCAGCAGCAACACACTTACCGGCACTGTATAGAATACGACCGATAATATCAGCACCATCACTTTTTGCAATGGCTTATTGATCCAGTCAAAATAGCTTCTGAGAGAGGAATGAAGATAGCGGTTACCCTGCCATACGATCAGTGCGATCATGATCGTATACAGAAAGCTCCATTTGACCTGCCAGTTGGAAAAATTGTGGTTATTGACCAGGCCGGTCATAAGCGGAATAACGATGCCAAAGAATGGGATCAGTATGAGCCGGAACCCCAAGTCGTTGACTTTGTATTCGTTTTTTGGGCTGGTCTTTGGTTTTGGTATGTTCATCCTCTCCTTTTCCACGTTCGTTCTCTTTGTAATTAGGAGGTAAAAATTAGGTAATAGTTTAGATATATCATTTAATCAGCCACTAAAAACTTGTTACTATGCAGTTAGGAACCATCAATTGGCTTGCCGTGCTGGTAGCCGGCCTGTCTTCTTTTGTTGTTGGAGGAATATGGTATTCACCGGGTTTATTTGGTAAAGCATGGATGAAAGATAATCAACTAACGGAGGAAGATGTAAAAAAAGGCAGCAAGGCTAAAGTGTTCGGATGGACGCTGATCTTTTCATTGCTGATGGCGGCCAACCTGGGCATGTTCCTTGCACCTTCACCGGAAGGATGCACAGGAGAGTGTGCTCCGGTAGTTGATATGTCGTGGGGTGCTACAGCAGGGTTTCTTGCCGGTATCTGGACCTTTTGCGCTATTGCTATCCACAGCCTGTTTGAACAAAAGCCCTGGAGAGTGATACTGATCAATGGATTTTACAGCCTTGTTTCACTTACACTGATGGGAGCGATCATTGGGGTGTGGAGATGATTCATCATAATTTAAAATTTCTATAATAATATGGGAAATGATTTTGATAAAAGCCGTTTCGTAGTACGTATCCCAGTGAAAGCTCCGGCAGAAAAAATTTTTGAAAGCTGGACAACACCTGCGGGTCTTGAACATTTTTTCCTGAGGCAGGCCTCTTTTCGCAGCAGGGATGAAGCAGAAAGAAAAGCAAAAGATAAAGTGCAGGCAGGTGATACATACCTATGGCGTTGGCATGGATATCCTGATTCCACATTTGAAGACGGAGAAGTGCTTGAGCAAAATGAAAAAGACCGGTTCCGCTTTCGTTTTGGAAAAGCAGGAATCTGCACTGTTTCAATTTTTCAATTAGAGGGAGAAACGATCGTGGAGCTTTTGCAGGAAAATATTCCTACAGACGATAAAGGATTTCAGAACTACCATATCGGATGCAAAACAGGCTGGACGTTTTATATGGCCAACCTTAAATCGATGCTGGAGGGAGGAATAGATTTGAGGAACAGGAATGAAAAGATCGGAGAGGTGATTTCGTCGTAGAGGGGATTGATGCCGAAAGACATTCGCTGTTGTCACCCCGGCCCTGGTTTAGTTCACTTACTAGTTTGAAAAATATAAGAGCCGGGATCTCCTCAACGTTGGGGAGACCCCGGCTCTTAGCGTACTATACCAGTTAAATTTCCTAAACCAGGGCCGGGGTGACAACAGCAAATGTCTTTCGGCCAACTAATCGCCTACTACTTACTCCTTGTATATTTTATCTCCATTGTCTTAAACTCTTTTCCATCCATTCCCGGGCAATACATTTCCATTGTTTGTGTCTTGTCGTCGATTATTTTGAATACTTCACGAATGTCTGTTTCCCGGTTGGTACCAGAGATCGGGTCTACCATCTTACCGGTTAGGGTCATGGATTTGCTGCCGGGGTCCCAACTACCTTTGAGCACCATCATACCTGTGCCCATATTATCAATCCAGGTTGAAATAAATTGTTTGGAGTTGTTATCATACGCCAATGTGGACTGACCTTCGAAGGGCATGCCCATCATATTGCCGGTATAAGTAGCCGACTGGTAACGTCCTCCCATGATCATTTTATTGACAGCCTTTCCAACACTTTTTTGAGGCGGTGCATCGGGGCTTTCCCACATGGTTATTTCTCCTGTCCAGTTGCCATTCCAGGAGGCCATCATTTTATGCATGTCACCAGGGGTCATATAAGCTGTCCAGTTTTTCATCATTGTTGCGGAGTCGGGCATGGTGTAAGGCTCGGCCGCCTTCTCGGCGGTGGCAGCAGCAGGAGTATCCGCTTTAGTTGTTTCCTCCGGCGTTTTAGATTCATTATTGCAGGCAGCAAATATTATTGCCGCAAAGCAAAAAGTTAGAGTTAAGCGTTTCATGTTTGCAAGATTTATTGAAAAAGTAAAAAACATACCCTGAATTGAAACAGCCTGCCCGATGAACCTGGAAATAAAGCCGACGAAAGATCAGGCAGGTAAGGGTATGCGGATCTGCAAGCTACAGCCATTGCCAACTGACGAATCCAGCTGTATGGTGCCATGATAATAGGCCGTACGGTTAAAGATATTGTTGAGCCCCAGGCCTTTTTTAGTATTTACTGTATCAAATCCATTGCCATTATCGTTGATCAGCAATAAAATTTCCCGGGAATCTATATTCAGTGAGATGGATGCTTCTGTTGCGTTGGCATGCTTCAGGATATTATTGCATTGTTCCTGCACAATACGAAGTATCGCCAGTTGTATTTCGGGTAAAATGGCTTTTCCGGAGTGAGCGATCTCTTTCTGATAAGTGATCTTGATTTTCTTCGTTGCATTAATATTTTGTACCACTTCTTCGATCGCTGCTTCAAGGCTTATATCCCGCAGGGTGCCGGGTATGAGGCTGTGACTGATCTTTCGCAATTCCGTTACAGCATCCTGCAGATAGTTCAGGCTGCGGCGCATGAACTCATGGCTGATATTCGGCTTTTCAATAGCTACTTCCAGCATCAGGCGTGAAGAAGACAATATCTGGTTTACATTATCATGCAATTCATACGCCAACTCTTTCCGTTCATTTTCCTGGGCATTCATAATAGCCTGGATGATCTCGCGCTTTTTCTTTTCCTGTTCTTCTGCAAGCCGTTTTTCCAGCAACACTTTCTGGGTAATATCCAAGGCAACACCACCCAGCATGCGAAGTCCGTTTTCAGATTCCAGGGGGAATTTGAAAATGTGAAATAGTTGGGCCTTCCCATCCGGATCAACGCCTTCTTCAATAGTTTCAATAGAGGCTCCGGAATTCCAGACTTTCCAGTTATTTTCTATAAAGTGATCACATACATGCCTGGGGAAAATATCGTAAACGGATTTTCCAATATCTGATTCTGTAAGATTAAATGCTTTTAGATAGGGTACATTGAGAAAACGGAAAATGGCGTTTTCATCAATGATCCATGATAAAGTAGGCGTATTGGCCATGAAAGAGCTGAAGCGCTGACGGGATTGTAACAAGCTCTCCTCCCGCATTTTTTCTTCAGTAATATTTTTATGCGTACCGATCAGCGTAAGCGGTCTGCCATCCGGGGTCCATTCAAGCAGCATTCCCCTGTCAAGTACCCACACGTATTCGCCAGACTTGCTTCTTAAGCGATACTCCACTGAGTGATTCCTGATGGCATGATCTTCATACAGTTTGTCAATACCGGTTATCTTCTTCAGATCATCGGGGTGAATGCGTGAATGCCATTCATATGCTTCGTTCTGAAATTCCTCATCAGTAAAACCAAGCATGTTTTTATAAAGCGGGGAATAATAAGATTCCTTGGTTTGAAAATTATATTCCCACACACCATCGCCGGCCCCATCGAGCGCAAATTTCCAGCGCTGTTCGCTTTTATTTAAGGCCGATTCATTTGTCTTAAGTGCGGTAATATCATTTGTGGTAAAACAGATAGCTGTGATCTCCCCATTTTTATCTCTTACCGGGGTATAATTAGCCAGCAACCACAGGTCCTGGTTATCTGCTTTTGTGTATACTATCTCATATTCAACAGACTGACCACGAAGCACACTATCCAGGGCATCCTTAACAGGCTTTCTGCGATGTTCGGGCAAAATATCGAGAAAACACATACCCTCGTGTATCCTGGGCACGCCAGACATGATCATTTGCCGGTTAACGGCGTCTTCATTTACGAGGAGTATTTTGTAGTTTCTGTCAATAAGAAAAACCCCATTCTTGCTGCTATTGACAACGGAATGAAGTTTTTCTTCTGAGCGCTTCATTTCTTCCTGTGCAGCTTTTATAGCAGTAATATCAGTAAAAGAGGTAACCGTTCCCGTCAGTTTTCCTGTTTCTTCTATTATTGGATGGGAGTTGATATTGATCCAACGGGTATTCCCGTCTGTGTGGTGCCAGCCGAGTACGATGTTTGTTTGTGAAGTTCCTGTTCGTGCAACGATCACTGCAGGAAAAAGATCCCAGGAAAACGAAGAGCCATCTTCATGAAAGCATTTTACTTTATTTTCCAGGAAATTCCTGTCTATCAGTTGTTCTTTGGTAAGCCCAAGAATCAATTGTGCTGCCCTGTTATACACAATGACTTCTCCTTTTGCATCCTGCACCACCAATCCTTCAGCAAGCGCATCGAAAACGGCCTTGTTGAACCCATCATTGAGTTGATCTGATAATTGAATGGAAAGAACATCCTCCTGGCGGGCTTCAGCCAGTAAGTTTGTTACAAAAAGCTTTTTGTTATCAATTTGCATAAAAAGGGCAGTATATGATTGCGTTGCTTACTGCTATAACGGATAAATGTGTCGTTTTAATGCGCTGCCAACCAGTTATTACCTTCACCACATTCTGCAATCACAGGAACTTCATTGGGAAGCGGTAAAGCTGATTGCATGTTTTCCAGGATCAGGGGTTTCAATTCCGCCACTTCTTCTTTTACAGCATCAAACAGCAATTCATCATGCACCTGCAATATCATCTTGCTTTTCATCTTTGCTTTTTTCATGGCTGCATGCACTTTTTGCATCGCCAGTTTGATCATATCTGCAGCCGTGCCCTGTATAGGGGAGTTGATAGCATTCCGCTCAGCAAAACCCCGGACAGTGAAATTAGCAGAATTAATATCTTTTAGCCATCTTTTTCTTCCCATCAGCGTTTGCACATAGCCATGTTCGCGTGCGAAGTTGATGGTATTGTCCATATATTGCTGTATTCCAGGAAATTGCTTTTTGTAGTTGTCAATGATCTCTTTTGCCTCCGTCCGGGAAATACCCAGGTTGTCGGCCAGCCCAAACGCACCCTGGCCATAAATGATCCCGAAATTCACGCTCTTGGCTTTGTAGCGCATTTCCTTGGTTACTTCAGTTTCGGGCACATTGTACACCCGTGAAGCTGTTGCAGTATGGATATCCGTTCCTTTCCGGAATGCATCACACATGTTTACATCACCACTGATGGATGCAACGATCCTTAGTTCTATTTGTGAATAATCCGCAGACAGTATGATATGTTTTTCATCTCTTGGAATAAATGCCTTGCGTATTTCCTTTCCGCGGTCTGTTCTTACAGGAATATTCTGGAGATTGGGGTTATTGCTGGCCAATCTTCCGGTTACAGCCACTGCCTGGCCATAAGTGGTGTGTACACGTCCTGTTTTAGGGTTTACCAGTTCAGGGAGTGTATCCACATAAGTTGATTTGAGTTTGGTAAGTTCGCGGAATGCCAGGATATCTTCCACGATCTGGTTACCTCTTGCTGCAAGTTTCAACAACACATCTTCACCGGTCTGATATTGACCTGTCTTTGTTTTTTTAGCAGATGGGTCCAGTTTCAGTTTATCAAAAAGCACTTCACCCAATTGCTTGGGCGATGCAAGATTAAAGCGGACACCAGCTTTTTGATATACATTTTCTTCTGCGGTTTTTGCTTCTTTTTCCAACTCCCGGGAATAATCTTTCAGGAAGCCCTCATCTATTTTTACACCTTCGAATTCCATATCTACCAGCACTTTCACCAATGGGCTTTCCACTTCCTCAAATACCTTTTCCACTTCTTTTGATTTCAGCATGGGGGTAAACACATTCTTCAGTTGAAGGGTGATATCAGCATCTTCTGCAGCATAAGCTGTTATTTTTTCCAGTTCCACGTCCCGCATAGTGCCCTGTGTCTTTCCTTTTTTACCGATCAGCTCTTCAATATGAACGGGTTCGTATCCAAGGAATTTATTGCTCAGTAGGTCCATGCTTCTTTTGCCATCAGGTTCTATTACGTAATGGGCAAGCATGGTATCAAACAGCTTTCCGGTTATTTCCATATTATACCATTTCAACACCAGCAGGTCGTATTTGGTATTTTGCCCGATCCATACTTTTTTGCTGTCTTCAAATAATGGCTGGAAAAAAGAAAGGATGTGTTTTGTTTGTTGTTGATCTGCAGGGCAGGGAACATAAAATGCTTCTCCCGGGGTTACAGAAAAACTCAACCCTACAAGCTCAGCAAGATTAGCATCAATACCGGTAGTTTCTGTATCAAAACAGATCTCTGTGTGTTTGGATAAAGCGGCTACCAATTCTTTGATCGCTTTGTCTCCTTCTACTGCCGTGTAAGTGTGCGGTGTGTTATGAATGTTTTTATCAGCTGCGCCTTCTGTCCTTTCTTCTGTATCGGAAGCGGCGCTTGCTGTTGTTGTTTTGGCGGCAGCTTTAGCAGCAGGCGGTTCAATAATGTTTCCAAAGAGGTCTGTTTGCACTCCTTCGGGAGCCGTTTTTACTTCGCTTACTTCTTCGCCAAGCAGGCGTTTGCCTAATGTTTTAAATTCAAGGTCTGCGAAAACTGTTTTGAGTTTTTCTTTGTCCAGGTCTTTTATACGAAAATCCTCTTCATGAAAAGCTACTGGTACATTGGTAATAATGGTAGCCAGTTTTTTGGAAAGCAAAGCGTCTTCTTTTCCTTTTCTCACTTTTTCACCAAGTGCGCCTTTTATCTGGTCAGCTTTTTCTACAACATTTTCCAATGTTCCATACTCTGCCAATAGTTTTGCAGCGGTTTTTTCCCCTACGCCGGCAATGCCTGGTATATTATCTACGGCATCACCCATCAACCCCAGGATATCAATTACCTGCGCCACATCTTTGATATTCCATTTGGCACAAACTTCTTCAGGTCCCATTATTTCCACATCCCCACCCTGGTAGCCTGGTTTATATATTTTGATGTTATTGCTTACCAATTGACCATAATCTTTATCGGGAGTTACCATATACACTTCATACCCGGCAGCTTCGGCTTGTTTGCTCAATGTGCCAATGATGTCATCCGCCTCATATCCATCAAGCTCAATGCAGGGGATATTGAAAGCGGTAATGATCGCTTTAATGTCGGGAATGGCGCTGATAATGTCTTCTGGCGCTTCCTGGCGGTTGGCTTTATAATGTTCAAAATCGGTATGCCTTTCGGTGGGGGCAGATGTATCAAAACAAACAGCCATATGGGATGGCTTTTGCTTATTGATAAGCTCTACAAGTGTATTGGTGAACCCGAACTGTGCGTTGGTATTTTTTCCTTTGGACGTCAGCCTTGGGCTGCGGATCAATGCATAATAGGCACGGAATACCAGTGCCATTGCATCCAGTAAAAAGACTTTTTTTGCCATGCCGCTAAGGTAGTTATTTCAGGCGGGTACAGACAGGGCCATGAGGAAGACTTAGCAGAAGCCGTAAGGAAAGTGATTGCAGGCTTAGTTTATTTTTTTTGCTGACACTGCTTCGTTGACCCTGATGGCAGGTGTTTCTTTTTTCTCCAAGCTTTTTTCAGCTGTTAAGGTTTCACTGAAAGCAGCAGCGTCTTCTTGGTTTTTATCAGTAACGGTAGGAACAGATGGGTCTTTGTAAATAAAGTTCAGGTAAATGGCGAAAAAGAGAAGATTGAATGCAAGGAAATTCGCAACCCTATGGATACGCTTTCTCATAAAAAATTGGATTACCGGTTTTAAAATGGATATTGGTACTTACCAAAAGTAAACAGGACCAGATTCCTTACCAATAATCAGGGTCTAAGAATTGGAAAATCGCGGAGAATCACTCAGTTAGAAAAAGTAAAACTACGATAGCCTACTTTTTCATTTCTTCCAGCTTTTTCTGGAGCACAAACATCTCGTCTCTTAACCGGGCTGCTTCCATAAAGTCAAGGTCGCGGGCTGCTTTTTCCATATCCTTCCGGATTCTACCAATGGCTTTCTCGGTTTGGGGAATGGTTTTATACTCAGCCTGTTCTTCAGCGGCCACCGGCACCAGGTCTTCATCCGGAGCTACGGCATAAGGATTGGCGGGGTCATATCCCTTGATATCGAGTACCGATGTTTGAGCAAATACCTGTTGTTTCGATTTCACTACGGTCTTTGGAGTGATACCGTGTTCGATATTATAGGCGATCTGTTTTTCGCGGCGGCGGTTGGTTTCATCAATGGTCTTCTGCATACTCTCGGTCATTTTATCAGCATAAAAAATGACCAGGCCATCGACATTACGGGCAGCACGGCCAGCAGTTTGTGTCAATGATTTTTCATTGCGCAGAAACCCTTCTTTATCCGCATCCAGGATGGCTACGAGCGATACTTCCGGCAGGTCAAGACCTTCTCTCAACAGGTTAACTCCTACCAGCACATCAATTTCTCCCAAACGCAGTTGACGCAGTATCTCCACGCGCTCCAGTGTATCCACTTCACTATGGATATATTTCGATTTGATATTAATGCGGTGAAGGTATTTATCCATTTCTTCTGCCATCCGCTTGGTGAGTGTTGTTACCAGCACCCGGTCGCCTTTTTTTACCCGCTTGTCAATTTCATCCAGCAGGTCATCGATCTGGTTCACGCTGGGGCGAATATCAATGGGGGGATCAAGCAGGCCTGTAGGGCGCACCACCTGCTCTACCACCACGCCTCCGGTCTTTTCCAGTTCATAGTCATCAGGTGTGGCAGAAACGTATACGGTTTGATTGAGCAGGGATTCAAATTCATGGAAGTTGAGCGGGCGGTTGTCCAATGCACTGGGGAGACGGAAGCCGTAATCCACCAGTATCAGTTTCCTGCTCCGGTCGCCACCATACATACCGCTTACCTGTGGCACGGTTTGGTGGCTCTCGTCAATTACACACACAAAATCTTTGGGGAAATAATCCAACAGGCAGAAGGGTCTTGTACCAGGATTGCGCCGGTCGAAGAAGCGTGAATAGTTTTCGATGCCGTTGCAATAGCCCAGTTCTTTGATCATTTCAACATCATATTCCACCCGTTCTTTCAGGCGTTGTGCCTCGATCAGTTTTCCATTGGCTTTGAAATATTCAACCTGTGCCTGCATTTCATCCTGAACTTCGTAGATCACCTGCTGCATAATGTCTTTAGGTGCTACATACAGGTTGGCAGGAAATATGGCAGCATTCTCCAATTTGGCAATCCGTTTTCCGGTTACTACATCCAGGCTTTCTATCTCTTCAATTTCATCACCGAAGAAAGTGATGCGGTAGCCATAATCCACATACGGAAGGTTGATGTCTACAGTATCCCCTTTAACGCGGAAAGTGCCGCGGTTAAATTCCAGTGTGGTGCGGTTGTATAATGAATTAACAAGTGAATGGAGAAAGCCCTGCCTTGAAATGGTCTGGCCTTTATTGATCCGGATAATACCATTTTCATAATCGGTAGGGTTACCCATACCATAGATACAGCTTACTGAAGCAACAACGATAATATCCCTTCTTCCGCTGAGCAGGCTGGAAGTGGCCCGAAGGCGAAGCTTATCCAGCTCATCATTAATGCTGAGATCTTTTTCAATGTACACATCGCTTACCGGCATATAGGCCTCCGGCTGATAGTAATCGTAATAGGAAACGAAATACTCAACGGCATTCTCGGGGAAGAACTGGCGGAACTCTCCGTATAGTTGTGCTACCAGGGTTTTATTGTGCGTGATGACCAGGGTTGGCCTTTGCACGTTCTGGATCATGTTGGCAATAGTGTAGGTTTTTCCGCTACCGGTAACACCGAGGAGTGTCTGGTATTTTTCACCGGAGAGAATACCTTCTGTGAGTTGACGTATCGCTTCAGGCTGATCGCCGGCAGGAGGAAAAGGAGAGTGTAGTTTGAATGCCATAATCGTTGATCAAAGTTACCATATTTGGATAATGGGTACGCAGCAAAAAATATGCAACGCCGTGGATGGTTCGGCTGTCGGGCCAATGCTGGTAAACCAAAACAAATGATAGAACTTTTACTGATGTTACCACTGATATTTCTGACCCTGGGCTGCGAAAAAGATACTTCCAAAAGATGCGAAGCGTTGAAAGCTGCAGTGCAAAAAGGGAGGTTTTTGTGCACCAACATGCATGAATGATACCCGGCAAATTAATAATGGAATATTATATCAGCGTAGGGTCTTTCTATTAATATAGGCAGAATAATCTGGCAGCGCGGGTTGATATTCTGTATACATTAACGGAGAAGTAAGCATAAAATCAGCTGTTGAGCGATTGCAGGCTGTGGGGATATTCCAGGTGGCGGCCACGCGCAGCAATGCTTTAATATCGGGATCATGCGGCTGTGCTTCCATCGGGTCCCAGAAAAAGATCAATACATCGAGTTTTCCTTCGGCGATGCTGGCACCTATTTGCTGATCACCACCGAGCGGCCCGCTCAGGAATTTTGAAATAGGTTGTTTCAGGGAGGTTTCGAGTAAAGTGCCGGTGGTGCCGGTAGCAAAAAGAGTATGTTTGGATAAGGCTTCCCTATTGAAATAGGCCCAGTCGATCAGCTCATCTTTCATATTATCGTGGGCTACCAGGGCAATTCTTTTAACAGCATTAAATATTCTGCTCATAGCTAAAGATTAAAGATGGAGCAAGTTAGAATCTTTAGCCAAGAGTTAAAAGAAAACCGAAGCATAATAAAAGGAAGAAGTTGTTTCAAGAAGAAAGGGAGACCATCTGAATCGTGTAAATGGCCGGAGGTTCTATACAGGGCTTAAAATAAAAAGGTTGTCTCAAATTATGAAACAACCTCTTTTATTTATCGTAAGGGGCTTCTTATTTAAAATCTGCGCTTACTGTTACTTTAGGCTCTTTGGATACTTTACCAGCATCGATTGGGGCGCCAGAAATACCAAAATCGGTCAGTTTGATGGAGAAATTGGAAGTAGCAGAGATGGCTCCGCCTTTTACAACGATCGTTGCAGGGGCCTTGACTTTTTGTTCAACGCCTTTTATAGAAAGAGAGCCTTCAACGTTTGTATTGTAAGAACCATCTTTGGTGAAATCAACTTTAGCAGGATCAATGATATTTCCTTTGAAAATGAAAGAAGGGAATTTATCGGAGTCCAGCCATTTTTCACCATTAAAGTGTTGTTGGATGGTGGGGTTGGCGAAAGCGAAATTCTTAACAGTTGCTTCGAATGCTACAGAACCTGTTTTAGGATCAAGAGCGGCTACTACTGTTTTGTTCTCTGCTTTAGGCAGGTTATCAATTGCGGTGCTTGCATCAAATGCTACAGTAGCAGAAGTGGTTGTTTTCTTTTGGGCAAACAGGCTGCCGGTTACTGCTACTAAAGCTAATGCGAGGATCGTTTTTTTCATGTTTTGTTTATTTTTAGAAAGGTGTTTGGTTATTTGGTTTTATTGAGTGCGCTTCGTTTGAAATCTATTTTTTCTACACCGAGGATTTCGCTATAGGTGCCTCCGCTGCAAGATCCTTTAATGGAAACGAGGTCTCCTTCCTTTATGGTTTTTGCCTCTGCTACGTGTTGTTCCTGAAAAGCGAAAATGACATAAGAGCCGGTAGTGGTATCAACAAATTTTATGTTCATGGTAGCCGAGTCGGCGGGCTCTACGGCAGAAACTGTGCCATTTACTGTAATGATTTTGTCACGGTATTTCGCATTGGCGGCACTGTCGCTTTCGTGGAATTCACGAATAAAATCCAGTGCATTTACGGTGTATACTGCTTCGCGATCATTGGTATCGGCAAATTTTTCAGAAGCCACATACCAATAAATGCCGGCAGCGATCACTACCAACACAAAAACGGACCATAAAACCCTTTTCATCCAGGGGGTTTTCTTTTTGTCAGGTGTCATGAGGTTTGTTTAAACGTTTAGCCGGTGACTTGGTTCACCGGTTTGGTAGACAAATATATAATGTTTAAACATTGAAATATATTAACCGGTTCATAAAATATATAAAAAAAACTGCCTGCTTTAAGGCAGACAGCTTTATTTTACTAACCCATCCATAGGCCAAAGGCCTACAAATGAAAACTTTAAGCCGCTTGTACTTCTTTAATTTTCTCCCGGATCTTGGCTTCAATTTCTTTGGCCAGTTCGGGATTATCGGTTAAAAGTTGTTTAACCGCATCCCGGCCCTGCCCGAGTTTATCACTGTTATAGCTAAACCAGGACCCGCTTTTTTGTACGATGCCTAATTCCACGCCCATGTCAATGATCTCCCCGGTTTTGGAAATTCCTTCACCGAAAATAATATCGAATTCTGCAGCTCTGAACGGGGGAGCTACTTTATTCTTAACGACTTTTACCTTTACACGGTTGCCTATTGCTTCGTCGCCGTCTTTGATCTGAGAACTACGGCGGATATCAAGCCTTACAGAAGCATAAAACTTCAGGGCGTTACCACCGGTAGTTGTTTCAGGGTTACCAAACATTACCCCGATCTTTTCACGGAGCTGGTTGATGAAAATACAGATGGTATTTGTTTTGGAAATGGTTGCAGTCAGTTTACGCAAAGCCTGGCTCATCAGCCTGGCCTGCAGGCCCATTTTGCTGTCTCCCATTTCTCCTTCCAGCTCACCTTTTGGTACCAGGGCCGCTACGGAGTCAATTACCACTACATCCAGTGCCCCGGAAAGGATCAGGCGGTCGGCAATTTCCAATGCCTGCTCGCCATAATCGGGCTGGGAGATCAGTAAATTGTCCACATCCACACCCAGCTTCTGGGCATAGGAACTGTCAAAAGCATGCTCAGCATCAATGATCGCGCACATACCACCTTTTTTCTGCGCCTCAGCAATAACGTGTGTAGCGATAGTGGTTTTACCGGAAGATTCAGGACCGTAGATCTCGATCACACGACCTCTTGGTAAACCGCCAATACCCAGGGCAACGTCCAGGCCTATAGAACCGGTGGACACTACTTCCTGCTGCACTTCACCCCGCTCATTCATCATCATTACGCTTCCCTTACCAAAATCTTTTTCGATTTTATCCATGGTAAGCTTTAAAGCTTTTAGTTTCTCATTATTGCTTGACATATCGGTAGTTTTTTCTGTTTTTGCCATGTCCAAAATTAGGATTTACGTAGTGCCGGGCTAAAAATGTTATGAACAAAGCAAAAATAAATGATTTAGTAATATGTTGCTAATTTTTTTTGGATTATTTCCGGCCCTATTTTTAGTTTAGGGTAGAATTCTATCGGCTCCTATGGCGGCTACCAGTGAGAGAACTCCGATCAGCAAGCCCGTATAGATCTCCGATTGCGTATGGTCAGACACGATCAGCCTGGCTGTGCAAACCAGTCCTGCAATAAGAAGTGCTATAGAAAGAAAAAGCGTGTAATTGGTAGCCTGGCTCAAAGCCAGCATGCCCACAAAAGCCACCAGTATGCCCATTCCCATAGCGTGCATGCTCACCTTCATATATATATTGGCAATAAGCCCGCCGCTGGATGCAATAAAAATGGCCATTGAAAGGATGATCGCTTCTTTAGGAAACTCAGGCTGATTCCGCAACACATAACACATCCAGAAATAATACACATTGGAAGCCACGTAAGGAATGATCCGCTCTTTTTGTGTCTTTAAAAAAACGGAATTCAAAAACCCCAGTCCCTTTGCCAGCAACACCGTTACCAATGGAAAAAAACTATAAATGATAAAAAAACGCAGTAAAGCAATGGCTTTATCGGCCGGGGAAAACTGCGCAAACATATACGGTTGTGTGCTGAGCAGGAACCATATCATATACACCGGCACAAAAAGGGGATGGAAAATATAAGAAAGCAATTTGGCCACAAAACGGACCACTTTATTCTGCGGCTGATGATCAGGTATGGCAAATTCCTGCAATTCACTGTCTCTACTTACCATCATTCTTGTTTCCATCTGACGTAATTTTTTGCAAAATAAACGATTGCAGGCTGCCCGTGGCAAGGTTTTTTGTATAAAGGCTCCTGATTGCAAAATAGGCCCCTGAATATTATATTTACCCCCAAATGACCCCTCCTAACGCTAATTATGCGAATAGCGGCCTTACCAGGTGGTGGACCGGGCTCCTGGTCCTTCTTTGCATTTTCGCTGTCCAGGGCCTGCAGGCCCAATCGAAATATGTAAAAAAATACAGACCCCTTGCCGATTCCCTGGCAGCGGTTTATGAAGTACCCGCTGCCGTTATACTCGGCGTAGCCATTGTTGAATCAGGCTCTGGCACCAGCCGCAATGCCAGGTTGCTCAACAATCATTTCGGGATCGTGGGAAAAAACAACCTGCTCAAAACAAAGGGGATAAAAAGCCGTTATAAGCAGTACAGCAAGATCGCAGACTCTTATGTAAATTTCTGCCAGCTGCTTTCCCGGCGCAAATTTTATTCATCACTTAAAGGAAATAAGGATTACCGTGTTTGGGTTGATGCTATCAGCAAAACCGGTTATTCTGAAATGCCCGAAGAATGGAAAAAAAGAATTAACGGCGCCATACGAAAAAATAAACTTTCTACTACCCATCATTAGTTGATTTATGAACAGCAGCCGCCGCGTTTTCCTGTTTGTGGTGTATAGTGTCGGATTATTCCTGCTTATTTCCGTAGCTGGTATTTTTTTAGGATTCGAATGGATGCCCTTCAATAGAATCAATCTCGTGGGCGACCTGGTAAAGCCGGCAAAAGATACCACGCAAACCATTGCCACTCCCGACAGCAATGCTATTCCTGTAGTGGTGGAAAAGATCCCCAGCAAAGAATTCATGCTTTACCGGCAACCAAGACTTATCACCGATTTTAATGCCGATACCACTATAGCGTCCATGCAAGAGTTCCTGGAAAAGTTGCAGGCATTACGCAGCGGGCAAAAAAGAAAAGTAAGGATCGCTTATTTCGGCGACAGTATGATTGAAGGCGATCTGCTCACTCAAACCTTCCGGCAGTTGCTACAGCAAACATTCGGAGGCAGTGGAGTGGGGTTTGTTCCTATTAAATCGCCGGTCGCCAAATTCAGGCAAACTGTTTCTACCAGCAGTACCGGCAACTGGGAAGAAGAGAATTTTAAAGAAGGAAAATCCAACCACCTCTATTTATCCGGCCATCTTTTCCGTACCAGTGGCGGTTCTGTGCAAATGACTGATCAAACGGTGAAGGACAGCACAGCCATCCTGGAAAAGTCATTGCTTTGCGGACCTGTATCCGCACCGGTGAATATAACTGTTAACAACAGCTCCACTACTATTCATCCAAACAAACCGTTTAACAGTGTATCGCTGGGAAATGATGCGAGCCGCTTTGTAAAACTGGGCTTAAGCGACCCGCAACTGCCTGTATACGGTATTTCCTTTGAATCCGAATCGGGTGTCATCGTCGACAATTTTTCTTTCAGAGGGATTACCGGTATCGAGTTTGCCCGTATCGATTCTGCTTTCCTGAGTGCTGTTGCACAAGACAACCCTTACGACCTGATCATTTTTCAATATGGCGTGAACCTGCTGTTCCGCCCGAATGATAAAAATTTCAGTTGGTATGCACGGGTAATGTTGCCGGTGGTGAAGAAGCTGAGGAATTGTTTTCCCAGCAGCGATTTCCTGCTGGTCAGCACGGCCGACCGGGCTTTTCGTTATGGCGACGAATATAAATCTGCGGTCGGTATCGATTCACTCGTGAAGGTGCAGGCCCTGCTGGCCTACGAAACGAACAGCAGCTTTTACAACCAGTATGCAGCCATGGGCGGCCCTAATTCCATCGTGGAATGGGCCAGGATGAAACCTTCCCTTGCCAACCAGGACTATGTTCACCCGAACCACCGGGGAGCGGAAGTGCTGGCACACCACCTTTTTGATGCGATCATGCGGGACTTACAGAAGTACACAAAGTAAGGTTCATGTACTTCCCACAATTAGTTTTTGTTCTTTCTATAAAAAGTGACCCCTTCCCGTTCTTCCCGCCTTACCGGTAAAACTTACCGGTAAGGCGGGAAGAACGGGAAGGGTGGTTTGGGATAGATGGTGTCATACTTGTTTGGAAGCATGGGTGGCAAAAAGAATTTAAGTATACTTTTGTTTATACGGTCTAATAATTATCGAGAATTGACGTTTATTCGCAGAATAATGGGTCGCCTGTATGCCTTTGTTTGAATTAGATGCTTTTTGGAAACAGTTTTTATATGACAAGGACAACCCATTGTTATTTAATAACGGGTTCTTTGTTTTCTTTTTTGCCATTTTCATCGCACTGTATTACAGTTTCCGGAACAACTTTAAAGTGCGCCGTTATATCTTTTGCTTTTTCTCCCTTTATTTTTTTTATAAGGCCAGTGGTTATTTTGTAGGGCTGGTCATTCTTTCGGCCATTGTCGATTTTGTTTTGTCCAATGCCATTTTCCGGCAAACGAATAAAGTAAAAAAGAAAGCGCTGCTGATCTGCAGCATTATTTTCAACCTGGGCTTGCTGTTTTATTTCAAGTACACCAATTTCTTTATTTCTGTCAGCAATGACCTGTTCCATGCGGGCTTCAACCCATTGAACATCCTGCTTCCGGTGGGTATTTCTTTTTACACGTTTGAAAACCTCAGCTATACCATTGATGTGTATCGCGGCCAGTTTGAACCGGCAAAGAAATTCAGCGATTATCTTTTATTCCTTTCCTTTTTCCCAAAGCTGGTAATGGGGCCTATTGTAAGGGCGCACGATTTTGTGCCGCAGATCAATAAGCCGTATGTGATCACGGATAATGATTTTGCCAAAGGCTTTTACCTGATCATTTCAGGGCTCTTCAAAAAGCTGGTGATCTCCGATTTTATTACACTCAATTTTGTCAACTATATTTTTGATGACCCTTCGCGGTATACAGGTCTTGAAAATCTTTTTGCCGTGTACGGCTATGCTGTAGTGATCTATTGCGATTTCAGTGGCTATAGTGATGTGGCTATCGGCATTGCCAAGTGGCTGGGCTTTACGATCCCCACCAACTTTTTGTCGCCCTACCAAAGCAAGAACATTACTGAATTCTGGCGGCGCTGGCATATTTCGCTTTCTTCCTGGTTGAAAGATTATCTCTATATCCCGCTGGGCGGCAACCGCAAAAGCTCGGTAGGAACCTGGATATTCTCCCTCCTGTTCTTTGCAGGTGTTTTCCTGGCGGGGCAGCATTTGTTTGGGATGGAATGGTGGCAGGCTGTTTTGCTTAGTGCGGGCATCCTGTTGATATTCCTGCTTCCGGCCATTATTGCCAAGGAAAAGAAAGGCGTGGCCGCGAACATGAACCTTCTTACCACGATGTTGCTGGGTGGGTTCTGGCACGGGGCGAGCTGGAATTTCATTATCTGGGGGTCTTTACATGGAATATCGCTGGCCATTCATAAAATATGGATGTTGCTGACGGGCCGGGCATTTAAAAATGTAAAGAATAGCTGGTGGTATAATGCCCTGGCGATATTGCTCACTTTTCATTTTGTATGCTTTTGCTGGGTATTTTTTAAAGCGGCCGATTTTGATACGGCCCTGGCCATGCTTCACCAGATCGGGTATGATTTTACCCTTTCCGTATGGCCTGCTTTTGCCAATAACTACTGGCCGGTGCTGGTGATGATGGGGCTGGCCTATATGCTGCATGCGATCCCTGATGATTATGCCGACCGGGTGATCAATCGCTTCAGGAGAATACCACTACCGGCTTATATCGCTGTGTTCTTCGTATTTGTAGTGTTGTATGGTTATTTCAAATCGGCAGAACCTGTGATGCCGATTTATTTACAATTTTAAGATCAAGTGCAGCGCATCAAACCTCCTCTTCCGTAATTTTGTGCTTACATCATAAAAAATAAGCACGTGGAACTTACCGCTAAACTGATACAATTACTGCCTTTGCAAACAGGCACCGGCAAAAACGGGGAATGGAAAAAGCAGGACATTATCGTGGAAACCAATGCCCAGTACCCTAAAAAAGTATGTATTTCCGTTTGGGGAGATAAGATCAATACCGGTCAACTGCAGATCGGTCAATCCCTCAACATTTCTTTTGATGTTGAAAGCCGCGAATATAACGGCCGCTGGTATACAGATGTAAAAGCCTGGAAGATCGAAACGGCCGGAGCGGGTGCGCCTGTTTCAGAAGACGATGTGCACAATACTTCTTTTACAAGCGATGATGATCTGCCGTTCTAACTATTTGTTCCCGGCCAGTTTATTCAATTCTTTTAAGGTGTCTTTCAGCTTGCTGTTGTAGGGCTCAATAGCTATAGCCAGTTCTATGTCTTCAATGGCACCGGAATAGTTGCCGATGCATCTTTTTACATCAGCCCGGTCGGCATAATATTCACCTGAAGTGAATTTTTCCTGTTCTTTCCGGTAAAGCCGGATGGCCTCGTCGAAGTATTTGATGGCTTCTGCACATTTATTCTGGCATTTAAGAATGGATGCTTTGGTATGGTTATTATAAGAAGTACTTTTCAGCGTGATGGCCTTGTCTACATCACTTAATGCGTCTGAGCAATTGCCATTCAGGTATTTTGCCCAGGCGAGATTATTCCAAAGCACTTCGTCTTTGCCATTTTCAGTGATAGCCGCCTTATAATATTGGATGGCACCCGGATAGTCCTTGGCAGCCAGTTTTTCAGCAGCTTTTTCCTTATTGGATTTTTCACTGAAAAGCGCCTCCATCCAGCTATAATCATCATCGTCTTCTTCGCTCCTTGCATATACAAGCGAACTGATCCTTCTTGAATTGTCCCACTGTGTCTTGATCTTTGCTTCAGGAAAACCTTCCTGGGGATTAAAAATGATCTCGCCAGGATTTTTTGTGTGTTTGGTCATCACCACGTACCACTTCTTGCCATCATGCTCTATGCAGCTAACATTGTAGCCGTCTTTATATTTTGTATTGATCCAATCGTTAGGAAATGTTTCGCTGTCTTTGAACGATTGTCCCTCATATTCTTTTAACACGGACATGACGATATACCAATAGCCATTGCCATAAGCGAGATCGGTAATATTGTATTTGTTGTTTACATCCCATTTCTCCTTGATGAATTTTTCTGCCTCAGTCCAGGAAAGCCTCCGGCCCCAGCTCTGGTCCACATACGGGGCCTTATCGATCATTGCCACAAACCAATATCCATCACCATAAGTTATCTTGTTGATATACATGTCTTCTTTCCAGCGCTCTTCCACCCAATCTGAAGGAAATGAGGCGCCCCATTTACACTCGATCTTTGTTGCACTGGAGGTATGGGTGGCCACCGCATACCATTTTCCATCGCCATACACCACTTCGGTGATAACGCGATTCTTTTTGGCCTGCTCCAGGACAAACTTTTCCAGGTCGCTTATTGAATTAAATGAATCGTAGGCCTGACCTTCTGAATTTTCGGTCATAACAGCAGACCACTGTTGAGCCTGGGCACATACTGCTGCTAAAAAGCAGGCGACGGATAAGAATAACGATTTCATAGACGGTGGTTGGTAAATAGGACGAAAAGTAGGCAATTGCGGATGGGGGTGCAATACCCCCGATTGGGGACGCTTGTGCTGGTTGGAGTCTTTAGCCTGGAGTAGGAATCGAGTCTTGGGGAGAGTGGCGTGAATATTGATCTTTACCTATAAATTTTGACCTATGAGCACTACATTAAAACTTGAAACTCCCTGGTCAGAAGTGAAGGAAAAGATCAGGGAAGTGAATTATGATCTTACAGACGCAGATCTCTTATATGTGCCGGGTAAAGAAGATGAATTGATCAACAGGCTGGCAGCAAAAATGAATAAGACAGCTGAGGAAGTGAAGGGTTGGATCGAAAGTATTTCCCATACTAAAGGGCGGGCTTCTTAACGGCCGGTTTCGGAGAGGCTGATATAACTGTTATATCCTTTTGCCAGCGCATTGAACAAAAGAGAGCCCTGTAAGCGGTATCCTTCTGCGGTGAAATGGATTCTGTCGCGGCTCATCAGGCCCCGTTTCGACCAGCTGTAAGCCGATCCGTACCCGTTAGTGATGCGGTACAGGTCCCATAAAGGAATATAATTCTTATTGCAATAATCGGTCAGTGTTTGGTTGAGCTGACGAAGTACCTTATTAGAGCTGCGTCTTAGCTTATATGAATCAGGTGCTGTAGTGATGAGTATGGAAGCGCCGGGTGATACTTCTTTCAGTTTTTCGAGAAAGCCGGAAAGGTCTTTTACAAACATTGCTTCAAAAAAACTGGCGCGTTGTGCTTCATTGGTGCCCAGGGAAATAATATAGAGATCGGCTTTCAGGGCAGGTAATTGTTTCCAGAATAACGGAGCAATATTGTATTGGTCGTAACGCGCGCCATTCACCCCAATAGTATGATAAAGCACACCGGGCCTCGAGTTTTCCAGGGATACACCATAAAAAGCTTTTGCATCATCTGTCGGCAGACAGGAAAGTGTGAAGCCGGTGATAGGTTGCTTCAACTCCACTTCGCGGTATACGGAAGAGTCATTCTCCTGTCTTTTTAACGTGTAAGGCAAATCAAGGTTATCCGGCTGGAATACCCAACTGGTATTGTAACTGGTATCTAAAAAAAACTTCAGCCGGTTGAAAGACTGCAAGCCTTCACCAAGGCTGGTCCGCAGCGAAAGGCGGATATTGGCGGCAGCAGAAGTAGTTGTAAGTGCATAGCCTGAAATACCCGCATTGATCTGTATCTCCGGATGCGCTACCCGGTTGAATTGCCAGCGGATGCTGGAAGAGCTGCTGATATCATCTGGGGCATTGGAGAGTGCCAGTTGATAGGGAAATACCAACCCCCTGCCGGCATTGCCAAAAAATTCCTGCAATCCATTTCTTACCACGCCGGAAAGAAAATCTGCCTGGATATGGGAATCGCCGATATGCACGATGGAGACTGTGCCGGCACTGTCTTTTTTCAGGTTATATAATTTCTGATAAAATGAATCGAGCCCTGTGTTGTTGAAAATGCGGTTGAAGACAGCACTTACAAAAGGATATCGTTTTGCAAGCGCATTATCATTCACGGGGATGGGCTGGGCCATACCGGTAAATAACAGGAGGCAAACAAAGGATACGGTATAAAAAAATCGGCGGATCATCAGAAAATGAAACCTACAATTCTTTTCTCAAACGAGCAACAGGTATATTCAATTGTTCGCGGTATTTGGCTACAGTGCGGCGTGCAATATTGTAGCCCTTTTCCTGCAGCATCTCTGTGAGCCGCTCATCACTGAGCGGACGTTTTTTATTTTCCCCTTCAATAAGATCGCTGAGGATCTTTTTTACTTCGCGGGTAGACACTTCTTCACCACTATCCGTACTTAATGATTCGCTGAAGAAGAATTTGAGGCGATAAGTGCCAAATTCAGTTTGTACAAACTTGCTGTTGGCTACACGGCTTACAGTGGAAATATCCAATCCTGTTTTCTCTGCAATATCTTTCAGGATCATTGGGCGCAGGGTTGTTTCATCACCGGTAAGAAAGAAATCATGCTGGTGGTTCATGATAGCCGTCATGGTGCTCAGCAAAGTGTGCTGCCGTTGCTTGATGGCATCGATAAACCATTTGGCGGCATCAATTTTTTGTTTGATGAATAGTACAGCTTCTTTCTGACGCTTGTCTTTTTTAGCGCCACGGTCGTATTCCTTCATCATATCGCGGTAGCCTTCGCTGATGCGGAGCTCGGGTGCATTGCGGGAGTTGAGGGTGAGTTCCAGTTTGCCGTTATTATTCAGGATAAAAAAATCAGGCACCACATAGCTTTCGGCTTTATTGATGCTGCCTACATTGCCGCCCGGTTTAGGGTTGAGGCGGATGATCTGCTGCATCACTTCCTTCAGCTGTTCTTCATCTATATTAAGGCCACGCTGGATCTTTTCATAATGCTTTTTGGTAAACTCATCGAAGTAGCGGCGGATAGCAAGCATGGCAGTATCTACATCCTTGCCTTCATCTTTCTGGCGCTGTAGCTGTAGCAGCAGGCATTCCTGCAGGTCACGGGCCGCTACGCCGGGTGGATCAAAACGCTGTATGCGTTGAATAATGGCTTCTACTTCTTCTTCCGTGGCAGAAATATTCTGGCGGAAAGCCAGGTCATCCACGATCGCCGAAGTTTCCCGGCGGAGATAACCATCCTCGTCAATACTGCCCACTATCTGCTCGGCGATGCGCTGTTCTTTTTCACTCAATTTCAGCAAGCCCAGTTGCATGAGCAGGGTTTCGTAAAAACTGGCTTCTGTTTTAAAGGGAATCTGTTTTTGCTCTTCGTCGGGGTAATTATCGTCGCGCAGTTTGTAGTCAGCAACATCGTCATCTCCATCATGCACGTATTCGCTGACATCTATATTATCGTATTCGTCTTCGCTTCCACTTTTCTCTTCGTATTCATTATCCTCGGTTTCAGTAAACTCATCTTTAAGTTCATCTGCAGCATCATCATGTTTCTCGTCGTCCAGTTCCAGGGCAGGGTTTTCTTCCAGTTCTTCCTTGATACGTTCTTCCAGATTTGCTGTAGGCACTTGCAACAGCTTCATCAACTGAATCTGCTGCGGGGATAATTTTTGTAAAAGCTTCTGCTGTAATGTTTGGCTAAGGGCCATAAATTCAGAGATTTAGTGGCTGGTTATGTAAAAGCTTATCACTTAGACAAAAATCCGGCCGTTTATCAAAAATCAGGCCGTAAATTTACAAAACAATAGGATACGGCATGTCGGAACGACGGTTTTACTTTGTTGTTGTATTGATTTTCCTCTTTAACGGGGAAATTTTTTCACAGGAAAAAAATGTGGAAAACTTTCCTGAATTTAAGACAAATCTCCCGTTTAAAAGCTCTTTTAGTCAAGAAAAAAAGCTAAGAGTAGTGGCTTTATTGAAACAGGGTGAGCGAATGCTTTCCGGTTCGGCCTTTACTACCGCCAGGCCCTCGTTTTTATTGGGGCCGAATATTCCTCAGACGTTTTTTTGTAAGAAAGAATAGGAGTTTGAAAAAGCTACTTCTATACCGTTGCGATTCCGGTTGGGATCATTGGAGTATACGGATTACCTGGAGCAGAAACCGAATGCTGTTTTGAGAAGATAAGGAAGTATTACGAAGATGGGGTAATAACTCAGCCTCAGGTAAGGTATTTTCCCACGAAGACAACGAAGACCACAAAGAATTAATGCTTTAAGGTTTACTCACTCTATGGATTTCGGGTATCTCAATAAAGTAAGATACTTCTTTGTGGTCTTCGTTGTCTTCGTGGGAAAATATCAGTATTGATAAAGAACATAACCTGGCATTACTGTTACACAACGAGAAGGGTGACCCTTATTTCTTTTCCCGTTCCGGCAGCCATTCCATTACAGGTATTTTGGCAGGCTCTTTATAATAATTATTGCGCAGGCTGTCATTCCAGCCATTGGGATTGCGTTCAAAAGCAGAACTATTATAGAAAATGCTTCCCTGTATTTCGGGATATTCTCTTACCAGTTTGATCTGGTTGGGTAATTCTGCAGGTTTTTTCCATGCTGCATTTCTTTCATTCACACGGTAAATACCGTGACCGATATAGACATGCCTTCCATAGCTGTGTTTGCTCCACCAATCCACCATTGTTTCAAATGGGATTTTGTCATGACCAATTTCGAGATAGAGCTGTGGCGCTACATAATCGATCCAGCCATTTCTTAACCATAATAAGATATCAGCATAGAGATCGTCATAATTAGTGACGCCGGCTTTGGTATTACTTCCGTCCGGATCTTGTGAAAGGTTGCGCCATACGCTGAAAGGAGAGATCCCGAATTTGCAAAAAGGCTTCTCCATTTTAATGGCCACACTTATTTTTTCAATGATGGAATCAACATTCGCTCTTCTCCAGTCATCCTTTGAAAGCGGGCTACCCGATTTGCGGTAAGATGCAGCATCGGGGAATTCTTTTCCCGGGATACGATAAGGGTAGAAATAATCATCCATGTGAATGGCGTCGATATCGTAGCGTTTTACAATATCCCTGACCACATTTACTACAAACTCCTGCCCCAGTTTATTAGCCGGGTCAAAATATTTCTTATCACCATAGGTCAGGAACCATTCAGGATGTTTGCGGGTGATATGGTCCGGAGAGATGGATGCTGTACGGATATTAAAATTGGCGCGGTAAGGATTGAGCCAGGCATGAAACTCCATTCCTCTTTTATGTGCTTCTTCGATCATGAAAACGAGCGGATCATAGAACGGGAAAGTAGGTTTCCCCTGGATACCTGTCAGCCATTGGCTCCAGGGCTCATAAGGGGAAGCATAGAAAGCATCGGCTGCAGGCCTGATCTGTACGATCACGGCATTGATGCCATTACGCTTATGAAGATCGAGCTGCCGGATAAAATCTGCTTTTTGCTGTGCTGGGTTGGTCACACCTTTAGGGGGCCAGTCGATATTATCTACCGTAGCAATCCAAACACCCCTGAATTCATATTCGGGTTGGGCAAATAAGCTAATGCTAAACAGGCAAACCAGACAGGAAAAAAACAGCTTCATTGTTGTAAATCAATAATAAATGAGCGCAAAAATACCTTATCTGGGGTTAAGAAAAGGATAAATGATTATCTGCGGTAGGATAACTGCTATGTTTTATTCTCATAGCTGGGATCACCCGGCCATTGATCACTATTTACTTCCTCGAAGTTTGTCTAATAGCTCGCTTAAGACGAGTGCTTCCTTTTTGCTGAGGTTACCAATTACGTTGTCCATTTCGTCCTGCTGGAGGTCAAGTTTTTCCAGGACCTTTTTGCCTTTTTCAGTAATGATCACATCAACGAGGCGGCGGTCGGTTTTACAAATGCCTTTTTTCACCAATCCTTTGGCGATAAGCCGGTCTACTATGCGACTGGTATCGCTCATTTTGTCGAGCATACGCTCGCGGATCTGCAGGGTGGAAAGAGGGTTGGGGAGGCTGCCACGGAGAATGCGGAGTATGTTGAACTGTTGTGGAGTGATGTCGGCAGCGGCAAAGATCTCTTTGGTACGCTCCGTCATCCAGTTGTAAGTATAAATAATATTGACTGCCGCTTTCTGGTATTCATTGCGGAATTTGGTCTGTATGTCCTGATCGATTCCCATAGTCGCAAGGTTTAATGAATGAAAATGATAGAGTAGTGCCGAAACTGATTCAAATAACCTTACTGCAAATTTAATGTTATAACATTGAAATTTCTTAAAAATTTATCCGGGCATCTCATACCATTTTACATAAAAAACTGATATTCATCTTATTAGATAATATTCTGCTGCATTCTTTTAAGTTCAGCAGCCATTTTGAAAATAGTAAATAAATGATGTGCTTCATGTAAGAGGAAAAAATTCAGCCACTGAAGCATGTTCATTGGCCCATACACCGGATGGCTTCCGGTTTTGGCCAGATCATTTTCTGTAAAGGTCAGCATTCCTGCTGCCAGTTCTTTCCGGGTACCTAAGAGATCCTGCATAATCTCCCTGGATGATTTGGAACAATGGTCAAGGAACAAAGGATCTGCTTCTGCGGTGTATCGTCCAAAGGTAGGATTATCACTTTCCAGCATTTCCCTCACTCTCCGGATAAAAGTATGCTGGTAGGTTTCGAGATGAACTATATTCTCGAAAATAGACCATTTGCCGGGATAGACTGAACGCCTGATCTCTTCGTCTGAAAGACCATCAATTATGTCAATAAGGGATTTGTGCTGGTATTGTAAACGGGTGGATATAGAAGAAGGTATTAGCATGCTGGCTGTTTTGGATCAATCATCGCCCCAAACTTTGGTCCCTTCCGAGCAGTTGGCGCAGATGTCAATGTTTTTCCGTCCTTTCAGAATTTGTGTCCTGAATTTAGTGTATTCCCCGTTCTTCCAAATCTCTTTGAACGAATTTTTTCGAAGATCGCCGAGCCGGTGTTGCGCATCTTTATCAAAGCAGCAGGGAGCTACCAGCCCGTCCCAGGTGATCACCGGATCATGCCACAGTCTCCAGCACTGATTGGATAATTTTCCTTTGAATTCGGTGCCATTACCGGTTTTGCGGTACCGGCTGTATTTATCGATGGTCGGTATAAGCCGGTTGGGGTCATTTTCATAATCATATACCTGGGCTGTTTTGAACCACACATCATCCACCCCTATTTCCTTTGCCAGTTGCTTCACTTCTTCTATCTGGTGTTCATTATGCCGCACAACGAGGAACTGAAATACTACAAAAGGCGTTTTGCTTTTCAGTTCTTTTTTCCATTTCACAATATTGCCTGCTCCCTCCAGCACTTTTTTCAATTGCCCTCCCACACGGTATTGCTGATACACTTCCTGCGTAGTGCCATCAATGGAAATGATCAGCCGGTCGAGACCGCTTTCGATAGTACGGCGTGCATTTTCGTCGGTGAGGTAGTGTGCATTGGTGGAAGTAGCCGTATAGATCTTTTTCTCCGAAGCGTATTTCACCATATCCAGGAAAGAAGGATTGAGATAGGGCTCGCCCTGGAAATAAAACACGAGATACAGCAGTTCCTTATGTAATTGATCAATTGTTTCCCTGAAAAAATCTTTCTGCAGCATACCGGTAGGCCGTGTAAACGCTCTTAATCCACTGGGGCATTCGGGGCAACGGAGATTGCAGGATGTAGTAGGTTCGAAGGAGATGGACACAGGATAGCCCCATTGAACAGGTTTCTTTGTCCATTTGCTGAGATAATAACTGCTCAGTACTTTTAAGCCATTCCACGCCCTCCCGAGCGTAAGCTTGGATAAAAGATTAATACTATCGTTTCTGTTCACCCGTGCCATTCAGGAGTAAAGTTAAGTTGGTATCTTCAAACGTATTTCATGAGTTGTACTATTCCATATCATATTTTTCCCCTGGGAGATTCCGCCATGACGGTTGATTTTGGCAACCGGATCAGTCCTGACCTGAATAATATTGTAATGAAGCTTTACCAGGAGCTGAATGCATCTCCTCTTCCGGGGATGAAGGAAGCCATACCTGCATATAGCTCCCTTACTGTTCATTATGATCTTCTGTATTGCAGCCATCACAGGCCGGTTGGCAAAACGGTATATGACTGGATGGGAGGATTATTGCATCTGCGCTTGAAAGCACTGGACCAGGAAGAAATGGTATCTGCAACAGAAATGATCGTTCCTGTTTGTTATGATCCTTTCTTTGGTCCCGATCTTCCTTTGCTGGCAAAAGAAAAAAATATGTCTATGGAAGAGGTTGTGCATTTACACACATCCGTTTCCTACCGTGTGTACCTGCTGGGCTTTTTACCCGGCTTCACTTACCTGGGAGAAACAGATGAAAAGCTAGCTATGTCACGCAAAATGCAACCCTCGTCAGTAAGTGCCGGCAGCATCGGCATTGCAGGAAGGCAAACAGGTATTTACTCTTTGTCCTCACCCGGCGGATGGCATATTATTGGCCGTACGCCATTGAAAATATTTGATGCAACCCGGGACCCGCTTACTTTATTAAAGCCAGGAGACAGTGTAAAATTCGTATCAATCAGCAAAGATGAATTTAAGGATTATTAAATCAGGCGTACTGGACACCATCCAGGACCTGGGCCGTTATGGCTGGCAGCATCTCGGCATCAATCCTGCAGGGGCGATGGACCGGTTTTCAGCACAACTGGCCAACATACTGGTAGGAAATGATCCCGGGCAGCCGGTAATAGAGCTGCATTTCCCTGCTGCTTCTTTTTTCTTTGAAAGACCGGCATTGATCGCTATCACCGGAGCTGATTTTTGCGCGGCATTGAATGGAGAAGATATTCCGGTGAACCAACCTGTGCTGGTGAATAAATACAGCGTTCTACAGTTTCAACGGTTGAATAAAGGTGCAAGGGCTTACCTCGCTATTGAAGGTGGCCTGGAAATGAACCAATGGCTGAATAGCTACAGCACCCACCTCAAAGCCGCGGCAGGCGGCTACTCGGGACGGTCTTTGCAAACAGATGATGAGATCAGGTTAAGCTCTTCCATAAACTGGGGGCCCTATCTGCATGGAAAAGAATTTTACCTGTTGCCCTGGCAGGCATCCACTGATTGGGAAAAGCAACCGGGAGTTGAAATAAACATATTGCTGGGTAAAGAATGGGCACGCCTCACAGAAGCCTCACAAAAGCAATTACTGCAGCAAACATTTACCCTTACGCCGCAGTCAGACCGGATGGGTTATCGCCTGCAGGGAGAGCCGCTACAGCTTGAAAGCAAAGAAGAAATAATCTCAACAGCCGTGAACTTCGGCACTTTGCAGTTGCTGCCCAATGGTCAACTCACGATCCTGATGGCCGATCACCAAACCACAGGAGGTTATCCGCGTGTAGGACATGTGATATCTGCACATCATTCAAAACTTGCGCAGGTGCGGCCTGGTGAACCCGTACGATTTAGTTTAATGGATCATCAGCAAGCCGAAGAACTTTTTATTCAGCAGCAAAAACATTTGCAGCAGATAAGAAATGCCTGTCAATTAAAACTGGAATACTTTATTCATGCGTTACATTGATATCAATTGCGATATGGGAGAAGGCATGGACAATGATGCAGCATTGATGCCTTATATCAGCTCTGTCAATATTGCCTGTGGCTATCATGCAGGCAATGAAGAAACCATGCAGCAAACAGTAGCTCTTGCGAGCAGGTATGGTGTCGCAATTGGTGCACATGTATCTTTCCTGGATAAGGAGAATTTTGGACGAAAGGAGATGGAACTTCCTCTGGATGTGGTATATGAGCTGGTGCTGCAGCAGTTAATAATATTACAGAAAATAGTAAAAACGCAGGCCGTTTCAATAAAGCATGTGAAGCCACATGGTGCATTATATAATATGTCGGCGCGCGATAAGCAACTGGCTGATATAATTGCCAGGGTTGTGCATGATTTTGATCCGTCCCTGATACTTGTCGGCTTAAGCAACAGCCATTCCATTAATGAAGCAAAAACCCTGGGACTGCAAACAGCCAGCGAAGTGTTTGCGGATCGCCGGTATGAAGAGAATGGAAGCCTCCGCTCACGCTCACTGCCGGGAGCCTTACTGGAAGATGCCGATGAAGTGGCGGAACAGGTATTGAAGATGGTGAGTAATAGAACGGTTATAGCCATTACAGGAAAAGAGATACCTGTAACAGCAGAAACGATATGTATACACGGTGATGGGAAACATGCCGTGGAGTTTGCTCAAACCATTTACCAAAACCTGAAAAATCATTCTATTGAAATCAAGCCTTTCTAAGTTCCGGATTTTTGGCGGAGCAGGTTTGGGTGCCGCTTTCCTGATGGCCAACTCTTCTATCGGGCCAGGCTTTCTTACGCAGACCACGGTTTTTACACAGCAATTGATGACAAGCTTTGGCTTTGTCATCCTTGTGTCGGTGCTGATAGATATCGGTGCTCAACTGAATACATGGCGCATTCTTGCAGCAAGTGAATTGCGGGCGCAGGATATTTCCAATAAATTATTACCAGGCCTCGGATACTTTTTGTCATTCCTGGTAGTGCTGGGCGGTTTTGCTTTCAATATCGGAAATATAGCAGGCTGCGGTTTGGGATTAAATGTGCTGACAGGTGTTTCTTTTGAAAAAGGAGCGATCATCAGCGGTGCATTCGCACTGTTGCTGTTCTGGATAAGAGAGATCGGGAAAATGCTGGACGGATTTACCAAGATCGTTGGCACAATTAAAATATTGCTTACGCTGTTTATTGCTTTCAGTGCACATCCACCTTTACTGGAAGCTGTTCATCATACTATTTTGCCGGAAAAAATCAGTACGGCAGCTATCGTTACAATTGTTGGAGGAACGGTGGGTGGATATCTTACTTTCTCCGGTGCACACCGTTTGCTGGACGCAGGTATTAAAGGAACAGCTAATCTGGCGCAGGTAAATAAAAGCGCGATGCAAGGTATTGTTATTTCCACGATCATGCGGTTTGTATTATTCCTGGCAACTGTTGGTGTATTGGCGCAAGGTGCTATACTGGATAAAGACAATCCTGCGTCTACTGTTTTTGGTGTAGCTGCAGGAGAAACGGGTTTGCGGATATTCGGGATTGTGTTGTGGAGCGCAGCTATTTCATCCGTGATAGGCGCTTCTTATACATCGGTGTCTTTCTTTAAAACATTTCATTCTTCTCTTCAGAAATATGAACGGCTTTGCATTTCTTTATTCATTGTACTTACAACAATCGTATTTGTAGCTGTGGGAAAACCCAGGGAATTGCTGGTAATGGCCGGTGCTGTGAATGGACTGATATTGCCTGTAGCACTTTCCATTATGCTGATCGCTGCTACCAGAAAACGGATCATGAATGGCTATAAACATCCTTGGTGGATGCAGCTTGCAGGTTGGACAGTGGTGGTTGTAATGGGATGGATGGGCGGTGTGGCCGTGCAGGAAACGATCAGCAAATTATAAGCGTCATGTATAGATAGCTTTTCTCTGAAAATCAATGATATGGTTTTCCGGTACGATTATTTGTTGTAATCGGGTGTCTGATATGGAAAACATAACCCTTTTTCAATTTTTTCACTGGTATTATAGCGCCGAAGGCAATCTCTGGCAGCATGCAAGGGATGAAGCAAACCAATTAGCAGAATGGGGCATTACTTATGTATGGCTTCCTCCGGCATATAAATCATTTGGAGGAACAGAAGAACCGGGTTATGCAGTATATGATCTGTATGATCTGGGCGAATTCAAACAACATGGAAGTATACGCACACGCTATGGTACAAAGGAAGAATACCTTGAATGCATCCAGGTGCTCCACAGCAAGGGTGTAAAAGTGCTTGCTGATATTGTACTGAACCATCGTTTGGGTGGAGATAAAATAGAACGGGTGCCTGCCCGTAAAGTAAACAACGATAACAGGAGCGAATACGTAAGCGATCCGGTGAAAATAGAGGCGTATACCAAGTTTACTTTCCCGGCGAGAAGAGGGAAATATTCAAATTTTACCTGGGACTGGCACACGTTTACCGGTGTCTGCAGCAATAATGATATTTATGTTATCCTGAATGAATACAGCAAAGGCAAATGGGAAGAGATGCTGGAAACAGAGAACGGAAATTATGATTACCTGATGGGTAATGATGTCGAGTTCAGAAATCCTTATGTCCGGAAAGAATTAAAGAAATGGGGCAGCTGGTACACTAAGCTGACAGGTATTGACGGATACCGGCTTGATGCCCTCAAACATATCAGCCCGGATTTTTTTCCTGAATGGCTCGACTTCATGAAACATCATTTCAGAAAGGACTTCTTTTGTGTAGGTGAATACTGGCAGAACAATGTATATACCCTATTGAATTATTTTGAGACCACCGGCGAACGGGTCCGCCTGTTTGATGTGCCGCTTCACTATAATTTTTATGATGCTTCCCAGCGGGGTGATGATTATGATCTGCGGCAAATATTCGATAATTCTTTAGTGAGCGAAAAGCCCGAGGCGGCAATCACTTTTGTAGATAATCATGATACGCAACCATTGCAGGCACTGCAATCAACTGTTGAATACTGGTTCAAGCCATTGGCCAATGCAATGATCCTTTTGCGGGATAAAGGCATTCCCTGTGTGTTCTACCCAACGATGTATGAAGCAAAGTATTTCGATATACAGGATGGAGAGGAAGTTTATGTGGAGTTGAATAGCATCCCTGCGGTAGGAGTGATGATGAAGATCAGGAAATATTTAGCGTATGGTTTGCAACGGGATTATTTCAATCACGCCAATATAGTAGGATGGACACGCGAAGGGCTTGATGAAAAGCCATTCAGCGGTTGTGCCGTATTGCTCAGCAATGGAGAAGAAGGACAGGAGGAAATGTCGTTGGGTAGCCGCAATGCCTATAAAACCTATATGGACGTATGCGGCTACCGGACCGAAAAAGTGACCCTGGATGAAAATGGAACAAGTGTCTTCTTTGTCAACGGACGATCCGTCTCTGTATGGATAGACGAAAACGCAGAGATGCCGTGATTATTCCATCAACTCTTCAATATGTGCCAGCCTTCCATCTTTTGTCATTCCTTCAATGATCACACGGAAAGCTTTGGTAACATCATTATTGTAGAAAGTGAGCACCACCGGCTTGCTTGAAGAAGCAATAACCGATGGGTTCCAGTAAAGCGTGCTGCGTACATCGCGCTGTTCATTTTCCGGGGCAAAACTGCTATAGTTGGGAGAATAGAATTCCCTGATAGCGGAATAACCTTCCACTTTGTTATTGGCCAATCCTTTACCCGGGTCATTTTTCACATCATTGCCACGGCGGGTATAAATGGCGATTGCTCCGCTGCCCCCATTGAATCCTCCCATGAATGGCGGTCTGAACACTTTGATATAAGCCACGTCCTGCACATTCACAGAAGAAACCATCGACACATCACTCGACATTTCATCCAGGTAGAGTGCGGGCGTACCTTGCCGCCAGGAGAGTGTGGTATTAGCTCCATTGCCGGTGATCTGCAGACCGGCTACTTTACCCTGGAGATAAGTAAAGATATCTATGGCGCTTTTAGCAAAAGGATCATTCACAAGATCGAACTGATAACCGTCTCCTCCTGAAAATAGACCGGAAGCATATTTTTCATCCAATAGTTGCACAGGAGATTTGGCCTTGCTTTTCACGATCACATTTTCCAGGACCTTTACCCGGTTCCTTTCAGCAATATCATTTGCTTCATTGGCAAGCAGCCATTGGCGATAGTTGCCTACAGTGTCTGAAAGGGATACAAAACCATATTTGCTCACAGTTTTTCTTACTGAAGGCACTTGCAGGCGATCAGTCATAAACTGGAGTGAAGCATTTTTAAGGTCTTTGTTCTGGAACTGATAATAGATCTGTGCTGTATCAAAAATGAACGTAGAGCGGTCATTGAATGTGCCATTGCTTTCAATAGGCACGAGCAATACCTGACCTTCTGATTTTTTTTGCTTCAATAACAGTACTACAGCAGCTCCGGGAGGTATCATACCCGGCACTGCTCCATACACTGTTCCGGAAAGTGTCATGTAAGCTGTGTCTCTTCCATAAATAGGCTTCGGTGTTTTTCCGGATAATACCTCTTCCCATTTAAACCGGCGCCAGCCATGTGTGAGCATTACCAGGTCAAGTTTCTGACTGATCTCATCTGTGTTGGCGGAAAAATAATAGGCAGGATTATACACATCACCCTTCAACTCGCTGCTCAGCAGCAGATGGGAGATAATATTCTGAGTGGTATCACGACCGATCGTTTCATCTGTTATGGCTACAGAAAGGTTGCCTTCCAGGCTATCTGGCAGGGTGATCTTTATTTCATTGCGTGCCCGTTTATTCAGCCCCCAATGCTGCACCTCCATTTGTGGCTTGAACTGATATTCTTCATTGTTTAAGTAAGTGATGCGCTCTGCCAAAGGGTTCCAGCTTTTATCAAATACTGTAAAGGTGAGTATCCCGCTTGGCAGATTTTGTATTGGTACTGTTCCTTTGATTTCTGTGGTGGATGTTGATTTCGTGACCCTGAACACTTCATGCTGGAACATGGTGCCGATGATATGCAGGCTGTCGTTAGCTGCTGCCAGGCCGGGTGTATAGTTTAACTGGAAACGGCGGTTGCCACTGGTCACGTACACCTGCAAACTGACACCGGAAGTTTTGACAGCGGGAAGTTTGGTGGTATGCCCTACCTCTTTTTCATCTTTCCAGTTGGCTGTATAGACCATTCCTTCTTTCGGGATTATCATAAAATATCCCATCCCGTTATGCATGGTACGAAGGCTATCAATCACTTTACCCTGTGTATCGGTGATGGTCCCTTTTACTTTCACAGGTTTGCCCCATTGATCATTGGCCTTGAAAGCAATTTTATTAGACAAACCTGCGACGAGATCCCCACCTTCAGGAAAAAACTGGATAGAGGGAACAACGGGCTGTTTTGGGCTGCTTGTACTGGTTTCATTACCGAGAATGCGTATTTGGCGCGTATATAAGAATGCGGAATCAAAATTGAGCATCCAGCGGGTATAGGCCCTTACAAAAATAAATTTGCCTTTGTAATCGGCAGGAATATCAAATTGTCCATTGGTTACAGCATCAACCAGGGGGCTTACCGTATGTTGAAGAAGATTGCCTTTATCATCGAGAAAATCGGTATAAAAGTTTTTTGAGTCAGTGGCCGGCAATATTTCGCTCATTACATAAGCTTTGAACCAGATCGTTTCACCGGTGGAATAGGCCTGTTTATCATAATGAAGGTAAGCGCGTTCGGGACTGAACCGGTCAGCAAAATCATTGATAGCAGCATCTACCTGCTGCTGTGTTTTCTGTGAATAGACCGGGGTAAAACTGATCAAACCCAGCAGGATAAGGGCCGCCTGCTGCAAAAAAAGGATCTTTTTCATAGGCCCTAAATTACGCAGGATCAGGTAGGAAACGAAACCGTTAACAGTTTTGCAACAAAAAAGCCCCGCGGTGTAGGTTTTCCCCACGGAGGCACAAAGGAATTTGACCAGGAGATGGTGATGAATCCGTTTCTCCCGATCATATCCTGCTACAATCGTAAATTAAGGCTCATCAATCATCCTGATACGCACAGTATTTTCTATTTTGCCCTGTCCGTATTTGTCCCAGAAAATCACTTTTACGATATAAAGCTCATCCCATTCCATCGGGGCACCGGTATTCACTTTGCATTGAAGGTATTGAACACTGTCCTTATCAAATTCAGGGTTCCTGGCAAAAAGATCAGGTTCGGATAGTATGGTCTTACCGGTTGTATCTGTGATCAGCAATGAACAGCCGACAGCTACTTTTTTCCCTTTTGCTGTTAATCCTTTGATCCCTTCATTGATGATGGTAAATTTTTCACCAAGCGGGATATCAGTATGGTTCAGTACTTCACCATTCATCACCATTTTTGTTTCCCCGGGCACCATGCCAGTATAGCGGGTGTTGAGGCCTGTGCTTCCATTAACAGTAAAACCTTTTGCAGTAGTTTGTGCCTGGCAGGCATAAAGGCTGACCGATAATACAAGAATGATCATCCATCTTAGGGCTGCAGGCTTGCAAAGCAGCGATGGGCGGAGGGCGGTTATAAAGTGCAGCAAAAGATGCCAACTCATTCTGAAAACAGCCATAATGATCCAGGCTGTAAGAATGGTTTTAAATAAGGTAAGACTGTCTTCCCGTAAAGAAAAAGGTACTTCAAAAAATAAGACCCGGACCCAGGCGAATACAATTACTGCGATAAAAAGCCCCAGGAAAAAAGTTTCTTTTAAAAACTTCCTCACACGTGCAGAAAGAAGAATTTCCATGATAAAAAATATTAATAAGGTTTAATGAGGGCGCAAAATTGCGACTGCATTTTATCAGGAAAAAAGGAATAAGGCTTAAGTGTGGTGTTTTACCAATAAAGCGGCGGCTAAAAGAAATGAAGCGTACACATATAAGAATTATTTCAGCTTTTGATATGATAACTTTTGCTTCAACAGTATTTACACTTAAATCTGCTTTATGCGAGTTTGACAATTCTCAAGTCTTTTACATTTTTTTCTTGCATTGACAATATAATCCGATGAGCACCGTTTTCGCCTCGATACAAACAAATAGTTTCACCACCATCTTTGTAAAAACCACCATTGTATGACGAACCAATTTTACACTTCTTTCATTTACCGATCCATTACTTCAGGCTGTATGCATCATCTCGACAGTCTTACAAGCTTTAGCTAACAGCGATCACCTCATTTTAATTACGTGAATACTCTTATCGTTTCACCCCACAGGGGTGATATGGCATTTCTTTCTATTAAAAAAACCAATATGTTTAGAAGAACTCTACTCTTTTTCATTTTACTGTTCGTGTTGGCATCGCAGGAGCATTTATATGCCCAATGCTATCCTGCTTACAGTTATTCAAAGAAAGTCAGTTTCAGGAACACAGGGTCTGCGCTGACAGACTTCCAGGTGAAAGTGGAAGTGAACACCCAGGAGCTGATCAGCGCAGGGCAGATGCTGGCAAGCGGAAACGATATACGGTTTACCGATGCATCCTGTAATAACCTTAGCTACTGGATCGAATCGGGGATCAACACCGCGAATACCATTATCTGGGTAAAAGTAAATTCCCTGCCGGCCAATGCCATTACCATTCTGACCATGTATTATGGTAATCCTTCAGCTACTGCAGCCAGCAATGGCGCAGCTACTTTCGAATCTTTTGATGATTTTGAAAGCGGAGCACTCAGCGGTTGGACTACTATCGGGACCAGTTCATGGACAATTGCTGATTATGGCGGCAGCAAAAGGCTGAAAGGCTCTGCGTTGGTAGCGGGCTCAGGCACCGCTGCTGTAAAATACACAGGCTCGTTAACTGATTATGCAGTGGAGATGGATTACCTGAATGATAATTCAACTGCGATGGGCGGCCCTCTTTTTGAATACACCGATAATGACAATTACTATGCCATCCATTCAATGACTGCTCCCGCCAATCAGATCATGCATTCGCTGATCACGAAAGGTGGCGCGAATTATTCGAAAGCCTGGTCTTATGCGCATAACAACAATATATGGTATAAATGGAGTATTGAACATACAGGCTCAGGGTCTGCAATCTATTTCGACAATCACAAGATCGCTGACCTGCCCAAAGTATATAATACAGGTGCAGGTGTATGGGGATACGCCACCAGCGTAGCCGTAATTTATTTTGACAATTTCCGCGTCAGGAAATTATCTCCGGCCAATATTATCGAAAGGCTGACTGGTCCTGTGGTTTCCAGTCTTAACCCAGCCACACATACATCGGATATCTCCAAAAGTGCCAACCTGACTATGGAGTTCATTACGGATATCAAAAAAGGGACAGGCAATATCACTATTTACAAAGCAGACGATAACAGCATTATTGAACAGATCAGTGTGAACAGCAGTAATGTCACGATCAGCGGTTCTACTGTCACAATCGATCCTGCTGCCGACCTCCCCTCTCAAACGGAGGTATACGTTCTCGTTGATGCAGGCGCTTTCCTTGACCTCGGGGATATCTCTTTTGCAGGCATCAGCGGCATGCATACCTGGATGTTCGAAACATCCATTACTAAGATTGATCAACAGATCAGTTTTGCCGCTACGAACAACGTTACTTATGGTGATGCTGATTTTGATCCCGGCGCTACAAGTGATAATTCTTCTATTCCGGTTACCTATACCAGCAGCAACACGGCTGTTGCAACGATCGTGGATGGAAAGGTCCATATTCTGAAAGCAGGCACCACCACTATTACGGCCACACAGGCGGGTGATGCTACGCATAACCCGGCAGCAGATCAAACTCAAACACTTACCATACAGCCCAAAAGCCTTGCTCTTACTCTTAATGCCACACCTCTTATCACAAAAGTGTACGATGGCAATATGAACGCTACACTGGCAGTGGGCAACTACATACTAAGTGGTATAGTAGGAAGTGATGAAGTGTCTGCCAGTGGCACGGCCAGCTATGCAGATAAGAATGTTGGCACAGCAAAAAATATTACTGTTTCGGGCATTACGCTTTCCGGTGCCCAGAAAGATAACTATAATCTCGCAACCACCAGTGCAACTACTACGGGCAATATCACAGCAAAGCCGCTGAGTTTTGTTCTGATTGCAACACCTGCGATCACTAAAGAATATGATGGCACAACTGCAGCATCACTGGCCGCAGGTAACTTCGGTATTACCGGGCTGGTTGGTGGCGACCAGGTAACCATTACCGGTACAGCCTCGTACGATAATAAAAATGCCGGTACCGGTAAAACGATCACAGTTACCGATCCTACCCTTTCAGGAACAGGCAAAGATAATTATACGCTTGGCACCACCAGTGCGGGCACAACGGGAGCTATTACAACCAGGAGCTTGACAGTAGCCGTTCAGTCAACGCCGGCCATCAGTAAAGTATACAACGGAGTTGCATCTGCATCACTGGCCGCAGGAAATTATATACTGACAGGAGTGATCGGCGGGGAAACCGTTGCCGTAATAGGGTCAGCCACTTTCGACAATGAAACGGCAGGAACCGGTAAAACTGTAACCGTCAACAATTTTATTCTCTCAGGTGCAGACAAGAACAATTATACTGTCTCTACCAATACTGCTTCTACAACTGGTGAGATCACTACAAAACCAGTTACTATTACCTTAAATGCAAGCCCTGTCATTACGAAGGTATATGACGGAACTGCGACTGCCTCGCTGGCAACCGGTAATTTCCAGTTGAGCGGAGTGGTGAGTGGCGATGATGTTTCTGCCAGTGGCACGGCCAGCTATGATACAAAACAGGTAGGAACCGGTAAAACCATTACCGTTACCAACCTTTCATTGCAGGGAACCGACCAAAGCAACTATTCACTTACTACAACATCGGCTGCTGTAAGCGGCTCCATCACCACAAAACCCATTACCGCATCTCTCACCACAAGCCCGCTTATTACCAAAGAATATGATGGCAATACTTCTGCAGTTCTCACAGAAGCTAATTATACGCTGTCAGGTATATTGAATAACGATGAGGTGAAAGTATCGGGAACTGCCAGTTATGATAACAAGAACACCGGAAACAGTAAAACTATTACTGTGACCAGTCTTGCTCTCGATGGTGCAGATAAGCTGAACTATGATCTGACTACCACAACGACTGCCACCAGTGGCGATATCACGGCAAAAGCCATAACCCTGTCGCTCAACAGCAGCCCGGAAATCACGAGGGTCTATGATGGCACTAACAATGCGGCCCTTGCAGCAGCTAATTATTCACTGACGGGCACTGTCGGCGGCGACCTTGTTTCTGTAAGCGGTAATGCAAAGTATGAAGATGCGCAGGCAGGAAATAACAAAACGATCAATGTGGAGGATTTCATCCTGGCAGGAGCAGGCGCAGGCAACTATACGCTTAGCACAGCAACTGCCACAACCACTGGTAATATTACCGCCCGCGAACTCACCCTTACTTTGAATAGCACTCCTGTTATCAGTAAAGAGTACGATGGTGCCACAGGCATCAGCCTTGCCGCCGGGAACTATCAGCTTAGCGGCGTTGTCGGGAACGATGATGTACTGGTTTCAGGTACAGCCGATTTTGACAATAAGAATGCAGGTAGCAATAAAACTGTTACTGCCGGCAGCTTTACTTTATCAGGTGCAGATAAGGCAAATTATTCACTCACTACGCAAAGTGCAAACACAACAGGCAGCATCAGCCGAAAGGCGCTGATGATAACTGCTGACGATAAAGAGAGATTTGCAGGAACTCCAAACCCTGCATTTACGGAGAGCTATTCCGGTTTCGTAAGTAATGAAGGACCGGAAGTGCTGATCACTGGTCCTGTTCTCAGCACCACCGCCACGCAGGCCAGCCTTATGGGAGAATATCCCATTGAAGTGTCGGGAGCCGATGCTGCTAACTACGAGATCAGTTATACTGCCGGAACACTTACCGTTAAACCCGGCGCACCTACTGCCATTAATTTCAGTCAGGCTGTGTTGCCAGAGAACAAGCCTGCAGAAACACTCGCAGGAATGTTAAGCTCATTGTCAGATGATCCGTCTGCGACTTTCACTTTCACTCTTGTAAGTGGTGACGGTGATGCAGATAACCAACTGTTCACCATTAATGGAGACAAGTTGATGTCGAACGCCTCTTTCAATTATGAAGAAAGATCAACCTATACAGTGAGGGTGCGCTCCACTACACAGTATGGCCTGTGGCTGGAAAAATCTGTTACAGTAGTGATCACCGATGTGAATGAAATACCGACCCTTGATCAGCCGGAAGATAAAACACTCTGCTTTGTGAATACGCAGCAGACTATTGCCCTCGCAGGCATTTCTGCCGGACCGGAAACCAACCAGACTACTACCCTTTCCGTAAAATCCGATAACAACTCCCTGTTTGAATCACTGACCGTAAGTGGTACAGGTGCAACAGGAGAGATCCGGTTTACGATAAAAGCCAATGTAGCAGGAACAGCCCTGGTATCTGTGAAAGTGAAGGATAATGCGGGCACTGAACATGACGGTACAGATGAAGTAGTGAAAACCCTTCGCATTACCGTGAACCCCAACCCGGTATTCACCATCAATAGTGAAAAGGGCAACAAACTTTCAAAAGGCAATAGCAGCCAGTTGACTATTACCGGATCAGATATAGCTTCTATACAATGGAGCCCGTCTGCCGGTCTGAACGACCCACAAAACCTGAACCCCGTAGCACGTCCACTCTCAAATACAGACTATTCAGTAACTGCAACCAGCGATGCAGGTTGTACAGCTACCGGTAGCATTTCCATTACTGTTGAGGATGATCTTTCGGTGATCGCGCCCAAAGCTATCATTACTCCCAATGGTGATGGAGTCAACGACCGTTTTGTGATCGAAAATATCGATGCATACCCGAACAACAGGTTGCAGGTATTTGACCGCTCAGGAAAACTGGTATATGAGAAACAGAACTATGCCAATAACTGGGATGGTAAGATCCAGAACAGGGCTTTAGTAAACGACACCTATTTCTATGTGCTGACCGTTAATGGCAAGGTGATCAAAAAAGGGTCGGTTACGATCATTAAATAATTCATATTCTATTAAAATCAATAAAATGAAAAACTTTTATATCTGTATCGTTATGCTGAGCTGCCTGTTTACCGGGTATTCAGCTTCAGCACAGACTTATACTAATAACCCGATCAGCCAGTATTACAGGCATGGGTATCTTTGGAACGGGGCTTATGCAGGGGCAAGCAAGAAACCGGTCTTATATGGCCTGGCCAACAGGAGTTGGATCGGGTTTGACGGAGCGCCTACCCTTATCACTTTTGCAGGTGATTTTGGTTTCAGCACCCGCTCTGGTGCCGGACTGGTTGTATCGAGCAATAAAGCCGGGGCTTTACAACGGGTGAGTGCAAGATTTAATTATTCTTACCGGATCGATTTTAATGAAACTCAAAAGCTCCGTTTGGGTGTAGGCCTGAATACCTACCGTGAACGCCTTAATAATGAAGTGTTGGGTAATGATGGTGCGATCGATCCCGCTGTAAGGGCTTTCAATGAAAAGGGAGTTTATCTCGATGGAGAATTTGGTGCCGTATATGAAAGCAAGCAATTCACTTTTGCCGGTTCACTGCTGAATATCCGCAGGGCCGTACAAAAAGAAAGCATCCGGCCAAGTGATCTTCCGATCTTTCAATTGATGAGTTCCTATTCTTTCGCAGTGGAAGAAGATATCAATCTTAAACCACTGGTATCATTCAAGCATTTCATCAACCAGAAGGACCTGTTTGCAGGTGGTCTGCAACTGGAATATGAAAAAACATTCCATGCAAGCTTGCTGTACCAAAACACCGGTAGCTTGCAGGGCATGCTTGGTGTTACAGTAAAAGACATGGGTGAGGTGAATGTAGGGTATGGCAGCAACAATAAAGATGGCTATGGCCAGCAATGGGAAGTTGGTGTGCTCTTCAAGCTGAAATAAAACAGGACTGATATTGTAAAGAGAAAGCCTTGCATTTGCAAGGCTTTCTCTTTTACTCCAGTTTTTGATATTTGTATTGCTGGCCCTGTAGCAGCGGGTGCCCACCTTCAAGCCCATCCTTTGTAGGTTTCAGAATCACGTTATTGAAATACACTTCAGTGATCCATGGCTCAAAGCGGAACTCAAAATAGGTATGATTACTGTTGGTAATGGTAAAAGAAGAAAAACGCTCCGGGCAAAGCTCAAACAATAATTCAATTTTTTTGACAGGCTGCCGGGGGATCTTAAAAAAGCCTTTATTATCTGTTACTCCTTCTATTATTCCGGAATCAGTGTGCACGCGCACCTGTGTGTAGCTGAGAAAATAAACATTCTTATCATTGATGTGAATAGCTGTAAGATCACCGGTGTCTTTCCGGCTTTGCAACAAGGTATAATCTGCGGCATGGCGATCAGGAGTATTTAAAACAAGGAGGCTGTCTTTTTCGATCCATTGCCATTTGCCACTACCGCTGCGGTCCATAGCTCCATAAGAAAAGAAGAATTCAAAACTGCTGTCGGGTTTCAATAAAAGGCCTGAAGCCATTTCCATTACTCCACGCAGTTGATATTCACCTGTGAGCGTGGAAGAGATTTGTGCCTGCATCATATAGGTATTAAGGTTTAATAAAAGAAAAAGATAAATGCGATGCTTCATAATTAAAAAATAGCTAAGCTACAAATGGAGTCCCCTGATAAAAAACCAAACTGAGTGAAACGTATCAAAAGTCAAGTAAACCGTTTTGGCTGTTATATTATTGACTAACACTTGTTATTTCTTATCGTTGATTTGTCATCTACTACAAAGTATCTACATTTCATCAGCTATTTCCTACACCTCACCGGTTTCTATTTTTTGGAAAGGCTATACTGCTTCATCTTTGTGTTGTCAATCAATAATGACCATTAACCTTAAACCTTTACTATGAACCTTCGGCTTCTGCTAACTGCCGGTTTATTACGCCTGCAACAAACAGACGCCAGCGATCCGGGTTCTTTCTCAGCAATTATTGATGATATGTGCTGCTGTGCTGACATTGGCAGCCTGGACGTTTCATAACAGGACGGTGACTAATATAAATAAGCCTGCACTTCTTGAATGCAGGCTTTTTATTACGCTTTAACCAGCTTTTGCTACGCCTGGTATAAACAATATTGTCGGGCCAGCCGCGATGTATGATTTTTGATATGTGTAAAGACGATGTATGGGTTTAACAGTAGAACAAATACAGTTGGTAAAAAATACCTGGGGGCCTTTCAGACGAATTGACCCGAAATTAGTAGGTGACGTGTTTTACAGTAAGCTGTTCATGGAGCATCCCGGCCTGCGCCGTCTCTTCCCTAAAGACATGGGAGAGCAATATCAGAAATTACTGGCTATGGTCAACCTGATCGTAGGCCGGTTGCACCAGATAGATAAACTGACAGATGATATTTCTGAAATGGCACGCCGCCATGTCCGTTATGGTGTGAAGGCAGAACACTATACAGCAGTAGGCAATGCATTGTTCTGGACGCTTGAGCAGGGTATGGGCAGGGATTGGGTACCTGAAGTGAAACAGGCGTGGACTGCTTGCTATACCATTCTGTCTGATACGATGATCAATGCTTCGTATTCCAAGGCGCAGCACAAATGATGCTTTACATAACAATACCCTAACCGTACCGTACCCTTTTTCCCAGCAACACTGGCAGGCGCAAATCCTTCCGTACCTCATACGTTCCAATTGACATTTACTACACTTCGCCGGCTAAATTTTGAAGATAGTGACAGGTGGTTTACTTTCAGGGTTATGCGATTAGTATACCTGTCAGTGTTGCTTTTTCTGACCTGCTTCAGCGGCCTGGCGCAAACACCATCTTATAACTTCCGCCGGGTTAGTGCTAAAGACGGACTGGGCGATGGTGTTGTGAGCCCGATTGCCAGGGATAAGTACGGGTATATCTGGTTTGGTTCATTGAGTGGCCTTAACCGCTATGATGGCTACCGCGTCACCAATTTTTTCGTCAATAATAAAGACAGCTTTTCCATTCCCACCGATTTTGTCCGCACCATTTTCTGCGATGTATATGGCGATATATGGTTTGGTTATGGCAATGGCCTTTACCGTTTTGACTATCCTACCAGGCATTTTGAACTGATAGCTGCTACCAGGGGCATTGGTGTAAATGAAATCCGGCCATCGGGTGACAGCCTTTGCCTGCTGACTGAAAAAGGGATTGCTTTTTATAACACCGTACATAAGAGATTTTCGTTTGGCAGCTCTGCCAATAATGATCCGATGGTAAGAGTGCCGATGTATGAGGGATACGTTTACCGGCATGAAGCATATATAGCAACCAATACAGGCATACTGGTATATAATGTTATGGACAGAACCAGCCATATGCTGCAAGTGCGTCCTGGAAAAGAGCTGGGAGTGCATAAAGTAGTGATCGATAGCAACGGAGTTGTATGGGCCACCCGGTATGATAAGGGAGCGCTGTTGTATAAAGGAATTAATAAAAACACGGCGTTCCAGGAAATCACCAGCCACCGTTATGGAGATGCCGGTGCATTCGACCGGATCATTGATATATATGTTGACCGCAACAACCGGCTTTGGCTCGGTACTATATGGAATGGGTTGGTTGGAGTGAACACTACAGACAATTCATTCACCGCTGTTGTAAATGATCACCGCATAGCCACAAGCATACCGGAGAATCATATCAACAAGATATTTATGGACAGGCAGGGTTTTATGTGGCTGGGTACAGAAGGGTCAGGTGCTGCTTATTTCCAACCGGATTATAATCTCTTCAATATTTTTTTCCCGGAACCACTGAAACATATCAGGCCGCATGTATGGTGCCGGACCATTGCAGAAGATAAGGAAGGCAACTTATGGATGGGGACAGGAACAGGTTTGGTGAAACAATTTGCTGGTACCAGGAAGAGTGTATTATTCAACAGGAATGAAGTGACGGGAAATAAAATGATCCATAATAATTCTATCCGCGCGCTTTTTTGTGACGATGATGGTAATATGTGGATAGGTACCGCTACCGGTATTAATCTGTATGAAAGATCTTCGGGTAAGATGAGGTTCTTTAATAAAGAAGATTCCTTACCCAATTCCTTTTACTGGCAGATAATGCAGGACCGGAACAAAAACATGTGGTTTGCAAGCAATGGCGGCATCTATTATAAATCGCCGAGCAGCCACACTTTTCATAGCCTTCATCAGCATCCGGTATTAAAAGCGTATGCAGGTTATGGAGCCCGTTACATGCTGGAAGACAGCCGGGGTAACCTGTGGCTGGGATTGAATGGACGCGGGTTGCTTCTTTATGATACCAGGCAACAAGAGGTTAAACACTGGGAAGCATTAGGAACAAAAGACAACCCTATTGGTAATATCATTACTTCGATTGCTGAAGATAAAAAGGGAATTATCTGGTTCAGCAGTTATTATGGCCTGGCTTCTTATGATTATACAACAGGAAAATTTACCACCTATTCGGATATACATGCCATGGAGTCGTTGCAGATCTCTGGCCTTAATGTAGATGGAGAGGACCGTTTATGGCTGGCTACTACAAGAGGGATACTGATGCTGGATAAAGACAGGAAGACCTTTAAGCGCTTTAATATGGAAGACGGGCTTCCTGATATACAGTTCAATGACCAGGGTTCATACACATTGAAGAATGGCATGTTTGTTTATCCTACTTACGATGGCTTTGTTTCCTTTGATCCATTAAAATACAGCGAAAAGAATATTGCCAGTAACACGATTATTTCCTCCTTCACTATCCCGGATAATCCCGCACCAAGAGTATTGGACGCTACTGATAAAAAAGAAATACACCTTTCAGCTTCGCAAGGATTTTTTACCATTGAATTGACAGCGTTCAACTATTCCAACCCCCGCGAAACCTGGTATGCGTACAAACTGGAAGGTTTTGATAAGGATTGGATACACACGAAGAACCGGCAGGCTAATTATACGAATGTGCCGGGTGGGGCATACACCTTCCGCTATAAATCTTCTTCTGATCCCACCAACTGGAATACCGAAGAAAAAACGATCCTTATCAAGATCGACACCGTTTTTTATAAAACCTGGGTCTTCCGCATTACTTCGGTTGCACTCCTTATCGGGCTCATCTTTTTTATTTACCGTTACCGTATTAAACAAAGAGAAAAGCTATTGCGGCTGGAAAACAAATCGCAGTTGCTGGAAAAGGAAAAGGCACAAGTGATGTATGAAAACCTGAAACAACAGCTGAACCCGCATTTTCTTTTTAATTCTCTTACCTCTCTCAGTAGCCTGATAAGAGTGAACCCCCGGTTGGCAGGCGAATTCCTGGAAAGCTTGAGCAAGACCTACCGGTACATATTGAAGAGCAGGGATAGTGAAACCGTTTCTTTGATCAGTGAAATAAAATTTGCTGAAACCTATGTACTTCTTCAGCAAACAAGATTTGAAAGAGGCTTACAGGTGAATTTTTCAGTGCAAGAGGAATATAACCACAGGAAAATTGCACCGGTTACTTTACAGAACATGATCGAGAATGCGATCAAGCATAATATTATTGATGAAGAGAGCCCCCTCGTGATTGATATTTATACAGAGGATGACTATATCGTGGTGAAGAACAATATGCAGAAAAAGAATTTTGTGGAAACGAGCAACCGGCAAGGTCTTATCAATCTGCAATCATTATATCATTACCTGTCTGACAGAAATGTGGAGATAACAGAAGATGCCAATTCTTTCATGGTTAAAATTCCTTTGTTATGATCAAAGCAGTTATAGTAGAAGATGAAAACCTGATTGCACGGGAGTTGCAAAATAAAATCGCTGCTGTGGCGCCGGATGTGCAGGTAACGGAGGTGTTGCCCAGCCTCAAGACGGCCAAAAAATGGTTTATGCAAAATGCAGAGCCGGATCTTTTGTTTATGGATATACAGCTCAGTGACGGTGTCAGCTTTGAACTGTTTGATCATTTTCAGTTGAATTGCCCGGTCATTTTTACAACAGCATATGATGAATATGCGATACGGGCGTTTAAAGTAAATGGTGTTGATTACCTGCTGAAACCAGTGGATACTGATGAATTAAGATCTGCCGTTGATAAATGCCGTAAGTTGTTGGAAAATAAAGCAACACCACCGGTACATATCAGGGAGTTAATGCATGTGCTGCAACATCCTCAATCATCCAGTCCATTATATAAAGAGAAATTCATTGTCAGTATCCGGAACAACTGGATCCCGGTCAATACCCGGGATATTGCATGTTTTATGCGTGATAACCTCAATTATATCTATACGTTTAATGGAGAAAAATATATCCTGGATTATGCCACACTGGAAGAAGTGGAAGAGCTGCTTGACCCAAGAGTATTTTACAGGGCCAACCGGCAAAGCATCATTCATGCAGATGCCATACAAAGCGTAAAGCCGCATGAAAATCAGAAGCTGACCATCACGCTTAAAGCGCCATTGAAAATTGAAATGGATATCAGCCGGGAGAAAGCGCCGGCATTCAAGAAATGGTTCGACCGGTAAAAAAGTTTACCGTTGATTATTTGCGGTTTACAGTTTATCTTATCCTTAAGTAGTAATCTCATACACACTTAAACCTGCAATAATTTTGTTAGGACATTGCTTGATAAGAACTGTAAACCGCAAACAAGAACGGCAAACAGTACAATTAGTTAATTTGGGCTAATGGACGTAATGATCATCGGCACTTTTTCAAACTCATTCGTTTTGTCCAGGAAGTGAGTAACTCCAAGCTTTTTGCATTCTCTCTTATAATATCCGCCGGATGAGTTCGTGATCATGATCACGTTGCAGTTCCAGCCCAGTTCCTGGATCTTTTGCAGCAGATCGATGCCGCTTTTTCCAGAAAGATTTATATCTAACAGCACAACATCATGTGCTTTATTATCGAGCATACGGAATGCTTCATTATAGTCACTGGCAGTTTGAATACTGCTGATGCTTTCCACATCAACGAGAAGATCGATCATGCGTTCAACAAACTCCTCATTATCATCAACAATAAGAACGGAGAGCATCTTACTGGTTTTTCGATAGTACATCATAACAACAAAGTAATGATCAACAGAGCCTTTAAAAAATAGAGTCAACCATAATAATGGCGTACAGCTTACATAGGCAAGGCTGTAGTGATTTCACTACATCTTATTGTTTCAATTAGGAACAGGAATGGGGTATAGTTGGTTGAATACGGAGTGTTAATTTTTCAATATCCGCCTTATCGATGGGATAAGGTGAGTGGAAAATGCGTCCTTGCTGATAAAGTCGTCAGCGCCAGCTTCCATAACCCTTGATTTATATTGCTCTGCGGGATAAGTGCTGACAATAATGACCGGCAATTCCTTTTTTTCCTTTTTGATCTTCTTTAACGCTTCCAGGCCATTGCCACCAGGCATTACCATATCGGAAATAACCAGGTCCCAGGGGCCTGTCATTACCTTATCAAATAGCTCGATACCGTTCTCTGCCTCTTCGGTATGTAATGCACCGAATTCATCCTCAAGCAATTGAACGATCCCTTTGCGTATATGAATATGGTCATCTGCGATAATGATACGTAGCATAGCCGTGGAGGCGTCGATCTTTTTTAACACACGCCCGACACCAACGCCTTATGCAAAATACCTGTTTCCGACCGAACGGCTTGTAGCACAGGATTTTCAAATGGTGTAGATTTTATACTACAAATTGATGGGCTCAACGGTCTAAATTATCTTCTTCTCAATAGCATACCGTGTAAGTGCCGCATTGGAGCGAAGGTTCATTTTTTCAATGATCCGGGCACGGTAGGTGCTTACCGTAGTGCTGCTCAGGGAAAGCTGGCTGGCAATTTCAGATACAGATTTGCCGGCTGCCAGTAATTTGAACACATCGAATTCCCGGTCTGAAAGCAATTCATGGGGTTGCTGACCTGTATCATCACGGTAGGCATTGGCCAGCTTTTCTGCTACTGAAGGAGTAATGAATTTTTTGCCTAACAAAACTGTTTGCACTGCCCGAATGATCTCATCATGGATACTGTCTTTTCCCAGGTAGCCTGCGGCTCCGGCTTTCAGTACGCGCAAGGCATATTGATCTTCCGGATACATGCTCATGATCAGCACGGGAATATGAGGAGCTACCTGTTTCAACTGGCTCAACGCATCCAATCCGCTCCGCCCTGGCATATTCATATCGCAGATCACAATATCCCACTTATCGTTTATGACCTGCGCAACCAATGTTTCTGCATCGGCCGCTTCTCCTATCCTGGCGGATGGATATTCTTCCAGTAAAATTTGTTTTAAACCTCTTCTGACAACAGCGTGATCATCTGCAATAAGAATGTTCAACATGTTCAACGGTTTTCTTTAGCAAAAGCAGGTAATGGAACTATCACTTCCACAATGGTACCCTCGCCCTGCACGCCTGTTATTTTATATTCTCCTCCGATCATCAGGGTCCTTTCTTTCATTCCCAGTAAGCCTAAGGTTTTTTTCTTTGCGTTTTCTGCATCAAAACCCTTACCATTATCCTTGATGGTTAAAATTAAGCTATTCTCTTTTTGTAACAAGGTCACTACTACTTTATCTGCTCCCGAATGCCGCGCCACATTCGTCAACGATTCCTGCAGTATTCTGAACAAACCGATCTTGACCGGTTCGGGCAATAATAGTTCTGCCGGGGGCAGGGTCACTTCGATACCGATACCCGATCGATTTTGAAATTCTTCGGTATGCCATTCCATTGCGGCTATTAGGCCGAGATCATCCAGCAGGCTGGGCCTTAGTTCAGAAGAAATATGCCGTACTTTTTTTACGGTCACATCGATCAACGAAAGAAGCTCGGTTATTTTTTCTTTTACCGGCTCACTGGCAGGTTGAAGTTTTCTGTTGAGCCATGATACATCCATTTTTAAAACAGTGAGCAACTGCCCCAGTTCATCATGTATTTCCCTGGCAATATGAAGACGTTCTTCTTCCCTTACGTTTTGCAGATGCTCTGTCAATTTTCTTGTTGCATCATATGATTCTTTCAATTTTTCTTCAGCGAGATATTGCTCCGTCACTTCATTGGCAAGTACCAAACGCGTCGGCTTTCCTTCATAATAGATATCATGGGTTACCACATCCACATAAATGATCTCACCGCTTTTCCTTTTATGGCGCCAGATACCGGCGTAATGGATGCCTCTGAACTGCCGGTTGGTAGCTGCTTTCAGCCGCTCAATATCCTCATCAGGCCTGAGCATGAATATGTCAAGATGTAAAAACTCTTCCTGCGTATAGCCGTATTGTTTTAATGCAGCAGTGTTCACTTCAATGATCGTATAGTCGGGAAGGCTGAGCATCCACATGGGCAGTGGGTTGCTTTCAAACAGCAATTTGTATTTCTGCTCTGAGTTTCGAAGATCTTCCTCTATCTTTTTCAGTTCAGTGATGTCAATGCCAGTTCCAAGCAGGCAGGGGCCGCTTTCGTAATTTATCTTAACGGCCTTAAAGAAGTAAGGCAATATGTTGCCGCTTTTGGTCAGGAACCGCCCTTCGGCGTCGTTCATTCCCATCTCAAACACACCCTGAATGCGCTCAATGATATAGGCTTTATCTTCTTCAACAAAAAAGTCGGAGGGATGCATATCCGCGATCTCTTCGGCTGAATAGCCGGTGACCGCTTCAAGTTGTTTATTCCAACGGATGAATTTACCAGTGTGATCAAAGAAATAAAACACACCGGGAAGACTGAAAATAAGCTTATCAGCCAGTTCTTTTGCTTCTCGCAGTTCTGTTGTTTTATCTTCTACTTTAAGCGCCAGCTCTTCATTAAAAGACTTGAGTTTGTTTTCCATCTGCTTTTCCAGCAGGTCACGACGGTTGAGGGAATGCGTATTATACCAGGCAATAGCTACAAAAATAAGTATGGTGATGGAAGCATATAATACCACACCAAACTCATAGCTGTATATCCCGGCCCAATAGCCCCATAAACGCAGAAGGCCTAAAGCTGCAGGTACGATAATGGCGACAGGTATTAATAACCTTGCTGTAAGGCTGCCGTTCAATGAAGAGGTAAACTCCCTCATGAACCCGATCTCTGGGTTGGCGAAAAGAAGAGCAATAGCGAAAAGAAAAAAGCAGATCGCTGTGTTCAATGCCATGGCCACATAATTGAACACACCGTAAAACTCCCGTACCTGGTATAAATAGCCCAACAGGGAAAGCAGGCTCAGTAAGGCAATAAGGAGGGCAATAAAATGAGTCGCTATGCGGCCTTTTTTATTTTCATATTGCAGAAGTAATAAAGAAATCCCTGCTAATAAAAAGCAAGCTGCCGTGTTAGGCGCCATTTGGTTGGGCTGACCACCTTTAGTGTTTTCGCTCAGCTTATTAATAAACAGGATTGAATCGGGGCGGAAACCTGTATCAACTAAAAGACCGGCAAGAATATACAGACCGGCGAGCATTACAAGAATGGCGAAAACATATCCGGCGATAACTTTCTGCTTTGTATTCTTTGAGCGGCTGCTCCAAAGGAATGAAAAGCCGAGGAGCGTAAAGCATACGGCTGATGCCGGGTTCATTGCTGCCGTTTGGCTGGAGATGCTTTTGAGTACGGTAATATTAAATTCCCATCCGACAAGTACGAGCAGGGCAATCGCCAGGATAATATATATTAGGTATCTGGACCAGCGGCGCAGCCGTTGTTGCAAAAAGATATCCGATGGTAATTGCATACATCCGTGTTTACTACATAAGACGCTGAGGTAAATAAAAATAAAACAAAAAACACGCTTGTTGCAAAAGTTTTAGCGGAGAGATATTATGAAATGATCAATCTGTAAGAATATACTCTTAAAAAGCCATTGTTTAAGTGTTACTCAAAGGCTGGCAACAGCACTTTCAATGTGCATCCTTTGCCGGGAGCAGAGTCTACCTGAACGGCACCATTGTAAAATTCAGTGCGCTCACGGATATTGGAAAAGCCGATACCCTGATAAGTGTGGCGCGGGTCAAAGCCATTGCCATTGTCTTTAATGAGCAATTCGATCTTCCCTTCTTTGCTGGTTAATGCAATTTGAGTAAGCGATGCCTGGCTATGCCTGAGGATGTTTTTTAATTGTTCCTGCACTATCCTGAAAAGGGTGATCTTTTTTCCGGATGATAATTGTTCAATGCCTCCGTCCTGCTCGTGAGTGAAACGGACATTCATGGCCCCGGCCAGTTCAATGTCTTTCACCAGTGTTTGCACATTGCCAATAAGGCTTTCCTCTTTCAGTTGGGGAGCTACAAGTTCTTTGGACAGCTTGCGGATCTCTTCAATAGCAAGGCTGATATATTCGCTGCTTTTTTGTTTTATCTCCTGCTGCTCTTCTTTACAGGCCTCTATTTTATCAATGAACAATTTTACAGTCAGTAATATCTGGTTCACATTATCATGCAGCTCGTGGCCGATCCGTGTTTTTTCTTTTTCCTGGGCGCGGATCACGGTTTCTGCAATTTCTTTCTGGCGTTGCAGCCGCTCATCAGCCAGTTCATTGCGCAATTGTATCAATGGAGACACGTCCTGCAATGATCCGATCATTTTCACCGGCAGGTCATTTTCATACACCACAAATCCTTTGTCCTGTACATGTTTATAGCTGCCATCTGCACACTTGAACCTGTATTCATCTTCCCATGATTTTTTATGGCGGTCCGTGGCGTCCCTTACTTTATCGGCAAGGCGGTCGCGGTCTTCAGGGTGAATGCGGCGCAGCCACCAGGAAAGCCCTTTTGAATTGTCCCATTGATAGCCGATCATTTGCATCAGTGCTTCGTTCCTGAATATCTGGCCGGTTTGCATATCCCATTCCCAGATGGCATCTGAAGTGGCACGGGTAAGATGAAGGATGCGTTCCTTTGCCTGCCGTAACTCTTTTTCGATATGGCCTATGTCGGGAATATTAACGGCCTGGCCGGAAAGCAATTTTTTTCCGGAATGAGGGCAGTTTGTAGGAAAAATATTGATATAAAAATTGAAGGTATTTCCATTCACCCATTGTATCTGCTGGGTAGTGCTGATCGGTTTGTTTGTTTCCAGCGCCTGGATATGCTTGTCATAAACAGCCCTGATGAAAGCGGAAGGAATAAATGTGGTGACGCGTTTCCCAACGCATTGATCTGCGGATAGATTAAAATGTTTGTAGAAAGAATCGCTGGCGAATACGAGTTTTGTATCCTCATCTATTACCCAGGCCAGACAGAAAATGTGCTGCATACAGATATTGGAAGGTGGTTGTAAAACATTTTCAGGCAGGCAGCTATTAACTGATTACCGGTTTAAATTTCCTTTACTGATTGGTGTTTTTGTTGCTTGCTTACAGTAGTACATCCTTCTGTGGTCAGCTCCGGGGTTCGCGCACGATGCATATGCTCCTTTGCTGGATAGGATATTGTAGGCCAAGCGATGGGGAATTCATCCCTTTTTTACAGTGGATAAGATTTAATACCTAAAGAAAGGTAAAAAAAACACTTCTTGCAACGTATCAGTTGATTTTCATCAAAAAAATAAGTATGAATTTCTCTTTTTAAGAAGATACTCTTAATTGTTTTAAATAATAACTACCAGTAAGCATGACTCCCTTTTTCATCGGCAAAAAATCCAGCTTCGTCGGGAATGAAGTAATTCAAATAAAACAAAGCCTGTATATTTGTGCTTCTTCAAGCAAAAGAATATGAAAATCTGCTAAGGTTCGCCCCCATTGTAAATAGAACCTGACATTTTAATGATTCAAATTTTACCAGCCTGGTAGCTGCTGGAGTTTTTTACTATTCAAAATTTTTACATGTCTGAACAGACCTATACAACAAGGGCATCGAATGCTTTTGCTTTTATCCGTCGTGCTATTAGCGGCGAAGAAATGGATTATACAACAGGAAGCCTGCGCAAAGCAGTATTTATGCTGGCAATTCCTATGATGATCGAAATGATCATGGAATCAGTGTTTGCACTGGTTGACCTTTATTTTGTCGGCCACCTGGAAGATAGTAGTCATGCCATCCAAACCGTAGGTTTAACGGAATCGGTGCTGACAATTATCTATTCACTGGCTATGGGCATGAGTATGGCTGCTACCGCAACGGTTGCCCGCCGGGTGGGAGAAAAGAATTTTAAGGAAGCAGGTCATGCAGCCATCCAGTCAATGCTGATATCACTGGCGGTCGCCATTGTGATCAGTATTTTCGGGTTTATCAATGCCACTAATATTTTGCGATGGATGGGTGCTTCGGAGGAGACTGCTGTAAAGGGTACCACTTTTGTTCGCATCATGATGGGAGGCAGTCTTGTGATCGTATTGCTTTTCCTGATCAATGGTATATTCCGCGGAGCAGGTAATGCGGCCATAGCCATGAAAAGCCTGATGGTTGCCAATATCTGCAATATCATTCTTTGTCCTTTGCTGATAAGAGGCTTTGGACCAATCCCTGCACTGGGATTGAATGGAGCAGCTATTGCAACAACTATTGGCCGCGGCATAGGCGTTTGTTACCAGCTTTATCATTTATTTGGAAAGAAGCACAGTTTGAAAATACAGGCCAGTTACTGGAAAACAGACTGGACCGTGATCCGCTCGCTGGTAAAAATTGCAACACCGGCTATTTTCCAGTTCCTGATCGCCTCTTGTAGCTGGATCTTTTTAGCCAACCTTGTAGCAACTACGGGTGGAGAAAATGCATCAGCAGGATATCAAACAGCACTGCGCTTAATGATGTTCTTTATTCTGCCGGCATGGGGTATGAGCAATGCAGCAGCAACACTGGTAGGGCAAAACCTGGGAGCAAAGCAGCTGGACCGTGCTGAAGCATCAGTAATGAAAACGATGAAGTACAATGTTATTTTTATGGCATTTGTTACGGTATTGTTCCTGGTGTTGGGAGAATGGTTTGTTTCATTCTTCACGCCGGATCCCGAAGTGAGGAAAGAAGCGGTGCTGGCCGTACGCATTATCAGTGCAGGATATATCTTTTATGGTATAGGTATGGTACTGATCAATACATTTAATGGTGCCGGAGATACATGGACGCCAACCTGGGTGAATGTATTCGGGTTTTGGTTATTCCAGATACCATTGGCTTATGTGCTGGCGAAGTATCTCAACTGGGGACCTACCGGAGTGTTTATTGCTGTGCCGGTGGCAGAAACGCTGATCACGATCGTATCGTTCATATTGTTCAAAAAGGGACGATGGAAAAGAGTGGTAGTATAAAAGAAGCTGAACAGGGCAAAGGATTTTAAGGAATTCGGAAGCGCAACGCAGGATGGCGTTGGATTATTATGATCATTTTCCATAATTCTTAAAATCCTTTGCTTCTGTTTTTATTACGTTATACCCATATTGTATTTTTTCTTTTCTATATACGTATATCTGCGTAGTTATTTGAAAAACAAAACTTTCTTTCTTGCATTGAGGGCCTGCCCATACTATTTTAGCATAAGTCCGCGTTAATAACCTGAAATCCGTATCGAATTGAAACACACACTGACAATTACCTTCTATTGTCTGTGCATGGCAACACTCTCCTTATCATGGAAGCCTGTTGCCAAAGCAGACAGGACCACTGGAAAAACCGCCCCTGCCACCATTGGCAAGCCTTCTTCTGCGGTAAATGCCAAAGCACATTCCCTGTATCTCTCACTTGAGCTTAAAGAAATGGGTCTTTCTGAAGCTGCATTCAGCTATGCATATAAAGGATACGAGGTATTGCTGCAGAAAAAGCTGGTTGCAAAGGAAGGATACCTTACTATTTGTGACTTCAGTCAGTCATCAACCAAAAAGCGTTTATATGTTATCGATATGGTGAATCAAAGCGTGGTGATGAATACTTATGTAGCACATGGTAAAAATTCCGGTGGAGAGTTTGCCCGTTATTTTTCCAACCGTGCCGGTTCATTGCAAAGCAGTCTTGGTTTTTATGTAACCAAACAAACATATTATGGAGAGCATGGCTTATCTCTTCGTGTGGCAGGATTGGAGAGAGGGATCAATGATAAAGCGTACCGCCGTGCTATTGTGATCCATGGAGCTGATTATATCGGCAATCGGCAGAAGGGCAGAAGTTTTGGTTGCCCGGCTGTACCCAAAGAAGAAAGTTCCCGCATCATCAATACGATCAAGAACGGGCATTGCCTGTTCATTTATCATCCTTCAAAAAAATACCTGCAGGGATCAAAGATACTCAACGACTGATTGGACCCAGACAACAAGGATGGACAAACAACAGCCCGACGTAAAAGTTGGGCTTTTTTATTGTTAAGCGTTGGAGGTTGAGCGTTGTCCGTTGGTCGATAGTCGAATTTTTACGCAAGCCTGAAGCCAGTAGTTCCTTTTCCATTGTCACCCCGGCCCTGGTTCAGTAAGCATTCAGATTTAAAGAATATAAGAGCCGGGGTTTCTCCGCGCTGCATTTGCTTCTGGCCAATGAAACCTGGTCACTTTCTCTTCGCTTTTTTCTTTGCGTTCTTTTTTTGCTGTTCTATTTGTTTTAGTGCGGCTTCATCTGTTATTGTTTCAAAATGTGCGATCAGTTCTGATAATGGGATATTGAATCCTGAAGCGATGGAAACAAGTGTAGTGAATTGAGGATCTTTTTTTCCGGCCGACACATTTTGTACAATATAGTATTCGATATCAGCAGCAGTAGCCAGCTGATGCAGGCTATTGACAGCATTTTTAGCTGGAGCTTGTTTATTTTGCTCCAATAGCTTTTGCAGGGCCAACCCCAGGCGATGCCGGGTGATCAGTTTCTGATTATCGTTCATATGGCTCAAAGTCCAATGATTCAAAATCTTTTTTGGTATTCGCTCGGATACTATCAATAAAAATTCAGTAGTTTTAAATGATGGTTGGTGCAAGGGTTCATAGGGACCTAGGGGCTACTCTCAGCAACCAATGAATGTATTATTGTTTCATTAGTCATAATTCTATTAATGGAAAACAACTATAAAGATATTGGATCGATGATCGTTCAATCAATACGGGAAGATAAAGAATCAACGTTTAATAAATTATTCAATGAACACTTCAGTGCACTTTCTTTTTTTGCACGTTCGATCACCGGACAGGAGTTGTTTGCACAGGATATAGTGCAGGAATGTTTTATTAAGGTGTGGAAGCGGTATAAGCAACTGACTGATCCAGGTGGATTGAAATCTTATTTATATGCTGCAGTGAAAAACGATTGTATCAGTTATCTCAGGAAGCAAGCAGTTAGGAATAAGAAACGGGAGGCTTACCTGGAAAAAGCCGCAACCAAACTAACACCATCGATTGAGCAGGAAATGATATGTGCAGAAACTGCCTATGAGTTATATGCACATATTGGGCGATTACCGGAAAAAATGCGGGAGGTGGTGCAATTGTATTACCTGGAAGAAAAGAGTGCGGTTGAGATAGGAAGATTATTGCAAAAGAATTGTGATACAGTACAGCATCAGCGGCAGACCGCATTAAACCTGCTGCGCAATAAGAAAAAATTTCTTATTGCTGCTTAAACGAACAGGCATTTCTAAGAGTTTGGTCTTATTGTCTTGTGTTAGTAATTAATGCAAATTTGTAAGACCACCATTTTACGCTCTCTGATTAACCGGACTTTTTTGTAGTTGTTTTAGGCGGGATCAATAGATCGTACAAACAGATTGGTGGATATATTTCATCAATAAAAGTAAATCTATGCGCCTTCAAAACCCTCTTCTTCTTATTTCGCTTCTGGTAATAAGCCGTTCTTATGGGCAGGTGCCAGCTACAGTTCAGGCTTCCGAGAAAGTTATTGTTGATGATGGAAACACCCATGCAGAAATGGTGACGACTGCATGGGGTGCTTCTCATGGGCTTTTCTTTGGTTCAAAGATCAATTATAGCGGATCGGGAAATCTGTGGGAAAACTCAAATGCTGTTTATTCCCAGAATGCAGGGGCATATGGATTTGGCGCTTTTTCTTTTGGGCTCGTTGGCAATGGAGGCACATTTACATTTTATGATGGAGGAATTTCTACAGGAATTAATCAGCCTGTCAACTGGCAGGCCGTAATGGCTCTTCAACGTGGCGGCCGGGTTGGCATCGGAACTACTTCTCCGGAGGCTAAACTGCATGTGAATGGAGATTTGCAGGTGAACACATATTTACGGGCTGGAACTATGCCATCTTCTCCCAATGCGCAATTCAGGATATTGGGTCAGGAAGGTATTGGTTCCGTTGATCCGACAAGCAATCGTACAACATATCTCTGGGCTTCTGGAGGGGCTTATGGTATTTCAGCGTATGATTATGGAGCTTCTACTCCTCTTCCATTGAGGATCAACTTTGAAAATACAAATACATACATCAATGGTAGTGGCGGGCAGGTTGTTATTGGTAGTTATACCGGGTTGCCAGGGGGGTATAAATTAGGCGTTGCTGGAAATATCATTGCTGAGAAAGTAAAAGTGAAGTTACAGCCTTGGGCAGATTATGTGTTTGAGCCCGATTATAAATTACCTACACTAAAAGAAGTAGCATCATTTATTCAAGCGAATAAGCATTTGCCAGGCGTTCCTTCAGCAGTAGAAGTAGAAAAAGAAGGATTAGATCTGGGCGATGGCCAGGCTACCCTCTTGAAAAAGATTGAAGAGCTGACCTTGTATGCCATTGACCAGGATAAACGCCTTGAAGAATTCACGGTAAATGAAAAAAAACTACAACAGCAGTTGATCTCACAGCAACAAAAGCTGGATCAACAACAACAGGAGTTAGAGAGTATTAAAAAACAGATTCAGGAATTACTGAATAGCCAGAAGAAGAGCCTCTAACACCCTGTTAGAGGCTTAAAAAATTACTATGTAACAGTAAGATAACTGTTGATATATTCTTTTAAGTGTTAAGCCTTATTGGTTCTTATTGTTAATTCCATCAAATTCGTATACGTAACCATCACCACTCTCCATGCTTTTCCTAAAGTCAATACTGCTTATTGGAATATTATGTGCATCTGTAGGAGTGCGGGCACAAAGCGATACACTATCACAACCGATTTCTGCCAAATACCTCGACCAGGTAAGTAGCAAAGCTGGTGAACTGGAACAAAAGTTGGACAGGCAATCGGAAAAAGTCCTGTCGAAGTTTTTAAAGGCCGAGCAAAAGCTGCAACGCAAACTGTCACGCAAAGATTCCGCTAAAGCCCAGCATGTATTTGGCGGTGCGGGGCAACAGTATGCACAATTACAGGACAAGCTGGCCAAAGCCGATAAGCTCAAACAGTATATTCCTTCCCTTGACACCCTCAGCAGTTCACTTAAGTTTTTACAGACCAATCCCCAACTGATGGCTATCACCAAAGAAGGCCCTGCCAAACTGAAAGAAGCGATGGGCAAAGTGAACGGCCTGCAAACCCAATTCCAAAAAGCAGAAGAGATCAAAAAGTTCCTGCGGGAAAGAAAAGAATACCTGAAAAGCCAATTGAACAACCTGGGACTGGGTAAGCAATTAAAGCAGCTGAACAAACAGGCTTATTACTACAGTGCGCAGGTCAACGAATACAAGCAACTGCTGAAAGACTGTAAGTGCCCCTTTTTTCAAACAGCTTCTTTTAGAGTAATTTCATTTTTCAATTGATCCATTTTCCATTCTTCCGGTGTACGGTTGTTCAATGATTCATGCGGCCTTCTCTGGTTGTATTCCTG